>ERZ795058.45-NODE-45-length-182340-cov-9.002337_pt1 | contig 182340 bp, 178 predicted proteins | sample MGYA00375142_ERZ795058 | MGnify/ENA primary metagenome ERZ795058 (study PRJEB30187, sample SAMN05720210) | activated sludge metagenome | isolation source: anaerobic digester from wastewater treatment plant | place: Japan | collected 2015-04-20 ... | reverse complement strand
CGTCCGTTCCGTCTTGATGCAGAGATACGCATCCAGATCCAGGGAGGCAGGAAGCGACTCATAACCATCGTCCTCTGTAGCCATAATCCCCTCTCTTCAGGGAGAATTACAGCCTCTCAATAGGACATTTCTACTTTGCTACTTTAGGACATTCTCAGGTTGGCAGAACACAGCAAAACCCGTGTGCAAACCCGCAGCAAAACCCGCGGTGTCGGGAACGCAGTGCCCCGCTCCGTCCGCGCGGGCCGGCTGCGGGCATGGCCTCCTCCCTTCGCGGTTCTTGAAGTTGCCGTGGGGGGCGACCGTATGGTAAAAGGATAGCCATGACGACGACCTGAACCGATTGCTGCGGCTGGACGGCCGGGAGCGTTTCGTACTCTATCTCGCGTGCGTGGGAAAGAGGGACAAGACCGGATGAACGACGGAAAGAAGGGAGAACTTGTCATGACAAAAGGAAGACCGATCGCGGCGGGGAAAAAAGTGCGGGACTTCGTCCTGAAAGATCATGCCGACCGGGAGTTCAGCCTGGCGGCCCAGCGGGGGAAGAAGGTGCTGCTGTCTTTCCACCCCCTGGCCTGGACGTCGGTCTGCGCCCGGCAGATGAAGGCCCTGGAGAAGAGCCGCAAGGCCTTCGCCAGCCTGGGTACGGTTGCCGTCGGGGTGAGCATCGACACGGTCCCGTCGAAGGCCGCCTGGGCAAAGGCCCTGAAGATCCGCTCGACCCCCCTTCTCTGCGATTTCTGGCCGCACGGGAAGGTAGCCAGGGCGCTGGGGCTGTTCCGGCCCCAGAACGGATTCTCCGAACGGGCCTGCGTGGTCGTCGATGAAAAGGGAAAGGCGGTTTTCGTGAAGGTCTATCCCATCGGGGAGCTTCCCGACCTGAAAGAGATCTTCGCCGTTCTCCGGGCGTAGAACCGCGCACACGGTCCTTCGACGGGTCCGGCCTGAGCCCGGGACCTCGGGACCTCGTTGCGCCCGCGTTGCAGGAGCCCCGGCTCCGCCCCGACGCGATGAACGGGATCTTCAGAACTGAAAGGTCAGGCGGGCCGACGAATAGGGCCCGTCATGGATGTCGAGACGGTTCCGGTCGCGGTCCGAGTAATCCTTGCCCTCGAAGTAGAACCGGTCGAAGGCGTATCCGCCCTCCAGTTCCAGAAAGACATCCTGGATCGTCTCAAGGCGGACTCCACCGCCGGCCCGCTTCTCATAGTAAAAAAGGCCGTGTTCGGAGTCGGTCCGCCCCGCGCGCAGGTATCTCCGGCAGGACCAGTCGAAAGCGGCGAAGAGGGAGCACTTCTCGATCCATTTCCAGGCGGCTTCTGCATGAACCGTGCGGACCGGCAGGTAAGAGGCCTGCAGGGTCACGTCCTTCTGCGGCTTGTACGAGAGCCACAGGTAGGGGATGCCGAGGATGCCGCTGAACTTGTCGGAGGGCGACCAGGAGTAGGCGATCCCGGGCAGCGGCACGTGGTTCAGGAACTCGCGGTTGTTGGAATAACTCAGGAGCAGGAGCCAGGCGTTGCGCTCACCGCTCGGCAGGCGCAGGAAGCCGGAGACCTGGACGGTGTCCTCGCGGGAACTGTTGAAGGGTTTGTCGGAGGCGGAGCCGAGGGAGAAGAAGCCGCCGCTGATCCGGCCGTCGTCGTGGCGGTGGCGGTAGGCGGCGCCGAACCGCATGTCCCAGAGATCGGCCGGGAAGCGTTCACCCGTATCGGGAAGGGTTGCCTCTGTCTCGATGCCGTCATGGCGGACGGTCGCGGCGACGGTCCACTCGTCGTCGGAATTCTGCCGGACCGGCACCTGCAGGGACAGGTCGTGGCGGGTGGCAGCGAAATCGCCGCCCGTTCGATCGATCCGCCGGGACGGATAGAGCGTCCCCTCCCAGCTGATCTTCGTCCGGACCTTCCCCAGCTCCGGCTGGAGAAGCGCCGGCAGGTCCCCCGCGGCTCCGGCGGGAGGGACGTCCATGCCTGCGAGCGGAACGAGCATCGCCAGAACGGCCGTGGCGATGAGATGCTGAAGGAAGCGGGGTTTCATCGGTCCTCTTCTACAGGCACAGGCGTCTCTTGTCAAAGGGAGAAGCGCAAAAAAGGGCCGGCCGGCCCGAAGATTGCGGGCAGAGCGGTGGTTCTCCGTTCCCGAACCGGAACAAAAAGAGGGCCGAAACACGAAAAAACGAGGTCTTAATTTGTCTTGACAGCGCTCGAAAAGATATTTATAGCCTCCATCTCCATCGAAATATCTGGAAGGGAATGCGGAAAGACCTCTATGGAAAATCAGGAACAGACGGACGACAAGAGCTTTGCGGAACTCCTCGCCGAAAACGAGCCGGAAATGGACCGGATGAAGCCGGGCCAGCGCGTGGAGGCCGTGATCGTGAAGATCACGCCGGAGTGGATCTTTCTCGACATCGGCGGGAAGCACGAAGGACACCTCGACCGGAAGGAAATGCTCGACGAGGCGGGTGCCTTGAAGGTCAAGGAGGGAGACACGGTCCGTGCCTATTTCCTCTCTGCGCGCCAGAACGAGAAACTTTTCACGACGAAGCTGTCCAAGGGCGATGCCGGCCGGGCGCTGCTCGAAGATGCCTGGAAGAGCGGCATCCCCGTCGAAGGGATCGTTGAAAAGGAAATCAAGGGCGGCTTCGAGATCAAGATCGCGGGGGTTGCCCGGGGCTTCTGCCCGTTCTCGCAGATGTCGATCACCCGGGTGGCGAATGCGGCGGAGTTTGTCGGCAAGCGCCTCAATTTCATCATCCTCGAATACAAAGAGCGGGGACGCAACGTCATCCTGTCCCGGCGGCCGATTTTGGAGGAGGAGCTGAAGGCGAAACGCGAAGCCCTCAAGGCCACCCTGCGCGAGGGCATGCCCATTGAGGGCACGGTCGTCTCGATCCAGAAGTTCGGTGCCTTTGTCGATATCGGCGGCATGCAGGCCCTCCTGCCCATCTCCGAGATCGCATGGGAGCGCATCGAGACCGTCGAGGACCGGCTCAGTGTCGGCCAGAAGGTTTCTACGCAGATCCAGAAGCTGGACTGGGAGAAGAATCGAATCTCCCTGAGCCTCAAGGACACCCTCCCCGACCCCTGGCAGGATGTGGAGACCGCTTTCCCGATCGGTGCGGTTGTCGGCGGGAAGGTGGCGAGACTCGCCAACTTCGGCGCCTTCGTCACGGTCGCCCCCGGGGTGGACGGTCTGATTCACATCTCGAAACTGGGCTCAGGGAAGAAGATCAAGCATGCCAGCGACGTCCTGAAGGCGGGCGACGAGATCCGTGTGCAGATCGAGGCCGTCGATCGGGAGCATCGCCGTCTGACGCTGGCGCTCTCCGGCAAGGAATCGGCGGAACCCCAGGGCGGAGGGCCGGACGAGTACCGGTCCTATGTGGGAAAACGCGGCGGCTTCGGCTCGCTGGGCGATCTCCTGCGTGAAAACGGATCCTCGGATTCCAAGGAAACCCAGAATTGATTTTGCAGCGGAGCGCCGTCGGGACAGTCCCTGCCGGCGCTCCGCTTCTTCGTGACGCTCCGGTCTTCCCCCCTTCCTGCGTCCGTGTCCCGAGCCCTCCGGCTTTGCCCTGCGAAAGATAGGCTTGATCGTTCCCGGAAAGCGTGGTAGTTGTCCCCAGGTTCATTCTTCTCTGGGCCGCGGCCGGCAGTCCTGTCCGGCAGTCCTCACGGCCGCAGGCTTCGCATGGTATCCGTTACCGAACCCGATCTCGAGGAAGCCGATGCCGGACAACCGCGATCGCATCACCACCATCGACGCTTTGCGCACGGGTGAGCGGCGGGAGCTGCACGCACCGGCTCGATCCCGGCGAAGGCCTCCCTTCCGCCTGTTCTGAAACAGGCGCCGGAAGACCGAAAGCAGAGAGGAAGCTGATGCTCAAGCATCTGGTACTGATGAAATTCCGCCGCGACATCCGGCCGGAAGAGATCGAATCTCTGAAGGAGGATCTCGCGGCGATGCCGAAGCGGATTTCGGAGATCGTTTCTTACGAATTCGGCTGCGACATCCGTTCCGAGCGGTCCTACGACTTCGGCGTCGTGTCGACCTTTCAAAACGTGGACGCCCTGAAACGGTATCAGATCCACCCCGAGCACATGGTCCTGCTGCGGAAGGTCCGGACCCTGTGCACCAGCATCGTCGCCTGCATCTTCGAATGCTGAGAGCGCCGCGGCGTTCCCGTCCCTGCCGATCGCCTCAGCCCCCTCTGCCGGCGGCGCGTACCCTCCGCACCATCCGCCAGATTCCCCAGATACCCAGAAGAAGCAGCGCAAAAGCCGTCAGCCCCCCAAGAAGACCGTAGGTGATCCGTCCGCCGCCGCGGATCAGATCCGCCGGATTCCACGACGGGACCGCCCGGTAACGTCCCTCGGCGTCGCGGTAGCGGTCGGGCATGTCGGGAATTCCGTTGCCGTTTCGGTCCGGAAAACTCTGGAGATACCCGGCCAGGGAAACCCATTCCTTGAGCTCCTGAATCCCCGGCTGCGCCGGATCTGCATCGACCCGGGCGTCCCGGATATTCGCGATCGGGCGTCCGTCCCGGTCCTTCGGGACAACGGCAACGAGACCGTGGGAGGCCGTCCGCAGATAATCCATCATACTGGCCATGTAAAGGTTCATGCAGAGCCGGTAGCTCCGGGCCGAATCGATGGGGCTGAAACGGCCGTCGGGGCCCTCCACCTCGAGGGTCGTGATCCGCTCGAAGAAGATCCGGTGCGGGTTGTAGGTGAACCGGACGCCCGCCACCTGAAGGTTCGCATCCTCCTTGCGAGGGGCGACGGTGGTCTGCACCTCCAGGACCCGGCGCAGTTCCTCGCCGGTGACATAGACGGTGACGAGCGGATAACCGGGGACACCGTCGGCGCCAAGACCCAGCGAGAGGACTCGAAAGGCGTCTGCAGCGGTGATGCGCCCCCGGAGCAGGGTGTCGCGGATGTGGCCCAGCGGCTGGACGGCCGCATGGACCGGCTCGTACCGCTTCCCCTCGGCCCGGCGGACCGCATGACGGTAGGCGTCGGTGACGAGGTTCCCCAGCCCCGTTTCGGCGGACCGGCCGTAAGCGTCACAGAGGGCTTCCAGGTCGAAGGCGCTTTCCGCCAGGGCCCGGTCATGGGAAAGCCGGAAGGCGGACAGGTACTCGGCGTCGACAATCCCCTTGTACCGGGCGATCTTCTCCGTGATCGCGGGGTCTTCCAGCAGAGAGGAACCGACCGGCAGGAGCCTGTAGGAGACCGGCTCGACGCCGCCCGACCGAAGGCACTCCACCTCGAGGACGCCCAGATAGGCGCCGTAACAGCCGGCGGAGACGATGATCGTCTTGCCGGCAAGAATCGGCTCGGGCAGGACCGTGTGCGTGTGGCCGCTGACGATGACATCGATCCCGGGGACCTTGCGGGCCAGGATTTCATCTTCGGACCGCCCCTTGTCCGGGGATGTTCCCGAGTGGGACAGGCAGACGACGAGATCCGCTCCTTCCCGGTTGCGGAGGACATCGACCATTTTCCGCGCCGCCTCCAGCGGATCGGAAAAATGGACGGGGCGTGCGAAGGGGGCGTCCCCCGCTGCATCCGTGCCCATCAGTCCGAACAGGCCGATCCGGACGCCGTTCCGGTCGATGACGGCGTATTGCTTGACGGGGTAATCCAGGAAGGCCTTCATCAGGCTCGCGTCCTCGACGCCCCGGGCGCCGAAGGACAGATTCGCGATGACGGCGGCCTTCGGCCGCTTGCCCTTCGCCCTGGCGGTCTGCAAGGCATCGGCGAGGCCGAAGGGGTGAAAATCGAAGTCGTGGTTTCCGAAGGTGATCGCGTCATAGCCCATCCCGCCCATGAGAGCCAGTTCCGACGCCTCGGTCATGAAGGCGGTGTGAAAGAGCGTTCCCATGCTGAAGTCGCCTGCATCCACGAGGATCGACCGGTCGCCGTGGGCCGCCCGCTCCCGCTCGATGAGGCCGGCGAGTCTGGCGTAGCCGCCCTCTTCGGTCTGCCGGCCTCCCGGCGAGGAAATGCGATGGGGGAGGAAATAGGAGTGCAGGTCGTGCGTGAAGAGGATCGCAATCTTCCGTTCCCCCGTCTCCGCCCAGGCCGCGGAGATCAGCAGGAGCCCCATTCCCAGGATCGCACCGGTTGAAAAAACCATCCGTTTCATGGCAGACCTCCCGTCCGGCTTCGTAGCACAGTTCTCCTCCCCCCGCCACAGGGGATCCACGCCGGACCGTTTGTCACGATGGGCCGAATGTGTTACAGAAAGCGAGTTCTTGCATCGTCGTTTCCTTCAGGCTGTTCAAAAATGCCCGAATGCAAGGCTCCCGATGCTTCGACAGGCTCAGCATGACAAACCGTGGAGCTTGTCCTGAGCTTGCCGAGGGATCGAATGGCGCGGGATGGGGGCCCTTCGATAGACTCAGGACGCAGCAGGCGGGCGTTTCTCAACAGCCTCCCGAACAAGATGGAGAAATGTCATGTTGAACTCTTTCTCAACCCTCCGCCTCGCCCTTCTGCAGGAGGGCCTCCCGCAGGACCCGGAAAAATCCCGCTTCCTCCCCGAGCTCTATTACGAGGCATCGCTCGCCGGCTTCGGTCCCTGGCTGGCGGATTTCTTCCGGCGGCGCGGGGAGCCGGGAAAGCGCGTCTGCATCGTCGTCGACGGCACGCCCAAAAAGTCTGCGGCGGAAGCCGGGCACGAAATCGACGCCGACTTCCGCGCGGCCCTGGCAGGCGCCGGCATCGCCTTCGATGAGGTCGATCTCTCCGCGCGCCTGGGTATCCCCGCCGCGGAGATTCACGCCTCCGCGCACCTGCTGGAGGGCGTCCGCGGCATCCTCGCCGGCCGGGGAGATCAGGCCTTCATCGCCCTGGGCTCCGGAAGCCTCACGGATCTCGTCAAACACGCCCTGCACCTGGAAGGCATGAAGACCCCCTTCATCACCGTGCCGACGGCGCTCACGGTCACGGCCTTCACCTCCGCCTTCGCCGTCATCGATTTCTCCGGTGCGAAAAGGACGCAGGTCTCCCGCGAGGTAACGGCCTCCTGCTGGATCCAGCCCTTCCTGGCCAATGCCCCGGGCCGCATGTCCCGGGCCGGTTACGGCGATCTCCTCGCCCGTTTCGTGGCCTACGGGGACTGGCTGCTGGGATACCGGCTCGGCGTGATGGACCGCTACGACGAGCTCGCCTTCCGCTTGATGGAACCCTTCGCCCCGGACATCCGCGCCCACGCGACCGGGTTTGCCGTCGAACCCCTGCCTCCGGAAACGACGGAATGCGCTGCCGCCGCCCTCGCCATGGCCGGCATCGCCATGTCCGTCTCCGGGGAGACGACGCCTCTGTCCGGCTACGAGCACGTCATCAGCCACGGTCTGGACTTCCTCCGTCTCACCTCGGGCCGCGAACTGAATTTCCACGGCGAGCAGGTCGCCCTGGGATCGCTGATCAGCGCCCGCACGATCGACGGCCTGCTGGCGCGCGGCCTCCCCGAAAAGGACCGCTGGAGGACGGGCCCGGTCGCGGAATCCCTCGCGGGCCTCGACGCCCTGATTGCCGAAGCACCTTTCTTCGGCGGCGAAGAGGACGCCCTGACGGCGCAGGAGCGCGCCGGCCGGATCGAGGCGGTGCGGGAACGCATCGAGGCGGCGCGGAAGGAGTTCGCCCTTGAGTACCGGAAGAAATGGAGCCGCTGGGAAGCCGCGTCGTCCTGCCTCCCCTCCTTCATCGAAAGCTGGCCCACGCTGCGCGCCGACCTTGCGCGCCTCACCGTCCGGGCCGGGGAAATGGAGCCGCTGCTGCGAAAGGCGCGCCTGCCCGTCCGGCCCGGGGACATGACCGCCCCTGCGACGGAGCAGGAGCTCCGCTGGGCAATCCGCTTCGCCCCTTTCGTGAGACTGCGCATGAATGTCGCCGACCTCCTCTTCTGGATGGGGGAAGATCCGCTGACCGCATCGGGGGGACAGGAAACCTCCCCGCTACGGCAAAATGCCGGTTGACTTCGCCACCGTCCCGTATTATACGCCCCTCCCGATGGCCGGACGGGCCTTACCCGAGGCGGCTCGCCGCGGACCTGACGGCAGCCCCTGGTGGCGCAACGACGACCGCCGTGCCCTGCAGAGCCGGCGGTTCTTTTATGCCCTGCGGAGGAACGGGCGCCGGAGCAACGGGAGGAGGAAGCATGAACAAGCGCACAAGCGCCGCGACCGCGGCGGATTCGGACACGGGGAAGAAGAAACCGCTGCTGAGGAAGGTCTGGGATTATCTCAACGGAACGGGGCCGAAGGACGAGCCTGCACCTCTGGGGAGAAACGATCTGTGCTGGTGCGGCAGCGGCCTCAAGTACAAGCGCTGCCACATCGAAGAGGATGACAGGAAGCGCCGGAAGCGCGCGGGCAACCTCATCTGAATCTTTCCGCACGGGACCTCATTTCCCCTACCGGCCCGCCGGCAAATGTGATAGGATCGCACCCCGAAAACGATCTGACTGTCAGGAGGAAAAGAGAACATGGACTGGGGAATGGAAAACCGTCTGTCGCAACTCATCCAGCGCGACGGCCGCTGCTTTTTTCTGCCCATCGACCACGGCTATTTCCAGGGACCAACGTCCTGCCTGGAGAAGCCCGGCGAGACCATCGAACCGCTGCTGCCCTATTGCGACGCCCTCTTCGTGACGCGCGGCGTCCTGCGGAGCTGCGTCAGGGCGACGGGAAGCAAGCCCATCATCCTGCGCGTTTCGGGCGGCACGAGCATCATCGGCCCTGACCTCTCCGACGAGGTGCTCACCACCTCCATCGAGGAGATCCTCCGCCTCAACGCCACGGCCGTCGGCATGTCGATCTTCGTGGGAAGCGAATACGAGCGGGAGTCGCTGACGAACCTCGCCGACCTCGTCAACGAATGCGAGGAATTCGGCATCCCGGTCATGGCCGTCACTGCCGTCGGCAAGGAGCTGGAGAAGCGCGACGCCCGCTACCTGGCACTGGCCTCCCGCATCGCCGCCGAACTGGGCGCCCGTGTCGTCAAGACCTACTGGTGCAAGGATTTCGAGAAGGTCGTCAACGGCTGCCCCGTCCCCGTCGTCATGGCGGGCGGGCCCAGGTGCGAGACGGAACTGGAGGTCCTAGAGTTCGTCTACGACGGCATCCAGCGGGGTGCCTGCGGCCTCAACCTCGGCCGGAACGTCTGGCAGCATCCCCGCCCTGTGGCGATGATGCGGGCGTTGCATGCCATCATTCACGACGATCTCACCGCCCGCGAGGCCTGGGAGATGTTCCAGGACCTCCGGGGCGTGTCGCTCGTCGTCAACAAGAAATCGGGCAAGCCTCGCAGCAAGAAATGACCCCCATGCGCGCCGCCGTCTATTACAGCAACCGGGACGTCCGGATCGAGGAGCGGCCCGTCCCAAAGATCGGCCCCGGCGAAATCCTGATCCGGATGAAGGCCTCCGGGATCTGCGGCAGCGACGTCATGGAATGGTACCGGATCCGGAAGGCGCCGCTCGTCCTCGGGCACGAGATGACGGGGGAAATCGTCGAGGTCGGCGCGGGCGTGACGGGATATCGCACCGGCCAGCGCGTCTTCGCCGCCCATCACGTCCCTTGCAACACCTGCCGTCACTGCCTGACGGGGCATCACACGGCCTGTGAAACCCTCCACACGACCAACTACGATCCGGGCGGATTCGCCGAGTACATCCGCGTCCCGGCCCTGAACGTCGACCGGGGCGTCTTCGCCCTTCCCGACGAGATGACCTGCGAGGACGGCGTCTTCATCGAACCGCTGGCCTGTGTCCTGCGGGCCCAGCGCACCGCGAAAGTCCGGCCGGCGCAGTCCGTGCTCGTCCTGGGAAGCGGCCTCTCCGGAATCCTGCACATCCTCCTCGCCCGCGCCGCAGGAGCCGGCCGGGTGCTCGCCACCGACATCCACCCCGACCGCCGGAAAGCGGCGGTGCGCTTCGGCGCCGACGCGGCGATCGATCCCCGCGAAAACGTCCCGGACCGCGTCCGGGAAATCAACGGCGGGCACGGCGTCGACCTGGCCGTGGTCTGTGCCGGCGCCCCGGCGGCCTTTGCCGAGGCCATGAAATGCGTGGACCGCGGCGGCAAGGTCCTGTGGTTCGCGACGACCGAGCCCGGCGTGGAGGTCCCCGTTCCCGTGTGCGACCTGTGGCGGAACGACGTGACGCTCCTTCCCTCCTACGGCAGCAGTCCCCTGGACAACGCGGCGGCGATGGAGCTGATCCGCGCCGGCAGGATCCCGGTGCGGGACATGGTTTCGCACCGCCTTCCCCTGTCACGGGCCGCGGAAGGTTTCCGCCTCGTCGCCGATGGCGGAACAACGCTCAAGGTGATCCTGCACCCGGACTCCGGGGCGCCTTCATGAAAAGCGGCCAATCGCGAATTCTTCAGTAGATCCCCATCCCGCAGCCGGCGGCGAGCACGCCGCCCAGTTCGCGGCACCTCTCCAGGACCTCCTCCGTCGGGTTGCCGCGGGAGATCACCGGTTCCTGCACCTTCTTGAACTTGTAGCCGACCGCGATCCGCTCCACGGCCTTCACGGCCCCGGTCCCGTCGTTGCCGGCGGAGACGAAGAGGACGTAAGGCTTCCGAAACACCTTCCCCTCGGCGCCCGCATAGGTCCGGTCGAAGAAGTCCTTCAACAGCCCCGACATATAGCCGAAGTTCTCCGGCGTGCCGAAGGCGACTCCATCGGCGGCGAGTAGGTCGCCCAAACCGGCATCGGACGCCCGCTTCAGGACAACCTCCGCGCCTTCGACGGCACGTGCCCCGTCGGCCACGGCGCCGGCCATGCGCTCCGTGCGGCCCGTCTGGGAAGCATACACGATCAGGATCTTCGCCATCATCACCTCCGCAAGGCGGTCTCCGGCACGATCCGCCGCCGCCGGATGATCCAGCTTTCCGCAACGGTATACAGGATTCCGCCTGCCGTTCCCAGCAAGGATTTGCGATTGCATTTTGCCATTGGACATGTAATTTTGGGTCATCTGCATTCCTGAAGGAGCCCCCATGAAACTCGCCAGCGACCTCTACGCCTACGAATGGACGTCCTATTCCGAAAACAACTGCAACAGCTACTACATCGGCGGCAAGGTCGGCGCGCTGATCGACCCCGGCCTTGCCTCGTTCGTCCCTGACCTGCTGGCCGCCATGAAGGACGACGGCATCCGGCGCGAGGATATCCGCTACGTCATCAACACCCACTCCCATCCCGACCATTTCGAGGGATCGCGGACCTTTACGGACGACTCCGTCTCGATCGCCCTCCACAGAGACGAGTTGGCCTTCCTGAAAGGCGAGGGCCGCTATCTCTATCAGATGTTCGGCCTTCAGGCGCCCAAGGTCGACGTGCAGCTTGAGCTGGAGGCCGGCGACGCGGCGTTCGGGGAGGAGACCCTCCAGATCCTGCACGCCCCCGGCCACTCCCCCGGTTCGATCGCCCTGTACGATCCGAAGCGCAAGGCGCTCTTCTGCGGCGACGTCATCTTCGACAGGAACGTGGGCCGCACCGACTTTCCCGGCGGCGACGCGGACCTGCTCAAGGAGAGCATCCGCCGCCTTGCCCGCCTCGACGTGGAGATCCTGCTGCCCGGTCATATGGGGATCGTCGAAGGCAGGGACAGCGTCGGGGAAAACTTCCGTTTGGTCATGAAAGAGATCTTTCCCTATCTGCGGTGAGGAACGGTCGACGAGGCTCCGCTGAAACGTTTGCAGAAGATGAAGGGAGGTTTCTCATGGACGACAGGGGAAATGGTGCCGGGCACCGCTGGAAATTCTTCCGCGCCGGCGGCTTCGACCAGGTCCGCCTGGAAACCGCCGCGGACCTGGCGGCGCTGGACCGCCTCGATCAGAAACTCTGGATGGCGCTGACCTGTCCGACGAACGGCCTCGAGATGGACGGCAGGACGCTCGAACACCTCGACACCGACCGCGACGGCCGCATCCGCGTCCCCGAGATCCTCGCCGCCGTCCGCTGGGTCCTTCCGCTCCTGAAGAACCCGGACGACCTGACGAAGGGATCGCCGGAACTGCCGCTCGCCGCGATCAACGACGCCACGCCCGAAGGGAAGTGCCTTCTCAAGTCCGCGCGCCACATCCTCGCCAGCCTCGGCAGGAAGGACGCGGCCGTGATCACGGCCGACGACACGGCGGATGCGGCCAGACTCCTGGCACAGAACAAGTTCAACGGCGACGGCATCGTGCCCGTCGACTGCGCAGAGGACGAGGAAACGAAGAAAGTCATCGCCGAGGTCATCGACTGCCTGGGCGCGGAAACGGACCACAGCGGCCTGCCCGGCATCTCCCAGGAGAAGCTGGACCGATTCTTCGCCGATGTGAAAGCCTACGACGCCTGGTGCCGGGAAGGCGACACCGGAGACCGCGTGGTCTTCCCCCTCGGCGGGAAAACGGACGCGGGTGTGGCGGCGCTGAAGGCCGTTCAGGCCAAGGTGGAGGACTATTTCGCCCGCTGCCGGCTGGCCGCCTTCGACGACCGCTCGCTGCCCGCGATGAACCGGCCGGAAACGGAATACCTCGGCTTCGCCGGCAAAAGCCTTTCGCTGGCCGTCACGGAGGCCGTCGACCTGCCGCTGGCGAAAGTCGCGGCGGGGAGGAGCCTGCCGCTGAAGGATGGGCTCAACCCCGCTTGGGCGGCCCGCATGGAGGCTGTAGCCGCGCAGGTCGTCAGGCCGCTTCTCGGCGACCGGGAAGCCCTGAGCGAGGCGGAATGGTTCTCCCTCCTCGATCGCTTCGCCGCCTATGAAAACCGGCTTTCCCGGAAGGCGGGGGCTTCCGTGGAGAAGCTGGGGATCGCCAGAATCCGCGAGATCCTCGCCGGCGGCGCCCAGGCCCGCATCACCGATCTGATCGACAGCGACCGGGCCGTCGAAGCGGAATTCGACTCCTGCGTGCAGGTGGACAGACTGGTCCGCTACCACCGCAATCTCTTTACGCTGCTGAACAACTTCGTGTCGTTCAGCGACTTCTACACCCGCAAGGCGAAGGCCGTCTTTCAGGCAGGGACCCTGTACCTCGATGGAAGGAGCTGCGACCTGTGCATCCGCGTGGACGATCCGAACCGGCACGCCCTGCTGGCTGCCCTCAGCAAGATCTATCTGGCCTACTGCGACTGCACGCGGCGCGGCGGCACGGACAAGATGACGATCGCCGCGGCCTTCACCGGCGGCGACTCCGATTTTCTCATGCCTGGCCGCAACGGCCTCTTCTATGACCGGGCGGGACAGGACTGGGATGCAACGATCGTCAAGGTGATCGAACATCCGATCAGCATCCGCCAAGCCTTCTGGAGCCCCTACAAGCAGACGCTCAAGATGATCGGCGGACAGATCCAGAAACTCGCCGCCGCCCGCGCCAAGGCGGCAAGCGACAAGGCCGCCGCCGGGATCGCCGCGGCGGCGGAAAAGGCGGCCGCCGCCAAGGCCGCCCCCGCGGCTCCCGCGCCCTTCGACGTCGCCAAGTTCGCCGGCATCTTCGCCGCCGTCGGCCTGGCCGTCGGCGCCATCGGCACCGCGATCGCGGCCGTCGTCACGGGGTTCCTGAAGCTGAACTGGTGGCAGATGCCGCTGGCCCTGGCCGGACTGATCCTCATCATCTCCGGCCCCTCGATGATCATCGCGTGGCTGAAGCTGCGGCAACGGAACCTGGGACCGCTGCTGGATGCCAACGGCTGGGCGGTCAACGCCCGCGCCCGCATCAACATCCCCTTCGGAGGATCGCTGACCAAGACGGCCAGCCTGCCGGAGGGGGCGGAGCGCTCGCTGCAGGATCCCTTCGCGGAAAAGAAGAGCCGCTGGCCCTACTACCTTGCCCTCGTGATCCTTCTGGGGATCGTGCTGTACGTCCTCAACGTCTTCGGCCTTCTCAGCGAGTGGACCCGCGGTTTGATCGGCCACCCCCGATAAGGGTCGAAGTTCCCTCAGCGCAGACGCCGCCGCCCCCGCAGACGCGGGGGCGGCCGAAACAATGGCGGTTTCTTCTATTAGGAGGCCCGTTTCTCCCGCCTCACCCCTTGCCGAATCGGGGTTGCATTTTGCCGCGGTCCCATGTAGCTTGCGCCAGTCCGCACCGAAGGAGTCCCATGAAAATCGCCCGTGATCTCCATGCCTACGAAAGGACGTCCTATTCCGAGAACAACTGCAACCGCTTCTACATCGGAGGCGAAGTCGGCGCCCTGATCAATCCCGGCCCCGCGTCGTTCGTCCCCGGCCACTCACCCGGCTCGATCGCCCTGTACGACCCGGGATGCCGGGCCTTTTTCTGTGGCGACGTGTTCTTTCACAGGAACGTGGGCCGCACCGATTTCCCGGGCGGCGATGCCCGTTTGCTCAAGGAGAACATCCTCGCCCTGGCGGAACCGGACGTCGAGATCCTGCTTCCCGGTCATATGGGGATTCTCGAAGGCAAGGGGGACGTGGAGGAGAACTTCCGGATCGTCGTGGAAGACGTCTTTCCCTATCTGCGGTAGATCGAGGCATGGCACAGGTCCCTGACGAAACTTCGCCGAAGAAGGTGCGGCGCATCCGCTGGCAGTTTTCCGCCGCGGCCGTACTCCTTGCCGTCCTGTTGGCCGGCATCGTTGCCACGCTGCAACTGGCGGAGCTCGCCCGCGAGGAAATACGCAGGGAAGGCGAAGCCGTCATCTCGACGCTGGGCGTCTACCTGAACTCCGAGATCGACAAGATGGAAAAAGCGGCTTCGACGCTGTCCGATTCGCCCTGGATTCCTCCGGCCCTCATCGGAGGGACGACACCGGATATCGAACGGGCCACGGCCGTCCTTAAGCGCTATCAAAAGATTTTCGGCATATCCGTCGCCTATTTGATGAATCGGGAGGGGTTGGTTGTCGCGTCCTCCAACCGCGATGCGCCGGACAGCTTTGTCGGGGAGAATTACTCCTTTCGGCCGTACTTCATGGAGGCCGTGCAGGGAAAAGTCGGCCTCTATTTCGCCCTCGGCGTCACCTCCGCGCGGAAGGGTTTCTTCGCCAGCGCTCCGGTCGCCGATGCGGCCGGCAGGATCATCGGCTGCGTGGCGCTCAAGTCGGAGTTGCAATCGATCGAGACGCATCTGCGGCACTATCCCCTTTCCTTCTTCGTGAGCCCCGAGGGGATTGTCTTTCTTTCCGGCAGAAAGGATTTCGTCCTGAAAAGCCTTTGGCCGGTCGAGAAGAAGGAAGCGGATCGGCTGCTCGCCTCGCGGCAATTCGGAACCCGCCCCTTCGAGGCCGTTCTGCGGCAGGAAGTAAACAACGGGGACGAGATCGATTTTGAAGGCGAGCGCTATGCCGTATGGCGTTCCCATGCCCAGATCGGCAAATGGTCCATCGTCCTTTTCTCCCACGCGCACCGCATCAACCTGTACCGCCTGGTCGGGATCACGGGAACCCTGTTTCTGGAACTCCTGCTCCTCTCCGTGGTCGCTGTTCTGTATTTTACGGATCGGACGGCGAGGCTCCTGGAGGAAAGCGAGCGGCGATTCCGGGAACTCAGCATCACGGACGGCCTCACGGGGCTCTTCAACCTCCGGCACTTCTACGCGTGCCTTGATGCGGAAGTCGCGCGGTCCCGCCGCTACGGACATCCCCTTTCTATCCTTCTCATGGATATCGACGATTTCAAGCAGTACAACGACCGGTACGGGCATATGGAAGGAGACCACGTCCTGGAAAATCTCGCGGACACGATACGACGATGTATCCGCCGAACCGATGTGGCCTTCCGTTACGGCGGGGAAGAGTTCATCGTCCTCACGCCGGAAACGGGGAAGCGGCAGGCCGCCGTCACCGCGGAAAGGATCCGGAACGACTTCCGGCAGCGACCGCTTCAACCGAACGGCCGTACGCCCGTCTTCAAGACGGTGAGCATCGGCATCGCGGAATATAAGGAAGGCGAAGATCCCAGGGACTTTGTCGCCCGTGCCGACGAATACATGTTTCGGGCCAAGAGGGCTGGCAAGAACCGCATTTCCGCCCCGGAACCGGCCGAGGCGGAGGAACGGAAAAGGTGAAGCCGGAGCCCACAGGAGGATGCAGACTTTTGGCGGGGTCGTCCCCCCCCCGTCCCTTCCGTCAGGCCGGACCGTCGGACGGCCTGACCACGCGGAGAAAGACGAGAAACAGCGCGACCGTCGTGCCCGCGATGCCCAGGTACAGGATCAGCAGGTTCGAGTACGCGAGGATGGAGGTGGCCAGAAGCGGCCCCATGGCGTTTCCGGCGAAGCGCGCGGAATTCAGGAAGCCGATCTCGCCTCCGCCGGCGCTGCGCGCGAAGACCGAGATGGTCATGGGAAGGATCGCGGCGATGAAGAACACCTGGGCCATGCGGACCAGCGTGAAACTCCAGACGCCGGGGACGATGGACAGAAGCGCCTGGCAGAAGGCCCCGCCGAGGCAGGCCGCGGCAATCGCCCTGCGCAGGCCGACCCGGGTCGCGAACGTGCTGATCAGAAAATTCCCGGCGATCGCCGCCACCGAGTAGGCCATCATGATGAAACCCGCCATGTTGACGGCATCCTTTCCAACCCAATCGAATTCCTGGAGTACCTGCGGAAGGATGCTCGGCAGAAACGTGAGGTTGAAGACGGCCGCCATGCACAGTGCCCAGCCCGAAAAGATGCCGCCGCGCTTCCTTCCCGCCGACCGGGCCGCCTTTTTCTGGAGCGGCACATCGGGGACATTCCGCCAGCAGAACCATGTGACGACGGCGATGAGAGCGCCGGCGAAGACAAAGGGCGCCCGGTAGCCGATCGCCGTGGCGAGATAGGCGCCTACGGGGGGCCCGATGAGATGGCCGGCGGTGATGGAATTCTGGAAAAGGCTCATGTCCCTGGGAAGGCTTTCCCGCGACGACAGATGCGAAAGCAGGATCAAAGCGATGGTCGATACGCCGCCGAGGCAGCCCTGGGCAATGCGCAAGGCCATCAGCAGGTACAGATTCTCCGTGAATCCCATGAGCAGATAGACGATGCCGTGGCCGATGATGGCGCGCAGAAAGAGGAGCTTCGGGCTGAAGCGCGCCGTCATGCCGCCCCAGAACGTCGAAGTCAGCGCCGCGAATACGGCCGACGTCCCCATGATTGCGCCCGTCCACAGGATCGTCTCCTTCTGGCCGTAGGGACTGATCTTCAGGATATAGAAAGGCATGAAGGCCATGACAAAATTGAAGGCGAGCGCCATGCCGAATTCGGTAATGGCGATGAAGAAGACGCTGCGGGATGTGAAGTTGGAAAGTGGGTCTTTCATAGGAGCGGCGGACCCTGCGGAAGGAGAGGGGGGCGAACGTTCATTGGACCGCCAGGAGGTGCACGTCGATGACGTTCGTGCCGGTGGGACCCGTGATGACCAGGTCCCCGAGGCTCTTGAAGAACGTATAAGAGTCGTTGTTGGCGAGGGATGCGTCCGCGGTGAGGCCCATGGCCCTGCCCCGGACGACGGTCGAGCCGTCCGCGACCGCCCCGGCGGCGTCGGTGGGCCCGTCCGTTCCGTCCGTTCCCGCAGCGAGGAGTCCGATGTCCTCGATTCCTTCGGCCGCGATCGCGAAGGCCAAGGCCAGTTCCGTGTTGCGGCCGCCCACGCCGTTCCCGCGGACTGTCACGGTCGGCTCGCCTCCCGAGATGAGGCAGAGCTTCCGTCCTTCCCGGCCCGCCCGGGCCTTCGCCTCCCGGGCGACCGCCGCCAGCTTCCGGCCGTAGTCGGCGGCCTCGCCCACGACGTCCCTGGCGATGATCTCGGCCTGGAAGCCGAGCGCGGCGGCCCTGCTCCTGGCCGCGTCGAGGGCCAGGCGGTTGCTGCCGATGATCCGGTTGTCCACACGGGCGAAGACGCGGTCACCCGGCTTGGGGGTTTCGGGGACGAGGCCGCGGACGCCGCGATCCAGGTGGTCCAGGATCGACGGCGGCACTTCGGGCAGAAGACGGTGCTTCTCCAGGATCGCCATGGCGTCGGCATAGGTCGACCCGTCCGGCGACGTCACGCCGGAGGCGATGATGTCCAGGGGGTCCCCGACGACATCGGAGAGGACCAGCGAAATCACGCGGGCCGGGTAGAGGATTTCGGCCAGGCGGCCGCCCTTGACGCGCGAGATGTGTTTGCGGACCGTGTTGAGCTCCTCGATTGGCGCGCCGCAGCGCAGGAGGAGATTCGTGAGCTTCTGCTTCTCGGCGAGGAGGATGCCTCCGGCGGGGGCGACGAAAATGGCCGACCCGCCGCCCGAGACCAGGCAGACCGCGAGCGTCCGCTCGTCGAACGTCCCGCGGAGGTCGATCACCTTCCGGGTGGCCCGGAAGCCGTTCTCATCCGGCAGGGGGTGCCCCCCTTCGTAGACCTCGATCGCTCCCAGCGGAACGGCCGGATCGGCATGGCCGTATTTCGTGACGACGATGCCCCCGTCGATGCGCAGCCCCAGACAGTCGTGCAACGCCCGCGACATCGAAAAGGCCGCCTTGCCGAGTCCGACGACGACCAGGCGGCGGAAACCGCCGTCCCGGTATTCCCTGCGGATTGTACCCACGTATTTCTCTACGGCCCGATAGGGGTCGGAAGCGGCCAGCGCCGCCCGGAAAATGTCCTCCAAGGTGCTCTTCACGGCTGTCATCCCTGCCCGCTGCCTTTTCCCCGGCCACCGGACACGATATGCACCGCCGGCCGCCGTCACACGGCCCCCCTTCAGAATTTCAGGATGAAGGGGATTTCCCTGCCCGTGTCCGTTTCCTTCAGGCGAAGTCGGAGTTCCTTGCTCTTCCCGGCCTCGCCGGGGAAGAAGACAAAGCCGTGCGCGACCTCTCCGGTCTTCACCGCGCGCCGGTCGAGGGAGCGCTTGTTCAGGTCTTCCCGGATCTGCCGCTGAACGTCGTGGTCCGTCAGTCCCCCGGCGCCGCCGACGGTCGCTCCGGCCGCCGCTCCGACCGCGGCACCCTTCATCGCCGCGTCGCCCACGTTGTGCCCGGAAACGATGCCGATCGCCGCTCCGATCAGGGCCCCGGCGGCGCCGCCGAGAAGGCCTTTCTTGCCCGCCTCCGGCGCGACGCTTCCATATTCCGTCTGCTTCGAGATGCGGTCATAGGCGATGCTCTGGTCCAGAATCGGCCAGAGATTGCCGTTCACGTCGATCAGCAGGGTCTTCTCCGGGATGATCTCCAGGGAATGTTTCCCCTGATTGTCGAAGATCACCTGGACGGGCAGCACACCCGCGCCGCGGATATCGAAGCCGAACGCCTGTCTGGCGTCGGCGGTGTCGTCGTAGGCACGGGATGCAACGGCAACGCCGTTCACCGTGACGGCATTCGGATAGGCGGACGGCATCTTGAAGGGAACAACCTTACGCTCATAGGTCGAGCAGCCGGCGACCAGCAAGAGGGCCGCCACGCCTGCAAGACAGATCATGCGAAATCGTGTCATGGAAAACACCTCCCTCGGCGGTCGTTGTACCGCCGTTCATCGCTTGATGACCAGCACGGGCACCTTGGACTTGCGGATCACCTTTTCCGAAACGGAGCCGAGGAGCATCTCCTCGACATTGCTTACACCGTGAGAACCCAGGACGATGGCGGAGACGTTTTCTTCCTCCGCAATGCCGACGATTTCCGTGAAGGGCACCCCCGTCTTGACCCGGGTCTTGACCTCCAGGCCGGATCTCTTCAGCTCCGCCGCAATCGCATCCATGTCGCGCGCGATCTTTTCCTTGATCTGCCGGTCTGCGTCATGCTGAACCTTGGAGCCGTACAGGGCCATGGCCCGTGCCACCGTGTTGACCTCGCGGATGTCGATGATGTGGACGACGACCACTTCGCGGGTTCCCGCTTCCCGTAGCTGCTTCACATAGGCGAGGGCCTTGCCGGCCAGGTCGGAGAAGTCCGTCGGATAGAGAATCTTGCTGAACATCAACAGCCTCCTTTCACAAGACCGATGTCATCGGCTGATCATTCGTTTCTGAAAAAGATATCGTCCCTCCGTCGGTTCCGTCAAGAAATTTGTCGCTGCATCTCCCGGATTTCTTCTGCAGCATTCGTCGGCGGGAAGAACCGAAAAGGAGACGTCGGCTTCAGCAAAAAACGTTTCTCTCTTTGCACCAAACAAAATTATTTCTTGACAAAATGGTGCGAGAAATCATATTGACTGATTCATCAGTCAATCTAAATTTCAGATCTCTGGCGTGCGGTGCGAATCCGCAAGAGGAGCCAAAAGAACAAGACAAGGAGGGTCCCATGGAGATGGTCAGCGCGGAGGGGAAGATGATCCCGGCATTGCCGGATTTGTTTACCTGGGATGAGGGGCAGGTACGGCTCATCAGTGCACATTGCCGGTCCTGCGGCACGTATTTTTTCCCTGAGTTTCACCAACAGCATCGGCCCGGATGCTCCCGTCAGGGGATCGAGAAGGTGCTCCTGAACAAAAACGGGGTCCTCAAGAGTTATACCATTCAGTACTATATGCCTCCGCTCCCTTTTAAGGCCAGCGGGAACATTACGCCCTATGTCATTGGCCTGGTGGAATTTCCGGAAGGGATTCAGATTGCAGGGATCGTCAGGGAATGTCCCTTTGAGGAGCTGAAAATCGGTTTGGACATGCAAGTGACCACGTTCGTTCTGTACAAGAATGATCAGGACCAAGAGGTTGTCACGTGGGCTTTTAGACCGACGAATCCGATACGATAAATCATACAGTGCTTTTTTGCATAAAAAGGAGAAAAGAGCATGAGAGAGGTCGCCATCATAGGAATCGGTTTGCATCCTTGGGGCAAGTTTTCCCAGAAAACCTTTATCGATTTGGGAGTGGAAGCGGTTTCGAAGGCATTGCAGGATGCCCAGATTCAGTGGAAGGAGATTGAAACCATTTGCTCCGGCATCTACATTTGGGGAGGAAATGCGGGACATCTTTCCGGGCAGTACCTGGCCAGCGTTTTTGGAGAGACGGGGATTCCCATCGTGAATGTTTATAATGCGTGCGCCACGGGAGCATCGGCGATGCGGATGGCTACGATGAGCATTGCCTCCGGGCAGGTGGACGTTGCGCTGGCGGTGGGGCTGGATATATCGCCGGAAGGTTTTTTGGGGGCGAAATCGGATAACCCGAGGCAGGACCGCGACGTTTTGCGTTGGCGGATGGTGGGGATGCCCAACCCCGTTTACTGGGCCCTCGAATGCCGGAAACGCATGGAGAAATACGGAACGACGGCGGAGGACCTGGCGAGGATTAAGGTTTTGCTCAGCAAGTATGGGGCTGAGAACCCGAATTCGCGCTATAAGAAAATCTATACGATGGAGGAAGTCCTTTCCTCGAAGATGGTATCCGATCCGTTGCGTCTCTACGAGATCTGCGCGACCAGCGACGGGGCGGCGGCGGTGATTCTCTGCGCCGCGAGCAAGGCCCGTCAATATACCTCCAATCCCATCACGGTTGCCGCTTCAACGCTTGGCAGCGCCCTGTATGGAGATCCGACGCTCCGGATTTCGGCCATTTCCGCGCCGGCGAAAGCGGAGGCCCCTCTGTTGAGCGAGAGTTATTCGGCCTCGCAGCAGGCCTATAAGCAGGCCGGGATCGGGCCGGAAGATATCGATGTTCTGGAACTTCCCGACAACAGCTCGTGGCATTACCTGCAGTACCTGGAGACTTGCGGATTCTGCAAGGAAGGCGAAGCGGAGATCATGCTCAAGGAAGGCCAGACCCAAATCGGCGGACGCCTTCCCGTTTGCCCCAGTGGCGGCTTTGCCTCCTTCGGGGAGGCCATCGGCGCCCAGGCAACCTGGCAAGTGGCCGAGGTGGTCATGCAGCTCAGAGGGCTGTGTGGAAGCCGGCAGGTAGCCAACGCAAAAGTCGGGATGGCCCAAACGTACGGCTTGATGGGAAACAGCGGCACGACGATCTTGAAGCGCTGACATCGTCAAAAAAGAGAGTCTTCCAACGTCATCGGACAATACGGGTTGGTCTTCGATCTCAAAAATTGTTGAGCAGAGATCAAGCATCAGAAGAGGTTTCATTTTATGGCCGAAATACCACAGGAATGTCTCCCTCCCCAGGAATATCTTCCGGAAAAGATATTCCCATTGCCGGAAGTACGCCTGCCGCGAAAAATCAATCCAGGCGTTTTTTTCCTGGACCGTCATGTGTGCAACGGCAAGGGATCCAAGATAGCGATTTTCTATAAGGACCGGCGGATCACGTTTGCCGCATTGCAGAAGGAAGCCAACAGACTGGCCAATGCCTTGCAGCGCCTTGGCTTGGAGAAGAACGACCGGATGATGCTGCGGATGCCGAACAGGCCGGAATTCATTGTGGCCTGTCTCGCCTGCTGGAAACTCGGGGCGATCCCGGTGCTCGTCAATCACCTGCTGCGCTCCGACGAAATCGTCTTTCGGGCCAACGATTCGGAAGCCAAGGCCATGCTGGTAAGCTCAGACGTGCTGTCCGAGGTTGTAAAAGCCAAGGATCGTTTCCACTGTACGGAGCATATCGTCGTTTGCGGACAGAAGGAAAAGGGATTCCCGTTTTACGAAGATCTCATCAGGAATGAGCCCGAAACGTTTGAGGCGGTGGAATGCGATCGCAATGACTGGATACGGATCATCTACAGCTCGGGAACCACGGGAAAGCCCAAGGGGATCGTCACGTCCATTGGCGACGCCGTCGCCGCCGCTGCCGTCGCCAGCAGATATTTGTTCGAGATGACTCCGGAGGACGTGATCGGCGGTCATCCCGCATTCACATTCGCGTTCGGTTTCTATTTTATCCTCCTCTTTGGATACAACGGATGCAGTCTCTCGATTACAGAGCATTTCGATGCCGAAAGCATGCTGCAGACAATCCAGGACCACCGCATCACGGTCCTGCGTTGCGTACCGACGGTTTACCGCATGATGCTGGCAGTGGAGGATGCCGAAAAGAGATATGATTTGAATTCTCTCCGCCTTTGCCAGGGTGCCGGGGAATGGATGCCCGGAAAAGTCGTCCAAGCCTGGCGGAAACGTTTTGGCGTCGATCTCCTGGATTCCGTTGGTTCCGGTGATTTGAATTCTTTTCTTTCCACCCGCAAGGGAACACCCGAGGATAAATTGGATTCTTCCGGGTTTCTCCTGCCGGGAATTGAGGGAAAGATCGTGGACGCTCAATTCCGGGAAGTCCCCCGCGGCAGCACGGGCGAACTTCTGATTCGGGCTCCCTGGGGACAGTATTACTGGAGGCGACCCGACAAGCAGAAGGAAGGAATCCACGAAGGGTGGAATCGGACGGGCCTTATCTATCAGGAGGATGAAGACGGATACCTGTGGTTCAAGGGGCGCAATGATGAAGTGATCGTGAGCTCGGGCAATAAGATACCCGGCGGAGAGGTGGAGGCAGTTCTCCTCACCCACGAGGCCGTCCTGGAAACCGCCGTAGTCCCTTCACCGGATGCCATCCGCGGGAACATTGTCAAGGCGTTTGTTGTGCTGAAACCGGGATACCAGCCCTCGGCGGAACTGGTGGAAGCACTGAAAAAGCACGTGAAAGAGAAAATCGAGAGTTATAAAGCTCCACGGGTGATTGAATTTGTTTCCCGTGAATTCTTGCCGCGGACCGTCACCGGGAAGATCCAGCGTTTCATGTTGCGCGACGACGAGAAGAAGGGCACATCGGTCCGGTGACGGTCTCCCTGTCTATGTCCAGATCTCTGCTTTTGGAAAAAACGGAGAAAGGTCATGAACAAAAAGAAGAAAGAGGGGACAAGGGGTACTTACAGGAAGACTCGGTACATCCCCGAGGAACAGCGTCGGAAAGACATCCTTGAAGCGGCGCGGCAGGTATTCGGAGAAAAGGGTTTTCATCGGGCCAGGATTGAAGAGATCGCCGTACGGGCGGGCGTTGCGCACGGGACGATCTATCGCTATTATCCCAGCAAAGCCGCTCTCGCCACGGAAATCATTGGCAGCCGCGGCGCGAGCGGATTTCTTGAGTCCGTGAAAGAAGGTTCCCTGCTGGATGCCGACCCCGCCGAGCTCCTGAAGAACGTCGCCAAGAAATATTATGGGAACATGGATGAACGTGTTCCCCTGATGCGTTTCCGCATCGCCGAAGCCGTCTCCAATCCCGATTTGGGACGGAATTATTACCGCTCCCTCCTCCACCGCTTGTGCACGGATTTGGATCGCATCGTCCGGGAATATCAAAGAAGGGGCGATTTCAAGGCGGGAGATCCTTTCATCTTCGGACATGCCTTCTACGGGATCCTGTTCGGCTTCTTATACTGTCAGGAATTGATGCGGGGAAAGGAATTGACCGGTCTGGATCTGGAAAAAATCATCCCCCATATCGTGGACATCTTTCTCCACGGCGTCTCCGCGCCGCCCACGAAACCGCCGAAAAAGGCTCGTTGTTTCACACCGAGCAAGAAAGACAAGACATGAACGCCTGCGGACAACGACGCATCGTCCTACTGCCCAATGGAGCCTGTAAATAGACTGACTTATCGATCCCTGACGGATCGCCATAGCGCGCATATCAGGAGAAAGGTGGTTTTATGGCGGGGAAAATGCAGACCCGGAATATTCAGAAATTCAGCAACGAACTGAAGCAATGCATCGAGTGCGGCAATTGCACATTCTGGTGCCCCATCTACCAACAGAGACCTCAGGAAGAATATGTCGCGCGGGGAAAGAACAAGATCGTCCGTTCCCTGCTGGATGGGCGGAAAGAATACACCCCGGAAGTGGTCGACATCCTCGGCATGTGCACGCTGTGCGGGACCTGCGCCCAGCATTGTCCCGTGGGGAGCAAATTTCAATCCATCATTATTTCGGCCAGGGCGGACAAGACGAAATCAAAAGGGATCGGATTCCCGATGGGATTGATCTACCGGCAGCTGATCCCGAGGAGGAAACTGTTCGGTGCGGCTCTGCGGGCGGCATCCTTCTTCCAGAAGATTCTGCTGCCCAAGGCTGAAGGCAAGATGAGGCACCTGCCGTTGTTCGTGCCGGGGATGTTCAAAGGGCGCCAGGTCCCGACGATTGCCGACAGGTATCTGCGGGACCGTATCCCAGAGGTGAACAAGGCGACATCACAGAAGGAACCGAAATACCGCGTCGCTTACTTTATGGGATGCGCAACGGACTTCGTCTTTCCCGAAATCGGGGAGAAGGCCGTCGAATACCTGACCAAGAACGGCGTGGAAGTCATCGTTCCGAAGGAGCAAGGATGCTGCGGCGCCCCCATATGGCTCGGTGCGGGCGACTTCGATACAGGGAGGATCATCGCGGACAGGAACGCGAAGATATTTCAGGACGCGGATTTTATCATCACCAATTGCGCCACCTGTTCCAGCGCCCTGAAGGAATACCCCAAATATCTGGCGGATAATGACGAGCGTTTGGGGCAATATGCGAAATTCTCCGGGAAGATCTATGACATCAGCGAGTTCATCGTCGATGTCCTGAAACCCCAGGACAGCGCGATCAAGGCGGATCCCCGATTCGGCGGGAAAGTGATCACCTGGCACGATCCCTGCCATCTGCGAAGGTACCAAAAGATTCATACCCAGCCCCGGGAGTTGCTGACGAAAATGAAGGACATCCGGTATGAAGAAATGCGCGAGGCGGAGAGATGCTGCGGCATGGCCGGCGCTTTCAGCGTTTATCATTACGATGTTTCAAAAGAAATCTCCGACAAGAAGGCCCAATCCATCAGGGAGACGAGTGCCGATATCGTTGCGACCGGCTGTCCCGGCTGCATGATACAATTGGCCGATACGCTGGGCAGGAACAAAATCAATAAAGAGGTCAAACACATCGTCGAATTGCTGGATTGAGGGACCGTACTGCGGGAGAAGAACAAGGAAGGATATACCGGGCTCATATCCTAGGTTGTTGCGATTTCATCAGGGAGGTTCTTCCATGGAAAAAAGCACGGCAACATTTTGTCATATCTGCCCTGCACATTGCAGCAGAAAGATAACCGTTGAAGACGGCAGAATCATTGATGTGGATCGGGACACGGAAAGCGGATTCCCCAGCGAGTGGTGCTCATTTACCAGAGGACGGATTATCAAGGAGGTGAATACCCACCCGGATCGAATCAAATACCCGCTGATGAGGACCGGGAACAGAGGCGAGGGCAAATGGAAGAAAGTGCCTTGGGACGAGGTGCTGGACCATATCGCGGGGAAAATACAGGAATACAAAAGCAACCACGGACCGGAGAGCGTCGCCATCTGCATCGGCGAGCCCAAGGGCATGGAAACGGCGTTCGCCCAGAGGTTCGCCAGCGCATTCGGGACGCCCAATGTCGCCACGCCGGGGAATTACTGAGGCGTCCCCAAGATAGCAGGTGCTGTCTACACATTCGGATGGTTCGCGGCGTTCGACCCAAGTCCCCATACAGGGACGTTGCTGATATGGGGCAACAATCAGATCGAATTGATGGGGGGATTCATCAGAGAGGGATTCCGTGAGGCCCTGCTGGGCGGAGCGAAACTCGTCGTCATCGATCCCAAGAAAGTGGATATTGCCCAAAGGGCGAATCTATGGGTTGCTCCCCGGCCGAACACGGACGGCGTCGTGGCCATGGGGATGATCAAATACCTCATTGAGAACAACCTCTATGACAAGGATTTCGTCGATCACTGGACTACCGGATTCGAGGAGTTAAAGAAAGAGATCGGAACGTTTACGTTCGAGGAAGTGGAGAGCATATCGTGGGTTTCGAAGAAAACGATCCAGAATGTCGCAGAGACGATCGTCAAGAATCGACCGGTATGCCTCGTCGTCGGAAACGGTTTGGAGAAGAGCATCAACGCATTCCAGCAGCTCCGTGCGGTATTCATCCTGAGGGCGCTGCTGGGAGAACTGAACACGCCGGGCGGAAATGTCTCATTGACCGCCGGCAACTTCACGAGACCGGGAATCTTCTACCAGCTGAAGGACTCCTTACGGCAGCAGAAGATCAACGAACACAGGATGATCGGGGAGGAGCATGAGATAGCAAGGAGAACGGCCTACATCCCGCCTCAGTCGCTCATCCGGACCATCTTGACGGAAGATCCCTATCCGATCAAGGCGGTATTCTGCATTCTGACAAATCCCCTCGTCAGTTATCCGGATTCGAAATTGACCCACGATGCATTCTGCAAGCTTGATCTCCTCGTCGTGTCGGAGCTGTTTCCGACGCCGACGTCGGAAATCGCCGACATCGTCCTGCCCGTGGCATGGGGAGCGGAACACGATTCCCTGGGATATTGGCCCGGATGGCACGAGGAAATCCGGGCGTACCCGAAACTCGTCGACCCCCCGGGCGAGGCGAGGGCGGAGGCCTATTGGCTCAACGAACTTGCGAAGCGAGTGGGCATCGGCGACCATTTTTGGGACAAGGAAGAGGATTCCTTTGAGGAAATGTTGAAGCCAAGCGGCATGAGATGGGACGAGTTCGTCACCGTACGTTCGTTGAACAACAAGAAGGAATACAAGAAACCGGAAGAAGGGGCGTTCAAGACCAAGACGAAGAAAGTGGAGATCTACTCGGCGACCTTGAAGAAAATGGGAATAAAGCCCATGCCTTCCTTCAGGGATCTGGCGACGTTTCGTTTCCATCCTTCCGAACAATATCCACTGTTGCTGTTCAACGGCAAGGAAGCGGCCTACATGATGTCCTCCTACAGGCATGTGCAATTTCTGAGGCAGAGGCGCCCCGAACCGACCGTGGATCTCCATCCAGACACCGCCAGGAAATACGGGCTGGAAGAAGGAGATTGGATATGGATCGAAACGCACAAGGGAAGAATTCGGCAGAAACTTCGTCTTGATCCGAACCTGGATCGGCGGCTGGTCTATGCCTCGTTCGGCTGGTGGTTCCCGGAAAAAAATTCCCGGCTCTTCGGCTATGAGGAATCGAACATCAACATCCTCACCGATGCCGAACCTCCCTATGACAGAGAAACCGGCTCGGTGGAATTGGTGAACATCCCCTGCCGCGTCTATAAGGAATAGTTTCCCCTATGAGGAGCCATGCGCTCCTCCGACACGAAAATGAGGTCATGGATATGAGAAAGATAACCAATACATTCTGTCATGTATGCCCGTCTCATTGCAGCAGGAAGTTTACTCTGGAGGACGGGAAAATCGTCGACATCGATCGCGATACCGAAAGCGGCTTCCCGAGCGAATGGTGCTCCTTCACCCGGGGAAGAATCATCAAGGAAGTGAACGAACATCCGGACAGACTCAAGTATCCCCTGCTGCGTGCTGGAGAAAAGGGAGCGGGAGACTGGAAAAAAATATCGTGGGACAACGCCCTCGATCTCATGGCCGAGCGGCTGACGAAGTACAAGGAACAGTTCGGGGCGGAAAGCGTCGCTCTTGCGCTCGGCGAACCCAAGGGAATGGAGATGGCGTTTGCGCATCGCTTCGCCAGCTTCTTCGGGACGCCGAACGTGGCGACTCCCGGAAACTACTGAGGTGTCCCCAAGATAGCAGGTGCTGTCTACACATTCGGATGGTTCGCGGCGTTCGACCCCAAACCGAACACCGGCTGCATGATCCTGTGGGGGAACAATCAGATTGAGTTTATGGGAGGTTTTGTCCGCGAGGAGATGCGCTCCGCATTGCTCGGCGGTGCGAAACTCATCGTGATCGACCCCAAGAAGATCGACATCGCCAAACGGTCCAACATCTGGATCGCCCCGCGGCCGAGCACGGACGGAATCCTTGCCCTCGGCATGATCAAATACGCCATCGAAAACAAGTTGTACGACGAGGACTTCGTACAGAACTGGACCATCGGATTCGATGATCTGAAGAACGAAGTTGCGAAGTTCTCCTATGAAGACGTCGAACGGATCACGTGGGTCAAGAAAGACGCCATCGCGAAGACCGTAAGGATGATGGTCGAGAACAGGCCGGTCTGCCTCGTCGTGGGCAACGGAGTGGAACGGAGCCTCCACGCCTTCCAGCAGATGCGGGCGATCTTCATCTTGCGGGCGATCCTGGGCGACCTGAATACGCCGGGGGGAAATGTCCGCTTGACACCGGGAAAATTCACCCGACCCGGACTCTTCTATGCACTGAAGGATTCGCCGCGCCTGGAGAAGATCAAGGCGAAGAAAGTGGTGGGCAGCGAACTCAAGGTGGCCATGCAGAATGCCTACATTCCCACGCAGTCCCTCGTCAAGGCGATCCTGGAGGAGAAGCCCTTCCCGATCAAATCCGTGGTGTGCATTTTGACCAATCCGCTCTTGAGCTACCCGGATACGAAGATGACCTACGCGGCCTTCAAGAAAGTGGAGTTTCTTGTCGTGTCCGAGATCTTTCCGACGCCGACGACGGAAATCGCCGATCTCGTTCTTCCCGCGGCATGGGGCGCAGAACACAACACGTTGGGATACTGGCCCGGCTGGCACGACGAGATGAGGGCCTATCCGCAGCTCGTCGAGCCTCCGGGAGAAGCCAAGGCGGACGCGTGGTGGATCAACGAACTGGCAAAACGCCTAGGCCTGGAAAAATATTTCTGGGAAAACGAGGAAGACTCCTATGATGAATTCCTGGCCCCGAGCGGGATCTCCTGGAAGGAATTCGTTAACATTCGATCTCTCAACAACAAGAAGGAATACAAGAAGCCCGGAGAAGGCCTTTTTACGACGAAATCGGGAAAGATAGAAATCCGTTCCGGCTTCATGGAGAAGATCGGAAGGAGTCCGCTGCCGACCTTCGAAGAGATGAGCACATTTCGTTTCGCCGACACATCGGAGCAATATCCGCTTTTGCTGTTCAACTCGAAGGAAGCCGCCTACATGCTTACGGGATACAAGCATGTCAAATTCATGCGGGAGCGCAGACCCGAACCGACCGTGGAACTGAATCCGAATACCGCGCGCCGCCTCGGTCTCAAAGAAGGCGATTGGGTCGTCATCGAGACCCACAAGGGAAAGATCCGTCAGAAACTCGTCCTGGATCCCGCTATGGACGAAAGACTGGTATTTGCCTCTTTCGGCTGGTGGTTTCCGGAAAAGGGCAGAGAGACATTGTACGCATTGGAGGAGTCCAATATCAACATGCTGACGGACGCCGATCCCCCCTATGATGGTGAAACGGGAGCGGCCGACTTGGGCGGAATTCCCTGCAAAGTTTACAAAGAGCAGGGATCGCAGGTCTCGAATGCGGATACGCTTCACTAGCGATCCTGCAAGATGTTCTGCGGAGCATAGAAAATAGGGTTCGTGGTGTCTGATACCCGTAGAGGTCATGGAGATGGGGAAAGGACGAAAGTAGGTGCGTGGACGGTTTTTGCGATCCTCGCGGCGGTGTTCGTATTTTCGTACTTTATCCGGTTATCAACAGGCGTTCTTGGTCCGACGCTGATGGAAGATTTGCGTCTCGACGTCGAGCAACTGGGGCTGCTGGCCGGTGCATTCTTTTATGCGTTCGCATTCTGCCAAATCCCGGTCGGCGTCGCCCTGGACAGCTTCAGTCCCAAATATGTTCTTCTGGCGACATTGATGCCGGCAATCGCCGGCTGCGCGTTGTTCGCCTTGGCGGGCAACTTCTCCACGGCCTTATGGGGAAGAATCCTCATCGGCGTGGGCATGTCGTCCATGCTCATGGGCAGCCTGAAGATCTTCGGCAATTGGTTCCGTCAAGATCAGTTCGCATTTCTTTCCGGAATGATGCTCAGTTTGGGAAATCTGGGCGCCTTTGTTTCGGCGGCCCCACTCGTTTTTGCGGTCACAATGATCGGATGGCGGAATTGTTTCTGGGCATTCTCGCTGTTTCTCGCGCTTTCATTTCTCGCCATCCTTCTTTTCGTCAAAGACGAGCCGGGACGAGGCCCCGCATCTTCCACGTCCGCAGCGGCATCGGGCGGATCCTCTCGCGGCATCGGGCGGCTGTCGTCCCTGGGCGTTGTCTTTCTTGACAGAAATTTTTGGATGATTTCCCTGTCGGCATTCATCCGCTATGGCTCGCTGATCTGCATACAGGGTTTTCTGGGGACTTTGTATCTTGTCCAAGTGATGGGATACCCGGCCCAGAAAGCGGGCAATATCCTCAGCATGATCGCCATCGGGTATTTGGTCGGCAGTCCCCTGATGGGACGGCTGTCCGATTCCATGTTCAGATCACGGAAGAAAGTCATGGTGTGGGGCCTGTTTCTCTACACGTTATTTATGCCGCTTTTCCTGTTGGACCCAGACAGCGACCTTCTCTGGTACATTACATTTTTCGCATTGGGCTTTTTTGCATCGATCGGCGCGGTAAGCTTCGCGCACGTAAAGGAACTGTTCCCGAAGGAGGTATCGGGGGTCGCGTTGACCGCCAACAATTTGTTCAATATCGGCGGCGTTGCCGTCGGGCAGCATGTCATCGGGATGCTGATGGCCCGATATCCTGCAACGGTGACGGGGCATTCCGTGGAAGCCTATCACGCGGCATTCACGGTTCTCTTCCTGTCATCCCTGTTTGGATTTCTCCTGTATTTATTCGTCGAGGACAGCCGGATCCCGTCGTCTACGTAACCATGGGACCGGTTTAGAAAAGCTCCAGGCTTTCTGAAAAATGGAGCGTGATGGCTGTAAGGTGCGACCATCGGGAATAAACAATTTATTTGGGGAGGTATTGGCATGTCGAGGAAAAAGTTCATGATCGTTGTCGTGGCGGTGTGCGCATTGTGTTTGTGCGCCACCGGATCCGTCTTCGCTCAGTCGAAGATCATGTGGAAAGCCCAGGTGCTCACCCCGCTGAAGAGTTACATGGGCTCAAGTTACTGGGGAGTCTGGGCAAAACTCGTTAATGAACGTACGAAAGGGGCCATGGAAATCAAGCTGTTTGAACCCGGTGCAATCGCCGCAGGCAACCAGATCTATGCGGCTGTCCAGAACGGGGCCATTGACGCCGGATGCAGCTACGGCGCGTATCACACGACGGAAATCCCTGTCGCTTATTCGGAATACAGCCTGCCCGCTGCGTTTAAGGACTTCAATGACCTCTACAAGTTCTACTACGATTACAAAGGCGGGGAGGCGGTCAAATTACTGGATACAGAGTATCAGAAGAAGGGGACAAAGTTCCTATCCCTGGCGGCGTTCACCGTTGGTTTCATGACAAAGTTTGAGATCAAGAACATCGAAGACGTCAAGGGGAAGAAGCTGCGCGCGAGCGGTCCCTATATCGGTCTCTTGAAAGGAATAGGCGCCGCCCCCTCGCTGATTGCAAGCCCGGAGCAGTATATGGCGCTGCAGCTCGGAACCATCGACGGGACGCTCAATCCCCTGTACATGGCTGAGACATACAAGCTGAAGGAAGTCATCAAATACATCGTTCTGCCGCCGGTGGGTTATGGAACGGGCGAAACCTACGTGAACATGAATTCCTGGAAGAAGCTTCCCGACGATTTCAAGAAGATCGTTCAGCAGTCAGCCGTCGATGCGGCATACGCCTATAAAGAGGATTACGCGAAGGCCGAAGAAGAAGACATCAAGAAGGCTGAGGCCGTCGGCGTGAAGGTCGTCCGCCTGTCGGACAAGACGATGTCCGCATTCGAGGCCGCTTCGGTACCTATTTGGGATGAGGCTGCAAAAAAATCTGCCTCCTCCAAGAAGTTCATCGATCTCTTGAAGGAGTACAAGAAGACAGCGAAGTAGCCGTTTTCTGCATCGGTTTCCGTTGCCGGCGCGGCAATGACCGCTCAAGTCCTTTCGGGAGATCCCGACGGATCTCCCGAAAGGACGGCTGTGCGCGGCGGTTGCCCCCAGAACCTTTCAGGCAATGCGGGAGATGATCGGCCGGCGTGCCGGGTCCGGCAGCGGCGACATAACTGGTAATACGTCTCCCGCGATGTCATCATTTTATTCATACAGGCATTTGTAGCGCAACATCAACCGAGGTGACTCATGAAAATTGTAATGCACCTGATGAATGTCATAGAAAAGGCATCGAATATTGCCGGCAGGATCGCCATGTACTTTGTCGGTTTGCTGATGCTTGTCATATCTTATGAAGTCGTCGCGAGGTATGCATTCAATGCGCCGACCATCTGGGCCGGGGAATTGAGCGGGTATCTCATGACCGCTTTTGTCGCCCTCGGCGGAGCCTATACGCTTCAAAAGGGAAAGTTCGTGAATGTCGATATGCTGTACATCCATCTGAATGGCAGGGCCCAGGCGTATATGAGACTTTGCACCTATCCCGTGACCATCCTCTTCCTGTATTTCTTCTTAAAGTATGTAACCAATCAGCTTGTTCTTTCGATTCAGGAGATGCAGGTTTCCGGCTCCGCATGGGATCCGGTTCTGTGGCCGGTCAAGCTGGCCCTCTTCATCGGGGTGGGTCTTATCCTGCTGCGGGTAGTTTCCGCGCTGATAATGGACCTTTACATGTTGGTGACGAAGAAGCAGCCTGGCTCTTTCTCCGCCGGTGAGAAGGAGGTGGCAAAATGAGTGTTGCTCTCACTACGCTGATCATCTTTTCACTCCTCGTGATCCTGTTGACGACCGGCATGCCGATCGCCTTTGCCCTCGGCGGGACCATGGTCCTCTTCACTCTCTGGAACATGGGTCCCCAAGGCCTTTACCTCATCGCGACGACCGCGAACGGCGAATGGGAAAGCTACATCCTGCTCGCGATCCCGCTCTTCATCCTCATGGCCAAGTACCTGCAGTATTCGGGCATTGCGGAAGGCTTTTATGACGCAATGTACAAGTGGATGGGAGGGCTGCGGGGCGGACTTGCCGTGGGAACGATCATCATCTGTGCGGTTTTCGCCGCCATGTCGGGCATCAGCGGTGCGGCGACGGTCGCGATGGGTCTGATCGCACTCCCCTCGATGATCGGCCGGGGGTACGACCGGAAACTCGCCATCGGAACGGTGATCGGGGGAGGTTCTCTGGGCGTCCTCATCCCGCCGAGCATCATCATGGTCGTCTATGGAAGCATCACCGGCGAGTCCGTGGGAAAGCTGTTCATGGCGGGCATCATGCCGGGCATCATGCTTGCCGGCTTCTTTATCGCGTACGCCGTTATCCTGTGCGGCCTGCGTCCATCCTACGGTCCCGCTCTTCCGCCGGAGGAGAGGGTCAGCTTGAAGGAAAAGATCATCAGCCTGAAAAGCATCGGCGCACCGCTGTGTCTGGTCGTCGTTGTCTTGGGCGTCATTTACTTCGGGATCTGCACGCCGACGGAAGCCGCCGGCATCGGAGCCTTGGCGGCGTTCTTGGTCGTCTGCCTGAACCGGAAAATGACGTGGGAGATTTTCAACCGGTCTCTTGAAGAGACCCTGACGACATCCACGATGATCATGTGGATTGTCGTCGGCGCAAAGTGCTTCGTCCACATTTACACAACGTCGGGTGCAGGGGAATTCGTCTACAGCATGATCAGCGGTCTCGATCTGAACAAATGGGTGCTCATTCTGATCATGATGCTCATCCTGTTCGTGCTGGGAATGTTTCTGGATCCCATCGGCATCATGCTGATCACCCTGCCGGTGTTTTTCCCTCTGATCGTCAACTGGGGGTTGAGTCCCATCTGGTTCGGGATCCTTTATACGATCAATCTGGAAATGGCGTATATCAGTCCGCCCTTCGGCCTCAATTTGTTCTACATGAAGAGCATTCTGCCGGATAGTGTGGAGTTGAGAGACGTGTATTATTCCTCCATCCCTTTCCTGATTATCGAATGGATTGGCCTGCTCATGATCATCTTCGTCCCGATCATATCCCTGTGGTTGCCGAACAGGATGTAAAGGACGATGGACGCGACAAAAAGAGCAGAAGTGAAATGAACCTCCCCGCCGCAAGCAGCGTGGTATTTTTGATGGATTTGCAAATGTTCTTCTTCGCCGCAAGCGGCGGGGAATTCAACCCGGAGAGACTCACCGGCATGAATCCCTTGAAAGGATGAGGGGTCTCGAAAAAGCAAAAAGGATATCCAGGACATGACAATGTATCCGTTTATTTTCCGACCAGGCGAAATCGGGTCGGTCAGAGTGAAGAACCGTTTGCTGATGGCCCCCATGGGAATCGGCGCCCTCACCGACCCGGACGGTCTGTTTTCCGATCGGGCGATCGATTATTATGAAGAGCGGGCGCGTGGCGGCGTCGGCTTGATTCTCACAACTCTCTGCCTGGCTACCAATCGATATGAACCGTGGGAGGCCGACGGGATCAAGCTTCTTCCCACATTCGATCACCTGATCAAGACCAGAAATCTTAAGCGGTTGACGGAACGGATTCACGATCACGACTGCAAGATATTTGCACAGCTTACGGCAGGATGGGGAAGGGTTTATCGTCCATCGTTGGTCGCGATCACCGGCCATCGCCCCTTCGCACCTTCCGAAACCCCTCTCTACTGGACCCCTGATAAGATGGCCCGTGAAATGACCCTTGAGGAAATTGAGGGGCTGATCGACGCGCTGGCGCACGCCGCCCTCGTCGCAAGAGAAGGCGGATTCGACGGCATCGAACTCCACGGACACGAAGGATACCTTCTGGATCAGTTCAAAACGGCCCTATGGAACAGGCGAAAGGACAGTTACGGCGGTGATTTCTGGGGGCGGATGAAATTCCCCTTATCGGTGATCCGGAAGATCCGGCAGGCGGTCGGCAGTGATTTCCCCATCGTCTACCGCTATGGGTTGGAACATCGCATTGAAGGCGGCAGGGAAAGAGAAGAAGGATTGAAAATTGCCAAGGTGCTTGAAGAGGAAGGCGTTGCGGCCCTGCACGTCGACGTCGGCTGCTATGAGAACTGGTATTGGCCTCACCCTCCGGAGTATCAGGAACCCGGATGCATGGTGGAGGTGGCCAGGGAAGTGAAGAAGAAAGTCCGGATTCCTGTCATTACCGTTGGCAGACTCGGGTATCCGCAGCTGGTGAATCAGGTGCTCGAAAATGGGGACGCCGATTTTGTGGCGATCGGAAGACCCCTCCTTGCGGATCCCGAGTTCGTCAGGAAGTGCAGAACCGGACGGGAGGATGACATTCGCCCCTGCATCGGTTGCCATGAATGCTTCCGCAGGATTTACCAGTCGAGACACCTCAGTTGCGCCGTCAATCCGGCCTGTGGTGATGAAAGAAGGCTGGAAGTACGAGAAAGCAAAAATCCCAAGAAGGTGATGGTCATCGGGGGTGGAATGGCAGGACTTGAAGCGGCGCTTATATCGGCGTTGAGAGGACATCGCGTGACGTTGTACGAGAAGAGCGCGAATCTCGGCGGTTTGCTGAAGGTGGTCGGCAAACACCATTTGAAGAAAGACTATGAAAGACTTCTGAGGTTCCAGATCCGGCAAGTCCGGAAGGAAAACGTCAAGATCAGGCTCGGCAGGACGGTTACCATCGAAACCGTAAAAAGAGAGAATCCCGATGTCGTATTCTTGGCAACTGGATCCACGCCGCTTCAAGTCTTCCGAGTGCCGGTTGGCAGTTCCGTGAAGTGTCTGACGGCTTTGGACGTGCTCGAAGAGCGCGTTGAAGTCGGTTCTTCCGCTGTCATTGTCGGCGGCGGCGCTACGGGCTGTGAGCTCGCCTGTGAATTGGCTGATTCGTCCAGAAGCATCACGCTCTGCGAACAGCTGCCCGAACTGGCGCCCGAACTTTTCCATGCAAACAGAGACATGATCATCGAAAGTCTCAAGGAAAAAAATGTCAAGATCCTCACAAACTGCAAATTGGAAACCATTGCCATGGACGGTGTCGTGCTCAAATCGAGCGATGGATCGAAGTCCTCTCTGAAAACGGATACGGTCATCGTCTCGGTCGGTATGAAATCCGAAAATGGGCTGCTCGGAGAGCTCACAGGCATCGTCGACGAGGTGTACACGATCGGAGACTGTGTCTCGCCGCGCAAGGTGAAAGACGCCGTGTGGGATGCCTACAAGACTGCCCTCTCGCTGTAGAGGGCCAATCGGGAAACACCTGTCGGGTCATCCCCCTCTTGACAAGGGTCTCAACGTCGCTACAATGAGACTTCCTTGTTTCCTTTCACCAAAGGAGGACCCTATGCCGACCTACGAGTATCGGTGCGCAGCCTGCAACAGGAAGTTTTCGGTGACGACGTCCGTTTCCGAACACGACAGGAAGAAGCCGCGTTGTCCCAAATGCGGAAGCAACAAGAAGGTCAGCCAGATCCTGTCTTCCTTTATCGCCAAGACAAGCCGCAAGAGCTGAAGGAGCCGGCATGAGGGCGTTCATCCTCTCCGCCGCGGCGGCAATATTCCTGATGACCGCCCCGCTCCAGGCTGCGGACGGTCCGGCGGCGGAACCATGGACCTTCGTCGGCTACACCAAGTACCGCGACGCCGTTTATCTGGACTCGAGCCGCCTCACGAAGAGATCGCCGGACGAATCCCTCGCGGTCTGCAGGATCGCGCCCTCCGGGAAAAGCCGTTACACGAGGCAGGTCCAGGCTGAGATCAGGAAAGCAAAGAAATCCTCCGCAGGGTTCCGCTACCTGGAGATCTCGGCCGGCATCGACTGCCGGAACAAGGCCATCCGCTTCGTCGGCGTCCGGTATTTCACCGCCGACGGCAGGCTCCTGCATGCCAATGAAGAACCGGATGCCCCGTGGAAGCCGGTTGCGGCCGGAAGTCTGTGGGATTCGCTGCGGGGAAGCGTCTGCGGCAAAGAATCGCCCTGATCCGATGCCAGGGTCGCCCATCTCAGCGTCCCTTCACTTTCTTTTCGAAGAAGTTCCAGGCGCGATTTCCGCCCCCTGCCTGTTTGTTCTCGAGACCGAGCATTTCCTTCAGCAGTTCTTCCTGGCGTTTCGAAAGCTTCGTGGGCGTCTGCACGTCGAAGACGACGATGAGGTCTCCGCGCCCGCGGCCCCGGAGGCGGGGGATGCCCTTGCCGGGCAGCCGCAGAAGGTCGCCGGGCTGCGTTCCCCGCGGAGCCGTCACGGCCTCCATGCCTTCCAGCGACGGAACGTCCAAGGTCCGGCCCAATGCCGCCTCGGGGAACGATATCCGCACGCGGACGATGACATTCTCTCCCTGGCGCTCGAAGTGTTCGTGCGCTTCCACCGTGAGAAGCACGTAGAGGTCTCCCGGAGGACCGCCGCCGGCGCCCGCTTCTCCTTCGCCTGAGAGCCGCAGGCGCATCCCCGTGTCCACGCCGGCCGGTATGTTGACCTTGAGCCGCTTCGGCTGCTCGATCCGTCCCGCGCCGGAACAGCCCGTGCAGGGATAGGAAATGACCTGTCCCCTCCCCCGGCAGCGCGGGCAGGTCGTGCTGATGTGGAAGAATCCCTGCGACCGGCTGACCTGCCCCCTGCCGCCGCACGTGGCGCACACCTCGGGCTCATGCCCGGGCTCGACGCCCGTCCCCCCGCAACGCCCGCAGGTCTCGAGTTTCGGAATGACGATCTCCTTTTCGGCGCCGAAAACGGCCTCCGAAAAAGAAATCGTCAGATCGTACTGGAGGTCCGATCCCCTTTCGGCACTCCGGCGCCCGCCGAAGCCCGCGCCGAAGCCGAACATGTCCGAAAAGATGTCGCCGAAGGCGCTGAAGATGTCGTCCGCCCGGGAAAAACCCTGAAAACCGCTGTTGCGCAGCCCGTCATGACCGAACCGGTCATAGGTTGCCCGCTTCTCGGCGTTGCTGAGGACTTCGTATGCTTCCGCAGCTTCCTTGAATTTTTCCTCCGCCTCCCGGTCGCCGGGATTGCGGTCCGGATGGAACTTGAGGGCCATCTTCCGATAGGCCTTCTTGATCTCTTCTTCCTCGGCGTCGCGGCCCACTTCCAGAATTTCGTAGTAATCTCTCATAGCACAATGTTCAGTCCGCCGAACGAGAATCCCCACGCCCCTCGGATGGCAGGGGCGTGGGGTTCAGGGACTCTAAGGAAACGCTGTAGACGGGCGTCTTGGCAGTCTTCTCCGGAGCGAGCTCCGGAGAAGACTGCGATCCCCAAGGACGCCGGTCTGTTCTTCATTCGCTCGTCCGCCCCCTCCGGGCGGCGGCGCTCGCTGCCGGATTCAACGGCCGCTTAAGTAGCCGCACCCTCTTTCGATCCTCGCAGGTTCTCGAAAATACCGTCCCAGGCCGTTCAAAAATGCCTGGGTGCAAGGCTCCCGAAATCCTGAGCCGTGCGGCGTACTGGACGTACGCTGAACGGCGAAGGATGAGGGAAACGCCGCAGACGGGCGTTTTTCAACGGCCGCCTAGTAGTCGTAGTCGCCTCCCGGAGGCATCCCGCCCGGCATCGGCGCCGCTTCCTTCTTCTTGGGCTTCTCGGCGACCATGGCCTCCGTGGTGAGAAGCAGCGAAGAAACGGATGCCGCATTCTGGATGGCGAACCGGACGACCTTCGTCGGGTCGATGATGCCGGCGGCAAGCATGTCCCCGTACTGGCCGCTTTCCGCATCGAGGCCGGAGTTCGCTTTCAACTCTCGGACCTTTTCCACCACGACGGAGCCTTCGAAACCCGCGTTGACCGCGATCTGCCGCAGCGGCTCCTCCACGGCGCGCCTGACGATGTTGAGGCCGTGCTGTTCGTCTTCGGGAAGTTTCGCTTCCGACAGTTTCTTCTCCGTGCGCAGCAGGGCCACGCCGCCGCCGGGAACGATGCCTTCCTCGACGGCTGCCCTCGTCGCGTTGAGCGCATCCTCGACGCGGGCCTTTTTCTCCTTCATTTCCAGTTCCGTCGCGGCGCCGACCCGGATGACGGCCACGCCGCCGACCAGCTTCGCCATACGCTCCTGGAGTTTCTCGCGGTCGTAATCGGAGGTCGTCTCCTCGATTTGCGCCCGGATCTGCTTCACGCGGCCTTCGAGGTCGCTCTTCTTGCCGCCGCCGTCGACGATCGTCGTATTGTCTTTGTCGATCGTGACCTTCTTGGCGGTTCCGAGATCGTTGAGGGTGACCCCCTCCAGTTTCAGGCCCAGGTCTTCCGCGATCAGCTTGCCGCCCGTGAGAATGGCGATGTCCTCGAGCATGGCCTTGCGGCGGTCGCCGAAACCGGGGGCCTTGACGGCCGCGCACTTGAACGTGCCGCGGATCTTGTTGACGACCAGCGTCGCCAGCGCCTCGCCCTCGACGTCCTCGGCGATGATCAGCAGCGGCCGGCCCCGTTTGGCGATCTGCTCCAGAAGAGGAAGCAATTCCTTCATGTTGGCGATCTTCTTCTCGTGCAGGAGGATGAGGGGGTCTTCCAGATCCACCACCATCTTCTCCGCGTCGGTGACGAAGTAGGGTGAGATGTAGCCGCGGTCGAACTGCATGCCCTCCACGATCTCCAGCGTCGTCTCCATCGCCTTGGCTTCCTCGACGGTGATGACGCCCTCCTTACCGACCTTCTCCATCGCCTCGGAGATGATGTCGCCAATGGCGCTGTCGTTGTTCGCCGACACCTTGCCGACCTGGGCGATTTCCTTTTTGTCGCGGATCGTCTTGCTCATCTTCTTCAGCTCTTCCACGACGATGACGACGCCCTTGTCAATGCCGCGCTTGAGCGACATCGGATTCATCCCGGCGGCGACCAGTTTCGATCCCTCGCGATAGATGCTCTGCGCCAGGACCGTCGCGGTCGTGGTGCCGTCGCCGGCCGTGTCCGAAGTCTTGGAAGCGACTTCCTTGACCATCTGGGCGCCCATGTTCTCGAACTTGTCCTCCAGCTCGATCTCCTTGGCGACCGTCACACCGTCCTTGGTGATGGTCGGGGCGCCCCACGATTTTTCGATCAGCACGTTCCGCCCCTTCGGTCCCAGGGTGACCTTGACCGCGTTGGCCAGGGTATCGACCCCGGTCATGATCCTCTCGCGGGCAATACCGCTGTATTTGATGTCTTTCGCTGCCATCTTCTCCTGTCCTCCTTTTCGCTACGATTCGATAACGCCGAGTATGTCGTCTTCACGCATGATGAGATGCTCCACGCCGTCGATCTTGACCTCATTGCCGGCGTAGCGGCTGAAGAGGATCTGATCGCCTTTCTTCACATCCAGGGGAATCAGCGTGCCGTCCTTGTCCCTTTTCCCGGGTCCGGCGGCGACAACCTTGCCCTCCTGGGGTTTTTCCTTGGCCGTGTCGGGAATGATGATCCCGCCCACCGTCTTTTCATCCCTTTCCGTCCTCAGCACCACGACTCGATCCTGCAGGGGTCTGATCTTCATGTTTCCACCTCCTTGAACTTATGGAATCATTTGCCGCTCCTTCCGATGGCGGCAAAAGTAAGAACTTTCGCGAAGAATGGGTCCGGCTGGGGGGTGCGCGCCGACACGCGACCGTACAGTAAGACAGCACCGATGAAAACGAAGGATTTTCCTGCTGTTCCTCTCATGACTCCTCTATTTTCACGGGATGATGCCCCAATGTAATCATTCTTTCCGGCCTGTCAATATCGGCGCATCATTTTCTTCCGCCGGGCCGTCTCACGAAAAACTCAGCGATGACGGAGAGTTGGCGACCGCCGCGGTGACGAATGATTTGACAAAAGGAAGACAACGCCGCTACAATGCGCCGCCTCACGGTCCGCCGCCCCGGCGGCCGGAAGAGGCCCTATGCGCCTTGAGGAGGTCGTCATGAGACTGCAGGATATGTTCCGGCTGGGCGGAAAGGTGGCGCTCGTCACGGGCGGCGGGCGCGGAATCGGGAAATTCATCGCCGAGGGGCTGGCGGAGGCGGGGGCCGATCTCGTCCTCGCGTCGCGCAAAATGAAGAATCTCGAAGCAGCCGCGGAAGAGATCCGTCGGAATTTCGGCGTGCGGGTTCTTCCCGTCGCATGCGACATGGGGAAACCGGAGGAGATCGACGCCATGATCCGTACGGTGCTGGCGGAATTCTCCCGGATCGACATCCTCGTCAACAACGCCGGGGCCAGCTGGGGGGCGCCGACGCTGGAATTCCCGATCGAGCGATGGGACCAGATGTTCAACGTCAATGTCCGCGGCGTCTGGATCCTCTCGCAGAAGGTTGCGGCCGTCATGAAGAACCAGGGAGGCGGCAACATGATCAACATCTCCTCCGTCATGGGGTTCCGGGGCACCGAGGAGGCCATGCATCCGGCCGTCCCCTACAACTCGACCAAGGCGGCGGTCAACCTGCTCACCATGAACCTGGCGGTGAAGCTCGCGCCTTACCGGATCCGCGTCAATGCCATCGCCCCCGGCTTCTTCCGCACCGACATGATGGCCTATATCGAGAAACCGGAGTTCCAGGAGGTGCGCGACCGGATCCTGGCGATGATCCCGATGCGACGGATCGGCGAGGCGGACGACATCAAGGCCGTGGCGGTCTTCCTCGCTTCCGACGCCTCCGCCTATCTGACGGGCCATGTCCTCGTCGACGACGGCGGCATGATGGCCCGATAGACGCGAGAACGAAAGAATACCCGCCCTGAAGGCGGAAGAACGTTTCTTTGGAAAGGATCCGATTCCGATCATGCCGAGTGAATTCCTGAAATCGCCTCCAGCAGAGCCTGTGGAGCCGCTGGATGCGGCGACCGTCATCGTCGTCCGCGAAGAACGGGGCAGACCGTTCGAAGTGCTTCTCATGCGCCGCCACCAGCGTCAGACATTCATGGGTGGGGCCTTCGTGTTTCCGGGCGGACGGCTGGACGACGCGGACATGGCGGACGACCTTCTCCCCTGCCTGGATGCGCCGCCCCCGGGCGTCAACGTCCTCCTGCAGGAGCCTTCCCTGCCCGTTGCAAGGGCCCGCGGCCTCTTCGTCGCGGCCGTCCGGGAGACCTTCGAGGAGTCGGGGATTCTGCTGGCCAACGGGCGCGACGGCCTGCCGCTTGATGCCGCGGGGCCTGCCGCGGCGGTCCGCAGGTCGGCCTGCCGCGGCGGACTTCGCAGCCGCTCGCTGAGCCTTGCCGAAATCGCCCGCTACGAGAAGTTCCACTACGCCCTCGACCGGCTCACCCCCTATTCGCGCTGGATTACGCCCGCGGTGGAGCCGCGCCGCTTCGACGCGCGGTTCTTCCTGGCCCGCCTGCCGGCCGGCCAGACGGCTCTTCAGGATCACTCGGAAATGACGGAGTGCCAGTGGCTGACACCCGGGGAGGCCCTGGCCCTGCACGGAGAAGGCATGATCGTCCTCATGCCGCCGACGCTGCGGACGGTGGAGGAACTCGTCGCCTTCGCGACGGCGGACGCCCTGTTTGCCGCCGCCATGCACCGCCGGATCGAGCCGGTCCTCCCCGAGGCCTTCGCCGAAGGGGATGTTTACGGCGTTCTCCTGCCGAACGATCCGGCGTATTCCCTCCCGGGGCGCAAGGACCCGGCGCCCGGCGTCCCCTCGCGGATCGTCATGGACGGCGGCATCTGGAAAACCCGGGCCGCCCCTGCCTGTTGACTGCCAAGGAAGGATTTTTCAAGGATGATCGATCCTATCCTGCCCCGGATCGCGAAGATTTTTCGAAGTACCGAAAATCCTTCCCAGCGCCCTACCGGCAGGACATGATCGATCAGGACGAAATGACGGGGTTCTTTATCCAGGCGGTCCGGAAAGGCTCGGATGCAAGGCCCCCGAAGTCTCGATCCGTGAGGCGCACTGGAACGTACGCCGCAGCGACGAGGAATCGAGGAATGAGGAAACGCCGCAGACGGGCCTTTTACACAGCCTGATGGGCTAGAGGTCGGCCGTGGCCAGGTCCGTCAGATCCCGCTCCCTCAGCAGGCTCCTCTTCCAGGTCCGCAGCGATGGAACGATGAAGGGCAGGATCCGCATGGCATAGTAAGGGGGGAGGATGGGCAGGCCGACGAGGTCACCGAAAACGGCGAGCATGAAGAGCCGTTCCACCTGGGCCCGTTCCTTCCTCAGTTCCAGGTTCAGTTCGTGGGTGGTGTATCCGTAAAGGACCTCGCGGATGAACCGCAGGGCCTTCCCGGTGCGGCCGGAAAATTCCTTCACCCATCCGCGCCCGTCGCTTCCCCGAGTCATCCCGTCCCCCTTGAATTCCCCTTTGTCTTCAAACTCCTTCAGGGTCTGTCGATATAGGGCGCGCGCACGGTCAGAACCGGACAGGGCGCCAGCCGGACCACCCGCGCCGCAACGGATCCGAAAACGAGGTGCCGCCAGCCTGTCTGCCCGTGGGTGGCCAACACGATCAGATCGACGCCCTCCTTCTCGGCGATGCGGACGATCTGATCGGCGGGATTTCCGTGCAGCAGATCGGAACGGACCCCGCCGTTCGGGAAATGCTTCCGGATCAGGTCATCCAGGGCCTGGCGCGAACAGGCGATCAGCTCCGCCTGGTACGTCTCGACGTCGAAGGACGACGTCCCCTCCATGACCGGCAGCAGCGGCACGGCCGAAACGACGTGAACAACGGACAGCTCGGCCGAAAACTGCGCTGCCAGTTCTTTGGCGGCCTCCAGCGCCACCAGGGACGGAGCGCTGAAATCCGTCGGGTGAAGGATCTTTCGGAAAGGCAACATGCTCGGACTCCTCCTTTCGTCTTCCTACCCCGCGTTCCGCGGGGCGGCCGCGGCCGGTGCCGCGGGAAAATCCGCAGGCTAGAACTTGACCTGCGGGGCGGACTTTGCAACGGCAGGCGCCTCGAAAAACGCCGCCTTTTCAAAGGAAAACAGACTCGCCAGCAGATTCGCCGGGAAACTGCGGATGGCGACGTTGTAAGCCTGGACGGCTTCGTTGTAGCGGCGGCGTTCGACCGATATCCGGTTTTCCGTCCCCGCCAGTTCGTCCTGCAGGCGGATGAAGTTCGCGCTGGATTTCAGATCCGGGTACCGTTCGACGACGACCAGGAGACGGCCCAGGGCCGACGACAGTTCGTTGTTGGCGCTGATCTTGTCGGGGACCGTCGCCGCCCCTCCCACTCTGGCCCGGGCGTTGGTCACCTCGACAAGGACGTCCCGCTCCTGTTTGGCGTATCCTTTCACGGTCTCCACCAGGTTGGGGATGAGGTCGTAGCGGCGCTGAAGCTGATTGTCCACCTGCGCCCAGGCCGATTTCACCGCCTCATCCATCGCAACGAAGCGGTTGTAGGTCCCCTTGAAGAAACCATACAGCGAAAGGCCTCCAAGGATGATGACGACCGCCGCTGCAATGAGGATCATCTTTGTCTTGCTCATTTCTTCCTCCCCACGTTTCGATTTTGTCCCGCTCGTCGTGCTAAAGCTCGGCCCTGTCGATGCTCACGCAGAGCCGTTCGATCTCCTTCATGTACTCGAGAAAGGCCGCCTTCACGCCTGCCGAAGACAGGGCGTCCAGCCCCTCGCGGATCTCCAGGCAGCGGAAGAAAACGGTCTCGTCCAGCGGCAGGATGCGGGACAGGGCGCGTACGATTTCCCTGCGGTCGGAGGGAACCTCGCCGCCCTTGAGGTACAGGAGGGCGGTAAAGAGCGACAGGAAGGCGGTCAGGGAGACGCGGATCAGTTCCCTCAGTTTCCCGGCTTTCCCCTCCGCTTCGAGAAAACCGGTGCGCAGATGGAGGATCTTCCCTTTCAGCTCCCGCTCGATCTGGAGCCGCAGGTGCACGGGTTCGAACGTCAGGTCCGCGAGGACGTCCTGGCCGCAGACCAGAACGTGCTCGCGCTTCATGTTCAGGAACTCGATCGGGTAGGAATCGAGAGAGTCCTGCACATAGGCCGGCGTCATGAAGAGCGGCGTCGCCACCCCGCGCTTCCGCCAGCGGTTCACCGCGTCGACGGCACGGTCGATCCGCTCCATGCCTGTTTCGGTCAGGACGACGAGGAAATTGATGTCGGAACGCCCGGGAACGTACCGGCCCGCCGCGCCGCTTCCGTAGAGAATGATCGCGACGAGTTCGCTTCCGAACAGCCTCTCGAAATCTTCGCGAAATTCCGGAAAGATCTCTTCCGGCTTATCGGGCTTTTTCGCCATGCAATCCTCCCGCCTTCTTCTCCCGGGCCCGCTCCCGTGCGCTGCCGCCGAATCGTTCCCGCAGATACGGATTCTGCCGCGGTTGCGGATCTTTTTCAACAGGCTTTTCGCAGCCGTCGGCAATGAATTCTTCAGACCCGTCAGAAACCACGGCTGGCGCCGCCGCCCCCGCTGCTCCCCCCGCCGAAGCCGCCGAAACCGCCCCCGCCGAAACCGCCAAAGCCGCCGCGTCGACTGCCGCCGCCGCTGGCAAGCAGCACAAGCAGCAGCGGCAGGATATCCTCCCGGCCCCTCTTCGTTCCGAGGAGCACTGCTGCAACAAGGATCAGGAGAACCGGCGTCAGCCAATTCCCCTCGCGGGCGCGCTTTCCCGCGCTGCGGGATTCCCGCCGGGGCAGACCCGTCAGTTCGACGCCCGCATCCTTTGCGATGACCGCTGAAACGGCGGCGAGGGCGTTGTAGAGACCGGGGCCGAAATCGTTCTTTTTCAGATGCGGAATGGCGTAGCGGTCCAGAATCTCGCCGGCCAGCCCGTCGGGGAGGATTCCCTCCACACCGTAACCGGTCTCGATGCGGATCCGGCGCTCGCGGACGGCGAGCAGGATGAGGACGCCCCGGTCCTCTCCCTTCTTCCCGATTCCCCATGCGGAATAGAGGCGGTTTGCATAATCGTCCACATCGCCGTCCCCGATCGTCTCCAGGGCGGCGACGACGACGGAAACGCCGGTCTTCTGCAGGACTTCCCTGCTGAGATCCTCCATCCGCGCCCGCAATTCCGGAGGCACAACGCCGGCGAAATCGCTCACGGCGCCGGCCGGTTGTGGAAAGGCCTCCGGCGAAGCGGCGGCGGCCGCGGACATGAAGCAGAGCAGCCCCGCGAGGATCAGGCAGGCCCGTGTCCGGCCCTGCCTGAAAAAAAGTCGTACAGGCCGGGCCCGGAAACGGCTCAAGAGCGCCGTTTCGATGCGGCAAGTGAATCCCGTCATGCGGCTTCCTGTCTCCCTCGCTCCCCGGCGATCGCCGGGAGACGGGGTACGATTCCCCTTTCCGCAGCATTTCCATCCAAAGGAGGCATTTCGAGGGGAAATTTCGGCTATCTTAGCGATCGATTCGTCAAATGGCAAACCTTATTGAAAAAGGGTTAAAGAATTGTCCGCAATGCGACGATATAGCACGGTAGAAACCTGCAACATCTTTGCGTGGGCGTGTCGATATGGGGCTCATCAACATCACTGCACTGAAGAATGGCATGGTGCTTGCGGAGGATGTGCGCGACCGCAACGGCCGTTTCCTTGCCGCCGGCGGCACGACCCTTACGGACAAGCACATCCGCATCCTCAAGATGTGGGGGGTCGTCGAGGCGGATATCCAGGGCGTGACGAAAGAAGAAGTCGAGCAGAAGCTGACGGAAGACATCGATTCCGCGACCTTGGAGGCGGCCGAAAAGCTGACCCGCGATCGTTTCGCACTCAACGACGCGGAGCATCCCGCCATTCGGGAGCTCTATCACCTGTGCGTGGCGCGCAAGGCGCGTGAGATCCAGCAGGGGGAGGAGACCGCCGCCGGGAACGGCAACGGCGTCAGCCCCCCGGCGGCCACGCATACCGCGAAGGCTGTGCCTCCGAACGTGGCGGACTTCCTGAATCATGAAATCAAACTGCCGACGCTGCCGGGCATCTTCCTGAAGATCAACGAGACCATCACCCGGCCCAACAGTTCGGCTTTCGACATCGCCAACCTCATCAGCAAGGACACCAGCCTGTCCGCCCGGCTGCTGAAGATCGTCAACAGCGCCTTTTACGGATTCCCTTCCAAGATCGACAACCTGTTCCGGGCCGTCTCCATCGTGGGCACCAATCAGTTGAGCACACTGGCGACCGGCGTCAGCCTCATCGACGCCTTCCGGAAGGTCCCCTCCGCCTATATCGACATGGGCATGTTCTGGCGCCACAGCATCGTCTGCGGGACGATCGGACGCATCGTCGCCGGATACAAGAACATCCAGAACACGGAGCGGCTGTTCGTCGCCGGATTGTTTCACGACATCGGCCGCCTCCTGCTGTTGCAGTATGCACCGGAGATCTCCTGCGAGATGCTGCAGGTCGCGAAGCGAAACGGCCACGTCCTGTACGAGCTCGAACGGGATCGCCTGGGTTTCGATCATGCGACCATCGGCGGAAAGCTCCTGGAACAGTGGAAGCTGCCCTTCTCGCTGGAAAACGTCGTGACGCATCACCACGAACCGCTGGCGTCTCGAAGCCCGCTGGAACCGGCGATCCTGAATCTGGCGGACATCGTGACCCACGCCGTCGCCGGCGGCTGCAGCGGACAGCGGTTGATCCCCAGGCTGCATGAGGCCGTCTGGAAAACGATCAACCTGTCGGAAAACACCCTGCCCCTGATCATCAAGCAGGCGGACCGCCAATCGGGCGAGATTTTCGGGTTTTTTTATGGCGACGCGAGCAAGAATTGAATCCGTGAAGAACATCCCCTATCTGGAGAAGCGGGTCCGCTTCCTGGAGAAGGCGAATCGCTACACGCTCGACGCGTTGGAGATGGCGGCTTCCCTCGGGGATTTTCAGTCCAGCATCAACAAGCTCCACAGCTCCGAAGTGATTCTGCAGGAAACCCGCAATCGGATCCAGACGCTCATGGAGTTCGAAGCCATCTCCTTCTTCCTCGTCAACGAACAGGATCAGGAATTTTCGGCCGCCCATACCAGTCCCGAATCCTTCGCGGCCTACATGACCGGGGAAGTGGACGCCCTGGTCGAAAACGAGATTTTCGCCTGGGCGCTCCGCGAGAAACGCCCGGTCATCGTGGCGACCCGCGACCGCCGGAAACAGATCATCCTGCACGTCATGACCACCTCGTCGCGCACGCGGGGAATGTTCGCGGGCCTGATCGGCGGGGAGACTCCGCACATCCCGGACATCTTCCTCTCACTCCTTTCGATCATCCTGCTTTCCAGTGCGAACGCCCTGGAGAGTTTCGAGCTGTATCGCATGATCCGCGACATCACGCGAAACCTCGACAAGAAGGACAACTACAGGCTGCTCTTCGAGGCCGCTCCGGACGGCGTGGAGGTTCTGGACGGCCGCGGCTATCTCCTGGACTGCAACCGGACGCAGCTCACGCTGCTCGGCTACCGCCGGGCGGAGCTGGTCGGCAGGCATACGAAGGAAACCTTCGCCGAGGCGAGCCGGTCCGTCTTCGAGCGCAAGTTCAACCAACTCAAGGTGAACGGTTACGTCGAAGGCGAGGTGGAGCTCCTCTGCAAGAACGGGTCCGTACTGCCCGTCTGGCGCAAGGAAAAGGCCATGTATGACGGCGAGGGCAACTTCATCGGATGCGTCGTTTACAATCGCGACCTGTCGATCCGCAAGCAGACGGAAGAGGAGAAAAAGCTCCTCGAGGCGCGGCTGCAGCGCTCCCAGAAGATGGAAGCCCTGGGCACGCTCGCCGGCGGCGTGGCGCACGACCTGAACAACATCCTCGGAGGACTCGTCAGTTATCCGGAACTGCTGCTCATGCAGCTCCCGCCGGACAGTCTTCTGCGGAAACCGATCCTGACGATCCAGAAGTCGGGCGAGAAGGCGGCGGCCATCGTCCAAGACCTCCTGACGCTCGCAAGACGGGGAGCCATCCCCGACGAAGTCGTCAATCTCAATACGATCATCTCCGACCACCTTCAGACGCCGGAGCATGAAAAGCTCAAGAGCTTCCACCCGCACGTGGCGTTCGAGGTGAACCTCGAAGCGAACCTCCTCAACGTCACGGGCTCTTCCATCCATCTCTCGAAGACGGTGATGAATCTCCTGTCCAATGCGGCGGAAGCCATGCAGCAGGCCGGCACGATCACCGTCCAGACCCGGAACGCCTATATCGACCGGCCGATCCGCGGCTATGACGAGGTGGCGGCAGGAGATTACGTCGTCCTTTCGGTGGCCGACGAGGGCATCGGGATCGCCGAGGACGACCTGGAGCGGATCTTCGAGCCCTTCTATACCAAGAAGGTGATGGGCCGCAGCGGTACGGGCCTGGGACTCGCCGTCGTCTGGGGAACGGTCAAGGACCACAGCGGGTACATCGAAGTCGCGGCCCGTCCGGGCGGCGGGACGATCTTCTCCGTCTATCTGCCTGCCACACGCCGGGCAGTGCCGCGTCATTTTTCCACCTTCAAGATCGAGGAGTACCAGGGCGCCGGACAATCCATCCTCGTGATCGACGACGTGGAAGAGCAGAGAGAAATCGCCTCGATCCTGATGCGCCGGCTCGGTTACCGCGTGGCGACGGCGACCAGCGGCGAAGAGGCACTGGAATACCTGAAAACCAACAGGGTCGATCTGCTCCTGCTGGACATGGTCATGGATCCGGGCATGGACGGACTGGAAACCTACCGCCGCATCCTCGAACTGCACCCGGGTCAGAAGGCGATCATCGTCAGCGGCTACTCCGAGACCGAACGCGTCAAGGAAGCCCAGCGCTTGGGAGCCGGGGAATACGTACGGAAGCCCTACCAGATCGAACGCATCGGGCTGGCCGTGAAAAACGCCCTGGAAACGCAGACCGCTTCCCGAACCTCTCCCCTGAAGAATCTCTCCTGAACCTGCCGTGGGGTTTTGCCGCGCGTTGTGGTATTCAGCACGCAACGGACTGACGCGGCGAATCTCCCGTTTCGCGGCGACCCGACGGCGTCTCCGCCCCTCTGCGGGGGGATCGCGGGGAGAATGCAGAAGACTCGATGGCGCTCCTGAAAAAAAGAAAGCCCCTTGCCGCCCTGGCCCTCTCGCTCGCGGGCATCGGGCTCGGGCAGCTTTACAACGGCCGGCCCGCCAAGGCGATCGCCGTCAACCTGTGCTGGACGGTTTTCTTCCTGGCCTCGGGACTGAACGATCTCATCTCCACCTTTGCCGGCGCCATGGCGGAACTTCTCGTCACCGTCGCGATCTACCTGCACGCAGCCGCCGATGCCCTCTGGGATGCCCGCTATCCGCTCCCCTGCCGGCTGCGCCCATACCAGCGATGGTACGTCTATGCAGCCGTTTTCGCCATCCAGCTCTCGCCCGATGCCCTTCCTTCCATGGGAATCTTCACGAACCCGCTGTCTTACAGGGCCTATCGGATCGAAGGGCCCTCCATGCTTCCGACGCTGGCGGAAAACGAGAGGGTGGTGATGCGCCCCTTCGGGCCGCAAGATCGTCTCCGGCGGGGAGAAGCGGTCATCTTCGCCTTCCCCGGCGGGCATGAAGAGGATTTCCTGAAGCGCGTCATCGGTCTTCCGGGCGACCGGATCGAGATCCGCAGCAAGGCCGTCGTCATCAACGGGATCCCGCTGAACGAGCCCTATGTCCGTTTTGAGGACGGATTTTCCCTGCCGGCCGCCGTCAGCCCGCGCGACAATCTGGGGCCGCTCACGGTCCCTCCCGGTTCTTATTTCGTGATGGGCGACAATCGCGATCGCAGCTACGACAGCCGCCATTTTCAGTGCATCGACGGCTCGCTGCTCAAGGGCCGGCCGCTGTATATCCTCTGGTCGAAGGACAGGATGCGCGTGGGGAGGGAGGTCAGGTAAGGGCAGGGACGGGCGGCAGGGCGCCGGATTGCCGGCTTCCTCGAGGATCGTCTCCCGCGCCGTTCCCGATCAGAACAGCTGCGGATAGAGTTTCTTCGCGCAGATCGGACAGATCGTGTGGGTCAAATCGGCCTCCGTGTTCTCCGAAAGGAAATCGGAGAGGCTGACCCAGGTGTCGGTCCCTTCCTCGGAGGTCTTGCGGATCCGTTTGCAGCTCGAGCAGATGGGGAGAATTCCGCGCAGCGTCGGGACTTCCAGGAGGGCCTTTTCCAGCTCGCGGTTGCGGCTGTCGAGGGCGTCGCGCGATTTCTTCAGCTCGAGATAGGTCCGGACGCGGGCCAGGAGCCCTGCGGCATGGAAGGGCCTGGCGAGGGCATCCACCGCCTCCCGGGGAAAACTCGCCAGAAGATCGTCCGCCTCGTCCTGTGTCGCCAGGAAAACGACGGGAATGCCGGCCGTCCGGGGATCGTCCTTGAGGCATCGGCAGACATCGCGGCAGTCCATCCCCGGCAGCCGGACGTCGAGCAGGATGAGGTCATAGGACCCCGCAGCCGCCCGTTCCAGGGTCTCCCCGCCGTTCATGGCAAAGGACAGCGTATACCCTTCCCTGCCCAGCAGGGTTCCCAGGGACTGGAGATCCGACGGGACGCCGTCGGCGACCAGGATGCTGCAGGCTTTGCGGTCTTCACGATCCATGCTTGCCACCTGCGCTCCCATGCCGGTCCCCGCGCGGGCGTCGCGCGGCGACGACGCCGAAATCCGGTGCTGCGGCAGCGTTACGGAAGCGCCGCCGGAAGGCGGTCCCGAAACTTTTGCAGGGCTTGTTTTCCGTTCCGGTCCGCGACGGAACCTGCGCGTCTACTTAGCAAAAGAACGGCGGGAAGGAAAGTCCTTTTCGGCCGGCCTCGCCGCGGCGGACGGGGCCGCTTCCCGAAGGCCCTGCGGCTGCCGCCGGCTTCTTGACAGGGGCGGCGAATTTGATTATGTTGAGCAGCCTCAAAGATCCTCCGCCGGCCGTACGGGAGCTGCGCATCAGGAGCGGGCATTCTCCCGCCGGTGAGGACGGTCGCTGCAGTGAATCGCATTTCTTTCACCATCGGGACAGGAAAGGAGACTATTCGGTATGAAGAAACGGTTGTGCCTCTTGGGCGTTGTGCTGTCGGTTCTGCTGATCGCCGCCTCGTCGGGCCTTGCCGAAGACAAGATTCTCGTCAACGGAATCGACGCCAACTTTCCGCCTTTCGCCTACGTCGACAAGACGGGGACGCCGGACGGATTCGACGTGAAGGCCCTCGATTGGATCGCCAAGGAAATGGGCTTCAAGGTCAAGCACCAGCCGATGGACTGGGACGGGATCGTCCCCAGCCTCAAGGCAAAGAAGATCGATATCATCGCCTCCGGACTGAGCATCACCGATGAACGCAAGAAGCAGGTCGCCTACTCCATTCCCTACTGGACGATCAAGCAGGTCCTGGTTGCCAAGAAGGACGCGAAGATCACTCCCGAGAAGGCGCTGTCCGGCGGAAACAAGATCGGGGTCCAGCGCGGCACGTCCGAAGCGAAGTGGATGGAGGAAAACCTGATCAAGAAGGCCCAGAAGAAATTCTCCCTCGTTCAGTACGACTCCGCGCCGCTGGCGGTCGAGGACGTGTTGAACGGCCGGATCGTCGCGGCGGCCATGGACGACGCGCCGGCGATGGATGCGGCGAAGAAGAAACCCGTCAAGATCATCGGCGGCTTCGGCATGGCGGACGAACAGTTCGGTTACGCCGTACGCCAGGAAGACAAGGAACTGCTCGGCAAGATCGACGAGGGGTTGAAGAAGCTGATGGCGACTCCCTACTGGGGTGAACTGAAGAAGAAATATCTGGAAGCCAAATAGGCTCCGCGGACGCCAGTTCCGCACGGATGGAAGGCCCCGGCACGGCACGGCGCCTTCCATTTTTTTACCGGAGGCCGTCTCTCTGCCGAAACCCGGAAAGTGTTCGTTCTATGCCGGAAAGTCTGACCGCCGTCATCGATGCCCTCCCCTATCTCCTGGAGGGCTCGTTCGTCACGATCGTCGTCGTCCTGGGCGCCATGGGCCTCGGCTTCCTGCTCGGCGTCCCGCTGGCGGTGGGGCAGGTCTACGGGAAGCCCGCGCTGAAGCGGGCCGTTTCGGTCTACGTCTGGTTCTTCCGCGGCATCCCCCTGCTGGTTCTGCTGTTTCTTTTCTATTTCGGACTCTGCACGCTGCTCGACATCAACCTGTCGGCATTCGTCGTGGCGATCGCCGTCCTGGGGTTCATCAGCTCGGCCTATCAGTCGCAGATCTTCCGGGGCGCGATCCTGTCGCTTCCCGAAGGACAGTTCAAGGCCGCCCGCGCACTGGGGATGAGCGACCGGCAGGCGCTCACGAACGTCATCCTGCCGCAGGCGCTGCGGCTGTCGATCCCCGGCTGGTCGAATGAATACTCCATCATCCTCAAGGACTCGGCCGTCACCTACGCCCTCGGGGTCGCGGAGATCATGGCCCGCGCCCATTTCGTCGCCACCAGGACCTACCAGCAGCTTCCCCTGTACCTTGCGGCGGGGGTCCTGTTTCTCGTCCTGACGTACCTGGGGGTCAGGGGGCTTCGCCTGCTGGAAGAGAAGGTCCGTATCCCGGGGTACGCCGCACACGGAAGTTGATCATGCAAGACGAAACACCCATTCTCCGCATCGAAAACGTCTCCAAGCGCTATGGAAAGAAGGAAGTCCTCCAGGGTGTCTCCCTGTCCGTCCGGAAAGGCGATCTCAAGATCCTGATCGGTCCCTCCGGCGCCGGCAAGAGCACGCTCCTGCAGTGCATCAACTTTCTCGTGAAACCCGATGAGGGCCGGGTCTGGCTCGAAGGGGAGGAGGTGAAGCACTCCCATAAGAAGGACCTCTACGCCTACCGCCAGAAGGTGGGCATGATCTTCCAGGACTTCAACCTCTTCGACCACCTGAGCGCCCTGCAGAACGTCATGATCGGCATGATCAAGGTCAAGGGCATGTCCCGGGAGGCGGCGCAGGCAAGGGCTCAACTGGAACTGGAGCGCGTCGGCCTCCGGGACCACACCGCCAAGTACCCCGCGCAGCTTTCCGGGGGGCAGAAGCAGCGCGTGTCGATCGCCCGGGCGCTGGCCATGGACCCGAAGGTCATGCTTCTGGACGAGCCCACCTCCGCGCTCGACCCGGAACTGGTCGGGGAAGTTCAGGCCGCCATCCGCGAACTGGGGAGGAACGGCATGACGATGATCATGGCCACGCACCAGCTCTCCTTCGCCAGTTCCTTCGCCAGCGAGATCGTCTTCATGGAAGAGGGGCGGATCGTCGAAACCGGTCCTCCCGAAAAGATCCTGATGCGGGCAGACTGCGCGCGGACGAGGGAGTTCTGCGCCAAGATCACCGAACTGTACGGAGAGGCCCGCTGACCATGGAGGAGCTGCTGTACATCCAGAACGAGGTGGCGCCGGCCCTCTGGCGGGGACTCGCGGTGAGTCTGCAGCTCATCGTGCCGTCGGCGGTCTGCGGCATGGTCATCGGCATCCTCGTCGGGGTGGCGCGCGTTTACGGGAACCGGTCCCTGCGGGCGCTGGCGGACGTCTACGTGATGCTGTTCCGCGGAATCCCGCTGGTGGTGCAGCTCTTCATCTGGTACTTCGGCCTTCCCTATCTCAACATCTACCTGACGCCCTTTATCGCCGCGGTTGTCGGCTTTTCCCTGTGCAACGGCGCCTACCATTCCGAGTATATCCGGGGGGCGCTGCTTTCCATCCGGAGGGGACAGATGCTTGCGGCGCTGTCGCTGGGCTTTTCCAAGGTGCAGATGGTCTTCTCCGTCGTCCTCCCCCAGGCGATGCGCCTCGCGCTGCCCGGGTGCGGAAACGAGTTCATCTACCTGATCAAGTATTCCTCGCTGGCCTACATGATCACCTGCATCGAACTCACGGGGGAGGGAAAGATCCTGGCCTCCAATTCCTTCAAGTACACGGAGATCTTTCTGCTGGTGGGGGCCTGCTATCTGCTGCTGACGTCCGCCGCGGGGTTCCTCCTGAACCGCATCGAAGACCGGCTCATGATCCCGGGCTTCGAACACCACAGGATGGGATGATGTCGATTTTTCTGCCGATCGGCGAAGAAGTGCTCAGGGAAATCCGGGATGCCCTCGGAAGCGAAGCCGTCATCGCCGAGCCGGAACGGATCGCCCCATTCGCCAAAGACGAAACCGTCGGCCTGGCCCGGATGCCGGAGCTGGTCGTGGAGCCGACCGAGGTCGCCCAGATCCAGGCCCTGCTGCGGCTGGCCAACCAGCATCGTTTTCCCGTAACGCCGCGCGGCCTCGGAACGGGCCTGGCGGGAGGCGCCGTTCCCTTCTGCGGCGGCGTCGTCCTGTCGATGGCCCGCATGAACCGGATCCTCCTGATCGACGGCCGGAACCTGTTCGCCGAGGTCGAACCCGGCGCCCGGACGGCCGATCTGCGCCAGGCGGCGCGGGAGAAGGGCCTCTTCTATCCGCCGGACCCCGCGAGCATCGACAAGTGTTCCGTCGGCGGCAATGTTTCGACCAACGCCGGCGGACCCGCCTGCGTGAAGTACGGAACGACGCGGGACTACGTCATGGGCCTGGATGTGGTCCTGCCCACGGGGGAACTCATCTCCGCCGGCGTCCGGACTCGCAAGGGCGTCGTCGGCTACGATCTCGCCCGCCTGATCGTCGGGTCCGAGGGTACGCTGGGCGTCATCACGAAACTCGTCCTGAAACTCCTGGCGGCGCCCGCGTCGGTCGCCACGATCGCAGCGGTCTTCGACACGCTGCCGGCGGCCCTGCAGGCGGTGACGGCCCTCCTGACGTCCGGACACGTCCCGTCCGCCGTGGAGTTCCTGGACCGGCGGTGCCTCTCGCTCACCGGCGACCTGCTTCCCTTTCCCGGCATGCAGGGCGCGGGCGCGTTCCTGCTCGTCGAGACCGACGGCGATGCGGAGGCCGTTGCGGGGGAAGGCCGGGCCGTGGCCCGGATCTGCCGGGAGGGCGGGGCGAGGGACGTCCTCAACGCGCCGGAGGGGGACGTCCGGGAGCGGATATGGGAGGTGCGCCGCGAAATCTCCAAGCGCATCGAGGAACGCCATGCGTCGCTCGACATCCACGAGGACATCGCCGTTCCCATCGGGCGCATCGCCGAGTTTGCCGACGGCCTCCCCGCCCTGGAGGAACGCTACGGCATGATGATCTACACCTTCGGACACGCCGGGGACGGAAACCTGCACCTGAACATCACCGCCGGGGAGGCGCCGGCCCCTGAACGCATCGAAGAAGGCATTCACGCGGTCCTGGACCGGGTGCTCGCCCTGGGAGGGACGATTTCCGGAGAACACGGCATCGGGCTCCTGAAGAAGCCCTACATCGGCATGGAGCTCTCCCCTGCAAGCCTCCGCCTGCAGCGGGGCATCAAGCGGATCTTCGACCCGCGGGGGGTCCTGAACCCCGGGAAGATCTTCCCGGACTGAAGACCGGAGGGAAAGGACGCGGGGCAGCGCCCCGTGCACGCATCCGGCGCCGCGTCAGGATCCGCTCCTTGCCTTCCGGCCGTACGGGATGCCGAGCCTCCGCATCCGGAAGCGGAGCGTGGATGGGTTGAGGCCCAGCGCCTTCGCCGCGCCGGCGGCGCCCTCCACGTGTCCATTGCACGCCCGCAGGACTTCCTCGATGTGACCCCTCACGACGCTGTCCAGTGTACGCAGGCGGGCGCGGGCGCGGCCTCCGCCTGCCTCCGCCCTTCCGGATGGATTCGTCTCGGCTCCGAGCCCGTCGAGGAATTCGAGAGGCTTTCCATCCGAGAGGATGATGGCGCGCTCGATGACGTTCTCGAGCTCCCGGATATTGCCCGGCCACGGATAGGCGAGGAGCCGGTCCATGACCCCCGGTGAAAGGACGGGCGGCCGGTGCAGTCCCAACGCCTGCGCCTTCTTCTTCAGGATGTGCTGCACCAGCACGGGGATGTCGGCCTTCCTCTCACGCAGCGGCGGCAGGGCGATGGGAAAGACCTTGAGGCGGAAGTAGAGGTCTTCGCGGAAGCTTCCCTCCCGCACCATCCGCTCGATGTCCCGATGCGTCCCCGATATGACGCGGATGTCGACCTTGACGGTCTCCGTGCCGCCGACGCGCTCGATTTCGTTCTCCTGGAGGACGCGCAGAAGCCGCACCTGGGCCTGGTGCGGCAGTTCCCCGATCTCGTCCAGGAAGATGGTGCCGCCGCTTGCCCGTTCGAACCTCCCCATCTTCCGGCTGACGGCCCCGGTAAAGGCCCCCTTCTCGTGTCCGAACAGTTCGCTGTCGATGAGGGTGTCGGGAATGGCGCCGCAGTTGACCCGGATGAAGGGACCGCCGCTACGCGGCGAGAGGTTGTGGATGGCGTTGGCGATGACCTCCTTGCCGGTGCCCGTTTCCCCCTGCAGGAGCACCGGCGAGGTGAGGGGCGCCACGTGCTGGACCCTGAACATGACCTCCTTCAGCCCGAAGTCCGAGCCGATGATCTCCGTTCCCGAGATCATCCGCAGCTCGTCCTTGAGGAAGCGGTTGTCGTCGGCCAGGCGCTCCTTGAGCTCGAACAGCTCCCGGTGGGTAAGATAGTTGGACAGGGCGATCGCCGCCGGCTCGGTGACGGAGGTCCACAGCGCGCCGTGCGCGGAAGTGTACCTCCCGGTGCCCTCGGCGCGCGCGATGAGGAATCCGACACGCCTGCCGCCGACGACCAGCCGGTTGACCAGCAGCGAGGACGGAGGCCATCCGAAGGCCTCGCCGGCCGGGACCATCAGCGGTTCCCTGCCGTGATCGTCAATGAGCAGCAGGTTTGGATGATAGCCGCCCTTCGCAAGCCTCTTCTTGACGGGCTCGCTGACGGCAACCTCGGTCGACTTTCTCGATCCACCGCTGCGATCGGCAGTCGCAACGAATTCCATGATTCCGCTCTCGATATTCGTATGACCGACCATCAGCTCGTCGAGAGGCATGGCCCTGCCGACGTATCGGAAGGCGTTCCCGAGCGCCTTGTCGATCTCGAGACTGCCGCATATCCTGACGGAGAACTCCCGGAAGAAACTCCCCTTGTCGACGTCCATCGTTCCCTCCTCCGGCTGCAACTGCAATATGCAGCAGAAAAACCATATATCTGCAAAATAGTACAGTAAAAACTGCAGGATGTTGAAGTTTCATCGTCCGCGGTTTCCAACCTGCCGGAAACAGGGGATTTTATTTCCGGCACGACTCTCGCTTACCAGGGCGACGGGTTGGAAGGGGGATCAGGGGCATGAGGTGGCTGGAGGTCATTCGGGTCAGGACACTCTACGCGTCCGCAAGCGTCCTCTCCTATCTGACGGCTGCCGGGGAAACGCTCACCGCGATCCCGGAGCTCAAGAGGGTCGAGATCTACGCAGGGATGCCGGCAAACACCGACATCGCCATCCACCTCCTGTGGGAAAAAGGCGCGCCGCCGCCTTACGGCAGCGAACCGGGGCAGCGGATGGTCAGCGACCTCAGGAAGTTCGGCCTGGTCGATCACACCACATGGCGCAGGAGGGAAGTGCCGGACACGACGCTCGGAAGGGACGTGAAAGAGGCCGGCATGCACATCGATAAGCCGTAGAGGACGAGCGGGATTCACCGCAAAGCCTCTCGATAGGGAGCACCGAAAATTCTATTTCATCAGGAGGGTATTTCATGTCGTACAAACCGGTAGAAGTCGTTGATCTGGCTGGAACTGCAGGGTGTTACAAGGGGAATCTCGGCGTTCCCAACTTCCTCATCAGAAGCTTCATGGCAGGCCTTCTGATCGCCGTGGGCGCCGCGCTCTGCACCGTCTGCGGAACGGGCCTGGACAAGACCCTGGGGCCCGGGTTCAAATCGATGATCGGAGGCGCGGTCTTCCCGGTCGGCCTCATCGCCATCGTGCTCACGGGCATGTCGCTCTTCACGGGCGACACGATGCTCATTCCCATGGCGGTCTTTCAGAAAAAAAGCACCTGGAGCAAGGTGTTCAAGGCCTGGTTCTGGGTCTACATCGGAAATTTCGTCGGCTCTCTCTTCTGGGCATACCTCATGGTCGTCGGCCCCCTCAGCATCGGCGGCGGCCCGGACCTCACGCCCTTCGGGCAGAATGCCATCGGTATCGCGGAGGCGAAGACCCTTCCCTACATCGCCGCGGGCTCCATGGGCCTCTGGTCCTCCTTCATGAAGGGCATCGGCTGCAACCTGCTCGTGAACCTCGCCATCCTGCTTGCCTTCTCGTCGAAGGCCATGATCGGAAAGTTCTTCGGCATCTGGTTCCCCATCATGGCGTTCGTCGCTTCGGGCTTCGAGCACTGCGTCGCCAACATGTATTTCATCCCCGCGGGCATCATGCTGGGCGCCAATGTCACCTGGGGGCAGTTCATCCAGTGGAACCTCATTCCCGTGACGCTGGGGAACATCGTGGGCGGGTTCATCTTCATCGGGGCGGTGTACTTCTACTCGTTCCAGAAGGAGCTTTCCTCGGTGAAGCCGACATAACAAGGACCTCGGCAACTCCGTAACCGGTACCCCGGCATTCCTTCTTGCCGGGGTATTTTTTCGAGACCGCCTCAGAAGCGCAATCCGATGCCGGCCAGGAACACGTCCGTATCCCGATTGTAGTCCGTGACGACGCGATTCCAGGAAATGCGGATCATCCAGGGCGGCCGGAACTCGTACCCGGCCGACATCGTGGCGATGCCTGCAAGCGTGGGATCGTCATCCCCTCCTTCTCCCGGCTTGCGATGCCTGTCGACGGGAATGTAAGCCCCGCCGCCCGCGCTCAGTGCAAGGCGATCGTCGAAAAAGCGACGGACGAGCCACAGTTGACTGAGCATCCCGTAACGTTTCACCGGGCCGGGGTCGCCCTCGTAGAGCCATCCGACCGTCCAGTCGAAATGGCGTCCGAGGTTTCGCCTGTACTCCAGCATCAGGGCCGCGGCATTTTCCGAATCGCGGCTGTTGACGACCGTCTGGCCCCCGAAAATGGTGATCTCATTCCTGGCGGCGCTTTCCGTTCCGGCCGTTGCGGCGGACTTTTCGTCCGGCGGCGCGGAAGCATCCAACTGGTATCCGATTCCCGCGAGCAGCGAACGGGAATCGATGCTCCGGCTCGTCTCGACGAAGTTCGACTGCAGGGAGAAAATCCATCGGTTGTCCAGATGCCAGCTTGCGGAGAAACTGGTGACGATGCCCCAGCCGTGGGAGTCCACGTAGGAAGCCCCCTCCCTGGCCAGTTGCGTATCATAGTACCGGTAAGGACCGATCCCGGCCGCGAGGACGAGCCGTTTCCACAGGGGTTTGGTGCGCGCCCAGATCTGCAGGGCGTGGCCGTCGCGGCGATGATGCTCGAAATGGCCTTCATTGAGCCACGAAAAGCTCACGGCCCAGTTTTCTCCCAGTCCCTCCAGGTACTGGACGGCCCATGAATAGGACCGTTCCCGCGAGTCCCGTTCCTGAACGGCCCCCCCGAGCAGATGAATCTCCTGGGAGGCGGCGCCTGGAGCGAAGAGAACCGGGAAAAGAAAGAAAGCAAAGATCAGACAACCGCTTGTGCGTGCCCGCATGTTTCTCTCCTTATCCGGCTTCCCCGGATGGATCCGGGCGGCGCCGGTCTTCTCCGACTGCCCCCCGCAATCCGCTCAGAGAATCTCTTTCCACCCGAAACGCGCGTCGTCCAGCCGCTGGTTCTCCAGCATGTGCTTCTCGATCCCCCGGCGGATCTCTTCGAATGTCCCCTCGTCCTTGCTTGGACCCACAAGCATCGGCCCGTCGAAGCGGATCACGATCCTGCTGAAGGGCTTGGGGACGAGACATCGGTCCCAGCTGCGGAGGACCCACGCCCGGCTCACCGAGGCGTAGACAGGCACGATGGGAACGCCGGACTTCTGCGCGAGGACGATCAACCCCGCCTTCACGACGCCCCGGGGTCCCCTCGGCCCGTCCAGGATGTGGACGGCGAAGGGGTGGACCTTCAGGTCCTCCAGGAGGACGGTCAGCGCCGCTTTGCCGTCCCGCGATGACGAGCCCCGCACAGGGCGGAAGTTCATGCGGCTGAAGACGTCGGCCGCGAGGTCTCCGTCGCGGCTTTTGCTGATCATGACGGAAGGCCGGAACGCATCGCCGAACTTCTTCGCATATCCGATCACGGAAACGATCCTCTGGTGCCAGAGGGCGGCGATCACCCTCCCGCCGTCCCCCAGATGCCGCAGGATCCGCTCCTCGCCGACGGACTCGGTCCGGATGGTGAGGAAGTAGAGGCGGACGCTGCCGTAGGCGAGAAGCATGAGATACCGCAGAAGGAAATACCGGAGGCGGGTTTTCCAGGGCGACCGTGATCGCTTATCCGATGGACTCATGGCGAATCCGATTCTCTACCGGCCGTAGCCGCCGGTTCGCGCCGGGGCGGCGGCGGTTTTTCCCTGCGGATATCCCGGACGGCATGCCCGGTTTTGTCCGGTTTCCACGGGAACGGGGATCATGCCCCGCCTCCCAGCACCTGGTACAGCGCGATCACATTCGCGATCCGGGCGAAGCGCAGTGCGATCAGCCCCTGCTGGGCGCTGTAGAGCGTCCTTTGCGCGTCCAAGACGCTGAGGTAACTGTCGATGCCCTTGGCATAACGCAGGTCGGCGAGGCGGTAGGTTTCCGCGACCGCTTCGACCAGCGATTGCTGCGCCGAGATCCTTTGGGTCACCGTGCCGCGCACGGCGAGGACGTCGGCGACCTCCCGGAACGCCGTCTGGATCGATTTTTCGTATTGCACCACGGAGAGCTCGCGCTCCACCTTCGTCACGTCATAAGCCGACCACGTGCGGGCGTCGAAGATCGGTATGCCGATCTGCGGCGCAAAGGCCCAGATACCTTGCCCGGATCCGAACAGCCGGGACAGATCGGTGCTCGCGGTCCCGATGACGGTCGTCAGGGAAATGCGGGGGAACAGGGCCGCGCGGGCGGCGCCGATGTTGGCGTTGGCCGCCTTGAGCCGGTGTTCCGCCGCCAGCACATCGGGCCGACGGAGCAGGATTTCGGAGGACAGACCGGCGGAGATCTCTTTCAGCGGGCGGATGTCGGCCAGCGTGGACGGCAGGAGCTCCGCGGGCAGAGAAGAGCCGACCAGGAGATTCAGGGCGTTTTCGTCCTGTGCCGTGATCTGCACGAGGCGGGCGATGTCCGCCCGGACCGCGTCGACCTGGCTTTGCGCTCGGCGGAGGTCGATTTCGGAGGCGACCCCGACGTCGTAACGCTTCCGGATCAGGCGGTAGGCCTCCTCCTGCGCCTGCAGCGTGGATTCCGCCAGGCTGAGGGTCTCCCGATCCGCCGCAAGGGCGAGGTATGCGCCGGCGACCGCGGACACCAGCAGGATCTGCGTGTCGCGGCGGGCCTCATCCGTGGCGAGGTACTCTTCCAGCGCCCTGTCTTTCAGGCTGCGGATGCGGCCGAAGAAGTCGATCTCCCATGCACTGATGCCGAGGTTCACGCTGTACTGCTCGGCGGTCCTCGCGCTGCCCGTGGACGAGAGGTCCGCGGGCACGCGTTCGACCGTTCCGCTGCCGACGGCCTGGAGCGCGGGGTAGAGTTCGGCCCGCTGAACACCGTAGAGCGCCCGAGCCCTCTCGACGTTCAGGGCGGCGAGACGCAGGTCGCGATTGTTCTTCAGGGCGGCCTCGACGACTTCTTGAAGGCGCGCGTCGGCGAGAAATTCCCGCCAGGGCAGGTCCGCAGCCGGTGTCGCCTCCGGGACGGGCTTCGCCGCGTCGTAAGCCGCGCCGGACGGCCAGGCGGCGGGGACGGGCGCGGCCGGGCGCGAGTATTCCGGGGCGAGCGTGCAGCCCGCCAGCAGCGCAACCATCAGCCCCGCGAAACCGGGCCGCAGGTTTTCCATGCAAAACGCTTTCCGCAATCCGGGAAACGGGATCCTGTCTGCCAGGGATTTCATATCATCGGTCCTCCGGTGCCGGCGATGCCGGCGATGTCGGGACGCCGTCCGGCCCGGCGGATGCGCCCCTTGCGCGTTTGCCGAAGATCCTCTCGATCAGGACGTAGAAGAGGGGCGAAAAGACCACCACGAGGACCGTGGCGGTCACCATCCCGCCGAGGACGCCGGTGCCGATGGCGTTCTGGGCACCCGCCCCGGCGCCGGTGGTTATCGCCAGCGGCAGGACGCCGAAGCCGAAGGCCAGCGAGGTCATCACGATCGGCCGGAAGCGCAGTTTCGCCCCTTCGATCGTGGCGTCCATCAGGGCCATCCCCCTTTCAAGGCCGTCCTTGGCGAACTGGACGATCAAGATGGCGTTCTTGGTCGTCAACCCCAGCGTGGTCAGGAGCCCGATCTGGAAGTAGACGTCGTTGGCCAGCCCCCGCATGCTCGAAGCGATGATGCCGCCGATCACCCCCAGGGGCAGGACCAGCAGGATCGAAATGGGGATGGTCCAGCTCTCGTAGAGGGCCGCCAGGCACAGGAAGATCACGAAAACCGAGAAGGCGTAGAGCAGGGGCGCCTGGGTGCTCGACATCCGCTCCTGGTAGGACAGGCCGGTCCAGTCGAAGCCGAACCCCTTGGGCAGCTTTTCAACCGCCTCCTCCATGGCCCCCATGGCCTCCCCCGAACTTCTCCCCGGGGACGGCTCTCCCCAGATGTTGATGGCCGGAAAGCTGTTGAAGCGCGCCAGCCTCGGCGGGCCGAAGGTCCAGCGTCCTGAGGCGAAGGAGGAGAAGGGGACCATCTTCCCGGCCGTATTGCGGACGTAGAGTTTTTCGAGGTCCCTGGGCAGCATGCGGTAGGGGGCATCGGCCTGGACGAACACCCGCTTGACCCGGTTGCCCTTGATGAAGTCGTTCACGTAGGCGCTGCCGAAGGCCGCCGAGATCGTCTCATGGATGGATGTGATGGGGACCCCCAGCGCGCCGGCCTTGTCCCAGTCCACGTCGATCCGGTACTCGGGGACATCCGCCATGCTGTTGGGACGGACGGCGAACAGCCTCGGGTCCCGGGCCGCGACACCCAGGAGCCGGTTCTGCGCTTCCGTCAGGGCCTGGTGGCCTTGGCCGCCGCGGTCCAGGAGCATGAAGTCGAAGCCTTTGGCGATGCCCAGTTCGGTCACCGCCGGGGGCGGGAAGACGAAGATCATGGCGCTGCGGATGGAGGAGAGCGCCGCCATGGATCTCTCCGCGATGGCCTTGGCCTTCAGCTCGGCCCGGTTGCGGAGGTCCCAGTCCTTCAGCTTGATGAACACCATGCCGTTGTTCTGGGCCCGTCCGGAGAAGCCGATGCCGGTGATCATCATCGTGGAGGCGACCGCCTCCTTTTCTTGCTCGGTGAAGTACCGCTCGATCTGCTTGCTGACCTCCTTGGTCTGCTCGAAGGTCGCGCCGGTCGGCATGATCACCTGGGCGAACAGCGTCCCCTGGTCCTCGTCCGGGAGATAGGCCGTCGGCATGCGGAGGAACAGGAATCCCATCGCCGCCACGATCAGGACGAAAACGGCCAGGTAGCGGAGTTTCCGGGAAAGGGAATGACGGACGAGACCGACGTAACGGCGCCGGAAACGGAAGAAGACACGGTTGAACGCCGCGAAAAAAGGCCGCAGGAAAAAGACGACGTTGTCCGCTTCGTGTCCGCCCGGGGGCAGCGGCTTGAGGAGCGACGCGCAGAGGACCGGCGTCAGGATCAGGGCCACGACCACCGACAGCAGCATGGCGGAGATGATGGTGACGGAGAACTGCCGGTAGATGACGCCGGTGGAGCCGGGGAAGAAGGCCATGGGACCGAACACCGCCGAGAGGACCAGGCCGATGCCGATGAGGGCGCTGGTGATCTGCTCCATGGACTTGGCCGTGGCCTCGCGCGGCGACAGCCCCTCCTCGACCATGATCCGCTCCACGTTTTCCACCACAACGATGGCGTCGTCCACCAGGAGACCGATGGCGAGCACCATGGCGAACATGGTCAGCATGTTGATCGAGAAGCCGAAGAAGCCGAGCACGGCGAAGGTGCCCAGGATGACCACGGGCACGGCGATGGTCGGGATCAGCGTCGCCCGCATGCTGCCCAGGAAGAGCCACATGACCAGGAAGACCAGGAGAATGGCCTCCAGGAGGGTCTTGACGACCTCATTGACGGCGACGCGGATGAAGGGCGTGGAGTCGTGGGGATAGACGACCTTGAGCCCGGGCGGGAAGAACCGGCTCATCTCCGCCATCTTCGCCTTGACGGCATCGGCCGCGTCCAGGGCGTTGGCGCCGGCGGCCTGGCGGATGGCGATGCCGCCGATCGGCATGCCGTTGTAGGTGGATTCGATGTCGTAGATCTCGGTTCCCAGCTCGGTCCTGGCCACGTCCCGGATCCGCACCACGGAGCCGTCGGGGCCGGTGCGGACGGGGATGGCGGCGAACTCCTCGGGGGTCCGGAGCATGTTCTGGACGACGATCGAGGCGTTCAGGCGCTGTCCCTTGACCGCCGGCATCCCGCCGAACTGGCCGGCGGAGACCTCCACGTTGTAGGACTTGAGCGCGGCCACGACGTCCGCCACCGTGAGCCGGTAGTCGTTGAGCCTGTCGGGATTGAGCCAGACCCGCATGGCGTACCCGCGGCCGAAGACCTCCGTCTCGCCCACGCCCGGCACCCGCGCCAGGACGCTCTCCAGGTTGGTCTGGGCATAGTCGATGAGGTCTTTCGTGTCCATGCTGCCGTCTTCGGAGATCAGGCCCACGACCATCAGATAGTTCCGGGTCGATTTGCTGACAGTGACGCCCGTGTTCTTGACCACGTCCGGCAGGCTCGCCATGGCGAGCTGGAGCTTGTTCTGGACCTGGGACCAGGCGAGGTCCGGATCGGTGCCCGCCTTGAAGGTGAGCTCGATGCGGGAGCCGCCCGCCGCGTCGCTCGTGGCGGACATGTAGAGCAGGTTGTCGAACCCGGTCATCTTCTGCTCGATGATCTGGGTGACGCTGTTCTCCACGGTCTCCGCCGAGGCGCCGGGATAGCTGGAGGAGATGGCGATGGAGGGCGGGGCGATGGGAGGGTACTGGGAGATGGGCAGGTTGTAGATGGCCAGGCCCCCCACGGCCATGATGATGATGGCGATGACCCAGGCGAAGACGGGACGTTTCAGGAAGAATTTCGACAGCATCGCCTACCTCCGTCCATTCTCCCCGGCGGCCGGCGGATTCGCCTGTCCGGCGCCGTTGTTTCCGGAAGCGTCCTGAAAGGGAACGGTCTTCACGGAGGCGCCGGGCCGCACCTTCTGCAGTCCCTCGACGATCACCCGGTCTCCTGCTGCCAGACCCGCGATGACCAGCCACGCGTTGCCGACCGCGCGGTCGAGCGTGAGCATGCGCTGCTGTACCTTGCTTTCGGCATCCACGATCAGTGTCAGGGCATTCCCCTTGGGGTCCCGCGACACGGCCTGCTGGGGGACGAGGAGCGCCCTCGGATTGACCCCTTCATCCACCTGCGCCCGGACGAACATGCCCGGCAGCAGAACGCCCTGCGGATTGGGAAAGACCATCCTCAGGATGACCGATCCGGTCGTCGGATCGACGGTCACGTCGCGGAACTGCAGGGTTCCCGTCAGGGGGTATCGGCTGCCGTCCTCGAGGACGAGACGGATCCTGCTCTGGAGGGCTCCGTCGCGCTGCAGCATCCCCTCCTCGAGGCGTTTCCGCAGCCGAAGCAGCTCGGCCGTCGATTGGGTCACGTCCACGTACATAGGGTCGAGCTGCTGGATGACGGCCAGGGGCGCGGGCTGATAGGCCGCCACCAGGGCCCCCTCCGTGACGTTGGACCTGCCGATGCGGCCCGAGATCGGCGCCGTGACGGCGGTGTGTCCCAGATTGATGCGCGCCGTCTCGACTGCGGCCTTCCAGTACTGAATGTCCGCCTCGGTCTGTTTCAGCGCGGCGGCCGCATCGTCGTATTCCTGCTGGCTGACCGCCTTGTCGGCGAGCAGTTCCCGCAGGCGTTCGGCCCTGGTGCGGGTCGACTGGAGGCTGGCCTCGGACCTGCCCAGGGCGGCCTTGGCGTTGTCCAGCGCCGCCTGGTACGTCGCCGGGTCGATCGAATAGAGCAATTGGCCGGCCTTGACGTCGGACCCTTCCATGAAGAGGCGCTTCTGGATGATGCCGCCCACCTGCGGACGCACTTCGGCGGTCCGATGGGCGGCGGTCCGTCCCGTCAACTCCGTGGTCATCACCAGCTCTTTGGGCTGAACGGTCAGGACGGCGACTTCGGGAACGAAGCCCTGCGAAGCCCCACCCGGTGCGGACTGCTGTCCGCACCCCCCCAGCATCAGCATCCCGGTCAGGACAAGTCCGGCGGCGATTTTCTTGGTCTTGTTGTGCGTCTGCATGCGGTACCTTTCTGGAATCTCGGTTCGGCGGTCCGATCGATCACGGCCGGGTCCGGAGACGAATCCCTGCTCCTTCTCCTTCAGAGGGCCCTTCTCTCCGGCGACGGCCATGCGTCACCTCTTGATGGCGTCCCAACAGGCCTCCGCAATCTTTTCGATCATCGCCTCGTCCAGGATAATGAAGCCAAGGATATGGTCGCGGATTAAGGTGATCAGGGGACCAAAGGATAGGGAAAACAGCACGGGCTTGGGCAGCTCTTTGAGAATCCGCTGCTCGATTCCGTGCTCGAAGATATCCATCAGAAGATCCTGGTTGTCGGACTTGGCAAGCATCCTCTCCCTGTGCCGGGAAATCCCGTAGGGAGAGTTGAAGTACTGTTCCATGTAACGGAACTGGAGAGGATGCCCGATAAAGTACCGAAGGATCTCCCGGCTCAGAAAGAGAAATCTTTCCCGAATCGGCTTTCCGGATGGGTATCCGTCTTGGAGAGACGACAGGATCTCTCTTTCCAATTCCCGGTGCAACTCGTTGATGAGCGTGTCTTTGCTCTCGAAGTAGCGGTAGATCGTCCCGGCGGCCACGCCCGCCTTTTCGGCGATCTCGGCCATCGGAGAGCCGTGAAACCCCCGTTCGGCAATGAGTTCCAGGGCCGCCTGCAGGATATCGGATCGTTTGTCGGGCGTTCTCGTCATTCAACGCCTCCAAAATGAGTGAATGTTCATTCTTGCCGGAGCTTTTATCTCACCCTCGGCGATGATGTCAAGAAGAATTTGCAATGGAAGGATATCGACATCGCGGCAAACGCCTTGACGCGCTTCCGCAAGACGATCGGAACGACGGCATGGGGCTTTCCCCGCCTCGCGTGAAAGCCCGCGCCGTCCTTGACAGGCGTGACCCTTTTCTTTATAGCATAGCGCATCGTCCGCGGGGACGATCCCTCTGCGTCGCGCGGGCGCCGGGGCGGAACGGGACCCGGTGTCCCCAGGAGGACGGAGGGCGGAGGGTGGAATGAACGGATCTTCCTTTCCCTATCTCGACGAAGCGGAGCTTGGCGGAATCGATCTCTTCCGCCAGGTGCCCCTGGAATCGATCAAGGGCCTGATCGACGCCTGCACCGTGCTGGAACTCCAGCCGGAGGATATCCTCATCAAGGCCGGCCAGCCGAACCACACGATGTACTTCGTGCTGGACGGCCGACTCCGCGTCCACCTGGACGATCCTGAGAAAAAGCCGGTGGCCCTGCTCGGTCCCGGGGAAAGCATCGGCGAAATGTCGGTCATCGACCAGCAGCCCGCATCGGCCTTCGTGATCGCCGATACAGCCTGCCGCCTTCTGGTCATGGAAGAGGAGATCCTCTGGTCCCTGGTCCAGTCCTCCCACGAGGCCGCCTGCAACCTCCTGTTCATCCTGACGCGGCGCCTGAGGAATACCGATTCCGTCCTGGTGGACGGACGCCAGGTCGCCTGGGAATTCCGCCGCCTCGGCACCGTGGATGCCCTGACGGGACTCCACAACCGGGAATGGCTGAACCAGGTGATGGCGCGCCAGTGCGCCCGCTGCGACATGGCGAAGAAGCCCCTGTCCGTCGTCACGATCGACATCGACCATTTCAAGGAATTCAACGACCGTTTCGGACATGTCTACGGAGATCATGTCCTCTACTGGGTCGCCCACACGCTTTCCGAGTTGCTCCGTCCCAACGAGCTGGTCGCCCGCTACGACGGGGATGAGTTCGTGGTCGTCCTGCCGGAGCACGGCCTCGCCACCGCCAAGAGGATCGCCGACCGCCTGCAGCAGGGCGTGCAGAACGCCATTCCCGCCACACCGGACGGACGGACCGTCCCGCACCCCACCATCTCGATCGGAATCGCCGAGATGAAGCCGGGCCAGGCGCCCGGAAAGCTCCTGGAAGAGGCCGGCGCGGCGATGTGGCGGGCCAAGGAGCAGGGACGCAACCGCACCGCGGAGTGACGTCCCCCCGCTCCGGTTTGAGAGGGCACCTTGAGCGCTTCTTCACCGGAATTTCCCCGTGACGCCGACCTCCCCCGCTACCGGCCCGGCCAGACGACGGGCTTCTACGAGAGTTTCTTTTCGCGCGCCAACCATCCCGACCGGCCCCTCGCCTTCTGGATCCGCTGCACGCTCTTCAGCCCCATCGGCCGCCCCGATGACGCCGTCGGGGAGCTCTGGGCCGTTTTTTTCGACGGAGAGGCCCGCCGCAACATCGCCGTGAAGACGGAAATCCCCTTGAGGCAGTGCGACTTCAACCCGGAGACGTTCTCCGTCAGGATCGGCGAGGCCCTGCTGGAGCAGGGCCGGATTGCCGGATCGGCCGCTTCGGGAGGCCACCACATCTCCTGGCAGCTGCGGTTTTCCGGCGGCGAGGCCCCGCTGCTTCTGCTGCCGCCGGTGATGTACCGGACGGCTTTTCCCAAGGCCAAGAGCCTCGTCAGCCTTCCCATGGCCTGCCACGATGGATTCGTTGCAGTCGACGACCGGAGAATCGAGGTGAGCGGCTGGATCGGCAGCCGGAACCACAACTGGGGTGAACGCCATACGGACCGCTACGCCTGGGGCCAGGTCGCCGGCTTCGACACGCACCCCGACGTGTTCCTCGAAGTCGCGACCGCGGCGGTCAGGATCGGCCCTCTCCTGAGCCCCAAATTCACGCCGCTGGTGCTGCGCCGCGGCGGCTCCGAACTGCTCTTCAACGGCCCCCTGCAGATGCTCCGCGCCCGCGGTTCCTATTGCTTCTTCGTCTGGACCTTCCGGACGCAATCGCGCGGGTTCCTGGTGGAGGGGACGATCTCGGCCCCGCGGGAGGCCTTCGTCGGGCTGCGGTACGCGAATCCGCCCGGGGGAAACAAGACCTGCCTGAACACGAAACTCGCCGCCTGCGAACTTCAGATCACCGACAGGAAGACGGGCAGGAAGGAAATCCTCTTCACGCGCCACCGCGCGGCCTTCGAGATTCTCACGGACGAACCGGACCACGGAATCGCCGTCCAATTCTGAGCGGCTTTGCAAAAAGCTCGTGGGCGGCGTTGCGCTTCCTCCCTCGTCGCTGCGGCGTACATCCCCGTACGCCTCACTCCCCCGGCCTCGCGCGCCTTGCCCCTGAAGCCTTTATCAAAGCCGGCCTCCAAATACCCGACCCTGTCGTTCAACGAAACTGCAGGTGAAATTCCGAGCGGCGACCCTCTCCTACCCCAGGCCGCCCCCCATCTGGCGGCTTTCGGGCATGCGGCGCAGGCGCCAGGACATCAGCGGCCCGGGGAGGGCGCCGATGCCGACCACGGTCCAGGCAAATCCCCATGCCCAGACGTCGGACGGCAGGGAGAGGCTGCGGACGAGATCCAGGACGGCGCCGAAGGCCCAGGGGCTGACGGCGCCGGCGCCGAAGCCCAGGACCGACCGGAGGGAATAGGCGGCGCCGAGGTGCGAGGGGGGAACGAGCTCCGTCAGCGCCGTCGAGTATACCGACGAATCGCCGATGGCCGAGAAGTTGTACAGCATCGCGACGGCCAGGAGCAGCGACAGCGGCAACCCGATCATCCAGCCGAAGATGAAGGAGCATCCGAGGCTGGTGAGGGCCATGAGCAGCATGACGTAGGTCCGCCCCCGGCGGTCGCAGAGATAGCCGGCGGTGATGTTCCCGGCGACGCTGGTAAGGTAGCTGACGCCGCTCAGGGTCACCCCGAGGCTTGCGGCCCGCACGCTCGCGCTTCCGCCTCCGGCAGCCGCCGACAGATACGCCGGAAGCCAGCCCCACAGGCCCATCAGCTCCCAGCAATGAAACGTGTAGGCCCAGACGGCGAGCATGGCCGGCCGGTTCTTCCAGACGGCCGCGATCGCCGCGAGGCCGATTTTTCCTCCGGACGCCGGATGCACGACGTTGGGCGTGCCGCGCAGGACGCCATAGCCGATGCAGGCGCCGAGCAGCGGTCCGCTGCAGGTGACGATCAGGGCCGTCCGCCAGCCTCCGACCGGGAACAGGGCGCTGCTCGCGAACAGGCATACCGCATAGCCCAGCGAGGACGCGGCCAGATAGAGTCCCATTGCCCAGCCCCGGCGGGCAGTCGGGAATCTCTCGGCGATCAGCGTCAGCCCGGGCGTGTACGATCCGCCGGAACAGAGGCCGGCCAGTCCGTAGAGGAGCAGTGCCGAAGAAAAATCCTTCGCGAGGGAACCGAACAGAAGCGCCGAGAGCGCTGCGGCGACGCTCGTGGACAGGTAGGTGCGCTTGGCGCCGAAGCGATCGGTCAGAAACCCGATCGAAAAGAGCGAGACCACGGTCCCGATATGAAAAGCGGACTGGACCAATCCTGCCTGGCCGGCCGTCATGGCCCAGTCGGCCTTGAGCAGGGCCAGCGACGCCGAATAGGCGACGAAGATCGTGGAGAAGCAAGCCCGCCCGGCGCAAAGCCAGATGAGCCACGCTGCATCGCTCACTTTCGCTCCTTGAACGGCGTTACCGCATGCCGTCTCCCGCTTGAAATTGACAGGACCGCTGCCTCCCCCTATACTCGAAGCGCCGAAAAAACGCGAGGTCCGAGATCGATCCCATGCTGCTGATCCATCCGCCCCTTTCCAAGCCGTGCGAGCCCCCGGCGGGGATCGCCGCGCTCGCCGGCGCCCTGGCCGGGCGCAGGGTTCCGCTGCAGGTTCTCGACGCAAATCTCGAGGGATTGCTGCACCTGCTGGAAGCGGAGGATTTGCCAGCCGGAGACGCCTGGACGCGGCGCGCCCTCCGGCAGCGCCGCGAGCACCTGTCCCTGCTTCGCTCTCCTAAAGGCTACGGGAACATCGACCGCTATGGACGCGCCGTCCGCGACCTGGATCGCGCCCTGAGCGCCGCCGCCGGCCGGCGGCTCACCTTCTCCGACTATGACGACCCGGACCTCTCCCCCCTGCGCAGCGCCGACCTGCTCCGGTCGGCCGAGGCGCCGGAGCGGAATCCTTTCTTTCCGTGGTTCAGTCGGCGCCTGGAGCCGCTGCTCGCGGGAAGCGCCGACCGCATCGTCGGCTTCTCCCTGAACTATCTGAGTCAGGCGCTCAGTACCTTCGCCATGATCGGATGGCTTCGCAGGAGCGTCCCGCACTGCACGGTCGTCCTGGGCGGCGGCCTCGTCACGTCGTGGATGAACCGCCCGGACTGGCGCAACCCCTTTGCCGGTCTGGCGGATCGTCTCGTCGCCGGTCCCGGCGAAGGGCCGCTCCTGGAGATGACGGGCGAGACGCCGGGAAACGCCCCGGCGCCGCCGCGGTTCCGGGACCTCCCGATCGCCGATTATCTCGCGCCGGGATTCGTCCTCCCCTATGCGGCCTCCCGCGGGTGCTGGTGGCGGCGGTGTTCCTTCTGTCCCGAACGGGCGGAGGGAAATGCCTATCTCTCTCCCGCGCCCGGCGACGTCCTCTCGGAACTCCGGGAGATTGCCCTGCCGGATAGACCGGTCCTCCTCCATTTCCTGGACAACGCGCTGAGCCCTTCGCTGCTGACGGCCCTGAGCGGGCAGTCGCCGGGCGTCCCCTGGTACGGCTTCGCGCGGTTCGTACCCGCTCTGCGGGATTTCGATTTCTGCCGCAGTCTCCGGCGGTCGGGATGCGTCCTGCTGAAGTTCGGGCTGGAATCGGGAGACCAGGGGGTGCTCGATGCGCTGGAAAAGGGAATCGACCTGGGAGAAGTCTCCCTCATCCTCGGAAATCTGAAACGCGCCGGCATTGCGACGTACGTCTACCTGCTCTTCGGGACGCCGCCGGAAGCCGAAGCCGAGGCCCGGCGGACGCTGGAATTCGCCGCGGCCCATGCGGACCGGATCGGCTTCCTGAATGTTGCCCTTTTCAACCTGCCGGCGCATGCGCCCGAAGCGGAAAAGCTCGACACGCGCCCCTTTTTCGAAGGCGACCTGTCGCTCTACCGGGATTTCCGTCATCCCCGGGGGTGGGACCGCAGGGTCGTGCGGCGTTTTCTGGGCAGGGAGTTCCTGCGGCATCCCGCCATCGCAGCCATCCTCCGGAAGGATCCGCCGGTCTTCACGTCCAACCACGCCGCCTTCTTCACGGAGGGCATGGCGGTCCCGCCGCCGAAGGACGGCCGCCGCTGACCCGCTTCATCCCGCGGTCCGTTTCATTTCCTCTTCCGGTCGTCGTAATGCTGAAAATGGCGGACCAGCTTCGGATTTTCCAGGTCGTCCTTGGACATGCCGGAGATCATCTGCAGGGCAGCGATGTCGAGCTTGAGACGCTTGATCTTCGCATCGTAGGCGGGGAGGACCCGCTTGATCTGTCTCCTCTTCTCCACGTCCATGAAGGGGCTCTCCTGCATCTTCTTCAGGATCGCATCGCGGGCGGCCACGTTCTCCGCCAGCAGCGTCTTGTAGAATTCGAGCTTCTCCTTCGGGTCCTGGGGAACCTTTCTGGGTTCCGGAGCCGGAGGAGCGGCTGGGGGAACCTCCCGCGGGGCTGCCGCGGGCGGCGGAGCGGAAGGAGGAACGGCCACTGCGGCCCCTTTGGTCTCCACTTCCGTGAAGGTTCCGTTGAGCAGGGGATTGAACCGCTCCCGCCTCTGGACATCCTCCGCGGTCTCGAGGCGGATGCACACGTCCACGAAGAAACCGCCTCCCTCCGTCGAAAAGGGAATCACGATGCTGGGACTGTTGAGGATATGCCGGATGTAGTGCTTCCGGCCGTAAACGACCGTCGGAATCGCGGCGTAGACGATGAGGCCGTCCTTTTCGAGAAAGGTCCTGGCAACGCCGGAGATCATGTTGGTCACCTCCCCGACGGCGTCGAAGATGTCCTTGTTGATCTCCCGGAAGTTCTCCCCGAGCATGCTGTTGACGACGCTGCAGATGCAGTCCTCGCTGAAAGAAATGGCGAGCGAGCCGATGGCGTCTCCCGTGATGCCGATGATGCCGGAGACATCGCCCTCCGCCGTCTCGTCTTTCTTGACATAGGGTTTCCCCGGCGTCGGCTCGACGAAAGCCATCTTCCTGAGGACCTCGATGGTGCCGTTGAGAAAGGGATTGATGTACCGAACATCCATGCGGATTCCACCCCCGTTTGCATCAGGATAAGGAGAACGTTGCGACTCGCCGAACGCGGATTTCCTTATGTTTTTGTATCGGCAGGCTGGTGCAGAACTTGAGAACCGAGGAATTGCCGGACCTTTTCCCGGTCGCAGCCGCGGATCCGTTCTCCGTCCATGATCAGCACGCCTTTTCCCCGCAGCTCGCCGATGAGCTCGGCCAGTTCATCCGGCCCCTTTCCGGTCAAACGCGCGAGGTCGGGCATCGGATCCGCCACCGGATCCTCCGGACGGATCATCATGCACCGCAGGAGGACGAGCAGGGCGATCCGGGCGTGGGCCAGTTCCTCCAGGGAGGTCGTGGTCTGTTTCAGCCGGCGGGAAAATTCCCTGAGCATGAACAGCGACACCTCGCTGCTTTCCCTCAGGACGTCCCGCAGCGTGTCTCCGCCGATGACGGCCAGGCGGCTGTCCTCCGCCGCGACCGCCGAGGCGGTCCGCGGCGCCTCGATCAGCGCGGCCATTTCGCCGAAATAGGATCCGGGCCCGATCTCGGCGAGCGTCTTCCTGATCCGGCCCGCTTCCTTTTCCAGCCGGATGCGGCCCCCCAGCACGTAAAAGAGGCTCCTGCTCCCGTCGCCCTCCCGGAAGATCCAGGACCCTTCGGGGTAGATGCGCCCGAACTTCCGGAAAAGTCGCTCGTCGGTCTTCAATCGCTGCGACGACGCCTTCAGGAAGACCCTTTCCACGAGGAGAAGATCCCTCCGCTGGTAGGAGGAAACGAGCTCCGCGCAGAAGAGGAGAATGATCGCGACGTAGAAGACCCAGAGGACGAGGATGACCACCGTCTCGAGGGAACCGAAGATCACGTTGTAGCGGGTGTAGGAGGAGATGTACCAGGTGAAGAAATTCTTGGCCGTCTCCATCAGGAGCGCGAAGACCGCACTCCCGGCAAGTGCGTTCCCGAGACTCACGCGCGCCGTGGGGATGACGCGGTAGATGACGGTGAAGAAGAGGACCGTCAGCAGATAGGGCGCGACGTACCGGAACAGGAAACCGTGCAGGGCGGAACCGACCGATCCGGCGCCCGCGCCGAGGAGCGACGGGGCGGCGAGGAGGGTCCCGACGTAGGTGATCGCGATGCTGGCCACGCCGACGAGCCATCCCATGGGGATCATCGCGATCGCCAGGATCTTGCCGGCGACGTACTTGCGCGGCCGGTGCGACCGGAAGATCACGTTCATCGCCTTTTCCATGGCGCCGAAGATCGCCGTCGACAGCCACACGAGGCCGATGATGCCGGCCCATCCGAGGATGCGCTGCTTCTGCTCGAACCCGCCCAGCTGTTTGATGAGGTCGCCGGAAAAGTACGGATGGATGCTGCGGATCGACGCGATCACGTCTTCCTGGATCTGCGGGTGGCTGCCGAAAATCTTGCCGGCCACGATGACCGTGAGGATGATCAGCGGCAGCACGGAAAGGATGGCATAGAAGGCAATCGCCGCCGCCTGGTTGACATCGCCGTTCTGCCTGAAATTGGCGGCCGCATCGGCCAGGATGTCCCAGGCGGATGCCGCCCCGAGGTGGAGGCGTTCGCGCCGGTCCGACGGCCGTCTCGGGGAGGCGCTGGGAGGACGATCTGCGTTGCGTTCCATGGTTCCGCTCGTCTGGCCCGGTTGAGACGCCGGCGCGCCCGGGCCCCATCGGCGGCTGCCCGGCGGCAGTTCACTGGGAATCGAGCAGCGCCCCGCCTCCCGCCGGCACGTGACTTGTGAACCTGCCCGATGCGAACTGCACATCCGCGACGTTTCTGCGCTGCACGAAGTCCGCCATCCTGATCTGGGGGACGGACTCCTCTTGCGGCATCTTCACGGAGAGGGGATTCAGCGGCTTGTCGCTGATGCGCATTTCATAGTGAAGATGCGGTCCCGTGGCCAGGCCGGTCGCCCCCACATAGCCGATGAGCTGCCCCTGTTCCACGTGCGTCCCGGTCCGAATGCCTTTCGCAATTCCCGACAAATGGCCGTAGTACGTCCTGTATCCGTTCCGATGCTGGACGATCACGAGCCTGCCGTACTGCCCTTTGCGGCCGGCAAAGGAAACCTTGCCGTCGCCGACCGTGGAGACGGGCGTCCCCGCCGGGGCAACGTAGTCGACACCATGATGCGGACGATAGATCTTCAGCAGCGGATGCTTCCGGCGACTGGAAAAGAAGGAACTGATCCGCCTGAAATTCAGGGGGGCCTTGAGAAAGGCCTTCCTCATGGACCGTCCTTCCTCGTCGTAGAAATCCGCCTTGCCGTTCACCTCGTATCGGTAGGCCCGGAAGGTCCGCCCGTCGTTGACGAATTCGGCGGCGACGATGTCGCCGTACTTCTTGAATTCGCCGTCGAGGTAGAGGCCTTCCACGGCGATCCTGTACAGGTCGTCGTTCCGGATATCGGATGTAAAATCGATGTCCCACGCGAAAATGTCCGACAGGCGGAGGGCCAGCGCCGACGCCCCCCTTTCGTTGCCCATGGATGAAACGAGATTGCCCTTGATCGCGCCGCCGATGTATTCGATCCTCTTTTCGTATTGGACGACGGTCTTTTCCGCGCGGAAGCCTTCACCGGTATGCAGGACGTTGAGGATCGTGTCGTCGTCGATCCAATAGGCGAATGAATGGACCCCGCTGCGGCCATCGAGGAGGATCCTGTACGACCGGCCCGGATGGAGATCCCGCAGCCTGTGCAGATGCGCGGACGCCTCCCTGATTCTGAAAAGCGCATCCGCTTCGATTTCGTATTTCCGGAAGATGTCCGAGAGCGTCTCCCCTTTCTGGATGTTGCCCGCGATTTCCCTGTATTCCGGGGCCTCGTCCGCCTGCCGAACAGCCTCCTCCGGCGGTTCGTCGTTCGTGAAATGGAGATTGCCCGCAAGCATCACGAGGACGACGAGAACAACGGAAGCGACCAATGCGTTCTTCAAAAACCCTCCTTCAGTCATTCCGTGATGACGACCGAAATGCGTTGATCTCTGCCGGGCCGGTCGGCGGAGAAGGATCGGCGCTGGAGGAAACAGCGGCGGCTTCGGGACTGCCGGGGACTTCTCCGTGAGGAAGACCTATAATATCCGGTGCCCTGTGTCAACGGCGAAGGGCGCAGCGCGCCCCCGGCCGGCCGCTCTTTATTTTCCCGTTGCAAGGCACAGGGACCGTGCGCTACAGTGCCGGACATGATGAGACTGGCCCGAGCGATCCGCCTCCTTGCTCTCTCCGCCGCCGTCCTTGCCGCGGCGGGTTGCGGCTCGCCGGACGAGGCCCCTCCGCCGCGGCCGGGTTCGTCCGATGCCGGTCCGGCCTACGGCGACATCATGGTGGAAGGATCCATCGGCGACGCCAGCAACCTGATCCCGATCCTGGCCTCCGACAACACGTCCCACCAGATCGCCGGGCTCGTCTACAACGGCCTGGTCAAGTTCGACAAGGATGTGAACATCGTCGGCGACCTCGCCGAATCCTGGGACATTGCGCGCGGCGGTCTGGAGATCACCTTCCACCTGCGCAAAGGAGTGAAATGGCACGACGGCCGCCCGTTCACGGCCCGCGACGTCCTCGCCACCTACCGGGTCACGGTCGATCCCAAGACGCCCACCGCCTATGCGGGGGATTTCCTGAAGGTCAAGCAGATCGAGGCGCTCGACGATTACACCGTCCGCGTCCGTTACGACACCCCTTTCGCCCCGGCGCTCATGAGCTGGGGGAGCGCGGTGCTTCCCGCCCACCTGATCGAAGGGAAGGACATCGCCAGGAACCCTCTTTCCCGGATGCCCGTGGGAACCGGTCCCTACCGGTTCAAGGAATGGGTCACGGGGCAGAAGATCGCCCTCGTCTCCAATCCCGACTATTTCGAGGGACGGCCCTATATCGACGGCTACGTGATGCGGATCATTCCGGACACGGCGACGATGTTCCTGGAACTGCGGGCGGGCGGCGTGGATCAGATGAATCTGAGCCCCCTGCAGTACAAGCGGCAGACCGAGAACAATCTCTTCCGAAAGAACTTCCGGAAGTACCGCTACCTGGCCTTTGCCTATACGTACCTGGGCTACAACCTGAAAAACCCTCTCTTCACCGACAGGCGGGTCCGGCAGGCCATCACCTACGCCATCGACCGGGAGGAGATCATCCGCGGGGTGCTGCTCGGACTCGGGAAACCTGCCGCCGGCCCGCTCAAGCCGGGCACCTGGGCCCACAACGACAACCTCAAACCCTACCCCTACGATCCGGCCAGGGCGAAGGCGCTTCTGGCGGAGGCCGGCTGGAAGGAGCGAAACGCCGAGGGGATCCTCACGCGGGACGGACAGCCCTTCGCCTTCGAGATCCTCACCAACCAGGGCAACGAGGTCCGGGCGAAATGCGCCGAAATCATCCAGCGGCAGCTGGGCGAGCTCGGGATCCGCGTCAAGATCCGCATCGTGGAGTGGGCCGCCTTTGTCACGGACTTCATCAACAAACGCCGCTTCGACGCGACGATCCTGGGCTGGACCATCCCCATGGACCCTGATCTTTACGATGTGTGGCACTCCAGCAAGACGGGGCCGGACGAGCTGAATTTCATCTCCTACCGGAACGAGGAGTTGGACGACCTTCTGGAGAAGGGGCGCAGCACCTTCGACGTGAAGGTGCGCAAGCGGATCTACGACCGCATCCAGGAGATTCTGGCCGAAGATCAGCCTTACACGTTCCTGTTCGTTCCGGACGCGCTTCCCATCATCTCCGCGCGATTCCGGGGCATCGAACCCGCACCCATCGGAATCGGCTACAACTTCATCAAGTGGTACGTCCCGAAGGGCGAACAGAAGCTGATGATGACGCGCTGAAGTCGTCCGCCGGCCCTCCTCCGGAGAGATCAGCGCAGGTTCGTCTTCCGGCCCGAAGGGTTCACGATCTTCGGCGTCTGTTCGTTGTTGTAGAGCTTCCACGCGACCCGTTCCAGCGTCTCGAATTGCTTGCCGTCCCGCAGAAACCTCCCGCAGGGATACTCGTTCGAATACCCGAAGGCCCCGAACAGCTTCATGCATCCGTCCGATGCCGGTTCAGCGGACGCGGAATAAAGGAATGTGCGATGGCGCCCCTGTCGGAGGCGAAACCGGTCCGCCCGGGCTCCAAGGCGCTCAGCCCTGTCGAGATCCCTGCGCCGCGACAGCGTCGGAGGCTATCTTGAGATTCGCCGCGACAGGAGAAGCCCGGCGAAAAGAAAGAATCCGATGACCATGAACAGGAACAGCACGCCGTACTGGTACAACTGCTCCAGGCCGTTGTACCAGACCACGAACTGGTCGACATACTGATGATACAGAACCTTCAGGTTCTCCATCGTCCTGTCTCCTTTTCAGCGACGGCCGTCCCGGCCATCCCTTTGACGCGTTCCGCAGCTGCGGGACAAGTACCCACGGCGCCTGCCGGGATCAGTGCCCGGCCTTCCGCCCTTCGTCCTTGCCGACGTCGTCGCAGCTCCGCGGCCGCCGTCGTCTTTACCGGCCGTGCCCGCGATCCCGGTCCCGGTCTCTCTCCCCGCCGCGGTCCCGGTCTCTCTTCCCGCCGCGGCCACGGTCCGCTCCCCCGTCATGCCTGCGGTGCCGCTCCCGGTAGCCGGGAACGTAGACGTCGTTGTACCATCTATTCTTCACGAAATAGACGGGTCTCCCGCAGGCGTCGTACCTGTTGCAGTACTTCCGCCAGTTCTTCGCGTGGCCGGGAGGAACGTGCAGGTAAATCGGCTCTTCGACGATTCTGGCGTGCGGCGGATGAACCACCATGGGCCTTCGGTAAATGACCTCGGGATGAGGGAAATCGCCGATATCGATGTGTCCGTAAAAGCCGGGCTGGCCCACACTGATGGAAACGCCCACGTCGGCGGCCTGCGCCGCAACGGCGGCAAAAACGATCGCAAGGGCCATCAGAAACTGTTTCATCACACTGCTCCTTCCCTTATCAGCCGCCAGTCCTGAAGCGCGGCGTTCAGGTTGATTTCAACGGGGTTCGACCGGAGCAGGGGGCGCCGCAAGGGCGACGGCAGGCAGCGCCCCTCCCGGTACGGATAAGCCGGCGTGGGGAGACGGCCGGCGTCGTTCATGCCGGACCGTGCACCCGTATCCTGCGGAAGAGCGGATCTCTTCTCAATCACTTCCTCGATCTTGCAGATATGGAAGGGCTTGGAAAAGCAGATATCGGCACCGGCGGCCGCGAGTTCCTTCAAGGCCTTGAAGGAGCCGCTCAGGCCGACGACGAAAGTGTCGGGAAAGCGGGACTTGATGAACCTGCACAATTCCGTCCCCGTCATGCCCGGCATTTCGGCGTCGGTGATCACGAGGTTATAGGAACGGCTTCCCAGCAGTTTCACGGCCTCCATGCCGTTGAACGCCTTGTCGATCTCGTGCCCCGAGAGCTCGAGATAGGAAGCCAGGATGTTCACGATCTCCGCGTAATCGTCCACGACCAGCAGCTTCATGATGGCTCCTCCATTAATGGACTCCGTTGGGCAGCGTGGTGACCTTGTTGTCCGTTTCCACGATGAAATCCGTCTGGTTCACGGGAGATATCTTGATGAACTTGTACGGAATGGCGACGGGCTCTCTCCCCGTGGCGATGGTGCGGTACGTCAGTATCCAGGTAAAGCCTGTCGTCGTGTCCAGGAGGTATGCCTTGTCGTTGACGGCGACAATCTGATATTTCGGCGACCTTTCCGCCGCAGAGGCCGAATCAACCATGGAGAAGATCGCCGCGACGGCCAGCGCGGCCGCCACGATCCTGCAGAGCCGATACCTGTACCCGCCATTCCGGCGTCTTGCCTGCTCGTCACCCATGGTCCTGCCTCCTTTGCCTCAACTCCTTGTGTTGATCCTGAGGCAAGGCACGTGCCAGGGAACCGATTGAATATGTAACTAAATGGATTTATTACTGATATGAATATATTGCCTGAAAAGGGAACCCACGGGCGCAAAGAAATGTGTATGGATTGTCCTACAGACGGGAGGGGCCGACTGCGGGAAGGTGGCGTCAATGCGCCGGATGTCCGGTGGATGCTTTTTCCTTCAGTCCTGCCGGAACTCCAGCGGATTCAGGTTGTATTTTTCCAGCAGGGCATAGAGATCGGCCCGGTATTTCCCGGCCAACTTGGCGGCCTGGCTGACATTGCCCCTGCTGATCTTCATCAGTTCAATGAGGTAGTTCCGCTCGAATTCCTGCTTGGATTCCCTAAAGGGCCGGAAGACGCTTTCAGGCATCTTCTGGTCCGCCATGATCAGCATGTCGTCCTGAATCACTTCGCTCCTGGCCATCACGGCCGCGCACTCGATCACGTTCTCCAGTTCCCGGACATTGCCGGGCCAGGAATAGGTCATGATCTTCTTCAGCGCCCCCGGCGAGATGTTCTTGATCTTCTTGTTCACCTTCGCCGCTGATTTTTCCAGAAAATGCTCGGCGAGGAGAGGGATATCCTCCTTGCGCTCCCTCAGGGGGGGGATCCCGATGGGAATCACGCGGATCCGGTAGAAGAGATCCCTGCGGAATCTGCCTTCTTCCACTTCCTTTTCGATATCCCTGTTGGAGGCGGAAACGATCCGGATGTCGACCTTGACCGTCTTCTGGGCACCCAGCGGATAGAACTCCTTCTCTTCGAGGGCCTTGAGGAGCTTGCCCTGCATGGGCAGCGGAATTTCCGATATCTCGTCGAGGAAAATCGTTCCCCCGTCGGCCTGCAGGAAGAAACCCTTCTTGCTGCTCGTGGCCCCGGTGAAGGCCCCCTTCTCGAATCCGAAAAGCTCGCTTTCGAGCAGGGTCTCCGGAATCGCCGCGCAATTGAGGGCGACGAAAGGCTTGTCCCTTCTGCCGCTGAGCCGGTGCACCGCTCGGGCAATCATCCCCTTACCCGTCCCGCTTTCGCCGCTGATGAACACATTCGAATCGGACTGCGCCGCCAGGGCCGTCAGGTCGAAGACCCGTTTCATCGCCGCGCTCCGGCCGACGATGTCGCCGATGCCGTGATCCTGATTGAGGATGCTTCTCAGCCTCCTGACTTCCCGGGAGAGATTGGATTTCTCGATGCCGTTCTTGATCTGCAGGAGAAGTTCCCGGTAATCGAAGGGCTTGGTCAGGTAGACGTATGCCCCTTCTTTCATCGCCTCCACGGCGCCTTCAATGGTTCCATAGGCGGTGAGGATGATGACGGGGAGGTCGCGGTCCACCTCGCGAATGCTCTTCATGAGATCGATTCCGCTTCCACCGGAAAACTTCATGTCCAGAATCGCCAGATCGTATTCATTTTTCGCCACCAGATTCTTCGCCGCAGCGATATCCGACGCGGTTTCCACTTGATACCCCTCGGATTCGAGCCGCATCTGCAGCACCTTCAGGATATTCAAATCGTCATCGACAATCAGGAGTCTGTCCATCCGCCTGCCTCACACCTTCCGAAAACCCTTGCTGCCCGGACGGACGCCCGGCCGGTTCCAAGCGGGAACCTCCGTGCGCCCCCGGATCCTTCTTCCCCCTCGCCCGGCTGCACCGCGGCGGTCCCTCCCACGAAGGCGCCGCTCCCCGGGCAAGGGGCATCAGCGAAATCTCTTTTTCCTCTGTTTCAACTGCATGTCAACTTCCTTGATCCGTTCCAGCTTCCTTCCGATCTCCTCCACCTGCTGTTCGAGCTTTTCGATCTGTCTGCCCTGCGCAACGACCTTCCGGTCCCGGCTCGAAATTTCATGGAGAAGCGATGCCAGGACGACGCTGTCGCGCCTGTGCCCGCTTTCCGGATAATGGTCGATGAGGCGCTGAAAGCATTCCAGGGCCTTCTGGTAATTCCTGTGCCGGTTCTGCGGCGTCACGTAGAGGATGCCCATCTGAAAAAGGGCCTCGTCCGCGATCAGGGGGTGGCGGCCGATCATCTCTTCATACTTGCTCGCAGCCGTGTCGTAGTCCCCCTGCCTGGCAAAATTCTCGGCCTGCTCGAAATCCGGTCTGGCGGCCAACCCTTCATAGAAGTGGGCGCACCCGGACATCAGAAACGGAGCTATGGCGACGCAGGCAAGGAGAAGGTGAACGTGCTTCCCTCGCCCAGTTTGCTTTTCACCCATACCTGCCCTCCGTGCGTGTTGATGATATGCCGGACGATCGCGAGCCCGAGCCCGGTGCCCATGATGGCGCTCCTGCGGTCGTCGACACGCTTGAATTTATCGAACACCTGCTGCAACCCCTCTTCGGGGATCCCCGCACCGTTGTCCGTCACGGATATTACCGCTTCGCCGTTCCTGCTGTCATGAACGGCGGAGACCGTGACGGTTCCGCCTTCCTGCGTGTACTTCCAGGCGTTGCCCAGCAGGTTCTCCAGGACCTCTTCGATTCTTTCCGCGTCCATCCGCAACGGAGGAACCGGCCGGGGGATTTCCCGGATCACGCTGATTTTCTTCTTCTGGAACAAGGGGGAGAATTTCATGATGCTTTTTTCGATGACGGGGACGATATCTGCTTGCGTGAAGGAGAAATCCACATTCCCGGCCTCCATGCGTGAAAAATCGAGGATCCGGTTGACGGAGGCGATCAGCCTTTCGCATTCTTCCCTGACGACCTTGAACAATTCGTCCTGCTTTTCGGGACGGTGGGAGAACACACCCTGCTGAAGCATCATGGATGCCTCCTTGATGACCGTCAGCGGGGTGCGCAATTCGTGGGACAGGTGGCTGACGTAGTCGATCTTCATCTGATCCAGTTCCTTCAGACGGTCACACATGACATTGAATGCGTCCGCCAGTTCTCCGATTTCCGGCGGGGAGGATATCCGCAGGGCGTCTTCAAATCTTCCGCAGGCAATCTCCTTCGTCCTTTCTCTCAGCAGCTTGATCGGCCGATTGATTCTTCGGGCATTGATGAAGGTGATGACGAGGACGAGCAGCAGGACGACGGCCATCGAAACGACGCTGACCCGGGCGATCTGGGCGGCCATGTCCCTGGACTGCGCCAGTTTCCGCTCCCTGTCTTCCGCCGAAATTCGCAAGAGGCTGCGCAGCCTCTGATCGATGCCCCTGGTGATCTCTTCCCGCCTGCTGACGTAAGACGAGCGGGTTGCCCCTCCCGCCGAGCCTGCGCGCATCTTTCGCTCCCGGAGCAGCGCCTCATACCGGCCGTCGAATCTTTCAATGTCCGCCAGCAAGCCGCGCTTCGCTTCGGCGCCGGGCAGGCCGGACAATTCCTTCACCCTCTGCCGGAAGTCATTTCTGATCTGACCGAACTGCCGGAAGTAGTCCGCATCTCCGGATATGAGATACTTGTCGTCGGCGGCGCTCATGCCGTAGAGGTCATCGAGCGCATCCTCGGAAACCCTGATGATGCGCGAATCATGCTTGATGGCGGATTCGATGAGCCCGTTCAGATCGTTCAGGGAAACGATCGTGTAGACGCTGATCGCGCCGACAAGAAGAAGGATCAGGGCGTTGCTGATGATCAGTCTGTTGAAAATCGTGAGTTTCAGATTGCCTCTCCCCATTGTGCGGACCCGCTGCCGCGTCGATGACGCATCCCGCCGTGCTGACCCGAATCGGGCTGAAGGAATTACCATACATCTTCCCCCCAGTGTAGGGAATTTTTTCGCAAGCGCAAGCACAAATTCCCTTACCCGAATGTATGGTTTTACCTTCAGAAAACAACGACCGTTCAGCCGGCGCCCGGGGGACCTGTCCGACGGCGTCGCGGCGCAGACCGACGGGCCCCTGGCAGGGTACACCCCTTTGTGCTATGGTGCCGCTGTCCAAGAAAAACGACCCGGGGAGACCGTTATGCCTTTTCGTATCCGAAGCGCTTTTTACCTGTGCCTGCTGCTGATCCTGGCTGCACCGGCCGTCGCCCCGGCCGCCCCGCCCGCGGATTCGGTTCTCTACGAAGGCGATTCGATCTACAACCACATCACGATCTGGCAGGTGAATGACGAGCGCTGCATGATCTTCGGGCGGCACCGTGATCTTCGCCAGACCTGTATCAGCCTGAAAAGCCCCGATCTGGCGATCATGGAATACTCGTCGATGTTCTTCGGGGGATTCCTCTTTCGCCCGGAGACCGAGAAGGTCTGCCTGATCGGCCTTGGCGGCGGCTACATCCCCTCCGTGTTCCGCTCTCACCTGCCCCGCGTGCGGCTCGATACCGTGGAGGTGGATCCCCTGGTCCACCGCCTGGCCGCGGAACACTTCGGCTTCAGCACGCCGGCCGGCCATACGATCACGATCGACGACGGCCGCCAGTATCTGAAGAAGACCGGGGAACGCTACGATCAGATCTGGATCGACGCCTTCAACTCCGATTACATCCCGGCCCACATGACGACGAAGGAATTCCTGACGACCGTGAAATCGCGCCTCCGCGAACACGGCATCGTCGCGCAGAACATGTTCCGTTCGAATCGCCTCTTCGACGCCCAGGTGACGACGTACCGCGAAGTCTTCCCCCACGTCTTCGTGTTCCAGGGGCGGGCCAGCGACAACTGCATCATCTTCGCGGCGGAAAAGCCCTCCGTCCGGCCCGAGGCCTTTGAGCAGGCGGCCGCCCGCCTGGGAGGGCGCATCGGCCTCATCGATCTCCGCTACGAGGCGTCCAAGTTCAAGGCGAATCCCGTCGTCCGCAAGGCGCCCGTGCTGACGGACGACTTCAATCCTGCGAATCTGCTTTTGATGGAGAAGTGAGAGGAACAAGATGACCGTCGTCTACACTGCGTTCTCGGTCCTGCTCGTGCTCTTCGGCGCCGTGATCATGATGCTCGAGATCCTCTCCTCCAACCTGATGTCGCCCTATTTCGGCGGCTCCGTCTTCATCTGGGGAAGCATCATCAGTTCCATCATGGTCCACCTTTCCGTGGGCTACGTCCTCGGAGGATATTTCGCGCGCAAGGCGGCGCGGACGACGTCCCTCCTGCTCCTCCTCGCCGCCGGGTCCGTCTGGGTGATCCTGATTCCCTCCCTGCACCCGCCCGTCTGCGAGTTCATCTCGAACGCCATCGACGACGTCCGGTACGGTTCGCTCGCGGCCATGAACGTCATCTTCTTCGTTCCCATCACGATCATGGCGATGGTCTCACCCTACATCATCGGCATCCTCGCCGAATACCGGCGGCAGTCGAGGCTCACCGCCGGCACCATCCTCTTCATCTCCACGATCGGCTCCTTCGTCGGCACGAACGTCACCGCCTTTTACCTCATCAACCTCTTTCCCGTCTCGGGAATCGTCCGCAGCATCGGCATCCTCTGCCTGGCCGTCTCGCTCCTCCTGATGTTCTTCAGGATCGACGAGCGGCTGCGGGCGGGAGAATAATAAACCTATCCTTTTCGTGGACGGCCGTTCCCGGCATCAGAAGCCTTAGGATCAATCAAACCTGCGGGAGGGAACATGAACGCGAAACACCCCGTCGTGCATAAGCAAGCCCTGGCATCTTTTCTACTGCTGATTGCCTCGATCTTTCTCCTGACGTCCGGACTTCCGCTCCACTTCGCGGCGGCTGCCCGCAATGGGACGGGCTATCATGTTCTCATGACGATTCACAACGCGTCTGCGCTGATATTTGTTGCGGCCGCACTGGCTCATGTCTATTGGAACAGGCGATCGATCAGGATCCGCCTTCTGCGGGAAGCGGGAGACTTTCTCCGGCCGGGGAAGGAATTGACAGTCGCCCTCGCAATCGCCCTTGGCATCGTGGCATTCGCATTATCGCATCTGTTTCATTGAAACGCTTTACGGAGCCGGGGCGGGGTGCCGGGGCGGCCGCAGAACCATCGTGACAACCCCGGACAGGACAAAGACCCCCGCGAAAAAATAGAAGGGAAGGGCGTAATTGCCAAACACATCGAAGCAGAACCCGGCAAAGAGCGGACCGAGTGCGTTGGCGCCGAACCAGAAGGGATTGGCAAGACCGAAGATGCTGCCCATCGACCGGCGACCGAAAAAATTCGCCCAGACGATGGGGACCATCGGGATCCTGCCGCCGTGGAAGATTCCGTGCAGGGCCGCCAGCAGGAAAACGATGCCCGTTCCGAAGGCCCCCTCCGGCTTGAACAGGATCGTCCAGTAGAGCACGATGAAGATCAGCCCGCTGCCCACGACATTTGCCAGGAGGAGGTTCTGGATGCGGAACCTCTCGGCGAGCATGCCCCACAGCGCCGAGCCCGCCATGCCGAAGATAGCGATGGCGGTCAGGATCAGGACCGCCGTCGTTTCCGGGAACCCCTCGTCGGTCAGAAACGGAAAGATGTGGAAATTGATTCCGGCCTGCGCAAAGGGGATCAGGCTGGAGACGAAGGTGAGCGTCCAGAAGGTATTCGTGCGAACGGCCTGTGCCCGCGTCCAGACCGGCTCCAGGTCCTCGCAGGCCCCGCCGGGGGCGCCGGTCTCGGACGTCCCCTTCCCGGAGGCAGGCGATGCGCCGTCCGGCAGGAGTCCCATGTCTTCCGGTCTGTGGCGCATGAAGAGCAACGTGGGAATCCCGGACATCAGGAACACCACGATCCCCAGGCCGCTCCAGGCCAGGCGCCACCCGATCGCGAGGATGAAGAACTGAACCATCACGGGCAGGAGGGCGCCGCCGAGGCGGTCGCCGATGCGTGCGATCCCCATGGCCCTGCCCCGCTGGCGGACAAACCAGTTGGCGACGGAAACCGACACGGCGAGCCCCAGCACCCCCACGGCGATCATCCGGCCCACCCCGAAGAACAGGTAAAGCTGCCAGATGGACCCGACGTACGTCATGGCCACCAATCCGAGGCTCAGGAAGAGGATCCCCCAGAAGCCCACCATTCTCGGCCCGTAGCGGTCGAGGATCGGACCGACGGCGAGGGACAGCAGGCCGCCGCTGACGGAACCGAAGGCGATGGCCCCGGTGACGGAGGCCCGGGACCACCCGAATTCATCGGCCATCGGCTTCATGAAGATGGCCAGGATATTCTGAAAAACGCCGGATTCCGTGAAGCTCATCAAGAAAGCCACGGTGACGATCACCCAGCCGTAGAACGGTTTGCGCAAGAGATCACCTTCCTTTTTTCCCACCCCTGATCGGACGCGTCCGGACTTCCGAGAGATGGCCGCAGGGGCAGGTGCGCCGATTCGCTCTCAGGGTTTCACCCAGCGGACGGCGACAAAAGCTCCCGTCTCCCGCCGTTCCGCCCGTCCCTGCGCCTCGAGGGCGCCGGCCCGCTCCGGGTCCTCGTCCTTCAGGAAGTGGATCGCCGTCCGGGCCTCGCCCGGGACCGGGGCACATGCGAGCAGTTCCGCAGGCGAACGGAAAACGGCGCCCCGGAAGATCGGCTTCTCGCCGCTCTGTCCCTGGGCTTTCCGCCGCTCCGCCCAGGGACTCAGGCGGTTCAGCGATGCCACGACGATCACCGCTCCCGGCCGCGCCACTCGAAAGAGCTCGGCGACGGCGGCGGCGCCGTCCCGGAAGAATTCGATCGCCGTAATGGAGGCGACGCGGTCGAAAGAGCTGTCGGCCATCGGCAGCCTCGCCATGTCGCCGGCAACGGCGGCAAATGGCGCGGTGCCCGCGCGGCGCTGCGCCCGGCGGAGCATGGGGAGGGAGATGTCGAGCCCCACCACGGACGCCCCCCTGGCAAGGATATCCGCGGTGAAGATGCCGGTCCCGCATCCCACGTCCAGGATCCGCTCGCCGGGCCGGGGGGCCAGCATCTCCAGGACCAGTTCCCCTTCGAAGGCCCGCACGAGCCTGCCGATCGGCGTCTCAAACCACCGGTCGTAACGATCCGGCCAGTCGTCGAAGATCCGTTCCGCTGCCATTCCTTCTTCTTCCAGATGAGGTGCGGGATGTCCCCGCCTATTTCCACGCCACGTACAGCGCCGCCGCGCCGAAGAACATCCGCTTTGCATCGGCCCGCCGGAAGCCGGCCGCCTGAAGAAACCGGACCATCTCTTCCGCCCCGTAATAGCGGGCGGCGGAATCGGCCAGATACCGGTAGGCCTGCGGGCAGTCGGAAAGCAGCGCCCCGACCGGAAACACGAAGCCGCGCAGGAAAGCACGATGGAAAACGCGGATCAGGGGATTCGGCGGCTGGCTCGTTTCCACGATGACGAATCTCCCGCCCCTCTTGAGGACGCGGAGAATCTCCGCAAGGAATTTCTCCGTCAGCGGGTTCTTGTAGGTCAGGTTCCGGAAGGCAAACGAAATGCCGATGCAGTCGAAGCGGCCGGAAGCGAAAGGAAGGGCGGAGACGTCTCCCAGGACGAAGACCGGCCCCGCCGGCCGGGGCTTCCGCTCCGCCTTTGCACGCGCGGCCTCCAGCATGGGCGGGCTGTAATCCAGGCCGACGATCCGGGTGGGGAAATCCGCCGCCCGTGCCATGCCCAGGCCGAGGTCGCCCGTCCCGCAGCAGAGATCCAGGACCGTTCCCGGCGCGCCCTCCAGGCACGCCTCCACGGCCTTCTTCCGCCAGCCGAAATCGAGCCCCAGCGTCATGACGTGGTTGATGAGGTCGTATTGCGGAGTCACCGAGGTGAAGATTCCGTGGAGGGGTTTTCTGGCGGTCTTCCGGTCCACCATATGCGGCTACTCCGCAAAGATTCCGCCCAGGATGTACCCGGCCGCGAGCAGGGCCTGGGTCAGCAGGACCAGAATGACATTCTTCATCATGACCGGCAGGAAGGCTGTCATATCGTCGTAGCGGAAGATCCCGCGGATCACCTGGAAGGCGATGGGCAGGGTCAGGAGGGCCAGCAGCGCGAAGACGGGCATCCGTCCGCCCGCCACCGCCCAGACGACCCAGAGGTACGTCAGAACCGTAAAGAGGGAAAAGACGAGGGCGGCCCTCTTCTTGCCGAGGACGATCGGGAGCGTGCGCCGTTTCACGGTGATGTCCGCTTCGGCATCCGGAAACTCGTTGATGAGGAGCAGGTTGTGCACGAGGAAGAAGGACGGCATCGAGGCGATGAAGGCCGATCCGGCGTACTGGCCGGTGTGGACGAAATAGGCGCCCATGACGGGCAGGATGCCGAGCCCCAGGCCGGGGGACCACTCGGGATAGCCCATCTTCAGGATGACCGGCGTGTACAGGACGATGAGCAGCGTAGCAAGCACGAGCAACGGCACGAGCATCCATCCCTTTGCAAGGGTGAAGAACACCCCGATCGGGATGATGAAGAGGAAGCAAACGATGCCCAGGACCAGGGCCTCACGGGCCGTCAGCAGTCCGGAGGGGATGGCGCCGCTGCCCCCGCTGAAGGGCGTGCGACGGGTCTTGAAATCGAGTCCGCTCCGGACGTCGAAATAGTCGTTGAAGACATTGACGGCCGCATGGGCGACGAGCAGGCCGAACGTCGCAAGGATCGCGTACCCCACGTGAAAGGGAGATCCGGTCCGCCGCGATTCGTACCAGGCGACAGCGGCCCCGAGAATGCCCAGGATCAACGCCAGGATGAGGAAGTTGACGCGGATGATGGTAACGATGCCTTTGATTTTCATCAAAACTCCTGTCTTGTCCGACGTCCCGCGCCCGGTCCTTACAGCCCGACGGCAGATCCCCGCCTCCCCGCAAAGGACGATGGACAGATCGTCCTTCCACTTGAAGGGCATGGGCATGAAATGGCTCTCTCCACCGGGAACCGGCGGCTGACGCTGAGCACCTTATCGCGAAACCGGAGAAGGGGTCAAGCGCAAAGCCCTGCCTGCACGGAGATGACGCCGGTTTTCCCATTGACTTTTGCACGCTGTTTGACTTATTTCAGGCAGTCCCGGACCATTATCGAAGAAGGAGATTCTTTATCGAAATGAAGGGCATCCGTTCACTGCTGACAGGCTCCATCCTGATGTTTCTGCTGGCGCACTTCGGCCACCACCTGGTGTCCTTTCTCACCACGCCGCTGCTGCCGTACATCCGCGCCGGCTTTCAACTCGATTATACCGCTTCGGGCATGCTGGTTTCCGCCTTCAGCGTCGCCTACGGCTTCGCGCAGCTTCCCGCGGGATGGCTTGCGGACCGTGTCCGGCCGAGCCTGCTCATCACCATCGGCATCTCGGGCGTCGCCCTGGCCGGTCTGCTGGTCAGCCTGACCCACGACTATTGGACCATGGCCGTCCTCCTGGCCCTGATGGGGATCCTGGGCGGAGGCTACCACCCGGCAACGCCGCCGCTCATCTCCGCGGCGGTCGAACCGGAAATCCGCGGCCGGTCGCTCGGCATCCACAACATCGGCGGCGGCCTCAGCCATGTCGCCGGCCCCTTCATCGCCGTCGCCATCGCCGGCCTCTGGGGTTGGCGCAGCGCCTATATGATCTGCGCCGTTCCCACCATCATCTTCGGCCTGCTGTTCCACCGCATCCTGAAGCGGCTCGAGGAAAAGGCCGTGGCATCCCGCAGTTCCGCGGCCGCCGGCAGGGCCGCATCCCTCTTCACCGGCGAGCGGGCGTCCCGGTTGTGGACATTCGTCCTGCTGAGCACGTCTACGCAGGCCGTCCTGATCTCCGTCATCCCCTTCGTCCCCTTGATGCTGGTCGACCAGTTCGGCGTGGACAAGGAATCCGCCGTCTACTATCTCGTGCTCGTCTACTCCGCCGGCCTGTGGATCAGCCCCTTCGGCGGATACCTGTGCGACCGGTTCGGCAGCATCCCCGTGCTGATCTCGGTCTGCCTGTTGACCGTACCCGTCATCTACCTCCTGAACGTCCTGCCGTACGGGCCCGGAACCGCCCTGCTCCTTTTCCTCATCGGCGTCATCATCTATGTCCGCATGCCCATTTCGGAGGCCTTCATCGTCGGCGAGGCGCCGGTCGAGAAGCGCTCCACGATGCTCGGCATCTACTACTTCGCCGGGATGGAGGCAGGAGGCGTCCTGACGCCCGTGATGGGGAACCTGATCGACCGGATCGGTTTTGCCGGGGCCTTCCAGTCGGCCGCCGGGGCCGTGCTCGTCGTGACGCTGATCTGCTCCCTGCTGCTGCGCCGCAGGCGCTGACGTCGCTCCGAATCCCCCGAAAAAACCGGAAACGGGAACCGGAAAACATGCTATACTTCCCTCCCCGCGGCCCGGGGACGGGGCGGGATTTCACAGGGAGCGGTGCCGTGGAAATCTTTCAGAACTGGCGGAGCTGGATCATCCTTTACCTGCTGCTCCTGGGCGTCTGGGGGGTCATGGTGAAGGTCGCCTCCGTCCGGCTGAACGCCCTGACCGTCACCTTCGTTTCGACAACGGCGGCATGGCTTACGGTCGTCCTCTTTGCGCTGCCGCGGCTGAATTTCTCTTCCCGTCTCGGGGTTGCCGTCGCCGCCGCCTGCGGCGTGATCGGCGGGATCACCTCCATCATCTTCTACGGGATCCTGAAGTATGCGCCCGCGACCGTCGTCATTCCGCTGTCGACGCTGTACATTCTCGTCACCGTGGTCCTCTCCTGTGCCTTTCTCGGGGAGACAATTTCACTCCGCCAGGTCGCCGGGATTCTGCTCGGCATCGCCGCCGTCTTCCTGCTGACGACGTGATGAAAGGACGCCCCATGCAGAACCAGCCCCATTTCCGCGAGACGGCGGCCCTGACGGCAGCGGCGGTCTTCGTCTTGCTGTTCCTCTGGCCCTCCGCCGGCGCGTCGGGGACCATTTACGAGTACGTCGACGAACACGGCGTCGTCACGCTGACGGACAAGCCGCCGGCCGGTAAACGCTACAAATACAAGGCCGTCGAATCCTTCAAGACGCCGTCACCGTCGGAACGCGAGGCGGAGCGGCAGGAAGAGCTCCGGGAACGGGAAAAGGCGCGCGAAACCGTGACGGAGTCCGCCAACGAAGACCGGGAGGAGGCGGAACGGAGGAAGGAGGCCCGCGAAAAGGCGGACCGTGAAAAGGAGCTCCAGCAGAAGCGGGAAGAGGCGGCGGCGCAGCTGGAGGCGCTCGCGCGGAAGCTCAGGCCGGAAACGAACAATGCCGTCGCCGTGCGGCGGAACCTGAGGAAGATGGCCGAGCAGATCCGCAGTGGCCAGATGCCGATCCCCGATACCCTGCCCGATGGAGAAGGAAGTCCCTGAAAGGTGGCGGGACGAACAGGAGCGGCCATCCGTGCGAGTTCCGGTCGTCCCGCGAAGGCAGGCTGCAGCAGGGGTCCAGCTCTTTTTCCAGTACGGGACCAATTTCTCAAAGACACTGGATTCCCGCTTACGCAGGAAATGACGGAAGACGGATGGCATGGGCTTCGCCCTGCCGTGACAGCCGCAGGAATCGCTCAGGCCAGAAGATTGTCTGTCAGGTACCGCTTGAACGTCCCGTAGTCCGCTGCCAGCTCCGGCGCCTCGCCGATCCGCCTGTCGATGTCCTTCATGCTGTCGGGGAGTTCCGGGACGATCCCCAGAAGGTCCGTGATTTCATCGGGGAACTTTGCGGGGTGGGCCGTCTCCAGGGACACGCAGAGCTTGGCCCCGCCGAACCGCTCCCGGTACGCCTCCAGCCCCTTCCACCCCACGGCCCCGTGCGGCTCCAGAATCACCCCGTACCGCTCATAGACGCGGCGGATCGCTTCGCGCGTCTCGCGGTCGGAGACGCTGACGGAGAAGATGTGACCGCGCATGGCCTCGAGATCGGGCGCCTTGTGCACGGTCCCCGCGCGGTCCACGGTCCCGCCGTACAGGTCGAAGAAGCGGGCCAGGTTGCTGGGATGCCCGACGTTCATGGCATTGGACAGGGAGGCGCGCGACGGGGAGACCTTCCGGTAGATCCCGGTCTCCAGGAACCGCGGGAATTCGTCGTTTTCATTCGTGGGCATGACCAGCATGCGCACCGGCAGCCCCATGCGGCGGGCGTACTCGCATCCCAGCGCATCGCCGAAGTTTCCCGAAGGGACCGAAAAGACGATGTCGCCGTTCCTCTCCGCGAGCTGCGCGTAGGCGTAGACGTAGTAGACGATTTGCGGCAGGATGCGCCCGAAATTGATGGAGTTGGCCGACGTCAGGTTGAACCCGGCGAGGTCGGGATCGGCGAAGGCCTGCTTGACCAGGTTCTGGCAGTCGTCGAACTTGCCGTCGACCGAGATCGCCCGGACGTTCCCGCCGATCGTATCGAGCTGTTTCTTCTGCCGGCCGCTTACCTCGCCCCGGGGATAGAGGATCGTCACCCCGATTCCCGCCACGCCCTTGAACGCCTCGCCGACGGCGCTCCCCGTATCCCCCGAGGTCGCCACGAGGATGTTGAGGCGCTGGTCCCGGCTGCGGAGATGGCTCATCAGGCGCGCCATCATGCGGGCGGCGAAGTCCTTGAAGGACGCCGTCGGTCCCCGGTCGAGGCGCAGGACGAATATCCCTTCCTCCATCTTCTCCAGCGGTACGGGGTAATTGTAGGATTCTTCGACGATCCTGCGGAGATCGCCTTCTCCGACTTCGGCGGCGAGAAATGCCCGGGCCACCAGCAGGGCCGTCTCCGCATAGGGTTTTCCCTTCAGCGCCGGGACGGCGTCCATGGGCAGCGCGGGGATCGTCTCGGGCATGTACAGGCCCTCGTCGGGCGCCTGGCCCTGGAGAAGCGCTTCCCGGAAGGAAACGGTCCCCTTGAAAGGCGCGATCCCCGGCACGCGGTCGAGGTGCCGGTTGGTGCTGTAGTATCGTATGGCCCTGGCTTCCATCGATCCGATTCCTTCAGGATTGCGGCATGTCGAATCCTGCAGCGAGCGCATTCCCCCGAAGGCTGGTTCGCGGCAAGCGAGCGAATGAAGAGCATAACTTCTTCCCGGGGGATCGAAGATTCTCCGGGCATGCCCCGGAGAGCTTCAATCTTCCCGCGCCGCAGCCGGCCCTCGTTCGAGGGTCTTCTCTATAATCGTTTCCCGCCGGGAAGACAAGGGGAAAGCCGCGACTCGCGAACCGCTTCGCGGAAACGCTCGTGGCAGGCCGTCAATGTGAAGTTCCGGCGATAGAGCAGGTAGAAGTGCCGCTTCATCGGGCAGCCTTCCACCGCGGCGATGCCCAGTTTTCCAGCCGCCGCTTCCCGTTCGACGGCGAAAACCGACAGCAGCGAGATCCCCATGCCGTTGAGGACGGCCTCCTTCACCGCCTCCGAACTGCCCATCTCGCAGACGACATGCAGCGCGTCGATATTCCTCCCGCTGCTTTTCAGCAGGCAATCTGCGAAGGTCTCGCGCGTCCCCGATCCCTCCTCGCGCATGACGAAGGGCTCGCCGAAGAGTTCCTCCGGCCGGACGCTTCCCCGCTTCGACCAGGGATGCCCCGCCGGAAAGACGGCCACCAGCCGGTCTTCCCAGAGCGGTTCGAAAAGGAGCTTCCGGTCGGCGGGCTGCTTTCCAACGAACCCCATTTCGGCTTCGCCGTCGGACACCATGCGGCTGACGTCGCGGCTGTCGGCCGCCTGGATGTGAAGGCGCACGGCGGGATACCGCTTGAGGAACCCTCCCAGGACCCGGGGCAGAAGGTAGGTGGCGGGGATGGTGCTCGCGGCGACATGGACCGTCCCGGAGCCGTTCCCTCCGAGTTCCTGGATCTTTTCCCTTGCCACCTCCCGAAGCCTCAGGATGCGCCGCGCATAGTCATAGAGGATGCGTCCCTCCGGCGTGGGTGCCACCCCGGCGGCCGCCCGGTCGACGATCCGCGCGCCCGCGGCTTCCTCGAGGCTGTGGATATGCTTCGTCAGCGTCGGCTGCGTGACGAACATCCTGCGCGCGGCGCGGGTGAAGCTTTCCTCTTCGACGAGGGCGATGAAACTCTCCATCTGCAGGAGCGTGATGTTGCGGAAATTCGGTCCGGCCATGCCCCGTCCTGTTACCACGAAGGGCGGCTATAGGCAAATCCTCTTTATTCCATGAATGAATTTGACTTATGCATTTTACCCGCATTATGTATCGGATCGAAATTACGCCGGTACGGCATTTCCTACACCGCTTCGGCGGAGGTGCGGATGAAGAACCTCTTTCGTGAGATCTCGGAGAATTGCAGCAACTGCGGCGCCTGCCGACAGGGATGCGCTTTCCTGCAACGTTACGGCACACCCGGAGAGATCGCCGCTGCCTACAATCCGTCCGATAGAGCCTTTCAGTCCATGCCGTTTGAGTGCAGTTTGTGCCGGCTGTGCACCGCCGTCTGCCCGGAGAAGATCGACCCGGCCGATCTGTTCCTGGAAATGCGCCGCGAAAAGATGCGGCGCGATTCCGCGGACTACCCCGAACACGGCGGCCTGCTGGCCTATGAAAAGCGGGGGACCTCCCGGCTCTTCACCTATTATGCAGTGCCGGCGGAATGCGATACCGTGTTTTTCCCTGGCTGCGCCCTGCCGGGAACGCGTCCGGAGAAGACCCTTCAACTCTATGAGCACTTGCAGAAGTCGATCCCGGTTCTGGGCATCGTTCTGGACTGCTGCATGAAGATATCCCATGACCTCGGGCACGAAGATTACAGCCGCGCGATGTTCGGGGAGATGAGGGATTTCTTGGTCAGAAATGGCGTCCGCAACGTCATCGTCGCCTGCCCCAACTGTCTCCGGATGTTCCGCGCCTGGGGAGAGGGACTTTCCGTCAAGACCGTCTATGAAGTCCTGGCACAGGACCCGCCCCCGATGGGCGAGAAGATCGAAGACATCGTCACGGTCCACGACCCGTGCGGCGTACGGTTCGAACCGGCGGTTCATTCAGCCGTCCGGCAACTGATCGGGAGACTGGGCATGACAATCGAGGAGATGCCACATTGCGGCCCCCAGACCCTCTGCTGCGGCGAGGGGGGATCCGTGGCCTGTCTCTCCCCCGATCTGGCAGGCGCATGGGAAGATCTCCGGAAAGGCGAGGCGGGCGGCAGGAGGATCATCACCTACTGCGCCGGATGCGTCAATCGTTTGGACAGCGCGACGCCGACCTGCCACATCGTGGATCTGCTGTTCGAGCCCCGGGCCGCGGCCGGCCCGGCCGGAGTCAGCAAAGCACCCTGGACCTATCTGAATCGTCTGAAACTGAAAAGGCAACTTCGGAGGGAGGTTCGTGCCCCGATCACACGGGAGAGGACTTTCACGGCGGGACCAGAAAAGAAAAAAGGGGCCGGGTTGAAACGACTCCTTCTCCTCGTCGCGCTCGCTGCCGTGATTGCGGCCGCCAGATATTCGGGAATAACCCGGTACCTGGAACCGGAAGCCATCCGTACCTGGATCCAGGGCTACGGGGCTCTCGCACCTCTCGTCTACATGCTGATCTATACCATTGCGCCCGTCCTTCTCCTGCCCGGTTTGCCCATCACGATCGCTGGAGGAATCCTGTTCGGTCCTTTTTGGGGAGTGGTTTACACGATATCGAGCTCTACCCTGGGCGCCTGTGTCGCATTTCTCGCCGCCCGTTATATTGCCCGGGATTGGGTCGAGGAGAAATTGCGCAGCCCGAGGTGGCGCAGGCTCGATCAAAGCGTCGAAGAGCACGGCTGGAAAGTCGTCGCCTTTACACGCCTGATCCCACTGTTCCCGTTCAATCTGCTGAACTACGCCTTCGGCCTCACCCGAATCAAGTTCTTGCACTACGCCCTGGCAACTTTCGTTTTCATGCTGCCGGCGTGTATCGCCTTCATCGTTTTTTCAAGTTCGTTGCCGGATCTGATCCGCGGGCGGATCTCCTTGAGTTTCGTCGCGGGTATTGGATTGATCATTCTCGTTGCGCTGATCCCCGCCTTCTACAAACGCTATAGAGCGAAGAAAGGGATCAAAGACCCTCTATGACGGGAAGTGCCGCGAAAGGCGCTCCGGGCGGCCCGCGGCGTGGATGCTCTCATGAGACATGGCAAAAAGAAGATATCGGGAGGAGAGAAACCATGAAAAAATGTGTTGTGCTGTTCAGTATCGCGATCTTTTGCTGTATGGCTTTCGTTCCGGGAGGAGTTCCGGGCAAGACGGAAAAAATCGCCTTGTCGAAAGAAAACCCCATCCAGGCCGACGTGCAGGGGAAAATCGTCTCCTTGCTCGCAGAAGTGAACGGCAAGTATCTTCAACAGCCGACCAGGCACGGTGTCGTTTTTTTCAAAGGGAAAAACGGAGACAAGTCCGTCTTCCGCGCCTACGCAGGTCATAAGGATCTTTACGACAGCTTGACGAAGATCGGACTCAAGCCGGGGAACAATATGACCATGGACAACAAGGAAACGACGTTCGTTCAGGGAGACCTTCTCGATGTGATGGTGTCCTGGGAAGGCGGTAAGAAGGCTTATCGCCTGGATGAAGTCATCTCCGACAGCAACAAGAAACCGTTTCAAATCCGTTTCGGCGGGAACTTGCAGAGCGCCCTCAAGCATGACACAGGTTGTCTGCTCTGTTTGGACAGTTGCCCTGTCGGCATCCTCAGCAACGCCGCATATACTTACGGTGCGGTGGAAAAACGAAAGGAAGTGGAATTCAGGAGCAATAGCGGCATCCTGCCCAAAGACGGCACGCCGGTCGTCATCACGATCAAGGCGAAATGAAGGAATCGCATTGGAAGTACTTTTGGTGATATAAAAGTAGCATTGTTCCATGGATGGGAATGGGAGGAGAACGTTCCGAGACAATGAAAGAGGACATCATCTATCTCGACAATGCCGCCACCACCTACCCGAAGCCGAAGCAGGTCCTTTTGGCCATGCAGCGTTTCATGACGGAGACCAGCGGCAGCCCGGGGCGTTCCGGCCACCGCCTGTCTCTGGACGCCGGCAGGGTTGTCCTCGATACCAGGACGGCGCTCGCCGCGCTGTTCGGCGTTGCCGACCCCCTGCGGATCGTCCTGACGAAAAACGCCACGGAGGCCTTGAATATTGCCGTTTGCGGGCTCTTGAAACCGGGCGACCACGCCGTGACATCCGCCATGGAGCACAATTCCCTCATGCGCCCTTTGCGGGCGATGGAGGCAAGGGGCGTCGAACTTTCCATCGTCTCCTGCAGTCCGGAGGGGTTGCTCGATCCGGAGGATGTCATTCGCGCCCTGCGCGCCGATACGAAGGCGATCTTTCTAACCCATGCCTCGAACGTGACCGGCACGATCATGCCGATCGCCGAGGTGGGAAGCATCGCGAGGGAACGTGACCTGATCTTCTGCGTCGACGCCGCGCAGACGGCCGGTGTCCTGCCGATCGACATCGAGGCCACGCATATCGATCTGCTTGCCTTTACCGGACACAAATCGCTGTTCGGTCCCCAGGGGACGGGCGGGCTCTATATCCGTCACGGCCTCGAAAAGAAGATCGCTCCCGTCATGACGGGTGGAACGGGAAGCCGTTCCGAATTCGAGCAGCAACCCGACTTCATGCCGGATCGATACGAGGCGGGAACGCCCAACACCGTGGGCTATGCCGGTCTCGGAGCGGCCGTCCGTTATGTCATGGCGCAGGGCATCGAGAAGATCCGCGCCCACGAGGCAAGATTGACGCGGCTTTTCCTGGACGGTCTGGAAGACATCGATGTGGAAAGGGTGTACGGCTTGAAAGATCCGTCGCGACAGGTGGCGATCGTGTCGTTTCGGCTTCGCGGAGCAGATCCGGCGGAGACGGCGCTGGAACTGGACGAGCAGTTCCGCATTCTGTGCAGGCCCGGTCTGCACTGCGCCCCTTCCGCCCACCGGACCATCGGTTCCTACCCTTGGGGAACCGTCCGTTTCAGTTTTGGTTATTTCAACACGGTCCGCCACGTTCGCGCCGCACTGAAAGCACTGGATCGACTGAGCAAACGGGACCGTTCATCCCGACAGCCGTAAACAAGAGGAGGAAGGCATGACAAAAGATATCGAACTTGTGGACGCTAGGGGACTGGGATGCCCGCAACCTGTAATCCTGGCAAAGAAGGCCATCGAGCGGAACGACCGGATCGTCGTGCTCGTGGACAATGAAACAGCCGTCGAAAACGTGAAACGCATGGGGACAAAGAACGGCTGCGATGTGCAGATCGAGAAGAGGCAGGACGGAACGTTCGCGCTCACGCTCTCGAAGGTCCGCGGCGGGGCGCAGGTGGAAGGTACCGTCCCTCCCCCATGCGGAGCCGAAACCAGCGGCCTCGGGCCCTTCGTCGTCGTTTTTTCCGAAAATCGAATGGGCAGAGGAAACGAGGAACTCGGCTATGTTTTGATCCGGGCCTTCATCCACACGCTCTGCCAGCAGGAGATGAAACCGGATACGGTGATTTTCTACAATTCCGGCGTCAAACTCGCCGTGAAGGACAGCGAAGTCCTCGGCGATCTCCGGGAGCTCTGCGACGGCGGCGTCGAGATGCTGATCTGCGGAACGTGCGCCAACTATTTCGGCATCACCGGTGAGATCGGTGTTGGAAAGATTTCCAACATGTACGATATCGTCGATCTCATGTCCCGGGCGCAACGGCTGGTCATGCCATGAATGCCGGCGACCGCTTCGGCGTGATTCTGTTCCCGTCGGTGAGCCACGCCCTCACGGCGGAAAAGATTCTGAAGAAGGAAGGCCTTTCTTTCAAGCTGATCCCCCTCCCCAAGCACATCAGCTCGGACTGCGGCATCTGCATCCGCTGCCCCGCCTCTTCCATGGAAAAGATCGTCCAGGTCCTTGCGGGCAGGGTGGAGACAACCGGGACGTGCCTCCTCGAGTGAATTTCCTTCTCGAACGACGGGAAGGCCCGCCGTTTCATCCTCCGACAATTCCCATCCACCCCGGAGCAGATGGCCATGCAAATTCGTTATGGCCCGCCTTCGTCTATTCCGTTTTTGAATTTGACGTATTCCATATTATGTCCTAGCTTCTCTCATGCGAAAGCGCCGGCGATCGACGGAACGTGAGGCAGGCCTGATATCATCATGACAACTCCCCTCAAAAAAATGGCCGCTTCCCTGTGGCTGTATCGGTTCGTCCGGATCGGCCTGGCCTTTCTGTTTCTTTACGGCGGAATCGTGAAGCTGATAGACCCGAAGGCGTTCGCCCGGATTCTTTCCGCCTACGGCCTGGTCCCGGAACCTCTCCTGCCCGTCGTGGCGATCGGGCTGCCGGCGCTGGAGGCATTGGCGGGACTTGCCCTCCTGTTCGACATTCGCGGCGGCCTTGCGATCATCACCGGCCTGCTCGGGCTTTTTGTTGCGGTGCTCGGCTACGGCATCCTGAAGGATCTCGACGTGGACTGCGGCTGCTTCGGCGCCGCCGACCTGTCACGACAGGATGCGCTCCGGCAGGCGTTTTACAGAGATCTCGCGCTGATATTCTTTGTCGTGCCGTTCCTGTACCTCTCGAGGCGGATTCGCGTCTGTCGACCGGTCCCGTACCGGCGCAGGGCGGAAAAATAGAAGAGAAAAGGAGATTGTGGACTATGGTTGGGAATTGGAGAATGAACCTTGTATTCCCCGTCATCATGCTGCTGATGGGCGCGGGAAACGCACTGGCTGCCTGGGGTGTGAACGAACTGGAGACGGAAAAGATTGCCGTGACGTTCGCAAGGGAAGTCGAACGGGGAGGCTACAAGATCGTTTCGACGAGCGAACTCAAGGCCTGGATCGACGAGAAGAAGGCCATGCTGGTCGTCGACACCATGCCCTTCGAAGACAGCTACAAGAAGCAGCACATCCCGAAGGCCGTTCAGATCGAATTCCCGATTCCTGAGATGACGGCCCTCGACGACAGGATGAAGACGGCACTGGTGAAACTCCTGGGCCCGGACAAGGATCGTCTCATCGTATTTTACTGCGGCTTCGTCAAGTGCACGCGCAGCCACAACGCCGCCATGTGGGCTGTCAAACTCGGCTACAGAAACGTCTTTCGTCATCCCGGCGGAATCAAGGCCTGGGATGAAGCCCAGTATCCGATCGAAAAGGTGAAATAAAGGACAAACAACCTCCCTGAAAGAGTGGCGGGGCCGGGAGTGTCCGCAAGGATGCCCCCGGTCCCTGACCTCCCTTCAGGACACATTGCATTTCTCTATACAGAGCTTGATCGGGGAAGATTTCATGGAATCCTACTATCGGCCGGATGATCTGGCCAAATTCGCGGAGATCGGCAAAGAGTCTCCGGAACTGGCAGGCAAATTCTTTGAATACTATCAATCGGTCTTTGCCGAGGGAGAATTGACGGAGCGGGAAAAATCCTTGATCGCCTTGGCAGTGGCGCATGCCCTCCAGTGTCCCTATTGCATCGATGCTTATACGCAATCGTGCCTGGAGAAAGGATCCAATCTCGCGGAAATGACTGAAGCCGTGCATGTGGCCGCCGCGCTTCGCGGCGGTGCATCCTTGATCCATGGCATTCAGATGCGGACCATCGCAAAAAAGATGTCCCTGTAAATCATGACTCCGAAGACAAGCGCCCTGCGCCGCTCTCGGGAAGACGCTGATCCGCAAGAGATCGACCCTGATCCTGCGGACTGGAAACCTTTCGAAACAACGCTCCGCAGGCACGGTCTTGCGCTGTTGCGCGACACGACGACCGCCCTCCAGATCAATACCGGCCTCCTCTGCAATCTGTCATGCAGGCACTGCCATTTGTGCGCCGGCCCGCTACGGGGGGAAATCATGGATCCGGAGACGGCGGAACAGGTGGTCACGTACGCCGCCGCCAACTGTTTCGAGACCATCGATATCACAGGGGGCGCTCCGGAACTGAATCCACACATCGCAGACATCATCACCCGGCTCGCCCCCCTCACGTCGAGACTCTCGCTCCGCACGAACCTGACCGCGCTGCAAGGAACGGATTGGGATCGATTCGTCGCCCATTGCAGACAAGAACACGTCATTCTCATTGCATCCTTCCCCTCCTTCAACAGGGGCCAGACGGATTCCCAGCGGGGCTGCAATACGTTCCAAAAGACAATCGTTTCATTACAGGCGCTCAATCGCATGGGATACGGCAGGGAAGGATCCGATCTCGAACTTCATCTGGTATCGAATCCGGCCGGCGCTTTTCTGCCTGCCGCCCAGAATCAGGCGGAAAAAAGACTCCGCAGGATCCTGCAGGAAAGGTGGGGCATCTCGTTTCATGGCCTGCACAACTTCGCCAACGCACCGCTCGGACGATTTCTCCACTGGCTTCAGTTGACGGGAATTCGGGAAGCTTACATGAAAAGGCTTGCCGGTCGGTTCAATCCGAGGGCCGTCTCGTCGCTGATGTGTCGCACCATGGTTTCGGTAGACTGGCAAGGATATCTCTACGACTGTGATTTCAATCTGGCCGCCGGTCTTCCCCTGGGCGGAAAACGAATTCATATCTCCGAAATGAGCGGCCCTCTCGCACCGGGCAGCATTGTCGCGACAGCCAATCACTGTTATGCCTGCACCGCCGGCGCCGGTTTCACTTGAAACGGCGCCATCACCGCCTGAGTTCAGACGGCGTTGTCTCTTCCTACCCCGGTCTGGAAATCGACGGTCAGATGAAATGATCGTGTTCCTCGGGTGCCTTCGATCGTCTTTTCCGTGTGGAAAACGTCCGCAGAAAAAGGTAATAAGACAGACAGGCAGGTTGCATCCTGCGTCTCACAGCGATGAGGGGGAACATATGGGTGAACCGACAAAACCGATCCGGCTGACGGAAACGGTCCACGGGGCCGGTTGAGCCTGCAAGATCGGTCCGGGCGACCTGCAGGAAGCGCTTCGGGATCTTCCTTTGATCTCCGATCCCAACTTGATTGTCGGCATGGAGCACGCCGAAGACGCGGGCGTCTACAAACTGCGCGACGACCTCGCCATCGTCCAGACGGTGGACTTTTTCACGCCCATCGTGGACGACCCCTACACCTTCGGTCAGATCGCCGTCACCAACGCGCTCAGCGACGTCTACGCCATGGGCGGGAAACCCCTCACCGCCATGAACATCGTCTGCTTTCCCATCAGGAAGATGCCCGTTTCCATCCTGCGCGACATCCTCCGGGGCGGCCTGGACAAGATGCGGGAGGCGGGCGTCCTCCTCGTCGGCGGCCACAGCATCGAGGACGACGAAATCAAGTACGGCCTCTCGGTCACGGGCACCATCCATCCCGGGCGCGTCCTCCTGAACCGCGGCGCCCGGACCGGCGATGCGCTGGTCCTCACGAAGCCCCTGGGTACGGGGATCGCCAGCACCGCCGTAAAAGGCGGCGTAGCGCCGGAGCCCCTCGTGGCGGCGGCGACGGCGAGCATGACAACCCTCAACAAGGGCGCCGCCGAGATCATGGCGGAATTTCCCGATGTCCACGCCTGCACGGACATCACCGGTTTCGGGCTCGTCGGACACGCCGCGGAGATGATCGAGAGCTCCGAGGCGGGCATCGTCCTTCAGGCCTCACGCGTTCCCCTCTTTCCCGGCATCCGCCCGCTCGTCGAGGAAGGCGTCGTTCCGGGCGGACTGCATCGCAACCGGGATTTCCGCCTGCCGATCGTCTCGAAGGGTCCCGACTGCCCGGACTGGCTCTTCGACGTCCTCTTCGATCCCCAGACCGCGGGCGGGCTGTTCATCGCCCTGCCGGAGCCGTCGGCCCGGCGCCTGGTCGCGAAGCTTCGGGCCGCCGGCCTTCCGGAGGCCGCCGTCGTCGGGGAAGTGGTCGGCAGCCCGGCGGGTAAGATCCTCATCGCCTGACTCCCGCATTCTTCCCCTGCCCGCTCGTTGTTCTCGGGGATCTCGCGATCCGCTTGTCTTCGTCCCTCAGAACGGCTTCAGGTAACGGCAATAATGATCGAGGGCGTATACGCCCGCGAGCGGATTGTGAACAAGCACGCGATCTTTTACGGCAAGCACGGTGCATGGCGCAGAAGCGTATTTCAGGAACAGCGAATCGTGCCCTACGCACAGCCCCAGCAGCACGTTCATCTCCGTCCTTTCTTCGTTCAGGACCCCGGCTTGGAGGATGGGGTTGCACATCACTTCAAACTTCCCGATTCTTACCTTTTCATGGTCGAGGATGCCAATTTCCTCCTTCGGAACCCTGCCGACCTTGCATACCACGGAAACCACGTCGAACCCGTGGGACGCAAAGAAACTGCCGACGATCCTCGCCTCTTTTCCCAGTCCTCCGCAAAAGGCCAACCCCAGCCGTTTGTATGCCATCTTCCGGGCGAACTCGACAATCTCCAGGATTCTGGGCTTCAGGGGCCTCAGACAGGTTCCTCCCGGTTCCCTGCCCGAGTATCCCTCGGCTTCCTGAATTGATGCTTGGCGGGCGAACTCCCTGACGTCCGGCTTTCGGTATTCCGTCACGGACTGCTCGATCAGAAAGCCCTTCGCGCGCGTGGGACACTGCGCCGGGAATTTCCCGTCCGACGAACGGCAGAGCCTCTGCTCGCTCCTGTAAGGGCACTGAGCGCAATCCGGCGATGTTTTCTCCATTGTCATTCTCCTCCCATGTGATTATGCCAAGTCGGCTCGCAAAGAAACGGATACACTTCTCCTGCTCAAAAAGCCACTTCCTCTTCCTCGCGTGATTTCAGCGGCACCCTTGTTGAGAGACGTCATGCATGGGGGGAATTTCCGACGCCCACGTCTGCATGGACCGCACCGGCTTCGGCCTCGCCGGCGGCGCCGCGGAGACAATCGAGGGCCCCGAGATCGGCATGGTCCTCAGCCATCACAGCGTCTTGCACCCGGATCAAACGGGTCAGCGGATTCGGAATGGCGCCCGGTGGAGGTGATGTTCAGAATGCAAACACCACGGCGGCAAGAACCGTCGTGTACCCGTCGTGTTTCACAATGCTGGACTGGGTGACGTTCCGCGTGCTGACGATCTTTCCGCTGATCCGGAAGATTGCCTTCTTTTCATCCCAGCTTTCGTCGGCGTTGAAATCGATGCCCAGCGTCGAAGCCAGCATGGCAGCCGCAAGATCTTCGGCATAATCGCCGGCCTGTTTGCCCGTCTGGCCGAAGACATGATGCTCGCTGATATAACCATAGGCCGCCCTGTCGGTGGGAACGGCGCAGCCGACGGATGCAGCAAGCAGGCGCCCGGGTTCGTTGCTGCAGCATCGGCTCATGACGCAGTAGGTGATGGCTCCCGGCCTTATCTGCCGCAATCCCATGCGCTTCGGAAGAAAGAGGCATCCGGGAGGCAGGATGCTTGAAACCTGCACGAGGTTGCATTTTTCGATGCCGGCATCCCGGAGAGCCAGCTCGAAGGAATGCAGTTCTTCCCGATGCCGCCCCGCGCCTTTGGTCAAAAACATCTTGCGTGGAACATGTCCTGTCAATTTCCTTCCTCTCTTTCATCAAAATCCTCACGCCGCCTCACCGGCCGCAAACAGAGCGCTGCAGCGAGTGAGGATATTTCAAGGCGCTCATGCCCTGCCTCACTTCCGGAAACGGCCGTCGGAGCGGGTATCGAAGACACCGCCGGCCCGGTCCGCAAGCCAGCCGGTCCTGACGTCCGTTGCCGCCGTGTCGAACAGGGGGACATAAGGCTTGACGTCCAGCAGGGGCGTCCCGTCGACCATGTCCACATCCTCCACGTGCAGGACGCCCCCCTCAATCCGGACGAGTTTCACGAGCGACAGGCCGATCGGGTTCGGACGCCTGGGAGAACGACAGGCGAATATGCCGTGTTCCGCGTTGTCCAGAAAAGGTTTGACCCTGAGGGTGTACCCATTGCACAGGTGGAGGTGATAGAGCAGAAACACGTGGGAGAATGCCTCGATGTCCTGAAGCCCCTCCCGGTACATTTCATCGACGATCACATGGCCTGCAACCCCTCTGGCGCCCGGCGGTTGGACGGGCATGCCCGCAACGTCGTGGAAAGGGGTGCGGATCAGACCGATAGGCGCGTAGGGCACAGCCTGTTTCATGTAAGAACCTCCACAGCAGGAGAAAGTCCCGGACGTCTGGCCGGTAGAGGTCCGCTTCATGCGGGCCTTCAGTGGTCGCAGAGATTATCGCCCGTCTGCAACGTCCCGGACAGGTAGGACATGACGACGCGGTCCGGCGCTTCGCAGGGCGCGCCGGTGACAACGACGATGTTCTGCTGCGAGAAGAGTTGCTGCGCGCGCTGCCCCATGCCGCCGGCGATGATGATCTCCGCCCCCTGCTCGTGGAGCCATCGCGGGAGAAGGCCCGGCTCGTGGGGCGGCGGCGTGAGGGTCTTATTGGCTGTAATGCTTTTCTTCTCCGGATCCACGTCAATCAGGTGAAATTCCTCGCAGTGGCCGAAATGGGCGCAGAGTTTCCCTTCCGTTACAGGTATGGCGATACGCATAAGTCTTTCTCCTTCGGTGATTTCAGTCGTCGTTTCGGGACATGCCCGCTGATCTTCCGTCCCCTCTTCGTCACGGCAGGATCATATAGGTTCCGATCGCGCGGTACAGTGCGCTCACCGCGAGGACGGCGCAATGGCGGTTCGCCTCCGGCAGGCCCTGCACGCCCGCCAGAATCATGGCCGGATGGATCCGCAGGGCTTCCTCGATTTTCAAGCCTTTGGCCATGGCTGCCACCATCTCTCCATAAATCCTGGTGTGTGCGCACCCGTCGGTATGATAGCGCACGTCGGCGATCCTCCCGTCGGACACAACGAGGTAGAATTCCATCGTGTCGCCGCAGGGACCGGTGACGGAAGCCGACGCCGTCGGATCGCTGATCCGTCCGAAGAAACTTTGCGTCTGCCCGTCGACGTCGAGGGGTTCCGTCGAGGGGAATTTGTCCGGTTTCTCTGCGGGGGATTTTCCGAGCAGCCGCGAGATCACGACGTTGAGGGCCACGGCGCCCGGCGCCGACGGGAATCCCTGCAGGAAGGAGAGTCCGGCGTCTCCGGCTGTCACGATCTGCGGATCGATGGGAATGCGTCCCAGGAAAGGAACGCCCATCTCCCGGGCCATGCGCTCGCCGCCGCCTTCCTTGAAAATCTCCGTCATGGCGCCGCAGTTCCTGCACACATAGCCGCTCATGTTCTCGACGACGCCCAAGACCGGCAGGCCGATCTCCCGGCAGAAACTCACGGAGCGCCGCACGTCGGCGAGCGCCAGTTCCTGGGGCGTCGTAACGATCACTCCTCCCTCCAGCGGGGCCAGGATCTGGCATACGGAAAGCGGCTCGTCGCCTGTGCCGGGCGGACAGTCCACAACCAGGAAATCCAGATCGCCCCAATCCACCTCTTCGATCAACTGTTTGAGCACGCCGGCCTTTCTGGGGCCCCGCCAGATCACCGCCACATCCCGCTCCTGAAGGAGCAGGCCGAGGGACATGACTTTCATCCCGGCGGCTTCGACGGGGAGCAAACGGCCCTTTTCCGCCTTCGGGATGCATCCGGCGAGATTGAGCATCGTCGGCACGCTCGGCCCGTGGAGATCCGCGTCGAGCAATCCCACCCTGTTCCCAAGTCCGGCAAGCGCCGACGCCAAGTTGACGGCGATGGTGCTCTTGCCCACGCCTCCCTTGCCGGAGAGAACGGCGATCTTCTTTCCGATCCGCGCGAGCCGCTCGGCATTCTCGCGCTGCGCCGCCGTGTCCTCTTTTTCCGCGGCGGCATTCTTCTTTCCCCCGCAGGTTCCTCCCTGCACTGTCTTCAATTCATCCTGCATCCATCGACCTCCCGACCCGATATCTCCGATTGCCTCGCCTCGTTGCGGCAAGGCTCCAAGGCAGAAATTCCTGCCGATCCTCTCAGCCGCAGCCCCCTGAAAAAACAAACCTCGTGCCGCTCATGTTGAGCAGAAACCGGTCCGGCATCTCCCGCTCCACGAGCATCACGGCTTCCCGGCTGCAGCAGTGACAGGGAGCTGCATAGTCGGGACCGATATTCTTCAATGCCGCCACCGTTGCATGAAGAAGGGGATCGGCGAGCGGCCCCGTGAGGTGAAACCCTCCCATGACCGCATGGATTTTGTCGATGCCCGTCACTTTCCGCGCGTAGCGGACCGTATTGACGATGCCTGCATGGGCGCACCCGCTGAGAACGACGAGTCCCCTGCCCCGGAGGTTCATGACGACGGACGTGTCATCTTCAAGAAGATCCCTTCTTTCTTCGCCGCCCTCTTCGTGGAAGGCGTCCGCCATGCCCTTCTCGAAATCGGTTGTCCGTTCGATCTCCCCGAGAAAGAGAACGGTGTCTCCGAGAATCTCCTTCGGCTGCACCGTCTCCCGGATTTCCACCCCCGCCTTTTTCACGCGATCCCTGGTAAACGGGGGCATGGCATGCCTTTTGCCCATCGAATCCCTGAAATATCGGGGGTTTCGAAATGCCGCCGGGTGCACCACCAGGGGAATCTGCGACCTCCCCAGAAAAGCGGTCAAGGCCTCGAAGCCCTGGAAATGATCGTAGTGACCGTGGGAAAGGACCATGATCTCGATCAGCCCCGGAGCAACGTCCAGGGTCCGCGCGTTATCGGCGGCGCCGCAGGCGGAGATGCCGAAGTCGAAGAGAAGCGACCGCTTCCGCCCGTCTGCCGTCGTCGTAACAATTGCGGAGAACCCGTGCTCGGCGATGATGGACGGTCCCCTGGCACCTCGGAGAAGCTTTCTGGCCCGGGTGACGACCGCGTTGTCATCGGCGGCCGTCATGTTGATGTAGTTGTCCTGGAGCGTCAGGATTTCTACGGTCTCAACGGGCTGCAGCATATCCATTCTCCTTCGGGCTTGTGTTGACCTCCCCTATATATGCCGTTCAAACCGATTCCGCCATCCCGAAGGGCAGTTCCCCGTATCGGCATTACTCGCGCCCCTTTCCGCGATTTGTGCTCGCCGCCGCCTTTTGCAGATCCAGTTCGCTCCAGATCCGCCGGATATCCTCGGCGCAGGGAGCGGCGGTCTCCACGACGGCCCGCGCCTGCATCTGTGCCTCCGTGAAGGCACGGTCGTACCGGATGCAGCCGACCACGCGCGCATTGACGCGCCGCGCCTTGTCTTCGATGCGTTCCGTCATTTCCGGATTGAGATCCCACTTGTTCACACAGATCGCGGCGGGAATGTCGAAGTGCCGCGCCAGGGAGAGGACCCTTTCCAGGTCGTGCTCCCCGGACACGGTCGGTTCCGTCACGACCAGCACGAGCGTTGCACCGGTCAACGACGCGATGACCGGGCACCCGATTCCCGGCGGGCCGTCCACGAGGACGGTATCGCGCTTTTCCTTCTCCGCGATGCGGCGGGCTTCCCGCCGGACCGTGGAAACGAGTTTGCCCGAGTTTTCCGCCGCAATGCCCAGACGGGCATGCACCATGGGACCGCAACGGGTCTCCGATATCATCCATTCGCCGCAGAGCCGCTCCGGGAAATCGATGGCGGCCTCAGGGCAGAATCGCACGCAGACGCCGCAGCCTTCGCAGGAAATCGGGTCGACCGCGAACGTTGTACGCCCGGCCGCATTCCTGTTCGCCTTCACGGCGCCGAACCGGCACAATTCGAGACAGGCACCGCAACCGCTGCAGTCCGCAGGGCGGATGACTGCCTCGTGACCGCTGCGGAAGTCATGCCATTCCACGGTGCGCGGGGCGAGGATCAGATGCAGATCCGACGCGTCCACATCGCAATCGACCACGACGGGCCGCCCGGCCAGCACCGCAAAGGAGGCGGTCAGGCTGGTCTTGCCGGTTCCTCCCTTCCCGCTGATCACGACAAGCTCCCTCATGATTTTCCTTCCCCGTCCGCCGCTGCTGCAATTTCCCCGCTTGTACTTACGTAAAAATGCCGCCTGTCTGCGACCGCCGGTCTCACTTTCCCGGCGGCGACAAGCGCCTCCAGGCGTTTGATCGCCTCCTGAAGATGCACGCCGAGACCGGTCGCCACATCCGTCAGCGTGCAGGGACGTCTCGCCAGCAGGGCCACGATGTCTTCGTCCCCGACGCGGGTGGAAACTGCGGATTGCGCGGCCTTCCGCTCGTCCCGGCCGATGATGTCCACCGGTTCCGGAAAACGATCCGTCAGGGCAACCATCCGCTCCGGAGAAACAGGGAATGCGAAATTCTCGGCAGGGGGTCGGGTGACGGTACTGAGTTGCACGCGCGCCGGACGGATGCGCCGGACGGCGGCGGCGATCTTTTCCGCCTCGGCGGTGATCTCCGTGACACCCCCAAGGAGCAGAACCTCCAGACGGACCTCGCCCGGAAAGCGCCGGGCGAATGAGGCGATGCCGGCAACCATGTATTCAAAGGGGATCTCTTTGTGCGGACGGTTGACATAGCGGAACAGCCGTTCGTCTCCGGCATCCAGCGATGGAAGCACGAGATCGGCTCCCATCAGGGCGTCCCGGACCTCGCTGTCCCAGAGCAGCGAACCGTTGGTAAGGACGGCGACCGGAATGTCCGTCAGGCACTTGATCTCCGCGATCAGACCGCCGATGCCGGAATTCAGCGCAGGCTCCCCGGAACCGGCAAGACCGATATAATCGGGTTTATCCCCCTCGGACAATTTCCGTTCCACTTCCTCAAGGATGTTCTTGATCGGAACGTATTCTTTCCGTTCGACAGTCTTATTTGTTGTGCGCCCCAGCTGGCAATAGATGCAGTCGTAGGAGCAGGTCTTGAACGGCACGAGGTCGACCCCGAGAGACCGTCCGAGGCGCCTCGAAGGAACGGGACCGTACACATGCTGAAAACCGCCGGCACTCACGAAAGACCTCCGCACTGCGGTTTCCCGCAACGCTCGGCGGCGCCGCCGATCGGCCGGCGGACGCTTCCGCTGCATCCCGGACACTTTGCGATGGCGTCCTCCGGTATGGCGTGCCGGCGCTCAAACCTGAGGCGGCATGTCTCACACTCGTATTCATGGGTCGGCATGCCTCAAATCCCTCCGGCATCGTCCAGTCTGAAGATTCCTTCCGCCAGGGTTCGGAAGAGTCCGCGGTATTCCGGCAACGCATCCACGATCAGAAACCCTTTCGAGTAGGTTTCGGCGATCCGCCGGTCATCCGGGATTTCCATGAGAACGGAGACGTTTTCTTCCCTGCAGAACAGGTGTACCCTATCGTCACCGATTCCGACACGGTTGACCACCACGCCGAAGGGGATTCCGAGCTCTCGAACCGTGTCCACGGCCAGCTTCAGATCGTGGAGTCCGAACGGCGTCGGTTCCGTAACAAGCGCGACGAAATCCGCGCCCCGAAGCGTGGCAATCACCGGGCAGGAGGTGCCCGGAGGCGCGTCCAGGATCGCCGGGAGGTCCTTCTGCAGCCGGGATTTCACGGCGCGGATCAGCGGCGGCGCCATGGCGGCGCCGACGTCGAGACGCCCCTCGATCAGCGTGATATTCTCCGTCCGGATCGTTTCGACGACGCCCATGCGTTTATCCGTTTCACGAATCGCCCTCCTGGGGCACACCCTCGCGCATCCGCCGCACCCGTGACACATCTCGGGGAAAACCACCGGCACGGTCCCGAACGAGACGATGGCATGGTACGCGCAGAAACGGCCGCATTCGCCGCAGCCGTCGCAAAGGGCTTCGTCGACTTCCGGAACCGGAATGCCGACGGTCTCCTCTTCGCAGGAGACACCCCCGAGAAAGAGGCGGCAATTTGGTTCCTCCACATCGCAGTCCAAAAGCATCACGTCGGAACCCAACACCCGCGCCAGGTTGACCGACACGGTCGTCTTGCCGGTTCCGCCTTTGCCCGAAGCGACTGCCAGGATCATGATGCGTCCGCCTCCGGACATTTCAGCGGTTTTCCTCCCCCGACGGTGCAGGGCGGCCCGCCGATGATCCGCCTGACAGCCTCCAGGGAAACGGTCGCGCGACTGGGAACAGGAGGAGGAATCGTCACCGCTTCCCCACGCAGTCCGGTAAACCCGGTGATCGGATCATCGGGAGTTCCCGGCATTTTCAAAACGCAATACCCCCTCCCCCAACCCGTCATGGGGCCTCGGCCTCGCGGCCCTGTTCCGTCATATCCAGGCATAGGCGTAACCTCTTGAATCGTCCCAAAAAGCAGCTTATTAAGCCCAATGACTCTCTACGTCCGGTGCGTTAGCCTGAACGAGCTTCCCCGCGCGGTAATCTTCCAGCGCCTCGGCCACGGTTGGCGCGCCGGTATTGAAAACCTTGATTCCGGCGGCGGAAAGAACGCGGAACGCCTTCGGGCCGCAGTGTCCCGTCACAAGCGTTTTCACGCCGAGGCGCGCCACGGTTTCCGCCGACTGGATGCCCGCTCCCTGGGCTGAGTTCAGATTCCGCTGGTTGTCAACCACTTCGAAGGTCTCGCTGTCCAGGTCGTAGACGAGAAATTTCGCAGCCCGGCCAAAGCGGCTGTCCAGCGGGGAATTCAAACTTCCTTCCGATGCGGTAAACGCGATCTTCATTCCTGTTCTCCATGTTCTCTGATATTTCGGGCGGCAGCAGCGCCGACCGATGGCGATGGCGCTGCACCGTTAATGCCGCACCGGACTATTCCGCCGCGGTGCCGGTTTCGAGTTCGGAAAGGCGCTTCTTGATGGAGTCCAATTCCGTCTGCAACGCATCGGCTTGGCTCTGAAGAGCCTGTTTCTCCGCCTCCGGGCTGACATTCCGATAGGGCGCATGGTATCCATAGGGCATCGCGGTTCCGTCGAAGCGCATCCATCCCGGCTGACCGGTTGCGTAAAACCTGTGCCGCCATCCGCGGCCTCCGCCCCCGAATCCGCGTCCCCAGGCTCCGCGTCCTCCACCGAAGCCGGCTCCGAAATTCCGTCCCGGCGCAGGATTCGCGAATCCCGGCATGCCGTATCCCGCGCAGTAACCCGCCGCTCGGCCAGTCATCGACCCCGTTCCGGCAGGACCTGTCTTGTCTCCTCTTGGCATCGTCCTATCCTCCTTCCTCCAGAACTTCCTCTTCACTCTCTTACCAGCGCAGCCCCGCACTTCGGGCACCGCTTTTGCAGGCAGGGTACCCCGCGTTCGTGCGGCTCCCGATGTCCGCATTGCGGACATAGACAGGAACCGGCTGCACTTCCGACACGGCGGCCGCCTGTGCGGCCTTGACTCTCTCTGCCTCGACCCCATCGGCCCTGCCCCTGCCCTCCCCGGCCCTGTCCACGGCCGCCGCCTGAACCTCTTCCGCCGCCTTGTCTTCCGTTCATAAAGTTTTCCTCACGCTCTCCGCCGAAGGTTCCCCCCCGTCTGCGCCGTCCGGGCCCGCAGCATCCGGGCATGGCATAGTCGCCGCTTTCGAGAGAACCGTTTATCCACGCCTGAATGATCTCGCGCAGGTCCCCGGCCACAAACGGAATCACGCGGATGCCGTAAGCGGCAATCACCTCGTGCAGCGGCCGGGAAATCGCTCCGCAAACCAGCGTACCGACGCCGATCTCCGCAAGGCGGGTTGCTTTGTGAACCAGTCGGTCATCGGGCAGGATGTCCTCCGCTTCGGTGACGATCCATCCTTTCCCGGCCTCGACGATGCGGATCTGAGTCGCGTTGTCGAATACCGGTGCGATCCGATCGCCCCAGTATGCAAACGCTGCCTTCTCCATCCAGGAACCTGCCTTTCGCTCACGGATGGGGACGGCAATTGTCATGCCAACGCCTGCAGTCCCTGCAGGGCATGACCAACATGCTGTAATCACATACGAATGAATGATTCGCGATCAGAGGATGAAATGCAGAACGGTAGCAAGGCGGCTACCGTAACGGATCGCGAGGGAAGCGACATCGCTACGGTATCCGTTTGGAGCGCGAACGGCCGTCCCGCTCCGGCAGGGCAATGCCCAGTCTCTTCATCCTGCGGAAAAGCGTGGTCTTGTGGATCCCGAGTTCCTTCGCGGCCATCAGACGGTTGAAGGCGTTTCGTTCAAGGGCCGCCCGGATGGCCTGGGCGTCAAGAATGTCGTGGGCAGACCGCACATCGGAATCCGCACCCGGCTCGGTCCTATGGAATCTCAGCTCCTCCGGAAGATGCTTGACGCCGATGTGTCCTTCGCTGCAAAGAACGAAGGCACGCTCGACGACATTTTCCAGTTCGCGGATGTTGCCCGGCCAGTGATGGGCCATCAGGAGCGACAGCGCTTCCATCGTCATTCCCTGCACGTTCTTCCGCTGCAGTCGATTGAAACGGGCGACGAACTGTTCCACAAGGAGGGGGATGTCTTCCTTCCGCCGGCGAAGCGGGGGCAGTTCGATGCGTACCACATTCACACGGTAGTAGAGATCTTCCCGGAAAGCCTTCCGCCGCACCTGTTCGGCCAGATCCTTGTTGGTGGCCACAATGATCCGCGCGTCCGTGCTCTCGGAACGAACCGCCCCCAAAGGCTCGTAGGTCTTCTCCTGCAGCACGCGCAACAGACGGACCTGCAATGCCGGGCTCACCTCGCCGATTTCATCGAGAAAGAGGGTCCCGCCCGCGGCAAGCGCAAAACGACCGGACTTGTCCTTGTTCGCACCGGTGAATGCGCCGGCCTTGTAGCCGAAAAGCTCGGACTCCAGGAGCGTATCGGGCAGGGCGCCGCAGTTGACCGCGATGAACGGATGCCGGTTGCGGGGGCTCAGGGCGTGGATCGTCCTGGCCACCATTTCCTTGCCCGTTCCGGTTTCGCCGAGGATCAGAACCGTGCTGGGACTGGCGGCGATCGCCGGCAGGACATCGAACACACGACGCATGAGAGGGCTTCGGCTGCTCAGGTCGCCGACTTGGCAATTCCCTTCGAGTTCCCGGCGCAATGCTTCAACGTCGGAAAGGTCACGGAAGGTTTCGGCTCCGCCGGATATGCGGCCCGCGGCGTCCCGGAGCACAGCAGTCGAAACGCTGATGGGAACCCGGTCGCCGGCCGCGGTGATGATGTATCCGGCTTTGCCGACGATCGGTCTTGCCGACTTCAGCGTCTCCTGGAGCGCGCAGGCGGGCCCGCACATGCTGGATCTGAACACGTCCGAGCATCGCCGGCCGATGGCCTCCTTACGCTGCACCCCGGTGATCTTTTCCGCAGCCCGATTAAACGAGGTGATGCGCCATTCCATGTCCACGGTGAACACGCCATCGGAGATGCTCTCGAGGATCGCTTCCGTGGGAGTCAGGGGGCGTCTCTTTTCGCTGCTCTTGCGGGAATTCATCGCGATGCCCTCCACGCGGCCCCGTTTCCGCCGATTATCCGCGGGGCCTTCAGCATGATGATCCAACCGTGCATTTTTGTCTTCTCATACCGACAAGGCCAAGTCATCCGTTTCCTTGCTCCTGCCCTCAATTCCCGGGCGGTTTGAAGCGCGCGTGCAGGGTCTCCGGCATGCCGATCAGAAGGGGCATCCGGATCAGGAGGTCGATCGCCACGAAAGAGATGAAGATGTATTGCGGTCCGACCCTGTCCCAGATGACGCCCGATGCGAGAGCCAGGCACCCGCTCAGAGTCATCTTGCAGAACCGGGTGGTGCCCAGCCACCTCCCCATGTGTTCCGAGGGGACCAACTCCCGTTCGATGGAGGCTGCAATCGGCGCCCCGATGAAGTAAAAACCCTGCAGAATGCCGGCGACGATCAGAAAGACCGGTGAAGGCGCCCAGATCAGCACCAGGTTGGACATCCAGAAGAGAGGGATGACCCCGTAAAGGATCTTCTTTCGGCCGATCACATCCGCCATTCGTCCGATCGGAATCGACAGGAGAATGGAGGAGAGGGCCGACCCCGTAACCATGGCGCCCAGGACGAACTCCTGGGCCCCCTTGACGGAATGCGCAAACGCCTGCGTGAAAGGGAAGACCATGCCCAGCGGCAGTTGTGTAATGGAGGCGATGATCAGCCATTTCTTCAGCTGACGGCGTCCTTTGAGGATCTCGGCGATGTCCCTGATCAAGTGCGGCTGGCTGACGGATCTGCACCACTGGCGATCGGAGAGCCGCGTCTTCACGATCACGAAGGTGACGGCCGTTACGGCGAGTCCCACGAAGAAGAGCGGACGTATCCCGTCGGCATGGACACCCCCGAACAGGCTGACGATCCAGGCGGCCAGCATCGGTCCGGCCATTCCCAGAAGGCCTGCGGCCACTGTCTCACAGATCATCATGCCGGTTGCCCGGTCTTGATTGACCAGGCAGTTGCCGCAGATGGTGGAGCAACTCTGCCCGCTGGTCGAGGTGCCGATCCAGTACGTGATCATCGCGACCAAGGCTGTCACCAGGTTTTGCGCGAGCCCGTAGGTCAGATAGGAAACGGCCAGAAGAGCAATCCCAGCAAGGTAGATCTTCTTGGGCCCTTTCTGGTCGATCAGCCACCCCACAAAGAGTGCGGGAATGCCCGCTACGATCATGGCGAGGCTGTTGACGAGTCCGAGCTGCGTCCCCGTGGCCCCCAGCGCGACGATGTAGACGGACAGATAAGGGAAGACCATTTGATAGGCAAGCTTGTCGAGCGAGGTGCGGACAACGGTCACGATCCAGTCCTGCTTCTGCCTTTTCAGGAAAGAAAGGCTGCCGCCGACCAGGGATAGGCGGGGACGGGCGGTCGGTTCCGGACGATCGTGAAGGGGCTGTTCCTGCTGATGGGGCATCGCATCCTGCTTCCTGTATGCGTTCCTCTTGAAAGAGGTCACGTAAATTCTGAAATCTCTCGCGGCGGTAAACACCGGGCACGAGAATCCTTCCAGAAAATTTTTTGCACATATGGTCATAACGCGGGGTTGTCAAGGGAAATTTCCGGCGGACGGAAAATGCGGCGGATCGAACCGCTGGGTGAGAAGGCGGGACGGAAAGTCCCGAAAGTGAAATCCCCTCCATGAGCCGCGCTTCAGTTATGGCGCGTCCGCCCGCCCCGCAGGGCATGCCAGACGAGGGGAAGCCAGCGGGCGACACCCTCCTGTCTCCTGTATCGGCCGGCAAGTTCGTTCGGGTCGATTCCCCGGAGAAAGCAGAACACCACGAACTGGTTGATGCACCAGGCGGACAGGGGGCCGATCCGCCGGTAGCGCCGGGCGGAGGTGACGGCCCGCTGCGGCAGCGTGACGAGCCGTCCCCGTTTCCTGAGCGCCCGGACCAGGGCGGCGTCTTCCATGATCGGGATCTCCGGGAAACCGCCCGCCGCCAGAAAATCGGCCCGCCACAGAAAGATCCCCTGGTCGCCGTAGGGCAGTTGCAGGAACCGGGAGCGCAGATTGGCACCCCATTCCACCAACCGGAGCGACACACCGGCGCCGTCGAAGCGAAGACGGAAGGCCCCGCCCGCGGTCCGCGGATCGGCCAGCGCCTCGCGGATGTGACGGTCGAAGCCTTCCGGAAGGTGCGTGTCGGCATGGGAAAAGAGCAGGATGTCCGCCGTCGTTTCTGCCGCCCCGGTGTTCATCTGCGCGGCGCGGCCGGGGCGGCTTCGCAGGACGCGGGCGCCCTGCGCCTCCGCCGCCGCGGCGGTGCGGTCCCCGCTGCCGCCGTCCACCACGATGGGCTCGACGTTCACTCCCCGCGATATCCGCGCGACGCTCTCTGCGATGGCGTTCTCTTCGTCGAGGGCGGGGACAACGGCGGCAATGGGCGGGGTCCTGTCCAGGACAGCCTTTCTCCAGATGGGCAGGTCCTCCGGACGGTCGACGTCGTGCAGGCGCGCCAGGAGCGACACCGAGATTCCGCCGTCTCCCGCCCGCGCCAGGGTTTCCGCCAGGACACGGTCGTTTCCCCAGGTCATGCCTTCGAAAAGCGCCGGTTGGGGAATCCTGAGACCGATCAGGCAGTATCCCCCGTCCTCCGTCGGCCCCAGGACACAGTCGTGGCTGCGGAGCCGGTCGAAGGCCTGCTGGAGAAGGGGGACGGACATCTCCGGACAGTCGGTGCCGACAAGAACGACGCGCCGGGCGCCCCGCTCGGCGGCGGAGCGGAAGCACTGCAGCATGCGCCGTCCGAGGTCGCCTTCGGCCTGCGGCCGGAACCGGAGATCGGCCCCGAACAGGTCCTTCATCCGGCGCTCGTCGCCGCCGTCGCAGTGGACCTCGACGCCGATGTCCGGAGGCAGCAGCCGCGAGATCGTCAGGACATGACGGATCATTTCACGCTGCAGCCGACACGCGCCGCCGGCACCGAGCGAGGGAATCATCCTCGTCTTGACCTTGCCGCGCTCCGGGAATCGGGTGAAGACGATGAGCAGATCCCGGTGAACCGCCACCGGACCGGATTCTGAGGAAAAGGGCTGGCGAGACGGGGTTTTCATGAAATGGGCCACCGCACGGATTTGGTGATGCGTTGCATTATTACTCCGGCAAGTAAACATATCAATGGTTGTCATGCCGGACTTGATAAGCCTGCCCCGGACTCGATCCGGGGGCATCCAGTCCTGTCCTGGATTCCCGCTGCAGTTTACCCTCGCGAAGGCGGGGGCGGGAATGACAGTATTGGCATCTTTTGTTGCTGGAGTAATATAGTGCCGTCGCCGCCGGGCGCGCAATGCGAAAATCGCGGGACTCCGCGCCGGCGCGGGCCGTTCTTCCGGAAAACAGGGCCTGTTTTCGGCCCGCCCGGCCATTCTCCGCGGCCGTTGAAAAGCGCCTTCCTTCATGCTACATTTCGAAGCCTATTATGAAACGCATCGAATCCGTCCTCGTCAACAAAGAGGAAACCCTATTCAATCTCTTCAAGCTCAAGTCGATGGTCCGTGAGAACGACTCCATCGCCGTTCTCATGTACGGAGCCCCCGATCCGGACGCCGTCGCCTCCGCCCTGGCGTTGTGCGAGATCCTCCGGAAGACGACGAGCATCGCCAAGTGCGCCTTTGTATCCACCGAAAAGGCGACCCGCCAGCAGAACGCGGAATTCATCCGCGCCATGAAGCTGAAGATCTCGCTGCTGAAGGAAGTCGATCTTCACCAATACCGCCTGGTCGCCGTCGTCGACGCGCAGCCCACGTTCTTCGGGGACCTCCTCGGCGACATCAAGCCCCAGATCGTCCTCGACCATCATCCCTGCACGACGGTCTGGCATGCGGAGCTTGCGGACATCCGGCCGCGATACGGCGCCGTATCCACCATGATGACGGAGTATCTGCTCGCCGCGCGGATCCGCATCCCCAAGTTCCTCTACACGGCCCTTCTGTACGGGATCAAGACCGATACGGACAACTTCGCACGCGACGCGAGCCTGGAGGACATCAGCGCCTACTACCTCAACTACGCCCGCGCCAACCGCGAGCTCATCCACCGGATCGAGCTCAACGAAATCCCCCGGACGTACCTGAAGTATTTCGATTACGCCTACCGCCGGAGGATCCGCCACCGCGACCGCGTCATCAGCTTTCTCGGCAAGGTCGAAAGCGCCGACGCCTGCGTTCAGGTCGCCGACTTCTACCTGCGGCTCATCGACATCTCCTTCGTCATCATCGCGGCCATCGTGAAGGACAAGCTGGTGATCGTCTTCCGGAGCGACGGCTACCGCCGGGACTGCGGGGCGATCGCCGAGAGGGCCTTCGGGGAGGTCGGCAAGGCCGGCGGCCACAGGAGCGCCGCCCGTGTGGAAATCCCGATGGAGACGCTGGAGGGCCTGATCGGCAAGGAGCCTTCGGACGAGAAGATCGAGTCGTTCATCGTCGATCGCCTGCATCGGAGAAGAACCCACGATGACGGCTGACGGAAGAGGGGCCTGGTTCGAGAAGAAGGTCGAGACCTGCCGATACCTGAATCCCCTGAAGAATTTCCAGGAAGACGAAGTGACCCTGGAAGTCAGGCGGGACCTCATCGCCGGGACGGTGAGCCGGGTTCTCCCCTACCGGGGCAAACGCAAACTCGGTCAGCCGGACGTCAAGATCTATCTCGAAAAGTCGCCGGAGTCCTTCTGCCCCTTCTGCCCGGCCCTCCTGAATCAGGTTGCGGCGCGTTTCACCCCCGGGATCTTTCCCGAGGGGAGGCTGACGCGCGGTCGGGCGGTCCTCTTCCCGAACGCCTTCCCCCACGACGCCTTCAACACCGTCGTCGTGATCTCGGAAAAGCACCACCTGGCGCTCGATGAACTGACGCCGGAGGTGTTGCGCGACGCCTTCGCGGTCTGCCTCGATTACTTCCGGAAGATGAATGCGGTCAGACCGGACCTGAACGCGGCGTCCATCAACTGGAACTACATGCCCCCTTCCGGGGGCGGCCTCCTGCACCCCCATCTCCAGACGGTGCTGGGGGAGCGGCCGACGCGCTACGTTGCCCGCCTCCGGGAAAGCGCGGAACAATACGAAAGACGGACCGGCGGAAGCCTGTGGCGCGATCTGGTCGCCGACGAGAGCGAAAAAGGGGTCCGCCACATCGCCCGGACGGGCGCGATCGACTGGCTCGCGGCCTTCGCGCCCCGGGGAATGGCAGGCGAGGTGCGCTTCCTGTTCCCGGAGAAGAATTCGCTTTGGGGGCTCGACGACGGGGATCTCGGGCACCTTCTGTCAGGGCTCTCCGGGATCTTCCGCTATCTGAAGGAGTCCGGTTTCATCAGTTTCAATCTTGCCCTTTACGGGTCGCTGCGCGATGACGGCCTGCTGGCCGTCCAGGGAAGCATCATCCCCCGCTTCCCGGTGCCGCCCCTGGGCGCAAGCGACGTCAACTATTTCGAAAAGCTCCACGACGAGATCATCTGCCCTATCGTCCCGGAAAACCTCTGCGCCGACCTCAAGCCCTTCTTCGCGAACGACGGAACGAAGCCGTAAAAGGTCGGAGCCGCCGCGCAAAAAACAAAACGGCCCCGCCCAGGCACGGACGGAGCCGCAAAACCAATGAAGAAAAATGCCTGCTACTCGTCTTTCTTGGCTGCCGTCTTGGACTCGGTCTTCGTTTCCTTCTTTTCCGCCGACGGCGGAGTCGCCTTTGTTTCCGAAGCAGGCGCCTTCTTTCCGCCGTAGTCCGTCACGTACCAGCCGCTCCCCTTCAGATGGAACGAGGACATGGAGATCAGTTTCCCCACCGGCCCCTTGCAGAACTTGCAGGACTTCAGGGGCGAATCGGTGATCTTCTGGAACTGTTCGAATTCCTTCCCGCATTTCCTGCATTTGTATTCGTAGATCGGCATACCCCAAAACCCTCCTGCTGCTTCTTTCTCAGTATAAGATGTCTCCGATGTCATAACGACTCCGGAAACAGTCGATAACCAGCGCCATATCCGGGTTTTCCGCCTGCTTCAGCATCTGGCGCGTGATCTCATGGACCTTCTCCTCTTCCCGCTCTTTTTCTTCCCTCGGGGCATCGAAATCCGCCTCGCCGGACTCGAAGCGGATCACATGCACAAGTTCATGGGCCGCGATGTAGAGCATGAGCGGCGAAAGCCGGATGAACGGCTCGGCCCTGCGCACGGCGTCGAGAATGCGGTCATCCTGGAGGCAGACACGGTAAAAATGCAGCCCCTTGTCTTCCCCCTTCTTTTCGTAGGCATATTTGCACAGATGCGCAAATGCCTTCCCATTCACCTCGTGTTGATCCAGAAAGGCCCGCGTCCGAACGTCGTAGCGATGGGCGCTCATATCCTCCGTACTCTTGCGGAAGTGCCGTCCGGCCAACCGTTCAGCCTTCGCGAAAGCCCCTGTCGCCACGGCGGTTTGCGCTTCATTGAAAAGCATGGCCCGCAACCCCAATCCAACGATCGGCGCTAATATATCCACATACCGATGTCTGTCAAGCCCTGAAAACAGGAACGGCGCCCGCTCTCGTGTGCCCGACAGGGGATCACCGGCGGCTGAAAGCCGCCGGTGATGCCGTGGCTAGACCCTTCTTGAGGTTCAAGCCTTGTGGGCCGCCACTAAGAGCATCATCGGCCGCCTCCATTCATCGCGCATTAGTTCATCCCTGTCCAGCATCTCCTGGGCCGGCAAGGGCTCAATCACTTTCCGTATGGAAAACCCATAGTTGACGGGCGCACTGAGATAGGTTGTCAGCGTCCTGTGATACTTAATCACCTTTTGTCCAAGAAAAAAGGCCTCTCGCCTTCCTTCGGAGAAATACCTGTCCACGGGCCAGTGAAGCTTATTCCCGTTTCGGTCATAAACCCAATCTTGGTTTCCGTAGGCGGTAAAGATCGGGTGTTCTACAGAAAAGACCAGATCTCCATTTCGTTTCACTATCCGATACAATTTCTCACATACCGTCTCAAACGATTCGACATAGTGAAAAGCCAATGAGCTGATGACGAGATCAAAGCTCTCGGGGCTGAAATCAATGTCTTCGATCGCCACTTTCCGGTAGGAGATGCGTGCATCGGTGGTCCGCGCTTCGGCTTCCTCGATCATCTTTTCGGATATGTCCGTCCCCACGACGGATTGCGCGCCGTGTTCTACGGCATATCGACAGTGCCATCCGTATCCGCATCCCAGATCAAGAACCTTCTTCCCCTTGAGATCGGGCAATAGTCTCTGGAACTCATGCCATTCTCCAGCCGCGGAGAGTCCGCCGATGGAACGACCCATTTTGCCGTATCGATCAAAAAATTCTTTATCGTCGTATCTGTTCTCTTTCATGCTTCGTCTTTTAATGAGTGATTGGTGTTAAACGGTTAATCCAATGCCATGATAAGCCGCGACTGCAAGGAGTCGGTTTCGTCAAGGGGTTATGAGCCCAGCGTTTTCCTTCCCGGCCAGTAATTCAGATACTGCCCTTGGGGAAAAGTGGGGAATCTGTCCCCTTTTACCCCTCGCCGCTTCTGGAGGTGGTCGCAGATTGTGACCACCTTGGATAAAAATAAATCTGTCCCCTTTTCACCTATTATGAGAACGGAAAGCTAAGCTAGGGGTGAAAGCGCCGTGCGCTTTCACCGATTGGTTTCAGGGCTGGCGATAGCCAGCCGATAGGACGTCCCCGTCGACTACCATGATAGACGTCCTCCGTACGGAGGAAAAGCGGAGGAAAAGGGGACAGATTTATTTTTTCTATTGCTTCAAAAACAAATCTGTCCCCTTTTCCGTTTGCATCGAACGCATGCACATGGCAAGTCACGCCATCCGGCACCTTCCACTTTTCGACTGCGCGCGGATCGAGCAGTGCTGCGATAGACGGCCGCACGGGGCGTGACGACTGTGGAGGTTGGCTCTAGCGACTGGTTCGGCTTTGTCTTCATCCAGATATGCCCTCTCACGCTTTGATCTCGCTTCATCGGGATCGGGCTTTGTTGCGACCGCATCGAAGCGAGAGATGTAGTCCTCAGGAAGACCTATGCGTCGCCCGCCGAAACGAATCAGATCCACATACCAATCGTAGGGAACCTGCGTCACGTCGAAATACGCCTCCGTCGCGATGTAGGTCATCGCTTCTTTGGTACCCGAGAGAGTGGCCACTTGAACCCGTTTTTCACTGTAGTGATCCGGATAGCCCTCTGCTTGTCGCAGTCCACCGATGTCCTGCTCATCGAGGGAGAACAGTCCGCCAAACACCACGTTTTCTTCTTTGGCAATCAGCGTAGCCTTCCCCGACGCGCCATTCCCGCTTTCACTTCGCTTGTAGAACTCCAACCTCTGGCCTTCTATCCTGGCGACTTCAAGGAACTGAGCCGACTTCACACGGCTGAGCAGGCGAGGAAAGCACATGTTACTACCGTATCCGAAGTAAAGCATAATCTTAGTAATAGATATTTGTAGACGGCCAAGGGAATTGGCCATTGTAATATTCGTCTCTCAACCAATTAAGATCCGTTTCCCAATCCCTGATTGCTTGTAAAGGTGGTTTCTGTTTTATTTTTGCGTTACGTATAAACGTTGCAATCGAATTAGCCATTTTTTTTAGTCTTTCCGCAGACTGTGGAGATCCCCACTCCTGCAAATAATACTTTGGTAATTTTCCCACTGGCAAGTAACATTTTAAAGCCCGAGAAAGAATATCTCTTCTTTCTGAGGGCAATTTGCCTTTTCCACCAACGTGATAACCAAGATATCTTAACAATCCAACCTTCTGTAACAGCTGATGGTCCCATGTATCAACACCCATTCCGTATTGCTGACGTGGGAGATCGTATCCGTTACGCAGACAGAATTGAATCGCAGGATGTCCCTTAATATATTCTCTTAAAACCTCCACATCTTCATAGGGATCTCTTCCACAAAACAAATAACTAGCCGCCATTTCCTGAGAGTACACAAGAACACCTTCAACTTCCCTACTTCTAAGATGCTTCAAAACCGCGTTCTCATCAAAATTACAGGATCCAACGATCAATACTTCACAATCCTGATTTGTCCTGTAGCAATCAATGTCAAATGTTCTTAGAAAAATATCAAAATCTTCCTCGTTAAAAGGTTCCGATCCAGTTGTGACCGCCTGTCCATTGAATATATTCCCTCGTCCATCGTAGCACCCACATGCCCTTAGACTCTCAGAAAACCACTGTCTAATTACTCGGTTCTGAAAAGGATTATTAAGCTCGTAAAGTCCAGTCTTTTCAATAATCTCATCAAAGTCATCCTCTTCATCACCTAAATTTTTATACTTTTGAAAATACTCTATTGTCGTAGCCACATTAAATGCATCAAATGAGCGGCAAAAATCTGTATAAGCACCTTTTTTCTTAAGCCATTTTCTGAATGAATCCACATATACTTCCTTCCAGTCAGGCATATCTTTGGAGAGCTTTTCATAAAACCTCTCATAGCGCCTATCCACTTTTAATCTCCTGTTATCCGGGAAAATAGGGACAGCGCCCATTTTATTCCCAGCTTTTGGCCTACCATTCGGCCGGGCAACCAGTGCTCCTCCGATGGTCCGCTCGATCTCCTGTATGAACGCCTCATTATTGCCGTGGAAACGGGGACAGATCTATTTTTAAAATAGATCTGTCCCCGTTCCTGGATGCCGGGATCTTAATGGGCGCTGTCCTATGGAGACATCTATTGAAATAGGTTGTCGGCGAGGCGGTTGAGCATCTTGGCGCCCCTCACCTCGGTCTCGAAGAGGGGGACGACGGCCCGGACGCGGTCGCCGAAGATCTGCCAGATCTCCTCCATGTGTTCGTCCTGCATGGCGACCCGGTTTTGTACGAACTGGGCGGTGTCCGCCGCCATCTGGCTCTTCTGGATGAGGCCGTTCACGACGACCCCGCCCACCGGGATGCCGAATTCATGGAACCAGGAGATGAAACGCGTGATGACGGCGATGGGGAGACTCTCGGGAAGCGTCACGAAGAAGAAGGAGGTCAGGTTCTTGTCGGTCAGGAGTTCGCCGGCGTGGCCCATCCGCTTGCGGAAGTCCAGCAGGTAGTCCAGGAGGGGGTCCTTCTCCTGCTTTTTCGAGAACGACAGCATCTCCCGGAGCGACTTGGCCTCCTCCCGGCTCTTGAGCATCTTCTCCACCCACAGGGAGTAGACCTTGGACATGCCCAGGAGTCGCCGGGCATTGGCCGTCGGCGCCGTGTCGAAGACGTAGAAATCGTACTCGTCCTTGAACATGAGCTCCATCATGTTCTCGAACATGGCGGATTCCTCGAAGGCCGGGTTCATCGTCGCCGATTCGACGAATTCGTCCGCCTTCGTCGTCAGGTCGGCGAATTTCAGGAACCAGTTGATCTTCTCGCGGATCTGCTGCTTGGACCGCTCGATGGTGTCCTTTGTGTCGATCTCGAAGGCGTAGCAGTTCTTCTCGTCGCACACGACCGCGGGCTTCCCGAACACGTCCTGCTCCAAGAGGGTGGAGAGGCTGTGCACGGGGTTCGTGGAGGCCAGCAGCGTCTTCTTGCCCTGCTTGGCGGCCCAGAGGGCCGCCGCCCCGGCCATGACGGTCTTGCCGACGCCGCCCTTGCCACCGAAAAAGATATATTTCAGACGGGGATTATCCTGCATGTAACGGGACATACTGACCGTGACGTTGACCATTATCCCATCCTCCTTGAGATCTTTTTACTCCGGCAAGTAAACATATCAATGGTTGTCATGCCGGACTTGATAAGCCTGCCCCGGACTCGATCCGGGGGCATCCAGTCCTGTCCTGGATTCCCGCTGCAGTTTACCCTCGCGAAGGCGGGGGCGGGAATGACAGTATTGGCATCTTTTGTTGCCGGAGTAATAAGCAAGGCTGTCGAGAACCGTCCGTCTGGGTCTGGCTGCGTTTTCCTCGTCCTTCGCCGTTCAACGTACCTTCCCGTCCAGCCTCACGGCTCAGTATTTCGGAAGCCTTGCATCCGAACGTTTTTGAACAGCCTGTTACACGATCGGCCCGAACATGGCCGCGGCCATCTTCTCGATCATCGGCAGACCGGTGACGTCCCGCTCCATCTCGGGAACGGAGGCCAGGATCTCGTTTCCGAACGTCGCCCGGATCTTTTCGAGGTAGTGCTCCTGCATGGCCAGGCGGTTCTTCAGGTACTCGGGGATGACCTGGTTCTTCAGATCGGGCGACAGCACCCGGTTGATGATGTACCCGCTGAGCGGGACGTCGAACTTGGCGAAAAGTCCCGCGGCCTTCTGCGTGTCCTTGATGATCATCTCCTCGGCCGTCAGCACGAAGAAGAAGGCGGTCTGTTTCTTGTCCGTCAGGATCTGCGAGGACTTGTTGATTCGGTCCTTGATATACAGGAGCTCGTTGAGAATCTGATCCTCGTCGATGTCCTTCTCGCGCCGGATGACCGCCGCCACCTTGTCGTATTCCCGCATCTGCTCGCGCAGACCCGTGATCTTGCCGATCCAGGCGTCGTACACGGAGGCCATGCTGAGGTAGTACAGGGCGTGTCCCAGCGGCACCAGGTCGTAGATGTAGTAGTCGTAGCCGCCCTTGACGACGATGTCCACGACCTCGTCGAAGATCGCGCTCTCCTCCATCGCCGGCTCGGCCGCCGCCGCCTGGATATAGCTTTCGATCTCCTCCGGAATCTTGTCCATTCCGTACATGTCGAGGATCTTCTTGCGGATCTCGTCCTGGTACTCCTTCACGCGCCGGTCGGCGTCGATTTCCTGGGCGTAGAGGTTGGGCATGATCTCCGTCGGGCCCTTGCCGAAGATGTCCCGCTTGAAGATGTCGCTCAGCGACGCCTGGGGATCCACGGAGAAGACGAGCACCTTCTTCCCTTTTTTGGCCAGGTAATAGGCAGTCGCCGCGGAAAACGTGGTCTTGCCGAGGCCGCCCTTGCCGCCGAACATAATGTAGTTGCGATCCGGATGCTGGTCGAATATTTTTGCTAACGAAATGGGAATCACCCCCTTGTCGAGTTCGTCGAGTCCATGGGGAACCGGCGGAAACCGCCCGTTCCGGTCGATGGCAAACGTCCCGTCCTTCCCCTTACGCCAACGCGTCGGTCAGGTCCTTCTCCCGGAGCATCCTGCGCTTCCAGGTCGAGATCTGGGGAACGACGTACGGCAGGAGCCGCAGCGAATAGTAGGGCGGCAGGATGGGCACGCCCAGCATGTCCCCCATCGTGATGAGGATGAACAGGTGCTCCATGCTGGCCCTCGTCTTGAGGGCAAAGCGGGCCGAGTCATGCGCGGCGACCCCGTAAACGAACTCCTTGATCGCCTGGAAAAACCCTCCCTTGTCCTTGTCTCCCATAGGCTGAAAATCTCCTTCCCGGAAATTGCCGTGCGGGTCTGCGCGGCCCGCACGGCTTCTTGAAGATCGGATTTGCGCGATCAGGCGGCCGACGAGGCCTTCTGCCCCTGGAGTGCGCGGTAGCGGTTGAAGGCCTTGAACGCCTCGGCGCCGAGGATCAGGGCCGCGATGACGAGGAAGAATCCCACGACGCCCATCAGGGTGTTGCCCACCAGCGCCTCTCCCTTGACGGCCCCGGAGAAGACCTTCATCAGGAGTCCGTAGGACGTGTAGACCAGCGCGGCGATGGTCGTGATAAACATGAAGATCATGGGATAGAAGCTCCAGGCGTAGCTCTTCCCTTCCGACATCATCCAGGCCGTGACCAGCATGAGCGCCAGGGAGGCCATCAGCTGGTTGGCGCCCCCGAAGAGGACCCACAGGTACTGCCACCAGCCCGTGAGGACGAGGATCATGCCGAGGATGCTGGCGATGATGGTGCCGACATGGGCGTTCTTGAAGACGGGGTGGACGTCGCTCAGGAGTTCGGACGTGGCCACGCGCATGAACCGCATGACGAGCTGCATGATCGTGATCGCCAGGACGATCATCATGACGCTTCCGTACGAGCGGCCGAATTCCGCCGGGATGCCGATGGCGCCCAGGAAGGTGGACACGCCCGCCGCAAAGATGACGCCGGGACCTTTGGAGACGGCTGCGCCGTATTCGGCGGAGGAGGCATAGATCGTGCCCGCGATGACCAGGGCGAAGAGCGCGAGCATCATCTCGACGAACATGACGCCGCCGCCCACGGGACGGGCGTCGAGCTCGTTCTCGAGCTGCCGGGCCGTGCCGGAACTGGAGACGATGCTGTGCCAGCCGGAGATGGAGCCGCAGGCGATGGTGACGAAGAGGATCGGCCAGAGGGGCCCGATGCGGATTTCAAAACCCGTGAAGGCCGGGAGCGTGAAGTTGGGATGCAGGACGAAGACGCCGACGATCCCGAAGAGGAGCCCCAGGAAGACGATGTACGAGGCCACGTAGTTGATGGGCAGTGCGAAACGCCAGATCGGGAGCACCGCGCCGAAGTAGCAAAACAAGAAGGCGAGGAACGCCCAGAGGGGCCGGCTGTTGGACAGGTCGGCGCCGATGATCCTGTCGGAAGGCGCCATGGTCCCGAAGAAGATGCCCAGCACCGCGATGACGACGGTCAGGACCGTCGTGAACAAGATGTCCTTGCGCCACCTGTAGATCATCTGCCCCGCGAGGATGCCGCCGACGGTGAGGAAGAGCCAGGCCATGGGCGCCGCCTTCAGGCCGATCGCCGTGCTGACGACGACGTTTCCGAAGGCGCCGGCAATCAGAAGGAGGTAGAAATAGATGAAGGACAGGAGGATGATGCGGGCGCGGGGCGAAATCAGGCGATGGCTCAGTCCCCCGAAGGAGGCCCCGTCGTTGCGCATCGCCATCATGGCGCTCGAATAGTCCTGCACCCAGCCGATGAAGAAGGCGCCGGCGAGGATCCAGATCAGGGCCGGGAGCCAGCCCCACTGGATGGCGATGATCGGTCCGATGATCGGGGCGGCGCCGGCAATCGATTTGAACTGGTAACCGAACAGGATGTTTTTGCTGGTGGGCATGAACTCCACGCCGTCCATATACATCTTGGCCGGCGTGGCCCTTTTTTCGTCGGATTTGATGATTTTTTCGTCGATGTACTTGGCGTAGAAACGATAACCGATGAAGGCAACTGCGAAGCCCAAAAGAAGAACGACAATCGAGTTCATGACGGACGCTCCTTTCAGCAAGAAAAAAAGACGTTACCCGTGATACGAACCCTTTACCGCTTCTCTTCACCTCCCGGCGCCGTTCAACGAAGCGCCAAATTGCCTGTGAAAAAAGTTGTTTGGAAAGTATCTTGAAAGGCTCCGCCGAGTCAAGCGATTTCTGTCGGAGGGTGACAGGGAGGGATTCGGCGGCCGCGTTCCTATCCCCCGGTTCCGACTGCCGCGCGCAGCGCCTTCAGACCTTCGAGGATGTTGTCGGTCCCCACGAACGTTCTTGTATCGGCTTCGGAATAGCGGATCACGAATGTGGGGGTGGCGCGCACCTTATGGGCGTTCAGAAGGCGGTTCCATTCGTCGTATACCGGCTTCAGTTCGATGGGTCTCCAGGAGACCTGCCTCGAGGCGAGGAGGGCCTTCAGGGCTTCTTCCGTCGGCGCCGCGTTCTTCTTCGCCGTATCGAACAGGACGGCCCTCACCCGCTCCGCATCCTGCAGGGTGCCGCCGTCCTGCAGGGAATAGAGAAAATAGCGGGCATAGGTTGCCGTCATCTTGTGAAAGGGGGTGTCGACGAAGGTGACCTTCACCTTTCCGCCGGCGTGCAGTTCTTCCAGGAGCGGCGCCGCCTGCGGTTCCAGCGCTTGGCAGGGAGGGCAGAAATAGTCGCTGAAGGCGATCACTTCCACGTTTCCCGAACCGAAAGAGGGGAGAACGGCCTTGTCCGCCCCGTAGGCGGGCGTCGCCGTGCCGTTCAAGGTCAGCGCGACAAAGAAATATCCCAGGAACGCGAAGACCAGAAGCGGGATTCTCCGCTTGCCGGGAAGCGCCGCGTCGCCCATTCCGTAGATCAGCCATCTGCGCCACGGATTGCCGTCGGCATGCGGACGCCGATAGTTGACCGCAAAGGCGGCGATCACCAGGAGCGCGAAGGCAAGGCAAAAGGGACAGTAGACATCTTCCCTGATCTGAAAGGCGACGAGATAGATTTCCACTCCGATTCCTCCCGACAGCAGCATTCGCAACAGATCGGCCTGTTTCACCAGGGCAAGAAGCAGGATCGCCGTCATGTAGACGATGCCCACGATCTTGAGGTCGAGGCCCCAGATATCCCCCTGAAGATAGGAACAGGCCGCGAAATCGCAGGCCGAATAGAAGACCATGAGGCCGATGCCGGCGGCCGCCAGCAGGACGGTCAGGCCCCTCCGTACGTTCCCGCCTTGCGAGGCGGTTTCCCGGTCAAAAATCGCTTGCTCCATCGATCCGAACATTTCCCCCAAAGACGGCCGCCGTTTCCCGGAGTTCTAAAGAGGTTCCGCTACGGACACCATAGCCGATCTTAGAGCGCCGTTCAAGCTCCGCAGCCTGTCGGTAACGGCCGCCCTCTCGCTTCGAGACGGACGCCGTTTTTCCCGCAACACCGCGCCACCGATCCTGCCGCCCCGCGTCCGCCGTCCCGGCTGTCGTCTGGCGTCCCCGACCTCTCGACGCCTCACCCGACGCCCATCTTCGCGATCTGTTCCTTGATCCTGTCTTCACTCATGAAGCCCTGATGGCGGAACACTTCCTTTCCCGAGCGGTCGAAGAAGATCACCGTGGGGATCACCTGAATCTGATACTCCCGTGCCAGCTTTTCGTTCTTCTGGATGTCGATGACCAACACCTCCAGCTTGCCCGCATAGCTTTGGCGTATCGTCTGCAGAACCGGCCGCAACTGGCGGCAGGGGATGCAGGTGTTGGAGCCGAAATCTACCACCAGGGGTTTGCCGCCCGTCAGCGCCCTGCCGAAGTCCGCCTCGGATTGCGTCTCGGAACCGGGCGCGGGGGCGGAAAGCTTCGCGTATTCCTTCTGATTGAGCTCGATCACGGCGCTCTGGCGCAAATCGGCAATCAGTTTCTGTATCGCCTCCATCTGCCGCTGCCGTTCCAGCGTCTCCCGGATTAGAGGCGCCACCGCTTCTTTTGCCTGCCCGGCAAACTGGCTCTTGTAGGTCTCGTAGATGCTCTCCACTTCCTGCGGAGTGATCGCCGGCAGCGCGGCCATTCGCTTTTCCAGGAAGGCCCGGATCGTCGCCTGATCCTTATCGACCTTGACCGGCGTGGTGGAGTCCTCTCCCTTGGCGGCCGAAACTCCTTCCTTCTTTGCTTGCTGCAGCAGCAGGACTTGGTTGACCATGCCGTCCAGTAGTTGTCCCGGTTCCTCCTTCAGCAGGTCGCGGTAGGCCGGTTCGATTTTGGCCAGTTCATCGTGGAAACGGCTCACCGGAATTCCTTCTCCGTTTACCGTAACAAGCGTCGGCACGCCGAAGGGACCGGCAAGAATCCAACAGGCGACACCGGCGCCGAGAGCGATGACGGCAAGAAGTGCGATCACGAGAATCTTCGTCTTTCTTTTCACGTTCTTCCTTTCCTTGACCTGCAATCTGCGGATGCCCCACCGGGAAACCGTCGGAAGCGTCTCGTGCCGCCGGCACCGCGGGAAGACGTCATCCTGTCCGTCATCCGCCCAGGAACGGATTCCCGATGAAATATATCCCCAGCAGTCCGATGACGACGCCGGCGCCTTTCCTGAAGACCGAACCAGCCCCCATCCACCGGTCGCTTTCCACCACGCGCCGGACAAGCGCCGTGGAACTGCCCGCGATCACAATCGGGATGCAGTGGCCCAGGGCAAACAGCAGGATGAGAACAACGCCCGTCAGGACCTTCTGCTGAACCGTGATGATGGCCAGTATGGGCGCGATGAACCCGAAGGTGCAGGAGCCCGACAGGACGCCGTAGGCCAGCCCCAAGAGAAAGGCTCCGTGAAGTCCCCTGACGTTGAGACGGTGCAGCCAACTTCCTGAGAGATTGCATTTTTCCACACCCAGCATTCCCAAAGCAACCCAGACCAAAACCGCGCCGATCAGGATCTGCCAGTAGCTGCCCACGTCCCCGAGCATCCTTCCCAGCAGAGCGCAGACGACGCCGATGACGGCGATCGTAATGAACAATCCCGCCGTGAACAAAACGGCATAATGGGCGGCCTGACGCGGCTTGAGAAGCTGCTCCTGGCCAGCCACATAGGCAACGACCAGCGGGATCGAGGCGAGATGGCAGGGACTGAAAAGAACGCTGACCATGCCCCACAGGAAGCAGCCTAAAGCCGCGAGGTAGGTCGCGCTCGTTATCCAGTCGTTGATGGTAAGAAAAAACGTCGTCAGCATGTTACTCTTTATTCTACGCCCATCTCCTTGAACCGGCGCACGATTTCCTTTTCGCCCAGATACCCGGTGTGGCGGTACACTTCTCTGCCGTTCTTATCGAAGAAGATCTGGGTGGGAATGCCCAGGACGTTGAAGCGGTGGGCCGGCTTCGGATCCTCCCAGACATCCAGGAAGATCACGGCCGCCCTGCCGGCATAGGCTTTTTCCAGCTTTTCCAGAATCGGCGCCATCATCTTGCAGGGAATACACTTCTTGGCGCCCAGATCGACCATCGTGACCATTCCCTTGACGGGGATCTCTTGAGGCGAGGCGGAGAAAACAGATGCCGGCCCTGTGAGGAAGAGAAGAAGCAATATGCAAGACATGCCTGCCATAACCCTGCAAACATTCATTTTCATACCGACACTCCTCAAGCCCCACCTCGTCTCCGTCCCTGCTGCCGAATGCCCCCATCCGCGCCGAGCTGCCAGCAGGCTTCAGGCGAATATTTATCCGGCGGGAAAGATTTCCGGGTTCACGCGCAGCGCAAAACCCCGCGCGCCCAGAGGCAGTCGCCGCAGACCGGGAATGGATTGCCGAAGCAATCCTCTTCATTCTTCTCTGCCATATTGCAGCCCCCGCAGTCGATGCAAGGGGAAAAGTCGAATTCGCGGACGCGATCGCGAAAGGCCGCGTATTCCGGACGGCGCCAGATTGAAGCGAGGGTGTCCGTCGGCAGACGCCCGAATTCGCAGCGGCGGAAGACCTTCTCGCGGCGCCTGATGAAACAGGCATAAGTGTGCAGCAGGGCCGGACAGGGGCTGACGCCGCCGTGCCAGGCGACCGCCAGGCTGCCGGTCCGGATGAAGGGGCAATAATTGTTGCGCTGGTTCATGCTGATGTCCAGGAAGCTCCAGTTCGGGTTCCGGCGCATGATGGCGGCGAGGGGCTCCTGCGTCAGGCAGTTCCAATCCATATGCGGCAGAATCCAGCGCGGGTTGTAGGGCATTCCCTGGTTCTCGCCCGCGTCCGGCCGCCAGTCATAGAGGATCTCGTCTTTCAGCTCGGCCGTATAGGGCAGCACATTCGTCACGAGCAGGAACGATGCTTTGATCCGGTGGGCCACTTCCTGCAGGGCCGGAAGCTCGTGGACGTTGCGCCTCATCGCCACGAATTCGATCCCGATGCGAATCGGCGTTTCCGACGCCTCCTCGCTGAGACGGTAAAGCGTCCGGATGTTGGCCGTGATTTCATCGAGGGAGGCCCCCGGCCGGACGGCCCCGTGAGCGTCGTCGGACGCCCCGTCGATGGAAACCGTGAGCTGGTCGAGGCCGGCATCGACCAATTGACCGGCGAGAGACGGCGTCAGGAGCATGGCGTTGCTCGTCGTCTCCGTCCGGAGGCCCCGTTCGTGGGCGAGCCGGACCATGTCAGGGAAACGCTTGTGGGTCAGAGGTTCTCCGAAGCCGGCGAAGGCGATCGTCTTTGCCTCGGGAAAGTCGGCCAGCCCGTCAACCAGGGACTGGAATACCGACCAGTCCATGTCCCCGAACGGCTCGTCCCAAGAATGACGGATGCAGGTCACGCAGGCCAAGTTGCAGCGGCTGGTGGGCTCCACATAGATCTTGTTCAGTTCATCCATGGAACGCACCTTCACCGGTTTCCCGACCCTTCCGCACCCGCCGCCACGGCCTATTCACAGCGTGTCACCTCGACGCGGCAGACGCCCGCCAGGGCGCCCCGCTCCTCCGGAAAATACTTCCTCTTGATCTTCAACGCGACATTGACCAGGCCGATCAATACCGGAACTTCCACCAGCGGGCCGATCACCGCCGCAAAGGCCGCCCCGTGGTTGATCCCGAAAACACCGACGGCCACCGCGATGGCGAGCTCGAAGTTGTTGCTGGCGGCAGTGAAGGAAAGCGTGGCTGACTTTTCGTAATCAGCCCCCGCTTTCGCGCTCATCCAGAAGCTCGCCAGAAACATCACGATGAAGTAGACCAGCAGCGGCACGGCGATCAGGGCCACGTCGCCGGGCGCTTCGATGATCTTCCTGCCCTGCATGGAAAACATGACCACGATCGTGAAGAGGAGCGCGACCAGCGTGAGCGGGGAGATTCGGGGAATAAACGTCTCGTGATACCACGTCTTCCCCCGCAGCTTGACCAGGACGAAACGCGTGATCATTCCGGCCAGAAACGGAATGCCCAGATAGATGAAAACGCTCTCGGCGATCTGCCCGATCGTGATCTGCACGACGGCCCCGGAAAGGCCCAGCAGCGGCGGCAGGACCGTGACGAACAGCCAGGCATAAACACTGTAAAAAAGCACCTGAAAGATCGCGTTGAAGGCCACGAGACCCGCGCAATACTCGCAATCGCCCTGGGCCAGATCGTTCCAGACGATGACCATGGCGATGCAGCGGGCCAGGCCGATCATGATCAGGCCGATCATGAACTCCGGCCGGTTGTGCAGAAACAGGACCGCCAGGAGGAACATCAGGATCGGTCCTATGATCCAGTTTTGAACCAGGCTCAGCCCCAGCACCTTGAAGTTTCGAAAGACGTCGCCCAGTTCCTCGTACTTCACTTTGGCGAGCGGGGGGTACATCATCAGGATGAGCCCCGCGGCGATCGGGATGCTGGTCTGCGTTCCCTCGGGACGGAGACTACCGATCCACTCGCCGAAGCCAGCGGCAAAATACCCCAGCAGAACGCCCGCTGCCATCGCCAGGAAAATCCAGAGCGTCAGGTAACGGTCCAGAAATGACAATTGCTTGCTCACGCCGTTCGCCATATCGGCCTCCTCAACCTCGCACCTTCACCTTTTCAAACCACAACCAGCACATCAAGCTTGATGCCCCCCTCTTCACCAAGGTACAGTGCCTTCGCTTTTGAATCCAGTTTCCCCGCGAGAGAGAGCGATAATTCTCCAAGTGTGCTCCCTGGAAATTCGACGGGAATTTCCAGGGAACGTTCCAACCCTGTTACTCCTTTGAGGATGACTCGAACCTTCATACACATCTCGGATACCCGAACATCGGCTTTATTACTCCGGCAACAAAAGATGCCAATACTGTCATTCCCGCGGAAGCGGGAATCGAGGACAGGACTTGCCCCCGGATCGAGTCCGGGGCAGGCTTATCAAGTCCGGCATGACAACCATTGATATGTTTACTTGCCGGAGTAATAATAAATACTGTCCCATCGGCAGCAACTGTCCTTGCCGCTGTCCATAGCCCCCGCCGGGAGACCTATTTCACATGTCAGGTTCCCCCGAGAAGAGGAATACCGCCGCGCAGGGAGACTTCCCCCGCGAAACCGACCGCTACCCTGTCTCCGTCGACGATCACGGGCACCTGCCGCTTGCCGCCGGAATAGGCCAGCATCTCCTTGAGCCTCTCCGGGTCGGCATTGACATTGTAATACACGGCCCTTTCTCCGTAGGCTGCACGAGCCTGATTGCAGAACGGTCAGGTGTCGGTACCGTAAATGATGATTCTGTCGGCCATGACGCGTCTCCTTTCCCCGAGAAAATCGTACGCCTCTTTTCACTTGCCGAGCCAGGACAGGACTTCTTCCTTCTTCGGGATCTTCCCTACGCATTTGACCTTGCCGTCCACGACGACTGCCGGAGTGCCGAAGACGCCGAACTTCGCGATTTCCATGACGTTGGTCACTTTTTCGATGCGAGCCTCGACGCCCGCCTCGGCGACGGCCTGGCGGACCAGTTCCTCCACCTTCCGGCAGTTGGCGCAGCCCGGTCCCAGTATCTTGATCTCCATCATTCCGCCTTCCTTTCCATCAATATGTGTCGAGTATCCATTTTTTGATTTCGTCCCGAACCCGCCTGAAGGCGGCGAGAACCTCCCCCTCATCGCCTTTCGCCGTGGACGGATCCGAAAAACTCTGATGCCGTTTCTTTCCGCCGCCGAGAACGACAGGGCAACTCTCTCTTGCGCGATCGCAGACGGTCACTACTTCGTCGAATTCGATACCGTCCAGGGCCTCCACCCCCTTCGCGCGATGCAGGCGGATGTCGATGCCGATCTCGGCCATCGCCGTGATGGCTGCAGGATGGACGCTCATCGGCTCGGTTCCGGCGCTGTACGCCTCGTAGCGATCTCCGCGCAGCGCACGCAACAGCCCTTCGGCCATCTGCGACCGGGAAGAGTTGTGCGTGCACACAAAAAGAATTTTCTTTTTCTCCGCTGCCGCGGATTTTTCTTCTTCCATCGTCTTTCTCCTTATGCAAAGAGTCGCCCATAGATCATCCCCGCCGCCGTGGAGAGGACGACGACGATCGCACAGTACGTCAGGGTCTTCTTCACGCCCATGATCCCCGCGAGCGTGAGCATGCTGGGAAGCGAAAGCGCCGGACCTGCCAGAAGGAGCGCCAGGGCCGGACCCTGCCCCATCCCCGAGCCGATCAGTCCCTGAAGAATCGGCACTTCCGTGAGCGTGGCGAAATACATGAGGGCGCCGGCAACGGATGCGAAGAGGTTCGCCCAGAGTGAGTTTCCTCCCACGAGCCCCCCAATGACTTTTTCGGGAATCAGCGCCGGATACCCGGGGCGACCGAGGAGGAATCCCGCCACGAGGACACCGGCCAGGAGCAGCGGGAATATCTGCTTCATGAAGCTCCAGGTCGCCTGTACCCAGGAGGTCAGTTCATCCTTTGCGAACCAGGTTTTCAGCAAAATCGCCAGAACAATCAGAAGCGCCCCCGTAACATACCACTTGGCTGCGAAGATGGCCTTCCAGATGCCCCCGTCGTCCGCCGACGGCCTCGCAAAGGCGGCAAAAACCAGGATCAGCACCATCGTCAACATATAGACCGTGTCCTGCCAGAGTTTCCGCGTTTTCCGGTCCTCATCAGGCAGGTAGATCTGTCCCGCTGTCCGGTTCGCATCGTCCTTTCGGAAGATGAACGCCATGATGAGACCCGCGATCACGGAAAAAGAAACGGCGCCGACAGCCCGGGCAAGGCCGAGCTCCCAGCCCAGGACCTTGGCCGTCAGTACGATGGCCAGGACGTTGATGGCCGGCCCCGAATACAAGAATGCCGTGGCGGGACCGATTCCCGCGCCCCGCGTGTAAATGCCTGCAAAGAGCGGCAGCACCGTGCACGAGCAGACGGCCAGCACGGTTCCCGAAACCGAGGCGACCGAATAGGAAAGGATCTTGTCCGCCTCGGCGCCGAAGTATTTCAAGACCGACGCCTGAGAGACGAAGACCGCAATCGCGCCGGCGATGAAGAAGGCCGGGATCAGGCAGGTCAGCACATGCTGCCGGGCATACTCCTGCAGCATCATGAAGGCCTCCAGGCCCGATCGGCGGATCACTTCATGGTCCCAGGGAATGTAGTACGCGGCTAGAAATCCCGCCGCGATGAGCAGCAGTTTTGTCCGTTCTTTCATAATTCATCTCCCGCGCCTGGAAGCGGCTGCATGAAAATAACGGGAGTGGCTGTGATCTCGTTCACTTCTTGCAGATTTCCCTCCGATCGATGCCGGAGAGGCTCTTGGCCAAGGCTTCGATCTCCGGCACGTCGGAGAGCCAATGCCGCAGACTTCCCAGAAGAGATGCGGCATAGGGACTGGAAACCCCATCGGCGATCTCGTAATTCACCCAGAGACCGTCCTTGACGTGCCGGACCAGGCCTGCCCGTTCAAGGATCTTCATGTGTTTTGAAACGGTCGGTTGGGCGATATGGAGCGCTACGCGGATTTCACAGACGCACAGAGACCGCCCCTGAAGCAGCTTCAGGATTTTTACGCGGTTCTCGTCGGACAGTGCCTTCATTACCGCCAGGAATTCTCGCATGGTTTCCCCTCTTTATATTTCTATTTTGGAATATAGTTGCGCCGCACTTGTTTTGTCAAGCTCAAATTTTGTGAGATTTGAACAGAGATACCCACAGGCAGATATATTGCCGGAAGGCTATATTTGCGGAGGAAAAATCCGTTATTTCGGGATGGGCGTCGACGTCAGCATGTACTTGAGGTCGTCGTCCTCGAAGCGGATGGCGATGCCGCCGAAAACCGAGCTGTTGCCCTGATCGCTGATGAAATCGTCCCAGCCTGCCGTCAGGTACAGGTGTTTGAACAGCTGGTACTCGGCGGACGCCTTCAGGTGGGCCTTGCGGTCATAGCTGAAATCGAAGGCTTCGAACGAAAACCGGAGACGGTCGTTCATGGCGAAGTAATCGACCCCGACTCCCCCCGTCGATTCCAGCAGACCGCCGCGCAGAACCACATCGCGGTAGCGCTTCCCGATCTGGACGTTGAACAAAAGCCCGCTGCGGTCCCACTCCTCCGTCCGGGTGGTGACCCCGCCCGTGGTGGACTCTCTGGTCGTCCGCCGGCCGCGCGGATCGCTGGTGATTCCGAGGATGTAGAACTTGTCCTCCTTGGGCTGGATGCGGAGATCCAGGTAGCTCTTCATGTCGCTCTTGTCGAAGAGGTACTCCCCGCGGTAGCTCAGGTAGGTGCGGAACTGCTCCGCCTTCGTGACGTACCGGTTGATCCCGGAAAGCCCCGCGTTGAGGTTGTTGACCGTCTCTTCCTCGTTGAGGAGCCTGCCGATCGTCCCCTTGCCCTCGTTGATCCTGTCGGAGATCTGCTGCAGGGAGGCGAGCGTCTTGTTGAGCCGCTCCGTCGTCGTGGGATCCCTGAGGAGCTGACCGACGGACCCTTCGCCCCGGCGGACACCTTCCGTGATCTCGTTCAGCGAGGCGAAGGTCTTCTCCATCTGGTTCGCCGCGTTCTTCAGGCCGTCGAAGACCTGGGCCACCTTCTGGTCGTTCTGGAGAACGACGCGGTTCAGATTGCCGGTGAGCTGGCGCGTGTTTTCCAGCATCGCGCGCAGCGTCGCTTCGTTGTTCATCACGACGGCGTTCAGGTTCCGCGTGAGCTGGCGTGTGTTGTCCAGGATGTCGTTGAGGGCGTCGACGCCGGCCTGGCCGCCCAGGACGCGGTTCAGGGAACCGGTCACGCCGCGGATGTCGTCCGCGATGACCGCGAACTGCTGCAGGAGGCGGTCGATGTCCGCCGCCCGCTCGACCTGCTGGATCGAGTCTCCGGATTCCATGTAGCCCGACGATTTGTGTCCGGGCATGATCTCGACGTACTTGTCGCCCAGAACGCCGTGCGTCTTGATGGCAGCGCGGACGTCCTTTTCGAGTTTCACTTCCGGGGTGATGCGCATCTGGATGACGGCCTTGCCGTCCTTGAGCTTGATCGATTCGACGCGTCCGACTTCGACGCCGGCGATCTGCACGGAGGCGTCCTTGTTGAGACCGGCCACGTTGTCGAAGACGGCATCGACGACGTAGCCCTTTTTCAGCCCGATGCCCTTCTGGCCGACGCGGAAGGACATGTATCCCAAGATAATCAGTCCCGCCAGGACGAACAGCCCGACTTTTGCCTCGGTACTGAGCCGCATGAAAAACCTCCTCTGCGGGGCCTCGTCGATGCCCCCGGTTACGTCACCGATATCGGCCCCTCGATGCTGCCCGAAAGGAACTGGCGGATGACCGCGTTTTCCGAAGCGCGGATGGCCTCCGGCGTGCCGTACTCGATGATCCTGCCTTCGTGGAGCATGGCGATCCGATGGGCGATCTTGAAGATGGATTCGAGATCGTGGCTGATCACGACGCAGGTCAGTTTGAACAGGCCCTGCGTTTTCAGGATCAGTTGGTTGATCGCCTCCGTCATCACCGGATCGAGTCCCGTCGTCGGTTCGTCGAAGAGGACGATCTGCGGCCGAAGCGCAACCGCTCTCGCCAGTCCGACGCGCTTGCGCATGCCGCCGGAGAGCTCCGCCGGCAGTTTCGGCTCGACGCCCGTCAGCCCGACGGCCCCCAGCCGGTCGGCGACGACCGTCCGGATCTCTTCTTCCGTCATTTTCGTATGCTCCCGCAGGGGAAACGCCACGTTCTCCCCCACGTTCATGGAGTCGAAAAGGGCCGCTTCCTGGAAGAGCATGCCGAATTTCTTGCGGACCTCGTTGAGCTCCTTGTCGTTCATCTTCGTGATGTCGGCCCCGTCCACCCAGACCTCGCCGCTGTCGGGTTTCATCAGGCCGATGATGTGCTTGAGCAGGACGCTCTTCCCTCCCCCGCTGCGGCCGATGATGACGGTCGTCTTGCCGTCCTCGATCTGCAGGTCCAACCCGTCGAGGACCTTCTGCTTTCCGAACGACTTGTGTACATCGACCAGTCGGATCATAATCGTTCAAAACATGATGGCCGTCAGGAAGTAGTCGCTGATCAGAATCGAGATGGACGACAGCACGACGGCCTCCGTCGTCGCCCGTCCGACTCCCTCGGCGCCTCCCTTCGTGTTGAACCCTTTGTAGCATCCCACGACCGACAGGATCAAGCCGAAACACGCGGCCTTGATGAGGCCGTTGTAGATGTCGTCGAGCTCCACGAGCTTGGTGATGTTCTTGAGAAAGGCCCCCTCGTTGATGAACAGGAGCTGCACCCCGACGAAGTAGCCCCCCAGGATCCCCATGAAATCGGAAACGACGGTGAGCAGCGGCACCATGACGACGCTGGCGAGAATCCGCGGCACGATCAGGTGTTTGACCGGATTCGCCGCCATGACGTACAGGGCGTCGATCTGTTCGGTGACGCGCATCGTGCCGAGCTCGGCCGCCATGGCGGACCCGGCGCGGGCCGTCACCATGAGCGACGTCAGGACCGGCCCCAGTTCCCTCGTCATCCCCAGGGCGACCGTCGATCCGACAAGGCTCTCGGCGCTGAACAGGCGGAACCCGTGGTAACTCTGGAGGGCCAGGACCATCCCCGTGAAGGTCCCCGTCAGCACGACGACCACGATGGACTTCACGCCGACGAATTCCATCTGCTTGAAGATGAGCCTCGACTTCAGAGGCGGCCGGACCATCCACGAGAGGGCGGACAGGAACAGGAGCAGGATGTGCCCCATTTCCTCGACATAGGCGAGCATCCGGCGGCCGACGCTGTCCACGAAAGCGACAAACCGATCCATTTACAGGGGACCCCTCTTGGATGCGTGAACGGAAAGGGCGGTTTCGAGGATCCGGTCGATGAGCCCCGACTGGGTGATGCCCGCGGCCGCGGCCTGGTGGAAGAGGACGGTCGAGGGTGTCATGCCCGGGAGGGTGTTGGGCTCCAGGACCACCACGCGGCCGTCCGCACGGACAAACATGTCGATGCGGGCGTATCCTTTCAGGTCGAGGGCGCGGAAGACGGCGACCGCCGTTTCACGGATCCTCGCCAGGATGTCCTCCGGCAGGCGGGCGGGCGTCTTGTTTTCCCCCTGCCCGTACAGGAACTTGTCCTCCAGCGAGAGAATGTCGTCCGTCGGCACCGTTTCGGAAGGAATCAGGGCGACCGGTTCTTCCGCACCGAGCACGCCGCAGGTCACCTCCGTTCCCTGGAGGAACTCCTCCACGAGGACCGTGTTGTCCCACTGGAGCGCCTCTTCGACGGCCGCGGCGACGCCCTGGGAAGACACGACTTTCTTGACCGCCGTGCTGCATCCCTCGCGCGAGGGTTTCACGACGCAGGGGAATCCGATCCCGGCCTCGATGGCGGCGGCCGCCGCCCCTGCGTCCGTCTCCCATTGCTTCCTGTCGACGGGGACGGTCCGGGGGACATCGATGCCGGAAGCCGAAAGCAGCCTCCGGCACATGAGCTTGTCCATGCCGACGGCGGAGGCGAGGACGCCCGATCCCGTGTAGGGGATGCGCAGCAATTCGAGCAGGCCCTGCATGCAGCCGTCCTCCCCGTACTTGCCGTGAAGGGCCAGGCAGGCCACATCCACCCTTGCGGCCAGGTCCTCGTAAGGGATGCGGACGGCCTCCGCTTCCAGGTCCTCCTCCACGTCCTTCGTGCTGTTGCGCATGAGCAGCTTGACGGGGATTTCCCAGAACCTCGCCTGCCCGTCGAGGAATATGGCGACCGGGTCGTACTTGCGCCGGTCGATCTTGCTGAAGATGTTGCGGCCGCTCTCAAGGGAGACTTCCCGTTCCGAGGACAGGCCCCCCATGATGACGCCGACGCGCAGCCGCTTTTCTTTTCCGGTTCCCACCGACAAGACCTCCATCCCCGTTCCCGGATCAGAAGCCGACCGTGAGGGCCACGAAGGGCCCGCTGTAGGTCGAATTGAGGGTGAGATCGCCCCGCTCGAGATTCAGCTTCACATACCGGTACCCGCCGTGGACGTCCAGGAAGGGAAAGGGCGTCCAGGAGAGATCGGCCAGGGCATCGATGAACGCGTTCCCCGAGTAGGCCATGCCCGTGACCTTGGCCCTCGCCTCCAGGATGTCGAGCAGAATGCCGATATGGGCGCCGACGCCGATCATGGGCATCACCACGGAGTAGGTCTGCTTCTCGTCGAATCCCAGCGACGGGGCGCTCATCCGCGTCTCACCGTCGATCCATTTGAGCTTGCCGATGACGCCGACGGAGAAACCCGCCAGGATGTTCTCCAAATTGACGAGGTCGCGCTGGTAATCGAAATCGAACATCTTCATCTTGAGATCGGACTCGGTCTGCGTGCCGGCCGTGAAGACCTTCCCCTTGAAGGTGACGTTCTGCGACAGGGCCGTCGATCCGCTGTAGTCCAGCGGCGTGTACATGAGGCTGAAGTGATTCTTGCCCAGGCCGGCAAAGGCCTCGACCGACGGGATCGCCTTGTTGCCCATATCCAGCACGTCCTTGTAATTCGTCTCTGTGCCGGTGATTCCGGAGGCGTCGAGACGCCCGTCGGCCTTGTAGCCGGGGAACCAGTAATACCCCCGCACGCCGAACTCCAGTGCCGATGCCGGCACGGCCGAAAGGGCAACCGCGATCGACGCGGCCAACACGATCCATCCTTTGAGTCCCCCGGTCTTTTTCATGGAATCCTCCTCATTCACAGAGATGCCCGAGATGCGATGAAGGCTTGAAATCCTTCAATTCTCTATAATGTGAATCACCCGATTTGTAAAGCCGCTTGCACCCGGAAGCCGGATGTCCGGCGCTGCCGCCGTGCAGGGGATTCCCCGTCTTCACAGGGGGCCGCGCTTGCCCCGGTGGATCGCAAGGGCATTCTCGATCAGTCGGGAGATGACCATGGACGGCAGCATGCCCGCGCAGGCGGCCTGCTCGAAGAAGAAGGACGAAGGGGCCATGCCCGACGAGGAGTTCGGGTCGGTGACGAGGATCCGCCCGTCCTTCAGAAGGAACCCGTCGATGCGCCCGTAGGAACGGAAGCCCAGGGCGACGAAGGCCCGGACGACGTGCTCCTTGATCCGCGCGACCTGTTCGGCGGAGATGCCCTTGGGCGGAGTGAACTTCCGGCAGCGGCCGGGCATGTATTTGTCGTCGTACGTGTAGTATTCGCTCTGGGGATGGATCTCCGTCAGGTCCAGCGGCCGCGGCGATCCGTCCTCCTCGAGGACGATGCAGGAGAATTCAATCCCCTCCAGGTACTCCTCCGCAAGGGCGGCCGTGTCCCAACGGAAGGCCTCCGCCAGGCCGCGGTCCAGGGAGTCCGCGTCCCGGACGATGGTGACGCCGACGCTCGACCCCTCCCGGATCGGCTTCGTGACAAGCGGCCGCCCTCCGAACCGTCCGGCCAGTTGCTTCCGTATCCCGGCGGCGTCCTGCCGCCACCGGCGCTCCTCGATCACGACGCTCTCCGGGACGTCCAGACCGGCGGCCTTCAGGATCTTCTGCTGGACCTCCTTGTTCATGCCGATCGCCGAGGCCAGGACCCCCGGTCCCGTGAAGGGAATGCCCAGAAGCTCCAGCAGCCCCTGGACGCACCCGTCTTCGCCGAATTTGCCGTGCAGGCACAGAAAGGCGAAATCGATCTCCTTCCCGAGATCCTCGTAGGCGATTCTCTGCGCGTCGTGCTCCAGCCGCTCGAAGATGTCCACCGTGGTGTTCTGCGATACGAGCTGCCAGGGAAGCACCCAGAAACGGCTGCGCTCGTCCAGAAAAACGGGTTTCCCCTCGTAGAACTCCGGGTCGAGGTTGTCGTGCACGTTTCTCCCGCTGTTCAGCGACACCTCGCGTTCCGAGGACATGCCGCCCATGAATACACCGACCTTCAGCTTTTCCGCCATGCTTCGTCCGTAATGCCTTTCCCAGACTGTATTTCTTTACGAGGGCTGTTCAAAAATGCCCGGATGCAAGGCTCCTGATGCTTCGACAAGCTCATGCTTCGACAAGCTCAGCATGACAACTCCCGCCAGCCTGCCCTGTGCCATGTCACGGTGAGTCTGTCGAACCGCGAACGGCGGGGAATGAGGGTCCTTCGATAAACTCGGGCCGCAGCAGACGGGCGTTTTTCAACAGTCCTCTCAAACGTCCCATATAAAGCTCACGCCGCTGTTGGGGAAAATCCATTCCTCGTCGCTGATCTTGATGCGGACGGACTTGCCCTTTTCCCGGATCACCTGGGGGTAGGGGTGCCGGCCGGCGAAAAAGCTGACTTCCTTGACGTTCCGGAAATCCATCCCGTGGTAGTCGAAGAGGATGTCCAGGCCCCGCGTCGGGTAGACGAGGTAGACGGAGAAGTTCCGGTTGCTCTTGGATTTCTTCGTCCGGATCTCGATCTCGACCTTGACGGGGCGGTTCAGCTTCCGCCGCAGATCGTCCCCCCCGCACCAGACCTCGTACCCCCGCTTCGTGGTTTCCGTCCGGAGGATCGGGACATCTTCGTGATCGATGCGCACGCGCGCCACCTGGAAATCCCGCTCGACGACGAGGTCCTCGCCGCGGTTCAGAATCCAGCGGTACTCGCACCGCTTGTCGTCGAAAAAGGCCTCCAGCTGCTCGTTGTTCGTGGCGCAGCCGATCAGGAAGACCGGGTTCCGCAGCGTCTTGACGTACTCGATGTGCGTGCTCACGTGAAAATAATCCGGCTCCCGCTCCCCGGGCGGCCGCGCTTCGCCGGAGGCCGGCCGGACATTGATGTCGTACCGGAAGTTCGTGCGGAGCTCCAGCTGCCGGTCCTCCTTGCCGAAGAGGGTTTCGAACATTTCGTAATAGATGGCGTCGCCCAGCTCTTCGTTGCGCGCCCGGGCCTGGAAGCAATTCCGGATGATGCTGTCGATGCGGGCGATCGATTTCTCCTCGTCGGCGATGAAGATCCTCCGCAGCCGCGGCTCCACCGTGCCGGTCTTGCCCTTGTGGAGGAAGACGCGGGGGGCGCGCTTGCCCAGGGCGCAGAGGATCTCGTAACTGATCGTCCCCACCTTTTTGGCGATCTCGTTGGCGGAGATGTACTCGTCCCCCTGCCTTCCCATCAGCACCACCTCGTCCCCCACTTCGCAGTCGGGGATGTGCCCGACGTCGAGGGCGCACATGTCCATGGAGATGCGCCCCACGATCGGCACGCGGCGGCCGCGGACCAGGGCCTCGCCGCGGTTGGAGAGGACCCAGCCGTAGCCGTCCCCGTACCCCACGGGGATCGTCGCGATCTTCGTCGGGTGATCGGTCGTGTAGGTGCGTCCGTAGCCGATGCTGGCGCCCCTGGGAAAATCCTTGATCAGGACGATCGCCGTCTTGAAGGCCATGACGGGGGCCAGCGACGCGAGGGAGGACGTCTCCGCCGACGGGTAGATACCGTAGGACATGATGCCGGGCCGGACCATGTCGAGATGGAATTCCGGGTAGTTGAGGATGGCGCCGCTGTTGGACATGTGGCGCACGGGGATGCGGATATGATGGTCTTCCAGGCGCTCCAGGAGTTCCGCGAAAAGCGCGTGCTGGCGGCGGTTGTAATCGTCGCGGATCTCGCTGATCGCCAGGTGCGTGTAGATTCCCTCGACGGTGAGATTGGGCAGTTTCGTCACCTCGCGGATCATGTCGAAGGCGTCGGCGTAAAGCGTCCCGACGCGCCCCATCCCCGTGTCCACCTCGATATGGACGGGGATGCGGCAGGCCGTCTTGCGCCCGCGCCGCTGCAGCTCCCGGGCGAAGCCGATATCGGACACCGAGGGGATCAGGTTGTACTTGAGGATCTGGCCGATCTCCCCGATCGTGGCCGGAGACAGGATGAGAATCGGCGCCGAGATCCCGCTGACCCGCAGTTGCGCGCCCTCGTCCGCATTGGCGACCCCCAGGCAGTCGGCGCCGTTCTTCAGCGCCACGTTGGAGATCTCCATCGCGCCGTGGCCGTAGGCATCCGCCTTGACGACCTGGAGAATCCGGACGCCCGGACCCACCAGCCGCTTCATCTCGTCCCAGTTGCGGGTGAAGTTGTCGAGATCGACCTCCACCCAGCTCCTGTATCGCTGCTCTTCCCTCATGAAGGCTCTTTCGCAAATCCTGACGGAAACGGGGTTTCTGTCAGAAACCCCGTTTCCGTCAGGAAACCGGACATCATTTCTTTGTCATGGTGTAAACGCCGTCCCAGGGGAGCTCAGGCGGGTTTTCCTTCAGATCCTGGCAGCGGCGGATGTAGACCTCGGACGGCGGATCGCCGGGCCTCGCCTCCAGGACCTTCCGGAATACGGCGATGGCCTCGTCCCACCGGCTCTGCCGGTAGAGGGCGAAACCCTCTTCGAACAACTTCACGGAGGGCCCCATCGCAGCCGCTTCCGACCGCTCCCCCAGCAGCTCGTAGATCTTGACGGGAAGCTTCTTGCCCTTGACGCGGACCCAGTCCAGTTCGCGGCAGAGGAGCGTATCCTTGACCCGCTCGTAGGTGAACTCGCTGATCACGATGCCGGTCCCGTACTCCTTGTTGATGCCCTCCAGGCGCGACCCGAGGTTCACGCTGTCCCCCATGACGGTGTAGTCGAACCGCATCTCCGAACCCATGTTGCCCACCACCATGTCGCCGCTGTTGATGCCGACGCCGATGTTGAGCACCGGCCGGCCCTCTTCGGACCATTTCTTCTGGAGGCGCTCCAGCTCCTTCCTCATCTTCAGCGCCGTCCGGCAGGCCCGCAGGGCGTGATCCGGCTGATCCAGCGGCGCGCCGTACACGGCCATGATGGCATCACCCATATACTTGTCCAGAAGGCCCTCGTATTCGAAGACGATGTTGGTCATGGCCGTCAGGTATTCGTTCAGCAGGTGGACCAGTTCCTCCGGCGAAAGTTTTTCGGAAACGGTTGTGAATCCCCGGATATCCGAGAACAGGACGGAGAGGTCCTTCTTGTCGCCCCCCAGTTTCAGCTTGGAGGGATCCTTGAGCATCTCGTTGATGACCGAGGCGGTGAGGTAATACTGGAAGGCGCCGCGGATCTTCTTCTTTTCCTTTTCCTCCGTGATGTACCGGTAGACCGAGATCCCGAGGTAGATCGTCACCATCGTCAGCAGCGGATAGATCAGGTTCATCCAGATGTTGAAATGCGAAAAGATGAACGTGTTCACCAGGAAGAAGGAAAGGACAAGGGCCAGGATGATGCCGATTCCGGCGACCGCGCCGAACCGCGGCAGCGCAATGCCGGCCAGGAGCCCCAGCACGATGATGACGCACATGTCCAGAAAGCGGATCCAGCCCGAGTAGGTGAGAAAGTTCTGATGCAGGATGTTGTCGATGACCGTCGCGTGGATCTCCACCCCGGGGTACACCGTTGAAAAGGGCGTAACCCGCAGGTCATAGATTCCCGTGGCCGTCGCTCCGACCAGAACGATCTTTCCCTTGAAGGTCTCCGGCGGGATGCGGCCCTTCAGGATGTCGGCGATGGAATAATGCGGAAACGTCTTGGCCGGCCCCAGGTAGTTGATCAGCAGTCGCCCCACTTCATCGGTCGGGATGTCGATGTCCCCGATGCGGATGCCCTCGACGCCGTATTCCGCCAGCCGGAGCGTCGTCATCGGCCAATCCAGGTACTGCATCAGGAGGGCGACGGACAGCGAAGGATAGGCATTCCCCTGGAATTTCATGACGAGCGGCGCCCAGCGGATCGTCCCGTCTTCATCGGGAAGGGCATTGAAGTATCCCGCATTTTCGGCCGACGCGGCGAGCGCGGGAAGGTTGGGAACCGCCGCGTATGCTTCGATCATCAGAACGTCTTCCGGGGGGCCGCCCGACTGGATCGCCGGATATTTCGAGGGAGAGATCAGCTCCGCCGCCTTCTGAATCTGTTTTTCCGTTATATGGGCCGCATCGCGCTCCGACAGATGGAAGAAATATCCGAGCGTGACGTTCTTGGCCTTCTTGACGGCCCTCGCCAGGGCGGCGTCCGTATCGGCGGCTTCTCTCTTCTCCCGCAGCACCCGTATCAGCCTCCTATCGGAGATTGCCATCTGTCTGAGCTCCCGTTCGAGTTCGGCGACGGTCTTGAGGCTGGAATTCTCATCGGGTTCCGCGAAAACGATATCGAAGCCGACAGCCTTGGCGCCGTTTCGCTTCAAGGTGTCCACGAGCCGGGCGATCGTTGTCCTCGGCCACGGCCAGCGGCCCAGTTCGCTGAGGCTTTTCTCGTCGATCGTGGCAATGACCGTTTCCCCTCCGGCGGCGATCTTCCCCCGCGAGATCATGCGGAGGTCCAGACTCTCCAGCTCCATGAAGCGGAGAAAGGAGACGTCCATGAAAAACAGGACAAGGGCAAGAAAGATGACGAACAGGGCGATCTTCAGCGGCGTTACCGTCAGGATCTTCTTGATTTTCTCGCGCATGGCCCGTTCTCCTTCCAATATGGGGCGGATTCTACCAGAGCAAAGGGGATTGTCAAGCCGACAGGCTCCGCAAAAACGCCGCATCCGGGCATTTCGGCAGGCATTTCGGCAGGACCTTGACAAGGAGATGCGGATAGGCTACATACCGCACGTTTTCAGGAATTTCCTCCCGAAAGAACCTGCCGGGGACTGGAAACGGGTCGCCAATCCTGTCAAGGCGCCGGAGTAGCTCAACGGTAGAGCACGCGATTCGTAATCGTGAGGTTAAGGGTCCGATTCCCTTCTCCGGCTCCAGTCAGGACATCCATCCCGTCGTCTCGTCCGACCGGACGCGGGAAGCGATGCACCGGAAGTCCTGCTCGGCGGGATCCGCCATGCCCGGCGGATGCGAGAGTTTCAAGGCCATTCGCACAGCCTTCCCTCCCCCCTTCCAAGAGAATCGATGAGACCCCTTCTTGCGTGCGGTGAAAACCGTAAGGGGCGTTGCCCTTGACGTTCCCTTTCTCGTGGCTTACACTACTTGAAGTCGCGATGACGAAGAGGCCAGCAGTCGCAACATCGCGATAACGCCGTGAGGATTTCAGGAGCCTGCCATGGAATTTATTCGCATCACACTCGAAGACGACATCGGACGGATGGAGAGGGAGTTGCGCCGGGACATCGGCGAGATGGTCCGGCTTGCTCACACCCGCTTCGCGCTTTCCACCCATGTCTGGCAGCCGTCCGTGGACGTGGTTGAAACCGAGCGGGACATCTTCATCAGCTCCGAACTGGCTGGGGTCAACCGCGCGGACCTGCAGGTCGAAGTCGGCGCAAGGACGATCCGGATCGCGGGATACCGCCGGAAATGCGTCGCGGGCGAAGACGTCCGCTACCGCATCGCCGAGATCGCGTACGGACCCTTTGAGCGGGCGCTGACCCTCCCCGCGCAGATCGACACGGGCTCCGTCACCGCGACGTTCGCCGAAGGACTGTTGGTAATCCGGCTCTCCAAACTGCCCGAGCGCGTCCGCAAGATCGAAATCACCCGGGGATAATCCCATCGGCCGAAGAAACGTATCACGGAGGACAATATGACGGATTCCAAACCGCCTGAAGAAATAAAGGCATTCACCCTGCCCGAGGTGCTCCCCATCCTGCCTCTGTTCAACGTCTTCGTTTTCCCCAAGATGATGCTCCCCATGGAGGTCGTCGGCGAGGAATCGATGAAGCTGGTTGACGATGCAATGGCCCGGGACCGCATCATCGGCCTGGTGAAGGCGAAAAAGGCCCAGGGTGATGCCACCCCGACTCCGGAGGACCTTTACGCCGTGGGAACCGCCGGCCTGATTCTCCGCATGGCCAAGACCGTCGAGAACAAGGCCCAATTGCTCGTGCAGGGCATCAGCCGCTTCAAGGTCCTCTCGTTCACGGAAACGCAACCGTACTTCAAGGCCAGGGTGGCGCCGCTCGAGGATGTCTCTGTAAAGGACCTCGAGGTGGAGGCCTTGGTGGCGAACCTGTTGACGCTCTTCGACAGCGTCGTCAAACTTTCGCCTTTCCTGCCCCAGGAATTCGGCATGATGGCGAAGTCCATAGGCGACCCGGGGACCCTGGCCGACATGATCGCCTCGGTCATCAACGCTGACGCCGAAGAGAAGCAAAAGATCCTGGAGATTCTCGACGTGAAGGAGCGCCTGCGGGAAGTGACGAGGCTCGTCAACCACCAGGTTCAGATCCTGGAGCTGGGGAACAAAATCCAGTCCCAGGTGAAGAGCGACATCGACAAGTCCCAGCGGGAGTACTACCTGCGCCAGCAGCTCAAGGCCATCCGCCAGGAACTGGGCGAGTCCGACGAGCCCCGCGTCGAGGTGGAGGACTACCGCGCCAAGATCGAGAAGAAGAACCTCCCAGAGGAGGCGAAGAAGGAGGCGATGCGCGAACTGGACCGTCTCTCGCGGATGCATCCCTCCTCGGCCGAATATACCGTGTCGTCCACCTATCTCGATTGGCTCCTGTCCCTGCCCTGGAACGAGAGCACGGAGGACAACCTCGATATCGCCAAGGCGAGGCACGTTCTCGACGAGGACCATTACGGCCTGGAAAAGCCCAAGAAACGGATCATCGAGTACCTGGCCGTGCGCAAGCTCAAACCCGACACGAAGGGACCGATCCTCTGCTTTGCCGGTCCCCCCGGCACGGGCAAGACTTCGCTGGGGCATTCGATCGCCAGGGCGATGGGCCGGAAGTTCATCCGCATCTCCCTGGGCGGCGTCCGCGACGAGGCGGAGATCCGCGGGCACAGGCGGACCTACGTGGGCGCCTTGCCGGGCCGGATCATCCAGGGCATGCGGCGTGCCGAATCGAAGAACCCCATCTTCATGCTGGACGAGATCGACAAGGTCGGCAGCGACTTCCGCGGCGATCCCTCCTCGGCGCTGCTGGAAGTCCTGGATCCCGAGCAGAACTTCTCTTTTTCCGACCACTATCTCGACGTGGCCTTCGATCTGTCGAAGGTCATGTTCATCACCACGGCGAACGTGCTGGAGACGATCCCGCCGGCGCTTCACGACCGCCTGGAAGTGATCGAACTGCCCGGCTACACGCTCGACGAGAAGATCGAGATCGCCTTGAGGTATCTCATCCCCCGGCAGCGCGAGGCCAACGGGCTCCAGGCGGCGCAGATCCGCATCGGCAAGGGCGCAATCCGCGGGATCATTTCGGGGTACACGCGCGAAGCCGGGGTGCGGAATCTGGAGCGCGAAATCGCCGCGGTCTGCCGCGGCGTCGCCAGCCGCATCGCCGAAGGCGCCATCAAAAAGGCTTCCGTCGAGGCGAAAGACCTCCAACTCTACCTCGGGCCGGTCCGCATCAGCCCGGAGATCGGGATCCGGGTCAGCAAGCCCGGCGTCGCCCTGGGGCTCGCTTGGACGCCGACCGGCGGAGATCTCCTGTTCATCGAGGCGACGGCCATGAAGGGAAAGGGCAGCCTCACGCTGACGGGACAGCTCGGCGACGTCATGAAGGAATCGGCAGCCGCGGCCCTGAGTTTCGTCCGGGCCAACGCGGACGAACTCCGTATCCCGAAGGACTTTTTCGAGGGAACGGACATCCATATCCACGTGCCCTCCGGAGCGATTCCCAAGGACGGCCCGTCTGCCGGCGTCACGATCCTCACGGCGCTGACCTCGCTGTTCCGGGGAAAACCGATCCAGAAGAAGCTCGCCATGACGGGCGAAATCACCCTCCGCGGCATGGTCCTGCCCGTCGGCGGGATCAAGGAAAAGGTCCTCGCGGCGCACCGCGCCGGAGTGAAGACCATCATCCTGCCCCGGTGGAACGAAAAGGATCTGATCGACGTGCCCGCGAAGGTCCGCAAGGAAATCCGCTTTCATTTCGTAGATGAGATGATGGAGGTTCTGAAGATCGCCCTAGGCTGATTCGGACGCCGTTCGGCGGACTGCCCCGGCCCGGGCCGGGGCAGTCCCTATTCCTCGAGATTCCGACCCCCTGCAGGAAAACCTTGACAGATCCCGACCTTGTATATTAACTATTCAGTTAAACTTACCGGTTGGTAAAATCATCGCCACGGGCGGAATGAGGGAGCGGGTCCGGGATGGCCGGCGAAGCGGTAAAGGAAAAGGGGCAGGAAACGAGCCGTCGCATCCTGGAGGTCGCCAAGGAGGTCTTCTCGGAGGTCGGCTACGAGGGCGCCCATGTGGACGAGATCGCGCGGCGCGCCCGCGTGAACAAGGCCACCATCTACTACCACATCGGCGACAAGGAAACCCTGTACGCCGAAGTGATCCACACCGTCCTCGGCAACACGGCGGAGCGGATCTCCCGGGACATCCGTTCCACGGACTCGCCGCAGGAGAAGCTTCGCGTCTTCATCCGCAATCTCGCCCGCACGGTCGAGGAAAACCCCCAGATGCCGCCGCTCATGATGCGGGAGATCGCCGGCGGCGGCCGGAACCTCCCGGACATCGTGCCCCGGGACATGGGCCGCATCATCGGCATGCTGACCGAGATCATGGACGAGGGGCGGGAAAAGGGCGTCTTTGTCCCGGCAAGGCCGTTCCTCGTCCATTTCATGGTGATCGGCGCCCTGCTCCTGTACAAGTCGAGCGCACCGATCCGGGCCAGGCGGAAGGAATTTGACGGCATTTTCCGGCCCGTCGGGGAGGACGTCACCAAGGTCCTGTGCGGGGAAATCGAAGACCTGATCCTGCGCGGTCTGTCCGCAAAACCGCCTTCTCCGCGCCAAGCCGGAAGAGGCAAGGAAACGGCGTCAGGCCGGACGAAGAAAAAGGGGGCCCTATGAAAACCGGAGCCTTTGGTCTCATTCTTTTCGGGTTGGTCGCGATCCCTGCCCTGTTCCCGCAATCCCCGCTGTACGCCGCCGAGGTCAAGCCGCTCGGTCTTTCGGAGTGCATCCGCCAGGCCCTCGATCGAAGCGCGGTCCTGAAGGGAGCGCGCGAGGGGGTGAAGGGAGCGGAGGCCCAGCGGAAAGAGGCGCTGACGGGCTTCCTCCCGAAGCTCAGCACATCCTACGGATACACCCGGCTCAACGAAGAGCCTTTTTTCAACTTCCCCGGCGCCCCTCCGGCCATTCCGGCCCAGCAGATCGTGACGGGGACCAAGAACAACTACAACTGGGCCCTCGAGGCGCAGCAGCCGCTCTTCGCGGGCGGCCGCATCAAGGCCAATTACGACGTCTCCCTCGTGGCAATCGAAGTCTCGCGCACCGAGGAGCGCGCCGCGGTCCTGGACGTGATCCAGGAGGTCAAGGAGGCCTACTACGGCGTCCTCAAGGCCGAGCGCTATCTCGACGTGGCCCGCCAGTCAAGGGAACGCCTGAAGGCCCACCACGAAACGGCACGCGGCTTTTTCGACGTCGGGATGATCCCCAAGAGCGACCTCCTGTATGCGGAAGTGGAACTCGCCAACGGCGAACAGCTCCTGCTCCGGGCCGAGAACGGGCTCGAAATGGCCCGCTCGCGTTTCAACACGGTGCTGCGCCGCGGCCTCACGGAACCGGTCGTTCTCGAGGACATTCTGGCGCCGGATTCTTCCCTGATATCGCTGGAGGAGGCTGTCGCGGAAGGGATGCAGCAGCGGCCCGAACTGAAGACGGTCGAGCTGCGGGTCGAACAGATCCGCAAGCAGATCAAGGCGCTTCGCAGCGAGTATTACCCGCAGGTGACGGCGGTCGGCAACTACAGCCGCTATGGCGATACGCCCTCCGTCGGCGGCACCCAGTACAAGGACCAGGAGAGCTGGTACGGCATGCTGGTGGCGAACTGGACTTTCTGGGAATGGGGCCGCACCAATGCGCGCGTCGACGGCGGCCTCAGCCGCGAGCGGCAGGCCATCGAGGTTCAGGAGAATCTCAGGGACCAGGTCGTCCTGGAGATCAAGAACGCCTGGCTCGCCGTCGGGGAGATGAGCCGCAGGATCGAGGTGACCCGGCAGGCCGTCACGCAGGCGGAGGAGAATTACCGGATGAACGCGGAACGCTACCGCGAGCAGGTCGCCACGTCCACGGAGGTGCTGGACGCCCAGACTCTGCTGACGAAGGCCAAGTCCGATTACGTCCAGGCGCTGGGCGATTGTTCCATCTACCGGGCCCGCCTGGACCGGGCGATGGGGGTCCGCAAGGAATAGCGGCAGGCTGTTGAAAAACGCCCGTCTGCTGCGTCCTGAGTCTATCGAAGGGCCCTCGTCCTTCACCGTTCGCGGTTCGACAGGCTCACCGTGACATGGCACAGGGCAGGCCGCAGACATTGTCATCCTGAGCCTGTCGAAGGATGAGCCTGTCGAAGGATGAGCCTGCCGAACCATCGGGGGCCTTGCATACGGGCGTTTTTGAACAGCCTGATACTTCTTCTGGAATCGGCCGCAGGCCAAGGGGGAAATGTGAAACGCAAGACACTCATCATCATCTTCCTGAGCCTTCTCATCGGCGTCGCCGTGCTCGTGTACGTGGGCCAGTGGAAATCCAAACACCGAGAGAGCTATTACTCGGGCACGATCGAGGCGACGCAATCGAATCTCGCCTTCCAGGTCGGAGGCAGGGTCGTCGCCGTGCCGGCCCGCGAAGGCCAGCGGGTGGTGAGGGGGACCGTGTTGGCCGAGCTGGACCGCCAGGAACTCCAGGCCCGCCTCGATCAGGCGAAGGCCGCCCTCGACAGGGCCGTCCGGGGCAAGGAGCAGGCGGAGGCGCTGCTGGAGGTGTACCGCCAGACGCTCCCGGCGGAACTCGAGCGGGCGGAGGCGGCCGTCAGGGCGCTGCGCTCGCAGCTTGCCGAACTGCGCGCCGGGAACCGGCCCCAGGACGTCGAGCGTGCGCGCCAGGCAATGCTGGCCGCCAAGGCGGCCCTGGACGACGCCGCCCGGAACCGCGAGAGGTACGAAAACCTCTTCCGCAAGTCCGTCGTTTCGGAACGGGAGACGGACGCGGTGCGGCTTCGGCACGAAACGGCGCTGAGGGAATACGAACGCAGCCGCGAGACCTACGACCTCGCCAGAGAGGGGGCACGCAAGGAGACGATCCGGACGGCCGAAGCCCGTCTCGAGGAAGGGGAAGCGGCGGCAAGTCAGGCCCGCAGCAACCTGCGCAAGATCGACGTCGCGAAGAAGGACGCCGAGGCGGCCGCCGCCCAGGTGAACCTGGCGACGGCTTCCCTGGAGCAGGCGAAGATCCAGTTCGATTACGGGCAGCTCAAGGCGCCCTACACCGGCGTCATCACGAGCCGCAACGTCGAACCGGGCGAAGTCGTCACACTGGGCCGCGAAGTGCTGACGCTGGCCGATCTGAGTTCGGTCGATCTCAAGATCTTCGTGGAGGAGACCCGCATCGGCCAGGTGAAACCGGGGCAGGAAGCGGAGGTCCGCGTCGACACCTTCCCCGAGAAGGTCTTCAAGGGGCGGGTGTCCTTCGTGTCTCCGGAAGGGGAATTCACCCCCAAGATCATCCAGACCCACAAGGAGCGGGTCAAGCTCGTGTACCTCGTCAAGGTGGCCGTTCCCAACCCGGATCTGGAACTCAAGCCGGGGATGCCGGCCGACGCCTGGCTGAAGGACTGAACGGTCATGGAAAGCCGCAAGCCAACAGGCGACGGCAGGCAGGCCGCGCCCGGCGGAGAATCCTTCATCCGCGTCGCGAACGTCTCCATGCGCTTCGGAGCGGTCGAGGCCGTGCAGGACGTCAGCTTCGGCGCGGAGCGGGGAACGATCTTCGGCCTCGTGGGCTCCGACGGGGCGGGCAAGTCCACGCTCCTGCGCATGATCGCGACGATGATCCGGCCCCTTTCGGGGAGCATCCGGATCGGCGGGCGCGACGTCGTCACCGATCGCGCCGCCGTCAAGGACATGATCGGGTACATGCCCCAGCGGTTCGGCCTCTACCAGGATCTCACCGTGGAGGAGAACATCGAGTTCTTTCTCAACGTCTTCGGCATCCGGGGAAAGGACCGGGTGCAGCGCAAGGAGAGGTACCTCGGTTTTTCCCGCCTTCTGCCCTTCAAGGACCGCCCGGCGGGGAAGCTCTCCGGCGGCATGAAGCAGAAGCTGGGCCTCGCCTGCGTCCTCGTCCATGAACCGGCCGTTCTCATCCTGGACGAGCCGACCAACGGCGTCGACCCCGTCTCCCGCCGCGAATTCTGGGAGATCCTCGGCGAGATGCGGGGCGGCGGCATGACGATCCTCGTTTCCACCGCGTACCTCGACGAAGGCGAGAAGTGCGACCGGCTCGCGCTCCTGCACCGGTCACGGCTGCTCGACGAGGCGGCGCCGGGAGAACTCCGGGGGAAATTTCCGTCGCTGGAGGAGGCGATGATCGACCGCCTGCAGACTGCGGACAGGGAGCTCGCCAATGAGCCTTATCAACGGTGACGCGATCGTCGTCCGGAATCTCGTGAAGCGTTTCGGCGATTTCACGGCCGTCGATGCGCTCACCTTCTCGGTCCGGCGCGGGGAGATCTTCGGTTTCCTGGGTTCGAACGGCTCCGGCAAGTCCACGACGATCCGCATGCTCTGCGGCATCCTCCTGCCCACGTCGGGCGAAGGGACCGTTGCAGGCCACGACATCTTCACCGACCCGGAGGGCATCAAGCAGTCCATCGGCTACATGTCGCAGAAATTCTCGCTCTACGAGGACCTGACACCCTTCGAAAACCTCCGCTTCTACCTCGGCGTCTACAGCGTACCGGAAAGCCTCTGGGCAGAGCGGATCGACTGGGTCCTGGGCATGGCGCGTCTGAACGAGGTCCGCGACCGGCCGACGAGGGACCTGCCGCCGGGATGGAAACAGCGCCTGGCGCTGGGCTGTTCGCTCCTCCACAAACCGGACATCCTGTTCCTGGACGAGCCGACCTCCGGGGTGGACCCCGTCACCCGCCGCCATTTCTGGAGGTTCATCGCCGAGCTCGCCGCGGGCGGCATCACGATCTTCGTGACCACGCACTACATGGACGAGGCCGCCAACTGCCAGCGGATCGTCATGATCAACGAAGGGAAGATCGTCGCGGCGGGAAGCCCGGCGGAGATCGTCGCGGCGGCCTGCCCGGAAAAGGGCGACGCCGATCTCGACGACGCCTTCGTGAAACTCATGTCCCGGAGCGGCCCATGCAGCTGAGAAACGTCGCGGCGATCGCCCGCAAGGAAGTCTATCACCTGGTCCGCGACTTCCGGAGCCTCTTCCTGGCCTTCGCCATCCCGGTCATCCTGATCCTCCTGTTCGGCTACGCCCTGAGCCTCGACGTCGACAACGTCGAGGTCGCGGCCGTGGACCAGGACCGGACCGATCTGAGCCGCGACTTCCTGCTCAGTCTCGACGCCTCCCCCTATTTCCGGATCGTCGCCCACCCCGAAAACGCAAAGGCCGCCGGTGCCATGATCGACCGGAGCGAGGCGACGATGGCCGTCGTTCTCCCCCCGGGATGGACGGACAGGATCCGGTCGGATCGGGAGGCGCCTCTGCAGGTCCTGCTGGACGGAAGCGATCCGAACTTCGCGAACATCTCCCGCGCCTACATGAACGCCTTCGTGGAGCGCTACAACCGAAAGATGCTCGAGGCGTTCCTGGACCGCCGGGGACTGGAACCCATGAACCCGCCCGTCGACGGGAGGATCCGGGTCTGGTTCAACGAAGACCTGGAGAGCCGGAATTTCATCGTCCCGGGGATCATCGCCCTCATCATCATGATCGTGGCGGCCATCCTCACCTCGCTGGTCATCGCCCGCGAGTACGAGAACGGCACCATGGAGACGCTCCGCTCGCTGCCCATCACGGCCGCGGACGTCCTCGTGGGCAAGTCGATCCCCTATTTCTTCATCGCTCTCACGGACGTCCTGATCGCGATCCTCATGGGCCAGACGCTCTTCGGCGTGGTCATGAAGTCCGGCTTCGGCCTCATGGTCGCGGCTTCCTCCATCTACATCGCCGTGGCCCTCGCGCTCGGCCTGCTCATCTCGACGGTCACCAAGTCGCAGCTCATCGCCAACCAGGGGGCGATCCTCATCACGTACCTGCCCTCGCTGCTCCTGTCCAATTTCGTCTTCCCCATCGTCAACATGCCCCAAATCCTCCAGCTCCTCACCTACATCGTGCCGGCCACCTACTACATCGACATCCTGGGCGGCATCTATCTGAAGAACCTGGGATTCGCCGATCTCTGGCGCGATTTCGCCGTCCTCGGTTTCATGGTTCTGCTGCTGGGGGCGATCAACGTCGTGCTGCTGAAGAAGGAGGGGCTGTGACATGAACCGGCTCCGCATCCGCGAATTCGTCCGCAAGGAGTTCATCCAGCTCTTCCGGGACCCCAAGAGCCGCCGCGTCCTGATCGTCATGCCGATCATCCAGATCCTCGTCTTCGGCTACGTCGTCAACTACGACATCCGGGACATCCGCGTCGCGATGCTCGACCAGTCCCGCACCCCCGAGAGCCGCGAACTCGCCCGGGCGCTGACCGGCAACGGCATCTTCCGCATCACGCACCCCGTGGACAACGAGCGGCAGATGGAAGAGGCGCTGATCCGCGGCAAGGTCGACATGGGCGTCAAGGTGCCCCCGGACTTCGCCCGCCGGATCCGCGAGCGCCGGACGGCGGACATCCAGATCCTCGCCGACGGGAGCATGAGCAACATGGCCTCCATCCGGATCGCCTACACGAGCTCCGTCCTGGACCGGCTGAACCGGCAACTGCTGGGCGATCTGTACGCCCAGCGCCTGGACTACGGGCGGATCGACCTCCGCCTGCGCACCTGGTACAACCCGAATCTCGACAGCCAGCACTTCTTCGTCCCGGGCATCGTCGCCTTCATCGTGATGCTGATCTCGTTCCTGCTCACCTCCATCGCCATCATCAAGGAGAAGGAGGCAGGGACCATGGAGCAGCTCATCGTGACGCCGCTGACGGTCGTCGAGCTCATCGCGGCCAAGACGATCCCCTACATCATCATCTCCATCGTCCAGATGATCGCGATCACGATCCTGGCCGTCTACTGGTTCGCCATCCCCATGGCGGGCAGCGCCGCCTGCCTGCTTCTGGCGACGCTGGTCTTTCTCCTGAGCACCCTCGGGATGGGACTCTTCATCTCGACGGTGTCCTCGACCCAGCAGCAGGCGATGATGACGACGTTCTTCTTCATTCTTCCGATCTTCATGCTGAGCGGCTTCGTCTTCCCCATCGCGAACATGCCCTTCGTCGTCCAGTTGTTGACATACCTCAATCCCTTGCGCTATTTTCTCGTCATCATCCGGGGGATCTTCCTCAAGGGGGTGGGCATGGAGATCCTCTGGCCCCAGTTTGCGGCGCTCGCCGTCCTCGGCATCGTCGTTTTCAGCGGCGCGATCGGCTTCTTCCGCAAACGCCTCGACTGACCGGCCGCCGGGAAAGTCATTCTTTGTACGCGGCCGGCGAACCCCCTGCTGCTCTTGCAACCGAAAGGAGCAAGACGTTCATGCTGAAGATCCTCACAGACGAAGCCGCGATCCGCGGGAGCTACCGCCGCTTCATTCGCGGTCTCAGGCCCAGCCTTGACGAGCGCATTCCCGTCGAATTGAGCCATCCGGGCGCCAGTTTCCGGGCCCGGATCGCATGGTCGAGCCGCCTGGGAATCTGGGCCTACACCAAGAAGACGGCCGGCAAGTACTGGAACGCATTCGGCGTGGGACGGCCGCGGGCGAAGGCAAGCGTCCCCATGACCTGCGAAGTCAATTTCCCGCTGCAGGGAATCGACCGCAGAATCGGGGGGGCTTTCGCGAAAGACGGCTCCGGCCGGCTCTTCGTGCTGCACCGGGGAAAGCTCGGCGGCGGCAGGCGCGGGGTGGGAAAATCCCTCTTCGAGGAGCGTTACCGGGGAACCTGGGCCTTCGCGGACGACGGCGGCGTCGAAACGGCGGCGGCCGTGATCGGCTGCCTCAACTCGCCGTCGTTTGCCCGGCAGATGGCGCAGTTCGTCCGCAAGGTGGTGCGTTTGAAGGAATCCGCCGCACCGCCGGATCCCCAGCTGGAGCTCGGCCTAGGCGAAGTCCGGTTCCGGGAAGAGGAATACGGCGGGAAGGAACCGGCCTGCGAGACGGATCTTGCCGCCGCGTGCGAACGATCCCTGGTCGTGCGGGACCTGGCGGACGCGCTGAAGAAACAGGGCTACGGAGCGGCGAACGACGACCGGTGGGATCTTTCCGCCGTCGACGGCCGCGGCGAGATTCGCGCCGCCTTCGCCGTTGCGGACACCGCGTCCCCCGCCGACATCCAGGCGGCCGTGGGACGCCTTGTGCTCGGGGGAACCGGTTCCGCGCTGCGGCTCCATCTCGCCCTGCCGGCCGGGGTGCCGGCGGAGTACGAGGAAAGACTCCGCCTGCTGAACATCGAGGTCCTCGTCTGCCGCCGCCAGGGAGACCGGACCGTCTTCGACGGCCGGATCCAATAGGAACGGCGCCCGTTTTGCCCGGATGGGCGCCGTCCTTTTCCTGCTACTTCAGATACCGGTCGAACCAGGCGACGCAGCGGCGCCAGGCGTCGGCGGCCGCCTCGGGCCTGAAGCTGGGCCTGTAGTCCGCATAGAAGGCGTGCGGCGCACCTGGATAGACCACGAAATCCGCCGTTTTCCCCGCCTTTTTAAGAACCGCTTCCATTTCCTTCACATCGCTGACGGGGATGCCCAGGTCCTCGCCGCCGTAGAGGCCGAGGATGGGCGCTCCGATCCGGCCCGCGACGTCCAGGGGCCCCTCGCTGCGGACGCCGGGCGTGACGGTCGGTCGAATCTGACCGTACCAGGCGACGGCGGCCTTGATGCCGGGATTGTGCGCTGCGTAGAGGAGCGTATACATGCCGCCGCGGCAGAAACCCGTCACGCCGATCCGGTCGGCCCGCGCCGCCGGGTGCCCCTTGGCGTAGGCTGCGACCGCGTCGAGATCCGCCATCACGCGGGCGTCGGGAATGGGATCGACGACCTTCCTCACGGCGGCGATATCGGAAAGGTGCAGGACGCCGCCCTCCCGGGCGTACGGTTCGAAGGTGATGCCAAGGAATCCCGCCGCGGCGAAACGGCGCGCCACATCCTTGATATGCTCGTGCATCCCGAAGATCTCCGGGATCACGAGCACGACGGGGTATCTGCCGGCCGCCGCAGGCCTCGCCTCATAGATCGGGATCGGGAAGTCCCCGCTCGGCACCTTCCCGTCCGCCGTCGCGAGCCGATCCGCCGGGGTGCTTACGACCTGCCCTGCGACGGGCGTTGCGGCGATGGCAAATCCCGCAATGCCGACTCCCACCGCGCCCATCCTGGTGAGGAATTGGCGGCGCGACAGCCCCTGATACGCATTGGCAATCCAATCTTCAACCATGGCTTCCTCCTGTCTCAAAACACCAAAGCAGCAAAACAGGGACAGCGCCCCTTTGAAGGAAATGGGCGCTGTCCTTCCTATATACTATCCAAGGATCGCCTTCAGGTCCGCCTCCGGCGTCGAAATCGGTTTGATCCCGTAATTCTTCACCAGAACGTCCAGCACCGCCGGCGTCACGAACGCGGGCAGCGACGGCCCCAGGCGGATGTCCTTGATCCCCAGGGCCAGCAGGCTCAGCAGGATGGCCACGGCCTTCTGCTCGTACCAGGAAAGGACCAGCGAAAGCGGCAGGTCGTTCACGCCCGTCTTGAATGCCCCGGCGAGGGCCAGGGCGATCTGCACGGCCGAGTACGCGTCGTTGCACTGCCCGACGTCCAGGAGCCGCGGGATGCCGTCGATGTCGCCCAGTTCCTTGTCGAAGAAACGGAACTTCCCGCAGGCCAGCGTCAGGACGACGCAGTCCTTCGGGACCTGCTCGACGAACCGCGTGTAGTAGTCGCGCCCCGGTTTTGCCCCGTCGCAGCCGCCCACGAGGAAGAAGTGCCGGATCTTTCCGCTCTTGACCAGGTCGATGACCTTGCCCGCTACGCCCAGGACGGCGTTCCTGCCGAAACCCGTCAGCACGGTCTTCGCCTCACGGTCCACGGGGAATCCCGGCATCTGAAGGGCCTTGGCGATGACGGCCGAAAAGTTGCGGTCGGCGATGTGCACCGTGTCCGGCCATCCGACGACGCCGGACGTGAAGATCCGGTCCTTGTAGGCCGACTGGGGACGCTGGATGCAGTTCGTCGTCATGAGGATCGGGCCGGGGAATTCGGAGAACTCCCTGAACTGGTTCTGCCAGGCCGTTCCGTAATGGCCGTAGAAATGAGGGTACTTCTTGAGCTGCGGATAGCCATGGGCGGGCAGCATCTCGCCGTGGGTGTAGATGGAGATCCCCTTGCCCTCGGTCTGCTTGAGCAGTTCTTCCAGGTCGCGGAGGTCGTGCCCGGAAACGAGGATCGCCTTCCCCTTCTTCGCCCCCAGCGGGACCTTCGTCGGGACCGGATGGCCGTAGCGGCCCGTGTTGCCGGCGTCGAGCAGCTCCATCGCCCGCACGTTCATCTTGCCGCACTCCAGGACCAGATCGAGGCAAGCGTTAAGATCGAGGGATGCGTCGGCCAGCGCCACCAGACCCTTGTACAGGAAAGCATAAACCGCATCGTCCTCCTGCCCCAGGATCTGGGCATGGTCCGCATAGGCAGCGATGCCCTTCATGCCGAAGAGGAGCGTGTGCTTCAGCGAAACGACGTCGGCATTCGCGCCGGGATAAGATTTCACCCCCGCCTTCTCCCCCTGCGCAACGAGCTCCTGGATCGTGGCGGCCGGCTGGAAGGCCGATGCCTGACCCGGATAGGCCGCCCTGCCGCCCCGGTCCTTGATCTTCGCCATGAGTTGTTCCCGGTATTCGACGGCCTCCTTCAGGAAGGGGACGAACCGCGCGGGGTCGAAGTTGACGTTCGTGAGCGTGGAAAACAGGGCTTCTGAGGTGAAGACGCCGATTTCGCGGTCGACGGCGATCCCCAGGCCGCGGGCCTCGACGGCAGGCTGCGCCAGCCCCACGAGGGTATAGACCAGCAGATCCTGCATCGCCGCCGCATCGGGCTGTTTTCCGCAGACCCCGACCTTGGTGCACGCCTCGCCTTTTGCCGTTTGTTCGCACTGATAACAGAACATGAGAAACCTCCTTTCACCATCGACATTGCTTCGTCCAGTTGCGCCACATCCGCCGCACTGGGTACAGAACATGAGAAACCTCCTGCCGCGAAAGAATCTCTGCCGCTTCTTTCCCCCGACCCTACGACTTCTTTGCCCCCCGTTCCTTGATCTGTGTCAAAAAAAGAAATTCTGTTACAATGCGGACCCGATCCTTGACCGATCCGGAGAGGAGGAGACGGAGATGAACGTCGTGAACTTCCTGGCGAGGCTTCCCCTTTTCAGGGGTCTTCCGCCGCGCGAACTGGACGACCTGTCCAAGATTACAACGCTGCGGTCCTTCCGGCAAGGGGAAACTGTTTTCGTGGAGGACGAGCCGGCCAGCGGCTTCTACATCCTGTTTTCCGGCAAGGTGAAGATCTTCAAGCTCTCCCCGGAGGGGAAGGAACAGATCCTTCACATCATCGAGCCGGGAGACTCCTTCGCGGAGATCACCGTTTTCGAGGGCGGCAAGTACCCGGCGAATGCCGAGGCGCTCGAGCAGAGCCGGACGGTTTTCTTCCCGGCTGCCGCGCTCATCCGGAAATTCAGGAGCGATCCTTATCTCGCGATGAACATGATGGGGATTCTCTCGTCGCGGCTGAGGGAATTCGCGCAGACCATCGAGAACCTTTCCCTGCGCGGCGTTCCCGAACGCCTGGCGACCTATCTGCTTCACCTGCAGGGACTGAAAAACGGCGCCGATATGTTCGACCTGGATATCAAGAAGGGCGTGCTGGCCAATCTGCTGGGCACGACGGGAGAATCCGTCTCCCGGACCCTGGCCCGGATGTCCGAAGCCGGCCTCATCGAAGTCCACGGCAAACGGATCACCCTCCTGAAGCGGCGGCCGCTGGAAGAGATTGCGGCAGGCCGCCGAAAACTTGATTGACTGCTCGGAAAGCTGGGGCAACGGCCGCTTTCCCATCCAGTGTCTTGGTCTTTGTCTTCCACATCCGGTGCGTAATCAGGGCACTGGGTCCCCGCGTTCGCGAGGACGACAAATATTCCTTTTCCTTCCTGTCATTCCCGCGCAAGCGGGAATCCATCAAGCTGGATGCCGGATCAGGTCCGGCATGACAAATCAGTTGTCCCGCCAGGTCAAGCCTCGCCAGACACATAGCCATTCCCGCTTCTATCCCCTGAGTCCGTCGAGGGGTGGATTGTCATGACTCCTCCTTGAACCTTCATAATCCCAGTTGCTCGCCGACGATCACGACCGTGATCAGCGGCTTGTACCGCTCGTTGTCGAGCTGACGCTCGATGATGACCGTCTTGTTGCAGATCCGCCAGGGCCCGCTGCAGTCGCCGCATTCCCCGGTGATACCGCAGGGAGGCGTCGGATGGAAGTGCGTCTTCTGTTTCACATTCTGCGGCGCAGCGATGGTCCTGATCCTCTTGAGGGCCTCTTCGAGGTTGGCGACGATCTTGTTGACGCCGACGACGACGATGACCTTGCGCGGGCCGAAGAGCATGGCCGCCGTCCGGTTCCCGAGGGCGTCCACGTTGACGATCTTCCCGTCGAGCGTCAGCGCGTTGGTGCCGGTCACGAAAACGTCCGAGACAAGGGAACGCCGCTTGAGTTCCATGCGCTCCTCCTGGCTGAGGCCGTCCCGCCAGGAATTGAAGAAGGCATAGTTTCCCTTTTCCAGCGCGTCGATCACGCCGATCTGCTCCAGCGTGAGCGAATCCCCGAGGCCGACGCTGCTGCCTTCGGGGATCATGGCCATCACCTTCGCGAACGCCTCTCTGGCGTCCCGCACATAGAAAGCCGGGATGTTGTTCTTTGCCAACGTTTCGATGAGTTTCGGAATATCGGCTTTCATGGTTTCCTTTCCGCCCTTCAGGCTCTTTTCCATCCGGTAGTCGTCCATGACGAACCCGCCGCCGATATCCTGAACCAGGTCCTCGACCTTCTCGAAGCCCAGTCGCTCGTATGCCCGGATGGAACCGCTGTTGTTCTTGTTCACCGTAAGAGTGATCCGCGTCAGATGCCGTTCCCGCGCGAAACCCTCGACGAAATGCACCGCCGCTCTTGCATGTCCCTTGCCGCGCTCGGAGACCTTCACGTAGATTTTGCTGAGGAAGAGCTCATTCTGCCGGGGCTGGATGCTCAGATAGCCGACCCTCTCCCCGCCTTCCTCAAGCAGGAAATAGGCGTACCCCTCCCGGATCTGTCCGGCGATCGCCTCCCGCGACTGGAAATGCTCCAGCATGTAGTCGACCTGCGCTTTGCCGATGATCGGCGTGTAGTGCTCCGTCCAGATCTCCCTGGCCAGGGCCTCGACGGCGCCGATCGCTTCGTCCGTCGATACGGGGACGATTCCGGCGGGTTTCTTCCCGGTCCTGTGTGCCATCGATGATTCTCCTTGCCGCGGCCCGCCCATTCCCGGGCCCTACAGAATCCCCACGATCGCGCCGGTCATGCAGGTCGCCATCGTCCCGGAGACGATGGTCTTCCCGCCCAGCGCCACGATCTCGCGACGCCTCTCCGGGGCCATGGCGCCCATCCCGCCGATGAGGATCCCCAGGCTCCCCAGGTTGGCGAAGCCGCACAGGGCGTAGATCATGATCCGCTGGCTGTGCGGGTTCAGGGCGCCCGCAGGGAGGGCGGCCAGGTCCACGTAGGCGACGAATTCGTTGAGGACCGTCTTCGTCCCCAGGAGCGATCCCGCCGTCAGTGCCTCGGACCAGGGGACGCCGATGAGCCAGGCGACGGGCGCGAAAAGCCAGCCGAGGATGCGCTGCAGCGTGAGCGGTTTCCCCGCCACCGCCGGCAGCAGCGCCAGCCCCTCGTTGACGAGGGCCACGAGCGCGACGAGGACGATCAGCATGGCGACGATGTTGATGAGGAGCACGATCCCGTCCGCCGTCCCCTTCACGACGGCGTCCATCGTGCCCGTCGCCGCCTGCGGGGGTTCGGCGCAGCCGTCCGTGACTTCCCCGGTCTCCGGGATCATGATCAGCGACAGCAGGATCGCCGCCGGCGTGCTGATGATCGAGGCGACGAGGATGTGCCCGAGGGCGTCCGGCATCACGCGCCCCAGGATGAGGGCGTAGATCACCATGACCGTGCCGGCGATGTTGGCCATGCCGCAGGTCATCGTGACGAAGAGCTCGCTGCGCGTCAGCCGGGCGAGATAGGGACGGATGAGGAGCGGCGCCTCCACCATCCCCAGGAAGACGTTCGCCGCCGCACCCACGGCCACGGCCCCGCCGATATTCATCGTCCGCCGTAACATCCAGGAGAAACCGCGGACGATCCAGGGGAGCACGCGCCAGTAGAAAAGAACCGAAGACAGGGCGCTGACCACCAGGACGATCGGCAGCGCCTTGGCGGCGAAAACGAAGCTGGCGCCGGGCTCGGTTTCGGCAAAGGGCAGCCGGCCGCCGCCCAGGTAGCCGAACACGAAGGTCGTGCCCGCCGTCGTGGCCCGGTCGAGGATCTCCACGGCCCGGTTCAGGAGGAGAAAGACGTCGCGGAAAAAGGCGACCTTGAGGAAGACCATCGCGATCGCGAACTGGGCGATCAGTCCGGCGAGGACCGTCTTGATCCGCACCTGCTTCCGGTTTTCGCTGATCAGCCAGGCAACGCCGATCAAGAATGCCAACCCGAGCATGCCCTGCAGGTTCATCGTATCGGCCCACCTCCGGAAGGAGAAGACGTCGCAAAGGAACAGCGGCACTATATGGAAAAACTGCTACGGCTGTCAACGGCGGGCTGAAATCCGGCAAGTACTTCACGAAACGCGGCAAGGGAGTTCAAGTCCGCTGCCTGCGGAGACTGCATCCATACGGAAGGAATGGGCTGATGAGACGGGCGGGAGGCACATCCATCAAAAAAGATGCAAATCGTGTCGTTCCAGGCTACCATAGGGCTGGAAGACATTTGCCGGGGATGTGCGCCATGAAAGTCCTCCTGATTCCCGCCAACACCGAAAGGATCACCGTGACGCCGCTCCCCTCTGGGGCTCGCGTGCGTGGCTGCCGCGACACGGCGGGCCGGACTTCCAGGCTCCTCGCCCGCCACGGCATCCGGAAGATGGAATGGCTGCCGGATACCGTCCGGAAAGGGATGAAGGGGCGGCCTTCCTGGAGGGGATGAGGACGGTACGGACAAGGGAAAATCGGGATCGCCGCGTCGATTCACTCCTCACGACGACAATTGGACGGTGGACCTATGACCAATTCCGAGATCGCAACAGTCTTCCTGAATATGGCGGACCTCCTGGAGATGAAGAACGACAACCCCTTCAAGATCCGGGCCTACCGGCGCGCCGCCGAGTCGATCAAGCAGCTGCCGCGGGAGATGAGCACCATGCTCGCCGCTGGAGAGGACTTCCGGGAGATTCCCGGTGTCGGCGAGGCCGTCGCGACGAAGAGCGAGGAACTACTGCGGACGGGCCGGCTCGCCGCCTACGAGGAGCTGAAGGCGGGCATGCCTCCCGGCGTCCTCGACCTCATGGCCGTGCCGGGCGTAGGCCCCAAGACCGCCTACCGCCTCGCCGCGGAGCTGGATGTCCGGTCCGTCGACGACCTGGAGCGCGCGGCTGCGGACGGCCGCATCGCCTCCCTGACGCACATGGGAGAAAAAACGGCCGAGAAGATCCTGCGGGAGGTCCGCGCGTTCCGCCGCAAGGACCGGCGTTACCCGCTGGGCGCGGCGCTGCCGGCCGTCGAGGAGATCATGGCGGCGCTCCGCAAGGTGCCCGGCGTCCGGAACCTCACGCCCGCCGGCAGCCTGAGGCGCTTCCGGGAAACGGTGGGCGACATCGACATCATGGCAACCGCCGCCGACCCGGAAGCGGCCATCGCCGCCTTTGTCGGACTGCCGCAAGTCGTCGAGGTCCTCGCCCGGGGGACGACGAAGGCCAGCGTCCTCCTTCCGGGAAACCTCCAGGCAGACCTCCGCATCGTCGCGCACGAATCCTTCGGATCTCTTCTCCAGCATTTCACCGGCAGCCGCGACCACAACATCGCCCTGCGCGCCTTCGCCCAGAGGATGGGCCTCAGTCTCAGCGAGTACGGGATCGCGGACGCCATGGGCAAGATCGAGACCTTCACCGACGAAGCGTCCTTCTACGGCCGCCTGGGTCTCGCCTTCATCCCCCCGGAGGTAAGGGAAAACCAGGGGGAGATCGACCTCGCCGCCCACGGCGCTCTGCCCCGCCTCCTAGAGCCCGGCGACGTCCGCGGGGACTTCCACACCCATACCGACTGGAGTGACGGGCAGGCGACGCTGGAGGAAATGGCCGCGGCCGCCGAGGCCCTCGGCTACGAGTACCTCGTCGTCACCGACCATTCGGCGGGGCTCGGGATCGCCAACGGTCTTGCCGCCGACAGGCTCCGCAGCCAGGCGGAGCGGATCCGCGCCATCAACCGCACGCGAAAGCGGACGCGGCTCCTTGCGGGCGTCGAGGTCAACATCAAGGCCGACGGACGGCTCGCCCTTTCTGACGAGGCGCTCGCGGAACTCGATGTCGTCATCGCCGCCGTCCACTCCTCCCTCTCCCAGAGCGAGCAGAAGATGACGCGGCGCGTCGTCGCAGCCCTCGAGAACCCCCACGTGGACATCCTCGCCCATCCGACCTGCCGGCTCATCGGGCGGCGCGAACCCGCCAGTCTGGACATGGCGGCGGTCATCGAGGCCGCCGCCCGCTGGGGCAAGGCGCTGGAAATCAATGCCATGCCGGACCGCCTGGACCTCAACGCCGCCCACATCCGCCAGGCGCGCGACCGCGGTGTGATGCTCGCGATCGGGACCGACGCCCACGCCGCCGACCACCTTTCGCTCATGCGCTTCGGCATCGGCACGGCGCGCCGCGGGTGGTGCGGCCCGAAAGACGTCCTCAACACCCGGCGTCTCGGCGAGGTCCTTGCCTGGCTCAGGCGGCCGGCATAGCGCCGGACGCGGCCGACGCGGCGGCCGGGCCGGAAGATTTTACCGTTGACAAACGACCGGGGGCATTCTATAGGAAACCCTCCCCGCAAAGGAGAGGGAACGACAGCATGACAGTGATCACGATCGGCATCGTCATATCCATTATGATCGCGGGCATCATTATTGGGCCCGCATACCGTGGAGACCTGACCGCCGCTTCGTGACATCCGCTCACACCAACAGCAAAACCGTTATCAGGCCTCCTGATAACGGTTTTTTATTTTCGGAGGACGACATGAAAGAACAGCCGGTAACGATCTACGACACGACGCTCCGCGACGGAAACCAGGGCGAGCGGATCAACTTTTCAGCGGAGGAAAAACTGCGCATCGCGCTGCGTCTCGACGAGCTGGGGTTTCCGTACATCGAGGGCGGATGGCCCGGCTCCAACCCGAAGGACATGCGCTTCTTCGAGCTCGCCAAGGCCGTCCCCTTCCGTCAGGCGAAGCTCTCGGCCTTCGGCAGCACCCGCAGGCCGCGGATCCGCCCCTCCCGGTGCCGGAACATCCAAACCCTGCTGAAGGCGGGGACGCCGGTCGTGACGATCTTCGGCAAATCCTGGGACCTCCATCTTCACGAGATCCTGAACATCCCGCTTGCGGAAAACCTCCTCATGATCCGGGAATCCGTCGAATACCTGAAGGCCCGGGGGAAGGAAGTCGTCTACGACGCCGAGCATTTCTTCGACGGCTTCAAGAACTGCCCGGAATACGCTCGCAGGACCGTCGAGACGGCGCTCTCCGCCGGCGCGGACTGGATCGTCCTGTGCGACACGAACGGCGGGACGCTGCCGCACGAGGTCGCGGCGATCACCGGAGAGGTCCTGTCGCTCCTCCCCGCGGGGCGGGCCGGGATCCACGTACACAACGACGGCGACCTGGCCGTCGCGAACACCCTCGCGGCGGTCCGTCTGGGCGTGCGGATGGTCCAAGGCACGATCAACGGCCTGGGCGAGCGGTGCGGAAACGCCGACCTGATTCCGGTCGTCGCGAACCTGCAGCTGAAGATGGGCTTCCGCTGCCTTCCCGAATCGTCCCTGCAGCAGCTGACCGTCCTTTCGAACTTCGTGAGCGAGACCGCCAACGTGAAGCCGGTGCGCAGCCGCCCCTTCGTCGGCCGGAGCGCCTTCGCCCACAAGGGCGGCGTGCACGTCAGCGCCATCATCAAGAACAGCGCCGCCTACGAGCACATCGCCCCCGAGGGCGTGGGCAACGAGCGGCGCGTTCTCGTCTCGGACCTGGCCGGGAAGAGCAACATCGCCTACAAGGCCCGGGAACTGGGCATTCCGCTGGGCGACGATCCCGGAATCAGCCGCAGGATCGTCCGGGAGATCAAGAAGATGGAGAACGAGGGGTATTCCTTCGACGCCGCCGACGGGTCGCTGTCGCTCCTCGTCAAGAAGATCACCGGCGCCTTCAAAGAACCCTTCCGGCTGGAGTGCTTCCAGGTCCTGAATTCGAAGACGGGAGACCGGGCGCCGCTGTCGCAGGCGATGGTGAAGGTCTGCGTGGGAGACGAGCACGAACTGACGGCCGCCGAAGGGAACGGGCCCGTCAACGCGCTCGACCACGCCCTGCGGAAGGCCCTGGCCAAGTTCTACCCCCAGATCCGGGAGATGCATCTGGTGGATTTCAAGGTCCGCACGCTGGAGGGGAGCGAGGGGACGGCGGCGAAGGTGCGCGTGCTGCTCGATTCGCGGGACGACCGCGACGTCTGGAGCACCGTCGGCGTGTCCACGAACATCATCGAGGCGAGCTGGCACGCGCTCGTGGACAGCATCCAGTACAAGCTGAGCAAGGACAGGCTCAACCGCAACAAACAAGCTCGTTGATAAGACCTTATCTTTCTGATAGAAAATACTCCGGTTTCGGAAAGATGCGGGAAATGCGATGATCCTGTCGATCCACAGAGACAATCCGCAGTTGCGCCTGATCCGGAAGGCTGTCGAAATCCTCAGGGATGGAGGCCTCATCATTTATCCGACGGACACGGTCTACGGCCTGGGCTGCGATCTCTACAACAAGCACGGCATCGAGCGGATCTACGAAATCAAGCATCGCGACAAGAAGCAGCCGCTCAGTTTCGTGTGCGCCGATCTCAAGGACATCAGCCGCTACGCCATCGTCACGGACTACGCCTACCGGACGATGAAGCGGCTCCTGCCCGGCCCCTACACCTTCATTCTCCAGGCCTCCCGACTCGTGCCGAAAATCATCCTTCCCAAGCGCCAGACCACGGGCATCCGCGTTCCGGACAACCGCATCTGCCTGATGCTGGTCCAGGAATTCGGACAGCCGATCATCAGCACGTCCGTGGAATCCCGGGAAGGTGAGTTGATGAGTGATCCCGCCGAGATCGGAGAGCAATACGGCAAGCGTGTGGACGTCATTCTCGACGGCGGCGTGATCGCGCCGGAGCCTTCGAGCGTCATCAGTCTCGTGGACGATGTGATCGAGGTCCTGCGCGTGGGAAAGGGGGATGTTTCCTCTTTCCAGTAAAAGGATCCTAAGCATCTTGCCATGTCGCGGTTCGACAGGCTCACCGTGACATGGCACAGGACGATCCCCCAAAATTGTCATGCTGAGCTTGTCGAAGCATGAGCTTGTCGAAGCATGAGCTTGTCGAAACATGAGCCTGTCGAAGGGTGAGCGGGTATGGGCATTACGCGCTGGACATTGAAGCATTTTTGTACAGCCTGACGGCATACAGGACGCGGCATTCCTGCCCCGCCCCGCATATACGGAAGAACGGGGGATGGTGCGGCGGGAATGCAAAAATACAAAAAAAGGATGGAACAGAATGAAGCAGATGCTGATCAACGCCGTCCACCACGAGCAGAAGCGGATGGCCGTGGTCGATGAGGGGAAGCTCATCGAGTACAACATCCAGATGGCCATCCGGGAGCCCATCACGGGCAACATCTACAAGGGAACCGTGATGAAGGTGGAGAGAGGCCTGCAGGCGGCCTTCGTGAACCACGGCGGCAAGAAGGACGGCTTCCTCCCCCTGCGGGACGTGAGCCCGGAATATTTCGGCGAGGGGAAAGACAACGGGAAAGAGGGGAACTCCCGCCCCAGGCATTCCCTCAAGGTGGGGCAGACGGTGCTCGTCCAGGTGCTCCGGGAAGTGGGGGAACGCAAGGGCGCCCTGCTGACGACGTACATCTCCCTTCCCGGCCGCTACCTCGTTCTCCTGCCCAACAAGCCGGGAGGCGGCATCTCCCGCAAGATCGAGGACGAAGAGGACCGCAAGCGGCTCAAGGCGCTGGTGGAGCAGATCAAGGTGGAGGAAGACGCGGGCTTCATCGTCCGCACGGCGGGCATGAACCGGACCAAGCAGGAGCTTTCCCGCGATTATCAGCATCTCTGGCGGCTGTGGAAGGAGATCGTCAAGCGCGCCGAGACCACCTGCGCCCCGGCCCTGATCTACCAGGAAAGCGACTTCGGCGTCCGTTCCGTCCGGGACTACTACACCTCCGAGATCCAGGAGATCCTCGTGGACGAGATGGACACCTTCCGCAAGGTCCGCGCCTACTGCAAGGCCGTCTCCCCCCGCACCATGAGGATCATCAAGCTCTACAAGGACAAGGTCCCCCTCTTCGACAAGTTCCAGCTGGAGGATCAGATCAAGGCGATCTACCAGGAGCGCGTGGAACTGCGTTCCGGCGGCCACATCGTCATCAGCCCGACGGAGGCCATGATCACGATCGACGTCAATTCCGGCAAGGCCTCCCACAAGCGCAACGTCGAGGAGACCGCCTTCAAGACGAACCTCGACGCCGCCGAGGAGATCGCGCGCCAGCTCAGGCTCCGCGACCTCGGGGGCCTCATCGTCATCGACTTCATCGACATGATGGACCGCAAGAACGTCGCCGAAATCGAAAAGGCGTTCAAGAAGGCGATGAGCGTCGACCGGGCGCGGGTCCAACTTGCCCACATCTCGAAGTTCGGCATCCTCGAACTGTCGCGCCAGAAGAAGCAATCCACCATCCAGGAGATCAGCTACACCGCCTGCCCGCACTGCCGCGGCACGGGAACGAGGCCTTCCCTCGAATACGCGGCCCTCGGCGCCCTGCGGAAGATCACGACCCAGGCCGTCAAGGGCACCTACGCCGCCTTCCGCGTCACCCTTCCGGCTCCCGTCGCCGACTATCTCCTCAATCACAAGCGGAACGAACTGGCGGGGCTGGAATCGACGTACGACATGTCCATTCACATCTGCGGAAGTCCGGACATGACCTGGGACGAGATCCGGATCGAGACCACGATCAAGGAAACCCCCGCGGAGATGCCTGTGGAACCGGAGAGACAGCCCGCCGCCATGGAGAGAGAGGCGGGGACAGAGATGGAAGAGGGGGCGCCGCCGGCCCTCGAGGCGGATCGCACCGCAAAGAAGCCCGAGGAACGGCACGAAGAACACGCCGGGCAGCAGCCGGAAGGACCGGCCAAGAAGGGCCGCCGGAGATCGCGGCATCGCCGCCGCCGTTCCGGCGCAAAGAAGGCGGAACAGAAGGCGCCGGAAGAGACCGAACACGCTCCGGGTGCTGTTGTCGCGGTCGAAGCGGCGCCCGTGCCCGCCCTCCGGCCGGAAACGGGACTGCCCGCAGCGGTCCCTCCCTCTACCGAACCGGCCACGCCGGCGGCGGAGAAGGGACCCCGCGGCGACCGGAACGATCTCCTGAAACTTCTTCAGCAGGCCTTCGACCCGGAGGATTGAGCGGGCGGGGAGGGAGCGGCCGGGCCGCCCCGGAGCGGGATCAGCGCTTCTTCCCCAGTTCTATCGAACGGAGGGTGGCGGCCTCGACGGCGGAGATCAGCGTCGCACGGAGTTTGCCCTCCTCCAGCGCCTTGAGGCCGGCGATCGTGGTCCCGCCCGGAGAGGCGACCACGTCCTTCCACTCCGCGGCGTGCTTGCCGCTTGTCAGACACAGCTTGGCCGCCCCGAGGATCGTCTGCATCGCAAGTTTCCGCGAGACATCCCGGGAGAGGCCGAGGAGCACGCCGGCATCCGACAGTGCCTCGATCATGACGAAGACATAGGCGGGCCCGGAACCGCTCAGACCCGTCACGGCATCCATCAGTTCTTCCTTGACGACAGCGGTTGTACCCACGGAGTTGAAGACGTCCTGCGCCAGATCCAGGTCCTCTTTGGTGACGTTCTTTCCCGCGGCGAGGGCCGTGACCCCTTCGCGAACGAGGGCGGGCACGTTGGGCATGGCCCGGATGATCCGGGCACTGCTTCCGAGACCTTCTTCAAGGAGGCTGAGGGGGACGCCGGCCGCGATCGAAATGTAAAGGACGGCGGTGCCGGCGTCACGAACCGTCGGGAGCACCTCCGCCATGTTCTGAGGTTTCACGGACAGAATCGCCACATCCGCTCCGGCCATGGCCTCCTTGTTGTCCGCCGTGGTCCGCACGCCGAAAAGGCTCTTCAGTTCGTTCAGCCTCTCCTGCCTCACGTCAGAAACGCAGATGTTCGAAGACAGGGCCACACCGGCCGCGACAATGCCGCCGACCAGCGCTCCGCCCATATTTCCGCCTCCGATGACTGCAATCTTCGTCGTCGTGTTCATTGCGGCTGCCAACCTCCTTTGTCTCGGAATAACCGCGTCAGCGTGACCCGTTTCCATCGTGGAATCCGGGTTCTCCACCCCGTGCCTATGTGCCCCGATTAGGGCGGTCCTGTCAACAAGTAAATCAGCGGGCATCGGCCTCCCGCGGGACTGCCGGCCGATTTCCGTTTGCACATCGGTCCGCCGATATGTTAGGCAACAGGCACTATGACCATGGAGAGTGGCATGATCCGCACCTTCGCCGTCGAAGGACAAACCATCGCCTGCAGGGTGGAGCTTCGTCAGGACGCTTCCCGCGGGCGGTCGCTCGTCTTCCTCCACGGGTCGAGCGGCGATCACACGATCTGGGCGCGCCAGTACGGCCCGCTGAGAGGTCTCTACAACATCGCCGTACCCGATTTCCCCGGACACGGCGCCTCCGCGGGGGAAGTTCCGGAGGACATCGGCGGACACCTCCCCTGGCTGAAGGGACTGTTCGGGAATCTGCTCTTCGAGAAACCGGTTCTCGTCGGCCACTCCATGGGCGCGGCCGTCGCGCTCGCCTTTGCGCTGCGCCATGGAGAGAAGCTCGGGGGAATCGTCCTCGTCGGCGGTGGGGCGAAGATGCCGGTCAACCCGATGATCCTGACGGGCCTCAAGACCGATCCCGCGGCAATCGTCGCCATGATCCCGCGCTTCGCCGTCGCCAGGAAGAACCGCGAGCGCATCGGCTCGGTCCTCGCCGGAAGGCTTTCGGTTTTCCGGACGGACACGCTCTACAGGAATCTCGCCGCCTGCAGCCGCTTCGACGTCACGGCGGAGGCCGGCGACATCCGCGTCCCTTCGTTGATCGTCTGTGGAGCGGAAGACAAGATGACGCCGCCTGCTCTGTCGCAGGATTTGGAAAAGCGGATCCCGGGCGCCCGGCTGGAGCTGATCGAAAACGCAGGGCACTTCGCCATGATGGAGGAGCCGGAGGCATTCAACGGGATTCTGCGCGCCTTCGTCGACGCCCTCGTCTGACCTCATCGGAGGATGGAATCCATGTTCGTCCTGGGAAACTTCATTGCCGCCACGGCCAAGATTCTCGATCTCTTGCTGACGTTGTACCTGTGGGTCATCATCATCCGGGCGATCCTGTCCTGGGTGAATCCCGATCCCTACAATCCCATTGTCCGGCTGCTGTACCAGGTGACCGAGCCGGTCCTCGATGCCATCCGGCGGCGGCTCCCCATCGGCGGCTTCGGCATCGACTTTTCGCCGGTCATCGTGATCCTGGTCATCCTGTTTCTTCAGCAGTTCCTCGTTCAGACCCTGATCGAGTTCGCGGTGCGCATGCGGTAGCGGAGGCGAAGGAAGCGACATGCCGGAAATCGGCGAGTTGGAAGTCCATCAGACGGAAAAGGGTGCATCTTTTCAAGTCCAGGTCGTCCCGCGGGCAAGCCGGACGGAAGTCGCCGGACTTCACGGAAACGCCCTGAAACTGAGGGTGGCAGCCCCGCCGGTGGAGGGAAAGGCCAATGAGGAGATCGTCCGATTCCTCGCCGGCCTTCTCGGTCTGCGGAAAGCGGATGTGTCCATCACCGCCGGCCTGACGTCGAAGAGAAAGACCGTGCTCGTCAGGGGCACGACGGCGAAGGACCTGCGCTCCGCCCTGGTACCGCAGCAATCGCTCTGGGAATGAAAGGACCTTCTGAGGGGAAATGACGGAAGCCGTCCGGACGGGAAGCGAGAATGCGAAGGTGGCCAGGGCCGCCGGCGTCGTCGGGGCCGCGACGATGCTCTCGCGCGTTTTCGGCTTTCTGCGGGACATGGTCGTCGCCGCCTTCTTCGGTGCGGGTTTGACGACGGACGCCTTCTTCGTCGCCTTCCGCATCCCCAACATGCTGCGCAGGCTGCTCGCGGAAGGTTCGCTGACGGTCTCCTTCGTCCCTGTTTTCACGGAGTACCTCAACCGCCGGTCGAAGCCGGAGGCGCTGGAGCTGGCGAATATCGCCTTCACGCTCCTCTCGATCCTCCTTGCCGCCGTGTCCGTGCTGGGCGTTCTTCTTTCACCGTTCATCGTCACGGTCATGGCGCCCGGCTTCTCGCGTTCCCCTGAGCAATACGAACTCGCCGTCTTCCTCACGCGGTTCATGTTCCCCTACATCCTTCTCATCTCGCTCGTCGCGCTGTGCATGGGCATCCTCAATTCGCTCCGTCATTTCGCGGCGCCGGCGCTGTCGCCCGTCGTTCTGAACCTCTGCATGATCATCGCCGCGCTTTCGCTCCGCGACTTCTTCCGGGAACCCATCACCGCGCTGGCGGTCGGCGTCATGGCCGGGGGCGTCCTGCAGCTTGCCATGCAATGGCCCTTCCTCGTGCGGCTCGGCGTGAATTTGAAGCCCGCCTTCGCCTTCCGCCACCCCGGCATCCGGCAGATGGCCCTTCTCTTTCTGCCCGCCTTCTTCGGGGCGGCGATCTACCAGATCAACATCTTCATCGGGACGATCCTGGCCTCGCTGCTGCCGACGGGAAGCGTCTCCTATCTGTACTACGCCGACCGGGTCGTCGAACTGCCCCTCGGCGTATTCGCCATCGCCGTGGGAACGGCGGCGCTGCCCAGCCTCTCCGGACAGGTCGCCCAAGGGCTCACCGAAGAATTCAAACGAACGATCTCGTTCTCGCTTCGCCTCATCCTCTTCGTCACGATTCCCGCAACCGTGGCGCTCATCGTCCTCCGTGAGCCGATCATCTCCGTCCTTTTCCAGCGGGGGCACTTCGGCGCGGACGCCACGGCGCTCACGGCGCAGGCGTTGCTGTACTACGCCCTCGGCCTCTGGGCCTTCTCCACGATTCGCGTCATCGTGTCCGCATTCTATGCCCTGCAGGACACGAAGCTTCCGATGCGGGCCGCCGCGGTCGCCCTCGTCGTCAACGTGGCGGCGAGCGTGATCCTGATGATCCCTCTCCGCCACGGCGGGCTTGCCCTCGCCACATCGATCGCCTCCGCCGCCAACGTGGCGATCCTGGCGGTCGTGCTGAGACGCCGGATCGGGCCTTTCCTCGGCAGCGCCTTCCTGCCCTCGCTGGGAAGGACGGCAGCCGCATCGGCCGTCATGGCGGGCTGCATCGGGATCGTCTGGTTTCTTTTGCCCTGGAACGCAGAGGCCGCCATCGGCGGGCGGCTGGCGGCGCTCGCCGCCTATATCGGCGGCGGCGGCATCGCCTTCGCCACCGCCGCATACCTTGTCCGCTGCACGGAGATGATGGAGATCCTCCGCATCGTCCGGACAAGAATGGGAAAACGACAGACGATGCGGCAACAACGAGGAGACCGATGAAAGACTACTACCGGATACTGGGCGTCCCGCGAAGCGCCGATGAAAGCGAGATCAAGAAGGCCTATCGGACGCTCGCCCTCCGGTATCACCCCGACCGGAACCCCGGCGACCGGCAGGCGGAGGAGCGATTCAAAAACATCGCCGAGGCCTACGGCGTCCTGACCGACCCGGAAAAACGCCGCCTGTTCGACCTGTCTTCGGAAAGCGGCGCATCGCCGGGAGGGCAGGGCGGCTTCACGTACAAGCCGGAGGACATCTTCCGCGACGTCTTCCGCAATCCTCGGGACAGCGAATTCCTGCACGAGCTGAGAAAAGAATTCGAGCGCCATGGTTTCCGCTTCGACGACAGATACATCCGCAACATTTTCTTCTCCGGGACGGGCTTTTTCTTCGCGGGCGTTTTCTTCGGCGGGCCCTTCGGGTTCCGCAAAGCCGACGACGGCGACCGCGTCACCTTCTCCGCGGGTTCGCGGAAGACGGTCGATTCCTCCCGCGACCAGCCGAAAGGCCTGCTGGGAACGGTGGTCAACAGGATCGGAAGTCTCTTCGCCGGCCGGCCTCCGGCAACGGCGCGGGCCCGGGCAGAGGGCGAAGGCGACATCCGCTACACCATCCTCATTTCCGCCGAAGACGCCGCCCGGGGGAAACCGGTCCTCCTGTCCTATCCGAACAACGGCGGGGTTCAGAGGCTTTCGGTCACGGTGCCGCCAGGGGTCAGGCAGGGAACGAAACTGCGCGTCCGCAACCGCGGAAACCTCAGGGAGGATGGCACCAGGGGAGACCTCTTTCTGGAGGTACGCATCGGCCCGGCCCGGAAGTCCTCCTGAAGGGCGAAAAAGGTTTGACTTCAAGAGGTCAAAGTGGTAGGGGGTTTTTCCCTGCTGAAACCGTGACATAACGAAAGGGTTGTCCCATGCTGGACATCAGAATCTTACGGCAGAATCTTGACCTCGTCCGCAGAAAGATGCAGGAGCGCGGGCAAAAGATCGACCTCGACGCTTTTGCGGCGCTCGACGGCAAGAGACGGGACATCCTCCAGGAAGTGGAGGCCCTGCGCAACGAACGCAATACCGTCTCCAAGGAGATCGGGGAAAAGAAGAAACGCAAGGAGGACGCCTCGGCCATCATCGCGAGGATGGGCGAGGTTTCGGCCCGGATCAAGGTGCTCGAAGACGCGCTGAATCAGGCGGAGGAGGATCTGCGGAACCTGCTGCTCACGATCCCCAATCTGCCGCACGAGTCCGTCGTCTGCGGGGCGGGCTCCGAGGACAACCCGGTTATCCGGTCCTGGGGCGAAAAACCGGCCTTCGACTTCAAACCCAGGCCGCACTGGGAGATCGGCGAGAGCCTGCGGATTCTCGATTTCGCCTGCGGCGCGAAGATCACGGGGGCGCGCTTTACGCTCTACCGCGGCCTCGGCGCATTGCTCGAACGGGCGATCATCAACTTCATGCTGGATCTGCACACCTCCGAGCACGGTTACACGGAGGTGCTGACGCCCTTCATGGTGAACCGCGCCAGCATGACGGGAACGGGCCAGCTGCCGAAGTTCGAAGAAGACCTCTTCCGGGTGGACAAGACGGATTACTTCCTGATCCCGACGGCGGAAGTCCCGGTGACGAATATCCACCGCGACGAAATCCTCGCCGAGAAGGATCTGCCCGTGCGCTACGTCGCTTACTCGCCCTGCTTCCGGGCGGAGGCCGGTTCCTACGGAAAGGACACGCGCGGCCTCATCCGGCAACACCAGTTCAACAAGGTGGAGATGGTGAAGTTCACGGTGCCGGAGAACTCCTATGACGAACTGGAGAAGCTGACGGCCAACGCCGAGGAAGTGCTCAGGAGGCTGGGGATCCCCTTCCGGACGGTGAGCCTCTGTACGGCCGACCTGGGCTTCTCCGCGGCGAAGACCTACGACGTCGAGGCCTGGATGCCCGGCCAGGACGCCTACCGGGAGATCTCCTCGTGCAGCAACTTCGAGGATTTCCAGGCGCGGCGCGCATCGATCCGCTTCCGCCGGGGGGAACAGGGCAAGGTCGAGTTCGTGCACACACTCAACGGCTCGGGTCTCGCCGTGGGAAGGACCGTCGTCGCGGTCCTCGAGAACGGCCAGCAGGCCGATGGCAGCGTCCTGATTCCGGAGGCGCTGCGTTCGTACATGAAAGGAATTGACAGGATTCCACCCGCAAGGGTAGCATGACCGGTCAGCGGACATCGACGGAGGGATGGCCGAGTGGTCTATGGCGGCGGTCTTGAAAACCGCAGACCGAAAGGTTCGCGGGTTCGAATCCTGCTCCCTCCGCCAGGATACTACGATGGAAAGGATGTGCCTCTGCGAAGTTTCCTGATGGCAAGCGGGAAGCGGCTTCGGGGGAAGCGGAGAGGAGTCGCATCCTCGTCGACCACGCGGAGAGATGGCTGAGTGGCCGAAAGCGATCGCCTGCTAAGCGATTGTACGCC
>ERZ795058.33-NODE-33-length-202487-cov-12.178816_pt1 | contig 202487 bp, 168 predicted proteins | sample MGYA00375142_ERZ795058 | MGnify/ENA primary metagenome ERZ795058 (study PRJEB30187, sample SAMN05720210) | activated sludge metagenome | isolation source: anaerobic digester from wastewater treatment plant | place: Japan | collected 2015-04-20 ... | reverse complement strand
TGTCGATTACAACGTAATCTGGCGCTTGTTCCTCTCCCGTTTGCGAAATCTACGTAAAATGGGTGATGGGTCCTTGCGTATCCGCTATCTCGACCCGGGCGATGGCGAATGGAAGCACGAAAGCTTCGACATGGTGGTGCTGTCGACGGGTCAAGAAAAGCCTGTGAGCCCCCAGCGCTTGGCGGCTATGATAGGTTTGGATGCACCGCCGGAGGGACTTGACACACCGCAGGGATTCGAAAAGGTGCGTTCCTCGAAGCCTGGGATATTCCTTTGCGGGTCTTTGCTGGGGCTGACCGACATCAGTGAGGCATTGACGGCGGGGAGCGCGGCGGCAGGAGAAGCCTCCAAGCTCTTGCATCAACTCGGAAAGCCGTATGAAGTGGAGGTGGCGCTGCCGCCGGAACGGCCCGTGGCAAGGGAGCGTCCTCGCGTTCATGTCCTATTGTGTCGCTGTGGGGATAACCGAGCTTCCCAGGCCGTGGACTTTGCGCTGTCTGCCCAACGGTTGCGCGCGATTCCGGGGGTTGGGCAGGTTGATGTGGTGGATACGTTGTGCCGAGGAGATGGGTTCGCGTCGTCGGAGCAACTCCTTCGCCATTCGAAGTGTAACCGAGTCGTCTTCGCCGCGTGCATGCCCTATATATATCGTCGCCGCCTGCGGGCCATAGCGGAAAAAGCCGGATTCAATCCGGCACTCGTGGAGGTTGTCGATTGGTTGAGCCTTCTGCCTTCGACAAGTGCGGAAGGGCAGGAAGCTTCTTTGATGCGGCAACGTGAGATGCGAGTGATGGTTGGGATCGAGAAACTCAAGGCGACGGATCCTGTTCCGACGGTCGAAGTTGCTGTTTATCCGAGGGTGCTTGTGGTGGGGGGGGGAGTAGCGGGGATGCGAGCCGCTTTATCTCTTGCGCAACGTGGCATTGGGGTGGATTTGGTGGAGAGTCGGGGGGAGCTTGGGGGAAGGGTGCGGCAGGATTTGCATTATACGTTGGACGGGTTGGATCCTCGGGGGTTGGTCGAGGGGTTGATGCAGGCGGTCCGGGAAAACCCGCGGATTCAGGTGCATACGGAGACTCGGCTTTCCAGGACGCAAGGGACGGTGGGGCGTTTTCGAAGCGTGTTGGAGCAAGGGGAAAAGCGGATAACGATCGAGCATGGTGCCACCATTGTGGCCACCGGGGGGAAAGAGGCGGGAACCACGTTATATGGGTATGGTTCCAGCGAGCGCGTCATGACGCAAAGCGAGGTGGAAAAGGGGCTTTCCGAGGGGAGTCTCGATGCCGCGGCGTTGGATACGGTGGTGATGATTCAATGCGTGGGTTCCCGCGAGCCAGGGGCTCACAATTATTGCAGCCGGGTATGTTGTGCGGCGGCGTTGAAAAATGCGAATCAACTGAGAAAAGCCAATCCGCAAGTGCGAATCGTCATCTTGTACCGGGATATGATGACCTACGGGTTTCTCGAATCGTATTATACGGAAGCCAGGCGCCAAGGGGTGCTATTTGCTTCTTACGACCCTGCGGACAAGCCTAGGGTACAATTCGAGAATGGAAAGCCGGTGGTGACGTTTACGGATACCATTCTTCGCGACGAGGTTCGGGTGAGTGCGGATTTGTTGTGTTTGAGTACGGGGGTGGAGCCTGATCCGAGCCATCAAGAATTAGGCGAAAAACTGGGTATTGCGCTGACGCAAGACGGGTTTTTCCAGGAAGCAGAGTCGAAGTGGCGTCCGGTGGATTGTCTGAAGGAAGGGGTATTCCTTGCGGGACTGGCGCATTCTCCGCGGCCGATCGTGGAGGTTTTGGCTCAGGCGGAAGCGGCGGCGCAGCGAGCGTTCGTATATCTTTCGAAGGGGCGTTTGACGGCTGCTCGGATGACGTCGAAGGTTCACGACAGTCTGTGTGCGCGATGCAGAACCTGTATTACGGCCTGTCCTTTCGAGGCACGCTCCTACGATGTGGTGAACCATCGTGTGACGGTGGATGCGGCAACGTGTCAAGGGTGTGGGATTTGCGCGGTGGCCTGTCCGAATGGGGCCGCGGAGCTGAAAGGGCCGAATGATAGGCAGAACCTGGCGATCATCGAGGCATCCTTGATGGGGTCTTGGTCTGCGGGACCGTAGGCAAATCCACGCTTCCCGGACTGGGCTTCAGCCCAGTGGATCGGAGGGACCATGGATTGGTCGGTGGAGTTGAGTTCTTCCGTGGACAAGGAAGAACTGAAATGGGTTCGGGAAACCCTTGAAGCGAAGCTGAAAGCCGAATCCGGTCAATACGGGGAGGCGGCTCGGATTCTGTGGGAGCTGTTGGTCCAGATCCGACATACGAAAAACAGTCGATGGGAATGCCTTACCATGATCCACATGGGCAAGGTATATCGGGCGTTGCGCTGGAGCATTGCCGTATCGCTGTTCGAGGATGCGTTGGAATTGGCAGAAGCGGTTTCGTATCGGGAAGGCAAATTGCTCTGTTTTGGGGAACTTGGGGAAATGAAGTGTCAATGGGGTCAATTCGAGGATTCTCTCGAACTATTGAGGAAAGCTCTTTCCCTCGTGCAGGAAGGGGAATTGGCGACGCGTCGTCTGGTGTTATTGGATATGGTGATGGCCTACGAGGGGCTGGACGACTTGACTCAATGCCGCTGTTTGCTTCAGGAGGTTATCGAGATCGATAGAGTGATTGGGTCGGAAGAATTGGCGGAGGACATGGCGCACCTGCATCGGCTGGGCAGCGATTCCTCAGGATAAAAGAGAAGCTTATCCATGAGTGAGCAGGATACCCCACGGGCTCAAGAGGAGAAGGTCATCCGGACCTGGGTGAAGCGGGAGTTGTTCGAGCAAGTGCCCATGAGCATTTGTGTGATCGACAAAGGCTTGCGAGTGGCCGCCTGTAACAAGAACTTCTCGGCCATATTCGGGGATCCGGCGGGGAAAACCTGTTATCAGGCCTATAAAAATGCGCCTACCGCGTGCGACGCCTGCGCGGCTCATCGAACGTTTCGAGATGGTGTTTCTCGAATATCGGAAACCCATGGGGTGGATTGTCTCGGTCAACGGGCGGATTATGTCGTACATCATTCTCCGATCGTGGACGATCGGGGACAGATCGCTTTCGTGGTGAATATGTCCTATGACATCACCGAACGAAAGTCGGTCCAAAGCCAATATAATTTTTTATTCGATCGGGTGCCCTGCTCCCTTTCCGTCATTCGTCGGGATTATCGGATCATTCGAGCCAACGAGCATGCCAGAGCCCGCTTTGGGGAGGTGGTGGGGACTCGCTGTTATCAAACGTTCAAAAAGCGTGAGGCGGCGTGTGATCGTTGTCCCGCGCAAAAGACCTTTGCCGATGGGCGGATTCATACCTCCCAGGAGGTGCGTTGGGGGGCGGAAGGCGTTTGCTCGCACTATTTCGTGTCGACGGCTCCAATGGGCGAGGACGGGCAGGGCGTTTCTCATGTGATGGAGATGTCGCTGGATATTACCCAAATCCACGAACTCTCGGAGGAGTTGGAGCGGCAACATCGAATGCGCCATGAAATCACGGAAAGCTCCCTCGATGCGCTGGTGGCGGTGGATACGGATGGGCAAGTCACGCTATTCAACGCGGCGGCGGAATCGCTTTTTGGAAAAAAACGGCAAGACGTTCTGTATCGAAAGATAGGACACGAGTTGTTGCCGCTTCAGTTCTTCGAACAAATTCGTGATGGCGTTTCGAGCGTGTTGCTTCGGGATACGCACGTCGACGGTTCCCGCGGAGAAAAAATACCGGTTCGCCTGTCGGCCACCGTCCTTCGGCAGGGGCAAAAGGTGGTGGGGGGTGCAGCCTTTTTGCAAGACTTGCGGGAACGGAAAGAGTTGGAGCGTCAGATGTTGCGCAATGAACGCATGGCTGCCATCGGTCATACGATGACCCAATTGGCCCATAGCATCAAAAACATCCTGACAGGGATTCAGGGAGGAATCTACGACGTCAAAAAAGGTTGTGAGCGGGACGATGGGCCGCGAAGGGACGAGGGGCTTGCCACGTTGGAGCGTAATTTCGCACGGATTCACTCGATGGTTCGTGACTTCCTTCGCCTGTCCAAAGACCATGAGCTGGAGTTGGCCGAATGCGATGCCAACCAAATTGCCAAAGACGTCGTGGAGCTATTTCGGCCTCAGGCCCAGCGACTGGGGATAACCCTGCTTTTCGAGCCGTGGCCATCGTCTTTGGCGGTCATGATGGACGCCGATGCGATCCATACTTGCCTGTCCAATCTGTTGTCCAACGCGTTGGAAGCCTGCCTGAATATCCCTGGGGCGTGTCAAGTGGGCATTTCCGTGGGGTGGAGCGAATCCACGCTACGCTACGAGGTGTGGGATAGCGGCTGCGGGATGAGCCACGATGTGATGGAAAAGCTGTTTCATCCTTTTTTCACCACAAAAGGGCAAGCCGGGACCGGGCTGGGGCTCATGATGTCAAAAAAAATAATCGAAGACCATGGTGGGAATGTGAAAGTGATTTCCCAAGTCGGAAAAGGTGCAAGATTTACGGTCCTTCTGCCTATGCAAGAAAGCGTGGTGGGGCCGAGGGTGACTTTCGCTCGAGCGGAAAGGAGGATTCGTCATGAGCCATCGAATCCTGGTTGTCGATGACGAACGCGACGTTCAGGTGTTTCTATCGAGGTTGTTGCAAGACAACGGCTATGAGGTGGTCACCGCCGACGACGGTGTGGCAGCAATAAAAGCTGTGGAAGATCATCATCCGGACCTGATCCTGCTCGATCTACAAATGCCTCGTAATACCGGCACGGATTTTTTTCGAAAGATGAGGAATCACAAAGAGCATGGCACGATTCCTATCTTGGTGGTCAGCGCTTTGGCGGGCAGAAACGTTGCGGTGTCCAAAGAAGTGCCCGTGTTGCACAAACCCGTCGATGAGGAAAAACTGCTTCAACAGGTGAAAATCGCATTGATGGGTGCGCAAGAGTGAAAGACTCCCCTGTCTGACTCTTTCCCATCGCTCGTTGCTTATGCCCATGATGGCGCGGCACGACCGAACCGGCCACGCCCTTTCCCATCCCCAAGGCCTACCAATTCGCCCGTCGTCGAAGAAGTGCCAAAAATAACGGGCCCCCCAGCAGCGCGGTGACCGCTCCCACCGGTGGTTCCGTTCCCAACCAATGAAACGACGCTCGCGCCAAAAGATCGCATATTATGAGCATACACGCACCGATCAGCATCGACAGGGGAAGCAAGATCCGATGATCCGGGCCGACCATGCGACGTAGTGCATGAGGAACCACCAGCCCGACGAAACCAATCAATCCTGTCGTGCTCACGATGGCCCCCACCACCAACGACGATGCGATATAGACACGTCGCTCGAGCCGACGCGCGTTCACACCAAGATATTGAGCGGGCTCGTCGCCCAACGACAGCAAATTGAGACGCCCTGCATCGGCGATTAACACCGCGCAACCGATCGACACGTAAGCTGTGACAGCGGCAAGGGTCGTGATGGGTGGAACATCGATGAAGCCCATCAGCCAGAACAGCAGGTCTTGGGCTTTGGCGGCGCTGACGAGGGATTTGATGAAGGTGATGAGCGAACCGGCAATGGCATTGACGATGACGCCGGCGAGAAGCATCGACGTGGCGGAGCCTTCGGTGCCGGCGCGGGCGATGGCATACACGAGGGCGGTGGCCGCCAAGCCGCCTATCATGGCGGATGCGGGAATCAAGGCCGACGACCATACGGCGGCTAAGGGAACTCCGAAAGCAATGACGAGCGTGGCGCCGAGCGCAGCGCCACCGGAGACTCCCAGTACGTAAGGCTCGGCAAGGGGATTCCGAAGCAGCGCTTGAAACGCGGCACCCACGGCAGCAAGGCCCGCCCCCGCGACGGCCGACAACGCGATTCGGGGTAACCGAACATCGAATAAAATGCGGTGATCAATGCTTGCTGCATCCGTCATCGCCCGCTGGAAAGACACGGATTCCGTGCCGAGGGCCGCTGCCAGCCAGGTCACGAGCATCAACAGCAAAGCAGCGATGCCAACGGAGAGCATGAATTTGCGCATCGATTCCTCTTGTCTAGGTGGGTCGATTGCGCTCGTACACGATACGCATGCCTCGAAGCGCCAGACTATCATCCACATGCTCGATGCATGAGGTGAGCTTGGCAATGAGTGGTGCCAGCCCTCCGGTGGCCAGGATGGCACAAGGAAACCCTACTTCATTGCGAATACGTTCAATCATACCCTCGACGAGCGACGCATACCCATAGGTGATGCCTGATTGCATGGCATGAGGGGTGTTGCGTCCAATGACTTTGGCAGGAGCTGTCAAGTCGACGCGGGGGAGTTTTGCGGCTCTGGCAAACAGAGCTTCCGCGCTGATCTGAATTCCCGGTACGATGGCGCCTCCCAAATATTCTCCTTTCGGGCTCACACAATCAAATGTCGTTGCGGTGCCAAAATCGACGACCACCACGCCGGCACGAACGATATCGTACGCGGCGACCGCATTGACGATGCGGTCAGCGCCCACGTCTCTCGGATTATCGTACAGAATGGGCATTCCCGTGCGTGTGCCAGGTCCCACCACGACCGGCTCACACGCAAACATTCGTCGCGCAAGGGAACTCATCGGTTCGGTCAACGTGGGTACGACGCTTGCGATGATGGCGGCGTTCAAGGCCCGACGCTCCACGTTCAGCAACGCGAGCATTTGTTCTACGAACACGCAGTACTCATCGATCGTCCTGGTGCGTGAGCTTTCGGCACGGAAGTGATGAATGAGATCCGTTGTGTCAAATACACCAAAACTGATGTTGGTGTTGCCAATGTCGATTGCGAGCAGCATCGGGGCAAGACTATCTCATGAACAATCCGCTCACCAACAGCGAGTCGTGGTGATTGACGAAAGCGTACACGGAGTCTCCAAGGAACGTCTGGGTGCCGTGTGTATTGATCTAGCAGTATTGCATTGGACGTGTGTCACGCTACGCTAGGCCATCATGCTCACTTGGGACGATCGATTCAGCGTCAAGGTTACGGTCATCGATGAGCAGCATAAGCAGCTATTTGGATCTGCTCGACGTTTCTCCGAGGCCATGCAGCGTAACGAGAGTCGGGAGGCTTTTGCAGAGCTGCTTGGGTTTTTGATTGAATACGGAAAGATGCACTTCCAAACGGAGGAAGCGATCTTCTTGCAGTGTGGGTACGAAGCGGCCGCATCCCATATCGAGCAGCACCAGCTTTTCCTCGATATCGTGCAAGGTTTCAAACTCCGTTTCGAAAGCGATGATCTCATCGTGGCCGCCGAAGTCGTGCATTTTCTAGAAAATTGGCTCGTCGAACATGTGACCACCTCAGATCAGAGATACGTTCCGTGTCTGGCGGCGCAAGGATTGACGAAACCATCATCTTGACTTCGACGGTAGAAGCCGTCCGTCGTTCGTTGGCTGCGCCTCGAAGGGGCGTCGAAGGACGATCTCGCGACCCGCGCGTTTGCCGTGTTCTCTCGCTTGGGTTCGTCGATTGCCGTAGCGAACCAAACGTCGCGTATGGGGATGTCGCGCTCGCAGATAGGCGTCGAGACCCGGATCGCCGGCCCAAACGAGTCCTTCGCATTGCTGTGCCGTGCTTTCTCGCGCCAGGCGTTCTCGAAATCCTAGCATCACACCAGCGAGATACGTTTGCCGGTCTCGGCCGGAGCATTTTGTCGACTTCTGATGGGCATTCCATAATTGCTGAGCGGTATGCGACAGGAAGGCGTACACGTATTCAGCCATTTCGAGGTTGGCGGGCGTTCCGCATAGTTCGAGCACACTGCCTGATTTTCCTGTCATCGGCACGTAAGCTTGAACCCAGAGAGCATTGACAAAGAAGTGTTCGATGAGCAATGCGGCGAGGATTCTTTCGCTTTCTTGGATGCGCCCGGTGATGTGTCCTACTTGTCGAAACTCGTATCGCGATTGGCCTGAAGCGAGACGTGCTTGATCGATGTTGTATCGAAGCATCAAGCGTTGGGCGGCGCTCATGGCCGCGTGGGCTTCGTGGGTGTTGGGGCTGTCGGCGAGGGCCAACAGACGGGCTACACGAGACAAAACGCGTTCTTCTTGTTCTGAGGGTGGGTGGGCGTTGGGCAAGCCCGAGGCTCGCGGATCGATGCAGAAACGTTGGCAAACCGAGCGAAAGAGCTCTCCGTGTCCGTCGTTTTTTTGTCCCAGGATCTGATCGACAAATTGGTGAGCCATCTCATGTTTGAGCACTTCGATCACGTGTACCCAAGGTTGATGAATGGCAAAGGCGCGATTGATCTCGATGGTGCGTGTTTCGGAGTGCCATCTTCCGAGGATCGACGAGGTGTCGGTCAAAGCGAGAACGACGGGGCGCAGGGAATTGTTGAACAAGACGGCATTGAGCTGTTGGTGGGCTTGCTGAAGTTCGTGCAACAGAGCGATTTCCAAGGCTGCGTGCAAGGATTGCTCTTGTGATTTCGGCGATGCGTGGGGGGCGGAATCGGTGGTGTAAGGTGCAGGCGCCTTGGGCATGGTTTGACTCATGGTAGGCAAGAAGGTGCCTCATACGGGCCGGGGAAGCGAGGGAGAATGAAAGGGGGTAGGACAGTGGGTCAGCGGGCCATTCGTAATGCCATGGGCGCGAGTAGGCTTTCGGCTTCCCGCAAGTTGGCAACGGTTAGCACGTCTTCGGGAAGGCCGGTGATGGGCGTGGCTGTCGCGCTAATGAACACGATGCGGGCGTGCGATCGCGACGTTCCCGACAGGATCTTTTCCGCGTAGTCAGAGAAATTCAGGTGGTTATGAGCATCGCCGACCAGAAGGATCCAGGATGCGCCCAGGTCTTCGGCCGCGCGTGAGACGCTTGCAGGGGGCAGTCCGGCTCCGAGCACATGAGCGTCGAAACCGCTTTCCACGGCTACGAGCGACGCGTATCTTGCGAGAACATCGTAGGGTTCCCCGGGAAGGGGAGCGGAAATGACCCTTCCGCGGCTGCTGCCAGGCACGCGCAAGGTGGGGCGTTGGCGTGCGGCGACTTCAATCAGACTATTGATGGCAATATGCAAATGAAACGCTTCGCAACGGCCTGAGCCACACGCTTGTTTTACGCGTTCAAAGGCGGGCCGAAGCATCGTATCTACGATGGTTGCGATCGATACGCGCTGCAAACGAACGGCTGCAATGACCCCCATGACCCGTTCCGCGTCACCGACCAAAAGGGCGCTGACCAATTCTTCGATATCTTGATCACCCTCGGTGGCCGCTTCCGAATGATCCGCGGAAGAACGTCGTGAGGCTAGGTGCATGGCGATATCGCGAAGACGAAACTTGCGGTGTCCTCCTGGTGTACGGATACACGATAGCGTACCAGCATCGGCCCACCGTTTTACGGTAGCTTCACTGACGCCAAGGACTTCAGCAACATCTCCGGTAGACATGAGGCGATCACTCATGACAATGCTCCTAAAAAAACGGTGGGATTGGCCTCACCCATGGGTCTTTCTCTCCCCGGACGTGTGGCTTCACGTTTATTGGGGTCTAATTTCCAACCTGGATAACCCACCGGTCATCGTCAAGATGGCGGATTCGACAATACTACGCGGGGGGCGTCGGGAGCTTTTCAAGGCCAGGTCGGTTTCTGCAAGAACGCGCAGCCAACGTTCGATTTCTGCGACATCGAGATTTTTGACCTGCTTGGCCAATTCTCGCGCTTTGTAGGGAGGGGCTCCAGCGGTTACGGCCGCTTGGTCGGGGCTGGCTCCGGACCGAATGGCATGGGCAAACCGAAGAAGTTGCCGTGTCGACCAGGCAAGCACGCCTACCAAGCGCAGCCCTCTATCTTGGGGCTCGTACACGTCCATGAGCACGGACAACGCGGTAGCGGCATCGCGACGCCCCACGGCGCCCACCAATTCCCATACGGACGACGGTCGTATTCGGGTGACGCAGGCGGCTACGGTATCTTCCGTGATGATTCCACCTTCGCCGACAAATAACGAAAGACGCTCGATGGCATCGAGCAGGGTCGACAATTCCGGACCGGCGATTTCCGCGAGCAGATCGGCCACATCTCGGTCGATGGTATGTCCCCTATCTTTGGCTTCTTGTTGGATGAACGGAGGCAGCGCCTTACGCTCGAGCGGTTCACATTCCACGAGGAACTGGGACTTTTTGGCGAGGGCGACGAGTTTTCGTCGACCATCGAGTTTGGACGCGACAAGCACGAGGCATGCGGAAGCAACGGGCGAAGCAGCGTAGACGGCAAGTTTGTCGAGGGGTTGTACGACGGACTCTTTGTTTTTTTCTTTGCCTTTGGCCTTTGGCGTCGAACTATCCCATCGTTCGACCGATCGAACGAGCACGAAGCGTCGGGGTGCCATCATGGGCACGGTGCGTACGGCTGACAGCACGCGATCGACATCGCATTCGCCTGCGGTGAGAGCCTCTTGGTTGAAGTCCGCGATGCCACCTTGCAGGGCGGCCGTACGTATCGCGGCAACGACACGATGAACGAGGACTCGCTCTTCTCCCAACACGAGATAGACAGGGAGAAGTTGTCCGCGTTGAATGTCGCGAATGGCTTGGTTCGGGATCACGCTACGGGGGGCGTAGCCTCGTTAGGTGGTTGAGATCAAGGGGTACAATCCGCCTTTTCCCATGGCCGTTGTGTTGTGGCCGTTCGAAAGCGATTCGTGCTCGCGGTTTGGTGGACTGTTTCACAAGGGCGTGCGGGTGGTCTTGCCTCGAGCCTTGACTGGGAGATTGACACGCCCAATGCACGCGGGCAGACTCCTTTTGGGAATATTCCTTGGGATATCTAACGGAGTATTTCCTCTTTGGAGCAATTTCCCATGGCAGATGGTTCAGCGCAACCTTCAGCTTCGAGTCGTGGCGGACCCGATCCGCTGATCGGTCGTATGATCAACGACCGCTTCAAAGTCGTGGCGCTGATTGCTCGCGGAGGGATGGGTAAAGTCTATCGCGCGGAGCAAGCCCCTCTGGGTCGTACCTGTGCGCTGAAGGTACTGAATCCGAAATATGCGAGCGAACACGATCCCGAGTTCCACAAACGTTTCTTTTTGGAAGCTTCCATTGTCTCCAAACTCACGCATCCCAACACGGTGACGATCTTCGATTACGGTCGAACCGACGACGATGTGTATTACATGGCGATGGAGTATCTCGAAGGGCGAACGTTACACCGGGCCATTCGCGAAGAGGGCGCGTTTGGCGAGGAGCGAACGGCGCATGTCGCAAGACAAATATGCCGAAGCCTTCGAGAGGCTCATTCGATTGGTGTCATTCATCGGGACTTGAAACCTGCCAACATTTTTTTGGTGGACCACGCCGATGAGCATGACTTCGTCAAAGTGCTCGATTTCGGACTCGTGAAAAATGTCGAAAACCCGGGGGAAGACCTCACCCAAGCGGGTCTTTTCATGGGCTCTCCCAAGTATATGGCCCCCGAACAAATCAAGGGCGAGAAGGTCGATAGCCGTACGGACATCTATTCGCTGGGTGTCATCATGTACGAAATGCTGACCAGCAAAGTGCCTTTTGACCGGCCCAACTCCGTTCACATCATGATGGCGCATGTCAATGAACCGCCTCCTCCCATGCGCAGCATCAATCCCGATATCCAGGCGTCGTCATCGACCGAGGAACTCATCCTCAAATGCCTTTCGAAAAGTCCCGATCAACGCTTTCCCTCCATGGAATACTTGCTCAATGCGCTGAAAAACGTGGGCGGAGCTGCCATGACCGCCACCCTATCGGGCGTTCTGTCTTCGGGTGACTTTCTGGCTGTATCCAGTTCGTCCGGCTCCATCGCCACAGGATCCAGTCCAAATCAGCCTATGTTCGTCACTCAGTCTGGCAGTGGCGAGTCTGGGCCCCTCGTTCCCTCACAGCCCACTCCGCCCGAAAACCTATCCGCTCGCCGTCAGTCCACCATGATCCTCGGCCTCATCATGGGCGGTATCGTCGCGGTGGGACTTGGGGGCGCGGCCTACTACGCCATGCGTGAGGAACCTACGGGTCCTTCTCAGCTTGCCGCCAGCGCCAGCAACGTCGTGGTGCAACCCGTGGTGGCATCAACCACCGCAAACGCCCCCGCTGCCGTCAACGTGGCGGCTCTGAAGCTCGATTCCAACCCGTCCGGTGCCGCCGTCATGACCAAAGAGGGAAAAATGTTGTGTTCTTCCACTCCCTGTGAGGTCAAGTTCGAAGGGGAAGACGCCAAAGAAGACAAGGAACACGTGTTTGTCTTTTCCAAAGGGGGATTCAAAGACACCGTGGAAACGGTCAAGGTGTCGGATAAGACATTCACCGCGAAGCTCGTTTCCCCATGAAGCCTCGCCCTTCGACGGCCCCTATCGGATTTCTGCCGCGGTAACGCCTACTGCCCCGATGCCAACAAGTCGTGGAGCGCACCCTCGTGCGTCCAATCGCCTTGACAATCGCTTCGCTCACGGCCAACGAGGGATTGTCTTGTTCATGAATTACTCTCACCCCCTTGAACTCGGCACCATGGGCGCTCGTCCAGAGGACTTCTCCGGTCAACCCACTCTCGTGGCCATTGGCAACTTCGACGGTGTTCATCTTGGCCATCAGGCTGTACTTGTGGATACGGCCGCCGAGGCAAAATCCAACGGCTGGATTCCCGTCGCCCTCACGTTCGAACCGCATCCGACGGTGGCCGTGGGAAGGCCCCCACCAGCCTGTTTGACACCCGTTCAGCGAAAAATCGAACTCATTCAACGAATCGACCCGTCCTTACGCGTGGTGGTGCAAACGTTCGATGAGCCGTTTGCCACGCAATCTCCAGAGGCATTTGTCCGTACCATGCTTGTCGATCGGCTCTGTGCTCGAGGCGTTCGCGTGGGAGAAAACTTCCGCTTTGGCGCTCGACGTTCGGGCGATCTCGACAGTCTCGCGGATTTCGGAAAGCAATTCGGTTTCGAAGCCCGAGCCGTGCCTTTGCTTGGGGATCATCAGGGCCGTTTTTCCTCGACGCGAGCGCGTCATGCCGTGGCCATCGGAGATCTCGACGAGGTCTGGGCCATCTTATCCAGACCCCACGCCCTATCCGGGAAAGTCGTGCAGGGACAGCGTCGCGCTCGCAGCCTTGGATTTCCTACCGCCAACCTCCGATGGGTACAGGAAGCTCTTCCTCCTCATGGCGTTTATGCTGTCGTCGTGGACCGTCTCGATGAACATGGTGCAGCACAGCGATTGGGCGCGGGAGTATGCAACATCGGGATTCGCCCCACCGTGGATGCAGGATTTGCGGTTGAGGTGCATCTATTTGATTTTGATGGAGATTTATACGGGTTGCGGCTCCGTGCGCACCTCATTCACTCGCTTCGTTCAGAAAAAAAATTCAACAATCTCGACGATCTCAAGCTCCAAATTGAACTCGATGTGCAGGAGGCTCGAAAGCGGCTCGCTTCCTTTTTGCCTTCTGTGTGGGAAGGCCAAGCCTGGTTCTAAACCCCATCTTCAGTTACGGTAGAGCCATGGGTACGCGCCGAGAGGAGTTGGAATCGCTATCGCGAGCGGACCTCATCGTGCAAGCGATGGAGTTGGGTATCTCGGCTGCTCGTGTGTTGACTCGCGACGAGTTGATTGATGAAATCGTTTCCGCGGTCGTGGTCGACGAACAAGAACGTTCGGTGGCAAGAGGATTTCTTGGGCGAGCGCGAGATCTCATCACACGCGTGATGGAAAAAGGGTTGCACTTGCCCGACGCTGCACAGCGCATTCTGTCACCGTCTCCCCCTCGACCCGAGGAGGCTCCAAAACCGATTGCGACGGTTGCGCTGGCGGCCGTGTACGCCAAGCAAGGTCATCGATCCCAGGCCTTGTGCATTCTTGAAGAAGTGCTGGCCGCGGACCCAGATCATGCCGCCGCGCGTGCTTTGCAAAACGAACTTGGCCTTTCGACCCACGCCGAACCGATGGCTGGCACCTGTGATTCGCTGCCAAGCGATCCAAGAACCACGGGGAAAGAGCCTGAGCACCAATCCGCCGATGCGTCTTCCATGCCTGACGAAACCGGTATTCCGCATCGCGATGAACTATCGATTTCATTGGGTGTGGGACAGCTCATATTGTGTTGGAAAGTGCGTCCCATCACCTTGGCTCGATGGCGCGGCAAAATGCCTTCGGGACGTCTGTCCCTGCGTGTCGTACATACGATGGTCCGAAAAGGTGCGCCGAAAGTCGTGGTCGAAGACCATTTCGTGGATCGATTGGTTGGCTCCATGACCGTGTCCGTACCCGACTCCGCCCTCAGTTCCCACGCCGCGGTAGGATGGCGTGATGGCGACTTGTTCATGGTCGTGTCCACAACGCAGTCCTGATTCGAGTAGCCGTATTTGACGATTTTTGGGCAACCAAACCTCCGTGCGTCCGATATCGTGTCATGCACCGCATCACCGTGTATCGATGGATGGCTGCGCCTTGTACCCTGCTAGCCGCGGCGACCGCCCATGCCCAGCAAGATGTAGCCGATGAATCCTTTGCTTCTGCGCACCAAGGACAGATTCAGCTTGGAACCGGGCGTGCTTCCCTGGGATTTGGGCTGTTTACAACTCGAACGTTGACGGGAAAACAAGAGGTTGGCGGACGTTTTACCGTGGAGATTCCCTTCGGACGGCTTTGGGCGCGCTCAGCAAGTTTGCCGCACGTTTCCCAAGAACAAAGTCCTTCGCCCAAAGAGACTACCACGGGCCACCGCAACCCACCGCGGATGGCTGTACGTCCCGCCTTGGCTCGTGCGTGCGTGCGTGCCGCGTGGCAAGCCCATGGCATCGGTGATCTCGAAGCGATCGATGCCATGCGAACACGCGCCAAATCCTCTGCCTTGCTTCCCGATGCTCGGTTTCGTGTCGTCCGAGATTGGGACCAGAGCTATCGTCTTTCACCGACCAACGACGATCCCTATCGGTTGCATGAGAGCACGGGAGGGGGACGGACAGTGGAGGGCGTGTTGACATGGAGGCTAAGTCGTTTGCTGTTCGTCGACGAGGAGCTGTCGATGGAGCGGCTACGGGTCCAGCAAGTGCAACTTCGCAGTCGTCTTGCTGGCGAGGTGTTGCGCGCTCTTTTCGATTGGCAGCGGGCCAGGCTCGCTCTCGCGGACCCGTCGCTGGATGAGCCGGAGCATCTAGAGGCGGCGGTGCGAGAGGTGGAAGCCGTGGCGACGCTGGATATCTTGACCGGAGGGTGGTTTTCCTCCTGGCTTGGTCGAGGCGACGGTTAGAAATCGTTCCCCGCGGGGCAAAAAACGCGCTGGGCGGTTTGCGCGACCGCGGCGGAATTTTTGGCACGCAACAGCTTGTGACGCCGCGATGGGTTCCATGGTATGCGGCCTCGTCCCCATGCGAATCATCACCCAGGAACAGCTCGACAACGACACTTCCCTGTACGACGACGCGGTGGAAATTATCCGAAACGATGGTTTGGTTTGTTTTCCGGGCCACCGACAGTACAGCATCGCGGCTTCGCTGATGTCCACGGATGCGGTCGTGGCCTTGGTGCAATCGAAACGGCGATCGGGCAAAGCACCGTCGTTGATCCTGATCCCGAACGAATCTCAATTATCTTCGGTGGCACAGGACGTAGCGGAAGTGGCTTCGGCATTGATCCAAGCGTTTTGGCCTGGTCCTCTCACCTTGGTGGTGCATCCCAATGCCTCGCTTCCTTCTAAAGTATTGAAACTTATTGGGGAAAAAAAGCCGGCACGAATTGGGGTCCGCGTTCCGGGCCACGGATTTCAGCAAGAATTGGTCATGCGATTTGGCGGTCCACTTCTCATCAGCAGCGCGAACTTGTCTCAGAAAGTGGGGGCGGGGTCTGCTTCGAACGTGCGAAAAAATTTCAACCATACGGTGGATCTGATGTTCGACGTGGGAGACATTCCCGAAAAGGCGCCATCTACGATCGTGGACTTGACCCGCGAACCGCCAACGCTGATCCGAGAAGGCAAGATCCCAGCGTCGCAAGTGATGGATGTGCTGCAGAGCGCAACGCATGGAGGGGAAACCAAGTCGGAGGACGATTGAACGGTGGGTTCAACCCCACATGGGCATGCCCGTGAGCCATGCAGCGAGCACCGTGCCGGCGGCAGCGGAGACGGGGACCGTGAGGTTGTCATCGAGACCACGGCTGAACAGTTCGGCAATGCTGCCGCATACCGCGGCACAGGCGCCGACAGCGAGAGTCATCGGCCATGAGCATACTTCCGGGTGGAGGATATGCATGCCCAGCAAAGCCGCAGCAGTTCCCACGACCACGAACGTCAACGATCCTTCCAGGGTGCGGCCATGCAGCAGAGTCGTTCGTCCCCAACGACGTCCGATCATGGCGGCCGCGGGATCTGCGAAGGCCATGATGGCTAATGCGACCATGCCCACGAGATGCGATTGCAGCAGCGATAGCACGAACAAGGATGTTGCGTACCAGGTGGCGGAATTGACGTGATGCACTTCCCGGGGGTGGGCGATCACCTTGAAAAACACGAACTTGAACAAGGTTTGGTTCCACGTGGGCCAAATACGGCGTGTGGTTTCCAAGACCCAACAGGTGAGAGCCACCACACCGGTAACCCATGGCAAGGACCACAGCGGCAAGACGAATTCGAGCAAGCCGATCGACCCTAAGCCCGCGAAAACATGAAATAAACTTCGCGCATAGTTGGTGGGGCGCAAACTCGGCACTCGTACCGCTTTTCGCTGAAGCGCGTGCGCACATGCCTCATAGTAGGGCGCAACCCGCTTGCGAAATGTCAACCATTCCTCCTGCAACGTATGCTTGCAGGGAATGCTCTGCGAGGGAGAAAAATCCCGCACCGCGCGCGCCAGCTCATCGAGACGCTCCCGAACGGCATCCATCTTTCCATCCGTTCGTGCGACCGCCCTCATCTGCGCGACTCCCGCTTGGATTTTGCTCAGACGATCCCGAAACGCCGCTTCGATGCCATCGCGCCAGCGAGAAGGATCGATGTCGCGCAACAGAGCGTGCAGTTCGAGAAGGACTCGTTGATTCTCACTCGAGATGATCTGCGTCATGCTTCACACAGAGGGCAAGAGTTGCCCTGGTGTAGCCGATGAAGCGATAAGACGCACGATTTTTGCGTCAAATTCTTGCTGCGAAGCATAAAACAAGACCTTTGGTGGCTCTCCGTTGGGTTTTACATTTCATTTACAGTACCCATCTGTAAATTCTGCCTTCGTTTCGACCCTATCCCGAAAAACCATGAACGATACCGCTTTGCGTGAACTATTGACCGCGGTTCGTGAGCAATGCTCGACGGTCACCTGGTCCGAAGGTGTTGAGCTTGCTCGATCCCATGCGGTCGTTTGGGAATCAGAAGACGATGGTGAAGTATGCTTGCGGGTTTATACGGGCGATGAGCTTCGGCCTCCCAAGGTGACCTTGTGGTTGGATGATGGGGATTGGTTTTGTGATTGTGGCGAAACGGCTTGTGCTCACGCCGCCGCCGCGGTGATTACCCTTCGACAAGCCCAAAAAACAGGCAAATCCCTGCAAGAAACCGTCGAACCAGCAGGAAAAATTGGCTATCGGTTTCGTCGATCGCCACAAGGGTTGCTGTTCGACCGCGTGGTCGTCTTTGCCGACCGTGAGCAGCCTTTGGGTTCCAGCCTGTCAGCGGTAGCCTTGGGCCGGGCCAGCGGCCCCCGCTTCGTGGTGCAGGAAGCGGATATGCGGGTGGAACGCGTTCTCAACGCTCGGCTCTCGGGATGGTTGTCTCGACAAGAACTCGCATCCTTGCTCGAGGCTTTGCGCGATGGCGCGGACGTGCGCCTCGATAATCAGCCCGTGCGTCTCGCCCCCGCCGAGTCTCCCGTACATGTGCTGCTGGAAGATTGCGCCGCGGGATTTCGACTTACGGCAATACAAGACCCCGGAATTTCTGAAATATTTTCCAATGGCGCGGTGCTCTGCGGCCAGACCCTGCGTCCGCTCGGCGAACCGGGGCTCACTGTTCGAGAACTCGAGGAACTAAAAAAAGGAATGATCGTTTCCTTTGCCGAAGCTCCCCGTTTGCTCACCGATATTCTTCCCGACTTGGAATCTCGCGTCACCGTACACCGAAAAAGCCAGCAACTTCCTTCGGTGGATGCCCATGCCTTGCCCCGCATCGCCATCGAAACCGCGCAAGACGGCAGTGCGCTCATCGTTTTTGCCACGATCGTATACGGTGATCCTCCCATCGCCCGCGTCGATGGCGACCATTTGACCCACCTGCAAGGACCCGTGCCGGTTCGTCGTGTCGACATGGAACGCCGTCTCATCCGCACCCTCGAATCCGACTATGGGTTGCTACCGGGAGTTCGATCCCGCTTGTTGGCCGAGCGTGCGATCGATATGGCCGAGCGCTTGCGACGTCCGAATCGCGAACTGGTGGTCCATGGCGATGGGCACGCTTCCTTTTTCCGGGCCGGCGAGTTGATGGCTCGTTTTTCTTTGCGTGGCGATGAATTCGAAATCGACTTTCGCACCGAGCGGGCCGGCGTGGCAGACCCCTCCCACGTGCTGCGGGCTTGGAACAGTGGGGAATCGATGGTGCCCTTGAACGAAGGAGGATGGGCTTCGGTTCCCTCGGATTTTCTCGAACGATATGGAACCTTGCTTTCGGATTTGTTGGCCGCGCGCGCCGCCGCGGGCTCGAAAAAAACTTCGATCGGTTATCTATTCGACCTCGCAAAACTATGCGAAGCCCTCCAGGTCGAGGCACCTCCCAGCTACCATCGACTCCGGCCTCTCATCGACCACTTCGACGGCCTCCCCCAAGCTGCTTTGCCCGATGACCTGCGGGCCACTCTTCGCCCCTATCAACAGGTGGGCGTCAATTGGTTATCGTTTTTGCGTTCCGTAGGGCTTGGTGCGTTGCTCGCCGATGACATGGGACTCGGCAAAACCCTGCAAGCTTTGTGCGTTCTGCAGGGGCGTGCGCTCGTGGTGGCTCCTACTAGCGTCATCCACAATTGGGTGGCCGAAATCCTTCGATTCCGCCCTGCGTTGACCTACCATCTTTACCACGGCCCCAAACGTACCCTCGATACCGACGTACATGTCACGATCACTTCCTATGCCGTCCTCCGGCTGGATTCTGAAAAACTATCGAAAATTCAATGGGATACGATTGTGTTGGACGAGGCCCAGACGATCAAAAACCCCGATAGCCAGGTGGCTCGAGCGGCTTATGGTTTGCAAGCAGATTTTCGATTGGCCATGACTGGAACGCCGGTGGAAAACCGTCTCGAAGAGTTATGGAGTCAATTTCATACCATCCAACGCGGGCTTTTGGGGAGTCGCGAGGATTTTCAAGACCGTGTGGTTCGACCGATTCAGCATGGAAACGCAAGCGCGTTGGTGCGGTTACGAGAGCGAATACGGCCGTTTTTCTTGCGACGGCGCAAGGCCGAGGTAGCGTCTGACCTGCCTTCCCGCACGGATGTCGTGCTGCGTTGTGAATTGGGGGAGCAGGAAAGGGCGTTGTATGAAAGTATTCATGCCGCCACCGTGCCTTCGGTCGTGGAAAAACTGCGCGCCGGTGGAAATGTCATGGCGGCTTTGGAAGCGCTGTTACGACTTCGGCAAGCTGCTTGCCATCCCGCCTTGTTGCCCGGGCAGCATGCCGCGCAATCCGCCAAACTCGATCTTTTGCTCGATAGGCTCTGCCACGCGCGCGACGATGGGCATAAAGCGTTGGTCTTTTCTCAATGGACTTCGCTGCTCGACTTGATCGAACCGCTGCTCGAACGCGAATCGCTACCCTTTTTGCGCCTCGATGGTTCCACGCGGGACCGGCAGTCCGTCGTGCAGGCGTTTCAGTGCGAAGAAGGTCCACCCGTTCTGTTGATCTCGCTGAAAGCCGGTGGCACTGGATTGAACCTCACGGCCGCGGACCACGTTTTTCTCTTGGATCCATGGTGGAATCCCGCTGTCGAAGACCAGGCGGCCGACCGAACGCACCGCATCGGCCAACTCCGACCTGTCATGGTCTATAAGCTCATCGCCAAGGATACGGTCGAAGAGCGCATCATCGAATTGCAAGAGCACAAACGCGACCTCGCTACTTCCGCGCTCGAAGGTGGGCAGATGGCCGCCTCTCTCACCCGCGACGATTTGCTTTCCTTGCTCACGTGACGCTTTTCATTGTTGTTCGATCGTGGCTCCGCGCCCTCCGAACATCACGGGATCTCGACCATGCCTTACCGCGTTATCATGATGGATGGCTCTTTCGATTCCGATGATGGCGTTTGTCGTACGCCGCGTTGCTGCCGAGGCAAGGTTCCTATCTCGGTTGTCCTGGGACTGGTGTTTTTTCTCTTCTGCCACGACGCCCTCGCGCAATCCGATGGCGGTGCTCATCCTCGACCCTCATGGCCTTGGTTTTTTTCACAACTCATCCCGAGCCCTCAACTCGTTGTTCAACGAGACCAAGCCGCTTTCGGCGCTCGCTGGCAACTCACCCCCATTCTATTTTCCCAGGGCATCCATCGTAGCCAAAACCCATGGCGAACCTTCGTCGTCGAACCCATCGTGCGTCACAGCGGATCCCTCGAATGGTTCGTCTCCCCAGAGTATCTCGCGTTGGGAGATGATATGCCGCGTCACTTTGGCGTACGTACGGGGCTTCGCTCCTATTGGCCCCTCATCGAACGCGGTGACTATCTTTCCTTGTCCTTTGGTACTTCTGCCCTTCGTTTTCAGCAGATTACCTCTGTGGCTTATGAGACAGGGGTTCATGTCCTTTTTGGTCTGGTGGGCTTCATGACCAGTTGCTCCCCCACACCACGAGCGCAACGATGCATCATGACTTTGCAGGTGCGAGTGTTTTGATGATGCGACGACTCGTGTGGGTAGTATGGCTGGCTTTGCTTTCGACGGGCTGCATCGCAACACAATTTCTTTCGCGAAATCTCGCGGCCTTTGGGCAGCTACGTACCGTCGCCCACAAGATCGAAAACCCGGTTCGACCCGAAGCGCGTCTTGCGGTGCTGTGGGTGGGTCATGCCACCGTTCTGATTCAGATAGACGATAAGATCCTATTGACGGATCCTGTATGGACGCGAACCGTAGGGCAAATTTCTCCGCGCCTGGTCGAACCCGGCATCGAGGTTCGCCATCTACCGCCCCTCGATGCCGTGCTTATCTCGCACATGCATTTCGATCATCTTTCGCTTGGCTCCCTTGAAATGATCGAAGACAAGGTGCGTTGGCTCGGGATGCCCGAAGGGGGACTCGTATATCTCACCGACTTTTCTTTTCCTGCCCACGAGGTTCCCTGGTGGCAAACTCGTGTATTGCCAGGAGATTTGAAGGTGACCGCCGTCGCCGTGCGCCACAATGGATGGCGTTACGGTTTGGACCATGCGTGGAGAGAGGGCATCGGATACGCCGCGTGGGTGATCGAATACCACGGAATTACCGTGTACTTCGGTGGCGATTCCGCCTTGGCAGAAGATGCCTACCGCGAGACCGCCCGGCGTTTTCCCACCATCGATCTTGCTCTCTTGCCCATTGCGCCCATCCATCCTCGCGGCTTCATGAAACGTGTCCACACGGACCCTTGGGAAGCCCTCACTGCTTTCGAGAAGCTTGGCGCAACATGGATGGTGCCGATTCACTTCGATACGTTCATCAATTCGCTCGACGAACCGGGAGAGCCAACTCGCGTGCTCGAACAAGCCGTGAAACAAAATCGTATCGCGGAAAATCGTGTGCATCGGCTGGCGATCGGCGAACAGAAAGTATTGATCTCCCGGTAATCGTATCCTTTTGAAATTATAGGGTATTTGGGATTGTAGCGCCTCTTTCATCAGGCTCGGTTCCGTCGTGGAACACCGCCATGATGCACCTTTTTTCACATCCACCATCCGCCTGGATTCGCACTCCCATCATGGGTGAATCGATCCAATCGCCATCGGCGCGTCTACCTTGTCCTTGTTCCGTCTCCAATCGTGGTACCGTTATGTCATGCGAAAACGATTGCTCGTGGGAACTTTGGCGCTGCTCGGGCTGATGGTTGGCTGCTCGAACGATGACGATGAAAACGGGGGTTCTCCCTCCTCCTCTCATGGGGGATCCGGTGGGAAAGACGCTGGAGCGCAAGGCGGCTCGGGTGGCAGCGAACAAGGCGGTTCGGGCGGCAGCGAACAAGGCGGTTCGGGCGGCGGCGCGCAAGGCGGTTCGGGCGGCAGCGCGCAAGGTGGTTCGGGCGGCAGCGCGCAAGGTGGTTCGGGCGGCAGCACGCAAGGCGGTTCGGGCGGCAGCGCGCAAGGCGGTTCGGGCGGCAGCGCGCAAGGTGGTTCGGGCGGAGATCCGTCGGACCCCTTTGCCATGGAACGAGAAGCATGTTTCAACAAAGTGAATGCGCTTCGCGCCACCAAAGGCTTGCCACCCTACGCGCGTTGGACAGCAGCGGAATCTTGTTCCGATGACGAAGCCTCGAAAGATGCGGCTTCGGGTCAGGCCCATGGCGCTTTTGGGCAATGCGGTGAAATGGGACAAAACGAATGCCCTGGATGGGGTGCTTCCAGTGTGGAAGCGTGCCTCGAATCCATGTGGGCGGAAAAAGACCAAAGCGGTTGCCAGGGGTGTGATGCGTGTGCGGACCAGTATTCGCCCAATTGCCCAGGCTGCGACTTTTACGGAAGCAGCACCGGACAAGTCTGCGGCCATTACGTCAACATGAGCGCCAAGTACCTCAGCAAAGTCGCCTGTGGTTTCAGCAGCCAGGGCGGATGGATCGTCATCAATTTCCAATGATCGAGCTGGCGGCTCGACCGTTTTGATCGAAGGGATCGTTCACGCACGCTCCAGCGATCCTTACGGCACCTACAAGGCAATGGGTGGTTCAGCAATGCCTGCGCGCAGAAACCAAAAACTCAACTGCTGGGAATTCATCAAGTGCGGTCGTGAGCCGGGAGGTATTCACGTCGCGCAGCTCGGTGTCTGTCCCGCCGCCATCACGGTCGAAGCGGACTGCATTCATGGTGGAAAAAACGCGGGAAGAATGTGTTGGGCTGTGGCGGGAACGATGTGCGATGGCCAGATTGCCGGGACCTTCGCCAGCAAGATGGGTAATTGTCTATCTTGCGATTTCTACGGTGCGGTGCTCCGCGAGGAGGGAGAGCAATTCGTATCCATTGCTCGCATCCTGTCGCAGATTGCTTCCGAGTAGTCGTGGATCAGAGCCCTGGCACCATCGCCACACGCTCTTCGACCGTATTCCAGTTCAGATTCTCCCAGAAAGCCTCGAGATAAGGCGGACGCGCGGTGCCGTAATCAATCATATAGGCATGCTCGAATACGTCGAGAATCAGAAGGGGAATCACGCCGATGGGGGTGTGGTTCATGTGTTGTTCAATCAAAAATACATGCGTCTTCTTGTCGAGCACGGAGTAGGCCCATACAGCCCAGCCCACGGGAGCCACCTTGCCGGCGTTGAGCAAATCCGCCTTGAATGCCTCGAGGGAACCATAATCACGCTCGATCAACTTGGTCGTTTTCGTTCCCGGCTTGGTCGAGTTGGCTTCCGTCAGGTTCTCGAAATACATCTGATGCAATAGCGCACCATTATGAGCCCAGGTTTCTCGTCGCTTGAGTTCGCCCCATTCCGAAAAGTGGGGGTTTGCCGTACTGCTATCGCCTTTGGTAATCAGCTCGGAGATGCGGTTGTATTGATTGACATACCCCTTGTAGAGCGTGTCTCGATGCTCTTGAAGCTGGCGATCCGAGATACCCTTGAGCTTGCCTTCGAGCGGAAAGTTTTTGAATTCAACGGCCATGATATCCTCCGTCAGATCGAATCATCCGTGGTTGGAGATGGGGTGATGAGAAAGGATTTCCCTACTTCATCCGTGCTTCATGCGATGCCCGATCGAGCCTTTGCGTTGCGCCCCCAAGGATGCAACAGCCCGAGGGTATGCAACATCGCGAGTGTCTTTGAAGACGGACCGTTCGTTCAGCCTCTGTCGCACTGATCCCTACCGGGCCCCATGACCTTCGAATTCGCATCGTGCATCGGCGGTTTCCCACAACGTGACCCGACATAGCATGGGAAGGGCATCTATCAACGCATCCCAAATCCAGGCCGCGAGGTTTTCACTGGTGGGATTCTCCAAACCCGGCAGCTCGTTGAGTATCGCGTGATCAAGACGCGACTTGACAGGCTTCCAAGCCTCATCGATCCGTCCAAAATCAATCAACCATCCGACCCGCGGATCCACCGGCCCTTGTAGGGAAAGCTCGACACGATAGCTATGACCATGTAGCCGGCCACACGGATGCTCATCGCTCACACGGGTCAAACGATGCGCGGCTTCGAATCGATACTCCTTCACAAGACGAACATTCATGACTGTCTCCTCGATCAGCGCGGGCCATAGCGCAAGAGCCCGTCGTAAGCCACCCGTGCCGCCCAAACCAGTTGTTGCTATGCTATCCCCCGATGAATGGCTTTCTCGTTTCGTCTCGTGCCATCGCTTCATCCCTTCTCTGGTTGGCACTATCGATCATGGCTTGTTCTGCCACACCGCCGGCCCATTGGGCGCAAGGAGGCATGCCCATTGCCCTGGGACAAGCCTATTGGGAGCGCGATAGCGACCTCATCGAGATCCTTCCGGACGGTACCATCACCGAAAATGGCAAAGAACGGCTGCTGATCGATCAAGTGGGACGCGTGTATTACAAAAACGGAGATCCGTACGCTCTTTTGCTCCCCAACGGTCATCTGGTCGGCGAAGACAACATCGGCATGGGAGAGGTCGGGCCTGTCTCAGCTTCTTTTCCCGGTTCCGCTTTCGCTTGGATGGCCATCGACCCGGCAGGCCAACTGATTCGCTACGACCAGGATGGCAATGAGTATCACGATGGAAAATGGTCCGGTTGCCAGGGACCCATGAGCAGAACCTGCATGCTCGTCTCTCACGTCATCGCGTTGGGTGAGTGGCAACGTCGACCTCGAGTCGGCGTAGGTGTTGGCGTTGGTGTGATGATGCCATTGAATTAGCCAGACATATCTTGATGGAAAATCCTGTTCGCAGGGAGGAGAAGCAAAAATTTAATATGTTAAATCAATATGTTGCGCGATAAGCACGACAACACGGACAGCTTGCGCCACCCACGAGCCGCGTCCAACCCCCCCGGCATCATCCCGTCAAGGTTGCCAATAGCTCTCCAATGGCAGGCAGCGGAAGTACCCGACTTGCCACCCCGGCCCGGATCACCGCGCTTGGCATCCCATCGACCACGGCCGTCTCCGCGCTTTCCACGATCACCAGCCCTCTACCATCGCGAATCGCTTTGGCCCCCTGCACCCCATCGGTCCCCATTCCTGTCAAAACTACGGCAATCGCACGCGATTTCGCGATCTGTGCCACACTCTTGAACAGCCGATCTGCGCTCGGAACGTAGCCATCGTTTCGATTCGGTGGCTGTACCCGTAACCGCATCTCCCCTTGGTTTGCCTCCACTTCCATGCACTTGCCGCCCGGGCAAACATAACCGTGTCGTGCCAGCAGCGCTTCGCCGTCGCTAGCCTCCCGTACCGTCAATGCGCTCTTGCGGTCGAGTCGTGCCGCAAACGCCCCCGTGAAACGAGGAGGCATGTGTTGCGCCACCAAAATCGCGGCCGAGATACGTGATGGCAGCCGCGAGAACACGTCCAACAAGGCGGTGGGGCCTCCCGTAGACGCGGCAATGGCAACGACAAACCGTGGTGGCAACGGCGTTGTCGCTACGGTTCCAAGGCCGCGTGCGGTGTCTGGCTCCGAAGCGAATATGGGCGGCGTGTGGGCCTGGACGGGTCGGAGTGTGCGCGCGAGAAGCACTTTGTCTACGAGTTGTTGTGCCGCTTGTTCATCGAAAAAACCATGCTCGGGCTTTTCCACGAAATCTATCGCGCCAAGCTCCAGCGCCCGAAACACGTTTTCCTTCTGGCTGTGGCTAGATACCACGATGACTGGCAATGGCTTGCGCGCCATCAAAATGCGTAAAAAAGAAAAGCCATCCAACCTCGGCATCTCCAGATCCAACGTGATGGCTTCCGGTTCGCGGTTCGTGACCATGCGAAGCGCTTCATCTCCGTCCGATGCCTCCCCAACCACCTGCACGCATCCGCTGCTTTCGAGAACGCGACGAATCCCACGGCGATTCAACGTGGAATCATCCACGATGAGCACGCGCACGCGATCATCGTGTGCGTCCATCATATCCCCTCCCGCTTCGAACGAAGCTCCCGTTCCGTGGGGCGACGATACACCACGTCCCGTTTCAAGTGGACGGGTTGAAATGGCCCGGGGTCGTGCAGCAAGGACTCGGAATGACCCAGCATCAAGAACCCCCCGGGACGCAATCGTTCGAAGATCGATGCCATGACATGCGCACGCGCCTGGGGTGTGAAATAGATCAATACATTGCGGCAAAACACCGCATCCACCTGGTCAATCGTGCAACGGTTTTTCATCTCCATGACGTTGAGTTGGCCGAACTGACATAAGGAGCGAACCGCGGCGCATACCCGCGTCCCCGCTCGTGTCGAAACGAAAAACGCTCCCCTTCGCTCCTTCGATGTCGATCGAAACGAACTCTCTCCGTAGATTCCTCGACGCGCGAACGTGATCCGCTTGCGCGACAAATCCGTGCCCAAGACACGCATACTCCAGCCATCGAAACGCCCGGATTCCAATAGCACCATGGCGATCGAATACGCTTCCTCCCCCGTCGAGCATCCCATGCTCCAACACGTGAGCTGTTTGCGATGCCGCGCATCACGCTCGAGCCTCGGCAATACTTCCTCGCGAAAAGAGCGAAGTTGATAATCCTCGCGAAAAAAATACGTCTCGTTGTTCGTGAGAATGTCATAAACCGTCTGCAACTCTTCTTCCCGTTTGGGGCTCCCACGAAGATGCCGATGATATTCCGCAAATGTCGATAAACCACAGGCGCTTACCCGCGGTCGCAATCGACGCTCGAACTCTCGCGCATGGTCTTCGTTGAACGCATGACCGATTTTTTCGCCGAGTAGATCGCGCAGCAGACGATATTCCTCGGGACGAAGTTCGGGCAACTCCGTGGGCAAAGATCGTCCGGAACCGTGGCTGATCACGTTCCTTCCCTCTTTACGCTGATCGGTTCGGACCTCGTGCTAGTTTGCATGTCGACGATATTCGCGAAACCCTCGTGGAGCTTCGCAAGATCGAGCACGAATACCAAACGCCCCTCGGTCGATGTCATGCCGGAAAACGGTCGTCGCACATCGCCTGGACCAAGCTCCGGGGCTGGCTGTATCCGTTCCGAAGATACCGTAAACACACCCGTGACCGCATCCACGACAACGCCTGTGACCCGGTTCCCCACCTCGACCAAAATCCACTTCGTTTTGCGTGTTGCCTCCGGATGCATGCCGAACATCAGCCGAAGATCGACAATGGGTGCCACAAGACCTCGATGCTCCGTCACCCCCACGATCGAAGGCGGCGTGTCCGGTAGCGGCGTGATCCCCATCGGATTTACCACTTGCACGACATGCTGCACATCGATGGCGTAATTCACGTCGCCGACCATAAATCCCACCAAACTTCGTTGCCCACCCGCCCGGATGTGATGTGTTCGGTGCTTCATGTGCCCATGAGTGCAAGAAAGGGTTCGAGCCGAAGGACTACGATCAAGTGGCCATCCACGCGGGCAATGCCCATCACATGGTCTCCTGCATTTCTTCCCAATCCCGCTGCCGCGGATTCGATTTCTGCCGCTGTCATTCGATACACCTGCACAACACGGTCGACATAAAGCCCCACCGACTCATTCTCCGACCATGGTACAACGACAATCCGCGCATGGCGTGTCGGCGCCGGTGTCGGTAACCCAAGTCTGGCTCTCACATCCAAAACCGTGAGCACACGACCCCGTACACCAACAATACCCATGACCACATCGGAAGACCGAGGAACCCTCGTCATGGGCGGAATTCGAAGGATCTCGCCCGTCCGATCGACCGCAAGCGCATACCTATCCTCGCCCAAACAAAACCCCAGGTACTCGACACGAGTGTCCGTGTCTCGACCTCGGATACGCCATAGCGACGCCGCACGGGGAGCAAGACCGTCAGGCATGTAACCTCGCGACTCGCTTGGAAATATTGGTCGTACTCATCGCCTCTTCCAACAACATCGGCATGTCCAATACCAACGCTACCCGTTGATCCCCCAATTCCGTGGCTCCCGCAAATCCTCCAATGCCCCGCAGCGGACCCGTCAGTGCCTTGATCACAATATCCTGCCTTCCCACGATATCGTCGACGACAAATCCGCTCTTGTTCGATGCAGCGGTCGCAACGACCACCAACATCCGACCCGATGGATCTCGTTCGGTCTTTTCGAGTTCAAACAGCATTTCCAGACGACATAACGGCAATGACTTGCCTCGCACCGTCGCGATCTCTCGACCTTCCACCTCCCGCACCGAGGAAGGGTCCACCAAAAGCGCTTCCTGAACGCTCGATAGCGGCATGGCATATATGGCTTCTCCAACCCGCACCATCAACGCACTGATCATGGCAAGCGTAATGGGAAGCGTGATCGTCAGCTTCGTGCCAATTCCTTTTTCACTTTGCACATCGACCACACCACCCAATCGTCCGATATTGGTCTTGACCACATCCATTCCCACCCCTCGCCCGGACAGACGACCGGGCTCCGAACGTGTGCTGAGCCCCGGTAAAAAAACCAATTCGACGCGATCCCGATCCGTCAACTCATTTGCTTCCTCCGCGGTCAGCAGCCCATGGCCCACGGCACTGCGCACCAATTCGTCCGCATCGATCCCAGCACCATCGTCTTCCACCTCCACCACCACTTGGTTGCCCTTGGCATACGCATTCAAAGCAATGGTGCCCGTTCGTGGCTTGCCCACACGTTCTCGCGCATCTCCATCCTCGATGCCATGATCGAGAGCATTGCGAATGATGTGCATCAACGGATCGCTCAACTCCTCACCAATCAACTTATCCACTTCCGTCTCCGCGCCCGTGATGACCAGATTGACCTCCTTATGCACCTCCCGGCTCGCTTGCCGTGCCACACGCGCAAGTTTTTCAAAGACCTGGCCGAGAGGGACCATGCGTACTTCCAAAATGGCCGCTTGCATCGATGCCAGATGACGCTCGAAACCATGATGCAAACGCCCGAGATCCCGTGCCAAAGATCGCAAGGAAGGCTCCGAACGAATCTGTTCGACCACCCGCTCCAATCCTCCCCGCACAATCGCAAGCTCGCCCACCAAGTTCATCAATTGATCCAGACGAGCAATATCCACCCGAACCGTCTGGGCCACCGACCGTAAGGTCGCTTCCGCTCGTATCTCCGGCTTGGCGACCGAATACACCGTTTTGAGTATCTTTTCTTGCGGAGACAAGGTCATCCGCGTGGGTAGCGAAACCGATGGCCCTCCCCGACTCGGCACCGCGTCGGCCAGCGCCTGAGAATCCAAAGACGGCGAACCCGTGGGAGAAGCTCCCGACGCAACGCGGATCTTCGGCATCTCCTCGACCGTGCCACCGACCGAAGACAATGCTTGCTGCAATTTTTCAACTTCGAAACCCGATGCCAGCAGTATCTCCAGCTCGATGCTGTCCGCACTCACCGCCCCGCCCGTCGGAAGATACGTCAGTATCTCCCCATAAGGCTTGAGCTGACCTTTGATGGCTTCTAGCTGCTCGTCGATGGTCACCAGTTGAAAAGCCACGCGAATACGATAGAGCCGAAGACCACTGTCGACCGAGGAACGAAGCCGATGCTCTTCATACTCGGTGAGCACCGCCAAAAGGTTCGCATCCAAATCGTAGACCGTACCGCCCGAGGATGACACACTGGCAGGTCCGCCGATTCGACGTAAATCTCTTAGAAAAGCCTCGAGTTCCTCATCGGGCTCGTCGGCCCCCATCGTGCGACTCACCGCAAGCAAACGATTGTAAATCTCAATCGCTCGAAATAGCTGGTCCAGCAGCTCCGGTGTGAGGTTAGTTTTCCCAAGACGCAATTCATCCAACGTGTTTTCTAGTTCATGAGACAACGCCGTAAGATGCGTTGCGTTGAACATCCCACATAACCCTTTGAGCGTATGAACCCCACGAAACACGCTGTTGACCAAATCCGCATCCACCGGACCCACCCGCGTCGTCGCGTCAAGCAACAATAGATCCCGCGATAGCCGATCGATGACCTCCTGTGCCTCGGACAGAAAATCCTCCCGCCCCTTGTCTCCCAACTCGTGACTCATGGTGCCGGTTTGGATACCTCCACGCTGCCAACGGAGCCGACTCCCCCTGACGATGCAGACGCCGGAGGGGACGCCGAGCCTTCCGTTTCCACCATCGTTCGTGTGCCGCGAACACGTTCGTCTATCCAATTGGCCAGCTCATCCCACATCTGCCAGCGCTCCTTGCCCAATGCCTCCGCCCCATGGCCACTCACATCCCATGTCACCCGAGTCGATGTTTTTGACATCTGCCCCAAAAGCCTCACCGGCTCGTCCGAAACCGTGTCTTTCGTTCCCGCTAGCAGCAAGTTAGGCAGTTCCAACACCGAAGCAAAAGGCCGATATAACTCGAGCCCACGCAGCGATGCCCCCGGAGAGACCAGCGCCACCGCAACGATATTGTCGCTTCTTCGATGGGCTTGTCTGACCACAAGGTTGGCCCCCAGGTCCGAACCAACAAGTATCCATTTGAATTTATTACCTTTTTCGTGCAAGCCCATCACGGCTTCCACGTCTCCATCCATTTTTTCGAACGTCGCAAGATCGAACGAACTCCAATGAACTGGCCGATTCGGTTTCGCTGGATCCACGGTGGATTCGCCATGGCCCCGTAAATCGAAACTCACGATATCCATCGGCTCGTCCGATGGTAATAGCCGCTCAATCAAAGGAGTCCACTCGGACCGATCGCCCCCAAGCCGATGCACCAACAATACCGATACGGTCGATGGTTCCTTTGCTTTCCAACGGGAGACGTGAAGCTTGAACCGATCCGACGACAACGCCGTGATCGTTTCGGGCTTCGGTGCCGCTTGTGTTGGACGTGGTGGGCGCTGCGCCGTCGGTGTCGCGGATACGGATCCCGAAGCCGATGCCTGCGCCAGCGACGACGCATTGCTTGCAACCCCAGTTTTTTCGCGCGAGTCCGTACACGTACAACCCGCTATGAAAAAAGCTACCCCTGCGCCGAGGGCCAATCGAAGGCTTCCCATCATGAGGGCACGAGCGTAACCCGAGATGCGGCCTTGGGGAATAAGGGGCCGCATCATGGCGAACTCTTCGACGATTCAGTCTCCGCCCGGGCCAAATGACCGCTCAAATAGCGATTCGATGGCCTGGCGTCCGGAATCGGTCAAGTGCGCCGTTCCAATCCCCGCGAACATCGGCGAACCGATGACCGGCGTAGCGTTCAGCCACGCCTGCCCATCCCAGCGAAACCAAGTTTTTTTGTCTTGATCGAAGACATGCAATTCCTTGTCCCAGCGACGAGCCAGTTCAGCTCCCCAACCCGTTCCCCCACGAACCGTTCCGTCTTCCTGAATCTGTCCAATGACGAAGACTTGCTGACATGGCCGCACTTGATGCCAAATGCTTTGAATGATTCGTCGCACCGACACCGTGGCGGGAAACTCCCGGCCCAAACGATGGGATACATAGCGCAAGCTCACGTCCCCAAGCTGCAGGTCGGCGTCGGATAGATAACGAAGACCACGGTTTCGGACGCGATTGTCGTGCCCATTGAACGTGAACGTGATTTCCCGGATGCCGTAGCGCTCGGCAGTCTCACCAAATGCGGATTCCGCGCCTCTCGCGCCTCCGCTATGCAAGACGAATCGTTCCCAAGTTCGTGGACCCGATCGCTTATGCATTCGCGGGTCCTGCACCAATTGCATCGTGACCACATCGAGTTCCAACCCCACGTCCACACCCGTTTTGCCATGGTGTTTGAGAACATGAAGCACAATCCGGCCCTCCACCGACTCGAGAGTCAACACAACGTCGATGAGGTCCGAAAACCGATCCACGGGCGAAGGGATTCCATGAGGATCGGTAACCGGCACGTGCCGATGGCTACGAACGCTCAACCAAATCTCCGCTCCAATGTCTCGGGCTAGCTCTCGAAGCTGCTGAACGTCGGCGGGTTCCGCCGCTTCCCAATCGAAGCCCTCGATGATCATCACCTCTGGATTTCGTCCCAAAGCCCCCGCGGCCAAAGATGCGGCCTCACGAAGCTTGTCCAGGCGAAGCGTGGGTCCCGGTTGGGAAATCAGCAACCGCCGACGCTCGATTTCCAGCAATACCGTGGGAGAATCCTCGAGCCCCGTCCCCTGCTCGATCCCACGAAACAGCTCATCATAATACGAGCGAAGATGCACCACGGGTGATTCATTCGACACGTGCAGCACCGTTTTGCCACACAACAGCGCGTCCAAACCGATCTGCACCAGACAAGCGGTCTTGCCGACTCCAGCGCGCGCAACGATGACGCCAAGTTGCTGAGGCTCCAAACCACCGCTTATCGCCTGCTCCAAAGCTCGAATGGGACTGCGTTCAATGACTTCCTGCGTAATCACGATGCACCGTCCTTTGTGTTTCGTTGACGCTCTTGATAGCTGCGAATCAGGTCCTCGGCAGTACTCGCGGGAACGGGGCAGTAGCGGGAAAACTCCATGGAAAACTCGCCTTTTCCCTGGGACGACGACCGTAACACCGTCGAATACCCAAACACCTCCGCCAAGGGTACCTCCGCCTCGATCTGAACGAACCCGTTTTCTTCCGTCGTGCCCACGATAATGCCACGTCGTTTGAGCAGGGTGCCCACCACATTCCCCTGGAATTCCGCGGGCGTCTCCACCACCACCTTCATCACCGGCTCCAATATTTGGGGCTTGCAGCGCCCAATGACCTGGCGAAATGCCCCCCGCGCCGCCTCCTGAAACGCCACATCCGACGAATCAACCGCGTGGGCCGCACCATCGTTTACGATCACACGCACATTCACCAAAGGCGCGCCAATCAAAGGCCCCTTGTTCAAGCAAGACCGAAACCCCTTCTCACACGAAGAGATGAACTCCCGCGGTATGACTCCCCCCACCGTCGCGTCCACAAACGTAAATTCTTCCTCCGTGTTCACTTCGATCCGTCCTCCCACCCGACCGTATTGACCCGCTCCACCTGTCTGTTTTTTATGCGTGTAGTCAAATACCGCTGCCGCCGTGATCGTCTCCCGATACGCTACCCGTGGCGGACTCACCTCCACCGGTACCGAATACTCCCTTCGCATCCTCTCCAAGTATACTTCGAGATGTAACTCCCCCATCCCCGAAATGACCGTCTCTCCCGTCTCCGGATCCGATGCCACCCGGAATGTCGGATCCTCTTTCCCAAACCTTCGTAATGCCTTCGATAACCCCGCCAAATTTTTGGTGTCCGTCTTGACCGTCAACGAAATCACAGGCGTCGGCACATGCATCGACGCCAACGATAACGATACCGTCCCGTCCGTGAACGTATCCGAGGACGCACAGTCGATCCCGAACATCGCAACGATATCCCCAGCAATCGCATGGTCGATGTCCTCCATCTCCTCGGCATGCATCCGCACCAGACGCCCCACACGATGCTTTTTCTGCGTCCGCATGTTCAAAATGGTCGAAGACCGTTTCAGCGTGCCTTGGAAAATACGCAAGTAGGTGAGTTGACCATGACGACCGTCGTCCACCTTGAATGCCATCAATACCAGCGGATCTTGTGCGGAGCCGGTCAACGGAACCTCATGCCCATCGTCGACCGAATTGGCATGATGAACCCGATCCCCAGGAGCGGGAAGATAACTCGTGATACCGTCGAGAAGTGCCTGCACTCCCTTGTTTTTGTAGGCTGATCCAACGAATACCGGCGTGATCTGTTGCGCTATCGTTGCCTTGCGGATCGCCTGATTCAATAATTCGACCGTCACCCTGTCCTCGAGCATCGCCTCCGTCAACTCGTCGGAAAACATCGATACCGCATCGAGCATCGCTTCTCTGGCGCGCAAGGCTTCGGCCCGAAACGCCTCGGCAATGGGCTCGTTGCGTACCGTCTGTCCCTGAGGACCATCGAAATATATCGCCTGCTCATGAACGAGATCGATGACACCTTCGAAGTGGCTTTCCAAACCGATGGGCAACTGAAGCAATACCGGGTTGAGCCCAAGCTTGTCCCGCAATTGATTCGCCACACGAAGCGGGTTTGCCCCAGAACGATCACACTTGTTGATGAATGCGACCCGTGGAATCCCATATCGACGCATCTGCCGATCCACGGTGACCGATTGCGATTGAACCCCCGCCACCGCACACAAAACCAATACCGCACCGTCCAAAATGCGAAGCGCTCGCTCCACCTCTATGGTGAAGTCCACATGCCCTGGAGTGTCGATGATGTTGATCGCATGGTTTTGCCAAAAACAATGAGTCGCGGCAGACTGAATCGTGATCCCACGCTCTCGCTCGAGATCCATCGAGTCCATCGTCGCTCCCACACTGTCTTTGCCTTTTACCTCATGAATCGCATGGATCCGCTGCGTGTAAAATAAGATCCGCTCCGTGAGCGTCGTCTTGCCCGAGTCGATATGAGCACTAATCCCAATGTTTCGAATGAATCGTTGATCTCGTATCACAACAGCACCACGTGGGGGAAAGTCACGGCAAGCAGAACGCCTTCGCGACCGCGGGCATCTAGCGGACACGAGTTTATCGCGCAAGCTCGGTCGGAACAGGATCTCCCGCAAAATATATAAAATAGTTTTGTCGAATACTTGGCCCCTTCCAACCCACACCCGCATGGTTGCCCGCATGCTCGTTCTCGCATTGACCTTGGTGGTGGGCCTGATCGCTGCGGATGTGATGGACGTGATGAAAATCCGTCCCCGACGTGTCTTGCCCTGATCCTCCACCGCAAACGGATTTTAACCCCAAATCCGCCCCCTACGGTGGCATCCCCGCCCGTGACTCCCCCTCCTCTTGCTTACTCACACGCCTGCCCTCTCCAACCACAAGCGTAATCACTGTTTCAATAAGATTGGAAATCCCATCTTCCGTGGGTTCTTTCACGTTATCACCGCCAACCGAGGCCGCGACCTTCCACCCAAATCCTTGTCGTCCATACCCCATGAACAATCCAAAAATCGCGAGCATCTCATGAAACGAGCCCGGTGAATTCCCCCTCTCCCACCCTTGCCGCCTTTCCCGTCGTTGGCTATCTCCAACCTACAGACCTTCTTATCTGCCAATTCCGTTTTTTAATTCGTACAATCAAAACCGTGGCCGCGTTCGCTCCCAAAGTGGACCCCCTGATCTCCCGTTGCCAATTGGGCGATAAAACCGCGTTCCGCGAGCTGTTTCATCGACATCGTGGGGATGTGGGACGCATCGTGCAACGAATGCTCGGCCCGGTTCCGGAAGTGGAAGACATCATTCAAGACGTATTTATCCAAGTTTATCGTACCCTTCAGGACTTTCAGGGCAATTCTAAGTTCTCGACTTGGCTGTATCGCGTCGCCGTCAATACCGTGCTCATGCATCGCCGAGCCCAGCAATCACGCCCTGTTCTCGTCGCTGAATCCACTCGCCCGGTGCCTAACGATAGGCTCGAGCCCGATGAGGAGGCCGCCCGCCGCGAACGCATCCGTGCTTTTTATGCCGTGCTGGACCGCTTGCCCGAAAAAAAACGAACCGTGTTCATTCTGCACGAAATCGAGGGAATGAACCCGAAAGAAATCGCCTCGCTCGTACACGCTCCAGCGCTGACCGTGCGAACAAGACTTTTTTACGCCCGACGCGATATTTTGCGCATGATGCAGCAGGAGCCCGCCCTTGCCTCGCTGGCGAGCGAGTTGCTGGGCTCTGACGACGACCAGCCATCTTCCGAGGAGGAGTCATGAACCAGCCCCTCGATGCCCGATGGTTGAAAAAGGTCGCGCAAAAGATAGCCGAGACATCACCGGAATTCGATTGGGATCGAGTAGAAACCGCTGTTTTTCAGCGATTGGAACGAGAGCCCGCCCCCCGCGCCCCGTCGTCTCCCGCGGCCTATGGACGCGCCGTAACCGCAGGCTTGATCGCCGCGGCCGTTGCCGCCCTCACCCTTTCCGTTTCTCAAACCCCCCGTCATGACCTGTCCACTGCCTTGGCAGGTCCAACGGTTCACGATGCCGTGCCTGCTGACATCGTCGCTACCCACGAACCCCAGGCTTTCGAGCACGAGCAATGGGCTCGTTTCCATTTGCACGCCCCAGGACGTCTACGGGTTTTGCGCATGGATGACCGCGTATCGCTTCACTTACTCGAAGGAAAGCTCGAGGTCGACGTGTCCCGTCGTGATGCCCTGGAAGCCGTCACCATTCGCGCTGGCAATGTGCGGGTTGCGGTTCATGGTACGCTGTTTTCCGTCGAACTCCGCGAGGGCGTGGTGCAAACGCAGGTGCAGCAAGGCTCCGTGGTCGTGGGACCGGCCTCGCGCGGCAATACGGAAGGATGGCTTCTCATCGGGCCTTCCACCGGCTATTTCGACGCCACCATCGGACAGCGTGTGGCAGGCCATTCCTATGTGGATCAACCGCTCGTGCTCCACCGTTCGGAAACCCCATCCTCCCCTCCGGTCATAGTCCAACCAACCCAGCCGCAGCGCGACCTGTCCGCCCCTTCCCCCGTGGCTTCCCCGAAAATTCGCCCGCCACAACCACTGCCCAACGCTCTCGATGACCACCTCGCCGCCACCACCCTGCAGGCCATTCGTCAGAACATCACCGCTTGCTACCGCCGTCACCTGCCCAGCTCCAATGAAGGCGTCACCATTCACGCCCAGATCCATATCTCGATTCATGTGGCTCCCGATGGTCATGTCACTTTCGCCCGTTTTGATCCTCCGTTATCACCACGAGCCCAATCCTGCGCGAGCGAGGCCGTGCAAAACGCCGCGTTCCCTAGCGCCAGGGAATCATCCGTGCTCGAACTATCGATGCAGCTCTCCCCATGAGACGACAGCTCCCCGGCGAGCAGGAAATAGGGAATCTCTGCTTGCCTGCGCCGTATCGCAACTCTCGGAATCGACGAATCCTATTCAACTATTCGTTAATAAAGGGAAAAATGCGCGAGCGGCGATACGACACGAGCCATGAACCGGTCGCGCATAGCCCATTTCCGTGCGTGAATCCCACCGAGCGATGGGGTGCCAAAAAAATCCGTTTTCACCGCACGGAAAGCGTTTTCACGACAGGATCGGAAAACCGGCCATGGCATGGATATCGCGCTTGCAGCATCCCTATTGGCCCAATCATTACCCTATGCCTTCTTTTTTTGGAGTGTTTGAGCAATGGCATGCGTCTCTCGCGCACCCAATAGCCCGAACTGCAAGCCCACCCCCTGTGGCGTTGTCCATCGGACCACCGCCGGAAGTTGCTGTGTCCCTAGCGATGGACCAAAGTCCACCGAGATCTTCACTTTTGTTCCGAACGGGAGTTTGCTGTGACATAGAAAGAACATGCCACCAATGCTCAAATCCTGTACCCGGCCCTCGACGGCCTCACCGGTCCCTTCCTCCGACAAGGTCGCTGCTAGTTCCACTTTCTGGCGGGGATACTTGCGCTTTTCTATCACGGGTCGTCCTGCTCTTTCCATCCTCGGAACATGGGTCCGAAGGCCATGAAAGCTTCGCGAGACAATGGCACTTCTGTCAAGACGTCTCGTGCTTCTCGTTGGCTCGATGGATGGCAAGCCGGTCTCATCGTCGTTGCCATCGGAGTGCTTGTCGTTTCCATTGTCATTCCTCGCCCACGACTCCCCCAGGAGATCCCTTCTCCCCGACCCAATTGGGCCAAGCTGGGTGAGGTGGCTCGGCAAGACAGCCGACTTGCTACCTTGGCCGAGCAAGAGCCGCTGCCTTTCGAAGTCCGACAAGTTGGTGAGTCGTTTCGATCTTTCGGACTAGCGGTCGCAGCGGGCGATGCCGCGAGTACCCAAAGGATACAACTGCTGCTGCAGCAGCAAATTGCGGCCGTGCGGGAGCCTGACCTGCTCTTGCGTCTGCGTGCCTGGCAAACGCAGGACTTTTTGAAAGAAGTAGCTGCCTTCGAAACGACGGGAAATGAATCCCAGGGGCTTCGGGAGTTGGGGGGAGAGATCGTGCGTATCGCGCAACAAGCCGGGTGGCTCGTGCCGCGCGGCTCTGGCTACCACTGGTTGATCGATGATTTCACTCGCCAGGTCCTGTTCCGAAAACGATGGAACGAAATCCTGCATCTGCAGCGCGCTCCCTTCTTGTTGTCCATCGATGAAGAGCGGGTCTTTTACGCGTTTCTGTTCCGCTTTCCCGGCCACCATTCCTGGCATCCCGATCCGCTGCGCCGATGCCAATCGGCCAATGAACAATTGCTGAAAAAAGTGACGGCTTTTGGCGCCATCGATCCATCTTATCCCACGGATTATGCTCGTGGCGTGCTGCTTCTTCGCCTGGACCGCCCGCAACTCGCGGTCGAACCGCTGGCTCAATTTCTCGATAACAATCCCGATGGTCCCTATACGCTACATGCACGCAACGCGCTTCGGTTTGCACAAAATCAGCTATTGCCTCCGTAATGACGCATGCGTTTCCGACGCGCGGCCGGCCATTGCCCTTGTTTTCCATTCCCTGCCCCCCCGTGGCGCGGATCCCTTATACTACTGCCGTTTGCCATGCCGCAACGCGCACCATCCGGTGGCATTCGTCTCGAATACCCAGGGCTAACCCATTCGCCAAGGCCAAGGAAAAAATCGATGACAACCGCCCCATGCAAAACTTGGATCCTCGCGGCAGCCATGCTCTTGTCTGCCTGTACTCCCAAACCCACCACCGAAACCATGAACACCAACGCTTCTTCCCAGCAATCCCTTCAACTATCCTCTTCCGCTTTCGAGCCTGCATCGTCGATTCCGACTCGATATACCTGCGAGGGCGAGGATCTTTCGCCCCCTTTGTCGTGGAAAGGCATCCCGGAAGGCACCCAAAGCCTGGTGTTGATCGTCGATGACCCCGATGCTCCGGACCCCGCGGCTCCGAAAATGACTTGGGTTCACTGGATTCTTTACGATATCCCCCCTTCTTGCGAAAGCTTGGCCGAAGGAATTCGCCAACTGCCCGCGGGAACCAAACAAGGAATCAATAGCTGGAAAAAAACGGGATACGGCGGACCTTGCCCCCCTATCGGCAATCACCGCTACTTTCATAAACTCTACGCTCTCGATAAAACCCTGGCCTCGATGGAAACACCAGACAAGGACGCTGTCGTGGCCGCGATGCAAGGTCATATCCTCGCGCAAGCGGTTTTGATGGGCACTTACCAAAAAAAGGGTAAATAACCCGTTGGTGCGTTCGGGCTTGCGGTGGCAAGCCGCGACGTAGTCAGGAGAACCCGCCATGAGCGCCCGTAACCAAGACGATGTCGAAAGCGTTCCGGTTTATGTGATCGAATCGATTCCCGTTCACGGCGACCACCGCGTGTCCCTAGAGGAGCGAGAGCGAGAGGCCATCCCAACACCCGCCCATCTGCGTCTCGGCCCCGAATTGGGACACGGTGCCATGGGCCATGTCCACTCCGCCCTCGACCGTAACTTGCTGCGCCACGTCGCCCTCAAACGACTCGACAAACATCATGTTTCCGTGGATATGTACCGCGACGGTTTCATCGCGGAAGCACAAATCACTGGGCAACTCGAACATCCGAATATCGTCCCCGTGCATGAGCTGGCCGTGGGTGACAATGGGGTGCCGTACTTCACCATGAAACTCGTGCGCGGCGCGGATTTCAAACAATGGCTCGCCAATCCCGAAAGGCCGCCCGGTTCCGTGGCGCGTCTTGAACAAGGTCTTGAAATCATTATAAAAATTTGTGATGCGGTGGCCTATGCGCACCATCGGGGCGTCATCCATCGCGACTTGAAACCAGAAAACATCATGGTGGGTGATTTCGGACAGGTTTACCTCATGGACTTTGGCCTCGCCCGCCTGATGAAAACCAAACCCGCCTCCGGGGCGCGTGCCCAAATGGAGGCCCACGGTCCGGTGGGAACGGTTACCTACATGGCTCCAGAACAAGCCCTCGGTGACCCGGATGAAATGGATGAACGTTCCGATGTCTTCGGCCTCGGCGCCCTGCTGTATGAGTTGGTAAGTGGCCAAACCCCCTACGGACGCCCCCGAAATATGAACGATGCCTTCTTTCGCGCCACGGGCGGAAAGGTCATTCCCTTAAAAACCGCCTGCGCCGGAGTCCCCGTTCCCCTGCGACTCGAAGAAATCGTCATGAAAGCAGTCGCCCCCGCCAAATCCGACCGCTATCAAAGCGTCGTCGAACTCCAAAAAGACCTCCGAGACCTGCTGAGAGGCGGAATCCACCTGCCCACGGAAACGTTCGCCCCAGGCAGTATGATCATTCGGGAAGGAGATCGCGGCGACAAAGCCTACATGATTACCCAAGGCACTTGCTGCGCCTACCGCGTCGTCGACGGCCAGCGAGAAACACTGACGACCATGAGCGTGGGGGAAGTGTTTGGGGAAATGGCCCTGTTGCTCGATGAACCGAGGGCAGCCTCCGTGGAAGCCGTCGACCGGGTCACCGTTCTCGTACTCGACAAAAAAACCATGAATGAAGGAATCGGCGTCAATGCCTGGACCTCGGCCTTGGTGCGAGCCATGGCCCATCGTTTTCGCAATCTCGAACAACAAGTGCGTGATTCCGGCATGCGACGCTAATATTCCGCGTAAATCCGGTTAGTTATGCTTCCAAGGCGATCGGTGGCGTGCGTCAATTGCCTTTCGCCGTCACTTCCCAAGAATACTGCTCGCTACAGGGGCCCGACACGTGCCGTACCTCAATGGTGACCCACCGACTGTCGTCTTTGCCGTTGGGGATTTGGGCTTCTCCCCAATTCAAGTTGGCCGAATCCAATTCCTCCGCGGGAAGAACCGATGAAGCAGCGAGCAGGGAACACTCCACGACGTCTTTATCCTTGTCGAGGTAGACGTACAAATCGAAGTTGGTCGGTGCCGGGGATCGCAGGGTGATCCGCACTTTGAGTTCCCTTCCCGCCATGCTGTCATCGGCTTCTTTGACCCGAAGTCGTAACCATTCGGAACTGCTGCCCGAAGCAGTCACGACATCACTGCCCTTGTCGCCTCGCACCAATCCAATGTCTCGAGCGGCGGTGCAGCTATTGGGATAGTCGCAGGTACTACCCGAACCGCCAGTTCCCCCCGTTCCGCTCGAACCGCCAGTTCCACCCGTTCCACTCGAAGCGCCAGTTCCGCCCGTTCCGCTCGCCCCACCAGTTCCGCCCGTTCCGCTCGAACCGCCGGTTCCCCCCGTTCCCCCCGAACCACCAGTTCCGCCCGTTCCGCTCGAACCGCCAGTTCCACCCGTTCCGCTCGAACCGCCAGTTCCACCCGTTCCGCCCGAACCACCTGTTCCGCCCGTTTCGCTCGAACCACCAGTTCCTCCCGTTCCACTCGAACCGCCGGTTCCCCCCGTTCCCCCCGAACCACCAGTTCCACCTGTTCCGCTTGCCCCGCCGTCGCCGCTGGCCCCGCCGTCTCCGCTTGCCCCGCCGTCTCCGCTTGCCCCACCGTCTCCGCTTGCCCCGCCGGTTGCTCCTGCCCCGCCATCTCCGCCTGCCCCGCCGGTTGCTCCTGCCCCGCCGCTGCCGCCCGCGCCTCCCTTTCCGCTTGTGCCTCCGGTTCCGCCTTCAGAACCGCCTCCGCTTCCCCCCATGCCCCCCGTTGACCCCTCCGCGCCTGACGTGCCGCCGGTGGCGCCAACCCCGGCACCTGTTTCTGCCTTGTTATCGTCTGTGTAAACGTAGTCTGGGTACGCGCACCCCAGGGAAAACACAGTCCACAGGCCGATGGGCAAAAAAACTGATAAGCGCACCCCCGATGCCCGTTTCCGTTTCACCGTGAAGCCTCCGCCTTCCAGTATACTACGACACTACGGTTCGCGTAGGGAAAAACAGCGATACGTAGAAAATCGATCCTTCGGTATCTTGATTTGACTTGCATTGAGGCCGACAATTCCGCTGCTCGAGGCCCAACAGCCGATCATATCCCATCGGGAACGAACGAGGCGGGGAGCGACGGGAGGGCATGGGTTCCGAGGGTGGCTCCATCGGTAAGCCTGGATGTCATTTTGTTCGGGGTTGCTCTTGACACGAGTCGGTCTTGGATCCAATAAGTAACCATCCGGTTAGTTATCATGGCCCCTTTTCATAATTCCCCGAAAAATAAGCGTGATGCGGAAGCTACCCAGACCCGCATCCTTCGCGCCGCGGAAGAATTGTTCGTGCGTCATGGCTTCGACGGCACACGCATCGATGCCATCGCTGAGGCAGCTCGCAGCAACAAACGGATGATATATGTATATTTCGGAAATAAAGAGCAATTGTATTTGGAAGTATTAAAAAGAAATTTCGAGAAAGTGATTCCCCTGGCTCGTCTCGTCGACCCCGCCCAGACCCCAACCGAGCAAGCCACCACGGTCATTTCTCATTATTTTCGTTATCTATCGGATAATCCGGCCTTTTTACGGCTTCTGGGGTGGGAGAGCTTGCGCGAAGGTCGCCTCGCGGGAAAAGCCCTGGTCGATGTGGCTGCCGCCGAGTTCGAAGCCCTTCATGGAATTCTCCAACGCGGCATCGAACAAGGCGAATTCCGCCCCGATCTCGATATCCCCAAAACGGTGATGAGCATCACCGCCCTGTGTTTCAGCTTTTTCAACCGACGATTTCTCTGGGCAACCCTCTGGGGCCAGGACCTGACGCGTCCTGAAACGCTCAATGACGTGTTGGCTCATACCCTCGATCTCGTTTTTCGGGGAATTCGGAGCCCTTGCAGCTCACCCAAGGCGTGAACTTCTTCGATTCCATGAGGTGCGACGTGCGTTCGATAGGCTACGTTAATCTGGTTTTCGCAGCGTTATTGCTTTCTGCTTGCGGCCATGACGCTCCCTCCCCCAAACACGTGACCGGCTTGGTCGATGCCACGGAAATCGATGTCGCTTCGAAAATCCCTGGGCGCGTGGTCGAATTGGAGGTTAGGGAAGGGGACCGCGTAGAAAAGGGGAAAAAACTAGCTAAAATAGAAAGTGAAGAAATTGGGGCTAAAATGCAGCAGGTCAAAGCCGCGATGGAAGCGGCCGAAGCCAAATTACGCATGGCCCGCAGTGGCGCGAGACAAGAAGAGGTGGAAGCCGCTCGTCGCCAGGTCGAATCGGCAAAACATCAGGTGCAAATCGCTCAAAAAACCTATGAGCGGGTGGAAAAACTCCACGAGGCCAACGCGATTGCCGACGCCAAACTCGATGAAGCGAAATTCCAATACGATGTGGCCCGCGACCAGCTCGCCGTCGCCGAGGCCAAATTGACCGTCCTTCGCAAAGGCGCGCGCCCCGAAGAAATCGATGCCCTGGCCGCCCTGGTCGACCAGGCGCAAGCCACCCTCACGGAAGTTACCGTTTATGAAAAGGAAATGGTCCAAACGGCACCGATCGCCGGAGAAGTATCCAAAATCGTCGTGCATCGAGGAGAGCTGGCGGCAACAGGCTATCCCATCGTAACGTTAGTGGATTTATCGGATCTATGGGTGACCTTTACCCTTCGCGAAGACGCGTTGCGCGATGTCCGCAAAGGCACGACCCTTCGCGTTTTCGTACCTGCCCTCGACCGCGAAGCCCAACTCGAGGTCTTTCATATCGCCGCGATGGGCGATTTCGCCACCTGGCGCGCGACCTCGGAACGCGATGCCTTCGATCTCAAAAGCTTCGAAGTCCGCGCTCGTCCCCTCGCCCCCATCGAAGGCCTGCGCCCAGGCATGACCATTCGCTGGTATCCGGAGTGAGCCATGCGAGACTTTTCCAACGGCTTTTTCGCGCAAGCCAAAACCTTGTTCACCACGCCCAAGCATCTGATCATGCTTGCCTTGTTGATTTTCATGTCCGTGGTGACGGCCGAGGTCTATCGCGGCATGGTCCTTCGCGATGTGCCGGTGGCCATCCTGGACCTGGATCAGTCGTCCCTCAGCCGGACCCTGGTCAGGATGGTGGACGCAACCCGCGAGGTGCGCGTCGTTCATCCCCCCATTTCTTCCGTCGAAGAGGCCCAACAATGGCTCCTGCGCGGCGAAGGCGCTGCCGTCATGCTCATTCCTTCGAAATTCTCCTCCGACCTGAAACACGGAAGAGAACCGAGGATCCTCATCGCCATCGACGGCAGCAACATCGTTCTCGCGAAAAACGTCAACAAAGCCCTGGCTACCGCGGTAGCTACCGTTTCGGCCGGTGCCCAGCTCACCTTCGTACGAAAATTGGGGCTGAGCGAAAGTCAGGCCATGGCCGCCGTCCAACCCATCGCCATCGATATCAACGACAGCTTCAATCCTGCCAATAATTACGCCGTGTATATCGTCCCAGGCTCGGTTTTTTTTCTTTTACACGTCTACGCCATGCTCCTTTTTGCCTCGGTGTTTCTGCCGGAAAGCGCATCCCCAAGCCGTTCCCACCGCGTGGGGCGCCTGGGCGCCATCGCCGTCGTGACCCTGCTGCTCGGAATCGCGTTTTTCCTCATTCTCATGCCCATTGCCCAGGTATCGCTGCAAAGCAACGCCACGGTGGCCATCTGCGTTCTTGGCGCGTTTTTGGTCGTGGAAGCCTTATTCGCCGCTGCGCTTGCCAAAGCGCTCCCCGGCCCCCTGTTTGCATTCCAAGTCACCGTGATCCTCACCATGCTCGCGCTGATGCTCTCCGGCATTACCTGGCCCATCGATCGATTCCCAGAGCCCCTGCAGCAATTCTCCTCCTTTTTGCCCTTCACCCCCTTTGCCCGAGCCTTGCGCATCTTCGTGCATGAACCCGTCGGGCTCGATCAACTACGGCTCCCCCTGCGCCAACTCGCCCAACAGGCCGGGGTATTCGCCGCCATCACCCTCGTCGCGACCCTGTCTCGCGCCTTTATTGCCCGATTCCGCGAGGTGGCCTGATGAAAACCTGGCTTCGAACCTGGCTTGCGGGAAGCTTGGAGGAATGCAAGCACATAGGGCGTAACCCATCGATATTACTCATTTTAGTGGCGATTCCAGTCGTGTATCCCACGCTTCTATCCTGGCTATACGCCCAAAACGCCGCCACCGAACGTCCCGCGGTGATCGTGGATCATGACGCCTCCGTGCTATCGCGAAAACTGCTGCTTTCCCTGGACGCAACCCAAGGGATTTCCGTGGTGGGAAGAGTCGATGACCTCGAACAAGGCTTCGAGATGGTGCGTCAGCGGCAAGCGGAAATGCTGCTGTTCATCCCCGAAGACTTCACGTCTCAGATCAAGTCCGGGCGTCAAGCCTCGGTCAAGGTCTGGATCGATAGCGCCAATATTCTGACGTACGGCAGTGCGCTGGCCGCCACCCGCGAAACCATCGGCACCATGAACGAGCAGTTGGGTCGCGACTACTTGCACCAACAAGGGCTTACGACCCGACTGGCGGACCGTCGCATCATGCCGATTCAGACGGATACACGATTGCTGTTCCATCCGACGGGCGCGTATGGCGAATTTTTGATAACGGGTGCATTTCTTATTGTATTTCAACAGCTTATATTGATTTCGCTATCGTTTTCGATGGGCTTGCGCAAGGAACTGACCCCGATTTCACCCCGGCTCCGTTTCCCTTTTGCTCGGCTGGCCGGCCGTGTCGCTGCCCACTCGCTGCTTTACCTGCTTGCCATTGTCTTCATCGTGCTGGTGGTCACCCCCTCCTTTGGTTGGCGCATCCAGTCCAGCATGGCTGTATTTGTGTTGTATGTGGTGTTTGGCTTGACGATGTTCCCGTTGGCCATGATCGCCGCCAGTCTGGTCAAGAGCCGCTACACCGGATTTCAGGTATTGATGTTCCTTTCGACTCCGGTGTTCATGATGTCGGGCTTCACATGGCCCCTCGATCAAATGCCCAGGACAATCCAGCTCCTTGCGTCGGCCTTTCCCGCTACGCCGGCGTTGCTGGCCATGCGCACGCTAGCTGTTAAAAGTGGAAGTTTTTCCGCGATTCGCACGGAGCTGGCTTGGATGGCAGCACAATTCATCGCGTACACCCTCGTTGCCATCGCTTTACTTCATGGGCAAGAGAGGCGTAAATTATTGAATTCAAACGAAATTAATAGAGAGCTGGCAGGTGGGGACGAGCCTGGGACCGCGTCGCAAACGGCTTGAGTCGTCGTCTGCGATTCATGGTTGTCGATAGACATTGCCTTTCGCATCGTTCGAGAACGTGTTGATCGTTTCGATATCACTGTTGACCTCTGCGAATTTGCCAAGCCAAATACCCCATTGGCCGCTGTCCTTGATGGTGCAGTGTTTGACCTGAAGCGACACACCATGGCTATCGCTTGCCGCGGTGATCATCCCCTCTTCCCCGCCACCCGTCGGTGAACCGCCGTATTCGACCGTGACGTATTCCAGTGTATTGTCAGGATTTATGGAGCCATCGAACAGGATGGCGTGCCAATAGCCGGCGGTTTTTTCAACTCCGGAGATGGTGATGGGTTGGGTGTCGGTTCCGACCGCGTGCAAGCCCGCGTCGTCTCCCTCCACGCTGATCCACGTATCTTTGGCCATGAGCAGCGTAACGCCGGGATTGAGAGTCCAGACCTTCAGCACATGGACGCTGCTTTCGAGATGATAAGGGGCGCCAAGATCGGCCCAAGAAGTCGATTCGGCGACATTGCCCTCCCGGACACGGATCTGATCGACATCATTTCCCGTATAGGTGGAGCTTGTCTCGAGCTGTGCCACGGCTTCGAAACCCACGTTGACGGGGCCAAGGGTGTTTTGCGTGAAGGTGTTGTTGCCGAAGTTGGGCAACACGGCCGTGCCCGCGAGATAAAGGCCGTAGCCGTTGCTTTCTCGCAGCGTGGAATTGGTGATGCTCAAGGTGACGCCGTGTTCGTCAGCGCTTGCCCGCACTGCTGCCTGGTCGGCAACGCTGCTGGTATCCCCTGCGTACTCGACGGTGACATAATCAAATTTGTTGTTCGTATTCATGGAGTTATCGAATACGATCCCGTCCCAATAGCCTTTGGTTTTGGATTCCGCGGTGAACACGATGGGGTTGTCTTTGGTGCCGACCGCGGTGAGCGCGGCGTCGTCGCCCGAGACGGAAATACCCACGGCCGCGGGCATGATCACGGTGTTGGGGGCTTCGAGGGTCCAATGGGTTTCGACGCTCAGTCCCAAGGTGCCGATGAGGTGGTAGGGAACACCGAGGGATTTCCATGTGGCATTCTTCGACAAGGACTCGCTCGGGACGGTGATTTCGTCCTTGTCATTGCCGGTGTATCGAGAAGCGGCGTCGAGAAGTCCCACGACTTCGGAGTCGGCCAAGACCGGGCCGAGTTTGTTTTTCGTGAAGGTGTTGCCAGAAAAAGCGGGCAAATGGGTGCTGGCGCCGATGCGCAGCCCATACCCTTCACTGTCGCGAATCGTCGTATTCGACATCTCCAAGGTGACCCCGCCGCTATCGGCAAGTGCTTGGACAGCGCCTCTGGTCGGGTCGGTCGTGGTATTGCCGGCGTATTCGATCGTCACGTAAGCGAGTTTGCTTGGGTTATCGTTGTTTTCGAAGTCGAGCCCGATCCATGAGCCTCGCGCCGCCTTTTCGCTCGACAAGCAGATGGGGTTTTGCGTCGTGCCTTCGGCAATCAGCGTCCGATTGCCTGCAATCTCCATTTTTGTCCCTTCGGAGAAAAGGATCGTGACTCCTGGCTGAAGGGTGAGACTAACCCCCTCGTCAAGCGTCGGGCTCGTATTGGCCCTGTAGCAGCCCTTGGCCAAGGTCGTGGATTGCGTGAAATGATCGCTCAGGGCTACACAAGTCGAGGGCAGGATTTCGACAGTCGAGCATACCGTGATCGTGCTCTCTTGGGTGTCGGTGCCACTGTCTTGCTCCTGTTGTGGGGGCGAATCGGATGTGGATTCGGCGTTGCATCCGAAAATGAGTGCGGTAGCGGATAAGACGAGACAAGCAAATTTTTTCATCGAAAAGAACCTCCATCGGGAGAGAACTGAAGTCCCCAAAACTGCTTCCTTGACCTCAGATAGGGGGATGATTCCTTGTGGCTTTCACAACTCGTTCCACCGGCAAAGCCACGCTGTCGTTTGGTACGATGAGAAAAAAATATTTCTTCCTAGCTTCGATCGATAATTGTTTCGATGCTTGGAAATCGTGGCGATGGCGTGGTGTTCACGAATGCGTTCGATGGAGTCATTTCGTCATCGAGGGGCAGACAACGCTCATGCGGGCTCGGTCATCGTGCCTCTCGGACGGCGCCGATTTCCTGCAACATCGTTTCCAACGCTTCGATACCGTTTTTCCACGCATCTTTTTCGGTGGCTTTGCGAAATAGACGCATGTCTGGGCTCACCTGGAACGCCCGAGGCCGTTGTTGCACGAGGCGGATGAGTTTTTCGCTATCGAGGAGGTGATCGTCGGCCAGGTGAAGCACGACGGAGCGAGCATTGGCTTCGCACGCGAGGACACGGATGCGTCGTAATTCCGTTTTCTGCCGCATCAACTGCACGAGGTGCAAGGCAGCCTCGGGCGGGGCACCGAAGCGGTCTTGCATTTCGATGCTCAACTCCTCGACATCCTGCTCATCGGACGCACTGGCCAGCCGTTGGTAGAACGAAAGTCGCACGCCGATATCGGCGATATAGTCTTCGGGAAGCAGGGCTTCGACATCGAAGCTCAGTTCTGGTTCGATATCATGGATGACCGGTTCTCCCCGCAGTTCGTGGACGGCGTCCTCGAGCATTTGGCGGAACAAGTCGAATCCCACGGAGGCGACGTTGCCGCTTTGTTCCGCGCCGAGCAGGTCTCCGGAGCCACGTAGTTCGAGGTCGAGCGAGGCGATATGAAAGCCCGAACCCAGTTCCGAGTGCTGTTCGATGGCTTCCACGCGCGCTCGGGCCTCATCGGTCATGGCGTCGACGGGGGGCACGACCAGATAGCAATAGGCACGCTCTTTGGATCGACCGACACGTCCGCGGAGCTGATAAAGCTGCGCGAGCCCGAACATATCCGCGCGATCGATGATGATGGTGTTGGCCCGAGGGATATCGATACCGCTCTCGATGATCGATGTGGAAGCCAAAACATCGTATCGTCCTTCCACGAAGTCGAGCATCGTTCGTTCCAAGGTGGCTTCCGGCATTTGTCCGTGGGCCACGGCGATGCGCGCTTCGGGGAGCAATTCCTGCAGCTTTGCGGCCCGTTCGTACAGCCCTTCCACGCGATTGTAGACGAAAAACACCTGTCCATTTCGGGATAGTTCCCGTTCGATGGCTTCCCGCAGCACGCGATCGTCCTGACGTGTCACGATGGTGCGAATGGCGCGACGATCGACGGGTGGTGTGCCGATGAGGGAGATATCGCGCAACCCGCTCACGGCCATCTGCAGCGTTCTCGGGATGGGCGTGGCGGACAACGAAAGCACGTCGACCGATTGTTTGAGTTGCTTGATTCTCTCTTTATGAGCCACGCCAAAGCGCTGCTCCTCGTCGACGACGAGCAATCCCAAGGATTTGAAGTGGACGTCTTTGGACAGCAATCGATGGGTGCCAATCACCACGTCGACGAAGCCTGCACGAAGCCCGCGCAGCACCTCGGTTTGCTCTTTTTTGCTTTGAAATCGGGACAGTCCGCGAACATCGATGCCATAGCTCTCGAGTCGGCTTCGGAACGACATCAGATGCTGTTGGGCCAGGACCGTGGTGGGGCACAACACCGCCACTTGCCGCGATTGACTTGCCGCACGAAATGCAGCGCGGATGGCGACTTCCGTTTTTCCAAATCCCACATCTCCGCAGACGAGCCGATCCATCGGACGATCCGAAGTAAGATCCCGCATTACATCGTCGATGGCGATGGCCTGATCGCGTGTTTCTTCAAAAGGAAACGTTGCCTCGAACGCGCGATATTCATCGTCCACATCCGAAAGCGGCAGGACGGCCAGGGCTTGCCGTTGCGCGTAGAGCTGGAGAAGCTCATCGGCCATTTTTCGAACGTTGGCGCGCACGCGGGACTTGGTGCGCGCAAAGGTTAGTCCACCGAGGCGGTCGAGCTTTTGTTTTGCATCCGCGGCGGTATGCTTCTGGATTTGATTGAGCCGGTAGACCGGAAGATAGAGTTTGTCTCCGCCGGCATACTCGATGGCGATGAGATCGACGGTGGTGGCGTCGATTTTTTTGTGGAGCAATCCCAGGTATTTGCCCACGCCATGCTCGACATGGATGACGAGGTCACCGGGGCTCAGAGCACGGAGGTCCTGGATAAAAGGCTGACGAAGCGAGGAAGAGCGAGCGCGCTGTGCCCGACGTTTGGCGCGGCGGCCGAAAACTTCTTCTTCCGTGACGAGGACCCACCCTTCGGTGGGTGCGACGACCCCTTGGGATAGCGCGCCTCGGACCACGAGCACCGGTTCTCCGGGCGTTTGCAATATCGTGGGATCGAAAGGACCGAGCTTGGCGCGACAGTCGATGCCCCGATAACGAAGCAAGGCCGCAAGACGCTCTGCTTGTGAATCTGCTCGCGCGGTGAGCAGCACGCGCAACCCCAGTTCGCGCCACCGTTGGATTCTTCGGATCAAAGGAGTCAGCGCACTTGCTTTTCCTCCGCGCATGCGCGCCGATTGAATCGCTCGGCCCAGCTCCGATAAATCTTGCGTGCCAAGCGTTGGCGTATCCGGTGGCGTCGTCGAGTACTCCGCCAACGCGGTTGGCTCCTGCTCTTGCCCCACCGTGGCCGTCGGATGCACAACGAGCATGGGCCACCGAGAAATGAGTTCGCTTACCTCTTTTTCGCTCGTGAAGTAATCCTGCATCGCAAAGCGCGGCAGACTCATGGACGGCGGACCGCTTGCCTGCTTGCGCAACATCGCCTGGACCATTTCATCCCGTTGCGCTTGCTCGTACTCGTCGTGAACGGCGCGCGCGATCGCGTCCGGATCCTGCATCACCACCGTGTAGTCCCGGGTCAAATACTCGCCGATCGATGTCAGTTCGAAATAGGCGGGAAGCATACCTTCCAGACCCAAAAACAGGCGGCCCGATACGATGTCTTCCACCAACGCGTGGGTGCGAGAAGAAGGCAGATCCACCGTATCGCAAAGCTCGCGCACCACACGACGCGCACGGTCCATCGAGTCGGCCGTACGAATGGCCTCTCGTGCCGGAGGCAACCAGCATTTGACCACTGGCCCGAGCGTACGTTGCGTATCCGGATCGAATGCCTTCAGAGATACAACCACGTCTCCGACGAACTCGATGCGTATCGGAGTCTTCGACCCGGCAGCCCAGACATCGACAAGGGAACCTCGAATGGCGAAGGTGCCAGGATCCTCGACGAGAGGCGAGCGTAAATATCCGGATTCGGATAGTTTGTCGATCAGCGCTGCCCTGTCAATTTCTTGTTCTATTTCAATGAGATGTGTATATTTTTCGACAACCGATCGAGGAACGATTTTGCGCAATAGCGCGGTGCCGTGAGTGACCAAAAACCGAAAAGGAAGATCGGAAGCCAGGTGAGAGAGGGTCGCTAGCCGATGATGGGCGCCGCGACGATCCGGGTTGACTTCCGCGTACGGGCTCGCCTCAGTGGCGGTAAGCGAAAGAACCTGTCCCGGGACAGCATCGTCCGATTCCCTTTGGTCTTGTCCCCATAGGAATTGCAAATCCAAAACGAGCTGCTGCGCCTGTTCGGGTGTCGCGGTGATGCAGAGCACCGGATGGTTACGAGTGCGGGCGATTGCGCAGGCAGCCCATGCCGTGGCACTGCCGTGACACCCCGTGACATGCAGGCGAGAGGTTTGGTGCAAATGACGGGCGATGGTGGCGGTATCGATGAGAATTGGGTCGGGCGGGGGGTCGTAGTCGGGAAGCGGGTCGAGCAGGCTTTCCGGATCCTGCGAGGGGTGTTCGAGGGAAAGCCTCAATCGGTCGCCAAGCTGAGCGAAAGCGGAAGACTCGGAAGCAGCGGTCATGTATTTCCCAGGATAAGAGCGAAAATCAGCGACGATACTCGTCCACGACGATGCCGTAGCGTTGCATCCATCGATGGATTTGCATGCGTTCTTTGCCGAGTTCTCGTCCTACGGCGGCGACATTTCCTCGGTGGGCGGCCAGCAGTTCGCGCATTCGTTGTTCGGAGGGGGCGGAAGCCCGAGGCCGGCAGGAGGCAGGAGCGGCTGGTGATGGTTCATGAACCGCGATGGGCGCGGGTTCGGATGAGGGGGCAAGGCGTGTGCCGTACGGGACCATCGCCTCACGGATGCAGTCGGGTAAGTGCCTAGGGTCGAGCACGGGCGTGTCGGCGATCGCGACGGCTCTGCGAAGACACGCCTCTAATTCCCGTACGTTATAAGGCCAGTCGTAGTGCAACAGGGCCAGCATGAAGGGAAAAGAGATTTGCTTGTCGGCATGTCCATGCCGGGCGATGAGCGTGCGAGAGAGCTGAAAGATTTCTTCTTTTCGTTCGCGTAGGGGTGGCAATTCGATGCTGAACTCGTTGAGACGAGCCAATAGATCTCCGCGAAAACGTCCTTCTTTCACGAGGTTAGGCAGGTTACGGTTCGTGGCGCAGATGAACCGAACGTTGACGTGTTGCGCGGTGGTGGCGCCAACCGGGTAGATCTCCCCGGACTGAATGACCCGAAGCAGCTTGGCTTGCGCTTCGAGGGGCATGTCACCGATTTCGTCGAGCAGCAGCGTTCCATGATTGGCCGCGGGAATCAGACCTAGTTTGTCTCGTTCGGCGCCGGAAAACGCCCCCGCTTATAACCAAATAGCTCGCTTTCAATCAGATTGGGGGGAATCGCGGCGCAATTGACGGCTCGCAAGGGGCCCGCGCGCCCCGATAAGCGATGTATCTCTCGAGCCACCACTTCCTTACCTGTTCCGCTCTCACCCTGGATCACAATCAACAACTCGAGCGGCGCGATTCGCTCGAGCTGCGCCCCAATTCGATCGATCGCCCAGCCCCCCACCAATTCCGTCAGTCGCGTGCTGCGACGTTGCACGCTGCCCACCATGGCACCATCGATGCCATAGCTCATGTAATTCTCCGCACCCGCCAATACGAACTTCATGACGGTGTCCCCCACACGGATTTCATGCAGATGCTCTAGCTCGATCTCATCGATGAAATGGCCGTCGACCATCGTGCCGTTGGCTCCGCCCAGATCCCGCAACAGCCAGGATTCCCCGTTGTATTTGAGCATGGCGTGGTGACGGGATACGGCGCGTTCGGGCACGACGATCGCGCATAGAGGGTCTCTTCCGATGAAAACCTCGCTGGTCGTAAGCGGGTAGGCTGGCTGAAGTTGCTTATAAGATTGCGAATACAGCAAAACCAATCCCGCGGAGGTGCCTCCCCGGCTCGCGCTCTCTGGGCTCGCGGGGATGCCGTACTGCTGCATCGCACTCGTCGTGGACGTCATGGTGTCACCGCTCGAACAATCATCGTAGTCTACCCCGTATGAGGACAAACCCTGAAGAGGCGATCGAGGTAGCCGCCGTACAGCTTTCGGCTCAGGAGGATGTTTCGGAAAACCTGCGAATCCTGCGATCGATGGTTTTGCAGGCCGCACGCAGGGGTGCAAGGCTCATTGTGCTTCCGGAAAACCTGGCATTTATGGGTCCCGAACGGAAAAAACGACAACTCGCCGCTCCCTTGAGCCCAACGAATCCAGTCTTCGATGCGCTTGGCGCCGTCGCGAAAGAAGCGCAACGTTGGGTCATTGCCGGGGGAATCCCCGAAAAATCCGACGATCCCCTGCGTCCCTACAACACCTGTGCGGTTTTCGCCCCCGACGGCACGCTGGCCGCGACCTATCGGAAAATTCACTTATTCGACGTGGATTTACCCGATGGCACTCGCTTGATGGAAAGCGAGGCATGCCTTGCCGGATCCGCCCCCCAATGCGTGGATATCGATGGAATCCGGGTAGGCCTTTCCATCTGCTATGACCTGCGTTTTCCTGAATTGTATCGCCGTCTGGTGAGCATGGGAGCCCAGCTCGTCGTCGTCCCCGCCGCCTTCACCCTCACGACCGGAAAAGACCATTGGCATGTTTTGCTGAGAGCGCGTGCCATCGAAAACCAAGTTTATGTCGTTGCCGCGGCCCAATTCGGAGCCCACGGCGCACGAACTACGTACGGAAAAGCCCTCATCGTCGACCCCTGGGGAACCATCGTCGCCCAATGCTCCGATCACGTCGGCTTCTGTCAGCATCCCATCGACTTGCACTATCTGCGTCAGGTCCGTCGTTCCCTTCCTTGCTTGCAGCATCGAAGACTATGACCAGCTCGTTTCATCACCATACGATGGCCACGGCTTTGGCCCGGTATCCAAGGGTAAGATCCACCTGCTCAAACCCCGTCACCGACCGATCGAAAGCCACGAGCCGCCCGTCGAGCGCCATCCACAACCGTTTCCGCCCTCCGTCATACGCAAACCGTCGTTGAGGATGGGGGTCGTGCCCGATCCGGTCCCCGAAGTCGATCGATGTCTCGGAGGTATATCCGTTTACGGATAGTAAATGAAAGCGAGCGTCTGGACCCGTCAGTACGGCGATGGCGTTTTCGGAATCGATCCATAACGCATCTTGCACGCAGCCTTCCGAGCTTTCCCGGTCGCTTCTATGCATCACCATTTCCCCCGAAGGATGCTGTAGCCATACATCATGATCCATGACACCGATGATCAAGGGTGTGGGAGCCTCCCGAACGAATCGCGATGGACAAGGGTAATCCGGGGTGGGAATCTGAAACCGCTCGAGTTCGCGAAAACCCTGCTCATACCGCAATACCAGCGCTGTCGGCATCGAGTCGGCATGCTCCAAGAGCCACGTATCGACAAACCCGTTCCCCCGAAAAGTCACGAACGAACTCGTTCCGAATAGGGTTCGTCCTTCCTCCCCGCAAAAAATCGTTGTCCCTTCTCGGATACCAAGGCCTAGCATGGGTTCCGGTCCGTGGATGAGCCGCAGGTCATCGAGCGATAGAGCATACTCACCCATCTTATGCAGCCCTCCCGCGGAGTCGAACCGCACCTGACGGATGCTCCCGCTCCCATCCTCCCACCCTTCGGCGATGATGGCCGCGTGGGGAGCCTCGGCCCAGGCGGCGATGTCTACCGCATTGGCTTCATAGGTTCCGAGCAGCGAACCATCCGCGGGATCGAGCACGCTTAGGTCGCCCGATGGTGAAGCGAGCAGGATGAGGCTTGCCACTCGATCCGATGACGCTTCTTGGGTCTCGAGGCTGGTCCGATCCTCCTGGATGATCGCTTGATTCCAAGGTCTCTTTTCGGTCGTACTATCCGGAAATGGATTGGATGCCACGTCGTGACCATCGCTTGTCCCCGGTCCCGCACAAGCCAGCACCAGGGGAGCCAAGAACAATCGCTTAATGATGAATGGGTTCATACCCTCGGACTCAGCGAAAGGCGTGCCAATCGAATCGACGCTGTTTTTCCGATGAATCAAGAGGAACAAGGTGGCGGCGCGCCACCCTCGCGCAGCGCGAAATCGACGAGTTTCGCGAAAAATCCCGGAGATTTTTGCTGGTGGCGGTTCGCCACCCCAAATCGGCGGCCGCCACCTGTTGCGCCGATGGAACAATACGATGCCCCGATGACGAGCCGTTGGCTCGAGCGTATCACCACCAACCCGTCACCCCCCGACCCTTCACAAATCGGATCCAGCCGTCGTGCAAGTACGGTACAACGACACCTATGGGCCCTTTGGCATTGTTGGTTTCAGGCTTTCTCGCGCAGCCCGTGACAATACCTCCAGCGCGGCAAGAGCCTTCGGAGCAACAAGCAGAAACATCGAAGGGCCCTAGGTGGACACCTCCCACCGTTCATGTGCTGACGATGTTTTCGGTCGTTAGAGCCACCGAGGCCCTGCTGTGGCCCGATCCTTTCGCCGAAACCGACCCCGCCATCTGGGGACAGCATTACAAGGAAGCGTGGACCCGTCCTCCCATTTTCGAGCCGAGCCGTCCCGCGTTTTCATGGGATGGGGATCGATGGGAAATCAACGTGATCGGGCATGGATTGATGGGAAGCGAAGCGTATCTGCGCGCTCGTCAATGCAAGTTCGGATGGCTCGGCGCTCTTGCCTTCACCGCGGGCAGCACCGTCGTTTGGGAATATGGTTTCGAAGCCAATGGCGTGCGCCCCTCCGCCCAGGACCTCGTGTATACGCCTATTTCAGGATTGGCCCTGGGAGAAGCTCGATTCGTTCTTTGGAAATCCGCGTCCCAGATCTCACACCCAACCCTTCGCTCCGTGCTTCGTGGTCTGGTGGATCCATTCGGTGAACTATCCCGCGGAACTAGTATTTTCGACTGCTGATTCCTCCGCGGATATCACCACGATTCGTCGGAAGGACGACCCGCCCAGGTTTTGGGAATCCGAAAGACAAACGTCGTGCCCGACGGCTCGCTGGACGTGAAACTCACTTTCCCACCAAGATACCCTTCGCCAAGCAGTCGCATGCTGTAGGTGCCAATGCCTCGATCGCTTCCTTTGGTGCTGAAGGAACGTTGAAAAATCTGATGCTTGATGGCATCGGGAATGACACTCGGATTGTGGACTCGCAAAGCGACCTGTTCGCCCTGGTCCTGCGCATCGAGCGTCACCGTGGCGCCCCGGGCACTGGCTTCCAAGGCGTTTTTGACCATATTTTCCACAACTCGGCGAGCCAGGTTCGCGTCGGTCACGATATCGATGTCAGGAGCTTGGCCCAGGACAACCTTTCGTCCTCCTGCAATTTCATGGCGTTCGTACACTTTTTGGATGGATTCGAGCAGACCCCGCACGGATACGAAAACAGGACGTGTTACAAGCTCCCCCGTTTCCGCGGCGAGCAACTCGCGCTGCTGTCCAATCGCTTCCACCAGACGTTCGCAAAGGTCTTGCAATAGCTCTACATACTCAATGCCCGCTTCCATCGATGGCTTGTCTCGCAGCATCGCCACCAGCCCCTGCATGCCCCCCGCGGTGTTGAGCACATCGTGGAAAAAAACGCGCTCGAGCACCTTCCGACGTTTTTCCGAGCTGATATCGCGCATGGTGGCGAGGGTGAAGCACTTGCCCCCCACGAAGATCGGAGACGCCGAAACCTCGGCGTCGATCGCACCTTCTTTGCTGTTCATCAAGGGGATACGACACTCCTGAACCTGCGTCGTCTGGGTTTGTTGACTGATGACAATCGCCTGAACCGCGCCGCAAAATACACACGCGGCCGTGGATCCGCATCCTTCCGGCGAGCGGCAGGCATGACGACAATGAACGGCTTCCCCCGGTCGTTGCCCCATGATCTCCTGAAGAGTTTGAGCCCCCACCGCATCGAGCAAGCGACGATTGGCCGCGACAATTTGGCGGTTTTCGTCGAGCACCATCGCGAAGCTGGGAATGGCCTCGAGAACACTCATCAACAACTTGTCGGCCTGAATCGTTTCTGCCGCTTCCTTCAGCGCGGACGCATCCGATCGCTGCAAAGAAATGGGAAAACGTAAGCGGGTGCTCGGCGTCACGGGTTCTGACGTGGTCACGGGACTTCCTCGGCGAGGGGGACGCATGGGGAGGAATCAGCATCATTAACGCTTCGTTGGCGACATGGCAACCGTTTCAGCTTTTTGCGATGCAAAGACCGAAAGCCCGAAAACCTGAATCTACGGCCTTGTCCTCCACCTAGCGATGGGTTTAGGAGAGGCCCGAGGCCTTGTTCCCCATGAAATGCCCTTATGTTTTCGATCAGGAGTTTCTCGACGACCTTCCTTATGAACCCCGCGTCTTGCTCGTCGACCGCATCGAAAGCTTCGATGAACAGGCTCGGTCCTTCGTATGCCGCATGCCGACCGACGTTCCCATGCCGTTCACCGACGCGCAGCGAGTTCACCCCGTCAAGCACCCTCATCATGTATCCGGGGCGGCCATGGTGCATGTGACCGGTATGCTCGGCTTCGTTCACGTGTTCTACATGCTCGGGCTTCGTCACGCACAAGGATGGACCGGCTATGGCACTCACCTTCATCGAGCGGTTTTCCGTAAGTTGGTGCCCCCCGGAAAACCCATGCTGTGTAGCTGCAAAGAGCTTCGGACACGCTTCATGGGCGACCGCATCTTCATCACCTACGAGTTCGAATACCGTCACGAAGGAGATATCGCCTACGAAAGTAAGCAGAGCGCCATGTGGCTCAAGACCGACCCCACGACGTCATGACATCGCATGAGCCACTGCTGACTTCCCCTTTGCCGCGTGTTGCCATCTCTCCGTGATCATCAGTGCCGCGTCTCCCGCGCCCAACGCTCATCGCCTTGCACCACCCACGAAAAAGCAGCACGGATTTCATCGGCCACACCACCCCCGTAGGTATGACCCTCGCCTTTCGAAAACACCACGCGAGAAGCAATCTGAAATTTTTCCAGCACTTTTGCTGCCTCGACGGCCTGCCGATGACACTCCCACTGGCCGCAAGCCCACAAAATACGTTGTCCTCCGCCTTCCGAAAACGCCTTTGCGTGAGCCGGATACCAGACGCGCTGCCCTCCTTCGATCAATACCGCCCTCGGATATCGCTCCGGCCGGCGTGCCATGATCGATGCACCCATGATCGCCCCTTGGGAAAACCCCGTGAATACGATCGCTTCGGCATCGACATGATCCGGATACGCCAGATCGAGCGCTTCCACCCCCGCTTCTATCTCTTTTTCCAACTGTTGGTTCGACACATATTCGTAGCGAAGATCATTTCGCGACGGAGAATCGGGGCGAACCACGCCTCGGGGACACAACACGAACCCATCGTCTCCCACGATCTCACGCCATATCCAGCATTGGGACTCAGGCGTGTCGTAGTTGCCATGCGCGGCCACAAGGATGGGACGACGCTCGCGCGCGCCCAGGGCGAGCGATACCACCGCATCCCCAAAGCCTTGTACTTGAAGAAAGAGAAAAGGGTCCGGATGCTCGAGCGGCGGCGGCCGAGGATCGGGAGGTGGTTCGTCTTCTGAAATATCTAATGATTTTGGTATGTTATGTACAACCGGAAGGGATGACGAAGGTGGTGATATGGGCGGTGGCAAAGGCGGAGCCGTGGGCGCTGGAGCAGGTGAGCAACCCAACCATATTCCCCACCCCAACCATACCCATCGATACCCACCACGCGCTTCAACCACCCCGGTCTTCTCCTCGACGAATGGCATACACGCCTTTGCCCTCGACCAAAACCTGTTCGGGCTCGGAACAAGCTGCGATCCGAATCGTGGCCACCCCAACACGATTGCCCACGCGCAACACATCCGCCGTGGCTACCAACTCTTCCAAAGGCGCGGGCCGCAGGTAGTCGATGCGCAAATCGATCGTCGATACGCGATCCTCGGGACCTACCGTAGACCATACGGCCGTGCCGCCACAGGCATCGGCAAGCGCGGATAGCACACCACCATGCAAGGCAGGACGCGCGGAATCGCCCACGAACTGCTCCCGAAAAGGTAAATGCATCACCGTATGCCCTTCGGTAACCCGCACCACCCGAATGCCAAGATAGGCATTGAAAGGCACCCATTCTTGCATGATTTTCGCGACCAGCGCGTGATGTACGCTCCGATCTTCCACGACAGGTTCCATCGACGAGCGACCGTAGTCGAACGAACGCATCGTCGTAAATAGGACTGTCGCCCGATGGAACGCTGGGTGCATTGGCGGCAAACCATGAGGTATAGTCTGGGCCTGTTCATCTTCGAGAGGCGTGGATATGCATGAAATCCGGTGGTCTTTGAAGCTGGCAAGCATCGTTGGCGTGGCGCTTGCGTTGGGTGGATGGACCCATTCCGAATCCATCGCGGCGGTGGGCACTTCCTCCGTCTCCCAGGGGTCACCCCTCGCCTATGACGATTGGTTCACCCAGGAAGCCATGCGCGTGGACTTGTTTCATTCCGGTGTGGATACCGAAAGCGCATATAGCCTCGATGAGATCGTCTGGGAGCCCCTCTGGCCTGGAACCAGGCGGTATCTGATCGATCCCTTCGACTTCGGCACCTATCGTTTTCGTGTGACCGATAGGGCGACTTCTCAAGAAATATTCAGACTCGGCTTCGCTACCTTGTTCGAAGAATGGACGGGCACGGGGGAAGCGAAAAACAAAATTCGCCGCACCATGCATGAATCCATCCGCTTTCCGTGGCCCAAACAACCGGTCACGGTGACGATCGATCATCGATCACGCAATGGCAAGTTCGAACCGATGTATCGATTGGATATCGATCCACGCTCCCATCAGATCCTTCGCGTTCGTAAACATACGGATTTCGAAGTGGTTTCATTGACTCCCGAGGCCAAGGATCCCGCTCATTGCCTCGATATCGTCATCATACCCGAGGGATATGCGCGCGAGGATGACTCCAAACTTCGGGCGGATTTGCAACGTTTCACGGAAGCTTTCGTTTCGACTCCTCCGTGGACGACGATGAAAGACATGGTTTGCATTCGCGGTATCGTTGCGTATTCCAACGCATCGGGAGTGAGTGAACCTCGAAAGGGTGTGTTTGTGGACACGCTTTTGGGCGCGAGTTTCAACACATTCGATTCGCCGCGATACCTGACGCTCCAGCACACCAAGACCATGCGCGAGGTTGCTTCCCTGGCACCTTACGATGCCGTGTTCGTCATGGTGAATTCCGCGCGCTATGGCGGCGGCGGCGTCTTCAACCAATGGGCCGTCTTCACCTCCGACAACGAATACGATGATTACGTCATGCTGCACGAGTTCGGCCATTCCATGGCGGGACTCGGAGATGAATACTATGATTCCGCCATCTCGATGGATGAGGATACGATGTATCCGCCGGGGGTCGAGCCGTGGGAACCCAATATCACCGCGTTCGTAGGGCAACGACGCACGGCTATTCCCTGGGCCGATCTCATCGAAGAACCAACGCCCGTGCCCACCCCCGAAACCGAAGAGTACGCCTCGGTGGTTGGCTTGTTCGAAGGCGCTGGCTACAAGGCAAAAGGTCTGTATCGCCCCCAGGCCGATTGCAAAATGTTTCATAAAGGCCTAGTCCCCTTTTGCCACGTCTGCGCTCGAAGCATCCAACGCATGGCGCGATATCACGCGGGAATGGAGTTGAACCCATGAACACTCGTCGTGCGCTATCGTGGCTCGCCCTGCCCATCGCGCTTTTCGCTTACGCCGGATGCCAAAAAACCAAGTGGAAAGACTACGATCCAACCGCTTCCCCCTCTGCCAACGAGTCCGCCGCCCCGCTGCCCAGCGTGCTGCCCGACCCCGTCGAAGCTTTGCACCAACGCACCTACGCCATCGAAGTCCACGATGACCTCGTTCACGCGGGCACGACCGCTGGTGTCGTGAGCTGGAATCTATCCGATCCAACCGTACCCAAGCGGGTAGCGAGCCTTACCCTTCGAGGAAGCGTTCAACATCTCGCGCAAATGCCGGATACATCGCTACTCGTCGTTTCCACGGGCCCTTCCGGAGTTGCGTTGGTGGACACGAAAGAGGCGCGAGAAGGAAAACTCACGCTGCTCAACCCCCATCCATGGCCGACCGAATTGCGCAAGGCGTGTCATGCCGCATGGCACGCGGCGCTTTTGGATTCGAAAACCGCAGTGGTGGCGTGTGGTGGGTCAGGAGTGATTCGTCTGGACGTGTCGGATCCAACAGCGCCCGTGCTGAAAAAGCAGGTGCTAATTCCAGGATATGCACGTGATATCGCGGTGTTAGGGAAGAAAGGCGTCGTGGCCGCGGGCCGAAAAGGCGTGGCGCTCATCGACTTTGGCAATGCCGTCCCTCGCGTGATGGAACAACTCGACTTGAATGCCGATGCGCGAGCGGTGGCGATTCACGACCAGGTTGCCTATGTGGCCGCTGGCGAACGAGGGCTCGTGATGGTGGATATTTCTCACGCTCCCCTTCGAATCCTAGGAGAATTATTACCAAAAACGACGGATATGGCGCGAGGCATCGCGTTGTCCGAGTCCCATGCCTTTTTATGCCTCGGCGATTCGGGTCTTGCCGTGATCGATATCACCGACCCTGCGAAACCTACTGAATTGAGCCGGTTCGACCCCAAAGGCGCTGTCAACCGAGCGACGAGAAATGGATCCCAATTGCTGATCGCCAATGATGCCTACGGTGTGGCGGTCTTGGATGTGTCGAATCCGAAAACACCCGCGCTGATGACACGCGAGCGCTAGGGTATTTCATGGGGCCCGAGCAATGGGCGCGTGTTTGGCGCGCTTGGCAGCGTGGGTGATGAGCCTGCGACGTTGAATCATTTTTCCCTTCCACACCCTTTGCGATTCACTTGACCACTGGCGCCGTTCCCTTGTCGACCTGCGTCAAAAACGTGAACCCATCGAGAATCACCTCAGAGTCGAACAAACTATCCGCCGTATCGTGGATGTGGAAAATCAGTGTAAACTCCTCGTTGGGCTCGATCGGCCACTCGGTCTTGAGCCAGCCCGTCGAAGACCCATACGTATGCCCCATGCTCCCATCCCCAAGACCGTCGACTTGCTCCGTGCCGCATGAAAAACCCGTACCCGAAATATCCGTATTGGGTTTGGTCTTGTTGGGACAGCCTTGATACCAGCAACAATCCGATAGCGCGGTGTTGATCGCCACGTAGCAGAAACGGTCCCCTTCGTGGCAAAGGTCGTTGGCCGCCTGCGCCGCGCTGCACGTAAAGTCATGATAACTATTGGGATCCCGACATTCCGTGAAGTTGATCACCGTGCGCGCGCCACCGTTCGTGCTCGCCGCCTCGAGGAAAATATAAAACTTATCGTTGAACTCCCGCCCGATGTATTCGTCGTATTCTTCAGAGAAAAAGACGTAGTTGATGCGAAAGCCGTGTGCCTCGGCCGGCGCCTTGAGTCGCAACTTCCACTCCATCACATCGTACGTCAGGTTGATCGTGTCTTGGGGAGGCGCAAATGGGTCCGGTACACTGGCTCCGTCGGGCGTGGTGAGGCCAAAGTCGCCCAGCGTCACATTGTGGTCCGTCCCTTTCGCCGGCCCCGTCGCCATCAACGCATACGAATCATTGACCAGCGGCGCCAGGCCATTGTTGGGAGCGCCGAACCGAGCCACCGCCGAACGCGAACTTGCTATTTTTTGCGGCTTGGTCGCGGTCGGGGAATGGTATTCCGAATTCAAAACCATCTTGGGATCACAGAGTTCGATGGCGCACAACAAGTTTTCCAACCCCTCCCCAATCCCTTGACAACCCGTACAATCCACGGGGATCGGCTCCTTCGTTCCTCCCGTTTCAAGCGCCGTGTCTTCCGTACTCACCTCCAAAAAACCTGAATCCGGAACGTCGATGCCACTGCCTCCGCTGCCAGCACCGCCGTCCTCACCACCGAGACTTCCGCCTCCCCCATAATCCTTATCGGTGCTTCCGGCCGAGGAACAGGCCCCCATACCCCATGCCCCCAAGAAAAAACCAACCCATAGCAACCGGTTGTTCATGGTTTGGTTATGACAATAACTTCGGAATTGTCCAAGTTTGTGTTCGAACCTCGCTCCTTATACCCCCACACCGCCATACCTGACCCAGCGATGAACCTGCTATCGCCCGGCATCGACGACACCCGAAAGCAAGCGGTCTGCAAGCCTTGCCCCAGGGCTGCGGACAGGGTTTCGGGCGTGGTGTAAGTAATTGTTATTTATAGATATTTTAGGATGCGGCGATCAGTCTTGCGCTCTTCGCCCGTGGCTCATCATCCGATCGTCCGCGGACAAGCGAAGCGGAACGAGCGTGGGATCGTCGGCCGTGATCGATAGCCGATTGTCCGCTCCCATATTCTTGAAGACCGTGCCCAGGTCCCGACCCAGGCCACGACGATGGGATTCATGAATGTCGTAGGCGAATCGGTCCAGGGCTTCGGTATCGAGCGGGTCGCCATTGAGAGCGAGCACGAGATACGGAAGGTTCATGTCTTCTGCCACCTTGCCGTATTGAGCCTCCGCGATTCGACAGGGCATGCACTCATGAGGTCCCACCACCACCACGCCTTGCACGAGCTTATGGTTGAACTCATGGATCGGACCTCCAAGGGTCAAACACGCTTCTCCCGTCAACTCCGTATTGAGATAGGGAAGGGCGGCATCGAGCGTGGAGTTGACCGTGGTGCGCTCCGGCCACTGAAGCGCTTTGGCGCAGATATCGTAGAGCACCTGCAGCGAAGCGCGTTGAACGACCCCCGTCACACCGATGGACAACGGGTTGTCATCATGCCGCATGGCTTTGTCCAACACGCGTTTTTCCGCGAGATATTGCGTATACTCGAGCCATTCGACAAAAGGTGCGAACCTTGCCCGAATCCCGCGTTCCTCTAGCTTGTCGATGATGAAGTCGTTGGCGAAGGGGTCGAGACGAACGTAGATTTCACCGACGACCGCGACAGAAGGCACATCTCGAACGCGATTCTTGGCGGCCGCCATGTCTTGCGCGGCGCGGGTCAATAGATCGCGCATCCCCCACATCCCGCTCAATACCTCCAGGGTCGCGTTCAACGCCGTGCCCTTCGAGGGTTTTTCCATGCCTGCAATGAGTTCTTCCTTGTATTTTCGGTAGATTTCGTTGGTTGCGCCCTTTCGCCTCTCCACCGGACGAACATCGTAAAGCATGGCCTCGAGCATGTCGTAAGCCACGAACCCACACCAAAGCTTGACCATGAACTCCGGCGACGTTTCCCGGAAATAATCGCCGTCGTCCGGAGAGAAAACGTTGACGCGATCACTCCATCCCGTCTGCTCCAAAATCACCTTGTGCATGACATTATAAACGCCGAAACGACAAGGACCGGAGGCCGTAGGCATGGCAAGCGTGAACTTCTCTTGCGTGTGACGATCCCGCTCCAGACGATTGAGCAGCGCACCCGTGGTAAAAATCATCGGAACACACTCTTTTCCAGAGGTGTATCGACGACCCGTGCGCACGTCTTCTCGATCCGGCATGGGCAAGTGCTCACAACGGAACCCCTCGCTGCGAAGACAGGCCGCGGCAACTTCCGCACCCGTTCCCATTCGCGGAATGAGGAGCAACGATTGATCCGCCTTCACACGGTCCGCCGGCGCCTTGACCTCCTCCAATGCCTTCAAGTCATTGATTTTATTGTGTTCTGACGCGCTGGAGCGAACGTCCGAATCCACGCAATACAAAAACGCTTCCATGCGTGTCTTGGTCCCCGCATCGCCAGAATGACCGTCGGTCTCCACGATGGCAAAGGGTTTGCCCTGCATCAGATAGCTGAAAAATTGGAGCGTGAAACTGTCGGGACCACAGGCGTAGTTGCTGCAGAACACGGAATATAGACCGGGGGTTTGACGAACGAACGTGGCTGCCCGCAAGTTGCGTTGCGTATAGCCCCAATATTGATCGTTGAATCGAGGGATGTCGTCCGGCACTGGCAGACAATCCACCGGGATGGCCAACGCTCCGAGCGCACGCAGCAAGTTGGGGACGTTCGAATTCAATACATCGTTGTAAATGGTGTAGGGACGTCCGAGCACGGCCACCGGGACGACTTGATGTTTCTCCGCGAATCGAAGAGCGCGCTCCCCGATCTTCACGCAATCGGCTTCGAAGGTTTCCTGCGCGTGAACTGCTTTCTTGAAAGCTTCCGCGAATCGATGGCTCGCGCCCAATTGCTCCGCGAAACGACGCAAGGACTCGGTGAATTGCCGGCCACGATAGCCTTCCCCCCCAAACCGAAGGATCGGACGAAGAATTCGACGCTTGCTCAAATCCCCTTCGATGAGGCTCCCAATGACGTCCGGGGCCGCCTGCACGACCGGACAGACCGTGGAGTGAACCTCTCCTTTGACCGATGGCAACTCCTGGAGCATCGGAATGAAAGCATAATCAGGCTGTTTTTTCGCGAGTTCGAAGAATACGCCGTGCGCCATTTGCATCGGTGCACAATACGGAACCCGCGCCCCCTCGATTCCACGACGCAATGCCTTGCCATCCGCATTGCGCAATACCTGACAGTCAAATCCCAGGTTGTGCAGGAAGGTAACGAATAACGGCAGCATCCCCTTGAGCGAGAATTCATCCGTCATCGCGATGACCTGCGCACTGCCAGGGTCCCGACGACAATCGCGCAAGATCGCATCCACCAACTCTTCCCGTTCGCGGAATGGGTCCGGGGCGAGATCTGGAAGCTTTTTTCGCCCTGCGCCACGGTCGTATAACGAGCAGTTGCCTCCCCACAGGAACTTCTGTTTCAGACCACTGACTCGTGTGGTCAGCCGGTCAATCCGACACAGATTCCCGCTTCCTCCACAGCCTTTGGTGGACTTGCAAATGAATGTTTCCTTGGAAACGACTTCGGCTCCCATGAATCGATGAGGATCCAAAGCCTCTTCCGCCACGGTTTGCGCTGAAACCATTTCCTTTCGGGTGAGAAGAGCAATTCCCAAAGCCCCGATCGTGCCGGGATTCGGCGGCACCACCACCTCACGACCCGTCTGACGAACGACCGCCGCAGCCAGCGCGGGAGAACTGAACGGCATTCCCTGACAGAAAATTCGCTGGCCAACCGATCGCGTACCCTTCACACGATTCAGATAATTCTGAATAATCGAATCGTACAGCCCGGCGATGATCGCGTCCCTTTCCACCCCTTGTGTAATCGCTTCGTCAATCACCTCCGCCATGAACACCGAACAATGCTGACCCAACGAGATGCCAAAATCCGCACCCTCCGCCAATTGACCAAGACGCACCACATCGTCGCCCACACCCTCGAACTTGGCCCCCTGCTCCGCAATGAATGATCCCGTGCCGGCGCTACACGCTTCGTTCATCGCCGCGTCGATCACACGGCCCCCTTCGAGACGAATGTACTTCGCGTCTTGTCCACCAATCTCGAAAATGGTGTCGACCTTTTCATCGATGGATAAGGCACCTTCCGCGTGGGCCGCGATCTCATTCATCACGAACACGCGATCGTTGCCATAACACGTTCGAAGCAAAGACCCGACGACCTCTCGTCCCGATCCGGTTACGCCGAATCCACGCACCTGTCCTCGCACTCCAATGCGATCGACCCAATCACGGACGAGACGCTGCGCTGCATCCACGGGCGCTCCTTCCGTATTGAGATAGCTTTCCCACAGCGGTTCTCCCGTGGTCTCATCGATCGCAACCGCCTTCGAACCCGTCGAGCCGATATCCAATCCCACGTAAACCCAACGCGGCTGGTCCCAGGATGTCATCTCGATCCGAGGCACTCTGCGCACACGACTCAACGAATCGCGAAGCGCTGGCACTCGTTCGAGCTTGGTGGCTTCCGCGGTTACCAGCAATTCCGACAAGGATGCCACATCACCCGGATGCTCCATGGCATGAGACGCCGCGCCGAGAGCTTCGAGCACTTCATGCTCAGGACGAAACGCGATCATCCGCATTCCCTTGCCATCGAGCCACCGTTCGATCATGCGTCGAACACGCGCCGATCGCGTGACGCCACCGATGAGAATGACGTCGCGGGGAGCAAGACGAGGCCGCACCAGCGTCACGACGTTTTCACAAACCGCATCGTACAAGCCGGCCAAAATACGTTCTCGGCTCTCGCCCTTGTTGGCCAAATGCGTCATGTCCGTCTTGAGAATGACAGGGCATCGTCCGGAAAGAGGCGCTGGATCCACGATGTCGTTGCACAGGGCGGAGGCTTCTTCGACCGTGAGCCCGAAACGTTTCACGAGCTGCGATAGGAAGTTGCCGGTGCCTTGCGAACATCTGGAGTTTTGCTGAAACCACTCTTCTCCGTGGGCACCCATCTCGAGCACGGAAAAACCATGGGCGCCAATGGATAGCAGGGTTGCCGCTTCGAGGTCGGGATGAAGCAACCGAACTCCACGACGCATGGCAGCTTTGGTCGGTACACCTTCTGCCCGCACCATTCGCTGCAATCGACCCGTGACCGCAATGCCTTGGGAACCCACGAGGTCCACATGCTCGAGAAGGGAAGCCAAGGTTCCATGCGGATCCTTGTTGTGTTGTTGTTGAAGACGAGTCGTGACCGAAACACGCCCCGCGCGTTTTTCGATGCCGACGACCTTGATGGTTTCCGCGCCAATATCGACGCCTAGATAGTGCCCACTCATGAGACCCACGGGCATACCCCAAGTCAGCCGGGATAGCTGTCAGGAATTCCGCTACCCCTAGCCGTTTTTGCATTCTGTAAAACAGATATGTTCCGTGAGATTCGAAGATGCACCAAGCGGTTGTCCCGATCAGGAACGGTTCATTCGTTCCTTGCAATTGCATTTACCATCGCTCGGATCCAGGGTGGCACCGCATGCGTACTGCCAAGCTCCTTCGCTCGCGAATCCTCGCGCCTGGTGTTCGTGAGCTTACGTTCGATCCCGGACCGGATTTCGAGTTTGAAGCCGGGCAATGGATTTCTTGTCGAATTCCAGCTACTTACGGAGAGGACCTCGCTCGTTCGTACTCGCTCGCTTCCGCTCCTCGAGCCGATGGAACCTTCGATCTCGCCGTCACCCGCGTCGACGAAGGCCCCGGAAGTACCTACCTGCACTCGTTGGACCTCGGCGCCGAAGTGACCATCTCACGAGCACAAGGTTTTTTTACCATGGACGAGTTCGAACGTCCCGCCATCATGATCGCCACCGGCACCGGCATCAGCCCCTTTCGCGCGATGCTTCAAGCCCTCGACGCCCAAGGCGCTTTCCCTTATCCCGTCTGCCTACTGCTCGGCGTCCGAACCGAAAAGGATATCTTGTACGGCGACGAATTCGAAGCCTTGGCTCGTCAACGTAACCTCGACTTCTCCGTAACCCTCTCGCAACCTTCTCAATGGTCCGGACGACGCGGCTATGTGCAAACCCATCTGCCCGAACTCGTCGGACGCTTTCAAGGACAGTGCGATGTGTATATCTGTGGCCTGTCGAAGATGGTGAAAGACGTGCGGCGGATCCTCAAAGAGGAACTTGGATTGACCAAGCATCAGATCCATTCCGAACGATACGATTGATCGTCATGAAACCGCATTCGATTGCGATCGTGCTCGCCGTCAGCACGGTTTCCAGCGCATCGTTGTCGCAGGTCAATGTGGAAGTCGTGCGAGGCGACGCCAATCGTCAGGGGATATCCGGACGGGTCGAGGCCAATGTGACAGGAAATACAGGCAACACGGAAGGTGTGATTGCCGGCGGAAGCGGTCGTTTGCAATACCGTCGACGCAAACACCTCGTGTTTTTTCATGCCGCTGGCGGTTATACGCGGCTCAATCACTCCACCTCGGTCGAACGTTTCCTGTTTCACGCGCGATATAATTATGAGATCGCCCCATGGGTATGGTTGGAGGCGTTTGGACAAGTTGAGCACGATGCGTTTCGCAGATTGACGAACCGCGAATTGCTAGGGGCAGGATGGCGGTTTCGTTTGGTCGAAACCGAAGCGATCGACCTATTTTATGGCACTTCGTACATGTCCGAGTCCGAGAACGTCAATCTCGCGGACTCCGACCCCCATCAGTCCCTCACCCTCGCCCATCGTTGGAATCATTATCTGACCTTCTCCGCTTCCCTCAGCCAACGACTCGACACCGGTTTCACCGCTTACGTTCAACCGCGGTTCGACCAGTTCTCGGACTACCGGATTTTGCATGAGTCGTTTTTCGAAGTGGGTATCAGCGATGTCGTCTCGACCCGGCTTTCGACCTGGATGCGCTATGACAGCGATCCGCCGCAAGACGTAAAAAAAGCTGATTTCAGGATAACCAACGCCTTTGTGGCGAAGTTTTGAACGGGGTCGATGAATCCGTTAGCCAAGCCGACGAGGCAGCCCCCGTTCGATGGCATTTCGCAATACACGCGCGGGATCGGCAAAGCGAGTCAGAAGGATCATGGCGGCGATCACAAACGGCTTATGACTGGCTTCCCGATACGTGGGAATGCGATAAAAATCGAATACATCCGCGGATACTTCCCCGTGTTCGCAACTCACGTCCGTGATGTCCGCGGGCAAACAATGCATGTATAGCGCACGCCCATCACGCGTTCGCTTCATCATGTCCCACGTGCATTCCCAATCCATGAACTTCTTGTTGTTCTCGAGACACTCTTTTTCGAGCGCCGCCAGGTCCCCAGAGCGATTCTCCCGAAGCAGCTTGGTGCGCTGCTCCATCACATGAAAAGGCGCCCAGCTTTTCGGATATACGATATCCGCGCCCTCGAAAGCCTCTTGCATCGATGCAACCTTCGTAAATCTTCCTCCAGAAGCATTCGCATGACGCTTCGCCACCTCGAGGGTCTCGGGAATGACGTCATACCCTTGCGGATGCGCCAGCACCACATCCATGCCAAATCGCGTCATCAAGGTGATGATGCCTTGCGGTACGCTCAAGGGTTTGCCGTAGGAAGGTGAATACGCCCACGTCATCGCAACTCGCTTGCCACGAAGGTTTTCCACTCCTCCGTAGGTGCGAATCAGGTGCTGCAAGTCCGCCAACGATTGCGTGGGATGATCGAGGTCGCACTGCAGATTCACCACCGATGGGCGCTGCGCGAGCACCCCTTGCCGAAACCCATCCTCGAGCGCCGAGGCGAATTCCGTCATGTACTTATGACCTTCGTGGATGAACATATCATCGCGGATCCCAATCGTCTCGGTCATGAACGAGATCATATTGGCCGTCTCACGTGTCGTCTCACCATGCGCAATCTGCGATTTTTTCTCGTCGAAGTCCTGCACCGTGAGACCAAGCATGTTGGTCGCGCTTGCAAAGGAAAACCGCGTGCGCGTCGACTGATCCCGAAACAACGAAACCGCAAGTCCCGTATCGAATACTCTCGTCGAGATCCCTTGCGCATACATGGTTTCAAGAAGGTCGACCACCTGGAGCAACGCGGCGATCTCCGAATCCGAATGCTCCCAAGTCAGCAAAAAATCCTTGTTATGAAGGCCAGTGGGGGTGCTGGCAAGCTTCGCCAGCTTGTCTTCGAACGAAGCGGTCAACGTCATGATCTTCCTCGCAATGAACGAATGAGAAGCACCCCTTGTACGAAAAAGAACCTGTTCCGACAACCATCCTTTGGCGCACCTGCTTGCTCCACGCCAGGCCACGGAAAAGCCCGGTTCAACACCGGACCAAAGGTAGGCCAAGGCATCCACGCCCCGTGGGGCTCATTCCGACGCCTCTACCGCGACAAATAGCGTGGTATTTCCTCTTCGCACTTGCAGCAAGGCCGGTCGCTTTTCCGCCTTTGCCCGCGTCAGTCCGGCAAACACCTGCTCAGGAGTCGTCACCGGCACCCTGTCCACCGACTGAATGATATCTCCCCGCACCAATCGACTCGCCACCTTGCCCGATACCGCCGTCACCACCACCCCGTTCGCATGCGGCTGCATCGTCAAACCGAATCTCGAAGGCGAAGCCCCCTTTGCCGCTTTGCCAACTCCCTTGTCGTCCGCTTCCAGCGCGTCGAGCGTGATGGTCACCGTTTGCGGTTTTCCTTCCCGCAAAAACTGGAGGCGAACCGAAGAACCTGGCGGCTGAGAGGCAATGAGACGCGGCAAGTCATGGCTGCGAGATAGTTGGGTTCCGTTGACTTCGACGATGAGATCGCCCACGCGAAGGCCCGCCCGGTCCGCCGCGGCCCCTCGTTCCACCTCCGATACCAGCGCACCACGAGGACGATCGAGCCCCAACGCTCGCGCTATGTCTTCATTCACAGGCTGAAAGGTAATTCCCAGCTTGCCCCGCTGCACATGCCCCTTGTCCCGGAGCTGCAATACCACGTCCTTCACCATGTTGATAGGAATGGCAAAACCAATTCCTTGCCCTTGACGATGAATCGCCGTGTTGATGCCAACGAGTTCGCCTCGCAAATTGAAGAGCGGACCACCACTGTTGCCAGGATTGATCGAAGCGTCCGTTTGAATGAAATCATCGTAAGGACCCGCTCCGATCGTGCGATCTTTCGCACTCACGATCCCCATCGTCACCGTATGCCCCAATCCAAAAGGATTGCCCACCGCAATCACATATTCACCGACTCGCAACGCATCGCTGTCGCCAAGCACCACAGGATTCAGCACTCCCGCCCCATCCAGCTTGAGCAACGCTACGTCCAGCTTCCCATCCCGTCCAATCACCCTCGCGGGAAAGCTCCGATCGTCCGCGAAACGAACCATGACCTCATCGGCGTCTTCGATGACGTGGTTGTTCGTAACCACATATCCGTCCGCATCGATGACGAATCCCGAGCCAAGGGAACGCCGTTCCCGTTCGACCGGTCCCGATGGAAAAGGAATGGAAAACGGCGTGCGCCCTTCCGGACGACCAAAGCCTTCCGGTCCAAAAAAGAATTCGAACGGATCGATCATTGGAGGCATCTGCACCGATGCACTCGTGGTGATATTGACCACCGCCGGCTGCACTTTCTCGACCAAGGAAGCGATATCCGGCGTTCCCGCCAATACCGGCGGCGTGGCCAACGGCGGCGCCGATTGCCCAAACATCGTCGTGGAGGCAGACCCCGGAGCCGATACGGGAGCGGGTGGTTGCGCCGCTGGCGTCCGTGTCGCACAACCAGATAAAATGAGCGAAAAAACGAGAAACGGTACGGAAAAAACCAGGTGATTCGAAGGATATGACATTGTTCCACCCTGCGTTGAACGGGTTCGGCCCCTTCCAACGAACGAGAGGCTCAGTCTGTTCCCGATATTCACGACCGCTGCGTCAATCAGCCAAACAGCCGCAAATCACCGCCCCCGGTCACAGCCCAAGCTCTGCCCGCTTGCGCTCGACATACGACGTCATCGCATCAATCGTGTCGAAGTTCTCCGGCGTGGCATCGTCGTTGTCCACCGAAAAACCATAGTTTTCCTCAATAAATAGTATGATCTCGAGCATTCCCGCCGAGTCGACGATATGCGCTCGCTCCAGGGAAGTATCGTCCTGTAACGAGTCGGCGTCGGCCCCTTCCATGAAGGTGGTAAGGATAAACGTGCGAATTTGTTCGCGAATATTGTTCATGGGCCTTGTGTCTCCACAACCTTGGGTTCAAACCAATTGGGTCGGCGCCTTTCTCGCGCGGGATAGCTTGTACGCGCCTTCGTATACTACAATCTCCGGCGGAGTCTCATGCCCCAGGAACAACAAGGGGCTGGCGGCGTAACAATACGCCCCGGCACTGAGAATCCCCACGAGATCATCGATTTCCAAACGCGGTAGCGTGATGTTACGCGCCATCGAATCCATCGGAGTACATAACGGACCCACCAACTCCTGCGCCATCGGCTCCCCGTCGGCACGCGAGAGGTTGACGACCGGATAGTTCTTTTTCACGAGTTGCCCGAAAAAACCCGTGGCAGGAAAACAATGATGCATGCCGCCATCGAGCACCACGAAACGCTTGCCGCGAGTCTGTTTCACATCCACCACCCGCGCTACGTATATGCCAAATGTGCCGATGAGAAACCGTCCCAATTCGAGGATGAATCGCGTGTCCCGAAGCCGCGGATGCTCGGTGGGCGCCTGCCGAAGCAGCTCGCCAACCTCCCGAGCCAGCGCATGCACGTCGATCGCTTCCTGTCCTGCAAAATACGGTACCCCAAACCCGCCCCCCAGGTTCACGAACGATGGACGAAGGTCATGCTCCTCGCTCAAACGACTCGCAATGGCCAGGGTCTGACGGATATTGTCAATAATCCCTTTGATTTCAAGGCATTGGGTGCCGGAAAAAATGTGGATGCCGTCCAGACGAACGCCTTTGGTGGTTTTGGCCTCTTCCAATAACGCGGGAGCGTCTTCCTCGGCCGTACCGAATTGCGACGGTGTTCCTCCCATCTTCATGGTGAATTCTTTGGGAGTGAATTGGGGATTGATTCGAATCGCTATCGTTGCCGTCTTGCCAAGCTCGGTGGCCACTTTCGAGGCACGGCGAAGTTCCGTGGGGGATTCGATGCTGAGCAATCGCACCTGCCGCTCAATCGCAACCCGTAGTTCCTGCTCCGTTTTTCCCGGCCCCGCAAAACTCATGGCAGAAGGACTGTGCCCAGCCGCTACCGCCATTTCGATCTCTCCCGCGGAAGATACATCCAAACCCGCCACGTGCCCAAGCCACGCTCGAAGAACATCTGGATTCGAATTCGCCTTCATCGCGAAATACACATCGACATAATCCGGCAGCCCAGCTTGCAAAGCATGCAGATGCGCAAGGGCGCTATCGAGATCGTATAGGTAAAAAGGCGTCCCGAAGTCCCGCGCAACCGCTTTGATATCGATGGTATCGAGATTCATGACCCCACACCCTTGAGCCCACCCCGGCTTTGCGTCAAGCCCGAGACGCCCTCGGCTATCGCCGCTTTCCCCCATTTGTTTTCTTCTCGCCACCATCGTCGCCGCTACCCCTACAAAACCGTATGCTCCCGAATCCTCCCGCCCATCACGCCCGGCATGGCAGCAAGGAGCCGTTGACTCGGAGATTGGCGAGGAAATGGAATTCTCAGGAGGAAGAATCAGCCTTTTCCGCCTCCGGTGGCGTCATGCGCTTGATGACACGCGCCGGATTACCCATCACCACCGAATCGGGCGGAATGTTGGAACGCACCACGCTGCCCGCGCCAATGACCGAGCGCGCTCCAATCCGCACGCCTTTGAGAATCATGCAATCCCGCGAAATTTGTACGTTATCCTCGATAATCACCGGCTCGATATCCTCATCCGATGCAGGCACCGTCCAGATCGGTTGCCGCGGATTGTAATGGGAATGCCCCTCGGTATCCGCGATGTAGGTATTGCCCCCGATGGCCACAAAATCCCCCACCTCAATCCGCTCCGCCACCGCAAACGTCGTCCAATGACCCAAAAATACTCCGTTGCCGATCTTGAGCACCGGAGAACGCCTGGAGTTGCCCTTGATCGCTATCTCCCCCGAAATGCGAATATCACTGCCCAACTCGATGCGCGGACAGGCCGTAATATACGGAATGCGGTCTACCGATATCCTCTCGCCATGCACCGCACACTTCGACAGAAATAATGGCGTGGCAATGAGCGAGCGACGCGCCCACTCATAGGCTTCCCGGGCCGACCAATGGGTGTCGAACGCCAACTCGAAAAGCCACCGATTGTCCTCGTTGGGCACTACCGAGCGGAAAATGAGGTCCTTCGCGTAAGGCTTGACGACACGAAGCAGGGAAGAAAGACCGCGTTGGGATGGGTTTTCATTCATGGGCAGCACCAGATGCCCCCTTGCGTAGCCCGACGAACGCCCGGGGGCAAGAGATAGCCCTCCCAAACCATGTCCAATCGCCCTTCGCCCACCAAAATCGTCATAAGCTCATCGCCGCCACGCCCTTATCCACCTCATCGGCCTCGGCCCGGGCGGAGGGTCCCATCGAGGGGATGCTGTATATTTAATATGTTAAATCAATGGGTTATAAGAACTTGGCCAGTGCCTGGCTCCCCGAAAACGACGAGCTGAGTCCTTCGCTCACCGGGCCCCAAGCACTTCGATCGTGGCGGATGCCGTGCGCGCGGGCTGCGATGCGATTTGCAGCCGATTTTCCGCCAAACCAAAACGACCGATCGCCGCGGCCACAGCCTTTGCCGCTTTCGCTTTGTGTATGGCCGCCGTGCCTCGAACCGCCACTCGCAGCGTCGACCTGTCGAATAACCCAGCCAAAAATCCAATTTCTCCCGCTAACGCGTCTTCGTCGACCTCCGCCGCAGAAAACGCAAAGCGCAGCAGAACATCATTGTGGCTGCCCCTGGGTAAGTCACTGTTTTTATTGAATTTTTCTGTCCCTTGATCGGTTCCCAATTGCCGTACGAGCGCGGAAATGATCGTCGGTGATGATGCCGGCGCCTCAGGTAGCGGTGTCGAAAGCAAGCCAGCGGCTTTCCAGACCTCCCATCCCCGCTGAAAAAGCGATTCGGTGGTCAGTGCTCCCCGTCCGGATAGTCCGGCCCAGCGCGCATTATCCGCAAGGTTGGCCCAAGACAACGGCCCCAAACGGTTGATCAACACCAGAGGGTCGGGCGCTCCCCCTTGCTTGGATATCTCCCTGGCAGAAGTTGCCGCATCCGCTCGAATGCGGTCCTCGCCCTCGAGCCATACCCGCACCCAAGCGGTAAGCGCCGCCCGGTGGGTATCCACAAAACCCGCCTGCGCCACGGCGACGATCGGCACCATCATCGGGGCATCGGCGCTGGTAAGCTGCAATTTGCCGGAGGCCGCGTCGACTTTGGGAATGTCCATCAGGCTCAGGGCTTCGAAGTCCGGCGGTGTTTTATCGCTGGGAAGCTCGAATCGGAGGCGAGTGGGCGGGGCGCCCGCCAGTTGAAGGGAAAACAGGCCTAAAAATGCCTGAGAGGAACCAGGTTCGGCCCGCAACGTCAGCTCACCTTCCGGTAGGTTGGTCAGCGAACCTTGCTTGGCATACAGGGCTTCGCGTCCGCGTGACCAGCCCACCACGAAAAACACGCGGGGCTCGAGCGCCCGCAATCGCTCATACGCCGCGATAAATTCCGGCATGGGAATCACCGCCACATCGACGCCCTTGGCATCCGCCCCGCCCCGGGCAAGCGCTTCTTCTACCTCACTCATCCGGTCGAGCACCGAAAGATGGGCGTCGACTCCCGCTTTGACGAATAAGCTATTTTCCCCTGGATCAAGCCCCGCGTTGACCAGGAGCCCCGGAGCCAACAATTCCCATCTCAATGCCCCCACACGCAAGGGGGATAAGGGTTGCTTGCCGCTCCCCGAGGAAGAAGCGACCGGCATCTTTGGCGCGGATGATGCATTCGGTGCAATATTCGGCGCGAAATTCGACGATACCACCGCCGTCGCCGAAGAGGCAGTGGGCGTGGCCATTTCGATGAACGTTGGCATTCGCCATCGAACCAGCGTCGAGGCTACGAACCCGAGGAGCATCAGCAAAAGAACGACGAAAACAGCTTTGGAACGCACGATTTCACCATTGAGAGGAGCCGTCACCGAAGGTTCGTCGGTTAGGGAAACCCGATTGAATCATGTTTTTTAGAGCATTGACGGGGACCGCCAGGTTGAGATTCTGGGCGCGCCCCCCAAGCCCTCCCATGACTTGCGCCGTGGTTACGCCAATGACTTCACCACGCATGTTGAATAGCGGTCCGCCAGAATTGCCCGGCGATACGGGAACCGACATCTGAATCCATGTCTTTCCCTCGTAAATCCGACGCGCCGACACCAGACCGTCAGTGAGCGTATGCTCGAGCCCGAGCGGATTGCCGATCGAAATGGCTCGCTCCCCCACCTCCACCGTATCCGAATTGCCCAACACAAGGGGAATGACCTCGCCCTTTTTACCTTCCGTGGGCGTATCCAGATTCACCCGCAAAAGAGCCAGATCCCTGGACGAATCCTCGGCAAGCAATTCCACGGTCTGGTATTTCGCCCCGTTGAGGAATTTGATCGAGATCTTTTGCGCCCCGCCGATCACATGGTGGTTGGTCGCGATGGTTCCTTGCGTGTCAATGAGAAATCCCGTGCCACCCCCTTCCAAATTCGCAGCGTTGGCCACAGAAATCGTGACGACCGCCGGGGATAGCTCCTTGAATAGTTGCGCGGGCGATTTTTCCTGAGGACCCGCATCCTTGATGATCGGTGGCGGCTGCGGAGGCTTCGAGGATGCACTCGACGCTGGTGGCGGAGGAACCGGCGACGATGCAGATGCAGATGCGGATAAGGCTGCGGAAGCCGTCGAGCTGGGTGTCGGACTGGGCGTTGCGCTCGCTACGACACCGGGCGAATCCGATTCCGAAGCCACCGCGGCCGAACCCGACAGCCACAACGTCACTCGCCCCAGGGTGCCGAAGCCCGCGTCCGTGTAGCGGATCGCCTCCCGCGCCAAAGGGCCCCGCGTGAGGGAATGCCCTGCCACCATGAAAAGAAACGGAAACCCAAACCAAATCAACGCAAGCACGTCCGAAGCCAGCCCCTTGGCGCGCGTCGGATCGTCGTTGGGAAGCACCCGATCGACCACAACCAAAGGCACCACCAGGTTGATGACTAGAGCGACAAGCCCGCGAATCCAGCCATTGCCCGTAAGCATGCCCACGACGGCCATCAAGCAGGCTTGGGAAAGCATGAGACCAACGATGATGGTGATCGTTTTGAGAATGCCGTGGGCGACGGAAAACTTGCTCGATTTTGGCGCGAAGGGGGTGCGTGCCATGGTGGATGGCGATGTTCGCATTCTTTGGGTTGTATTGAGAAGGGGATTGTCGTGGGACTGACAGGCTTTGGCTTCGAATCTGTCGAAATATAAAAATTAGTAATAAATACAATTGATTATGTTAATGCCCCGAGGTTGGGTGAACCATGGGCAAGGGCGTTTTCTCATTAGAAAGGGTAGGGCTTGGTCAGCCGCGATGAGTTTTGGATGAATTGGGAGAGAAACTCGATCACCTCGCCGACGGCTTGTTCTCGGGTTTTGGGGGGAACGAAACAGGGAGGAACGGATAAGCGACGCTTGCCTGTCGTAGCTTTATGAGCGGCGACTTTGAGCCATGTGGAGATGCCTTCCGCCAGTTCGTCGACATCTTCCGGGGGGACGAGAAATCCTTTTCCTCGATGCAAGATTTCTGGAATTCCGCCAACACGGGAGGCGACCCAGGGCAGATTGCACGCGGATGCCTCGAGCAGCACGTTTGGAACGCCCTCGGAGCGGCTGGGAAGCACGAACAAGTCCGCTGCTTGATACCAACGGGGCAGACGGAATTGGTCGATGGCTCCGAGAAAATGCGCCCGTGATTCCAGGCCGAGGTCTTTGGCCAATTGCTGCAAAGACTCCCGCAGGGGCCCATCTCCGATGAGATAAAGCTGGACGGGCAAGCCGCTGTTCACGACTTTTGCCACCGCGGGCAGCAGGATGTCGACAGCTTTGACGTGCAGCAGGTTACCGATGAAAAGGAGGATGGGTTCTTCGGAAGGCGGTAAATTTAGAAAGGTGCGTGCGGATGCCTTGTCGCCGGGGCGAAAATGGGCCAGGTCGATGCCGTCGTAAATCACCCTTACTTTTCCGGGTTTTACACCAAGGTGGACCGCCGAATTCGCCAGGTCCTGACTGACCGCGATGACCCCGTCGGCGCCCGTGAGCGCCTGTATCGTACCGCGACGGCGGGAAGGATAATGGTCCACGAGTTTGACGTCAGAGCCATGGACTTGCAGTACCACGGGCAGATTGGCGGCTCGGGCCAGTTGCACGGCGGCCCAACCATCGGGATAGGCCCAGGAGGCAAAGACGATATCAGGCCGAAAGTCCTCGATTTCTTTGAAGAAAATACGCGAGATCGAGTGCATATAAAAGTGCCCGTACAGCCTTCTTGCGATACGGGGCGAGAAATAATAGCGGGGATGAAAAACCGTCAGACCATCGTGATTGAGCTTGCGATTGGGAGGTAAAGGCGCTTTTCCCATGCGCCGGGCCCGGAGTTCGTCCGTCCACGAAATGGGCGCGATGACCTCGACAGGAACTCGCGTACCCAGGATTCGCAGTTGATGCCGTTTGAACGTCGCCCGGTGGGGCTGGTACGGATTGGGGTACAAGTTGGTGATGGCAAGGACCCGCATTACCGCTCTCCTCGGTCCGGCTTGGGATGGAACGCGTGAAGATAGTGCTCACGATAGGTATCCGCCATGTGGTCGAGTGAGTACTGGGCGAGCACGACGGCTCGTCCCCGACGACCCATATCCATCGCCTTTTGCGGTTTTTGCAGGCACCATCGCAAGGCGTTCGCCATGGCTTCGACGTTTCCAGAGGGGACCAGGCGTCCATGAACGCCGTGGGTCAAGATGCTTGGGATTCCTCCGACGGCAGTACAAACAGCGGGTTTCTCCGCACTCCAGGCTTCCAGCAACGACACGGGAAGTCCTTCGGAGCGGCTCGTGAGAGCAAAGATGTCCATGGCGCGGTAGAAAGCTTCCGGTTGCGTTTGAAATCCCGTGAAGTGGATACGGCTTTCGAGCCCCCACGATCTCGATCGCTGCTCGAGTTTGTTTCGTTCCGGTCCGTCGCCCACCAACAAAAGGTGGCAGGGATGATCGGGCGCAATGCGGGCAAAGGCATCGATGAGTAGGTCTTGCCGTTTTACTTCATCGAGACGCCCCACGGTGCCGATGACGGGTACATCTTGAGGAATGGACCATTGAGCGCGAATTTGGCTTCGTGATGGCATCTGTGGGGGGGCGTCGGTTCGAATGCCGTTAGGAACGACCGTGAGCAAGGAGTTGGGGACGGTGTGGAATCGCCGCATGGTTTGGGCGATCGGGTGCGAGACACAGCAAAATCGTCGAAGCCAGCGCGAGGATTGGCGATAGAGCCAGCGAAGTTTGGCGATATTCCAGAGTCGTTTTGCGCGGGCGAATGGATCACCGTGTTCGGTATGGATGAGAGGGATACCAAAAGAGGCGGCGACTTGTCCGAGATACCAAGCGGGACCGATTTGGTGGGTATGAATGATCTGAGGGCGCGCCCTTTGCAGAAAGGACGCTGCTTTTGGGATGATTTCGAGATGCCGGCCGGCAGGTTTGTCGAGACAGTGAATCTCGGCTCCGAATCGTTGTGCGATCGGGGCAAGCTCTCCTTGTTTTTCGAGACAGATCACGGTCACCCGATCCCCTCGCTGCACGCCGATGCGCGCAAGATCGAGCACGATGCGTTCCAATCCCCCCACATCGAGAGACAAGACCGCATGGGTGACATGCAAAGACTGGCTCACGCTATCGTTCACCAACTAAGACCATCGTATCCGGCGAGGTGTTCGATGCCGGGCAAGCGAACGAGATCGATGATGGTGACGTCGGAGCCAACGTGTTGCAGGGCTTCGGCGTATTCTTTTTCTTTTTTTCCGACGACGATGACTTGTGCGCCCGCGACCACATCGGCGAGCGACGTGCCCATCAGCGAGGAGATATGGGGAATTTCCTTTTCGATATAGCCTTTGTTGGCTCCGAACAGGCGAGCGAGCTGCACATCGCGGTCGAAGATGGATAGTTTGATTCCTTTTCCGATGAGCGCTTCGATGAGGCTGACCATGGGGCTTTCGCGCAGATCGTCGGTGCCGCTTTTGAAACTCATCCCCAAGATGCCGACGTTTTTCTTTCCGGTTTGCAGAACCCGGTCGATGGCGATTTCAATTTGTTTTCGGTTCGACGGGTTCAGAGAGTTCAGAAGGGGAACGTCGACATCGACGCTTTTGGCTTTGTAGGTGATGGCCCGAACGTCTTTGGGCAGGCACGATCCGCCGAACGCGAAACCGGGCTTGAGGTAATACGGGGAGAGGTTGAGCTTGGTATCTTTGCAGAACACGTCCATGACCGGATGGCTATCTACGCCGAGCATTTTGCAGATGTTGCCGATCTCGTTGGCGAAGACCACTTTGACGGCGTGAAAGGCATTGCATGCGTATTTGACCATTTCTGCTTCGCGGACTTTGACGACGAACAAGGGAGCGGTCAGGTGGGCGTAGAGCTGTTCGAGGGGAGCGGCGGCTGCGTTGTCATCCGCGCCGATCAAGGTGAAGGGTGGGTTGTCGAAGTCATAAATCGAGGTACTTTCACGAAGGAACTCGGGATTGATGACAACGCCGAAGTCTTTTCCTGCTTTTTTGCCGGACACTTTTTCGAGCGTGGGGATGACGGTTTCATGGATCGTGCCGGGCAGCATGGTGCTTCGCATGGCAACGACGTGATAGGTGGATTTTTTGGCGAGCGCTTCGCCAATATGCTCGCAGACTCTTCGAATGTAGGTAAGGTCGAGGCTTCCGTTGTGTTGTCCTGGTGTTCCGACGCAAACGAGCGAGACATCGGATTCGAGGACGGCCGCGACGGCGTCGGTGGTTGCGCGCAGTTTTCCTGCTTTGACCGTTTCGGCGATGTACTCCTCGATGCCTGGCTCCACGATCGGGCTTTTTCCGCTCGAGATGATGTCTACTTTGACCTGATTGACATCCGCTCCAATGACTTCATGTCCAAGCTTCGCGAAGCACGCGGCTGAAACGCATCCCACATAACCGAGTCCGAGCACCGAGATTTTCATCTTGTCTCCTTAGCGATGATGCCTACGCGCACGCTTGTTGCGCGCTCGCTCCATGATATCGACGAGGGCGTCGGTCGCCCTGTCCCAGCCAAAACGTTCCACCACGGCCTTGCGAGCAGCGATCTCGATCGCCTCACGTGCCTCGGTGTCATGTATCAAACGGATGACTTGTTGCGCGAAGTGCGCTGGATCGTCCGCAAGCACGATTTCTTTCCCATTTTCGACCGGCAATCCCTCGGCTCCGATGGTGGTGGATACCACCGCTCGCTGCATCCCCATCGCTTCATAAATTTTGATGCGCGTTCCGCCGCCGACGCGAAGGGGAACGATATACACCGCGGACCGATCGATGTAGGGCCGGACATCGTCGACCCTTCCCGTCAAGGTGATTTTCGGTTCTCGTTTCGCCAAGGCCTGTAGCGTTGGCGTGGGATTGCGCCCCACCACCGTGACGCGAACTTGAGGTATTTCAGCCGCAATGCGCGGCAAAATCTCATCGGCGAAGAAAAGGATGGCGTCCTCGTTGGGCATCCAATCCATCGAGCCAGTAAACACGAGATCGAAAGGCTCCCGGGCAAGCTTGAGGGCATGGTCTTGTGGCAGCGGACTGAAAAAATCGAAATCGACCCCCGTCGGAACCGCGTACACATCCTTCACCCCAAAGCGTTGACGAATGGCCTGGGCATCCGGTTCCGAGACTGCGGCCACCGCATCGTATCGCTTGCACAACAGATGCTCGTACGCGCGCATTTTCACCGCTTGTCCGAAGAAATAGCCTTTTTTTACTGGATTTTTTTCATTTTGGAACGTGCGCTCCCACAACACCGTTTCCACATTGTGTTCGAACAACACGGTCGCGGCATGCAAACGACGCGGCACGTTGGCGCTCGGTGTGAGAAAGTCACAGACCACGACGTCGAATTCTCTCCGAGCATCGGACCGCGCAAGGAACTGGCGCATCTGTGGTTGCTTGTACTTTTGGATGACGTAGGGAAGGGGAGAGGCGAGGTTTTTTGCAAGATCGACATAAAACCCCGTAGAAAAACGCTTGGGCTCGCTCCACGGAACCGTTTGCAGATGATGACAATACTCACTGGCACGCTCACGAGCGTCGGCCGCATCCGTGGGACTGCTCAAACAAAGATACGTGACCTCGTGCGAACGCATCAAATGCCGAAGCATCTCGAACGTCCGGATCTTTCCCCCCTTGTCCACCGGATGTAGCAGTTCACTTTTGACCCACAGTACTTTCACTGCTCCCTCCAAAAGAATTCGCACGGTATCACAGGGATTTGCCAATCCTCAATCGCAAACCCCCATGGCAAACGAACTGCCTTGCACCATCGCCCGTCATCGCAAGTCCGTCTTCTTGATCTTGCCCGTCGTTGTCTTGGGCAGATCCGGCACGATCTGCACATATTTGGGAACCATGAAGGCTTCGAGTCGCGCCTTGGCTTCCGTCAAAATGAGCTTTTCCGTCAACTCCGCCCCTTGTTCCGGCACGACGAACGCTTTGACCGCTTGTCCGAAAATCTCGTCGGGTACGCCAATGACGGCCACCTCTTTGACTCCAGGAATATGAACCAACGCGTTCTCCACTTCCTTGGGCGCCACCTTCTCCCCCCGAGACTTGATCACGTCGTCCATGCGACCCACGAAGTACAAATACCCCTCCTCATCCATCTTGCAGTAGTCGCCGGTGTACAACACGTATTCGCCCGGCAGCGGCCCAGGCCGAAGCTTCTTTGCCGTCTGCTCGGGCTTCTCCCAATACCCCCGCATCACCGTCGCACCACGAATCACAAGCTGTCCCACCTCGTTCGGACCCACCTTGCGGTCTTGCTCGTCGACAATCCACATCTCCGTGTTGGGAATCGCGATCCCCACACTCGTCATCTTTCGACGAATGTCCTCGGGTGGAAGATACGTGCAGCGCTTGCACTCCGTCAGGCCGTACATCGAGAAAATACGGGCTTGCGGAAATAGATCGAGCAGCATCTCGATGTGTTTGACCGGCAACGCGGCTGCCGTGTTCGTGACGAATCGGATCGACGATAAGTCGTAATCACGGAGGTTTTTGTTTTCCGAAAGGATGGCGAAAATGGTCGGAACTCCTGGAAATCCCGTCACTTTTTCTTCTACCATCGTCTTGAGAACTTGCGCGGGATACGTGAACGATCGTTCGAGGACCAACCGCGCGCCCACACGAAACGACATGAGCATCTGGTACAAGCCATAGTCGAACGAAAGCGGTAGCACGCAAACCACGACATCATCCTCTTGCATGCCCAGATACGTGGACACGGAAAGACCAGCGGTCAGCATGTTGCGATGCGTGAGCATCACGCCTTTCGGATCTCCGGTGCTGCCCGAGGTGTAGATGATCGCGGCAAGATCGATGTCGATACCGGTGCGCGCGGGAGGCACGCGCGGGTTTCCCGAAGAAAGGGCTTGATCGAACGTCATCACCTGCAAATTCTCAGGCGTCGGAGAAAGCGGTTTTCCCGTCATGATGAGGACTTTGAGGTGCTTGTTGTCCGCCACCACGGGAGCCAAGACGCGCGAAAGCAAACCATCGGCGATGAGCGCCGTCGCGCGGCAATCCTCGAGCAAGTACCGAAGCTTGTCGGTCTTGGTGAGCGGATTGACGACCGACACCACCGCATTGGCTTTGAGCACCGCCCAAAACGCAATCACCGTCTCGACACTATTGTCTGCAAATACGACGACACGATCGCCACGGGTGACGCCTTGCTGCACGAGGGTGTGGGCCAGCGCGTTGGATTGGGCATCGAGTTCAGCGTAGGTATATCGTTTTTTGTCGCAGACGAGGGCGATCTTGTCGCCGAGACGTGCTGCCGAATGGATGAGGTAATCTTGAAGCTGAGGAATGGCGTGAAGCATGATGGTTTGCTCCCTTATTTCGGGGTGCAGCCTACACGGATCGATGCTGGCGATCTATCCGGGAAGCGGTATCACACTCGTGCGTGACCCGCAGGCAGCCTGTTTGACCGCTCATGGGAACGAAAGGCCGGGATGAAGGGGGGATGAAGGTACGCGAGGTGGAGCTGGGAGCGGTTTTTACGACGATCGTTCGGTCGTGCGGGGGTGGGGAATGGGCCACGAACGCAACGAGCCAAGGGTGACTTCCACCAGCGCGACGGGGTGATCCAGCCCGAACGCAAGAATGACTTCCGGATGCAATTCACCCAAGATGCCTTCGAAAGACCCGGCTTGAAAACGCGCCGCACGCCCAGCGGTAAACCAAGGTTGCTGCGTCGCCGAATAGGCTGCCTCCACTCCCATTTCACGAAGCATCGCGTCCAAAATAGAGCGTGCCGTCGCATACCCCGCGTCTTTGCCCATCTCCACGAAACACACACGACGCTCTTCGCGGCAACCCGTGGGCGCTTCGTCATCGAGCAAGGCCACGTTGTCGATCTCGAACAGCCGCTGGGGCATCGGTCTTCGACGATTGTCATGCAGCGCTTGCATGACTCCGCTCATCAAATGTTGTCGGACGACCGTCAAGGCTTTGAGTTTTGGATTGCCGACGCGAGGATACCGATTGGGTACGGGCATGCGGAACCGCTCATAATGATCCGACTCGGTCGTCATGGGCAGACTCATGATTTCGCTGTACCCAAGGCCGAGCAAGATGGTGCGTGCAAGATCGCTGGTTTGCTCCTCGGTGCGAGAGGAACCCACGGTCATGGTAGGCACGAGCTTGGCCTGTATGTTTTGGAATCCAAACCCGATGGCCACGTCTTCGAAAACATCGACCGTATGACGGATGTCGCTTCGAAAAGCGGGATATCGTACGCGAAACCGGGTCTTGGATTCGTCGATGGGCTCGACATCCAAGCGCATGCGGAAAAGGCTTTCCATCAACGTGTGGGCATCGAGCGGCAAGCCCAACCATTGCTTGGCTTGAGACAGGTCGACGATGGCCTGCTTGGGTGTAAGGTCTGGAGTTTCAAGCTCTTTTTCATCTTGGACGATACGCACGGTGCGGATGGTGGCGCCCAATTCCACCAAAGAACTGACGAGAGTATGAAGAGTATTTTCGACAGCCGCGATGGATATGCCGGTGACATCGACGAACAACCGGTGTGAGCCGATTTTGATTTTCGTGCGTTCGCTATTGATGATGGGAGGCATGGAAAGCACGTGACCATCGGCATCGACGAGCACGGGGTAACGGTCATGGTTTGCCAAAAGGTGGGCGTAGGCGATTCCCTTGGAATGCTCTGACAGGATTTTTCGTCCACTCATGGGTTCCGACACGCCGAGCGGCACGAACGGTTCATCGTCGGGATGCAAGGTTTTGTACGTGATGGGCCCCTTGATCGTATCCAGGTCGTAGATGCCGATGGAAGCGAGTTTGCGGTCCCTTCCCACACCCCAATGCAGGTTTTCTTGTAGCTTCATGAGCGCGACGAGCATGCGGTCATCGACAGAAGGCAGTTCGATGACGGCACAACGTAGGAACGGACGGTAGCTATTGGGTTGGCAGACGCTGGGGTCGACGTTCACGATGATGTCGGAGCGGGTGCTGGTAAACGAGGGCAAGCCTTTTTTTTCTCCGAGGTATCCTTGCAGGGCGCGAACGAGTCCTCCGATATCGAATAGGTCGGGGCGTGCGGCGAGCAGGTCTAAACGAATGGCGGTGATGGTGTCGACGATCTCGAAAGGCTGCATCTGCGTGAATCCACACAGGCTGCATTGTTTGACCGTGTCGGCGCCCAGGGAGCCTTCCACCAGGGCCTGGCATTGGGGGCAGCGGTAGCGGGGCAGTTCGACGACTTCCTCTACGTCGCAACCGATTTGGTCGAGGGCATCGATGAGTTGCTGCGGGGGATAGGGTTTTTCGAGCAATTCATTGAGCCAACTTGCATCGATATTGACTATCGGCATAGGGCAACCTCCTCCATGGCATCCAGGCTCCCCTGGTACAACTGGCGGATATCCGAAAAACCGAGGCGAAGCATGGCGAGGCGTTCGAGACCCAAGCCCCATGCGAGCACGGGGTGCTTACATCCGAAGGGTTCGCTGACCTCCGGTCGAAAGATGCCGCTGCCTCCCATTTCGATCCACTTGCCACGGCTCTCCATATACACCATGACATCCACACTAGGCTCCGTATACGGATAGAACGCGGGCTTGAACCGCACCTTGGCAAAGCCCATTTTTTGGTAGAAAGCCGTCAGGGTGCCCAGCAGGGTTGCTAGGCTCGCTTGCTCGTCGATCACGATGCCTTCGATTTGATGAAACACTGGTAAGTGCTTGAAAGATATGGTTTCATTTCGATAGGTCCAACCCACGCAGAAGGCCTTGTACGGCGGATTCGGATGCGCTGCGAGGGCACGGATGGTGGCCGCCGTCGTATGGGTTCGAAGCACGACTCGCTCAGCTTCCCTTTCGCTCCATTTATATCCCCATCCGGTTGATCCGGTATCGCCTCCGTGTTCGTGGGTGCGACGAACCGGTTCGACGACCTCGGGGGGAGGCAAAGGAATACGGGCCGGATCGAGCATATAGAACGTGTCTTGCATGTCTCGGGCGGGATGGTCTTGCGGTTGAAAAAGGGCGTCGAAGTTCCAAAACGCGCTCTCGACCATCGGTGAGACCACCTCCTCGAACCCGAGTTCTAGAAAAGCTCTGCGGGTCTGTTCCATGATTTTTCGAAGGGGATGGATCTTGGCCGGATACACGGTTTTTCCCGGTAAGGTGACATCGTAGGGACGCAGGGTGATGTCGCGCCAGGCACCGGATTGGAAGTCTTCGGGCGCGAGCGCATTCTGCTCTCGTTTGACCTTCGCTCGTGAGAGCGCCTCGAGACCTTGCGTCGTCAGGCTCAGGATCCGTTGGGTGCGCTTGCGCAGTTTGGCAAGGTCCGTGCGCTTGCCGAGAAGCTGTTCGACAGCCACCGGATCGACCCCCTGCAACGCTTGTTCGTCGAGGAATCGAGTTCCTTCGAGGGCCAAGCGAAGCGCGCGTTCGTCGTCAGCAGGCTCATCGACAGCCAACCGCCCCGCATCGGTAACGCGGACCATGGGCGGCTGGCCTTTCGTTCGTTCGACCCATCCGCGGGCACTGCCCCAGCGGAAGATTTCGTGAACGGGCAGGCCTTGTGCTTGCGCGCGTTGGGTGAAATCGGGCACGGACAACGAACCCCCGGCGTCGATGAGCAACCGCAAGGCTTGGCGTTCCGGCAGCCCTTGTTGCAATCGTGCAGCAGCGTCCGGCACCGGATCCAGCTCGAGACGCACCCGCTCCTTCACATCGAAAAAACCCTGTTGTTGCGCCTCCAGCGCGGCAACCATCACCAGGCTTTGATCCAATTGCGTGGTTTGCACCACATCAGCCACGTCTTTGGGACCCGCCCGAACGGCTTCCCAGACTTTTTTAGCGGTTTCGGTGAGAACGACAGGGGCAATCATCGTACGATAAACTCCTTGGAGGCCCGCAGCCGGGCCGATATGCGCCTACCAGCAGGGGGGACATAGAATCAACCATCGGATGGATAGAACCTCCATTCTGGCCATTGCTTGCCGGCCAAGGCTGCACTACGAAAGGGTATTCCCATGACACGCATTCGCGTCGTGGGCCGAGATCAACCGATCGAAGCCCCAGAAGGTTCCAGTCTCCTCGCGGCCTTGTTGGCAGCGCGTTCCCCCATTAGCACCTCGTGCGGCGGACAAGCCACCTGCGGCCTGTGCCGCCTTACCGTGCTGCAGGGAAGCTCGTTGCTTTCCCCCGTCAACGCCAAGGAGGTCCTGCACCTCGGCAACGTGGCGAAAGTCGTCAGCATTCGCCTGGCATGCCAGGCTCTCATCATGGGCGAAGGGGAAATCGAAATCGATGTGCCCGCCGTTGTCGATGTGGCCGCAAGAAAACGAGAACAGGCCCGCCGAGGATTTGCCGAGCGGGCGCAACGTCGACGCTCCGTGCCGGGAACCCAGGCTTCCCCGGAGACTCCCTTGGAGCCGGCGCCCAAAGCTGCCGTGGAACGAATCGAATGGCGACCTCGCATGCTCAACCCGGGGCCGGAGCAAACCCCGGACCCTGACCTACCGGCCGACCGAAAACAAAAATCCCAGAGGTCTTGAACGATGGGGGCGACAAGGGCCCTGGACGAGCCGGCAAGTAGGTGCCAGCGCCCCACGAGGGGGATGTGGGGAAACACTAGGTATTTCAATTAGTTGCATCGTGTTTGACGCGGAATCATCGATCACGAGCCGAGTAATTGCTTTTCCGAACGAGCGTCTGATGAGCGTGAGTTAATGTGTTTTTCCAATTGGTTATCGTTTGGCGGCTCGTTGGGGGCGGGGGGTGATGCGGCGTTGGGTCTCGTTGGGTCGGCCGGCGAGCAGAGAGTCATCGAACTCGATCCCGGGATGACATGACCTTCCGAATGGTCTAGCGTGCGACCCCCAACAAGACTCACAAGGACGTTGGCTGATGCGCAAGGACGAACTCGAAGCCGCCTCCACGCTCGGCAGCGGCATTTCTATTCAGGGCCGAATCATGGGAGAGGGAAACCTGACCGTGGAAGGCTCGGTCGAAGGTGATGTGACGATCCAAGGCGATTTCGTCGTAGCCGCGGGCGCTCGCGTTCACGGTTCGGTCGAAGCGCATGGTGTCGTGGTCGAGGGCGATCTCGAAGGTGATATTCTTGCCACCGGCCCGGTCCATGCGGGTGCGGGGGCGAGTCTGCGTGGCAATGTGAAAGGTCAAGCTTTCACGATGGAAGAGGGAGCCACGGTTTCGGTGACGGTCGATGCGGATTTCGATCTGCCTCCGGAACTTCAAGGGGGACGAGAGTAGCAAGTACGAACACTCGTTTCGTGCGAGTGGGGAGAACTCCTATGGCAAGTACGGTCATTGGTCCAGGAATCACGATCGAAGGCGAAGTCATCGCGGACGATGACGTTGTCGTTCAAGGCACCATTCGTGGGAAGCTTACGTCCCAGGATGCGGTCATTATCGAGGCGGGTGCGACGGTGGAAGCGGACGTATCGGCGGCATCCGTGGTGGTAAGTGGAAGTGTGACGGGCGACGTGCAGGCTGCTGATCGGGTGGATTTGCAGTCGACGGGTCGATTGGTGGGTGATGTCAAAGCGGCGCGGCTAACGATTGCTGATGGTGCGTCGTTCAAGGGCAACGTCGACATGGACGTTTGACTTTCGCACCGTGGGCAAGGTGTGGAGAAGCGATCTGCGGGAATCCTTCCTGCTTGTGATAGGACGGGTGAAAAAAAATGGCCGACAGCGAGGCGATCATCGGGCAAGGGACGTTCATTCGCGGCAATCTCCGTGGTGAGGGGGATTTATGTGTCGTTGGGCATGTCGAAGGAGTGATTGAGGTTCGTGGACAAGTCATTTTCGAAGAAACCTCGATCATTCAGGCAGATGTGACCGCGGAGCGGATCATCGTGCGTGGTGCGATTGCTGGTGAGCTTTCGGCAAAAGAGTCGATCGTGCTGGAGGAAGGCTGCCGGGTGGTAGGGGGATTGCGAGCCCCTCGACTTCGTATCGAGCCTGGAGCGCTGTATCGGGGACGCATCGACATGATGGAAGGGGGTGCGGTTACGGCAGCGGCAAGCGCGAAGCAACAATCGCGTCCTGCGGTACAGGCCACACAACCGTCGGCCGCTGGTCGGTCGGCATCGGTAGTGGCTTCTGCGCCTGCGCGTCCAGCTCCCGCGCGACCCGCGCCTTCTCGAACGGCGCCGAACCGTCCACCGGCGCGTCCCGCTCGTGCGCAAGCGGTACAGCCGCTGCCGGAGCCCGAGGTTCAACCGCAGCCCGCATCATCTGTTGCCCTTCCGCGTGTGGGGCGCATACGTTCCGCGCCCGCGGTTACCGAATCCGCGCCCGTGCAAGCCAGTGATTCTGGGGATGTGCCGCCGCCGCCCGTGGTTCCAGCGCTGAAAAAGAAAACCAAAGGGGCCGTGCGAAAACGCGGAGATGCTTCATGAATGCCAAGCGCGAACGTTTGATCGAACTCCTGCGGGAGCTGTCTTTCGAGCGAAAGCGCGTCATTTTGGCATCGGGTCGTGAGAGCGACTTTTTCATCGATTGCAAACAGACTGCCCTTACCGCCGAAGGACACGTGCTACTCGGCGAACTGATGTTTCACGCTCTTCGGCAACTCGCTCCCGTGAAAGCCGTCGCTGGGGTGGAATTGGGCGGTTGTCCCTTGGCTTCCGCGGTGGCGCTGACGAGCTTTTTGCACGGGGCTCCTTTGGTGGCGTTGTACGTTCGAAAAAGCCAAAAAGACCACGGAATGAAAAAAATGATCGAAGGCGACAAATCCATGCACGAAGGCATGGCGGTCGCCCTTGTCGAAGACGTGATCACCACCGGTGGTTCCACCTTGCGTGCGGCTCAGGTACTGCGGCAGGCGGGCTTGGTTCCGGTCGGGGTGGTGGCGATTGTGGATCGGCTCGAGGGTGGTTCAGACGCCTTGCGCGAAGCGGGTTTGCCTTTGGTGGCGTTGACCACACGCAAAGACTTCATCGCAGATTGAACCTTCCTGTCGTTTCGGGGTGTGCGAACGCCTGCGGACTTTCGGGCATCGGTAGGGGGCACTCCGTGTTGGAGTCTAGGTCGTCGATCGTTCCGTCTTTGCTTAGGGGGGCCAATCATGGGCCGGTTGGTATATAACATGTTGAATTGATTGAATTATTGATAATACCCGCCGGTGAAAGGGGGCGATGGAGATCGGTGATGGGATGACGGGGAGGGATGATGAGGCAGGTGTGTTCGGAGATTGGGTAGCCGGTTGGGGTTGTGGAGCCAACTTCGCGGCTGGGTCGTTTCAGGGCAGCGACGATGAATTGTAGCCGCCGATGCTTGACATACTGGGACCCATCTCGCATCTGATGTCATACTCCGGTGCAGAGACGTTTTGTGATGAGGCGCGAATTCGGCATTCCGTTCGTGGCGTGGGTCGGTGCGGCCGTCCTGGCGCATTTGCTATGGACGACGGGAGCGGATCGGGTTGCGCGGGTGGTGGAGGATTTCAGTCGGATTCGCTGGTTTGTCGAGTCGGTGTCCGCGGAAGTGGCGCGGGCGCAGCAGGTGGAGATCTCGCTCGAGGACATGCCTTTGCAAGCGGAGGATGATTCGGAGCAGAGTCAGCAAGAGCGAGAGAGTCGGGCAAAGGACAAGATGGAGCAGCCGCCTTCGCCGGCGGAGTCCGAGCCCGAGCCTCCGGTGGAATCCAAGCCGAAGCCAAGCGATCCGATACAACTATTTCCCGTGCCGTCGGTCGAAGCGCCCAAGGTTCAGGTTGTGCCGGAGATCAAAAAAGATCAGCGAATTGCGGTTAAGCAGCACGTCAAGGACAAGGATCAGCCGGACAATCCGAATGCTCGTTTCATTGGTGATGAGGCCAATCATGTGCAGGAGGAGACGGTGGCGCGCATCACCTCTCACGATCAGGACGATCAGAATCCGACGCCTGGAGGACAGCATTCGTCGGAGGATCGACGTCCGGGCAATGCGGATGAGACGAAGATAGGTGATAGTGAGGATAGGGAGGGGGAGCCGGACAAGGCGCCGGGCGAGCATGTGGTGGAAGAGAAGGAAGGAAAAGTGGATGAGCCGCCGGCGCGGACTGCCTCGGCTCCGTCCGTGGAGCCCAAGGCCGGAGATCCTGCCCGTGTTGCGGCGCGGGACAAGCCAATGACACCGCAGCCACCGCCGCAACCCACGACGATCCCCGAAGAGGCAGAACCGCTGGTGTCGGGTCAGGGGACTTATTCCCTCGATCCTCGTCGAAAGAAAAAGCCGGTGGATACTCGGAGTCCGGGGCCGTCGCGATTGACCACTCCCAACCGCGTGGGATTGGGAGCTGGGCCGAATGAGCGTGGAATTCAGACGAATTTGACGATGGATGACGTGGTGGCTTCCGTGGGGCGTGATGAACTGGCGCGTCAGCGGGCAGCCGATGGCGAGCGTCGTCGAAGCCAGCATCGTGGCTCCTGGCATTCATCGAGTTTCGAGCGGTGGCGCGGGGCCATTGAGAATTACGTATCGTCGGTTCGCCCGGGAAATCAGACCGCGCTCAACACGGCGCGGGTTCCTTTTGCCACGTATCTCGTGCAAATCCACAATCGGATTCATCCTGTTTTTGCGGATACTTTTCTTGCTTCCCTCGATGCGTTGCCTTTCGATCATCCGATCAACGACTACAAGCTCATGGCGCGGTTGGAGATTGTGGTGGAGCCCAATTCCGGTCGGGTGATCAAGATGGGGGTGATCAAAACGAGTGGAATCACTGCTTTTGATGTGGGTGCTTTGGATTCCGTGCAGCGGGCCGGGCCTTTTGGCAAGGCGCCTTCGGGCATCATTTCCACCGATGGAAACGTCTATTTGCATTGGGAATTTCATCGCAATCCGATCTACGCCTGCTCGACGATGAATGCGCATCCGTACATGCTTCGTCAGCCTCCGCCCATCCACGTGCCGGACGAGCCGCCGCGAGATCCGAAACCACCGGTGGATCCGCGTGAGCGGGGAGTTCCTCCGGGTTCGGGTCCTGCGCAGGACCGTTCGCGATATGGCAAACGCGGGTCGTGGCGTCGCGCTCGTGAAGGTTGAGTGGGTATGGAACGTGCTGATGACAATTTCCGTGAGCCCAACTAGGATGAAGTTTGTGAAAAGGGGATTGGAGCCATGGTTGAGCTGTAATGGGCAAGCGATGCACCGCGCCGCGTCACGATATGAGGATTTATCGTGAGCGAAAGCTCGGAACAGCCCTCGTCGACGGCTCGTCCTTTGCGGGTGACGATCGCGGAACTCGGGCGGCTGGTGCGTCCGGCGGCGGCGCTTGCGCTCGTGGCGATGCTATTGGGTCAAGCGGTCGTACCTGCGGTCAAAAGCGTGGGATTGGCGAGTCTCATCGAGCCGCTCGACTTGGTGGCCAACATCAGTTCTCACTTGCTGGCTTTCACGGCCACGGCTCTTTCCATCGGGTTGTTGCTCGTGGTGGGAAGGGATCCTCGTGTTTCTCTTGTCGCACGTGTGCTTTTGGTAGCGCAGGCAGTCATTGTCCTTGTGCTTGCAGTTCCCGCTTCCCGTTTTCGTCTTTCTAGTTTCGCATGTTTCTTTTTGGGGGCGGTGGCTTGTTCGGCCGCCATGGTTGCGGCGATCGAGGGCATTCGTGAGACGCGATCCAGGGCTTTGGGGTTGGTGCTTGCCATCCTTGGAATCGCGGCGGCGGCTCGTGTGACGAGTGCTGGATTGATCGTTATCCCTTCCCTGCCACAAGCCGAGCGTCTTATGTCTCTTTCCACCAGTATGGCCACCGGTTCGGTCGTATTGCATGCCATTTCCTTGTTCGTGGCTCTGTCTTGGATCGCGGCGCGACGTCGCAGCACGGTATCGTTTGGCACTTTTTTGGCCCTGTTGGGGGCGATGGTCGTGACGTGGGGGGCCGCGGGGGTCCATCCTCGATCTCCGTTATGGGCCGTGTTTTTTGCGCGATTGCAAGACCATCTCATGCCGGCGCCGCTGTCGCTGTTGGCTCGTTCTGTCGATGGTTTTGTCGTGGTGTTGGCACCGCTGGTTGCGTTCACCGCGCTTTTGATGCGTCGTCAAATGGGCGCTGTGGTTGGTGCGTTGGCGCTTGTATTGACAGCGGGAACGGCGGTGGACATTCCGGGGCGTGCGTTGATCATGGTGGTGGGAGCGTTGGCTACGGTATTGGCGGCGCGTGATGAGCAAGGAATGTGGGAAGTATTGATGGGTAAGCGATGGGAGCCTGCCAAGCCATCGAGCGAAAACATGGGGCAAGCGCCGGAACCCGAGTGATGGGCGGCGGCATGCGAGCGTGGAGCCGGACGCTCGCTTTTGGTAGACTCGTTGCGTTGGCCTTTTTTGTGGTGCTCATGAAGGCGGCTGTCTCACCTTTTCTCGGGTTGGTCTTGGTGGCTTGCTCGCCCACCCGTGTGTACCATGAGGCCGCGCAAGACGGTGGCGATGCTTTCCTGGAAACCACCGTGGACGATCGACAGACGTTGGAAGAGTGTATTGTCGTGATCAGGTGCGTTTCGAAGGGGGCGGAGTGCGGGCTGCTCGACGACGGTTGTGGAGGGACAATCGACTGTGGCTTGTGCCCTTCGGGGGAAGAATGCGGTAGCCAAGGAATTCCCAACAAATGTCCAAAAACGGATAGTGGACCAGATGTGGAGCAAGATGTGAGTTTCGATGCGTCGTGCGAGGCCGGGGACAAAGCATGCGACGGTCTTCAGATCATGGAATGCGCGGCGGATGGTTCCTGGAAAGGGGGAGCATGGTGTTCTGAGGCTTGTGTCAACGGTATTTGCGGCTGTGTTCTTCCGTGGGGCGGGGTGTTGCCGGAGGGGCAGAGCACGACGGCTTTCGAGCATGATTCGGAAGTGTCTCCGGAACTCTGTGCCCACCATAGCCAACAGCGAATCTGCCAGAGCGGAGTGCTTACGGGAACCTATCCGTATGGGGATTGTGTGCAACACTATCGAGACTGCCAACTACAAGGATACGGTGCCTTACCGCACGGAAAGCAAATCATGGGCTATGACCGTCCCACGGTGGCTTGTGGATCGAGTTGCGCGCAGACGACCTTTTCCTGTCACGATGGTTCCGTACTGGGTGGGGAGATATTCTTTTCGACGTGTGCGGAGGATTGTACGTGCGGCCCCTATCCGGATATCACGGTGACAGGTTCGAATAGTGGCTGGGTAGGAGGCTCGAATCCCTATACATTCGATTCCGCGATGGCGAGAGCGGCGGTCCACGCCGGGTTGGTTGCGGTGGGTGAAACCGCAACGATCAAACGATGGAGCATGGGAGTTGTGTCCGGCTTTACGGGCAGTACGCAAAACGGGATCACGACCTCTTCCTGGAGCAGCGCCACTTGCGGTGTGTATCTGACGAAATGACGCGCGATCGGGGCTTCCTCACGGTAGCTGACATGTGCTAGCCACTGCGGGATAGACCCATCGCATGTGCTTGTGCATCTGCGAAACCACGGAAAGGCCCCATCGTGGCTGCCAGCAATCTCGTCAGTCGTCTTGCGACAGCGGCTGTGGGCGTTCCAGCCCTGCTTGCTCTTCTTTACGTTGGTCCGGCGTGGGGCTTTTTTGCTCTCATTGCCCTGGCGGGCTGCGTGGGAGCTTTCGAACTGTATTCGATGACTCATCCGACCGATCGGGTGGCGCAGGGCGTGGGGGTGATCACGTGTCTTTTGACCTCCGTATGCGTTTACGTTTTCGCCGAGGACGCGCGGGTGTTGATGACGTTGGTGTTGCTGGCTCCGATCGTGGGGATGCTCGTGGTGCTTTGGCGGTTGGGGGATATCGAGACGACGGCGCTTCGCGTGATGGCCGGGGCGTTTGGGCCGTTGTATGTGGGGGGATGTTTGACCACGTTGGCGTTGTTACGAAAAGATTTTCCGGGGGCGCAGGGGGCGGGGTATGTGGTGCTTGCGCTCGGTCTTGCGTGGGGGTCGGATACGGGGGGATATTTTGCGGGGCGTCATCTGGGAAAGCGCAAGCTTTATGAGGCGGTGAGCCCCAAAAAAACCGTGGAAGGATCGGTGGGCGGGGTGCTCGGTGCCACGCTTGTGGCGGTGGTCGCGCATTTTTGGTTTTTGCCGAGTCTGTCGTTGGGGCATGCCCTTGTGCTTGGGGTGGTGGGAGCGTTGTTGGGACAGCTCGGGGATCTTGGGGAAAGCCTGCTCAAGCGTTCGACGGGGGTGAAGGATTCGGGGGCTATTTTGCCTGGGCATGGGGGGATATTGGATCGCGTCGATGCGCTGTTGGTGACGTCCACGGTGGTGTATTTGTATACGCGGTGGATCGTATAACCAACTGATTTTATTGGATATTATTTACTTTCCGACGTTGTCGTTTCACGCCAAGGCGATCAGCATGGCGGCGAGCAGTCCGAGGCCGAGGGGTTGTGCGGCAAGAAAAAAGAGGAACCAACCGAGTCCGACCGTGTCGTAGAGCGCGGACAGGGCGAGGTGGGCGATGAGGATGGTGGTGAGAGCGACGAAGCCTTGGGCGAGGCCGGATAGGGAACGGCGGGTCACCCAGAAGTGAGCGATGATACACAGGGGGGAGAAGGTGAAGATGGCGGCGCCGGTGGTGGCGGTGTTCCAGCCTCGTTGTCGTTGGATGGAGGAGAGGCGTGTTCGGTCGATGTGGACGAAAGCGTACGTCAGGCCCATGGTGAGGGCGGCATGGAGGACGAGTTCTAGGATTTCCACCGGGGTTGAGGTTATGGCGGATGGGCAGGGAAGTCGATTGAGGAATGGGGATGTGGGGTGAGGGGGGTCAGACGGGCACGGGGCCGCCGAAGGCGCCGAAGAAGCGGGCGATCCACACGGTGAGCATGGCGAAGAGAAGCAGCAAAAGCAGGCGATCGAACCACTTTCCGGCAAGGACGGTATCGATTTGGGAGACGCCGTGTCGGATATAGGAGATGGCGTTCGCGGTGGCGTAAGCGCCGAGCAGGGGCACCATGACGAGGGCGAGGGGATGAAAGCGGAAGGAGGCAGCGAAGTCGCCGCGCAGGGCAGCGAGGGTGGCGCGGGTCATGCCGCATCCAGGGCAAGGGATATGGAGCACCAGGGCCATCGGGCAGAACGCGATTCCGAACCCGACGGCGGAGCCCAAGCCGAGGGCCACGAGGATGACGATTCCGAGGCGTTGTAACCGGGTTTTCAGCCGTGGAGTTGCCCTGTGGGATCCCACACTTCGTTGAGGTCTTTCGGTAGGAAGTAAAGGCCAAAGAACCAGTAGAACAGGATGTTGGTGACTTCGGGATTAGGGATACCGGCGCGCTGTTTGGCCTCGAGCACCCAGCCGGGGAGTTTGAATATCAAAAGGAGTTGTAGGATGGGGATAAACGCATGGATGGGATTGATCTCATCGCTCTGCAAGTAGTCTTTCAGTTCCCCGAGCATGACGTAGTACTGATAAAGACCGTATACAAAGCAGAACATCGAGATGAGCAGGACCATGATGGGGTTTCGGAACTGGCCTTTGGGGCCGCCCATACCGGCTGCGGGTTGGCCTGCGGGGACCATGGCTTGTTGGGGGGCGAAGCCGTTTTGGCCGAAGGGGGCAGGTGGGTTGGCGTACGGCGCTTGTCCGCTTGGATCGGGGAAAGCGGGAGGCGGTCCTCCGTAAGCGGGCGCTGGTGGGGGAGCCCCGTAGGGGTCTGGTGCACCTAGCCCGGGAGCGGCTGCGGGAGGTGGCGGGCCGCCGAAGTCCATGGGAGGAGCGGGGGGTGGGCCGCCGAAATCCATGGGGGGGGGTCCCGCCGGGGGGGCTCCGAAACCACCAGCGGGGGCTGGTGGTGGAGCGCCGAAATCCATGGCAGGAGCCGCGGGAGGCGGACCTCCGAAATCGGCGGGTGGCGCGGGAGGTGGAGCACCGAAGTCCATGGGAGGCGCTGCGGCGGGTGGGGTTGGCGTAACGGGCGGGGCTGCCGCCGGAGGTGGCGGGGCTCCGCCAATGACCATGGTGCCCTTGAACGCCGGCTTCGGAGGAGCTTCTCCGGCTGGCGATGGGGGGGCTGGTCGTGGAGGCGCCGCTCCCGGTGCACCTGGCGCTCCTGGCGCCCCCGGTGCATTCATCATCAGCATCGTGCCTTTGAACTTGGGAGCAGCGGCACCCTTCAGATTGAAACCGCACTTGGTGCAAGCTGTTGCGGTTTCAGGATTTTGGGTCCCACAATTTGGACAAAACACGCCACACCTCCGATGAGTGCCTGCAAACAGCTTCCTTCATGGAAGCGTCGGCAGCCTACACGCACCCGTTACCGTTTCTCAAGCGCAAGATGAACGATCGGCCACAATTGTTGGAAGCGTTTTTTCGTAGTTATCAATAATTCAGTAATTTTATGCAGGCTGACCGTATGAAATGGAGCCCTGACCATCCGGCTGCGTATATCGTGCATTCTCTGAATTGTTCACGATTGTAGCTCCCTCTCTTGTGAAGATCGTGTACGCACCGAATGACGCGATGCGCTTGACACCCGGCCAGCCCTGTCGTTAGCGTCCGCCGACTTCCAGACGCGCCGTGCGGGCAGGACCCGTGGTCGGTGCATGGGTTCCACCATGTCTTTCGCTCTGAATCCGGAACGCGAACGCGAGATGGAGGATATCTTCTCGCGCTACCCAAACAAGCAAGCCGCTTGCATCCCCCTTCTGCACCTGTGCCAGGAGCAGCAGCGATGGGTGAACGACGACGTGATAGCGTTCGTTGCGGAAAAGTGCGACGTACCGACCGCTCACGTCAAAGGGGTGGTCACTTTCTATTCGCTCTTCAACCAAGCGCCGGTGGGTGAGCACGAGATCTGGGTATGTCAGACCCTATCTTGTGCCCTTCGTGGCGCGGATAAATTGCTTCACCATTGTGAAAAGCGTCTTGGCATTCACCACGGTGAGACGACGAAAGACGGAAAGATCACGCTGCGTGTGGCGGAGTGTTTGGCTGCTTGTGGTCAAGCGCCGATGATCATGGTGGACAAGACATATCACGAGAATCTCTCGCTCGAGCGCGTGGATGAGATCCTCGACGCCTTGGTGGGCAAGTAGGCTTGGGCGAAGACTGCAAGGAGTCCGGGAGCGACGATGCTGAAGCCGGTCAAAATCCTGACGAAAAACTACGATACGCCGGACAGTCACAAGCTGCAGGTGTACCAGTCGAGCGGTGGGTACGAAGCGGCTCGAAAAGCGCTTGGCATGACCCGCGACCAAGTCGTCGATGAAGTCAAGAAGGCCAACCTACGCGGGCGCGGTGGTGCAGGTTTCCCGATGGGTGTCAAGTGGGGATTCATGCCCAAAGACGGCGACAAACCCTCATACCTCGTGATCAACGCGGATGAGGGCGAGCCTGGCACGTTCAAAGACAGAACGTTGATGGAGCGTGACCCGCATCGGATCATCGAGGGCTGCATCATTGGTTGTTACGGGGTTGGTGCTCATACGGCTTATATTTACGTTCGGCACGAACTGCACCTGTCCAAGGAGCGCTTGTGGGGTGCCATTCACGAAGCGCGGGCCCAAGGCTTTTTGGGACCCAAACCATTCGGGGTCGATTATCCGGTCGACGTATTCGTTCACACGGGTGCCGGCGCGTATATCTGCGGCGAAGAAACCGCGCTTCTCGAATCGCTGGAAGGAAGCCGTGGCGAGCCGCGTCTTCGTCCTCCCTTCCCTGCCCAACGGGGCGCTTTTGGGTGTCCTACGACGGTCAACAATCTCGAATCCATTGCCTCTTGTCCGACGATCCTCGAGATGGGGGGAGAGCAGTTCTCGAAACTATCTTCGTTGCACAAGTTCGGTGATGGTGGATGCAGGCTGTACGGGGTGAGCGGTCACGTCAACAAGCCCGGTGTCTACGAAGCTTGTATCGGCGTGACGCTGCGCGAATTGATTTACGACTTGGGCGGGGGCATGCCGGAAGGAACGAACCTTTTGGGTGTGATTCCAGGCGGTTCTTCTTGCCCCATCATTCGTCCCGACGACATCGTCGATGCGCCGGACCCCAAATCGATTCTGCACGAATGGCATGGAAAGCCGCAGCTCGACGTGCCCATCGGGGTCGATACGATGCGCAATCTGGGCACGATGGCGGGTACCACGTGTGCGATCGTATTGTCCGATCGCGCCTGTCCGGTGCTCGCCATGCACAATCTCGCGCGGTTTTATCGGCATGAGTCTTGTGGTCAATGCACGCCTTGTCGGGAAGGAACAGGTTGGATGCTGCGCATCCTCGACAAGATCGTGCAGGGAAAAGGCTCGATCGAAGAACTCGATATGCTTCACGAAATCGCATCCAACATCATGGGCAACACCATCTGCGCCTTTGGCGAAGGCGCCTCCATGCCCATGCTTGGTTTCCTTCGGAAATTCCGAAAAGAAATCGAAGACTACATTCGAACGGGTGGTTCGTCTTCCACCGGGAGGCTCGCCCTATGATCAACGCGATCGTCGAACAAGGATTGTTCTACGTTTCCGCGCTGCTTGCCGTCGCGGGAGCGTTGGGAACCGTCGCTTCGAAAAGCGCCATTCGTTCCGCCATGTCGCTGCTGGCGACCATCGTCGGCATCGCCGGGTTGTACTTGACGCTTTCCGCGCAGCTTCTCGCGGCGATTCAGATTTTGGTCTACGCCGGCGCGATCGTGGTTCTGTTCGTATTCGTCATCATGCTGCTGGGCGGGCAAGTGCAGCCGAATCAGGACAAGCGAACCTCGTCGAGTCGCGCGATTGGAGCGGGGCTTTTCGCCCTCAGCGCGATTCTCGCGGCGGTGCTCGTCGCGCGCGCGGGCCTTGGGGGACCCCATCTCTTCGACCCGCCTCGGATCGAATTCGGCTCCGTCAGTGAACTTGGAAGGGTCATGTTCACCGACGGCGTCATCGCTTTCGAACTCATCGGTGTGCTGCTGACCACGGCTATCGTTGGCGTGATGGCGGTCGCGCGTACGCGTCACGCCAAGACCAACGCCAAGTCCAAAGAGGTGGGCCCGTGACCTCCATTCCTCTCGAGTATTATCTCGTCGTTGCGGCGGTGATATTTGTCATCGGCGCGTGTGGTTTTCTCGCGCGACGCAACGCTCTCATCGTTTTGATGAGCATTGAATTGATGCTCAACGCGGTGAACCTGACCCTGGTGGCATTCAATCGTTGGTATGCGAGCCATCATGTGGGTCAGATGTTCACCTTCTTCATCATTGCGGTGGCGGCTGCGGAAGCCGCCGTGGGTCTCGCCATCGTGGTCGCGCTGTTTCGTCTCAAGCGCACGGTGCGAACCGATTCGGTCGACCTCCTCAAGAACTGAGCGCCCTGGAGACCCTGATGGAGTCATTGCTCTCGTTGTTCCCAAACCCTGAAGACAACTTCCCGCTCATCGCGGTCATCCTCGGTTTGCCCTTGATGGGTGCCTTGATCAACGGCATCTTCGGCAAAAGGCTGGGCCCCGAGGGGGTGCGCACGATGGCCTTATCGGCGGTTGGCGGCTCTTTCCTCGCCTCGCTAGCCGCTTTCCTTCTGCTGTATGCCCGCGTGCAACAGGCCTCTGCCTCCCTTTCCGAAGGCGCGGCCGTCCCTCACGTCAAATTCGTCTGGAATGCATGGCGATGGCTCGCTCTCGAAACCACCAGCATCGATGTGGTTTTTGCCATCGATAGCCTGAGCGCCACCATGATGCTTGTCGTCACGGGCGTGGGTGGCCTCATCCATCTGTATTCCACGGGGTACATGGCGGGAGACCCGAGTTATCACCGCTTTTTCGCCTATCTCAACCTGTTCATCTTCTCGATGTTGGTGCTGATTCTGGGCGATAACCTGCCGATTCTCTTCGTGGGATGGGAAGGCGTGGGGCTGTGCAGCTACCTTCTCATCGGGTTTTGGTTCGAGGCCGACAAGAACGCTTCGGCGGGTAAAAAAGCGTTCATTACCAATCGCATCGGTGACTTCGGGCTGTTGTTCGCCATGGCGATGATTCTGCACACGACCGGCAGTCTGTCTTGGGCGGGGATCGAGGCCAGGGCACCGGAGCTATTCAACGAACTACAAATCTGGCCCATTGGTGTGGCTCCTTCCTGGTTGCCTGCCTTTCTCACGAGCCCTGTCGTCGTCAACTACGCCACGCTCATCGGCCTTGCGCTATTTCTTGGTTGCGCGGGCAAGAGTGCGCAAATCCCTCTGTATGTATGGCTTCCCGACGCCATGGCGGGGCCCACGCCCGTGTCTGCCCTCATCCACGCGGCCACGATGGTTACCGCCGGTGTGTATCTCGTGGCTCGCATGAGTTTCGTATTCGTGCTTTCGCCCACTGCGATGATGGTGGTCGCTGGGGTTGGTGCGTTTACGGCTCTGTTTGCCGCCACGATCGGGCTCGTGCAGCATGACATCAAAAAGGTGTTGGCTTATTCCACCGTCAGCCAACTGGGGTTCATGTTCATGGGCGTGGGGGTGGGCGCCTTCGCCTCGGGCATGTTCCATGTCGTCACCCACGCCTTTTTCAAAGCTTGTTTGTTCCTCGGGGCCGGTTCGGTCATTCACGCGATGCACGCGCGCATCCACGATACCGATGCCTCTCAGGACATGCGCAACATGGGTGGTTTGCGCAAATACATGCCCAAAACATACTGGACATATATGGCAGCGACCGCGGCGATCATAGGCTTGCCGCTTACCGCTGGCTTCTTTTCGAAAGACGACATCCTGTTTCGAGCCTTCGTCAACCGCATCCAGCCTTCGGGATTGCTCAAAGACCTGGCGATTCGAAACGCGGTGCAAAAAGCTGGCGCTCCGCTATCCGACGAAGCGCGCGAAGCGGTGGTGCAGGGCCTGCACATCCCCGAATGGTTCTCCACCGCCGTATTCGTCGTGGGTGTCACCGCCGCCATCCTGACCGCGTTTTATATGCTTCGCACCGTTTTCCTTACGTTTTTCGGGGACTTCCGTGGATGGCGCATCGTGCCCGGCTGGAAAAATGACGACCACGATCATGACCATCATGCGTCGCACGCGCATGACGAACCCATCGACGGTCCGGTGCCGCATGAGTCTCCATGGGCCATGTGGGTTCCTCTGGTGGTGCTTGCTTTCTTCGCTCTCTTCGCAGGCTGGGTCAACGCGGGGCCGTTCCATCTCACCGCCTTTTCTCATTGGCTCGAGCCTTCCATGCAAAGTGGACTCAAGATGGTGACGACGATCAAACAGGGAGATGAACTCACGCACTTGGAGCATCTGCTGCTCATCCCCGGTGTGCTGGCCTTCCTGATCGGCTCCGGCGCGGCCTATTGGGTGTATTACGTCAAAAAAGGCGAGCCTGCCCGGCAAGCCGCGCAATCCGCCGGAGGCTTGTACCGTCTGGTGCTCGATAAATGGCGCATCGACGAATTGTACGAAGCCACCGTGCTTGGTGCTTTCCATTCGTTGGCGGAGACCGCGGCGTTGTTTGACAAATGGGTCATCGACGGCGTGTTGGCGCGATTGACCACGATCGTGATTCAGTCCTTCGGTTCGCTTTTCCGAGCCTTCCAGACGGGCCGTGTGCAGATGTATGCCGCGGTGATGGTGGTGGGATTGTTTGCGACGGGCGCGTATTTGTTGACGGCCCATGGCGAGGTTGTGGTGACCAAGGACGAGGCGGGGGGGATGTATATTGTCGAGGCGGCCCCCGGGCTTGGCTATAAGTATCGCTGGGATCGGGATGGGGATGGGGTTTGGGACAATCCCCAGTTGGAGCAGGATGAAACCTGGACCTTGCTTCAAAAGGTGCAAGTGCAGGTTCCGCCTGGACAGGAAACCAAGGTGCGAGTCGAAGTGCAGAACGCATTCAAGATGACGAAAATCCGTGAGATTGTGCTTCGTCGACCGTTACCGGACAAAAGTCGACCCGATCCTGTGGGAATGAACGTGCCGATCGAGGTGATGCCATGAACTCCGCGCTCGGTTCCTTGATTGATCTATGGCCGGCGTTGGTGGCGGGTGCTTTCGGAGCGTTCGTTCCAAAACGTCCTTCCTGGTGGGAAAGAGCGGGTGTCGGCCTGATTGCCGCCCTGCTCGCCATGTTCGTGATGTGGATGTGGCCGGGGGCGGAACAGCAACAGGTCGCTGGCGAGTGGCCTCACTTGCTCAACGTGCTCATCGGTTTGCCGCTCATCGGCTCTTTTTTCATTCTCTTCATGCCCCGGCAATCCCCACGCGTTTTGCGCGGCCTGACCCTCGGCATTCTGCTCGTCGACTTGCTCGCCTCCCTGTGGCTGCTGCAAGTTCCCATGTCCACCGGATGGCACTTCGTATACGTGCATGAGTGGATCCCCGCTTTCGGCATCCGTTACCACGTCGCGGTCGATGGAATCAGTCTTTGGCTGGTGCTTCTGACCACCTTCATCACGCCCATTGCGGCGTACGTGACCTTCGGTTCGATCAAAACGCGCATCAAGGACTTGTGTTTTTCGTTTCTATTCTTGCAAGCGGCGATGATCGGCGCCTTTGTCGCGCTGGATCTATTCCTGTTCTACGTGTTCTGGGAGCTGATGCTGATCCCCATGTACTTGATGATCGGCGTCTGGGGTTCTCAGGACCGTATCAAGGCGGCTCTCAAGTTCTTTTTGTACACGATGGCCGGGTCGGTGCTGATGCTCGCCGCCATGTTGTACCTCGTATACACCTACTCGCAACTCACCGGTGAGGTGAGTTTCAGCCTGCTTGCGTTGAACAAGGTGCTGTTGCCGCAACAGGCGCAACTGCTTTGTTTCTGGGCTTTCGCGATCGCTTTCTTCATCAAAGTGCCGATGTTCCCGGTGCATACGTGGTTACCGGATGCTCACGTGCAGGCGCCCACGGGCGGCTCCATCATTCTGGCGGCCATTCTGTTGAAGATGGGGACCTATGCGTACCTGCGTTTTGCGATGGGATTGTTCCCCTGGGCGGCGGGCACCCAGGCCGCGAACCTGGCGGGGGTAGCGGTGCTTGGCGGCATCATCTACGGCGCCCTATGTTCATGGAAACAAGACGATTTCAAGCGATTGGTGGCCTATTCTTCCGTTGCGCACCTCGGCTACGTCATGCTCGGCCTTTTTGCCAACACGCATACGAGCACCCAGGGTGCCTTGTTGCAGATGGTCAACCACGGTGTGTCCACGGGCGCGCTCTTTTTGCTCGTAGGGGTGATCTACGACCGTCGTCATACCCGAGAAATCTCGGAATTCGGTGGGTTGGCGAAGGTGATGCCCGTGTACGCGGCGGTGTTTCTCGTCGTGACCATGGCGAGCGTGGGCGTGCCGGGAACCAATGGATTCGTCGGCGAGTTCATGGTCATCATGGGCACCTATACCTCGCCTTATCTGGGCAAATTCCATTGGGTGGATGCGGCGGTGGCGGCTTTCGGCGTCATCTTGGCGGCGGTATACATGCTCAGTGTGGTGCAGAAAGTGTTTTTCGGGCCGTTGAAAAATCCGAAAAACGCTCATCTACCGGATCTCAACGTGCGCGAGGGCATCGCGCTCGTTCCCCTCGTGATCATGATTTTCGTGATCGGGCTATTTCCCTCGGTATTTCTGAGTCGATCGAGCCAGTCGGTATCGGATTTCCACACGCGCAATCGGCTTGTGTGGAATGAGTCCCAGGCGGCGAATCCCGAGCCGCGCTTGCTGACCAACGACATTTTGGCGGGCAGCCTGTCGGGCTCTTCGCGCGATGAATTGATGAAGCGGCTGGAAGCCTTGGATGGGCAAGAACCTGGACGAAAACCAGACGACAAGGGTTCCAAGGACGAGACCTTGGCGATCCAGGAGGAAAGCAAGTGAACGCGAATATCCTTCTCGGGCTGTCGCCTCTGCTCATCGTAGCGGTGGGTGCTCTTGTCCTGATGGTGGTCGAGGCGCTTTCGCGTTTTCGTGACGAGCGGCTCGAATCACCTTCCGCCAGCTTGGCCGTTTCGTCTTCGGTCGTGTTATTTGCCTCGGCCATCGCCGCCGCGGGCGTGTGGTTCTACGGCCCGGAGAATCTGCCGGAAGTCTCGTCGCTGGCTCCATGGCTGCTGCTCGACCGATTCAGCTTGTTTTTCTTCGTGATTTTGACGTTGGGGGGAGCGTTGTCCTGCTTGCTGGCGGGCGGCTATCTTCCCGAACACAAGCTCGATCGGGGTGAGTTTTATCCCTTGCTTCTGTTGTCGACGGTGGGTGCGATGACGTTGGCGGCGGCGGGCGATATGCTCACGATTTTCCTTGGCCTCGAGGCGATGTCTCTTGGTGTGTACACCATGGTGGCATTTCGTCGTGGTTCGCCTCGGTCCATCGAAGCGGCGCTCAAGTACTTTTTGCTCGGGTCTTTCGCGGCCGCCCTGCTTCTTTACGGAGGAGCGCTGTTATACGGTGCCACTGGGCATACCGACCTATCCGGCATCGGCTCGCAGCTTGCCAACACGGGTCTAAGGCTTGTCAAAAGCGACAGCGAAGTGCCATCGGACATGCTCCTCATCGCCTATGACAACGCCGTGCCCCTCGTCATGGTCGGTCTCGTGCTCATCTTGGTGGGGCTTGCGTTCAAAGTGAGCGCGGTTCCCTTTCACATGTGGACGCCCGACGCTTACGAAGGCGCGCCGACTCCGGCCACTACCTATATGGCCGTCGTTGTCAAGGCCGCTGCCTTCGCCCTCATGCTTCGTGTGCTGCTGATTGCCTTTGCCGACGCCAAAACGGCTTCCTGGGGAACCGGATGGCCACCGGTGGTCGCTGGCCTTGCGGTAGCGACCATGACCGTGGCCAACGTGATTGCGGTGCGTCAGGAATCGGTCAAACGAATGCTTGCGTATTCGTCGATTGCTCATGCGGGCACCTTGTTGATTGCGGTGGTAGCGGCCACCAAAGCGACGCAACAAGCCGAAGCGAGCATGATTTATTATCTGCTGGCGTATACCGTATCGACCGCGGGCGCGTTTGGAACGCTCATTTTATGTGGAAGCCGAGGAGCGGAAGCGGTGAGTTACGAAGACCTGGCGGGATTGGGGCGTCGTCATCCCGCCATCGCTTTTGCCTTTTCGCTGTTCTTGCTCTCGCTGGCGGGCGTTCCTCCCCTGGCCGGATTTTTCGGCAAATTCTACCTATTTCGAGTCGCCATCGACAATGGCTTCACCATGCTGGCCGTCTTGGGTCTGCTCAACAGTGTCATCGCGGCCTATTATTACCTGCGGGTATTGGTCGTCATGTACATGAAAGAGCCGGAACCCGGCGCGCCCATCGCGGTGCCCATGCGCTCCGGTTACGTGGCAGCCGCCCTGCTCATCTCCGCGGTGCTTGTCGTATTGCTCGGTTTGCTCCCGAACGGAACGCTGGAAGCGGCCATTCTCGCGGCTGGTTGACCCCTTCATGTCCTTGACCCTGTTGGCTCCGTGCTGCGATGATTCGAGGCCGTCGTCGTGCAGCGGTGGCTAGAACGCGTGGCGCGGCTGGTGGGGCAGGATGTGGGCCTCGACCTATCCCGCTGCCGGACTTCCACCCTCGCGGACGTTCTCACTGCTCTTGCCAAAGCGCTTGGATTGGCGGGCCCCGACCAGGTCCTCGATGCGGCCCAGGGGCCTCATCGACGATGGATCGTGGAGCGTCTCATTTCCGCCTTGCTCGTGCATGAAACGTTTTTTTACCGTTATCGTGCGCAACTCGAAGAATTGTCGGATCGCGTATTTCCCGCAATACTAGCGGCCCGACCGTCGGTCTTTCGGATCTGGAGCGCGGGATGCGCCACGGGCCCGGAGCCCTATTCGCTGGCGATGATTGCGGTGGACGTGGTGCAGCGGCTTGGCGTGCCGACGGTCGTGCAGGTCCTTGGAACGGATCTGGCCGCCGAAGCCATCGATGTGGCAAAAAAGGCGATTTATCCAGGTAGTGCGACGATGGATATGCCAGTTGCGTGGCGTGAACAGTTCTTCGAAAAAGAGGAAGCGGGTTGGTTTCGTGTCAAAGACTCCGTTCGACGGCTCGTTCGTTTTGACGTGCATAACCTTGCCCATCGTCCCCCAACGGGCCCTTTTCACGTGATCACATGCCGAAACGTCCTTATGTACCTGCAACAGGATGCCCAGCATAAGGCCGTTGGCGCTTTGGCTTCCGTTCTTGCGAAAGATGGCGTGCTTGCGGTTGGGCATGGCGAGAGCCTGCGAGGGTTCGAAAATCTTCTCGTGCCTGACCGAGGCAGCGCCGTGAACTTGTACCGACTCGCGAAAGGCATAGCGATGGCGTCAGAAGCGATGGCGTCAGAAGCGATGGCGTCAGAAGCGATGGCGTCAGAAGCGACACCGTCGGAACTCATGAGCTTGGGCGAAAAGCCTCTGGCCCCGCCTTTGTCTGCTCCGGTATCGCGAGCGAAACCCCCAAAAAACACCCATACGATCGTCTTGAAAGGCGTTTACGACGAGCAGGCCAATCCGCAGGGGGTAGCGTCGTTGAAGGCTGCTCTTGCCGATGCGGTTGCTGGGGGGCTTTCGGTGATCATTGAGGCCGATGGGGCATTGAGCCTCGATGGTGCGACCGCGCGGTTGATTCTTCGGGCGATGCGAACCTGTCCGATGCCGATGGTGGTGCATGCGACGCGGGATAGTGTGAAGCAATGGGCTCGTCGTTATGGCGTTCCGCTTGGGTAGGCGTTGTGGGCAAAGGGGCGACGATAGTATTGGCGCTTGCGGATCCATGACTCACCCTTAATAGTGTAACTATAGGATATTATAGTATAAATATCGTTTTGGCCCAAAGGGGGGCGCTGACAAGAAATCCGGAACGGCGGTGATCTTTCGGTTGCATCGAAGCAGCGGTTTGGATTTTGGAGGCTTGCAGATCTGCAAACGTAACCGTGTAAGTTGTTGATAAAAGTGGAGAACCATTGGGGGGCCTGGGAGGAAAACGCGAAGAATTGGCTGAATATTGAGGAATTTTCCATCTTGGCATGATGATCGCTACGCGACAGGCTATGCCGGAAGCATTTGGCTTGAGCAAGACTGGTCGCCGACCTCGCAACGAGGATTCTTTTTCCACACGTTCTGACCTTGGAGTGTATGTGGTGGCGGATGGGATGGGGGGGCACGCCGGGGGCCATGTGGCGAGTCGGTTGGTGGTGGACACCTTGGAGCGATTTTTCGACCAGGTGGGCGATTCGGATGTGGGGATGGATGCGGAGAGTCAAGGGGTGTCCCTTGCGGAGCAGCGTATGGATTTGGCGATACGGATGTGCAAACGGGAGGTGGAGCGCAAGGCGGTGGGGGATTTGGCGCCGATGGGGACCACGTTGGCGGCATTGTTGTTGCGGGATGGACGCGCGGTATTGGCTCATGTGGGGGACAGTCGGATTTACCGGCTTCGTCGGGGGCATCTCGAGCAGATGACGAGGGATCATTCGCTTTGTGCTGAATTGGAGGCGGCGGGAGGACATGAATTGGTCAAAAGGCTGACGGGACCTTATACGGCGATGGTCACCCGTTCGATTTCAGCTTATTCGAATGCGAAACCGGATATTCGCACGGAGCGGACGGAAGCAGGGGATCGGTACTTGCTTTGTACGGATGGGTTGAGTGGGGCGCTCGACGCGGAGGCGATGGCATCGATTCTTCGGATATACAAGGAGCCCCAGGAAGCGGCCTGTCGTCTTGTGCAACTGGCTTTGGCAGCGGGAAGCATGGACAATGTCACGGCGGTGGTGGTCGATCCGGCCTGAGTGACTCCAAAAACGCGCAAGGGGCTTGACCCAAAGGTTCTTTCCGTTGTTTTCTCACGACGGCGCTCCCGCGTCGGGTAGGGAAGGACTCTGGGATTCTTGGCGGATACGGAAGATTTTGGCGGCTTTGACGATGAACTCGTTGAGATCGAGCGAGCGACGGCCATTCTCCATCAGCGGGACCCGAGCCAGGCGGAGTTGGTGGTTCAAGAGCTGAAAGCGCGTCGGGAAGAGGAACTGCGCCGAGAAGAGGTTGCACGAAAAATCCGCGAAATTGCCGCAAAACGGCGTCGCGTGCGGAAAAAAAGAATCGCCATTGTGGCGGGTATGGTGGTGGTAGGGGCAGCGGCGGCCATTCCGTTGGCTCGCGCGGTCTTGCAAGAGGCCGCTCGGAGCAAAGCCCTCCAAGCGGAGCTGACGCAACAGGCGTTGCCCCTGTCGTCCATGGGTTTTGAGCAGCAGGCCGAGTGGCTCGATGTGCCTCCCGTGGGTGTGGTTTTCGAGGTGCCTCGCAACACGTGTTCGGCGGTGTTGGGGGTGGCGGAAAACGAAAATCAAAAGCTTCCGATTCAGGTGGCTCGTCCGGGCCTCGAGCCGGTTAGCCATCAGGGGGGGCTTGTTTGGTGTTCTTGTGACAAGGAGCAAGTGACCGCGAGCGTGGTCGATCCAGGAAACAAACGCGTGGCTTTGCGTTGGCTCAACACCAAGATGGGCAACGTGGGAGGGATCGAGGTGTTGATGAGTCACGCGACTCCGGCGTTTCGGGTTGTCGACGATCCGCGCGCTTATGGTTGCGCGGATGCGGCTTTCTCCCTGTGGGCGCAGAGTGCAGGCAACGCGAATCTTTCCGCGTTGGATGACCGTTTCAGCCAGGCCCTCGAACCGTTGCAACGCGAGTTGTTGCGTCCGCGGGGACTTTTCGAAACCGATAAACGCTTCGGCGTCATATCCGCGCGCGCTCCCTATTGCTATCTGCTATTGCCTTTTGGGGAGAAGGCGGCGGTGACCTTGCGAAATGCCGAGGGGCGTCGCGTTCTCGAAGACTCCCAGGATGCCATCGGCTGGTGTACCTACAACAAAACCCGCGCCTATTCCGTCTGGCGCAAAACGCTCGGGCCTCCGCGGATGCTCGTGCTCGAGGCCGATGCGGCGCGAATCGGTGGGGTGGTTGGGTTGAAAGAAGCCGCGCTTCGCCATGGGGCCAAGCGTGTATCGACACTCCTCGAACCTGAGGACCTATTGCCGGATGCGGTTGCCGCGCTCATGGCGAGCGGTGTGACGGAAGACGCGTTGGTTCGTGGAGAAAGCAAGGGATTGCCAGGAAATCCGAATAGCCGCGTGGTGGCTTTCAGCTTGTATGACACCAGCTCGTTTCTTCCTGACGTCGCTCCTCGTGTGCCTTTGGCCTGTAACCCGTCTCCCACGTCAGGGCCTTCCTTGCAAACCTATGTATGCGTGCAGGCCCAGCCTCAACGGTGGCGTCGCGAAGGTTCGGAGAAAACCCAAGGCGCGGCCGAAGGGCGCTTGCCCTTCTGGCTTTCCCTGCTCGCTCCCGTCAAAGACGATCGGGCTCTCGAGGCCATGGCTACCATGCTCGCGTTTTCTCGACGGATGACCTTGCTTGGATTCGAACCAACCACGATCGAAGGCGTCAAGGATTCTGCCACCGGCGGCGATGTGTATGGACGTCCGGAAAAAACTGAAGCGTTGGCCGTGGCCTTGACGACGAGGCCTCCCTGGATCCATCCGCTCACCAAAGCCGGTCCCTGGAAGCTCGATGGCGACTTGCCGATATTCCCTGTGGAGCCGGGGAAATCCGTTCGATTGCGTTCGATCTACGGTTACCTGGCCCCTTCGCCCAATGACCGGCGTGTCATCGTATGGCGAAGATAACTATTTGAATTTATTCTTTAAACGCCTGTGTCAACGCCTCGTTGATGACGTGGGATGCGGCGCTTTCGGGCAGGGTGATGCGAAGACGAGATTCGCGTTTCATGGTAGCGGAGGCTTGGAATTTTGCGCCATCATTTCCGGCCCAGGCGCGACGTGCGATGCCGTTGTTCACGTCCCAGAACAGCATCGAGGTCAATCGTTGTTCGGCCTGTTCGCTGCCATCGAGCACGAGGCCGAAGCCGCCATTGATCACTTCTCCCCAGCCGACGCCTCCGCCGTTATGCAAGCTCACCCAAGAGGCGCCGCGGAAGCCATCGCCGATCACGTTGTGGACGGCCATATCCGCGCAAAATGCGCTTCCGTCGTAGATATTTGCCGTCTCGCGGAAAGGTGAATCGGTGCCGGATACGTCGTGATGATCGCGTCCGAGGACGACCGGAGCCGTGAGACTGCCGTTTCGGATGGCGTCGTTGAACGCCTTGGCAATTCGGATACGGCCTTCTTCGTTGGCGTACAGGATGCGGGCTTGGGATCCGACGACCATGGCGTGCTGGCCTGCTTCGCGAATCCATCGCACGTTATCGAGCATTTGTTGTTTCGTTTCCTGGGGTGCGTCGGCGGCCATGGATTCCATGACTTGGGCGGCGATGGTGTCGGAGGCGGCGAGGTCGGCTGGGCTGCCGCTCGTGCATACCCATCGAAATGGGCCAAACCCATAATCGAAGCACATGGGTCCCATGATATCTTCCACATACGAAGGGTAGCGGAATCCGCCATCGTCGTTGTCGACGGCAGCACCGGCGCGTCGAGCTTCCAACAGAAAGGCGTTGCCATAATCCCAGAAATACATTCCTCGGTCGGCAAGCGTGTTGATGGCGTTGACTTGACGTCGCAAGGATTCGCGCACGAGGTGTTGGAAGCCTTCCGGGTCTTTGGTCATGCGTTCGTTGGACTCTTCGAAGGAGAGTCCGACGGGGTAATAGCCGCCGGCGAAGGGGTTATGCAGCGATGTTTGGTCCGAGCCGAGTTCGACTTCGAAACCGGTTTTGGCGATTTTTTCCCATAGATCGACGATATTACCGGTGTAAGCGATGGACAGGGGTTGTTTGGCTTTTCGCGCCTGGTCGATGCGAAGGAGCAATCGGTCGAGATCGTTTTCGATTTCTTGAACCCAGCCTTGTGCGTGGCGTTTATGCACAGCTTTGGGGTTGACTTCGGCCACGACGGCGATGGCGCCGGCGATGACGCCGGCTTTGGCTTGTGCTCCGCTCATGCCTCCGAGGCCGCTGGTGACGAAGACGCGTCCGCGGACGTCGTCGTGGCTTTTGGCGCCGAGGTAGCGTCGGGCGGCGTTGAGCAAGGTGATGGTGGTGCCGTGTACGATGCCTTGGGGGCCGATATACATGAACGAGCCGGCGGTCATTTGACCGTAGGAGGTGACGCCCAGGGCGTTGAGTCTTTCGTAGTCTTGTTGGGAGGAGTAGTTGGGGATGACCATGCCGTTGGTGACGACGACCCTGGGTCCGCTTTCGGGTGCGGGGAACAGGCCGAGGGGGTGGCCGGAGTACAGCACGAGGGTTTGGTCCCGTTCGAGTTGGGAGAGGTATTGCATGGTGAGCAGGTATTGCGCCCAGTTTTGGAAAACCGCGCCATTGCCGCCGTAGGTGATGAGTTCGTAGGGGTGTTGCGCGACGGCGGGGTCGAGGTTGTTGGTGATCATGAGCATGATGGCGGCGGCTTCGGTGCATCGGGCGGGATACTCGCCGATGGGGCGCGCATGCATCGGATAATGCGGGCGAAAACGTCGCATGTAGATGCGTCCCTCGGTGGCTAATTCCTTTGCAAATTCGGGGGCTAAGGCTGCGTGCAGATGAGCTGGGAAGTAGCGCAGGGCATTGCGCAGCGCGAGTTCACGTTCTCGGGGGCCAAGGGATTGGCGACGTGGCGGGGCATGGCTGATGCCGGGCTGTTCGGGGGGGAATTCGGGCAATGTGTTGGGGATACCGGCGGCGATTTGTTCTCGGAAGGAATCGGCCATGTCGAGCGCTCCTTGGACTTCGAGGATGAACAGCCGGACCATGGCGGCGATGGGCAGCGCAGGTCAACGGCCTTGGCGTGAGAATTGCTCAAAGACCAAGGAAAAGAAAGCGTTGTTCGACGGCTTTGGGGGGCCCGGGTCACCGATAGAGGCTCGTGGAGACTTTATTTTCGATGGTCGTTCCCCCTTGTCTGGCGTTGGGTTACGACAGCTCTTCTGGCATGATGCGCGCCGCTTCGGCCGCGGTGGCTTGCACGGACCGTGGGAAGCGGATTTTCAAGCCGTGGGACCCACCCATATCCCGCATAGGAGGCTGCCTTGAGCACCGACGAGCAGGACAACAAACCGGATCAGGACAGCGAAGAGACCAAACCCAATCCTTTTCAAGAGATCGTACAGCCTTTCATCGATCTCGTACACGCGCCTCGCGCGCTGTGGGGCATCAATGCGGCCTATTTTCTCGAGGGGATGGTGTACTTCGGGATGCTCATGTACCTGGCCATGTACTTCAACGAGTACGTGGGATTGAGCGACTCGATGGCGGGCATCATGGTGGGGGTGCTCACCAGTGGCATTACGTTTTCGATGTTTTTGTTCGGCGGGCTTGCGGATCGATGGGGGGTTCGCATCGCTCTCATCGCCGCGTTTTTCCTCATGATTGGTGGACGTATCGCCCTTTCCGGGGCGCCGTCCGTGGGCATGGGAAGCACCGGATTGGGCTCCCCCGTACACATCATCGCCATGGTGGGCATCCTGCTCATCGTGCTGGGCTATGGCATGTATCAGCCCGCGGCTTATGCCGGCGTGCGCCAATTCACCACGCCCAAAACTGCCGCCATGGGCTTTGCCATGCTCTATGCCCTCATGAACCTCGGCGGTTGGGTGCCCACCTTCTTTTCGCCTATCCGAAAAGCATTTGGCATCAGTGGCGCCTTCTGGGTATTCACCGCCGCTTCCGTCGTGGCGCTGCTGCTTACCATCGTGTTGCTTACCAAAAAGGTAGTGGACCGAACGACCGCGGAGGCGAAAGCCGAGAAAGAAGCGCAGAAGTCCGACGAAAAAAAGGAGCAAGAGGCGGAGAAAAAAGAGAAAGAAAACGCTGCTTTAGCTGAAGCCCGGGCCCGTGGCTTCTTCGCCATGGCCTGGCATTGGCTCCGTCATCATCCCTTGGCAGACCCGAAGTTCACCTTCTTCATCTTCGCGCTCATTCCTGTGCAAACCCTCTTCGCCCACAACTGGCTCACCTTGCCGTTGTACGTCGAGCGAGCGTTTGCTCCGCCCGTGGGAGTCGAAGCTTGTGACTCGCTTGCTTCGTCGTCCGAGGCTTTGCCTGCGCTTGAAGGCGCGCGCACCGTAGAAGCGCTCAAAGATGTTGTCTTGCGATTTGAAGGCTCCAAGCAGGCCTGTGAAGCCAAAAAGCAAATTCGTTCGATGGCTGCCGTCAAGCTTGTGGAAGGAGACAAAAAAGCAGCGGAACAAGCGGAAGAAGCCAAGCGCACCATTCGAACTCTGGACTTTCAAGCGGCTGCCAAAGAATCCTCGGCCAAGGGAAATTGGTCGGAAACAGCGCGCTTGTGGCTCGGGGAAAATTTCGAAGTGGCGGTCAACTTCAATCCGCTGCTCATCTTCATTCTCGTACCCATCGTCACCGCGCTGACCCAACGGCGAAAGGTATACAACATGATGATCGTGGGAACGTTCGTGATGGCGGGTCCCACGTTTTTGCTCGTGCTCGGTCCCACTTTCTGGACGTTGCTCGGCTATCTGGTGATCATGACGATCGGTGAGGCGATGTGGCAGCCTCGATTTTTGCAATACGCCGCGGAGATTGCGCCGGAGGGCCGCACCGCTGCGTATATGGGCGTGGCTCAATTTCCATGGTTCCTCACCAAAATGATCGTGCCCCTGTACTCAGGGTATTTCTTGTCCAAGTACGTTCCCGATAGTGGTCCGGTGCAAAGCGAGACGATGTGGCTCATCTACGGAATCATCGCCGTCAGCTCCACCGTATTTCTCGTATTGGCCAAGGGATGGATCGGAAAAGACTTCAAAACTCAGGCAGAATGATGTCGCCACGCATGAAACGTGTCTCGTACTTTTCGTGGATCGTGAGTGCATCGTTGGCCGTGGCCTGTGGTCCTTCCGCGTCGACGACATCGCCAGCCACGCCTTCGACTCCCACCGCCACCGAGGAGCAACCGCCGACGGTGGTGTACAGCAAGTTCACGGACCCGCTTTTTCTCGCCTTGGGCGAAGAGAAAAACGTGTTTGGAAGAAGAACCCTCGCGCGTCTTTGGGTGGTGGCGTCGAATTTCGATCCTCCTGGGCCCGCGCAACAAGCGCGTCTGCAAGAGGCCCAGCGCGCGGTGGATGAGGCCGAACATGCGGTCGGTGCCCAGACGGATGTATGTGAAGCGGGCGTGAGCGTAGCGGTGGTTCGTGCGATCGAAACCAAAAAACAGGTAGAGCAGCGGTATTTATCGACGGTGGAGCAAGGGGGGGAAGCTTGTCCCCAGGCCCGTAGCCTCGATGCGCAAGTCCATTTTTTGCGCGACGAAATCGAGGCATTGCAAGAACTTGCGCAACCCTGCCCGCCGCAGATGTTCGACGATCCGCCTGAAGAATCCAGATGAACGACAAGGCAACGAGTTCCTCGAAGGAGTCGGGATTCCGCTCCTTTCCCCGTGTGTTTTGGGTCGTGGTGTTGATGGAGTTTTTCGAACGAGGCTCCTACTACGGCCTGATGTCCGTGCTCAGCGTGTATATGGTGGACCAGGTGGCCGACGGTGGTCTCGGGTTTTCCAAAGGTGCCGCGGGCGCGATCAACAGCACCATCCGTCCCTTGTTGTACTTTCTGCCGATCGTGGCCGGCGCCGTCGCCGATCGCTTCGGTTATCGTCGCAGCTTGCTCGTGGCTTTCTGCTTGTTGTCCACGGGATACTTCCTGGCCGGTCAGATGACGAGTTACGTGGCGGTCTTCCTTTCGTTGATCGTCATGGCCACGGGCGCGGGGATTTTCAAACCCATCATTTCCGGCACGATCGCCCGGTCCACGACGGAGAGCAATTCCGGCCTTGGTTTCGGCATTTTTTATTGGACCATCAACCTCGGCGCCTTTCTTTTTCCCCTCGTGCTCGTCAACTACCTGCGCACCCATGCCTATCCGTGGTCCGCCATCTTCACCGCCTCGGCTCTGGGCACGGGTATCATGCTGATTCCCACGGTTTTTCTTTATCGGGAACCGCCCAAACCCGAAAGTACCAAAACGCTCGCGCAAGTGCTCGGCGGCGCTGTCCTGGTCCTGAAAGACTGGCGCTTCGTGACCATGATCGCGATCTATTCGGGCTTCTGGGTCCTTTACTTCCAGATGTTCGATACCGTCCTTTGGTATCTCAAGGCCCATGTCGATATGTCCCCGTTCGACGCCACCATCAATGGCGTTCTTCAGGCTCTCGGTTTCGATGGGAAATTCAAGTTCGATTCCGAGCATGTGACGGTCATCAACGCGGGTACCATCATTGTCTTGCAACTCATCATCTCGAGCATCGTCAAAAACTGGCGGGCTCTCCCCACGATGATCGGCGGTATTGCCATCGGCACGGCGGGCTTCATTCTGCTGGCGATTTCCACCAGCCCGTGGATCTTCATGGCCGGCATCATCGTGTTTTCGATTGGCGAGATGACCGCGCATCCCAAGTTCATCTCCTACGTGGGGCTCATCGCCCCCGAAGACAAAAAAGCGACCTATATGGGCTACTCCTTCTTGTACGGCGTCATCGGATCGAGCGTGGGTGGTTATTTCGGCGCGAAGCTTTATGAACACTTCGTGGATGGATGCCATCAACCTCGCACCCTATGGCTGATCTTCGTGGGACTGGGCATCGCCACGATCCTTGGACTCGTGGGTTATGATCGCTTCATCGCCTTGCGCCCAGCGTCGCCGGCGCGGTCGCCATAGCCATTTTCTTTGCCTCGACGGAATCCTCGATGCGCCTTGTTTCCGGACGATTTGCCAATCTCGATGGGAGCGTGCCCCAGACCTTTTCTTCCGTTTTCAAGTGGGCGGTGCTCGATCGCATCCTGGGCAGGCGACGACGTTCCGCTTCTCGCGCTTCGGTTCCTGTGATGGCGGTGGATCTCGAAAGAATTACCACACCGCCCAGCGTGGGAGCGAGGCTGACCTGGCTTGGTCATGCGAGCTGGTTGGTGCAGCTCGATGGTCTATCGCTGCTCATCGATCCGGTATTTTCGCGATCGATTGGACCTGGGATTGCGCGCAACGTGCCAGCGCCTCTGGCCGCGCATGAACTTCCCGGGATTGCCGCACAGCTCGTGACGCACAACCATCGCGATCACCTCGACTTGCCATCGCTTCGCGCGGTCGGTTCGCCGATCATCACCGGTCCGGGACATCGCGCGCTATTCGGTACTGCAGTCGAAACGACGGAATTGGATTGGTGGGAGGCGACCGACCTTGGGCCGGTGCGAATCACTTTCGTGCCGGCGCAGCATTGGAGTCGTCGTGGGCTTTGGGATGCCAACCGTGGGCTATGGGGAGGGTTCGTCGTGCGAGGTTCGTCTGCGACGATCTATCACGCGGGGGATAGCGCTTGGTTCGATGGGTTTTCGGGGATTGGAAAACGATTTTCCGACATCGATGCCGCCTTATTGCCCATTGGAGCTTACGACCCGCCCTGGTTCATGCAAAAGCAGCACGTCAGTCCCGAGCAAGCAGTTCGCGCGTTCGAAGAACTGGGGGCAAGGTATTTCGTGGCGATGCATTGGGGGACTTTCAAGCTCAGTGATGAACCTCTGGATGAACCGCCTTTGCGGCTGGAAAAAGAGTGGGAACGCCGTGGGTTCGCACGCGAATTTTTGTGTATTCCCGCGCAAGGGCAGACGTTCGAGATAGGTAGGGGCCGTTCGCTTGGGTGACGTGGGGGGCGGTGATGGGAAATGGTTGAATCACGGTTTGGGGAGGCATGAACAAGGCTCGAACTTGGGCGCAATGGATACCCATTTGTCCTGTCTTGTACTAAGAACCGAAAGCGCGGAGCCAGTTGTCGCAAGCGCTCTAGGGCCTTGTGCATGGCGGCCGAGAGCAAGGTCTTCGTTCTTTCGAGCAGGTGCGTGATGGTGGTTTCAGCCAATCAAACGTGGCAAGTCGTTTTTCCAAGCTTGCCCATCTCCCTTTCGATGCTTCAGGCGTTGCCGGAGGCTTCCTTGAAAGAGCCGTATTACGCTGCCGCTCTGGTCATCCCCGCCCTTTGCCTCTGGCCCACGAATCGGGAAGAGGCGATTCAGATGATCAACTTTTTGAAAGGTCCTCAACCTCTTTCCAAGTTCGACCTGCAATTCATCGCGGACCGTCTGCGTGGCAACGAATATGTCCCTCTGTCTTACTTCGAGGGGGCGAAACCCGAAAACGGCTACCAGCCCCAAAGCCCCCACACCGTGACCGTTTCCACGGTACCCACGAGTTTTGCGACCGAGGGCCATGCCCAGCTTTACCTGCGCTCGGGTGGCGCCGATAGCCCCCGGCCCGTCAAACTCCGGCGCAAACCGTCCACGGGGCAGTGGTTTTTGACGGAGCAAATGCTTCTGGCGCAGATTCGAAAGCCGACGGCTTTGGATCCCTGGGCGTGATGGCGTGGGCGGGCTTGCGTTGGAGGCGAGTCATCGAGGGTCGACGGCGTGGGGGTGGTGGCCCGAACGCAGGATGCGACCTGTTTGAACAGCTAGTAACTATTTGTAATTAAAAGGAAATTTTCTTTCCCGCGCCGCTCGATTCTTCGTGGTGTCATCGTGGTTGGTGGCATGAGGACCATGGTGCGAGGACCCACCGCACTCCTCATAAAAGCCCTTTCTAAACCGCGATAACGTGTCATCATGGCAAGATGCGTCGATTATGGCTTCGCGGTAGAATTTTTACGCCAGTGTTGGTCCTGGCGGCTTTGGTTGGGGTTGCCTCTTCTTGCAGCAGCGAAGAAGAAGCGGATGAAAGCACGCCCCACGCTGGTGCTGGGGGATCGTCGGCCGCCGGTGGTTCGGGAGGTAGCCAAAGCGGTGGCAGTGGACCGACCGCTGGAAGCGCGGGAAGTACCGGGGGCAGCGGCAATGCGGCGGGAAACGCGGGAAGCGCAGCAAGCGCAGGAAGCGGAGCTTCAGCAGGTTCCACCGATGGTGGCGCCAAAGACGTTTCTTTCGACTATCAACCCCCGGATGTCACGGAGCCCGATGCTTGTGCCGCGGTGACGGCCGAAGCGGTCAAACCGCCCGTGGATATCATTTGGATCATCGATCAATCCGGCTCGATGGGTAATGAAATCAGCCAGGTAAAAGCCAACGTCAACGGCAACTTCGCCAATATCATTCAAAACGCGGGATTGGATTATCGAGTCATCTTATTCGCCAATGGAACCAGCGGCATTTCCGCGACCTATCGGCTATGTGTGGACCCGCCTCTTGGTGCGGCTGCCTGCGGTGAAGACAATCCTCCGCATTTCTTTCAGGTCAACCGGACGATTGCGAGCACGAATTCCTTTTCGCTATTCATGAATGACACCTACTGGACGCCCATCAAGGCCAACTTGCGACCGTCCGCCTTCAAAGCCTTCATTGAAGTCACCGACGATCAATCCTCTGTGTCCGCCACGAATTTCGATAATTTTTTGTTGACCGGCAATGGGGCTGGTTACTTCGGGACGAGCGCGGAGCGAAACTACGTGTTTCATTCAATCATTGGTGTGCATGCGCCCCTGGCTCCCACCGAGCCCACAACGAATTCCAAATGCTCTACGGCTGTGAACACGGGCCCGCAATATCAGGAGATTTCCATCTTGACGGGTGGGTTGCGTCATCCTGTTTGCGACACGAATTACTCGGCGGTTTTCAACAATATCGCCACGAGCATCGTGAAAGCCGTAGCGTGTGAACTGCTCACACCGCCCGCCACCTCCGATGCGGGGGTGATCGATTGGTCCCGTGTGACCGTGCAATACACGCCCAGCAATGGTGGAGCGGTAGAGGTATTTCCTCTGGTCGACAACGAGGCTCAATGCGTGGGGGATGGATTTTATTACGACAATCCGGCCAATCCCACCAAAGTCCGCCTGTGTCCCGCCTCGTGCGCCAAAGTACAAGCCGATGAAGGAGCCAAGGTGGAGTTGCTGCTTGGCTGTCTCGGAAGCTGAGCGGAAACGAGCACGCCGGCGTCACGCCCGATCACGACGAACCGATATTTCTTTGCGGATGTTTCCACCGTGATCGCCGTTGGGCGTCGTGGATGGGGCATGCCACAGGGCTGACAGCCCCCTCCTATTTTCCTGATTGGGAAAGGGATACGCGCAGGCAATCCCCTGAACTTTGATCTGGCCGTTGTCCCCATGGTGATCGGTGCTAAAAAATCAATAAATACAGTTGTTTGGGCGCGTTTGGTGCTATTCGCGGGCTGCAAAACCTTTTCCAGAAGCTCGGCGAAGGATTCATTCTGGGCGAGGCGCGTCATGGTTGCTCAGCCAGGATGCCATGGGAGCGTTGGTATTTTTCGATGTGTTGAGCGTCTTTTTGGTCCTTGTGGACCGTTTTGCGTTTGCCGCGCGCCGTGACCGTGACCGTGACCGTGGCCGTGAGCGTGGCCGTGAGCGAGTGCCGTGACCGTTAGGTCCGGGACTGGGAGCAAGGATTGGGCGTAATGGACTAAAATCCCAAGGCGGCAAAGACGAGCGATACCAGAACGACGATGGCGCCGGTGATGCTCAGGATGATGGCGACTGTAGTTCCGTAGTTACGTGCTTGCGCCAGCGGAGGCCCCTCCAGATGATAAATACCGCGAAGGAACGCGGTAGCAGCGCGTCTGGGAAGTCCCATCGATGCCGTAAGCAAGTGGATAGTGGCCCGTGGACCTTCCGCGATGAGCGATACGAGCAGTCCTAGGGGTGACGTCAACAAATCCCAGCCTGACGCATACAATCCAAAGCGCAGCGCTTGGGAAAAGCGCGAGCGGGCGCCCGTCCGACGCGCTCCTTTGTCGAGGGCTACACCGTAGATGGCATGACCGACCACGAGAACGACCGTGAATCCCACGGTGCCCACGACCCACAGACGCGCGAGCATGGCGCGTCCCGCCGGGTTTTTCAGCATGAGCCATGCGATATCGTGCAAAGGCAATGCAACGAGCAGGCTGATGAAAACGGCCCATGATACGACGGCATAGAACTCGGCGATCAGGGAAAACGAGAAAGCCGAAGTGTGGGAACCCGGCGGTAGACTTTGGAAAAACGAAGCGGCGCTTCGGGTTGCCGCCCTTGCGGTCAACCACAATCTCGACCAGGCAGATGTGCCAGGGCGTTCCCACGGCACGATCGAAATGACTCCCGACGGCAGCGTGGTTTCGTCCAACGAGTCGCAGCCGGGGCAGTCGGGTTTTCCGCAGCGCGCACAAACGACCGCCGCCGGCACCTCGATCGAATCAAGGGCGTCTTCCCTGGGGTCAGACGAACGCAGCGCGGATAATCGAGCCATGGCGCATCCATTGACATGGCACGTCTTTTCGCTCCTGGCGAGGAAGAATGATGCCTGCGATTAAATCTCATGCGGATTATCGGCTGAACGTCTGCCCGGCAAAACGAAAACGAAATGGTTGTTCTGTCCATGGCAAAACAATCGGCTCGAGCCCGCTGACAGCCTCGGTGTCTTGGCGATATGGCCATGTCGCACGCGTCCATCCGATGGCTCGTCCCGGCCGAATCTCGATATCCAACCCATTCGCCGAAGGAACGAACGCCAGCAAACTGTAGATGCGTCGAGAACCGAGCGTGACGGCAGTCTCGGCGGCAAATACTCGGGAGATGGACGATTCATCCACGCGGTAGACGAACAGAACTTCTCGAACCAATTCGCCCTGTCCCAACTCCTCGGGGGCTTTGGTTCTTTGGGAACCACGAACGATGATATCCGCGAGCCCGTCGCCGGTCACGTCGAAGGCGGAAACATCGTGAATATCCTTGTCTGAGACGAATTGCGGCATGCTCAGCGATACGTAGCCTCGTCCTTCGCGAAATCCTTTGCCAAAAACCACCAGATCGCGGCCGTGGCAGATGATGCGTTCGACTTCTTGGGAAGCCGCCACATTGGTGACGAAATCGAAGGTAGGTTTTGCAACCTCTGGAATATTATGATCTTTTTTGTAAAGCCGGTAGACCTGATCGAGCAATTCGTCGGCGGAGGGAGGACGTGGGGGGGGCGGAGCCGCGGGGCGCGCGGGAGCTGAATCCGCGGCTTTGGTTTGCTCCGAGCGTTTGACGAATTGCTTTCCATCCCAGGCGTACGTTCGGGATTGTACGGTACCCCAGGGCAAGAGCAGCGGTTCTCGTTCGGTTTCTTGCGGCTCGTGATACGTGGAGGCATCGTAACCGCTATCGGAGCCGAGGGAGATGACGATGGAATGTCCCTGACCGGAGGGTACGAGGGAGACTTTGTTTTCGATGGTGCCTTGGGAGGAACCCAGGCCGGTTTCATGTTCGAAGATGGGTTGGAGCGAGTCGCCGCGAAACGACAGGACCTGGAGCATTTGTCGCCAACCGGTGCCGCGAGAAACACGTTTGACGACGATGATTTCGGATTTGCCGTCGCCAGTCAGGTCGCGAACGTCGAATAGGGGTAGTTGTCCGGCGTTGGGGTCGGTGATGTCGGACCAGAAATACTCGGTTCCTTTTCGGAACGTGGGGCCGTAGACGACCAAGGTATTGTGGAACAGAAGTACGCGTTCCGTCATGGAGTCACCGGCGACGTTGGCGATGATATCGGCGGTGGGGGAGCCGAATTTCCTATCGTTGATGAGGCCGCGGACGAGAGCTTGTTCGGGAGCGCTGAGCAGCAGCGGCAGATCGGCTGCACGATTCGAGGGAGCGGAAGCGATGATGGCCGAGGTGCCGCGTCCGTCGCCATCGAGGTAGCGCAAGGCGCCTCGGAGTTTGACGCGAGTCTGGGCGGCGGGGGGAAAGACGGACCATGGAATTTTGGCTTCGAAGGTATAGCCCCCTTGGGAGGGGGCTTCGACGATTTCGGCTCCGCGAACGGGGCCGAGGCCGACGGCTTTGACTTGTCCTTCTGTTTCTCCTGGCTTGCCCGCGAACAGTTTCACTTCGAAAACGCGGTTGTATTGGCCTTGTGCGTTGGGAAAGGAGAGCAACAATTCGGCATGGTCTTCGGTGTCGAGGAAGCGATTGGTGCGCACGAAAGAAGGGTCGACGACCTGGGCCGCGACGTACAGGAAGGTGGCGTCGTAGGCCAGTGCGGCGCGTACGTTGCTGGGGGAGGAGCCTTGGACTCGTGAATCGAGGCGGAAAAACGGCGTGCCGCCCCAATCCCGCAGGACGCCATCGACTTTGATTTCGCCTGGTTTGGCGAGAAATAGGGGGACATCCGCACGGGCCGACGCGGAGATCATGACGGCCAGGGATAGCAGGGTTGGGCAAAGCCATCGCGGTAGCGACATGGGGAACCTTTGAACGAGTATGCTCGAAGGAAGGTTATGGTACTTGGTTGAAGGAACGTCAGCGTTGCATTTTGCGTTGGGCTTGTAGCTCCTCGGCTTCGAGTTCGGCGAGGGCGGCGGCCAATTCATCTTGTTCTTGCTGTTCGCTCGTGAGGCTTGCCGTGGCTGGTGGGGCTTCTACCACGGGTTGCACGCGCACTTGGGCGGGCTGTGGTTCCGGCGGTATCAATCCCATTTCTCGTTTGAGTTCGAGCAGTTCCATATCCGCCCCCGCCGTCTGTTCCAGCTCGTCGAACTTGGACTTGAGCACGTCGCCCGAATATTCTTCCGCCAATTCGGCGGAAGCTTCGGCTTCGGCCTCCATTCGATTGATTCTATCCGCCATGCGGTCGAAGGTTTCGAAAGCGCTGTTGTCCCGCACGCCGCCCATGGCTTGATGGATGGCTTTTTGCGCTTCAGCGCGCTGCTTTTGCGCGATGAGAAGATTTTTCTTTCGCTTGGCTTCCTCGATCTTCGAATTGAGCATGCGAAGCGCTCTTTTGAGCTGATCGACCGCGGCCTTTTGTTTTTGCCACTGCTGTTCGAACCCCACGCGAAGCTGCTCATGCTCTTTGCGTCGAGCCAGCGCTTCCCGAGCGAGTTCCTCGTTTCCAGCGCGGATAGCCATCTCCGCACGACGTTTCCATTCCGCGGCGTTGGCGGCTTCTTGCTCGACGTGTTTGGAGAGTCGTTTTTCGTCGGCGATGGCAACCGCTACTTGTTTGGTCGCTTCCGCCAACTGGTTGTTCATATCGATGACGATCTGATTGAGCATCTTTTCCGGATCTTCGGATCGGCTGATCAGATCGTTGATGTTGGACTTGATGAGTTGTGCTAGGCGGGCGAAGATTCCCATGCTTCGATTTCCTCGTGGTTCGATGACCGCCCGTTGATCAGGCTTCCTTGCAGAGTTCCCAGAGTTCGCTTACGTGGCGGGCAAGCGCGAGATCGATGTCTCCAAGGACCGCCTCGAGTTCGTTCATGTCGAGGTTCTCGAGTTCCAAGGCGGCAGACAACACCATGTTTCCGTCTTCGAGCCCATAGGAAGCATACATCAACTCCGAAGCATTGAGTTCGAGCAAGCGTCGAAACAATTGCACTTGGTGCTGGGCGTTGGTGTTTGGAATGGCTCCTATGAGGACCCTTGCCACGAGCAGCGATGTCGTAATCCGCAGAGCGATCGGGATTTCGTTGCTCGTATGAATGATATAGGTCCCATCCTCGAGCTTGTCCCACGACTTACCGAGGGCCTGGAGGTAGGCTTCGACGTCTCGTTGCGATTTTGCCATCGGGGCGCAGTGTAATACACCTGTGGGTAAGATGGTATCGGGTGGATTCTGCCGATCCGCTTCTCATCGAGAACTGGCCACAAAAGGCGGTCTTGTGCCATCGTTTCGGTCGACGTGGTGCTTTCGGAAGGAGATCGGTTGGATGCGCGCTATCGGGTGACCTCGTTGATTGGCCGTGGCGGTATGGGGGAGGTATGGGCGGGGCAGGGGGATCAAGGGCCGGTGGCCATCAAGGTGCTGCTCGAGCGATCGGCGCGTCGCAAGGATATTCAGCGACGTTTCGAAAGAGAGGCGGAAGCGGTATCACGAATTCAAAGCCCTTTTGTGTGTGCCCTGTTAGACAAGGGGTTGACGTCGGATGGCTCGCTTTTTCTGGTTTTCGAATTGTTGCAAGGGGAATCCTTGGCGGATCGCCTGCGAAAGGAGCTGTTTTTGCCTTTTGCAGAACTTGGACCGCTGATGGCCGATGCCTGGCAAGGGGTGGCCGACGCGCATCGAGCGAACGTGCTGCATCGGGATTTGAAGCCGGGAAATATTTTTTTGCAGCCTGGAAAACAGCGGGAAAATGCGGTTTTGTTGGACTTTGGCGTGTCCAAGGTCCTGCAAGACGTGCGCGCCAGTCAGGAACCATCCATTACCGCTTACGATGGGACGGTGGGCTCCTTTGCGTATATGGCTCCCGAGCAAATTCGGGGTGCCGCGCGGGTCGACGAGCGTGCGGATGTCTATGGGTTGGCTTCCGTGGCGTTTCGTGCGTTGACCGGTCGGCTGCCCTTCGAAGGGTTGAGCGCGCGGATGGTGGCGAGTTTGAAGCTGGACAATCCCCCGCCGACCCTCGAACAAGCCACGGGATTTCGATGGCCTGTCGTGTTGGAGGAGTTTTTCGGCATCGGGCTTTCGCGCAATCCCGATGATCGCTTCGCTTCCGCGGATGAGGCGAAAAGGCGATGGACGGAAGCATGCGAGTGCTTCGATCACGCACGCGACGCGAAGAACTTGGGGTAGGGCTCCGCGGACCGTGTTATGAGCGAGGGCAGGTGCATCATGATCGATTATCCCATTCGCGAGGCGCTCACGTTCGACGATGTTCTTCTGGTTCCCGCGTTCAGTGAAGTGCTACCCACGCAAGTGGATGTTCGTACACGATTGACGCGGCGCATCTCCCTGAATCTGCCCATTGTCAGCGCCGCGATGGATTCGGTCACCGAGTCCCGATGTGCCATCACGATGGCGCGGGAAGGAGGACTCGGCGTCATTCATAAAAATCTGTCGATCGAACAGCAAGCTCGTGAAGTCGAGAAAGTCAAGCGTGCGGAAAGCGGCATGATCATGGATCCGATCACCGCGCGACCCGACCAACTGCTGCGCGATGTGCTCGAGTTGATGCGGGAGCACGATATCAGCGGTGTGCCCGTGGTGCAGGACGGTAAGCTTGTGGGCATCCTTACCGCTCGAGACATCCGTTTCGAACGCGAACTCGATCAACCTGTTCATGCGTTGATGACGCGCGACCTCGTTACTGTCCCGGCAGGGGTAGCCCCGGAGCAAGCGCGGGATCTTCTGCACAAGCATCGTATCGAAAAATTGCTCGTGGTGGAGGACGGCAAGCTGCTCGGGCTCATCACGATCAAGGACTTGATGCACGCGGAGCGTAATCCCAATGCGGTCAAAGACGAACTCGGGCGTTTGCGCGTGGGGGCAGCCATCGGACCGGGCGCTGATTGGAGATCAAGAGCCGAAGCGCTGGTCGCCGCGGGAGTCGATGTCCTTGTCGTGGACACGGCCCATGGTCATTCGAAAGGGGTGATCGATACGGTGGGGGAATGCAAAAAACGTTATCCCCAGGTGGACCTGATTGCGGGCAACGTGGCAACGGCGCAGGCGACACAAGCGTTGATCGACGCGGGTGCCGATGCTGTCAAAGTGGGAATTGGACCAGGGTCGATTTGCACGACACGAGTCGTGGCGGGTATTGGGGTGCCACAGATTACGGCGATCGACGATTGCGCGCGGGTGGGCGACAAGCATCAGGTGCCGATCGTGGCCGATGGCGGAATCAAGTATTCGGGAGATGTGACGAAGGCCATTGCCGCGGGAGCCAGCAGCGTGATGATCGGTTCGCTGTTTGCCGGAACCGAGGAGTCACCGGGACAGCTCGTGCTGTTTCAAGGGCGGACCTATAAGTCCTATCGGGGAATGGGATCGTTGGGAGCGATGCGTCAAGGCGCGAGGGATCGCTACGGTCAGAGCGAATCCGCGGATGATAAGTTGGTTCCGGAGGGGATCGAAGGACGGGTTCCTTTTCGCGGTGCGTTACATTCCGTGCTCTACCAGCTCGTGGGGGGACTGCGCTCCGGCATGGGATATACGGGGTGCCGGACGATCGAAGAGCTTCGCCGGCAGGCGACATTCATCCGTATCACCGGCCAGGGGCTGCGAGAGTCTCATGTCCACGACGTGATCATCACCGAAGAGGCGCCCAACTATTCGGGGCGTCCAGACCGTTGAGTCTCGGTTTCCGCGTATGCGTGGGACGTGAGCCGAGCGCGGAGTTGGTGAAGATTTTTATGACGGGCGATCCATGGCGCGGATGCGCAGAGCAGAGACGGCAGGGGTCGACGTCATGAGTATCGTTGCGCGTTGCGCTGTGAGGGGTGGCGAGCGATGGCAGAGGAAGCGTCCGATATATCCGAAGACGGATAATTAACGGGAATCATCATGACTGCGGAGATAATTTGGGGAAACTGCGAAATATATGTTTTGAAACCATGGGTTGGCGCTGCCGTTCATGGGTCTATCTGGATATCGTTCCGTGGTTGCGCTCGGGGTTTGGGTTGGCAACGGAGTGGGGATGGATGGGGTCGGCCTGGAAATGCGATACGCGAGCATGGGTTAAATGAGAGGGCGAGCGATGGGTGCTTGCGAGGGGGGGGCCGCCGGGACGTGAGGTGAATTCGTCATCTTACGGAGAATATAAAAACCTAAGTAATTCAATATCTTACTAGGATTACGGCTCCTCGTTGCCTGCCTGTGTCTCGGGACATTTCCTGTTTATTGCGAAGGAGGGAAAGGTGGGTGGAAAGCAGGTTGCGATCGTGGGGTGGCGTTTCGGTGATGTCGTGGTTACAGACAAAGCCCGAAGGATCAATCGGGGTTGAAAGGAGAATGTCCATGCGTCTGGTGATCATCGGTGGCGATGCGGCGGGAATGAGTGCGGCGAGCGAGGCGCGACGTCGTGCGCCCGAGGCGGAGATCGTGGTGTTGGAGGCATCGCGGGACGTTTCCTACGGCGCTTGTGGTCTTCCTTATAAATTGGTGCCGGGTGCGGATGTGGAGGATTTGAACATCATCTCCGCGGAGCGTTTTCGCACGGAGCGTGCCCTCGACGTTCGCCTTGGCCATCAAGTCACGAGCGTGGATTCAGCGGGCAAGATGGTTCGAGGGCAGGCGGATACGGGCCCCTTTGCGTTGTCGTATGACAAGCTTTTGATTGCGACGGGAGCGAGCGCGGTTCGTCCTGCCATCGATGGGTTGGAATCGCTTTGGGGAAAAGGCGCTTATGTTCTGAAGACGTTGCAGGATGGTCGGGAGTTGAAGGCGGCGTTGAAAGACAAGCCTCGTCATGCGGTGGTGGTGGGGGGGGGATATATTGGGCTCGAGGCGACGGAGAACTTGCGCAAGGCTGGGTTGGAGGTGACGGTGGTGGAGGCGTTGCCGTCGTTGGTGCCGTTTGTCCCGGAGGCGATGCGGCAGCGGGTGATGCAGGAGGCGGCGTCGCAGGGGGTATCCATTCGGCTGGACACGAAGGTTGTGGAGGTTCGTCGTGGAGCGAGTGGAAGGATGGTGGTGGGGACGACGGGTGGTGCGATCGAGACGGATTTGGTCCTCGTTGCGGTGGGTGTACGTCCGAACGTAGCGTTTGCCAAGCAAGCGGGGATTTCATTGGGAGCGGGAGGAGCGATTGCCGTCGATGACATGCTTCGTACTTCGGTGGAAGACATTTATGCGGCGGGCGATTGTGCGGATGCCAAGCATGTGGTGACGGGCAAGTCCGTGTGGATTCCGTTGGCGCTTCGAGCGAATCGGGCGGGCAAGGTTGCGGGGCAGAATATGACGGGTTCCCGGACGACCATCCCTGGGATAGTGGGCACCGCGGTATTCAAGTTTTTTGATCTGGAGATCGCAAGAACGGGATTATCGGAGCAAGAAGCCAAAGAAGCAGGGTGGGATGTGGTGGTTGCCACCATCACGTCGTCGACGCGAGCGCATTATTATCCGGGAGGCGGGAAGCTCTTCGTATCGTTGGTGGCGGAGCGAAAGACGGGCAAGTTGCTTGGGGGCAGTATGGTGGGTCCGGAGGCGGCGGCGCATCGAGTTGATAGCGTGGCGGTGGCGCTGCACGCGGGCTTGGGCGCAAAGGAGTTGTATGCGATGGATCTGGCGTATGCGCCTCCGTTTGGCCCCTCGTGGTCCCCGCTGTTGATCGCCTCCAGTGCTTTGATGAAGGCCATGAAAGTGGATTGAGCTTCGAGGCAAAAGTATTTCCGGTACCGATTGTTGGGGTTGACAACGCGGCGTGGGCAGGGCGGGCACGCCGCATTTTCATTTACGTTTGGTGGCGCGCTAGAGGTATCGGTGCGGAGGTCGGGACCCGGACGAAACCAAGGCCTCAATAAGTTGAAAACAATGGAAATACAATAAAAATATTCATGGATCGGACCGTTCGCTTCTCTCAGACCTTATTGTTCAAGCAGGTTTCGTATATTGCGTCCTAGACATATTTTATTGAAAGAACCCTGTCGTATCAGCGCTTGACTCACCGTTTCGACTCGTGTTTCATACTTTCGCTTGGAAGGCACCTCCCGTGGGGTGCCGGGGTTTCCAACATGGCTCTGGGAGGCAACAAGGAGGCGCATAACATGATGGGGTCTATCAGCTATGGCTATGGCGGTAACCAACGAGCTTCGCCGCTTGTTCGAACGCCGGAAATGGATTGGTTGCCTCGCTTCGTTAGGAGACTTGAAATTGTCTTGGAGGTGAAGGAATGACACGGTCAAGTTTTTGGATATCAGCGGTCCCACGATTACTATTAGGCCTTTTATTACTCGTTCTTCCTCTCGGAGGGATGGCCTGCGGCGACGGCGACGATGAACCGTCCGAGCCTGGGGTCACCCTCAAATCAATTGCTATCAGTCCTGCCACCGCCAACATCGCGGTCGGCGCAACACAACAATTTGCGGTCAACGGTGTGTACAGCGATGGCAAGACCAAGCCTGTAAAAACCGGCGTGACCTGGACTTCCAGTTCTACCACGGTAGCGACCATCAACACTGCCGGTCTTGCCACCGCGGTGGGCGACGGAACCACGACCATCACCGCCGCGGTCGGCAAACTCAAGGCTACCGCTTCGTTGACCGTCTTGACCAAAGCGCTCACCGGCGTGCAAATCACGCCGGCTTCCGCTTCGATCGGGGTCGGCACGACGCAGCAATATGCGGCCACGGCCAACTACAACGACGGCACGACCAGTGATGTGACGGCAACCGCGACGTGGGCTTCTTCGGATGCTGCCGTGGCTACCATCAGCGCCACCGGTCTTGCTTCCGGCGTTGCCGCAGGCAACACGACCATCTCCGCGACGTTCGAAGGCACGACCGGTACGGCGCTGCTTTCGGTGACGGCAAAGACGATGACGAAGATTGTGGTCACCCCTGCCACGGCCGAGATCGCGGTAGGCGTGAACCAACCGTTCGTGGCGATGGCTCACTTCAACGACAACACGACGCAGGTCGTGACGACGGAAGTAACGTGGGAATCTTCGAATACCAAGGTTGCCACGATTGCCTCGAATGGAACGGCAACGGGCGTCGGTGCTGGAGAAACGACCATCACCGCTACGCATAGCGCGGGCCCGTCGGGTTCCGCCAAGCTGACGGTCAAAGCGGTTGGTCCCACCGAGCTGAGTGTGAGCTGCACGGACGTCAAACTTGCCGCTGGCGTGACGACGCAGTGCAAAGCAGTGGCCACGATGGATGATGGATCCACGGCCGACGTTACCTCGCAGGCGACTTGGAAATCCGACAAGGATACCGTGGCTACCGTATCCAATGCGGGCCTCGTCACGGCCAAGGGCGAAGGCAAAGCGAATATCTCCGCCGAGTACCAGGGATTGTCGGGAAGCGTCGAAATCGAAGTCACCGCCGCGGTATTGGCGGCGATCCAGGTAACCCCGGCCAACGCCGTGGTTGCTCTCGGTACCACGCAACAGTACACCGCAACCGGTGTGTATAGTGATGCGACCACCCACGACATCACGGACGACGTGAACTGGATTTCCAGCGACCTCACGGTTGCGACCATCGACGGCGACGGTCTTGCCACCACCCTCAAGGCGGGACAAACGACCATTTCCGCCACCCTTGCAGGTGTCACCGGGACGGCAACGCTGACGGTAACCGGTGCCACGCCTACTTCCGTGGTCGTCTCGCCGGCTACGGCGACCACCGCCACGGGTGGAACGGTTCAGTTCACGGCGATGGTTCATTTCTCGGACGGCACGCAGCAGAATCTAACCTCTGCGGCTTCTTGGTCCTCGAGCAATGATACGATTGCCACCGTCGTTGGCGGTTTGGCGACAGGCGTTGCAAAAGGCACGGCCACCATCACCGCCACGTATTCCGGGCAATCCGGTACGGCGTCGTTGGAGGTAACCGATGCGACGGTGACCTCGGTGGTGGTTTCCCCTGCATCGGCAAGCATCCACAAAGGAGGAACCCAGCAATTCGAGGCCGTCGCGCATCTCAGCGATGGCACCAATACCGGCGTGTTGACTACGGGCGTCACCTGGGTTTCGGACAACACTTCCGTGGTGACAATTAATGCCGATGGGCTTGCTACCGGACTGGCTGTGGGCTCCGCCCATATTCGGGCGACCTATAACTCCGTGCAATCCGCGTTGGTGCCCATTACGGTGGGAAATGCTGTACCTACCTCCCTGACGATTACTCCGCCTTCGGCCGAAATCGCAAAGGGAACGAAGGCTACCTTCACGGCAAGGGCAACGTTGAGCGATGGCACCGTGCAGGATGTGACCTCCGCGGCGAATTGGTCGTCGAGCAACACCGCGGTTGCCACGGTGGACAAGGGAGTTGCCACTGGCGTCGAGGCCAACGCGAACCCCGTGACCATCTTGGCCGAATACCAAACGCTGACCGCCACAGCTTCCTTGACGGTCAAAGCGGCGGATCTGACTGCCATCACCATAAGTGTTTCGAACGCCAAGGTTCCTGTTGGTTCACAAATCACCTTCAAAGCCATCGGCAGTTACACCGATGGAACTTCTCAAGCCATCAGCGACCTTGTGAATTGGAACCAGAATCCCGCCGGCCGCTTGTCGTTTGCGAACGGAGGCACGGCCGATAGCAAGCTCGCCACGGGTGCAACCGTCGGCACGACATCGGTGACCGCTACTCTCAACGGAGTCACGAGCAACGCCTTGAGCGTCGAAGTCGTGCCCGTCCTGTTGCAGAGCATCTCCATTACTCCGGCCATCACCCAGAACAAGTACGTCGGTGAGACGGTTCAGTTCAATGCTCTTGGGCATTTCGATGACGGATCGTCCCATGACATTACGGCTGACGCGACGTTGACCTGGGTATCGAGCCATGCATCCGTAACGATATCCAATGGGACCAACAAGGGACGAGCCACGGCGGCTGCCGTGGGTTCCGCCAATATCACAGCCCGTGTTGGCGCGATCGTATCGCCGGCGACGCAGGTCAATGTTCTTGCGCAGCCCACCATCGTGGCCATCCAACTCGAGCCCACCTCTTGGGAAACCAGCATTGGTGGGAGCGAAACTTTCTGGGCGACGCAGATCAACCAGGATGGAACCTCGGGGTATCTGACGGATGGGGTCTGGACCATCGAAGACGCCAATGGTGCGATCGTAACGAATCTTTCTATCGATCTGTCGGTTCCGCACGCGGCCATCATTGTGGCGGTTTCGCCTACGACGAACCTTCCGGGGGGCGTTGCGTATGTTGCGGTGGCGAAGGGCTTGATTAAGACGCGTGCGCCGGTGAAGGTCAAGGCTACGACCATCACGTCCATTGCGGTGAACTGTCCTGCACCGAATACCTGTCTTCCGACAGGCGTTGGGTACCTCGCGAATTGCACGGCCCAAGCCACCTATTCGGATGGAACGACGGGTGATGTTACCAAAACAGCTACTTGGTCTGTGACTACATCACCCGGAACGGGAGTTGCCTTGGCGCTACCGCAAGGGGAGATCCAGATTGGTTCTACCGCTGGTACTGCCAATGTTTTCGCTACGATGGGCTCAGTTACCAACGCGACTCCCGCGGTCCTGACATCCAGGGCTCGAACGATCAGCAGCCTTTCGGCAGGCGGGAACTTTTCGTTGGCGATGGGCGACTACAGCGATCGCAAAGCCACGGCCACCTATCAAGCGCTGACAGGATGTTCGGACAACACGTTCGATGTAACGAAGTTTGCGGATTGGTCGTCGAGCAACACCGCGGTTGCCACGGTGGACAACAGTGCGAACAAGGGTCGTGTTCAGGCGGTCGCTTCGGGGCAAGCGAGTATTCAGGCATCGTTTTCAGGAATCCAGAATATAGCGATTGCTACCGTTTCGGCTGCCTGTATCAAGGAAATCGAGATCCAAGTGGTAGAGGAAGCCCCCGCGAATGTTACCGTACCGATTGTGGCGATGGCTGAACTCAGTGACGGATCGAGCGCTCCCCTTCCGGTTGCGGCGGGGTCTTGGGGCACGGCTCCAGTCACGAACGGCTACTTGGATGTGGGGACATCCGACATCGATATTACCTATACATACACCGGAAGCTCGCTTTGCGCGGGCGTGCCCAATACCGCGACGGCGAAGCTGACCATCGATAAGGATGCTGTCCTACAGAGTGTTGCCGTCGAACCGTCGACTTCCACTATCACGATTGGTGGACATCAGGACTTCGTCGCTAGTGCCCACTTCGATAGCGGCACTTTCAACGTGAGCCGATTCGCGGTTTGGACGCATGCTCCGGCATTCCCATTGTCTCAAGCCGCATCTCCCAGCGCGGTTCCTGCCCGACGTTTTACCCACACGGGTACGGTGGGAGGTTCCACGAATGTATTGGCCAACTACAAGGCAATGGCATCGAACCCGGCCGTACTGACCGTTTCTGGTGCTGCGCCTACGGCCATCGAGGTCAGACGGGCTGACTTCGTTCCCGCTCCGGTCGGAACCAATTACGCCTATCCTCCGAATTTCACCGTGACCACCGTGGCGCGGGTCAAATATTCGGATGGAACGGAAATTGACAATCCGACGTGCGTCTCTTGGCAGTCGAGCCATCCGGGTTACTTGAACTTCACGAATCCGAATGCACCCACGGCAACGACGTACTCGAATACGACGGCACAAACGGTAACGATTACGGCGACGTGCGGGACCCTCTCCGCGACGGCCACGGTGCAGGTGATTCCGGCTGTATTGGATGAATTCCGATTCAACCCAGATTCGCCTGTTACGCGTCCGCGAAATACTTCTTTCCCCCTGACAGTGGAAGGAAGGTACGGCACTTCCTGGTGGGATGTCTCTTCGATGGTGTCCATCAGCAACCCGCCGTCTGGAATTGCTTCGGCGACTGTGGTTTCCGGAAAGGTGATGGTTCAAACCGGTGCCAATGCTGGAACGGCTACCATCAGTTTCACCAAGGACACAATCACCCGTGGGTATGTCGTTAACGTCGATACTTCCAATTGTCTCGATAGTATCGAGTTTACGGCCCCCACGGCAGACCCCGTTTCGTTGGGCGTCAATCAAACCGTGGATTTCCAGGCCCGTGCTCATTACACGAATGGGACGACGGGTGTGCTCACCACTGGTACCTGGACCCCCAGCTTGACGGGTGACGGTGTCCTGATTCGAACGACGGACTCGGGCAACACGCGAACCTTCCGGGGCGTTGCTGTTGGTGAATCCAAGGTTACTTTCACCTATTCCGGGTCGAATGTGTGTGCTGGCGGCAACACCGCAATCAACACGATTACGATTGAACGGGATGTGAACGTAATCCAGAAGGTTGCTTCGGCGATCACCATTCGGCCGGAGCCGGTGTCTGGACAGTCGCGTCGGCGCATTCCGCGCGGCCAAGATATCCAGCTCTCAGCATGGCTCTCCTTCACGGATCCTGCGATTCCCGCGGAAGACGTAACGGAGTCGGTGACCTGGAGTGTGACTCCTTCGTCGATCGCCGGTATTACCGCTGGCGGACTGCTTAAAGGGAATGCAGTCGGAACCGGTGAAGCAAAGGCCGTATTGGGGTCCTTGACGGCAACTCTTGGAATCGATGTGGTTGCCTGTGGGAATCCAGCCCTTTCCATTACCAGCCCCTCTGCCGTGGCTCTGCCCATTGGTCAAACACGGGATTACACGGCGTCGGCATCCTACACATGCTCTGGACTTTCCGCGTCTGAACTCGGGCCTTTCCCTGTGACGACATTGGTGACATGGAATAGCTCCGTACCGGCCAGCGCAGCTTTCGAAACCTCGGCCTTCCCGAACCGCATTACGGCCAAAGCCGCGGGAAGCACCAATATTACCGCTCAATACAACGGCGCCACTTCCAACACGATTGGTCTCAGTGTCGTGGCGGTCACGCTTCAGTCGCTGACCATCACCTCTTCCGGGCCAATGTATGTCGGAGGAGAGCGAGACATCAACGTATCGGCGGTATGGAGAGCGGGTACGACAGACTATAACTTGGATCCACCTCCTGCTCTTACTTGGGTCATTGGGGATCCGACCGCCATCAGCATTACGGCTACGGCTGATCCCAAGAAGTACATTCTCAGGGGATTGGCGGCTGTGGCGGATATCACTTACCGCGCTCGACACGATACGATCAACTCCAATACCTTGACCGTATCGGTAGCGAATACCTGCATCAACGAGGTCCGTTATGCTGTAGGTGACCGAACGATGCCTAAGGGAATATCCGGAGGGTTGAAACTCGAGTGCCAAAACTCGGCGGCCCCGGGAGTGTGGGATGAGTGCCCCGCGACCGGAACTGCCTCGTTCGTCTCGAGCGACTCGAAGGTAGTGTCCGTTACAGGCGCAACGTTCAAGGTCGTGGGCGCGGTCAATGAATACGCGGATATCACGGGTACCTATACCGGCACCGGCGCTTGTACGGGCGTAACTCTGACGGATGAGGCTCGAATCACCGTGGGTTCCGCGAAAGTGGCGTCGATTGTGGTAAACGGACCGGATGCGGTCGCCAAGAACCATACGGCGCAATACGCTGCTTCGGCTACGTTCACCGGTGGTACGGGAGCTGGCACCTACAACATCGCGGCGGATGCTATCTGGACCTCGACCAATGAGGCCGTGGCGACCGTCAGCGCAGGTGTTTTGACCAGCAAGAATGTCAATGGCACCACCTATCTCAGCGCTACTTTCGAAGGCATTTCCTCGCCGCTCAAACTCGTGACCATCAATGACAAGGTGCCAACCAAGATCACCGTGTGGGCGGATTGGAACCTCGTAAGTGAAAACGGCGGACCTGCCGTTCCAGCCACGGGTGCCGATGCAGAATACCCGACCGGCAACTGGAAGCTACAGCTTCATGGCACGGTTGACTATTCGGATGGCACCAGTGACGACGATCCGGCTGGAGTGACTTGGGTAACCCGAGGCACGCTCCTCAAGGACGTTTCCGTCACCGGTGGGTTGTTCAACACGGGCGATACGGCCAATGATGCGCTGCAAACCGTTCGTGCGACCTACACGTACAATGGCGTGACCGTCGATGACGACTTCACCGTTCGGATGCGAAGATCGACAGCAACTTCGACCATCGTCATTCGCAACACCACCAACACCGGTGCAGGTGTCGCGTCGGTACCCCTCGGGTTGACGCAACCCTACGGTGCTCGCCTCACCTATGGCGGCCGTTACTACTGGTTTACCCGTAACGCCACTTGGGCATCCGCAACGCCAAGTGTGGGAACGATCGCGCAGAGCGGTTCCGGACACGCCATTCTGTCCACGGTGGCGGTGGGCTCGACGCAAATCACGGCTTCAGCCTTGGGAGCCATGGGGGCGTTGACGGTCAGCGTGACGAATGCTGTGCCGGTTTCCATCTATTGTATGCCGGCAAACCTGTCCCTCAGCCTTCTGGGGAGCAACAAAGCTCAGCTATTTGCCTTCGTGAAAAACAGCAGTGGGCCAGATACCGAGGTCACCGTTGCTGCGGGAACGTCATGGGCAAGCAGCGACGTATTGCTGGCTGAGTTCCTGAGTTCCGACCCCAAGGGGATGATCACGGCGAAGGCGAAAGGTACCGTATACGTGGTTCCGACCTTTACAAACGGTACGGTTACTTTGACTCCCTCGGATGACGACCGCTGCGAAATCACCATCACGGACTGACACGTGAGTGATTGAGCTAGACCCTTCCTGATTTTCCCTTTTTTCTCTTCTCACCTCCTGGTCGCTTCTCCTGGCGGCAGGAGGCCCCTTGCGCCCTTTTCTTGCCCTCCCCGTCGCAAATATGCGGCAATATAACGGTAACTAATTGAAATGATTGAACTTAATTGATTGCCGGAAGGCGGATTAACCGTGCAGCAGCGATAGATCAGGCGGGGTCGAGGCCAACAAAATCAAACGATCCCTTTCATCCAACGGGCTATCCTTGCCAGGCGTCGTATCTACCCGTGGATTGAAAACCACAACGTTTTCCTGCCGCTCGCTTTGCGGCCTCGGACGGGGCCGGATATACCCACAGACGACATAAGGCGCATCGTTGCGAATGGCGCGTTTGGCCAATTCACGATAGGTAGAGCCCGCGAGCGCGCCGGTCATGGGTCGAACGAAAAGCTGCGCCGTGCCAACGCTAGAGGTCAGCAAGTGCGCGAATAGCCGACTCACACCGGGGCTCACCGCGCTTTGGGAGAGCAATTTCTCCGACAATTCCCCCAAACAAATCACCTCATCGACCGCCGTGGCGCGCAGGTGCGTTCGGTTGATGGAAAGCAATAATTCCATGACCGTGTGGACCTGAGGGTTTTCCCGCTCAATCGCAATGCCCACCAACGTGCTTCGGGCGTCGGAAAGCATGCCATGAAGGGGATCCGCCAAGATGATCGCGGCTTTTGCGTTGGCGATATGAGCGAGCTGCAACGATTCTTTTTGCGCGGGACAGCCAAAAATTTCTATGATTTTCCCTTTTCTCCCCGGGTCTGGGTGCCAATCCGGCTTTGCATCCCACAGCCTTTTGTCTTGTATGATGAGGGCAATATCGAGATCTCCGTCCACGGGATCGTTGCGAAGTTGCTCCACAATGGCCGGAACCTTCTCGTTCACGTTGCAAATCACGACGTGGCCGCTCAGCGGCGGGGAAGTTCGTGGGTCTGCCATGCCTTCTCCGGATGATGGGGCTCAAAACCAGGTCGTTCGACAGCGCAAACAATCAAGTAGTCGGAGGCCGTGAGCACGTGATCCCGCAACGGATTGTCCGCGTCGTTTCCGACGCAAAGACGAAAATCCTGGTAGGCCTGCTGTTCCGGGCCATCGATTCCCAGCAACAAAATGGCTTCCGAGTCGAGATCGAGGAAGTATTCCTGGGCTTGCCGAAACGTGGAGCCAACGAGGGAGGGAGGAACCCGCAGGCGGTGAAACTCGTTGGTATTGGGAGAAAAGGTCATGAGTTCATCGTAGATTTCGGCGACGCCCTTGTTGTGAACCGATTGGCTCATCAGCATTTCACCGAAAGAGCGGCTCACCAAGCAATCGGCCGATTGAATCGATGACGCATAACGCAGGCTTTCGGGTTCCTGCAATTCGAGCACCAGAGGGATTCTCTTGTTGCGTGCCACCGCCGCGATCGCATGCATCAGCGCGATATTGTCCCGCTCGAGAGGACTTGCTTGCGTGTCTGCCGCGGATAGGACGATGACACGACGAGCATCTTCGAGGTTGGCGGCATTGAGGACATCATCGCGGGCAGGGTTTCCTTCGAGCGCAAAAACACGACCATGAACTCGTGGTCCGGGCGACGGAAGCTGTTCGGCTTCCTGGCAAACCACGAGGATATAGTGTCGTCCGGCGAGGGCGTGGTGTACTTGCTGAATGATTTTTTCGAGGTGATCGTTGCGACCGAGGATGACGATATGCTCGGCGAGCTTGAGCCCGGGAGGTTTTAGAGCCATGCGTCCGCTGCGTTCTTCGGAGCGTACGAGTACGGAGACGACCTCGCCTGTAAAGACGGCGACGATACAGATGCCGACGAGCAGCAGCAAGGTGACGACGATTCGGCCGCCGAGGGAGATGGGCTCCGGCGCGTCCATACCGGAGATGATGAAGACAAGCACGCCCCAATAGGATTCCCAATAGTCGGAGGCATAAGGGCTTTGTGAGTTCGCCGTGGTGCTGAGTCTTTCGATGAGATGCACCAGGTTGGCCCCTGCAATCCATGAGGCCAAGGAAATGAGGCCCAGACGGGCGAGGCGACCGAGGCGATATTGATAAACGAGCGCGGAAGCGTAAATGCGCGTGACGACAGCGAGCCGATAGAGCGTGTAGCCGTGTCGGAGGATGCGCAGCAGCCGGAGCAAGCGTAAAAAACGCAGTGTGCGCAAGAGCCGGACGGTTCGCAGCATCAAGAACTCGGAACCGATGCCCATCACGTGGGAGAACATCAAAAATGAGGGCAAGATGGCGATGAGATCGATGAGCGCGTAGGTGGTGAACGGATAGCGCCACCGGTTTGGTGACGCATACCAGCGCAACACGTATTCGATGGTAAATAGGAGGGTGAAGGCGGCTTCGGCGATGAGCAAACCTTGATGCAGCAAGGGATGCCGAACCGCATCGGTTGTATGTTCGATCACGACGGTGGCCGATGAGGCCAAGATGGCTAGGATCAGGAAAACATCGATCCACAGGCCCGTTCTTGGTTGGGAAGGGTCGCCCCGATATGGCTGAAGAAGCTCGTCGAGCCGCTGCCGGAAAGTCAGTTGCGTTTTGGGTTGGGCCATCGTAGCTCAGGCAAAGGCCGTGAAATCGTACGCTGTGACAAGCAGGTACGTCAACATCGGCAGGCCAGTGTGGAAAGGGAGCCGCGATGAGGGGAAAGGGAGCGACTCAGGATCGTGGCTTCGGATCAGTCCACTAAGCCCGTCGTTCGGAATGCTCCCCACCCCTATTTCCCCGGGTTTTTTTGGGAAAAAAGGGGTGATTGCGGGGATGATCGGAGTGAAGTGATGCTTCAGCTTCCGCTGAGCACTGAGTTGGTGGTCGAGGCGGGTAGGTGTGAGGTGCCGTTGGAGTCGGGATCGACGATGATTTGCAGACGGCGATAGGGAGGCAGTCCCGTGCCTGCCGGGATGAGGCGTCCCATGATGACGTTTTCTTTCAGGCCGCGCAGATCATCTTGTTTTCCACTGATGGCAGCCTCTGTCAGGACCTTGGTGGTCTCCTGGAAGCTCGAGGCGCTGATGAATGAATCGGTGGATAGGGATGCCTTGGTGATGCCGAGCAGCAAGGGCTCAGCGACGGCATGTCGCAAGCCCCGAGACATGACGCGGGCGTTTTCGGCTTCGAACACGTGTTTTTCGACATGCTCATCGACGAGGAAGTTGGTGTCGCCCACTTCCTTGATGCGTACGCGTCGCAGCATTTGGCGCACGATGATCTCGATGTGTTTGTCATTGATGGTCACGCCTTGCAGGCGGTAGACCTGCTGGATTTCGTTGACCAACCAGGCGGCAAGTTCTTTTTCGCCTTTGACACGAAGGATATCGTGCGGGTTGGCAGGACCATCCATCAATGGATCGCCGGCGCGAACGCGGTCTCCAGGCAGTACTTGAAGGTGCTTGCCTTTGGGGATCAGATATTCGCGCGCCTGGGTAGGTTGCAGGCTTCCATCGGGACCGAAAGGCGTGGCGATGATGCGACGTTTTCCTTTCATGTCCTTGCCGAAAGAGATTTCGCCATCGATTTCGCTGATGACGGCGTGGTCTTTGGGTTTGCGGGCTTCGAATAGTTCGGCCACACGCGGCAGACCGCCGGTGATGTCCTGCACCTTGGTGGTATCCCGCGGGATTTTGGCAACCGGCATACCCGCTTCCACCCGAATCCCGTCTTCCAAACCCTGCTCGATGTTTGCGCCCACCGGCAAGAAATAGGTAGCGTCGAGTTCCGAATCCGGAAGCTTCAGGATCTCTCCCGTTTCTACGCTCCTGATGGAGATATGGGGCCTGAGTTCCTTGTCTCGCGATTCGATGACGACCTTTCGCGCCAAGCCGGTGACTTCGTCGACTTTTTCCTGAACGCTGACGCCTTCCACCAGGTCACCGAACACGACGTTTCCAGCCACTTCGGTGATGATGGGTGTGGCGAAGGGATCCCATTCGGCGATGATATCGCCGGGTTTGACCGCATCGCCGTCTTTTTTGCGCATGATCGCGCCGTATTGCAGACGGTAATGCTCACGTTCGCGGCCTGTCTCATCACGGACCACGAGTTCTCCGTGTCGATTCATGACGACGGTGACACCATCGCTTCGAGTGACGAGGTGAGCCCCTCTTGTTTTGACGAAGCCTTCGGTTCTGGCTTCGAGGGAGCTTTGCTCGATTTTTCCACGAGCGGCGGCGCCACCGATGTGGAAGGTGCGCATCGTGAGCTGCGTGCCAGGCTCTCCGATCGACTGCGCGGCGATGATACCGACCGACTCACCGATGTTGACGCGATAGCCTCGCGCGAGGTCACGCCCATAACACTTGGCACAAACGCCTCGACGAGCTTCGCAGGTCAGGCCGGAGCGAATGACGACTTCCTCGATACCGGCGTCTTCGATCGTTTTGACCAAGGTTTCTTCGAGTTCGGTATTGGCTTCCACGAGCACTTCGCCGGTGAGCGGATCGATGACGTCTTCGAGAACGACGCGGCCGAGGATACGATCGGCCAACGGTTGAATCACTTCTCCGGCTTCTTCGAGTTTGGTGACGCGAATACCATCGAGGGTTCCACAATCGTATTCCTGGATGGTGCAATCCTGACCGACATCGACCAAGCGCCGCGTGAGGTAGCCGGAGTTGGCGGTCTTCAAAGCGGTATCCGCCAAGCCTTTTCGTGCTCCGTGGGTGGAGATGAAGTATTGCAACACCGTGAGGCCTTCGCGGAAGTTGGCGGTGATCGGCGTTTCGATGATTTCACCGGAGGGTTTGGCCATCAGTCCGCGCATGGCCGCGAGCTGTCGGATCTGCTGCGTAGAACCACGTGCGCCGGAGTCGGCCATGATATAAATCGGGTTGAAGCTCGGCTCATCGGACTGCTCGCCGGTTTCCGGATCCACCACGGCGTCGGAGCTTATCCCCTTCATCATTTCGCGGGTGACCTCATCGGCAACGGACGCCCAGATATCGACGATCTTGTTGTAGCGCTCGCCATCGGTGATGAGTCCGTCTTGGTATTGCTCGACGACTTCTTCCACGCGTTTTTGGGCCTCGGTGAGGAGTACGGCTTTCTTTTCGGGAATGACCATATCGTCCATACAGATCGAGACACCCGCGTACGTCGAGTAATTGAAACCGAGGGATCGGAGCCGGTCTGCCAGCAGCACGGTTTCCTTGTTTCGATGCTCGCGGTAGCACTTGTCGATCAGTGCGGAGAGGGCCTTTTTGTCGAGTGTTTTGTTGACGAAATCGAAGGGGACGCGCTTCGGAAGGATTTCCGAGATGAGCACCCTACCGACGGTGGTTTGCACGAGATGGCGTTTTGGACGGCCGAGAGCGTCAAGACGAGGTGTTCCATCGTCTTCGAGATCGGGTACGCGCACACTGATCCGCGCGTGAAGATCGACTTCCCCGTGGTCGTAGGCCATACGCACTTCTTCGACGGAAGCGAACGTGCCTCGCAGTGGTTTTCCGGTGAGTTTCCCTTCACCATCGAGCAGTTGGACTTCCCGATAGCAGCCCCGTGCGAATTTTCGTGCGCGCGTGGCGTAATACAAGCCAAGCACGATGTCTTGGGTGGGGTTGATGATCGGGCGGCCGCTGGCGGGGCTCAAGATATTGTTGGTGCTCATCATGAGCACGCGCGCTTCCATTTGCGCCTCGGTGCTCAACGGAACGTGGACCGCCATCTGATCGCCGTCGAAATCCGCGTTGAAAGCGGTACAAACCAACGGGTGCAGTTGGATGGCTTTTCCCTCGATGAGGGTGGGTTCGAACGCTTGAATACCGAGACGGTGCAGTGTGGGGGCGCGGTTGAGCATGACGGGATGTTCGGTGATCACCTCTTCGAGGATGTCCCAGACCTCCGGACGCTCTTTTTCCACCATCTTTTTGGCACTTTTGATGGTGTTGACGTAACCGCGTTCTTCGAGCTTGTTGTAGATGAACGGTTTGAACAGTTCGAGGGCCATCTTTTTGGGAAGGCCACATTGGTGAAGACGCAACGTGGGACCGACCACAATCACGGAGCGACCGGAATAGTCCACGCGTTTGCCGAGCAAGTTTTGACGGAAGCGCCCTTGCTTGCCTTTGAGCATGTCCGACAAACTCTTCAAAGGCCGTTTGTTCGGACCCGTGATCGTCTTTCCTCGCCGTCCGTTGTCGAATAGCGCATCGACCGCTTCTTGCAGCATTCGCCGTTCGTTGCGGATGATGATCTCCGGTGCGTTGAGTTCGAGCAAGCGCTTGAGACGGTTGTTTCGATTGATGACGCGTCGATACAAGTCGTTCAAGTCGCTGGTGGCGAATCTTCCACCATCGAGGGGGACGAGAGGTCGCAGATCCGGAGGCAACACGGGGATGACGGTGAGCATCATCCAGTCGGGTCGGTTTCCACTGTCGCGGAAGGCTTCGACGACTTTGAGTCGTTTGGCGATTTTCTTACGTTTTGCCTCGCTGGTGGACTCACGCATTTCGGCGCGCAGGTCTTCGGCGAGTTGGTGGACATCGACTCGACGAAGCATTTCGAGGACGGCTTCCCCGCCCATGGCGGCGGTAAATGCCTCATCCCCGTAGTCGTCGAGTTTCTGTAAGTACTTGTCTTCATTGAGAAGTTGTCCGACTTCCAGATCCGTTTCCTTGGGGTCGATGACGACATAGGCTTCGCAGTACAGGACTTTTTCGAGGTCCTTGAGGGTGATATCGAGGATATTACCGATGCGCGAAGGCAAGCTTTTCAGGAACCAGATATGGGCCACGGGGGTAGCGAGGTTGATATGTCCAAGGCGTTCTCTTCGCACCTTGGATTGAATGACCTCCACACCGCATTTTTCGCACACGATTCCACGGTGCTTCATGCGTTTGTACTTGCCGCAATTGCACTCGTAGTCTTTGACCGGTCCGAAGATTTTGGCGCAGAACAAACCATCGCGTTCGGGTTTGAACGTCCGGTAGTTGATGGTCTCGGGTTTTTTGACCTCGCCGTGGGACCATTCGCGAATTTTTTCAGGGCTCGCGAGCGAGATGCGAATGGCGCTGAACGAGAGTGGGTCCTTGGGCTTTTCGAAGAAGCTGAAGATGTCGCGCACGATAGCCTCCGTTACTCCGCAGCCGTTCGCTCACCAGCGGAGCGTTCCGGTCCTGTCTCGATCAACTCCACGTTCAGGCACAACGATTGGAGTTCTTTGATGAGAACGTTGAAACTCTCAGGAAGACCCGCTTCGAGTTGGAATTCACCCTTGACGATCGACTCGTACATCCGCGTCCGACCCATCACGTCGTCGCTCTTGACCGTCAAGAATTCCTGCAACGCATAAGCGGCACCGTAGGCCTCCATGGCCCACACTTCCATTTCACCCAAGCGCTGGCCGCCAAACTGCGCTTTTCCGCCAAGCGGCTGCTGGGTGACCAACGAATACGGTCCAATCGACCGCGCATGGATCTTGTCGTCGACGAGATGATGGAGCTTCAACATATACATCACGCCCACCGTCACATCCTCGTCGAACGCCTCTCCGGTCCGACCGTCGAACAAGATCGCTTGACCACTTCGAGGAAGCTCCGCAAGGCTCAGTGCTTCCTTGATGTCATCCTCGGTGGCACCATCGAATACGGGTGTTGCGAAAAACACGCCTCGACGAAGTTTGCGAGCAAGACGAATCGCGTCGTCGTCATTCATCCTATCGATGATCGCAAGCAGATCGTCGTTGCCGTTGTACACACGCTTGAGCCGTTCTCGAATGGCTTCTCCCGAGAACTTTTCGTGGACCATTCGTTGCAGTTGTTCTCCGAGCTCCCGCGCTCCCCATCCAAGGTGCGTTTCTAGGATTTGGCCGACGTTCATACGGCTTGGCACACCCAAGGGATTGAGAACGAGGTCGACGGGCTGGCCGTCTTGCATATAAGGCATATCCTCTTCGGGTAGGATACGGCTCACGACACCTTTGTTGCCGTGCCGCCCGGCCATTTTGTCGCCGACTTGCAGCTTGCGTTTGATCGCGATGTACACTTTCACCAACTTGATCACGCCTGGTGGCAATTCGTCACCGCGGCTCAATCGCTCGATGCGCTCACGGAAATGTTCTTCTCGAATGCTGATGAGTTCATCGAGTTCACGCAGCTTTTGACGAACCAGATCGGCGGAAGGCACTTCGATCAATCCCCAGTATTTTCGCGGGATTGCCTGCAAACGTTCGATCGTGATCTCGTCTCCCTTGGCGAGAAGCACCACGCCCTTTTCGTCGACGAGCTTGCCATCGGTCACACTTCCAATGAGCAAGCCACGCACCTGACGAAACGCCGAATCGCGAAGAATCTGCACTTCTTCATCGCGTGTTTTTTCCAAACGAGCTTGCTCTTGGCTCTCGATCTCGCGTGCGCGATCGTCTTTCTCCGTTCCCCTTCGTGAGAACACGCGAGCGTTGATGACGATGCCGCTGACGCCCGGGGGAACACGAAGAGAGCTGTCACGCACATCGCCTGCTTTTTCGCCGAAGATGGCACGAAGCAATTTCTCTTCAGGAGACAATTGCGTTTCGCCTTTGGGCGTGATTTTTCCGACGAGAATATCGCCAGGTTTGACTTCGGCGCCAATGCGCACGATGCCCGACTCATCCAGATCCTTGAGGGCTTCTTCACCAACGTTCGGGATGTCTCGCGTGATGTCTTCTTTGCCGAGTTTGGTATCGCGCGCGACACATTCGAACTCTTCGATATGGACCGACGTGAAGATGTCTTCTTTGACGATTCGTTCGGAGATGAGAATGGAGTCTTCGAAGTTGAAGCCTTGCCAAGGCATGAAGGCAACGAGAACGTTACGTCCGAGGGCCAACTCGCCACAGTCGACCGCGGGGCCATCGGCCAGCACTTCGCCCTTTTTGACCCGATCGCCCGTGCGAACCGCGGGTTTTTGGTTGTAGCACGTGGATTGGTTGGATCGTCGATACTTCATCAAATGATAGATATCGGGGTAGTCGGCGCCTTCTTCTTCGGCGCGCACGACGATGCGAGAGGCATCGACGCTTTCGACGACCCCATCGCGGGTGGCTACGGCACAGACGCCGGAGTCCAGCGCGACACGTAGCTCCATGCCCGTTCCCACGATGGGCGCCTCGGTGGCGATGAGAGGCACCGCCTGGCGTTGCATGTTGGCACCCATGAGCGCGCGGTTGGCGTCGTCATGCTCGAGGAAGGGGACGAGGGCCGCGGCGACGGACACCATTTGGTTGGGGGCCACGTCCATGATCTGGATATTTTCGGGCGGAACCATACGAAAATCGCCGTTGAAACGGGCCGATACCAGATGGTCTTTGAACTTATTGTCCGGGGTCAGGTTGGCGGTGGCTTGCGCGATGTACTTTCCTTCTTCTTCCAGCGCGCTGAGCCAGTTGATGTCTTCCGTCACACCTTCGCTGCTCACGGCCCGATAAGGCGTTTCCACAAAGCCATACGCATTGACGCGCGCGAAGGTAGAAAGCGATGCAATAAGGCCGATGTTTGGACCTTCCGGCGTTTCAATCGGACAAATACGCCCGTAGTGGGTAGCGTGAACGTCGCGGACTTCGAAGCCAGCACGCTCGCGAGTCAACCCGCCAGGGCCGAGAGCCGACAAGCGTCGTTTATGAGTCACTTCGGAAAGCGGATTGGTTTGGTCCATGAATTGGGATAGCTGGGAGCTACCGAAGTATTCTTTGACGACAGCGCTGACGGGTTTGGCATTGATCAAGTCGTGCGGCATGAGCGTATCGATTTCAGGCGACATGCTCATGCGTTCCTTGATGGCGCGTTCCATCCGAACCAATCCGATGCGGTATTGGTTTTCCATCAACTCACCGACCGCTCGCACGCGCCGGTTACCGAGGTGGTCGATATCATCGACACTTCCGCGACCGTTCTTGAGTTCGATGAGGTGTCGAACGGTTTCGAGGATGTCCTGTTGGGTAAGCACGCATTGATCGAGGGTGGGCCGCTGCTCCTCGGGAAGGTTGTTGTAAAACTTGTAGTTGAGTTTCAATCGACCCACGCGCGACAAATCGTAGCGTTCGGGGTTGAAAAACAAGTTGTTGAAGAGCGTTTTGGCGGTATCGAGGGTAGGAGGATCACCGGGTCGCAAGCGACGATAGATCTCCATGATGGCGTCTTCGGTGGTTTTGACCTTATCGGCGATGAGCGTATCGCGCAGATACGATCCCACGTTGAGACCGTCGATGAACAAGATTTTGAATTGGTGGACGCCAACGGAAGACAGGTACTTGTAGAAGTGGGCGATGGCGTTGCGAACGGTCTCTTCGGTGGCAGGTTTTTTACCGCTGGGTTTTTCGCAGAGATCGCCAAGCGTGACGGTTTTTTGAGGGTCCGTCGGACTTGGGATCTGCGCGTTTTTGATGGAGTCGTTGCATTCGAGAATGACTTCGCCGGTTTCCAAATTGATGACGTCGTGGGCGGCCACTTTTTCCAGCAACTCGGAATACTCGAGAGGGATGCGCTCGATTTTCGCGTCCTTGAGTAGCTTGATGGCCTTTTTGTTGAACTTGGTGTTCTTTTTGACGACGACCGTGCCATCGACGACGATGTCGCGCGTGGAGCGTTGGCCAGGCAACAAGTCATATTCGATGCTCTTGCTGAATTTCCCACCCTTTTCGAGGAAAATATCCTCTGTGGAGTAGAAGTAGTTGAGCAGCTCCTGGGTGGAGTAGCCCAATGCGCGAAGCAAGACCGTGGCATGCATTTTCCGTCGGCGATCGATGCGGACGTAGATGATGTCTTTGGGGTCGAACTCGAAGTCGAGCCAGGAACCGCGATACGGGATGACTCTTGCGGAATAAAGGAGTTTTCCGGAAGAGTGTGTTTTGCCCTTGTCGTGGTCGAAGAACACGCCTGGACTTCGGTGCAATTGGCTGACGACGACCCGTTCGGTACCGTTGATGATGAAGGTACCGGTGTCGGTCATGAGCGGGATTTCGCCGAAGTAGACTTCTTGTTCTTTGATGTCGCGCACGTCGCGTTCGCCGTTGTCGCGCGGCTCGTAGATCATGAGCTGCGTGGTCACCTTGATGGGCGCCGCGTAGGTCATGCCGCGCTGGCGACATTCGTCGACGTCATATTTGGGTTTTTCAAGGTTGTAGGAAACGAAAACCAACTCGCTGGTTTGGTTGAAGTCCCTGATGGGAAAGACACTTCGAAAGACAGCCTGCAGCCCTACTTCGGCCCGTTCCGAAGGAGGCACGGTAGCCTGCAGGAACTTGTCGTACGAGGTCTTTTGAATGTCGATGAGATTGGGAACCTGGATGATGCGCTTGACGCGTCCAAGGTTCTTTCTGATCCTGAAGTTCGTCTGCACGACCGACGCCATCGATGTAGCCTCCAGACGCGTCGAACACCCGCCGGTGGTTGGCTCACAAACGCAAAGGGGCCGGCGTCAGGTCAGGAAATCCTGGCCTGACGTCGTCCCGAAAGGGCCCCTGGGACCTGAAACGGAATTGGACACTTACTTGAGCTCGACCTTGGCTCCTGCCTCCTCGAGCTTCTTTTTCATTTCTTCCGCCTCGGCCTTTGGAATGGCTTCCTTGACGACCTTGGGAGCGCCTTCTACGAGTTCTTTGGCTTCCTTGAGGCCGAGTCCGGTAATTTCGCGAACCGCCTTGATCACGTTGATGCGGTTGGGTCCGCAATCCTTGAGTTCGACGTCGAACTCGAGTTTTTCTTCAGCGGGAGCTGCTTCGGCAGCCGCGGGTCCAGCGACACCGGCGACGGCCACGGGGGCTGCGGAAACGCCCCACTTTTCCTCGAGGGTCTTGACCAGATTGGCCATGTCCATGACGGACATCTGGCTCAGGTGGTCGATGAGCTGCTCAGTGGTAATATCGGCCATGATATCAACTCCTTAGAAACGATAAGCGAAAGCCAAGGGGCGTTCGCGATGCATTCATTGAATCCTCTACCAGCCCAAAGGGCTGGCTCATCCACCCTCGAGCTGACGCTTGCGGGCGTCGAGCAAGTAGGCGAAGTTCTGACGGGGTGCTCCAAGCTGGCGGACCAGACTCTGCATGGGAGCCATGAAGGTGGCAAGCAGCATGGAACGGAGTTCATCCTTGCCAGGCATGGTGGCAAGAACGTTCTCGACGCTGGCAGGGGATAGAACGTCGGATTCGACGACTCCGCCTTTGATCCTGAGCTTCTGGTTGTCTTTGGCAAAAGCCTTGATGACCTTTGCGGCGATACCGGGCTCTTCGTAGGACCAGGCAATGCCGGTCATGCCTTTGAGCAAAGGCTCGACGGCTTGCGCATAGGGGCGGTCCTTGACAGCGTGGTGAACGAGGCTATTTTTTACGACTTTGTAGTCGACGCCGACTTTGCGAAACTCCTCACGGAGCTTGGTGACATCCTCGACGGTCATGCCAGCGAAGTCGACGAAGACCGCGGAGACCATGCGATCGAAGCGTTCGCGGATCTCGTTGATGCTGGCGGTTCGTTCGGCGCGGTTCATGGCTTACTTCACCTCTTCTGCTGCATCCGCGGTATCGACTCGGATGCCGGGCCCCATCGTGGAAGACAGCGCGATGCCCTTGAGGTAGGTACCCTTCGCTGTCGAAGGTTTGGCGCGTACGAGCGCTTGGATAAGGGCCTTTGCGTTTTCGACGAGTGCCTCGTTGGTGAAAGACAGCTTGCCGATTCGGCAGTGGACGATCCCGGCTTTTTCCACGCGATATTGAACCTTCCCCGCTTTGGCTTCGCGAACGGCTTTGTCCACATCGAAGGTGACCGTTCCGACCTTGGGGTTGGGCATCAAGCCACGAGAGCCGAGAATACGTCCCAACTTACCTACCGAGCTCATCATGTCGGGTGTTGCGATCACCCGGTCGAAATCGAGAAAGCCTTCCTGGACCCGCTGGATGAGCTCATCCGAGCCAGCGAAATCCGCGCCCGCATCGCGAGCCTCGCGTTCTTTATCCCCTTTGGCGAAGACCAGCACGCGTACCTTTTGCCCAGTCCCATGGGGCAATACAATCGCCCCGCGAACCATCTGATCGGCATACTTGGGGTTGACCCCAAGACGTACCGCAAGCTCGACAGTTTCATCGAACTTGGCATACGCCGCGCTCTTCACCAAGGAGACGGCTTCCTCCAAGGTGTGTCGTTTCGTACGGTCGACTCTTTCGAGCGCCGCACGATGTTTGTTGGCGACTTTTCTCATCGCACCTCCTTTTTCGGCAATCGCCTCCCACGGTGCGCCATGTCCCGTGGTGCGGGGTTAGACGCTCCTTGCGTCGGTACCAAGCCAACGACGATCAGTCTTGCACCTTCACGCCCATCGATCTTGCCGTTCCGGCGATTGAGTTCATCGCGGATTCGACGTTGGTGGTGTTCAGATCTTTGAGTTTCAACTCAGCGATTTCACGAACCTGCTGGGTAGTGATCGTTCCAACCTTGATTTTATTGGGTTCCTTCGATCCCGAACCCGGTTTCTTTTGCAGGGAAAGCCCCGCGGCTTTTTTGATCAACACCGATGCTGGCGGCGTTTTCATGATGAAGGAGAACGAACGATCCGCGTACACCGTGATGAGCACGGGGATGATCATGTCCCCTTGCGATTGGGTGCGGGCGTTGAAGTCCTTGCAGAACGCCATGATGTTGACGCCATGCTGGCCGAGAGCCGGACCCACGGGCGGTGATGGATTCGCCTTTCCCGCGGGAAGTTGCAACTTGATAAGGCCGACGATCTTCTTCATTGTCTTGCATGCTCCCAGCGCCCACGCCGCGCTTCGAAGCCCGGGGGGCTGGTATTAACGCTTCTCTACCTGGCTGAATTCGAGTTCGACCGGCGTTGCCCGGCCAAAAATCGATACTTTCACACGAAGCTTCTGCTTTTCCGGCTTCACCTCTTCTACCGTGCCAGAGAAATTCGCAAACGCTCCGTCGATCACACGAACCTCATCGCCCTCTTCAAAGGTTACCTGCGGCTTGGGCTTCATCGCCCCCTCCACCATCCCCTGCCGCAAACCATCGATCTCAGGCGCTTTGACCGGAGTCGGATTCTGGTTCCCTATGAACCCCGTCACCCGATTCGTCTCCTTGACCAAATGCCAAGTCTTTTCGTTCATCTCCATCTCGATGAACACATATCCCGGCAAACTCGTTTTCTGACGAACCCGCGTCTTACCTCCGGCTCGATGATCTTGCACCGTCTCGGTGGGAATCAAAATCTCACCGAAGGAATCCGTCATCTCATACTGCTTGATCCGCTCCTGAAGCCCAGACTTCACCTTGGCCTCGTAGCCCGAATAAGTCTGGATGACGTACCACTTCTTTGCCATGGGATTCTCCGGGGTCAGGCGCGGTAAACGAGGTCGGTCACGAACCCCCAGAACCGATCCAAGAGCATAAAATAAACCGTTGCAATAATGCTCGCCACCACTACCACTACTGTTCCCGTGGTGACCTCTTTTTTGTTCGGCCAGGTCACCTTGGCTAACTCCGCCGCCGCCTCGTCCACCCATGCACGGGTGTCCTCACGGCGACGAACATAAATAAAAGCAGCAATCGCGGCCAGACCTCCCACCACCATGCCCCACGTGTCTCGTGCATCCTCGCCCACGTACGTGATCCATCCCACCTTGTCCACCACACTCTGTGTCGATGCCAACTTGGTCCATACGCTCGATACTGAGCGACCAAACACATAAGCGAGTGCAATTCCCACCGCAAAAAAACCGGACATCACGTAACGAGTCGCACCAAGCTGCGTGGGACTCAGCCCTTGGGCCACATCCTCCCCCACACGAACCACGAGCTTCTCTTCCCCCTCATCGACGTTCGCATCCACAAGGGCGTCGACTTGCTCGCGGTCAGACTCCGACGACTCCGACGTCGTCTCGTCATCCCGTTCGCTTTTGTTGTCGGCATCTACCCTGGCCATGGAATGCTCCTGGTACCTGACTCATCACTACCCGAAAGCTTTGAAGAAAAGCTTGGGTCCACTCGGATCGAAGAGGGCAGGGGCGGCGGGACTCGAACCCGAAACCTGCGGATTTGGAATCCGCTGCTCTACCAGTTGAGCTACACCCCTTCGTGATTGCGAGGAGAACTTCCCCGATCGTCACGGTGTATTTATTTCGTCTCTCGATGTACCGTATGCCGTTTGCACGTTGGACAGTACTTTTTCATCTCCAAGGAGGGTTTCGTTTCTCGCACTCTTGTCGTTCGATAATTCCGCGCCGCGCATTCCACACAAGCCAAAACTACCTTGAGGCGATCTCCCAACGGTTATCTCACTCCACGATCTCGGTCACGATGCCCGCACCCACCGTGCGACCGCCTTCTCGAATCGCAAATCGCATCTGCTCTTCGAGCGCCACCGGCGTGATGAGTTCAATGCTCATCGTGATGTTATCACCCGGCATGACCATCTTCACGCCGTCAGGAAGCATGCAAGAACCCGTCACGTCCGTGGTGCGAATATAAAATTGCGGACGATAATTGGTGAAAAATGGCGTGTGACGTCCGCCCTCTTCCTTCTTGAGCACGTAGACTTCACCCTTGAACTTGAGGTGCGGCGTGATGCTGCCGGGCTTGGCAAGCACTTGACCGCGCTCGATCTCTTCTTTGCCCACGCCACGAAGCAAACATCCCACGTTGTCTCCCGCCTGCCCGCGGTCCAAAAGCTTGCGGAACATCTCCACGCCCGTGACCACCGTGCCCCGCGTCTCGGTAAATCCAATGATCTCCACCGGATCGTTGACCTTGATCACCCCGCGCTCGATACGACCCGTGGCTACCGTGCCACGTCCCTTGATGCTGAATACGTCCTCGACCGCCATCAAGAACGGCTTGTCCACATCGCGCTCGGGCTCCGGAATGTACGAATCCAAGGCGTCCAATAGCTCGGTGACTTTCGTTTCCCACTTCTCGTCGCCGTTGAGCGCCGGAAGCGCGGCTCCCTTGATCACCGGAGCATTGTCGCCATCGAACTTGTACTTGCTCAATAGCTCGCGAACCTCCATCTCCACCAACTCGAGCATCTCTTCGTCTTCGACCAAGTCGCACATATTCAAAAAGACCACGATGTGGTTGAGACCGACCTGACGCGCCAAAAGCACGTGTTCACGGGTTTGCGGCATGACCGAGTCCACGGCGCTGACGCAAAGAATCGAGCCGTCCATCTGGGCCGCGCCGGTGATCATGTTCTTGATGTAGTCGGCGTGTCCGGGGCAGTCGACGTGAGCATAATGACGCTTGTCGGTCTCATACTCGACGTGAGCGACTGCAATGGTGATGGTCTTGGACTCGTCGCGGACGGTACCGCCCTTGGCGATATCGGCATACGACTTGATCTTTGCCTTCGCTGCCCGCGCCTGCACTTTCAAAATGGCCGCGGTAAGCGTGGTCTTCCCATGGGAGATATGACCAATGGTGCCCACGTTTACGTGCGGCTTGTTCCTTACGAACTTCTCCTTCGCCATGACGGTCTCTCCAAGTGAGATCGAACGCAGTCGACAAAACACGCAACACGCAAGGCCCATGACGGGACTTACGCTGCGGAGCCCACCACCGGGCTCGAACCGGTGACCTCGTCCTTACCAAGGACGTGCTCTACCTACTGAGCTAGGTGGGCTGATAATGGTGAGGTGGAGCGGGAGACGGGGTTCGAACCCGCGACGTTCAGCTTGGAAGGCTGACGCTCTACCAACTGAGCTACTCCCGCATACGATCGATCATTCCTTCCGTGTGTTGATTCATGGGTCCAATGGGGTGGTGGGTGGTGGATTCGAACCACCGAAGGCGTGCGCCGGCAGATTTACAGTCTGCTCCCTTTGGCCACTCGGGCAACCCACCGAACGATTTAAGCGATTGGTCCGTCTTCTCCTTGGGGCTCGCGCCACGCTGCTAGATATTGCAGAGCTAGCGAGGGGACTTGAACCCCTAACATCCGGTTTACAAAACCGGTGCTCTACCGATTGAGCTACGCCAGCCTGGGAAAACCCAGTCCACGTTGATGTGGACCAACTGGCCCCAAGACGAACCGCTGGGGCGCGCCAAGGGAGGCGTAGGCGTAGCTCCGAGTACCTCGCGTGTCAAGGAGATCTTTTTAGCCCATGCACTTTCTGTGCAAGTTGAGGCTCCTGCAGGCGATGGCATGCGATTTCATGCACCTAAAATGCAGATATCCATGCATGACCCGAGCCTACTCGGCGGACTTGCGCTCGCAACTCTCCCACACCACAGTCAGCTTCGCAACCCCAAACCCGAATACCACCACCCATGCCTCATCCATTCCCCCATCGGCTCACCATCTTCTCCCCCCATATCACCCCAACCCCTCGGATCCTGTTTTGGGAAACTACCGGCGCATGCAACCTTCGCTGCGTTCATTGCCGACGAGAATGGACCGATGCTCCCCCGAATGAATTGTCGACCGATGAGGTCAAACGGCTCATCATCGACGCCATCGCGCAGACCAATTGGCACTCCATCCTCGTTTTCTCCGGGGGCGAGCCTCTCATGCGTCCCGACCTCGAAGAACTCATCGCCTATTGCACCACCCAAGGTGTCGTTCCTGCTGTCGCAACCAACGCAACCCTCGTGGATGATCTTGTTGCACAAAAATTCAAGCAACTCGGCGTGTCACGCGTCAGCGTGAGCCTCGATGGCGCAAACGCAAAAACCCACGACGCGTTTCGAGGATTGCATGGCTCGTTCGACGATGCGCTGCGCGGAATTCGCTCCCTTCGAAAAGCGGGTGTCGATGTGCAAATCAACGTCACCTTCACCAAAGCGAATCGTGATGAGGCTTCTGACATGCTCGACTTGGTGCAGATGCTCGACGCTTGCGCGTTGCATGTCTTTCTTCTCGTACCGGTCGGCTGCGGTGTCGAATTGCCCGATGACGTTCGATTGGATGCCGCGGAAGTCGAACGATTGCTCACCTTTTTCGATGAGCAAGCCAGCGAACGAGACCTCGAGGTCCGCGCGACTTGCGCACCCCAATCGCAGCGAATCCGTCAGCAACGCGCCCGCGCGCGACAGCGCAAAGGCTTGCCCGAGGCGAGAGGTCTTGCCCCCTCCTCGAAAGGCTGCCTGGCCGGTGGCGGTATCCTGTTCATCGATGCCGTCGGCAAGGTTTTCCCCTGCGGATACCTGCCCATGCAGGCGGGAGACTTACGAACCACACCGCTCAAAACCATCCTCGAAACTTCCGAACTGCTGTCGTCGTTACGCGATGTCACCAAACTGGAAGGACGATGTCATGGTTGCGAGTACGATCAGATTTGTGGGGGATGTCGAGCACGCGCGCTCGGCACGACCGGTCGTCTATTCGATGAAGAGCCTTCCTGCCCGATGAATATGATTCGTTGAATCACGCTCCGGAGCTTGGTTTCGGCGTGCGGCGCAGACCGCATCCGCACTTACGGCGAGTCAGGTTTGCCTGCCATCTGGTCCAGGGCCCGTTGCAGGTCCTGTTCCGAAAAAGGGAGCTTGGCAAGCGCGGCATTGGCCGTATCGTATGCCCGTTGGATGTCTCGCTGGGCCTCCTTGGCCCGCTGGACCCACGATGATGATTCTCCGGTTCGTTGCGCCATGGCGATCGTGCTGTCCATCATCTTGAGCCCCTTGTCCAACAACACGCGATAACGAAGTTGCATGGCTCCTTCGAACAACTCTTTTTGCCGCTCGGTTTTCGCGGACGCAGGCGGCCTGATCCGCATGATATCAGCATGCAGTTGTTGATACATGCGTCCCACACGATACCCTGCCATCGCCGACCAATGGGAGTCATAAGCACGCATCGCCGTCGCATACGCATCCTGTGCGTCGAGCAGCGATTGACAGCGTTGCTCCAGCGCCTCGGAGAAGTCCGCCGGTCTTGGATCGAATAGGATTTGTTCTCCTTGCATGCGAAGTACTTCGCCCAAGGCAAAGAATACCTGGGCGACGCCGACGGTGAGCTTTCCGGTATCGAGCCATCCTTGCTCTTCGATCAACCCACGCGCTTTTCCAATGGATAGCATCGCGCCTTTCCAGTCGCCTTGCTGAGCAAGTCCCATGCCGCGAGCGCCAAGAGCCTCGATTCGATCGACGATGGACAGATCGGGACGTGACAACATCGTGTTTCCCAATTGCAAAAGCGAGTTCCAGTCTTCGCCCCGGCTGGACAAGCGGCTGGCTCGAATCAACGCGCCGAGGGTTTCTTGTCGGTCTGCAAACCGATCGATGAGCTTGCGATATCGTTCGAGCGCCTCTTTTTCGCGACCGATTTGCTCCCATGCGAATCCGCCGTTGAATAACGCCGCTGGCGCGTGGGGACCGTCGGGCTCCAACGATACGATTCGGTCGAATGCCTCTGCCGCACTCGCCCATTGACCTTGGAGTAGCAACGCATTGGCTTTCTGCATTCGTACCGAAACCGTTCCCGCATCATCAGCCGTTACGTAGACCGTCGGAAGCGTCATGGCAGGTTGCGTTCCCGCTACCCGCGCGGGCTGTTGGCTTTCCACCCCCCCCGCGCAGCCAAGCAAAAGCAGCGATAACCCCACCAGTCGACCGTTCTTGACGTTCTGCGTGATACGCGTCATCGTTTCATCACCCTTCTTGGCTTGTATCGTGTTCGGGGCCAACTGCGCGATCATGAGCAGATGGTCTTTTGTCATCATACGACCAACATCGCCTCGGTCGTCAGACACCTTCCGCCACGGAGGTATCGACCATGAGAAGAATTGGGGCAGCCGATAGCGACACTCTGGCCACGCTCATGGCTGAGCACCGTGCGCTCGATGAACGTATCTGCCAATTGGGTCGACAACGATTCCTGACGCCCGATGAACAACTCGAGATTCGAACCCTCAAGAAACTGAAGTTAGCAAAAAAAGACAGAATCGCCGTATTGGAACGTCGTGATTCCTTCGATCGGCGCGGAAACCCCTAAACGGGCATCACGACTCGTCGGGTTCGTCCGTCTCGGACGATTTCGTGTTGGAATCCTCGGGCTTCGAGTCGGTCGATGGGCTGTCCGTATCATCGGGGAAAACGCCTACGCCGAATACATCTTGATTGAGGTCGCGCAGCGCCTCATCGAGGGTATCCATCCATTCTTTGCGCAGGGAACCCGGACGTTGTTTTTCAAGGGCGCGAGCGATCCCGAACCAGTAGCGAGCGTGGGCGCGAAACGCTTTGTCACCGGAAGTGGCCGAGGGCGTTTCCGTAGTCACGGCGGATTCATCCTGGTGACCGCTGAGACGGTAGTCATTGAGACCTCGCAAATAGGCATACCGAGCGCGATCGGCGTGGCTCAACGAGTCGATATCCGGCTCGAGAGCGCGAAATAACGCAAGCGCCTGCTCGTGGTGATTGGACTGATAATGCCTTTCCGCACGGTTCAAGTCGTCCAGATAGGTCGCACAACCGAACGTACCTACTGTCGCAACACAAACCATGGATGCGATAATCCAGCGCATGACCTTCGCAGCCTATCGAACAATAGGCGATGGAATCAAGCTACCTGTTGGTAGGTTGCACTTTCTTTCCCACCGACACCGTCCCAGGCCGAATCGCCCAGTCGGGGGTTGCAGTTCCAACGCTCCAGTGACATCTGTGCGGAGTGTGGCATTTTAAGCGAGATGGTTGCATGCGCATGGGTGAACGGTAGGAGAACGACATGACGGAGGCGTCAGGCCCAGCCATGAAGCAGTCCCAAGCGCCCCCCGGCGCGGGGGGGTTCCCCAAACGATTCGGGAAGTACACACTGCTGCGCCCTCTTGCGACCGGAGGGATGGCGGAACTGTATCTCGCTCTTCAAAAAAGCGTTGCAGGATTCGAAAAACTCATCGTCATCAAACGCATCCTGCCCTCGATGAACTCAGATCCGGCGTTCATCGATATGCTGCTGCACGAAGCACGCATCGCCGCAACCCTTTCGCACCCCAATGTCGTGCAGATCTTCGATGTAGGATTCGCCGAAGGCGCTTTCTACATCGCCATGGAGCACATTCACGGCGAAGACCTGCGCTCCATCGTCCATCAAATGAAAAAACTCCGCATGACGGAGTTCCCGCTCGAACACGCTCTCGCCATTGTCGTCGGTATGTGCGCGGGGCTCGCGTACGCCCATGAAAAACATGGCCTCGATGACGAACCGTTACGTATCGTGCATCGCGACATCTCTCCGCAAAACGTGATCGTTACCTATTCCGGGGACATCAAGATCGTCGATTTTGGAATCGCAAAAAGCGGCGAAGGGATGGGAGAAGACACGAAAAGCGGCCGACTCAAGGGCAAAGTTCCCTATATGTCCCCCGAACAGGCTCGTGGGGAAGAGATCGATTGGCGGAGCGATATCTTCTCGTTGGGCATCATCCTGTTCGAATTAACCACCGGAAAACGTCTGTTCAAGGGAAGAAATGAACTAGAAACCCTTCGTCTCATCTGCGATCGCGAATACCCACCCCCCAGGCAAGTCAAACCAGGTTACCCCCCTCGTCTCGATGCCATCGTCACCAAAGCGCTCGCCAAAGACCGAACCGCTCGATACCAAAGCGCGCGTCAGATGCAAGCGGACCTCGAAGCGTATATCCGAGAGGAAAGAGTTGCCGTCTCCCCGCTGGGATTGCGGGATTGGATGCAAAAACTCTACGGAGACAAGCTTACCGAGCAGCAAGATACCTTGCACGATCTGAAGCAACTCGCCGATGTCATTGCCGAGCAACACGCCATCGAAGGCACGGACGATTTTCATGATTCATCGTCGGGAGCCACAGGTTTTTCCATGGCGCCTGGGCCTACGCCCGCCGTGGAGCGAAGTCCCATACCGACCAAACGCAGCCCCCTTGTAGCCGTCCTACTTGCCGTGGTTTTGGGGGGAGCCCTGTCGCTGGGATTGTTCCTGCTGCTGCGTACGCCTTCGGTTTCTCCACCGACGGTTGCGATGGCACCTACGGCCTCACAAGTCCCAGTTCCTAGTTACGGCACGGTCCGCCTGATCACACGACCAAGCGGTGCCTCCATCTGGATCGACGGCTCCCTTCGTTCCGAAAAAACGCCCGCTACCATCGATAAACTACCGCAAAATACGCCGATCTCCATTCGCCTCACCATGGAAGGCTACGCCCCCGTACGTCAAGAAGTGACGCTCACCAACGATTCACCTGAAGCGATCGAACGAGATCTCGTCGCCGGCACCGTGACCGTCGCCGTCACCACCCAAACGCCCGGCGCCAAACTGTTCATCGATGACAAAGTGTACGATGGGCTGCAAGCCGAAGGACTATCCGCCGATGAGGAGCATAAAATCGTGCTGGCGGCGAACGGATATCAATCCCGCACGATGCGGTTTCGCGCCGGTCCCAATGAACGTAAAGAATTCACGCTCAACCTGGAACGGGAAGGCGTAACCAAACCCAAAGCCGCCGTGACTGCCGATACTCCAGCACCCAAACCCGAGCCCACCCACCAGGGACAAGGCAAACTCAACGTCAGTTCACGGGGCGGGTATTGCAACGTCTTCATCGCTGGCCGATCCCATGGCCCAACCCCCGTCGGAGGAATCGTTCTTCCCGCGGGAAATCACGTGGTTACGTGCAAACCGACAGAAGGTGCCGCCAAGTCCATGGGGGTAACCATCACCGCAGATCAAACATCGAGGATCACGTTTCAACTCGATGGTTGAACCCGACGATCCCGCTACCTCGCTACCCGTGGATCACGCTGTCTCCGGGGCCCATCATCTACTTCGACGCCGCTCACTGTCTCGATCGCCCTTGCCTCGAATCAGAACGCCTCGCACCCCTGTCTTGGTTTCATCGTATTTGTTCCTGTTATCTCCGTATCCTCACCGAAGTCCTGACTCTCCGAACATCACAAATCATCCAACCGTCCCACGAACCAACGCGTCTGTGTCGTCGTCTGTTGTATCTTTGCCTCTTGGATGGATGTGGTTTGCCTTAACCCATGAGCGTCTGTCCAAGGAGCGTCAGATATGCGTGTCATGACATGGCTGTTGGGTCTGACTCTGCTCGTAGGATGCTGCAAAGAAAAGCAAAAACCCGATCCGTTGGATATGGACCCCGTTTCTGTCTCCCCCGCCAATCCAACCACGACATTACCTTCCCCAGAACCCGTTCCGGCACAACCCGCAATGGTCTGGGAAGAATCGACCATCAAAACCATCCCAGACCACTGCAGCGATGCGAAAGCGGTGCTCGCGGTCATCACCCACGAAGCCTATTCGAAACCTGGTTTCGAATGGAAATGGGTGAGGCAAGTCATGCTCGCCAATCCCCAGTTCACGGTAGTGCCTCATGCGGCCTTGATGCCAGGCATGGTCACGTTTCAAGACTACGACTACGGTACCTCCAACGCCAAGGCTCTCGTGGCTCATTGCGGTCATGGCGGCACCTGCAATCAAGTGGCCAAAGCCTACAAACGAATCGTCCGATCGAGCAAACCTACCGTGTATTGCGGCCCGGTTCCTGGCCTCGGAAAGCCAGTGTCCGCTGTGCCTTTGTGGCTCGATGGTGGACCCAAAGCCAACTTGCCCCAGTCCGGCGACGTGATCAGTCAGTGTGCTCGCCTTGCTGCTTGCGCCTTGGTCAAAGATCAAACGATTCCGGGAGATCCAGGATTGGAATGCCAGCGCGCTCCATCGCGTTTTGCTTTGGCGTGCGCAAGCAAAGCCAGTTGCGCAGAGGTCAACGCTTGCGCCGGACGATGAAGCACACCTGAAACGCCCGCATCCCATTCACTTCGAAATGGGCTCGTCACCCGGCCAGAGCACGCTGCAGACTCATCCGCCACGGTGGCAACCGTATTCCAAGTCGCTCGAACGCAAGGTTCGTGTTCAAGTTCACTCGTTCGGGTCGACAAACCGACGATGCCAGTTCAGGTGATGTGATAGGGACAATGTGTCGAACCAGATGCTCGCTACGTCGAGGGTCGAGCGACAAGACCGCCTGCGCGAGTTCGAAACGAGAGCACATTCCTTGTCCTGCCAGATGATACACACCACGCCATGCGCGCCATGCTTCGAACCCACCGCGCTGCCCCTGAAGTCGGCTCGACAACAAGGCCACGGCCTCTGCCAAATCCCTGCAAAACGTAGGATTTCCCCGCTGATCCGTGACCACCGAAACCACGGGCCGTGAGCGTGCCAGGCGTAGGATCGTAGACACGAAGTTATGCGTACGCATTCCATAAACCCACGCCGTTCTCAGTATCAACGCGGGAGCATCCGCCTCGATTAGCGCTCTCTCCCCCTCGAGTTTCGTTCGACCATAAGCATTCAAAGGACAAGGAGTATCCCCTTCCTCATACGCTCCGTCCTTGCGTCCATCGAACACATAATCCGTGGAGAAGTGAATCAATCCGAAACGCCTCTTTTTCGCTTGTTCACCTAGTATTCCGACAGCTCGTGCATTGACAGCATGCGCCTGGGCTTCCTTGGCTTCCGCCTCCTGTACGTTGGTGTAGGCTGCACCGTTGACAACGACATCCGGCTGCCAGTTTTGCAACATCGCGATCAGGGCATCCGAATCGGTGATATCGAGCTGCCCACGCGTCAAAGCCAGCACCTCTGCCGTCAATCGCAGAACCGCGGCGCATTCGAAACCCACCTGCCCCCCGGCGCCGAGGACGAGCACTCGCATCGTCATACGGCCACGAGAGGCAACGATGGAGTGGGAGTGGAATGTCGATCGGGGACAACGCTCGGCGGGCGCTCGGTGGCATCCGGTTGCATTTCCGGGATCATGTTGCCAAGGGCTTGCCGGACTTGCTGAGCGCTCGTGGATGAGGTGAATTGGGCAAGTTCCTCGAGGTTTCGCGTGACCTGGGTCAGAGCACATCCTTTGAGTTTGCCCACGAAGATTTTGGGATGACGGGTGGTGTTCATCTTCTCCGCATCGAAGCCAAGTTCTTCAAAGAGCTTTTCTCCAGGACGAACCCCCGTGTATACGATGGGGATATCCACATCGGGTTCGAATCCGCTCAGACGGATGAGATCTCGTGCGAGATCGGCGATCTTGACGGGCGTTCCCATGTCCAGCACGAAGATTTCTCCGCCATCACCCATGGCGGATGCTTGCATGACGAGTTGGCAGGCTTCTGGGATGGTCATGAAGTAACGCTTCATTTCCGGGTGGGTCACGGTCACCGGACCGCCTGCTTCGATTTGTTTTTGAAAGATGGGGATGACCGAGCCCGCGGACCCGAGAACATTGCCGAATCGGACCGCGACATACTTGGTTTTGGATCGTTGGGACAGAGATTGGACATACATCTCCGCCACCCGTTTGGATGCACCCATGATCGAAGTGGGATTGACCGCCTTGTCGGTGCTGATCAACACGAACGCATCACAGTTGTGCCGATCGGCCGCGTCGGCCACCTTCTGCGTTCCAAACACGTTGTTTTTCAGCGCCTCGCCAGGATTCCACTCCATCATCGGCACATGCTTGTGAGCCGCCGCGTGAAACACCACATGCGGACGATCTTGGGAAAACACGGCCTCGAGACGACGAGAGTCACAAACGTCGCAAATGCGAGGATGGATGTCGAGGTCCGGGAACGCATGGATGAGGTCTTGATGGATCGTAAATAGGTGAAATTCCGCGCGTTCGACGAGCGTCAGGGAAGCGGGATGAAATCGTGCGAGTTGACGGCATAACTCCGAACCAATGGATCCGCCCGCACCCGTTACCAGCACCCGTTTTCCACGAACGAAGGATTCGATGAGGGGCGCATCCAAATCGATGGGGGCCCGCCCGAGCAAATCTTCGATCGATACCTCCCGAATGCGCGAAAGATTCACGGTGCCATCGAGGATCTCGAATACTCCCGGAATGATGCGAACAGGAAGATTCGCTTCGTCACAAACGTGTACGATCCGACGGATGGCCTCGCCTGGGGCGCTGGCTATGGTGATGAGAGCCTGATCGACGGCCTGTTTTTTGGCAATGGGACCCAATGCCGCGGTCGTGCCCAAGACAGGAATGCCGTGAATGACGAGTCCGGTTTTCGTGGTGTCGTCATCAAGAAACCCTACCGGTTTGATACCTAATTCCGTGCGGTTTGCGATTTCACGAGCCACCAACGCTCCCGCGGCTCCCGCGCCCAGCAGAAGCGTACGCACTTGTTTGTCCTTTTTGGATAGCAAGGGATGGGAGAAACGCTCGGCCACAATGCGCCGCAAGCCTCGAATCCCCACCGCCCCAGTGAAAGCAAGGAATGCGTCGATGAAAATGACTCCCATCGGAATGACGGCGTATTCGGCATACCCAAAGTGAGGCTTGATCTCTATCGAACCATGACGAACGAAAAGGAGAAATCCGTTGGCAACCCCAAAAGCGAGTCCAAATCGAATGACCTCGCGCAAGCTTATGTACCGCCAGGCAAACCGCGTCACCCCGGAAAAAAGCAGCACCAGAAATTGAAAGATGACAATGTAAGGTAGCGTAAACAGAAGCTTTTTTGTCATCAACAACGGAATTTGACCATCGAATCGAATCAGAAACGCCAGCGAATACGCGATGGCAAGCACCGCCAGGTCGATGACGATCAAAAACGAACGATGGGCAAACCGTTGCATCATGCCGTAGACCCGCCGAATACTCGAAACGGACAATGAGATGCCCCAGTGACGGGATGTGTTCATACTACATGGTGCAGGTCCGTTCCAGATATTCTTCCAGCGATTGCCTGCCTTCCGAGCATCGCGCGACAGCAACGGAAGAATCTCCAATCCCTCTTTCGGCCTGGTGCTAGGCTCCCGATTTACCCATGACACGTGTCTATCTTTCTCCCCCCCACATGGGCGGTGAAGAGCTGCGCCTCGTCGAAGAAGCTTTCGAAACCAATTGGATCGCCCCCCTCGGGCCCCATGTCGATGCTTTCGAGCAGGAGATGGCGCTGAAAATCGGTGTGCCTCATGCTTGCGCCCTGTCGAGCGGCACCGCGGGACTGCACTTGGCCCTGCTGATGCTCGGCATAGGGCGCGACGATGAAGTCGTTACCTCGACACTCACGTTTTCAGCGACAGCCAACGCCATCACCTACGTTGGCGCACAACCCGTTTTCGTCGATTGTCATGCATCGACCTGGAACATGGATCCCGAGCTTCTGGCGGAATATCTCGAGAGGCGAGCAGGACAGGGCAAGTTACCCAAAGCCGTGGCGGTGGTGGATTTATATGGTCAATGCGCGGATTACGGTCCGTTGCAGGCAACGTGCGCGCGTTATGCCATCCCGCTTTTGGAGGATGCCGCCGAGTCCCTTGGAGCCACCTACCAAGGACGTTCCGCGGGTAGCTTCGGTGAGATGGCCGTCTTTTCATTCAACGGCAACAAGATGATCACCACCGCCGGCGGAGGGATGCTCGTATCCCACAACAAAACCTATACCGATCGCGCTCGATTTCTGGCAACCCAGGCCCGCGACCCCGCCCCGCATTACCAACACTCCACCATCGGCTACAACTATCGACTCAGCAACGTGCTTGCCGCGATCGGCCGGGGTCAACTTCGCGTGCTGGATGAACGCGTCGCGGCCCGTCGCGCCAACTTTTCCTTCTATCAATCCGCCCTCGGAGATCTTCCCGGACTGACGTTCATGCCAGAAGCCCCTTATGGCATGAGCACCCGTTGGCTCACGTGTATCCTCATCGATCCCGCCGCGTTCGGCGCGAGCCGCGAAGACATCCGCCTGGCCCTAGAAAAACAAGATATCGAGTCGCGTCCCGTGTGGAAACCCATGCATCTGCAACCCGTTTTTCAAGGCTGCGCGACCGTCGGCGGTGATGTCGCCGCCTCGTTGTTCGAATCCGGCCTTTGTCTGCCCTCCGGCTCCAGTCTATCCCTATCCGATAAACAACGTGTCGTCTCCATCATTCACGAAGTTCACGATGCGGCCCGTCGCGGATGACGTCGCTTACACCACCCAACGTCAGTCGTCGGTGGCCGCCGTGATGTTGAACAACACCCGGGAAGCATAACGAGAGGAACCTCCGGGGGTGGAACGCATCATCGCAAAACGCTCGGCCTGCACGACCTTTTGCAGCTTGACCTGAGGTGGCATGCCGTTGAGGCGAATGCCGTTGATGAAAAAGGTGGGTGTTGCACGAACCATGAGCTGCCCCGCCAGGTTGACGTCGCGCTCCACCACGGAACGATAGGTTCCCTTGCGAAGAGTGTCGGCTAAAGATTGCTTGTCCGCTCCTGCTTGTTCCGCCCATTGCAGCAATTCGTCTTGCTCCCGCTCGTCGCCATGCCGCGTGAGGGTCCCGAACACATCCCAAAAAACCTTTCGTCCCGACAGAGCCCACGAACCGACAGCGATCTGCGCCGCCGTCTCGGACGCGGCACCGTCCACGGGCAAATGCCTTATGCTCAAACGCACATCCGAAGGATATTCGGCGAGCAATTGGCTCATGGCTTTTTGCGCGCTTCCGCTGTGAGGGCACCGCATGTCCACGAACAACACCACGGTGACGGGCGCATCACGGGTCCCGAATACGACCGTGTCGGCAAGTACGGGAACGAGCGCCGAAGCGTCTTCGGGATAAACCGCGAGGGCTTCCGACGACGGTGGGCCCGCGGGTAGCTTGGGTACACTCGCATCCTCTTGCGAATCCTGAGCCAAAGGCTGTGGTGCATCCGGTAAAACAAGCGGTGGCGTGGGGGCTGCGGTTGGTGCCGTCAAGACCGGTGGCGATGAAGGAGGCGGTGGCGTAGGGGCGGCGGTTGGCACCGTCAAGACCGGTGGCGATGAAGAAGGCGATGTCGTGCTCTCAGCGACCTTCGGTGATGCGTTAGACATGTAGTAAAACACGGACCCGACTCCGCCTGCCAACAGCAGTGCGCCAAGGCCCACCAACGCATATACAAACCAAGCATCCGCGCGTTTCGGCGCGGGTGCGTCGAAACGGAACAACGGAGCGGGCGTCGGCGCGGTTACGCGCGTTTGTTCTTGCGTGCTGGTGACCCTTCGTTGTCCGAATAGGGATAGTTCCGGTGTTGGGGCCACTTCGGCAGGCTCGGGCTTGGACGGTTGTGTGAAAGGCGCTGGGATTGGGTCGTCGGCAGGTGCTGGCGCTGGACGATTGGCCTCGAAACGAGCTTCTGACAGTTTTCGCAGCAGGGTTTGCGGATCGAGGCGACGTTGCTGCGCCTGCGGATGAAGTGCTTCGGACAATACGGCTTCGATGGAAGGAGCCAGCCCATGTCCCTTGGCTTCGGGCAAAACCGTTTGGTCTTGCGATCCCACTCGTTTTCCCAGCAATAGTTCCAAAACGATCCACGCCAAGGCGTACGTATCCGTTTCCGGAGTGGGTGCGGTGGGGTGCGGGAGGGATAGCTCGGGAGGACGTCTCGACACGGAAAGCGCATGGCACGCTCCGGGAGGACCCTGTAACCCCATCGCGAGGTCCGACCATCCGAATGCGGATAGATCGGAACCCAGGACATCGAAACGCAACGCGCTCGGTTGTACCGCGCCATGAACCATTCCTTGGTCATGAAGGGCTTGAAGAGCACGCGCGATCGGTTCGAGCAATCCCAGAACGGAATCAATGGATGCTGGTTTTCCCTCTTGCAACCGTGACTCCAAGTTTGGGCATGGATCGCCAGCGTGAACCATCGCAAGACGAGGAACATTGTCCACGATGACCCTTCCCGCCGCACGAGGAGCCAAAAGAGCCTGGATACCGACCGCATGACGAGCCAGCCGCGTCAATTCCGTGGGTAACGACTCCAGTTGCGCGTCACTCACTTCAATGAGCAGGCTGATGCGAAGGGTACCTATCGAGCCGTCGGGGGCGAGCGCACGAAAGGTGGCCACCGCATCATCGACCGCCACCAGCGAATCGAGCCGATGCCCGGACAGCACGGTTGTTCCCAGGAGGTGGTCCATCGTGATCCAATCTTCCTTTGCGAATTGCCTGTCCAGCCCCTCGTTTGCTTACCGAATGACTTCTGCCGAAGGCTTTGGTTTCGCTAGCTGTAACATATTGATTTTACATATTTTAATGACTCACTAACGGCTCTTCCAACGCGATTCGCAATTCCGCGCCGAGCTGCTTTCCTAGCGTGCCGGCTTGCTGCTCGGTGGCAGGCCACGGCTCACGTATTTCCATCCAGCGAACCCGCGATGCATCGGGTGTGGCGAGCATGGCGCGAAGCCAAATTTTCCCCTCTTCGTCCCGACAGGCATACGCCGCGATCGGCACTTGGCACGAGCCTTCTGCCGCGATCATGACGCCACGCTCGGCTGCCACCGCCGTGGCCGTTTCGGAGTCATGAAGGGTAGACAACAGAGCCATCGTAGATGCATCGTCGCTTCGACACTCGATGCCGAGAGCGCCTTGGCCCACCGCTGGCAAGCTTAGTTCGGGCGGCAATACCTGGGTGGCCCGATCGTGCAATTGCAAGCGTCGAAGCCCAGCCCATGCCAACACGGTGGCGTCTACGACCCCTTCTTGTACCTTGCGCAATCGTGTATCGACATTGCCTCGCAGCGGTTCGAAACGCAAATCCGGGCGTGCCTTCGCCAACATGATGCGTCGTCGAGCACTCGAAGTTCCTACACGAGCCGCGTGCTCGATTTGGCTCAAGTCATGTCCGTATCGGGATACAAACACGTCTCGCGGATCTTCCCGTTTGGGAATACAAGCCAGAACGAGCCCGGGGGCCAGCTCCCCGGGAACGTCTTTGATGGAGTGGACCGCGAAATGCGCTTTGCCGTCGATCAGGGCTTGTTCGATCTCTTTGACGAACAACCCCTTACCTCCGATTTCCGTCAGGGGCCGATCTTGAACCCGGTCCCCCGTGGTGATCACATGCAGTTCGTCAATTGATAGGTCGTGGGCTTGTGCGAGCCGCGATGCGAAGGCTCTCGATTGCGCGAGGGCGAGCATGGATCGCCGTGTCGCCATGATGAGGCGTGTGGGGATCACGACGCTTCCTCCGGATGGGCATCTCGGTATTCCAAAGACCGGGAGATGGGAGCGGTGTCGGAATGGGCGGTGGGAGGCAACGAGGGAGAACGAGAAGAGGCTGGTATTTCATGGGGATCGATGCCGAATAATTCTTGAATGGCATCGACCAGCGTTCTTGCGTTACCCTCGGCCGCCGCGGATTTCAAACGTATCGTGGGTTGATGGGTCAGTTTTTTGACCGCGGCCGATAGCATTCCCTCCAAGGCTTTTCTTTCCGCCTCTCCCAAGTGCTTGAGCTTGCCATGAAGGCTTTTGTCAAGTTCCGCATCGAGCACCGCTCGGATTTGGTTTCGCAAAGCCACGATGGTCGGCGTCACCTGCAACGAGTCCTGCCACACGTAAAAAGCATCCGCTTCCTCCGCCACGATTCGCTCGGATATCTGTGCTTCTTTGAATCTGTCTCGCAATGTCGTGGCTGCCATCTTCGATAGGTCATCGATATCATAAAGATACACGCCATCGATCTGGTTGCTTCGCGGATCCACATTGCGCGGAACGGCAATATCGATGACGAACAGGCTTCGTCCTTTGCGCTTTCGCTGAATCGGAGCAAGCCATTGTGGCGTGAGCAAATAGTCCTGACTGCCTGTGCTTGCAATGACCACGTCGGTTTCCAATAGCGCGTCCTGAAGTTGATTCCACTGGCGAGCAGAGCCGTGGAAGTGCTCGGCGACGATCTGGGCTCGTTCGAGACTTCGATTGACGACGACCAGACGTGCGCCCGCATCACAAAGATGTCGGGCAGCAGCTTCCCCCATCGTTCCCGCGCCGATCAGCGTGACGACGCGTCGGTTCAATCCACCGAAGATTTGCTTGGCAAGTTCGACGGCGACACTGGATACGGAAACGGCTCCGGCTCCGACTTGGGTTTCGGAACGCACACGTTTTGCGACGTGGAAAGCCCATTCGATGGCTCTTCCGAGCAGCGGGCCAAGCGTGCCTTGGGCTGTGGCAAGATCGAAGGCGTCTTTGACTTGACCAAGGATCTGGGCCTCGCCCACCACCAGAGAATCGAGCGATGAACTGACGCGGAACAGATGCCGGACAGCCGCATCGCCGATGTAGTGGAATAAATATTGGTGCAACACGTCGCCAAGCTTTGGTCCCGCTTGCTCGGCCAAAGCCTGCTCGATGGTGGCGATGGTTTGCTGGGCCGCATCGTCTTCATGACGTCCGGTTGCCGCGTAAATCTCGACGCGATTGCAGGTGGAGACGATGCAGATTTCGGCGATTTCGGGTAGCTCGTGCAGACTGGACAGCAGAGTTGGCAGCCGGTCGGCGGAAATGGCGATCCGTTCTCGCACGCCAATGGGCGCGGTTTTATGGGAGGCTCCCACGACGACAATCATGACCCCTCCCGAAACAGATAGAGGGTAAGCACGATCATCGCGAAAACAAATCCGACGAGGGTTCCATACGCGGCGCGACGACCTCGCCAACCAAGCGTGGCCCGCAGCAAAAGGACTGCTGAAAATACGGCCCAAGATGCATAACTGATGAGCAGACGCACGATCTCCGTGGTTGTGCTCAGCGAGAGTTTAGCAATCCAAATCGTACCCGTGGCCGCTCCGAAGGAAGCCAGCAAAAAACCCACGATGACAAAAATATGAGAGGCTCGATCGAGCGAATCGATGGGCGGCAGCCTTCCGAACACGGAAGCCCCCCGCTTGGTTTTGAGTTGCCGCTCTTGGACCAAGTACATGGTGGCGGACCCCGCCGCGAGCACGAAAAATGAATCGCCAAGAATGTTGGCGGCGATATGGACCGGCAACATTCCCGTGTGCAACGCGGGAACCACCGCGGGTTCGGCCATGAACCGGCCAGCCAACAAGAAAACGACAGCGACAGGCGCGACGAAAACCCCGAGACCGTAGATTCGCAGCACTCGACGCGCGATGAGATAGACGAAAGCGGCGACGAGCCCTCCCATCGACACGCCGAAATGAATCGTTTTCATGGGGCAAACAGGCTGGGCAATGCCGGCAAGCCCCAACGCAAGAGCGTGTAACGAAACGCTACCGGCCAAAATCCACCGCGCTACGCGCAAGGCTTTTTCCCATCCACCCTGACGCGCCAGGTGAATGGCAAAGGCAATGGTGGCAGCGACATATCCAAGAGCCGCCAATCCCAGCACGATATCGGGCAGGAGCGCGTGATTCACGGGAGACTACATATTCTTAGCGAGGAACTGAGCCAACAGGTCCTCATCGGACAGCAACGTGGAACGAGCTTCTGACTCCTTTTCGTCCTCGGCTCCGATTGGGGTGCCCAAAAAACCAGGGACGATATCGTACGCGTTGTTATCGACGATCATGGATCGTTCAAGGATGTCGGCTCCCAACTCATGCAAAAAAGCAAGCGTTTTGCATTTGCCCACGATGTCGAAGGCATCGGTCTCCCCAGTGACCTCCGTCAAAATACGGGCGCCTTCGGTCAGCGCATAACGCCGCCCCTCGTCTTTGAGCAGCAGATTTTGTCCTTGCAGGTCGATGGCCCCGGAAACAAGCCAGGCATCGAGGGCTTCCTGCGGAAAAAAGACACGGTTTTTGCCCATCATCATCGCCATCGTAGCACGACAGGGGGTGCAGCTTGGTCCTGGTTGCGCTTTCGAGCAAGTCGTTGTTGGTGCCTTTTTCGAGACAAGCGCAAGTCTATTCGGAACGGATTGATTCGAATCGGAAAGGTCGACGGTGGACACGGGCTTCCAATCCAGGCATCTTGGCGCTGTTCATGACCCTGAAGCTGGCTTTGGCCGCCCTATGCGTGATAGCGAACGCGTTTTTCGTCGCCGCCGAGTTCGCCCTCGTGAAGGTCCGTGTGACCCAACTGGAAACGCTCGCAAAAAAAGGGGAAAAACGCGCCGCGGTGGCGATGAAAGTAACCGGAAAACTCGACGCTTATCTTTCCGCCACCCAACTCGGAATTACCTTGGCAAGCCTGGGCCTCGGATGGCTGGGTGAACCGACCGTGGCCGTGCTGATTGCTCCGGTACTCCGTTTTTTCGGTATTGAGTCCGAACCCCTCGTGTCCGCCGTCTCCCTAACCACCGCGTTTTCCACCATTACGATTCTCCATATCGTGGTGGGAGAACTGGCGCCCAAATCCCTGGCCATCCAGCAAGCCGAGTGGGTCGCGCTGCGGGTGGCCACGCCCATGCGGGCTTTTTTCTACCTTACCTATCCGTTTCTGTTCATTCTCAATGAATTGTCGAATCTGACGCTCCGACTCTTTCGGATTACGCCCGTGCAGCACGCCGAAGGCGCATTGTCCGCCGAGGAAATACGTCTCGTGGTCGCAGCCGGCCAGCTCGACCCCAAAAAACGAGAACTCATGGAACGCGCGCTGCAAGGAACCGACCGACCCGTGCGCTCCATCATGGTGCCTCGCGTCGATATGGAATACATCTCCCTGCTCGATTCCCCCGAGCAAATCATCGCTTCGCTACGAGTCAACGGCTATTCCCGTGTTCCCCTCATCGAAGCCAACGATCCGGATAAAATCGTCGGCTACGTATACCTCAAAGATATTTTCGTAGGCGATGGCTTGCCTGCCGGCGGTATTCGCGCCTTGCGTCGCGATATCCTTTTCGTCCCTGAAAACCGAACCGTCGGCGATGTGCTCGAGGACTTCAAACGCACCCATATCCCGATCGCGATCGTGGTGGATGAATATGGCGGGACGAGCGGGCTGGTCACCATGGAGGATATTCTCGAGGAAATCGTGGGAGAGTTGCAGGACGAACTGGATGTGGAAGCCCCCCCGATCGTTCGCCGCGATGATGGCACCATCATCGTGGAAGGCGATGTGCCCATTCGCGAACTCGAGGCTCTGGGAATCGTCGTAGACCCCATCGAAGGCCACGAAATCGTGGCCGGTCATATCATATCGAGGCTGGGCAGACTCGCTCGCCCGGGAGATATCGTGAGCCTAGGGTCCCATGATGCCACCGTGGAAGATGTGAGGAGTCGTCGGATCACACGTGTGCGTTTGGCACCCAAGCCCGAGGAGTTGCCCAAGGTCCCCTCTCAGGCTCCTGGTCCGGTAGACGACGCTTCGTGAACGTTGGATTCGGGCGTTTTGACAGGGAGAAATGGCGTGACTGATAAGAGAGTGTCGACGTGGGCCCCTGTTGTGTGGGAGAACCAGGGACATGGCTGAACCCTTGGTCGTCCAGACACTCGTGCAACTCGGCTTTAGCTTGAACGAGTCGCGCGCGTACCATGCTTTGCTATTGGAGAACCCGAGCACGGGCTATGAAGTGGGCGCCCGCGCCAAGATTCCTCGCTCCGCGGTCTACGGTGTATTGCGACGTTTGGTGCAAGCGGGATTGGCTCGGGCGGTGGCACAGCGACCCGAACGTTTCGCACCGGTTCCCGTCGATCATGTAGTCGCCTTGTTGAAAAAACGTTTCGATACCTCGGCCCAAGAGTTCGAACGAGCCGTCCGGACTCTCGACGTCACGCCTTCGATTCCCGATGCCTTTAGCGTGCGAGGTTACGATCGCGTGTTGGAGGAAGCGGAACGGATGATTCACGGTGCCAAGAGTTCCTTGATCATCAGTGGCTGGCCCCGCGAAATCCATAAGCTTATCGCGGAGATCGATAAGGCCTCCAAACGCAAGGTCTTTCTCGTGGTCTTTTCTCACGCCAAACTCCCCAAAATGAAAGGCTCGATCTTCAGTTACGAACTGGAGGAGGCTGCGCTCGAGGCGTTTTGGAAACATCGATTGACCATCGTCGCGGATGACACACGAACGCTCATCGCTTCGGTGGAAAATAATGAGCGAGACCACGCGGTCATCAGTGAAACCGTATCGCTGGCGGAAGTCGCCACGAGCCAGATCGCTTTGGATATCACCCTGCTGTCCCAGCGAACCCATCAAGACGTGGAAAAGGTGATGGTTCGTATGTTGGGTGAGCGGGTTGGACGCTTGGACACCTTGCTATCGTGAGCCAGGGGCATCGGATCGTTATTTCCCCTTGCAGCGCTCGACGCTATGGTGGGACGCTGTGGCTGCGCTTGATCCATCGAGCTTTCGGTCCCATGGAATCATCATGAGTCTGTCTCATTACCTCCAAGGAATCACGCGATCCGCCAACACGATTTTCGAAGGGTTGGCGGTCACGTTTTCACATCTTTTGCGGGAGCCGGTGACGATTCAATACCCTGATCGCACCACGCGTCCGGTTCGTGACATGCTTCCCGAACGGTATCGGGGTTTTCTCGAAGTGCAGATGGATATTTGTTCGGCGTGCAAACGTTGTGAACGAGCTTGTCCCATCGACTGCATCTCGATCGATACACAAAAACATCCCGAAACGAAGAAGCTGATGGTGACTCGCTTCGACATCGATGTGTCCAAATGCATGTTCTGTGGGCTGTGTGCGGAAGCTTGTGAAGAAGGCGCGACGGGAGCGATTCGCCACACGCGCGAATTCGAAGGAAGCGTTGGCGTCATCGATGCCCTGGTGTTTCGATTCGTGCCTCCGGGAGAGCAGTTCCCGATGTATCGAACTCCCAAAGACAAGTCCGAGATCCCTCTTGGGCAGGTTGGCCCGCATGCAAGAGAGGCGCGGGAACGTGCGCTTCGAGACAATCCCGCACTATTCGATTCCTTGCGACAACAGACCACGGGTGAGGGAAATCAACCGGGCTGAGGCTCATCGGCAGCAGCCTCTTGCGGTGTTGCGGGCGACGATCTAGCCTGCCACCGCTCCCATGTCCGACGGCTATCTCCACATCTTCGCGTTTTATGTTCTTGCGGCGCTTACGTTGGGTTCCGCGGGAATCGTGGCGCTTTCTCGTAACATCATTTACTCCACGATCTCGCTGCTCGGAACATTCCTCGGCGTCGCTGGGCTGTATATCTCGCTGTCCGCAGACTTCCTCGCCGCGGTGCAAATCCTCGTGTATGTCGGCGGCACCCTCACGTTGCTCTTGTTCGCCGTCATGCTGACCGCCAAAATCGAAGATGTGCGATCGTCGAATACGTCGCGAGGACGATGGGCAGCGTTTATCGTCATCGGTCTGTTGCTGCTCGTGCTCGGACGAGTGGCTACCACGACCGCCTGGCCGACGGATCTTCGTGAACCGATGCCTTCGACGGCCAAGCTCGGTCATGCCTTTCTCAGCGAGTACCTGCTTCCTTTCGAGATTGCCTCGGTGTTGCTGCTCGGTGCCATGATCGGTTCCGTCATCCTTGCCCGTCGTGCGGTCAAGCGTGAATCCGAGGAGGAGTGAAGGATGGAAATCGGACTCCTACATTATCTCACTGTTGCCGCAGTCCTCTTCGGTTTTGGCCTTTTCTGCATCATCACGCGAAGGCACGCCGTAGGCATCCTGCTGGGCGTGGAACTGATCCTCAATGCCGCGGCGCTGAACTTCGTCGCTTTCGAGCATTATGTGGCGGGAGGCACGACGGGCCAGGTCTTTACGGTGTTCATCATCTGCTTGGCCGCTAGTGAGGCGGCGATCGCTTTGGCCATCGTATTGCAAGTTTTCCGTGCCCACCGAACCATTGTCGCCGACCAGATCCAGGATATGAAGCACTGATAATCTAGAATTCCAGCGATTACTGTCGACGTAACGAGGGGTGAGGCCCTTGCCATAGGGTCATATTCGTGCTCATTTCACGTTATTCCTCCCAACCCCCTCCATCTGCTTTGAATCCTCTCGGTTTGTTGCGTCTTTGCTCGTCCGTGATGCTTGACCCCTCACTCCACCGTCCGCTAACGTGCCCCCGCCTTCGCGCCCAGTGCGATGCGGCTGTCGCACGTCAACGGCTTGACCGCGAGGTTTCACGAAGATGCCTTCCTACTCAGGCCCTCTGCAAACGGTCGTCGAATCGACAACGCTCTGGCTAGTGGTGTTTTTTCCGGTCCTCGGCGCCATCCTGAATGCTGCTGTTGGCTGGAAATGGCAACGATCCGCCGCGGGCCAGGAGATTTCCAAAAAGCTGCATATCGGTAGCCTTCCAGTCTCTGGTGTTGCCGTTGGCGCGATGGTTCTGTCTTTCGGCCTCGCGGTGTGGCACGTCGTGCAACTCGTTCAATTGCCCGAGTCGCAGCGAAATCTGCTGTGTCATCTATGGCCGATGGTTCGAGTGGGTTCCTTTGACCTGTCGTTCGATCTGGCCCTCGATCCTCTTTCCGCCGTCATGCTTCTTGTCGTTACCGGCGTAGGCTTGCTGATCCACGTATATGCCACTGGATATATGGAAACGGAGCCATCGTATTGGCGTTTCTTCAGCTACTTGAACCTGTTCATTTTCGCGATGTTGTTGCTTGTGCTCGGTGACAATTTCTTTGTGATGTTCTTTGGTTGGGAAGGGGTGGGGTTGTGCAGTTATCTGCTCATTGGCTTCTGGTACAAGGATTACAAAAAGGCTTCCGCTGGCACGAAAGCGTTTCTGACCAACCGTGTGGGTGACTTTGGTTTCCTCACGGGGTTGTTCGTTTTGCTTTGGGCACTTGGTGGGTCGTGGAACGAGCAGGGCTATCAACCGGACATCGCGCCGCGTTTGGTTCCTGTCACGGTCGATCATGATGCAGGTCATGGTGAGGCGCAGCCCCCCGCGGCTGAAACCACGACCAAAGGCGTGCAAAACGCCTATATTACGTTCACATCTTTTCCAGGGGCCAAGGTCTTCATCAATGGTGACACGGTGGGCCCGTTGGTGGCCCCCTTCGTTCGTTATGAGTTGCCGTTGCTATCCGATCGCAACTCGTTCGTCATCGTCATGGGTGGTGCGACGGAAGATCTTCGTCTCGACAACGTGCAGCTCGTCGCCGGAAAAGAGACGATCCTATCTCCTGTGGGCACGGTCCTATCGTTTCGTGATCTATCCAATCAGATGGTGATTCAGGACAAGGTGACGGGCAAACGTCCGTTTTTTGAAAGACTCAAAGGAAAATCCCTGTGGGGAATTGCGGCGATAACCCTGGCGTGTCTTGGGTTTTTCATCGGCGCAACCGGAAAAAGTGCGCAGATTCCCCTGTATGTTTGGCTCCCGGATGCGATGGCTGGTCCCACGCCCGTGTCCGCGCTCATTCATGCGGCCACGATGGTGACCTCAGGCGTGTATATGATCGCACGACTGAATTTTCTGTTTTCGATGTCTTCCACGGCCAGTGGAGTGGTGGCCATCGTGGGGGCATGCACCGCCCTTTTCGCGGCAACCATTGGCTTCTTCCAGTATGACATCAAGCGAGTGCTGGCCTACAGCACCGTAAGTCAGCTTGGGTTCATGTTCATCGGGGTAGGGGTCGGTGCTTATTGGGCCGGCATCTTCCACGTGATGACGCATGCGTTTTTCAAAGCCTGCCTCTTTCTCACCGCCGGATCGGTCATTCATGGGATGCATGCTGTCGAGCATGATGCCGATCGTGCGCAAGACATGCGTGTGATGGGAGGGCTCAAAGGCAGGATGCCACGCACGCGATTGGCCTATTTGATTTCCTGTCTCGCGATCACGGCGGCGCCCATCCCACTTTTGGCCGGGTTCTGGTCGAAAGATGAGATCCTTTGGAAAGCATTTTCCACAGCTAATACTGGATTTGTACCGGGGATGCTCATCTGGGCGATGGGGTTGACCGCGGCCATTGGCACTTCTTTTTATATGTGGCGCAGCTACTACTTGACCTTCGAGGGCCCCTTCAACTGGACACCGGAGAAGGATAACGAGCCAGGCAAGCCCTTCGCCGTTGCCTCCAAGGTACTAAGCGAAAAGATGCTGCCGAAAGTGCATGAATCACCGCCTGTGATGACGACGGTACTGTTGATTCTCGCGGCTCTTTCCGCGGTTGGCGGTGCCATCTTCGGCTTCAACACACATCACTTGGGCTATCACCACGGTGAGCCAGGGTTCATGCCGCCGCTATTGGAGCATTGGCTCCATCCCGTGACACAACATGCAACGGTATCTTTCAAGGATTTTGGTTCGAGTGCCTTGATCATCGAGCATGGGTTGATGTGGAGTTCCGTGCTGTTGGCGATTGGAGCTTGGGCCTTGGCTCGTAAACGGTATGGCGCGAATCGATCACGGGATTGGGAAACGCAAGAGCGAGCCCTGCCGGGCTGGAAATTGCTCAATGCCAAGTATTACGTCGACGAAATCTACCACGCTACCGTGATCCGTGGGGTCCTTACCCTGCGCCTGATCATGCGGGACTTCGACAAGCATGTGGTCGATGCGATCGTCAACTTCACGGGCGTGATGACCAAGTTCACTGCCAAGGTCGATGGCGCGATCGACCACTACCTCGTGGATGGCGCGGTGAATTTGGTGGCGCAGTCTTGTCTGCAAATAGGCGCGAGACTGCGAAAGATTCAGACCGGTCAGATTCAAAACTACGCGTATGGTGTGTTGGGTGGTGTCGCCACCTTGGCGGTCATCGTGTTTTTGATTCGTTACTACGGGGCACGCTGATGAAAGCGTCACCTTGGGGTTCTCAGATAGGGAGCCACTTCGCGATGAGCAAGTTCGTATCGAGATTGTACTGGGTCACCTTCGTTTCCTGGCTTGTGGTGTTGGTGGGGGCAACAGCCCTCGCACAAACACCACCTGGTATGCCGTCGGAAGCTACGACTCCGGAGGGGATACAACCAGTCCCGACCGCGAATCCACCGCTTCCTTCCCACGTCTCTCCGCGCCTCATGCCGGGGCCTCGCGTGGTGGAGCCGCCTGTTCGAACCATACTTCCCGGCCAGCCGGAACTTCGCATCGAAGGCAAACGAGGCGGACCGTTGGAAATGGTCTGGGACGGAAAGGTGTTCACAGGCACCTTCGAAGTCCACAATGTCGGTACAGGCAATCTCATGGTGACTCGTGTGGCCGTGCGTCAAGGAGACAATGGCCCATGGCTGCCCCCCGGAACGTCCGCGCAACTCGAAGGCAACCAAGAACGCGTGCTGATCGCTCCCGATGCATCGCATAAGGTCATGGTGCGCTGGGAGCCCGGTGATCAGGCACAGCTCAAAGAATGGTATGGGCATGTGTTGGTGGAAACCAATGCTGCCGATCAGCAGCCGCTAGCCATGGGCGTTCATGCGGAACTTCCTTTGGGAGGCGCGCCTTGGCTTTTCAATCACATCCTGTCTTGGCTGGTGTTTTTGCCCATCCTTGGCATGCTGGCCATTTTTGCCCTGTATCTCGCGGGATACAAGAAAGACGAAAACCTCAAATGGGGTGTGTTGGGACTCATGGGAGTCGAGTTGGCTGGCGCCATTTGGCTGTTTTCGATGTTCAATCGCAACGTGGGGCGCTGGGCAGGTAACGAAGGATTTCAATTCATCGAACGCGGAGTGTGGATCCGTTCTTTGAACGTCGAATACTTCGTGGGTGTCGATGGCACTTCCATTTCGATGGTGCTTCTGACGGCTCTTGTGTCGTTCGTAGCCGTGTTGGCGTCGTTCAGTGTGAAGACCCAGCTCAAAGGCTATTGGGCCATGTTCTTGCTGCTGGTCACGGGAATGATGGGCGTGTTCGTCGCTCTGGATCTGTTTTTGTTTTACGTATTCTGGGAGGTGATGCTGCTGCCGATGTACTTCTTGATCGGCATTTGGGGTGGACCTCGCAAAGAATACGCGGCCATCAAGTTCTTCCTGTACACGCTGGCAGGCTCCGTCTTCATGCTGCTGGCCTTCATCGCAATGTATTACACCAGCGGTCCCGCATGGCTCGTCGACGGCAGTACGGTTGCCCATACGTTTTCGATTCCTGAGTTGATGCGTGTGGACTTCTTGAACCTGGGCCAGCCGATCCTTGGATTGATGTTCGTCAAGGTCGTGTGGGTGGTGCTGTTCATCGCTTTTGCCATCAAAGTCCCGATGTTCCCGTTCCACACGTGGTTGCCCGACGCACACGTGGAAGCGCCGACGGCCATCAGTGTGATCCTGGCGGGAGTTTTGCTGAAGATGGGCACCTACGGCATGCTTCGGCTCAACTTCGGGCTTTTGCCCGAGGCCACGCAGTGGGCCGCCCCGGCGATGGCTGTTTTTGGTGTCATCAGCATTTTGTATGGCGCTTTCTGCGCGATGGCGCAGGAAGATCTCAAACGATTGGTGGCTTATTCGTCGATCAGTCACATGGGGTTCTGTCTGCTTGGGATGGGGGCGATGACGCCTCATGGCATCGAAGCGGCTATCGTGCAGATGTTCAACCACGGTACGATCACGGCCATGCTCTTTTCGCTGGTGGGTGTGATTTATGACCGTGCCCACACGCGAGAGATAGGCAAGTTCGGCGGTATGGCCACGGAAATGCCGTTTTACTCGGCATTTTTTGGCTTTGCCTTTATGGCCTCCCTCGGTCTTCCCGGCTTGTCGGGCTTCATCGGTGAAGCTTTGACGTTCGTTGGCGCTTTCCCCGTCTATCCGGCTTTGACCATCCTCGCCGCCTCGGGTGTCATCTTCAGTGCCGCCTATCACCTCTGGGCTATGCAGCGCATATTCCTCGGAAAATTCCGTGAAAGCTGGCGCAGCAGCCACGCGCTCGAAGAATTCGGAGGAAAGTTCCCGGAAATCAACCTGCGCGAGATCATGACCCTTGCTCCCATGGCCGTCGTTGTGCTGATCCTTGGCTTCTGGCCTCGACCCCTGCTCGATCTCATCGACGCGGGAGTTCTCGACCTGACAGCCCTGGTCAATCCGCCTGTCGCCAGCCAGACTGCAACCTATTCCGAAGCCGCCCGGCAATTCCTGGCTTTGCTTCCCTGACGTCGCGAGGAGATGTCGATGCAAACCCTCGACAACCTGCAGAGCCTGAGCTTCTTCCTGCCGGAATTCGCCCTCATCGCTGGCGTGTTGCTCGTTGTGTTCTGGGACCTCATGGCTCGAGGCACATCGCGCATCATCGGCATCGTGTCGTTTGCCTTGGCCGCCTTGGCCACGTCTTGCATCATCTCCGTGGGCTATTTGGTCAATTCCCTGCCCTCGCAAAAGCTGTTTTATGGCTTGCTTGCCTTTGATGCCTACGCGAACTTGTTTCGGATCGTATTCGCCTGCATCGGCGCCATCATCATCATTTTCGCGGTACCAGCGCCCGAAACCGGAGCGGGAACCGAAAAACGAAAGGGCGCCGGTGAGTTCTTTGCCCTGCTTCTGGTCATCACCCTTGGACTCAACCTCATGGTCATGAGCCGAAACTTGCTCATGATTTATCTGTCCATCGAACTCGTAAGCGTTCTGTCGTTCGTCCTGGCTGGCTTCAAACTCAAAGACCGACGCTCCTCCGAAGGCGCCCTCAAATACGTCATCTTCGGTGGAATGGCTTCCGGCGTCATGCTCTATGGAATGAGTTGGCTCTACGGACTCGCGCAATCGCTCGACCTGGCGGAAATCGCGGCCCGTGTTGCTTTGGAGACGGCAAACGAAGGCCATATTCCCCTCGCCATTCTCGTAGGCGTGATCTGCATGCTCGCGGGGTTTGGCTACAAAATCAGCGCAGCACCTTTCCACATGTGGACTCCCGATGTGTATGAAGGCGCGCCCACCTCCATCACCGCCTTCTTGTCCGTCGGTCCCAAGGCCGCCGGATTTGCCATCCTCGTTCGTTTCTTTGCCGAAGCCCTGCAAGCCACAGCCCAATCCCCCGGTGGTCTGACGCCCTGGGCCTTCCTCGGTGGTCTGCTCGCGATGGCAACCATGATCGTCGGTAACTTCACCGCCCTTCATCAAAATAACGTCAAGCGAATGCTTGCTTTCTCCAGCATCGCCCACGCGGGCTATATGCTTCTCGGCTTCTGCGTGTTCAGCGATTCCGGCGTGAAAGCAATCGTGTTTTATATCGTCGTCTACGCCTTCATGAACCTTGGCGCATTCCTTGTGGTGGCCGCGGTAGCCGAGCGTCACAACGATGATGAAAGTATCGAAAGTTATTACGGTTTGGGGACGCGCGCGCCCGTGTTAGCAGTCATGATGGCGATATTCCTGTTCTCCTTGACCGGCCTTCCTCCCTTTGCTGGGTTCATCGGCAAGTTCTATATCTTTGCTGCGCTCGTGAGAGCTGGAGGAAGTTGGAACTGGATCCTCGCTGCCGTCGGTGTCGTCAATAGTGCCGTTTCTCTGTTCTATTACGCACGCATCTTGCGTGCGATGTACTTGACCGCCCCCACGACGGACAAACCATTTTCCACTCGTTTGTCCTGGAGCACCACGGCGGTGGCGCTGGCCATTCCCACCATCGTATTGGGTGTGTACTGGGCGCCCATTTATGACTTGGTCGCACGTTCGGTATCCGGCCCCTGAGCCAAACAGGCCGTAAACACCTCATAAAGCACGATCATCACGGCCTGCGATAGGTTCATCGATGGTTCGTTGCCAGCCATGGGAATGCGGCATACGACCTCGCATGTTTCCATTTCGGATTTCTTCAGGCCCGTGCGCTCCGAGCCAAAAATCCAAGCAATACGCTTGGCTTGCGCGGGCTGCGCAAGACGAATCCCCAGCTCGCGCGGTGACAAAATACCTGAAATACGCCTGCGCGCCGATGTGGCTACCCGAAGATCGACTTGAGCGCTCACTCGATCGAGCGAGTCCACGATCTGTGCGCGCTCGAGAATATCCACCGAGCCCACCGCCATCTTCCGAGCTTGCTCATGAGTCGGTTCGGCAAGACGATGAGGCGCAACGAGGATGAGATTCTCGAAGCCCATCACCCGCATCGCTCTTGCCACGGCTCCCACATTCTCCGGATACAAAGGTCGTACGAGAACGACGAAAGAGGCGGAGAAGGCGTGCGAGATGCGGCGCGATGTCGGGATCATGAAACGATAATGCCTTGAATTTCTTCCAAAATATAGCGTTGTCCGGCTTTTCGGGGCGCGTCTTGATCCGGCTCATGGGTATCGACGATTCGTCGGTGGGTATGACGACTCGAGGATCGCTTCGCGTCCGATTTCGGATTAGCGTGCCGACCATGACCGATTTTACTCTTCGAAAGCACCCCGTGTTCTCGCCACGAAAAGGCCCCGTGATGATCTGCGTCATGGATGGTGTTGGTATCGGCGCCGCCAACGAAGGCAACGCGGTTCACCTTGCTCGAACGCCTACGCTGGATATGTTGTTGAACCACTGGCCCCACACACGATTGCAAGCCCATGGCACCGCAGTGGGCCTGCCTTCGGACAGCGACATGGGCAACAGCGAAGTGGGTCATAATGCGTTAGGAGCCGGACGCGTTTTCGATCAAGGCTCCAAACTCGTCGGCCGCGCCATCGAGACAGGCTCGCTCTTTCAAGGACAAACCTGGACGTCGTTCATTCAACAAGTCATCTCGGCGCATACCGCCTTGCACTTCATCGGCCTATTGTCAGACGGCAACGTTCATAGCCATATCGATCAGTTGTTCGCACTGTTGCGAAGGGCCGACCAGGAAGGGGTCCAACGCTGTTTCGTTCATCCGCTGCTCGATGGCCGCGATGTCCCCGAAACCAGCGCGTTGCAATTCATCGAACCGCTCGAAAAGCTTCTCGCTGACATCTCCTCGAAGCCGGACCGAACCTACGCCATCGCTTCTGGCGGCGGTCGAATGCTCGTCACCATGGACCGCTATAACGCCAATTGGAGTGTCGTCGAAAGAGGATGGAATGCCCATGTTCATGGGCAAGGACGACGCTTCCCCTCTGCCACTGCGGCCATCGAATCCTATCGTCAACAACACCCCGGACTCATCGATCAAAACATGCCTGAGTTCGTGATCGAGAAAGACGGCAAGCCGATTGGTGCCATGAACGATGGTGATGCTGTCGTTTTCTTCAATTTCCGGGGAGACCGCGGAATCGAGATCAGCCGTGCTTTCGACGAAGACTCCTTCCACGAGTTCGATCGCGGTCAACGCCCTCGGGTGATGTACGCCGGGATGATGCAATACGATGGCGATTTGATGATTCCGAAAAAGTACCTGGTGGATCCTCCCGCCATCGACCGCACCATGGGGGAGTATTTCGCGCATAACGGTGTCAAACAATTGGCGATCAGTGAAACGCAGAAATACGGACACGTAACCTATTTTTGGAATGGTAACCGGGGTGGAAAATTCGATGAGAAGTTGGAGACGTATGTGTGCATCCCGAGCGATACGCTGCCGTTCGAAGAACGGCCGTGGATGAAAGCGGCGGAGATTACGGATCGATTCATCGAGGAACTCCGCAGCGGATCGTATCGCCACCTGCGGCTCAACTATCCGAATGGGGATATGGTCGGACATACTGGCGTGCGGGATGCGGCCATTCAAGCGGTGGAAGCCGTTGATCTTTCCATCGCACGACTGATGGCGGCCACCCGACAAGTCGAAGGTATCCTTATCGTGACAGCGGACCACGGCAATGCCGACGAGATGTACGAACTCGACAAGAAAGGCGGGTTCAAGTGCAATGCCGATGGGCGGCCGCGTTCGAAAACGGCGCATACACTCAATTCCGTTCCTTTCGTGATTTATGATCCAGGGTTCGCCGGTGAGTACCGGTTGGCCGAATTGGAACGCCCCGGTCTGTCCAATGTTGCCGCCACCGCTCTGTCTTTGATGGGATATGAGCCGCCGGAAGGATATGATCCGCCCCTCATTCAGTTCTCTTGAGGTGATCGAAATGGGTGAACCGAAAATTGCATTCAAAGCGCCCGCGGTACTCGAACTCGAAGCTGGAACCTATTGGTGGTGTAAATGCGGTTTGTCCGCCAATCAGCCTTTCTGTGATGGCTCCCATAAAACCACGGAATTTACCCCGATGAAGCTCGAATTGACCGAAAAGAAAACCGTCGCCCTCTGCCAGTGCAAGCATACGGGCAACCCACCGTTTTGCGACGGCACCCATAACAAACTCTAAAGGGCTTGGCGCGCGCGGATTGGTGAGTGACAGGAGTCGATGGACTCGACCAGATCCACCACGGGATCACGAGCGCTTCGATTGAGTTTTTCTTCGAGAGCGAAGCAGGGTGACAGCCCCGACGAGCATCCAGCCATAGAAGGTATTGCTCGCGTTCGATGTCGTGGTGCAGGCACAGCCCGACGCATCCGAAGTCTCGCTTACGGGATAATAGTTTGTATCTGGTGAAGAGGGCTGGGATGGTGAAGGGGGTTGGGAGGGGTCAGACTCGGAACGGCTATCCTTTCCAGCATCGTTGCCGCTTCCGGAAGATCCACCGGTCTGCGAAGAAGCGTCGGAACCACCACTTCCTCCCGCTCCCCCATCCGTAAGGCACACCCCTCCTTCGTCCACTTCACCATCGCAATCGTCATCGATTCCGTTGCAAATTTCCTCGTGGGGAATGCACAACGGACCGCCAAACTGCAACGTTCCATAATACTTGTCGCTCGACCATCCTCCCGTGTCCTTGAATTCATCGAGCAGGACTTCCGCTCCGAAACCCGTACCCGTGGAAGGATGACAGCGCCATCCCGTCACGTGGCGACCACATAAATCCGCCTTCCCATCCCCATTCATGTCGCCCAGTTGAATCGTATGAAAGTATTGCGGCTTGTTCCATCCTTCTTCATCCGACCAGGCAGGCCCGTCAAACGAAACGAAAGCCGACCCATCCCACCGATAACAAATGACTTTCGCGTTGGCGCGAATACATAAATCTTGCGCTCGATCGCCATCCACGTCGCCCGTTCGCAACGTCAAGTAGTTCGAAGGATCCGCCCAGCCCGTGTCATCCGACAACGCGGCTACGATCACTGCATCTCCAAACCCGTTTCCGGTGGAAAAATGACATCGCAAGCCGGCTGCCGCACGCGCGCATAGATCCGCGCGACCATCCCCGTTGACGTCGGCAAGCCGGATCGTGCTCCAATACGGCATCTCTCCCCACCCCGAACCGTCGCTCCACCCAGGGCCTTGCACGCGAGTTGAAAACCCATCCCCGTCGGATAGCCAGCACTCCACCCCCTCTTGCGTGCGCATACACAAGTCGTCTTTTCCGTCTCCGTTCACGTCACCCGTTCGTAACGTGCCGTAATACTTTGCTTTATCAAGCCCTTGGGCATCCGACCAGGCAGGCCCCTCCAAGGAAGGACCAAAGCCGTTCGCCGTGGACTTGAGGCATACGATCCCCTTGGCCGCACGCGCGCATAGATCGTCTTTGCCGTCACCATCGATGTCCAACAACCGCAGTGTGCTGTGATATTGGAAGTTGCCCCAGCCGCTCGCGTCTGCCCATCCAGGGCCTTCGACCGCAATGCTCAGGCTGGTTCCATCGGACTTCCAACACTGCACGCGTTCATCGCTCCGCGCACACAAGTCTGCTCGCCCATCGCCATCGATGTCGCCCATGCGAAAGGTTCCCCAGTTGGTCGGATCACTCCAGCCGCTAGCATCCGAAAGGGGAAGCGTTGGTCCTTTGGAACTCCACGAAGTTCCTTCCGATAGATGGCACCAAACTCCTGCCATGCCACGCCCACAAATATCGGATTGGCCGTCCCCATCGATATCGGTGGTGCGCGCCGGAGCAACCCAGGATTGACCGAGAAGCAAAGCCTCCTGCTCACACACATCGTCTTCGTCCACCAATCCATCGCAGTCATCGTCCTTGCCGTTGCACACCTCCGGCGATGCCGCGCATTCGCATTGGGCGCTTGTAGATCCCCAATACGTTCCTTGATCGACCCACGCGGTGACGGAAGTCGCTGAACAGGAGCCAACATAAGGGTTCTTGTCGACGTTGCTCGAATTGCGCCAGGCCAAATGAAGGTGAGGGCCGCTTGAATTGCCAGAACTCGCGGATTTACCCACGACTTGGCCGCACTTGACGCTATCGCCATTGGCGACTTTCAAAGAGCCGAGTTGGAAGTGGCAAAACAGCACGAAGTTGCCATCCGCGAGTTTGATTTTGACGTAGTTGCCGCAACCCGTTCCGCACGTATTGCCCAGGCCGCCATAGTTTGGACAACCATCATGGGTTGCCACCACGACCCCATCGGCCGGCGCGAGCACATCGGTTCCAAGGGGCAATGCATAATCGTTTCCCCCATGTCCGTTGTAGCAACGCGAACCGCATTCATGGTCGGTGCAGCCCGCCGCGGAACCGTTGTTGTCAAATCCATAGTTGAACGACAAATCCGCCACAAAGGGTCTTCGAAGCTTGGTCGCCGACGCGTCCACGGCGAATAGAAACGACAACATCGCGGGAGTGAGCACAAGAAGGCCAGAATAAAGAGATCTCACGGCGTCACCTCCGTGCCGTCGAACGACATCCAACGCCACCGATTTTCCGTGGTGTCTTGCACGATGAACCTTTGCGATCGGGGGACACCGACCGGCAAGGTTCCTTGCAGAGAACCAAGCAAACGAAGAGGTTCGATCGACAGTAGGTGAACGCCCGTAGTGTCTTCAAAGACGATGGTATTGCCATTCCAGATGGGAGCGGTGGGACCAGAGGGGAATGGGATTGGCGTGAGGTTACGGTCGGTGAGACGAACGGCTTGGTTGCCTCGGTATTCCCACAGTTCGGGATAGCCGGTGGAACCAGAGACGAATAGCAGTCGCGATCCATTTTCGGATAATGCGGGGCTCCAGGCGGGCGCCATGTTCTGCGTGCTTTCGAGACGAGAGCGCTTGTTCAGATCGAAACGAGTGATTTCGAGATCAGGAATGACGCCCTGGGCGTAGGCCAGAAACTGTCCATTTTCGGATAGTGACAAGGGTGGATGCACGCGTGAATCGAGAACCACGGGCGAGGCATCGATCGAGGTAAGCAGCATCAGGTCGCGGTTCTGGGTGACGACGATGATAGCTTCCGAATGAGGCACCAACCGTGCATCGAGGACGGGCGAGTCAGCGAAGGCCCATGAGGCTGGCTGGGCTTGGCCTTGTTTCACCCATCGCACCATCAAGGTTCGCGGTGCGTCGGACTGAGCCGGAACCGGCTGAACCATGGCATAGAGCCGGGCGTCATCCCGTAGATCCAACAAGATTTCGCCGGGATTGCGCGTATCGTCGACCCCCTGTGAGGCGGCGCGCGATTCAGAATCGCAGCAAGGCAGGGCAATGGCGGCGGCAAGCAGGAGACTACGCGTGCAAGTCATGCGGCAAGGATAGCACGGAAAGAACGCGAGCCTTACGGTGGCGCTTGACTCCTTCAGAGGGGGTGAAACGTGACCTTGTCTCGTATTCGAAAGACACGGAACCCCGAAGCATGACGGGGTCATGATGGGTTGGCGAGATTCGCCGTAAGAAATGGAACTGAAAACTGCAGCGAACGACTACTTCTTCTTCACGGCAACCTTGCCCTTACGATCTCCCGAATGGCCGTGGTACGTCCGCGTGGGAGCGAACTCACCGAGCTTGTGGCCGACCATATTTTCCGTGATGAACACGGGAACGAATTTGCGTCCGTTATGGACGGCAAAGGTCAGCCCAACGGCTTCGGGAATGATGGTCGAGCGTCGCGACCAGGTCTTGATGACCTTTTTCGCCTTTTGGTTCGCGGCCTCGTTGATCTTCTCGAGCAGATGCCCGTCGATGAAGAATCCTTTCTTGATGGAGCGGGCCATGAGTTATCCCTTCTTGGACCGATGCTTGATGATCATGCTGTCGGTGCGCTTGTTCTTTCGGGTCTTGAGGCCTTTGCTGAGCTGGCCCCAGGGTGAGCACGGATGTCGTCCACCGCTGCTACGGCCTTCGCCACCGCCCATGGGATGGTCGACGGGGTTCATGGACACGCCGCGGTTGTGAGGACGTCGGCCAAGCCAGCGTGAGCGGCCAGCTTTGCCGATGATGATTTGAGCGTGGTCGAGGTTGGACACATGCCCGATGGTGGCTTTGCAATCGAGATGGATCTTGCGAACCTCTCCGGAAGGCAGGCGCACCTGGGCGTAATCGCCATCTTTTGCCATCAGCTGAGCGAAGGTGCCGGCGGATCGAACGATTTGTCCGCCTTTGCCTCGCTTCATTTCGATGTTGTGAATCGCTGTCCCCATCGGGATATGGCGAAGCGTCATGGCGTTGCCCGGTTTGATGTCCGCGTGACGGCTGGACACCACCGTATCTCCGACGTTGAGGCCGTCGGGGCAGAGGATATAGCTCTTTTCCCCATCGACATAATGCAAAAGAGCGATCCTTGCGCTGCGGTTCGGATCGTATTCCACTGCCGCTACACGTGCGGGCACGCCAATTTTGTTGCGACGAAAGTCGATGGTTCGAAAGCGTCGCTTGTGTCCTCCCCCACGGAAGCGAGCGGTGATACGGCCGTAGTTGTTGCGCCCACCGGTGGAGATTTTCCCCTCGGTCAACGACCGTTCGGGTTTGGTTTTTGTGATCTCCCCGAAGTCACTCGACGAATAGAAGCGCCTCGCGGGTGACGTGGGCTTATAGGTTTTGATGCCCATGGCAAGCTACCTTCCTGCCTACTCCGAGGCGTCGAAGAACGGGATCGAATCTCCCTCTTTCAAGGTGATGATCGCCTTCTTCCAATTTTGCAATCTCGCGTGTCCTCGGCCCATCCGCCGTTCTTTTCCGCGCATGACGATCGTGTTGACATCGGTCACGGTGACATCGAACAGTTTCTGGATGGCGTCTCGGATTTGAATTTTGTTCGCCTTGCGGGCGACCTTGAAAATGACCTTGTTTTCCCCACGGATTCGCGTGGCTTTTTCGGTCAAGATAATGGGTTTGTCGATGGTCTGCTCGGGAGTCATGACGTCTCTCCTTGCGATCGTTTCGCGAGGCAGCGGGCTTCGAGTGCCTTGACCGCATCGCGGCTCACCACGAGGTGGTCGTGGCGGAGCAGGTCGTAGACGTTGACGCCCTCGGGAGGTAGGAACTGAGTCGTTTGCAAGTTCCTGACCGAGAGGCGGAGCTTGTCATTGTCTTTGTGGTCGACCACCAAGGTTTTCTTGTCGACTTGGAGGCAAGCGAGGGTCTCGACCATTTTTTTGGTTTTGACTTCCTCGATCGCCAAAGAGTCCACCACAATGAGGCGACCTTCTTTGCAGAACATGGATAGAGCGCTCTTCAGGGCGCTCAGACGCACCTTGCGAGGCGGTTTGTAGCTCCAATCCCTCGGCTGGGGCGGATGCGCCCTGCCACCGCCCACGAAAATGGGAGCACGAATGGAACCGTGACGTGCGCGGCCCGTGCCCTTTTGGCGATAGATCTTCTTCGAAGAGCCCCTAACGGCCGCTCGCTCCTTGGCCGAAGCCGTGCCCGATCGGCGCGATGCAAGCTGAGCTTTGACCACTTCGTAAAACAAATGCTCTTTGACTTCCGTGTCGAAGACTTCGTCGCTCAATTCGAGCGAACCAACCTTCTCACGTGCGAGATTGTAGACATCCACTGTCGGCATGGCGTCCTCCCGCGGCTACGACTTGATCTCGACGTCGACTCCAGCCGAAAGGTCCAGCTTCATCAACGCATCGAGGGTTTGTTGAGTGGGATCGAGAATGTCGAGAAGACGCTTATGCGTGCGGATCTCGAATTGCTCCCGGGATTTTTTATCCGCATGGGGGCTGCGCAATACGGTATAGCGCCGAATTTCGGTGGGCAAAGGAATGGGTCCTGCCACACGCGCACCCGTTCTTTTGGCCGTCTCCACAATGTCTGACGTCGACTTGTCGAGAAGCTGGTGATCGAATGCTCGAAGGCGGATCCGAATCTTCGTTGTATCAGCCATGGAACTATTCCTACTCCACGATCTCGGTCACGATGCCCGCACCCACCGTGCGACCACCTTCTCGAATGGCAAATCGCATCTGCTCTTCGAGCGCCACCGGCGTGATGAGTTCAATGCTCATCGTGATGTTATCACCCGGCATGACCATCTTCACGCCGTCAGGAAGCATGCAAGAACCCGTCACGTCCGTGGTGCGAATATAAAATTGCGGACGATAATTGGTGAAAAATGGCGTGTGACGTCCGCCCTCTTCCTTCTTGAGCACGTAGACTTCACCCTTGAACTTGAGGTGCGGCGTGATGCTGCCGGGCTTGGCAAGCACTTGACCGCGCTCGATCTCTTCTTTGCCCACGCCACGAAGCAAACATCCCACGTTGTCTCCCGCCTGCCCGCGGTCCAAAAGCTTGCGGAACATCTCCACGCCCGTGACCACCGTGCCCCGCGTCTCGGTAAATCCAATGATCTCCACCGGATCGTTGACCTTGATCACCCCGCGCTCGATACGACCCGTGGCTACCGTGCCACGTCCCTTGATGCTGAATACGTCCTCGACCGCCATCAAGAACGGCTTGTCCACATCGCGCTCGGGCTCCGGAATGTACGAATCCAAGGCGTCCAATAGCTCGGTGACTTTCGTTTCCCACTTCTCGTCGCCGTTGAGCGCCGGAAGCGCGGCTCCCTTGATCACCGGAGCATTGTCGCCATCGAACTTGTACTTGCTCAATAGCTCGCGAACCTCCATCTCCACCAACTCGAGCATCTCTTCGTCTTCGACCAAGTCGCACATATTCAAAAAGACCACGATGTGGTTGAGACCGACCTGACGCGCCAAAAGCACGTGTTCACGGGTTTGCGGCATGACCGAGTCCACGGCGCTGACGCAAAGAATCGAGCCGTCCATCTGGGCCGCGCCGGTGATCATGTTCTTGATGTAGTCGGCGTGTCCGGGGCAGTCGACGTGAGCATAATGACGCTTGTCGGTCTCATACTCGACGTGAGCGACTGCAATGGTGATGGTCTTGGACTCGTCGCGGACGGTACCGCCCTTGGCGATATCGGCATACGACTTGATCTTTGCCTTCGCTGCCCGCGCCTGCACTTTCAAAATGGCCGCGGTAAGCGTGGTCTTCCCATGGGAGATATGACCAATGGTGCCCACGTTTACGTGCGGCTTGTTCCTTACGAACTTCTCCTTCGCCATGACGATTCCTCTCTTGCCTGTCGCTCTACAGGGAGTATTCCCCTCGAATTTTTCTGATGATTTCGTCCTGTATATTCGCGGGCACGGGCGAATAATGCGAAAAATGCATGGTATGCGTCGCGCGCCCTTGGGTCTTGGACCGAAGATCGGTCGTATACTTGAACATGGTGGCCAGCGGAACCTGACAGTCGATAATTTGTAGGTTTCGCCGCTGAGACATGCCAGTCACGTTTCCGCGACGGGCGTTGAGATCGCCGATGACGTCGCCCAAGTAGTTGTCCGGAGTGACGACTTCGACATTCATGATGGGTTCCATGATGGCAACCCCAGCGGTTTTGCACGCAGCCTCGAGGGCAATGGAGGCGGCAACTTCATAAGCAGGTGGTGTCGAATCCACTTCATGATAGGTGGCGTCCACCGCCCGCGCTTTGATGTCCACAAGGGGAAAGCCGGCCAAAACGCCACGCGTAAGCGCGCCTTCCAAACCCTTTTCGATATGCGGAATGAAGTCTTTGGGCAGGTTGTCGACCGGAATCGCATTCTCGAAAACGAATCCTTTGCCCCGTTCCACAGGCTCGATCTCGAGCACCAAGTGCCCGAAAATATTGTGATTTCCTACGACCCGCTCGAACTTTCCCTCCGCTCGCCCCTTGCCCAAAATCGTTTCGCGATACGACACTTGCGGCTTGCCAACGTTGGCTTGCACATGGAACTCGCGCTTGAGACGATCCACCACGATCTCGAGATGAAGCTCTCCCATCCCTGAAATCATCGTCTGGCCAGTCTCTTCGTTCGTCGTCCAGCGAAACGATGGATCCTCCTGTTCGAGACGCTGCAATGAATCCATCAATCGATCCAAGTCGGCCTTGGTTCGCGCCTCGATGGCGATTTGGATCACCGGATCCGGGAAGGTCATCTGTTCGAGGACAATCGTGTGCTTTTCATCGCAAAGCGTATCGCCCGTGCGGGTATCACGAAGCCCGACCGCCGCGTAAATATTTCCCGCGTTGCACTCTTTGATCTCCTCACGCTTGCACGCATGCATGCGTAAGATACGCACCAACCGCTCACGCTTGTTACGCGTTGGGTTGTACACCACCTTCCCCGCGGTCAAACGCCCCGAATACACACGGAAATACGTCAAATTACCGACATGAGGGTCAGTCGCCAACTTGAAGGCCAGCGCCGCAAAAGGCTCGTCGTCGGATGCCTTGCGCGTAAGCTTTTTCTTGCCGTCCTTGGATACTCCTTCGACCGGTGGGATATCCACCGGTGAAGGCAAGTAATTGACGACCGCATCAAGAAGCATCTGCACGCCTTTGTTGCGAAACGCCGAGCCGCAAAGCACCGGCACGAGTTTCCCCTCGAGCGTACCCTTGCGAATCGCTTGATGAATCTGATGCGGAGTGACTTGATCGAGGCAGCCATCCAAGTACTTGGACATGATCGACTCGTCGAAGTCCGCACAGGCCTCCACCAACACTTCGTGCATCTGCTCCGCAAGATTCTGATCGTCCTCGGGGATCGGTTCCCAGACGATATTTTGGCCCCGGCTCTCTTCGTCGAACCTGGCTGCCTTCATCCGAATCAAGTCGATAATGCCTGCATGCGCATCGCCCGTACCAAGCGGAAGCTGAATCGCAACCGGATTGGCGGCAAGCCGCTCCCGGATCGACTGGATACTAGCCTCGAAGTTCGCGCCAAGCTTATCCATCTTATTGAGGAAAGCGATGCGCGGGACGTCATACTTGTCAGCTTGACGCCACACGGTTTCTGACTGCGGTTCGACTCCGTTGGCCGCATCAAATACAGCAATCGCACCGTCAAGCACCCGAAGGCTACGCTCGACTTCAATGGTAAAGTCAACGTGTCCAGGCGTATCGATGATGTTGATGCGATGCTCAACGCCGTCGTTAGACCCTCCATCCGAAGGTTTCCAAAAACAGTTGGTGGCGGCCGACGTGATCGTGATGCCTCGCTCTTGCTCCTGCTCCATCCAGTCCATGGTGGCCGCGCCGTCGTGGACTTCCCCCATCTTATAATTGACGCCCGTGTAAAAAAGAATGCGCTCGGTCGTCGTCGTCTTGCCCGCATCGATGTGGGCCATGATGCCGATGTTGCGCGTTCTTTCTAAGCTGTATTCGCGAGTCACGGGGGAGTCTCCTGGTTTTGAAGATACGAGGGTCTCGACACAGAAAACCCCCTCCAGCCCGTCGCTCTCCGCAGTGTGGAGAACCTATTTCGTGCCTGGAGAGGGTATCGAGGAACAACGCGAAGGCCGCGCCTGCGGCTTGCTTGTGACTCGATCCTATGTGAGAGGCGTCATCTCGTTTCCGTCTTCTCCGTCAATCGGCGTCTCCACCAGACAGGGATGAGACCACTACCATCGGTAGTGAGCGAAAGCCTTGTTGGCCTCGGCCATTTTATGGGTATCGTCACGTTTTTTGACAGAGTTTCCGCGCCCTTGGGAAGCGTCGACAAACTCCGCCGCCAACCGTTCACGCATCGTTTTCTCGCCGCGCGACCGGGAATAGGCCACCAACCACCGCATCGCCAACGCCACACGACGCTCCGGGCGAACCTCGACCGGAACCTGGTACGTGGCACCACCGACACGACGGCTCTTGACCTCGATTTTCGGTTTTACGTTATCCAGCGCCTTGCGAAAAACCTCCACCGGATCGTCCTTGAAACGCTCTTGGATGATGTCGAATGCGCCGTAAATAATGTTTTCCGCAATCGCCTTCTTCCCGTCTTCCATGAGCGAGATCGTGAACTTGGCCACGAGCTTGTCCTTGTATTTCGGGTCCGGCGTGATGCGGCGTTTCGGAACCTCTCGTCGTCGAGGCATGACTACTTACCCTCTCACGATTTCGGGCGCTTCACGCCGTACTTGGAACGCTTGCAGTTTCGGTTTGCCTTGTTGGTGGACGACGGTCCCGCGGCACCGGCGGCATCGAGCGTCCCGCGAATCACGTGGTAGCGCACACCAGGCAGATCCTTCACACGACCGCCTCGAATCAACACCACCGAGTGTTCTTGTAAGTTATGCCCTTCCCCAGGAATATAACTCGTGACTTCGATCCCATTGGTCAATCGAACACGGCATACCTTGCGAAGAGCTGAGTTCGGCTTCTTGGGGGTCGTTGTATATACACGGACGCATACACCCCGACGCTGCGGGCACGACTGCAAAGCCGGCGCCGTCGTCTTGGCTTGAGGCATCCTACGTCCTGATCGGATCAACTGATTGATGGTCGGCATGGAACTGGCTATCGTTAGGTAATCCCGACGCGCAAAAATACGTCGGCCCAAAAGGGAAGCGCAAAATAGCGATATTTGCCGATGTGTCAAGCGAAAGATCATTGCCCCTCCCCCCTCTTCACTTTCGTCGTTTGAATACATCCACACACTTGTTTCACGCCCCTTTGGTTCATATCGACCACAACCTCCTAATTTTTCGTGATAATTCGCCCGAATGACCCCTCGTCACCGATTGCTGCTCGTCGACGATGACGTCGTCTTTTGTCGCAGTCTCGCCCGAAGCCTGACTCATCACGGCTTCGATGTGCTCATCGCCAATACCGCCGCCGAAGCACTGGCGTCCCTGCGGAACCATCCCATCGACATCATCCTGTTGGATTGGATCCTGCCCGATCACGACGGCGTGGCTCTGCTGCAAGACTTCCGGGAAAGAGGGATCATTGCCCCCGTCATCATGCTCAGCGCCGAGCAATCCGTCCCAGGTCGCGTTCGCGCCCTGAACCGCGGCGCCGATGATTTCATCTCCAAACCTTTCGAGGTCGAAGAAGTCATCGCCCGCGTCCACGCAAACTTGCGAAGACAAACCACGCTCTACCATGTCACACGGGTAGGCCGCGTCTCCGTCGATGCTTGGAAACAGGAAGCCATGGTCGATGGGCAACGGGTGGACCTCACACCTCTCGAGTTTTCCTTGCTCTCTTATCTGATGCGAAGTGCCGGAGAGACGAAATCCAAACAGCAAATCTTAGAAACCGTGTGGGGAGATAAAGGCGCCGAGGGCTCTCTGCGGGCTCTCGATCTTCAACTGCTTCGATTGCGAAGAAAACTCGGAACCGCCGCCAGCCAAATCGAAACCGTGCGCGGTTCGGGTATCCGTTTCATCGATGGCAACGATGCCTAAAACGCCAAATTCCCAAACCCAGTAGCCACAGACTCACCCAAACCACACCCGTGGGTGCCGCACGCCCGACCATGGAACAAGAACACCCATCGGAATCGTCGGTCGTAGACGATTCCGCGTTGGTGGTGTCCGCTCCACTGTCTGTTGCTGAATCACTCGCTGATTCTACGACAGCATCCGAAGCCGTATCCGCGCCAGCATCGCTGTCTATTTCTGGTGGCACGTCGCTCGAAACGTCTGGCTCGACGTCGAAAGACACATCACCCGCATCCTCGTTGCCCGCATCCTCTTTGCCCGCATCCTCGTTGCCCGCATCCGCATCGTCACAGGACAACGAAATCGTAATCCCAGGAGTCTCGAGCAGCGTGTTCGAGCCCGGGATCCAAGCGCGCATGGTGACTTGATGACTCCCCGGTTTCAGCGGCTCCACAGCCGGATAAGAGAATGGCGGGACGTCGCAAATCGCAAACGCAAGGTCTTGACCTCGTCCTTCCCAACTCGACCCAATGATCGGCTCACGAGCAAGAAAATGGCTTGGCTTCCAGGGTTTGCCATCGATCCGTGTCTCAAACGCAAATACGTCTTTCCATGGCATCGCCTCCGAAGCGTATTGCAACGAAATCCTCACGATGGCTGCCTCGACGGTCGAGAAGCATGAACCGGAGGCATCTGCCAACGTCAAAGGTCCAATTTCCTGAGGCGTGGCCACCAATGTCCCGAGAACTGTAGGAAAATCAGCGGGTTGCGTTGTTTCGAATTCCGCCGACGTGGCCGTCTCATCGAGCAGTCCCGTATCGTTTGGGCAATAGCTGACGCCACGTACACGAATCGTGCGCCCCGCGGGCATGGGATCTTTCGGCACGAGAAACAAACCACCAAAAGCAGGACCTGGTTCACTATGAACCGGCAGCAATTCCTCGTTCCCTTGATCGACGAGCATGAGATCGAAACTCCCCCCATGGATTGGTAGGGCCGTATCGGGAGTGCCGTTGGGACGATCGGGCCACCACCAAATCGCGGGCGTGTTTGCGGGAATGACTGCCCCTTGCGCCGGTAGAAACTGGCCTCCCACACACATTTGTGGCGCGCAAGCATCGCTTGGACGCGAGGAAAAGACTGCCGTGCCGATCAAACAGACAACCAGAAGCGAGCGAGCGTTCATGAGACAGAAGGTTACCGCGAATCAGGATGCCTTCGAGAACTCCATTTCATTTCGATGAGGGCTGTCGAACAAAATTAATCAACGTATTCGCGGTGTTACCACCGACTCGCCCCTGGGGAACGCGGTCCTTTTCGGCCTAAACGAAACCATGGATCCCATAACCCGGTTGTTCGCTATGGTGTCTTTCGTGCCGCTCGACCGTATCCAACGCCTGATATCGTTTTTCGCGGCGCTCGTATGCCTGCTGTTCGTCGCCACCTTACGCGATGACTCGCAATTGTTTCTCGTCGTGCAAACACTTCGCACGGCGGCGGTCCCGCAAAACGTCGGGCCGACAGATGGAAAACTGCTCGTTCGGGTGGTGGATCCGAATCGGGCTCCCATGCCGAATGCTCGCGTGACCGTGCTGCTCATTCGAGATGATATCGCCTATCTCGCTGGTTTTCGTGTGACCGATCCGCAAGGAGCGGTGTCTTTCGAAGGTCTTGCTCATGGCATCCTTTGGATTTTGGCGGAGGCAGATGAACGGGCACGCGCTTCGAGTCAACTGGTGATGACCTCGGAACCCAAGGAAATCACGATGCATCTTGGCCCTTCTCATGCGCTTACGATCGAGGTCGTCGACGATGACGATGCGCCCATTGCCAATGCGGAGATCACGCTAGCTTGCTCCGATCCTCTTCCTTTCGTTGCAAATACAGATGATACGGGCCACGTCACGATTCGCCGTCTCTGCCCGCCGCCCTACGTGTTGAAAGCAACCGCACCTGGCTTTGAATCCACGTCGCGAACGAATGTGATGCCGAATTCCCCGGCGACCCGTGTTTCCTTACGAAAGCTTGGTTGGATCGAAGTCAATGTGATCGATCGGAACAAGAAGCCCGCGCCGTTATCCACGATCTTCGTGGCGGGTCCAGCGATTTGGCCGGCGCGACAAGTCCAAAGCGATGCTTCTGGCTATAGCAAAATCAGTGCGCTTCCCGCTGGCGCTTACGATCTTCGCGCTACGCGCCAAAGCCTTGTTTCTCCCATTTCCACGGGCATCATGGTCGAACGCGGCAAAGGAACACCCGTAACGCTCACGCTCGATGAAGGCCGCATGGTCACCGTATCGGTCACAGGCGGCTTGGCCGACGACGCTCCCGCTGTCGCCAGCGCAAACGTCGTACTCGTGGAGGGAGGATTGTCTTCGTTCCCATTGCAAGGTCGCACGGGCCTCGACGGGACCGTTCAGCTTGGACCTTTTCCTCCGGTGCCTCTCAGTGCTTCTGCACGAGCGGAAGGATTCGTCAGTCCGGGTGTCGTATTGGTCGGGGCCAACGATACGCAAGTGCGTATCGCTTTGCTGAAAGCAGGGAAACTAACCGGAGAAGTCGTGGATAATCGCGGATTTCCCGTGCCGGGCTGCTCGATCGAAGTCATCGGCACCGACTTGGCCGGCTTGCCCATCGCCGAAACCCCCGCCGCGATGGCGTTTCGTCGCGCCCATTTCGCATGGGCCATCCACGGCCCTCCCACGTTGATTCCAGCAGGGGAACTCGGCGTCATGCCCGGACCCATTCCCCCGATCCCAAGAGGCGATATCAGCTTGGATTCCCGCCTTCCTTCGTTCGAGGAGAACCGCGATTCGCAGCAACTCACCCCCTGGGTCACAGATGGTCACGGACGCTTTTCCGTGTCACCGGTTCCGCCAGGACGCATCAGCGCCATCGTGCGTCATCCGGCCCATGTCGAAGCCATTTCGGAAGCCGTGACGCTTGCGCCAGGAGGTACCGCTCACGTTCGTGTCGTCCTTCATCTTGGAGGCACCCTCGAAGGGGTCGTGCTCGACGATCGCCGCTTCCCCATCTCTGGCGCATGGGTTCGTGTCACCGCAAAAGAAGGTTCGTCCGAGCGCACTTCCATGACCGCCATGGATGGTTCTTTTGCGTTCACCGCGGTGGCACCCGTCGTCATCGTAACGGCATCGCGCCCTGAATCTCCCGACAAGGTGGCTTATCAAGAAACGCTATCGGTGGCGGCCGAAGAGCGAAAACAGGTGGAAATCGTTCTGGCGCGCGAAAGGCCAGCCATGACCGTCCGCGTGACCGACGACCGTGGTTATCCTATCGATCGAGTTCATATCCGCGCGGTATCCCTCACGACGGATGTGTCGCTGCGTCGCACATCGTTCAGCGACAGCAAAGGCAATGCAATCATCGAGGAAGCCGCGGGAATTCGACTTCGGCTCGAGGTATCCGCAAACGGATACGGGACACACGTCGAGACCTTCGATACCTCACCCGAGATGGTGGAGGTCAGGCTCGATCGAGGATTGCGCGTGCAAGGCGAGGTGACGTCGAGAGCAGGGCGAGACCGGGTTCAAGGCGCCACGATTACAGCTTATCTTCCCACGGGAACCCGACAGGTGACGACCAACGAAAACGGGATGTTCCGTCTCGACGATCTGTCATCAGGGCCGTTACGGATCCGGGTGGATCATGAAAGCTATGTATCGCTGGATAAAACTTTTGAGGTGAATACTCCGAGTGATGTGGAGCGACCGGTTCAACTCGAGCCGATGGCGTTGGAATTGGCGGGAATCGTGGAAGGCGAGGTGGTGGATGACCGTGGCAATCCCGTGGCTGGAGCGCGGGTGTCGAAAGACCAGGTGCCGGAATATTTGCCTGTGGGACCGCTTCCCCCAGGAGTGGTGGTCACCGATGAGAAAGGGAAATTTCGTTTGGGTGGGCTTGCGGAGGGTGAGATAACGTTGGAAGCGTTTGCTCCTGGAATTGGCCGGGGTAAGGAAGAACGCATTGCCGTTCGCAAGGAGCGAACGACCACGAGAGTGCGAATCCGTCTCGACCCTACCCGAAGCAAAGCAGGGCCTGCGATCGTGGCCGGTGTAGCAGTGACCTTAGCGCCTTCCACGGTTGGCCCAGGGGCTCTCGTCACGGGGGTAGCAAGCGGAAGCGAGGCCGATCGCGCGGGTATTCGGATCGGGGACTATATCGAACGGATCGATGGGGTCGTACCCGACGACGAGCGGGATGCCATGCAACGATTGCGTGGACCGGAGCGGCAAGATGTGATTGTGGATATTCAACGTGAAAACAAGCATTTGACGATCCGCCTCCCCAGGGAGCGTGCAAGACAATAACCACGACCCATGGCCGATCTTTCGTCCGACAAGATGCACGATGCTTGTTTTCTCAGGTTGAGCCCAGTTGTGGGTCTGGAGCGCGCGCATGAGGCAACGCTGGGCTCGAGGTGTACCCCTGGCTGTCGAGGCTCTTCGTGATCGCCTGCTCCTCAGTAATCTTGTGGTTGCGACGGCCCGTGTGGAAAGTCCCGAGCAAGTCAAGAATCACGATTTGCACCGATGAAAAGAAGATCAAACCGATGACGACAGGAGCCATGCCCCCACGGAAAGAATCCCAATCAATGAGCTTGTATATCAGGTAGCCAAACCCAGCGAGTGCGCTGAGCATGGCGACGACAAACCCCGTACACGAGGTCAAACATAGTTTTTGAATTGCATACATGAGCGGCGCTTCTTTCGAGCCTTTTTTTACGGCTGCGACAATGCGGTAGCCGTTATCCCGTTCGCGGATGAAGTCTGCGATGAGTTCCGGGGGGCTTGAAGGTCGGCGCATTGGCAGGCGATGGCGTCGCCTTGAACTTGGAACAAGGCGTGCGGGGGGGAGCGGGTGATACGGAAATTGCGTGTATTGGCGATGACTTTGATGCGATGGTCGGTAGTGGACGGTTCTTTCAGGACTTTTTACGGTGCGGTCTGTGGAGGCGTTATCGATGAAGATGCGCTCCCAGCGGTAGGTGGGGCCGAGGCTTTCGAGGGTTTCGACGGTTCTTTGGTGAAGGGTTCGGATATTGTATTCTTCGTTGAAGCATGGGGTGACGATGCTGATGAGTTTCGTTGTCACGGGGCGTAGGGCTGAGCCATCCCCTCCTATTATCCCGAGTATTTCCCTCGTTAAACGATGTTCCTGAAGAACCTCGGCATAAGCCGTAACCAACCGCTCGAGTCGTTCCTCTTTCATGTTCGGTATCGCCATAAACCAATAAAATCCTTGATTATACAGCGACATCGTGCGCTTCTTCGAGGTATTGGCCTTCAAGTACCGGTCAAGCCCAGCGCGCTCGCCTGCCTCTCCCAGCAATGTCAGCAGCACAAATGCGAAAGCGGCAAGAAATAACAGACGATCGCGACGCACAGGACTGCCAATGTGCGTGGCTGACAAGCCCATCCCAAAGTGAATGTCTTTCGTATCTCGAAACGTCTCTTCGATCCGGAATCGACGAGCATATAGCTTGACGACCTGCGATGCCGTAAGGTCAGAACGCGACGTTGCTATGCACCAAGGTTCCTTCCTATCCTTGGCTTTGGCTACCACTACCGCTGGAATCGCGGTGTTATCAGTCGTTACCTTCACGTCTTTGAGCATTCGGGCTCGACCATTGGGCAAAAGCCACTGAACTGCTGGCTTGGTTTGCCGTTGTGCGTTCGTCACACAAATCGCCTGCCGAAAGCGGATCGCATAATCCCAGCCCAGCGTTTGCAGCAGCTCGTAACGTGTCTGGTCACCGAAGCCTCGATCCGCCTAAACCATCACTTTGACCTGCGGGTCAA